>Ga0308161_1000039_pt1 | contig 405850 bp, 375 predicted proteins | sample PhyFR2_FD_201034 | JGI IMG/M metagenome (GOLD analysis project Ga0308161, IMG submission 201034) | Phyllosphere microbial communities from UC Gill Tract Community Farm, Albany, California, United States - DLSLF.R2 | ecosystem: Host-associated > Plants > Phyllosphere > Unclassified | place...
ACAGCTTTAGATCATTGCTCAATAGGTTTGATACTACTGTATCTAGTTGGAAAGCTTTTAATTATTTAGCATTTATGGTCATTGCACTAAGAAAGTTTTATAATACAAAAAAGTTTAAATGACTTCAATCTATTATCCACTTTTTTGCCTTACTCAGCTGGCTTTTGCTTGTTCCTTCCGAAATATTTAAAATGGCAGCAATTTCCTGATGCTTTTTTTCTTCAAAAACAGAAAGATTGAAAATTAACCGATAACCATCAGGCATTTTAGAAAAAATATCCTCTAAATTGATTGAATAAGCATCATCTTCCCAGCTATTTTCTTCATCTTCGATATTTATATTGTTTACATCAATGTCTAAATACATCAGGTTTTTATTTTTCCGGATAAAATCGACACAATTATTAACAACGATTTTTCTTAACCAGAATGGAAAACTTTTTGGATCCCGACATTCATTAATCTTTTTAAAACAGGTATAAAATGAAGTAACTAAGAGGTCCTCTGCATCATAGATATTATTAGTATAAGAATTTGCAATCGCCAACATTTTATCAGAAAACATCTCATACAGAGCTTTTTGCCCCATACTGTCATTTTTCCTGGCGAGATCAAAATTCTTTTCTAATAAATTCTTCATCTGTTGTGTTCTATAGATAAGACGAAAAAAAATGTAAATGGTTGCCTGAAAAAAAATAAATATTTAATAAAATTTTTTAAAAGGCTATTAGACAGGTGTTTATAGTGTCTAATTAAGTTCGGGGTAAGCATATAGCCGGAAGCTCATTTAAGTTCTTATTTTGTATAATCACAAAAATTCAAAGAAAAATGAAATGATTTTGATGGTTATCACTTCACACAACCTCCATCTTCCAACCCCCAGCACCCATCTTAGATTCAGGTTATTTAAACAAACTCACCACCTCATTCACCAGAAACTTCACCTGGTCCGGTCTTCCTCTGTCATTTTTGGAGAGGTTATGATCGCTTCCGGTTTTCACAATCAGCATCTGATGTTCAGGTATCATAATGATGTATTGCCCTTGAAGCCCAAGAAAATAATAATGTTTTACAGGATTATCCTCATTGATCCAGAAACCCATCCCGTAAATTTCTTCCGATTTCTCTGTCGGTGTTTTCATCAGACGGATAAAATCACGGTTTAAAATCTGTTCTCCATCCACCATTCCGTCATCCAAAAATAATTGCCCCAATTTGGCAAAATCCCTTGCATTAGAATGAACGCAGCAATAGGTCTTTTCCATACCTTCTTCATCGGTACTCCACTCTGCATTTTGTTCCATTCCCAACGGGATCCAGAATTTTTCAGAAAGATAGCTTGCTAAGGTCTGGTTTAAAGCTTTCTTCAGCGCAAAACCCAATAATTGGGTTGCCCCACTTTGATATTCAAATCTTTCACCGGGATTTTCTTTAAATCTTCTCGAAAAAGAAGCTTTACGGAGGCTTCTTCCGTAATAGGCTCTCGCGGTTGGCAAAAAAGGGTTTTTATAATCCTCATCCCAATGAAGTCCGGCCTCCATTTGGGCTAAATTTTTCAGGGTTAAATTTCTTCCCGGCCCTTTAGCTTTAAACTCCTCAAAATATGCTGAAAACAGATCGTCGATACTGCGGATTTTTCCTTCTTCAATTGCTTTTCCCAAAAGCATAACGGTAATGGCTTTGGTCATAGAAAAAGAATTGGTGTGCGAAAGCTGGTTATAGCCATTCCAGTATTGTTCATGCAATAATTTTCCTTCTTTTACCACGATAAAAGCAGCGGTATGGGAATGAAATAACTCATCAACTATATTTTTCGGTAAAGACGTTATATTATAATCCGGAGATTCTTCCCATATTTTCGGCGAAGCGGTTTTAATAATATTGCTGGAAAAGAGTTTTCCGTCGTCAATATAAGCGGTAGATTTTCCCCGTAAATAGGTTTTGGAGATACCGCTGAAAAGATAGCCATATCCAAAAAGGTAGAGCAGGAGAGCCGCCGCTACCATAAGCGTCACAAAATAAATCAGAATGATCATAGCAATTTAGTCTTAAACAAATTTAAAATAAATTTGAAAACATGAAAGAGAATGATTTACTTTTGTGAGTATTGTATAAAAAATGATGAAAAAACTGATTTCCTTCTTCTTGCTCTGTCTCTCTGCTGCTGCTTTTGCACAGCTTTATCAGCCCATTGATACGGCAGATTATATTAAAAGAAAAGATTTTCTGAAGATCTTCTCTTCCGATATGGAAACCCTGATCCGAAAAAGCAAAACCGAATATCCCGGAAAAAAAGGCTCCGAATTATCGAAGATTTATAAAGAGTTTTCAGTGGAATTTGAGAAGAAAGTAAAAGAGAAAAACTTTGTTTTTAATTCGGTATTCGACGTTAAAGTGAAAAGTCTGATCGCAAAATTGAGGAAAAATAATCCTCAAATTCCTGAAAATCTGAAAATTCTTATCGCAAAAGATAATACCCCGAATGCTTACTGCTTTGCAGACGGAACTTTTGTGATCAATATGGGGCTTTTCAGCTGGCTCAATAATGATGACCAGCTGGCAGCCGTAATGGCGCACGAATTGGGACACAAAATTTCAGACCATGGCTTAAAGGTTTTTCTGAACCTTATTGATCAGGATGTCATGGATAAAACGGTGGTGGAGAATATTAAACTCACAAAAATAAACCAAAACAAAATGGCTTTCGATGTGCTGAGAAACAGAGTCTATAAAAAAGGAGCCGAAAACAGAAAACAGGAAATGCAGGCCGATTCGCTGGGGTATATAATCTTTAAAAACAGTGATTTTAAAAAAGTTCAGTTCGTTAACGCCCTCAAGAGACTTGAAGATTTTGATACCATTTCACCAAGAGTGCTGAAAGTGGAAACGTACAAAAAATACTTCAACCTCCCGAATCAGCAGTTCAAAGAGAGATGGTTGAAAAAAGAGGATTTTTCACTCTACAATTACAATCATTATAAAGAAAAACTGAATAAAGATTCTTTAAGAACGCATCCGGAAATTATTTTGAGAATCAATCAGCTTAAAAAGAATTTTCCAGAGCTGAAAGCAGAAATGCCCGATGAAAAGCCTTCGGAATCTTTTACAACGCTGGAAAAAATAGCGAGAATGGAAACATTGCCGAACTTTTATGCTTCTGAAGATTACGGCGTAGGAATTTATTCCAGCCTTCAGTTTTTACAGGACGCCGAAGAAGAAGAATATTATAAAAAGTGGCTTGGAAAATGTTTCATTAAAATTTATGAAGGCCGGAAAAATTATAACTTAAACCGATATTTAGATAGAGTAGATCCTAAAAACCAAAGCGAAAGTTACCAGCAGTTTTTAAACTTTATGTGGAATCTGAGTTTAGAAGAAATAAAAAATATCGCCGATTATTACCAAAATAACAAATCCTGACGAAAGGCAGGATTTGTTATTTTAAAGTAAATTTTTATTGAAATGATTGAATTCTTCACTTCTTAGAATAAATACCCAATGAATAAAAACTTTGTGTTAAATTTTTAGTGTGTGTATTTATCAAAAGCTTCCATCTTCAAACCTTATTAATAATTCAATCTTTCCAATCGTATTTTATTGAATTTCTCCTTTTCATTATATTCTCGGAGCAAAATATAACCTTCTTTGGCGATATACGGAGTAACGATATAATTGTCTTTCTCAGAAATAGGAACGACTTCCTGTTTGAATTTTCCGTCGATAACCGTATTAATAAAAAGGTTCCACTTTTTTTGCTTCGTTACTTCGTCCTTCTGATAATCTCTGAAGAAAAAGACCACATCTTTGCCGCCGTTGAGGTATTGTGAAAACAGATAATCGTTGTTGAACCACTTGGTTTTTTCCTTTTCAAAAACCTTAACCTCTTTCACCTTAAAGTCCTTATCCGTATACATATACACGAGATCTGTTGTTTTGGAGGCTGTATAATCGCTGGCGGGCTTGAATTTTTCGGCAAGAATCCCTACACTGCCGTCATTCATAAAATACATATCTTTAGTCTGCAGGAAATATCCGTTTTCTACAAATCCAGTGGCATTAATCTTGGGCAGAAAAGCAGCGATATTTGGCTCATAGCTGATGGATTTTGTGTCGATAGAAAAATTAGACTTATTAATAATCAGCCTTGAAAAACCTACTGAACTAAGGGAAGGGGTGAAATTCTTTCCGACTACAATAATTTTATCATCAAAAGTCTTATCATTATCCAGTTTTCGGTATCCGGAATAAAAAGAGTCTATATTATCTATCGTGTCATCGGCAAGACCGGTAATCGGCGTTTTAGAAGCTTCTTTTCCTGTCTGCATATCGATCACCAAAAGATTAAAAGTCTTTTTATCATGATCTACCGTCTTCATAACACAGTACATGTATTTTTCATCTTTCTCAAGAACAGATAGCGCAGAAAAATTCTTTTTATCCCCGTTTGTATTATAGCGGTATCTCCATATTTCTTTTTTGTCCGGAGAAAATTTCATCAGGCTGTTGTTATTGATGTATCTCCCGAAATCCTTATACTCAACGGCAAAATAGCCGCCTTCCTTAAGTTCTCCCACGGCAGAAACATAATTATATCCTTTTTCTTTTTTCTCTTCGCGGTTTTCTTTACGCTGCTCTTTCCAGTTTTTTGGCTGGTTGATTTCCTTAAAGCTTCCGTCTTCAAGATAATCATAATAGATTTTTCGGGTAATGGTATTCGCTTTGGGATCGATCACCATAGAAACGGGAGTAAAAAGGTCTCTGTTTTTTACCAATGAATAATCTATGCTGGAAGGTCTCAGAATAATCTGTCCTTTAGAATCTACGTAGCCAGCATAAGAGCCTGCCGTAATATCTCCCTCGAATTCTTTGTTGGCTACAGGATTCAGATTCTTATCCAGAAGAACGTATTCGAATTTCTTGGTCTTATCACCGGATTTTCCGTAAGAATAAAGAGAGACGTAGCCATAGAGATTATCTTTATCATCAAATAAAGCATTCATCCCGGTGTGTTCTCCGGAGGCTAATGCTGTTAAATCCTGAGTTTGAGAATAGGCCAGTGTATGGATCAGCCCAAAAAGAAATAATGTAATTTTTTTCATGGTCAAATTTGAGCTTCAAAAATAGTGAATTAAGCGATATGGAATAAAATAAAAGCCCTGATTTCTCAAGGCTTCTGTTTTTATAGTTTTGAAAGTAAGTTTCTGAAACTTGTTTTCTCTTCGATAATTCTTCTTAATTCCGATACCGGCACTCTTTCCTGAACCATTGTGTCTCTGTCTCTTATCGTCACCGTATGGTCTGTTAAAGAATCATGATCAATCGTGATACAGTAAGGGGTTCCGATGGCGTCCTGTCTTCTGTAACGTTTCCCGATCGCATCTTTTTCTTCATAGAATAAGTTGAAGTCATATTTCAGGTCGTTAAAGATTTTTTCAGCATATTCTGCTAAACCGTCTCTTTTCATCAACGGAAGAATCGCTGCCTTAATTGGCGCTAAAGCCGGAGGTAAAGATAAAACCGTTCTTTCTGAACCATCTTCTAATGTTTCGTCTTTTAAACAATGAGAGAAAATAGAAAGGAATAGTCTGTCTAAACCAACCGAAGTTTCCACCACATAAGGAACATAATTCTCATTTCTTTCAGGATCGAAGAACTGAAGTTTTCTCCCTGAATGCTCTTCGTGAGCCTTTAAGTCGAAATCTGTTCTTGAGTGAATACCTTCCAGTTCCTTGAAACCAAATGGGAAATTAAATTCGATATCGGCCGCAGCATTTGCATAATGAGCCAGTTTTTCATGATCATGGAATCGGTAATTATCATTACCCAAACCTAAAGCCAAATGCCAGTTCAGACGTTTTGTTTTCCATTGTTCGTAGAACTCCAGTTCTGTTCCAGGAGCTACGAAAAACTGCATTTCCATTTGTTCAAATTCACGCATTCTGAAGATGAACTGTCTTGCAACAATTTCATTTCTGAATGCTTTTCCGATTTGAGCAATACCGAAAGGAAGTCTGTGACGAGAGGTCTTCTGAACGTTCAGAAAGTTAACGAAAATACCCTGAGCCGTTTCCGGTCTTAAATAAAGATCCATTGCAGAATCTGCAGAAGCCCCCAGTTTTGTTCCAAACATTAAGTTGAACTGTCTTACTTCCGTCCAGTTTTTAGAACCCGTATCCGGATCAGCAATTTCCAGCTCTTCAATTAAAGCTTTTACATCGGCAAGATCTTCATTTTCTAAAGATTTTGCTAATCTTGAAAGAATAGCTTCTCTTTTGGCTCTGTAATCAATGATTTTTTGATTCGTGGCTACAAATTGGTCTTTATCAAAAGATTCGCCGAATCTTTTCGCCGCTTTTTCAATTTCTTTATTCTCTTTATCTTCAATTTTTAGGCAGTAATCTTCCACCAAAACATCTGCTCTGAAACGTTTTTTAGAATCTTTATTATCAATCAAAGGATCGTTGAATGCATCAACGTGGCCCGAAGCTTTCCAAGTTGTTGGGTGCATAAGGATAGCCGAATCAATGCCCACAATATTTTCGTTAAGCTGTACCATCGCTTTCCACCAATATTGTTTGATATTATTTTTTAATTCAGCACCGTTTTGTCCATAATCATAAACAGCCGATAAACCGTCATAGATCTCACTTGAAGGAAAAATAAAACCATATTCTTTCGCATGAGAAATCACTTTCTTGAAAACATCTTCTTGCTTTGCCATAATTTTTTAATCGTCTAAAGTGCAAAAATAGTGAAAAAGCGGGAAGTGGGAAGCGGGAAGCGGGAAGTTTTTATCATTGTGCAGATTAGGAGCCGGGAACCTGCTGTCCACTGTATCTTTTTTGTGGCGGTCTCCACTGCGTTCCGTCCGCCACAAAAAAGGATGCCGTTTCCATCAGGGCTATAATAAAAATTCGGTTACCATATCAAAAAATGCCTTTAGACAAACCTCATAGGTTTCAAAAACCGATGAGGTTTTACGGAAAATAGTTCGCAAGACTGCGTAATAATCAGTATTCAGCCCAGTCATATACAAATCATCCGGTTCAGAATCCGGAATTATTCCTCAAAGCTTTTTCCGAGTTTTTCCAGCGAACTGATAACGGCTGATATTTTCTCTTTTTGCTTTTTTATCTGTCTCGGTCGGATGAAAAACCAGCTGATGGCAAACCATAGAAAAGTTAATCCGTAGGTCAGTAAAGATCCCTCCCAAGACATTTTTAAGGCAAATTCATAAAAATAAAGTGTAAAACCTAGAGAGAGCGTGAGATAATAGAGCCCCAAGCCTTTCGTCTGCATATAGATCTGCTGCTGTTCTGTTTTTTTCATCGCCATTAAATATTCCTGATTGGTGGCAGAAGTGTTCACCTTATTTAAAATATTTACATTCTGATAGACCAGAAAGGCATAAGAGCATACCGCCAAAATAACCAGTATAATTCCTAGTCGGGTTGAGAAAAATGATAAATCGATAAAAATCCAGATCGTGATTACCAGAACAGCACATAAAACCAACAGTGCAATGAGACCGATATTCTTCAATACCTCCTTTTTTCTGTATTTTTCAGCTCTTTCTTTGATTTCTTTTATATCCGGAATATCGGTGTTTTTTTGATTCCAGATTTCCTGGAAATTATAATTAGTTTTCATAATTTGTAAATTTTTCGGTTAGTTTTTCCTTTATTCTGTGTATTTTAACTCTTACGTTGGCCGCGGAAATACCCACCACCTCGGCAATTTCTTTCTGTTTCATATCCTCGAGCTCTAAAGAAATAATAATTCTTTCCAGCTCGGGTAACTCAGAAATACACTGATACAGAAAATCAGTCATCATTTCCTGCTCAATTTTATGGTCTTTTTCCGAAATATCTTTAATCTGATAGGGAAGTTCATTTTTGGGCATTCTTTTTTCCACATGAATCTGCCTCAGGCAAATATTCGTGGCTATTCTGTAGATCCATGTGCCGATATTTGATTCCTGACGAAATTTTGGCAACTGCTGAAAAACGGCTACAAAAGTTTCCTGACACAGATCTTTGGCCATTTCATTATCATTTACATATCCCATGCAGAGCCGGAAAATCTTCCTCCAGTAAGAATGATAAATTTCATCAAAGTTTAGATTGTGCATTGATCATTTTTAGAATTTAGAGCATAGCAAACCGAAAATGTTACAATTACGAGGTGTGAAGATAAAGAATCTTTTATTATCGATAAGATCAGAAACAAATCATCCAAGAAATCTCTACTTTTGCCAAATGTTAGAAATTCTTTATCGCGACGAACATCTTATTGCCATCAACAAACCTAGCGGATTATTGGTTCACAAGTCTTTTTATTCCGGAGAAGCAGATACCTATGCGATTCAGGAGCTGAGGAAGCAGATCGGACAAAAAGTGTATCCCGTGCATCGTTTGGATCGAAAAACATCGGGTGTTTTGCTGTTTACTTTAGATAAAGATACCTTAAGAGCGATGAGCACTCAATTTGAAGAAAAAAAGGTCGACAAGAAATACATTGCCATTCTTCGTGGCTGGGCCAAGGAAGAGGAAACCATCGATTACGATTTGGTGAATGAAAATGAAGTCACCCAAAATGCGGTTACCCATTATCGCCGTTTACAGACTTCGGAAATAGAATTGCCCTTTTTAAAACATCAGACTTCGAGATATTGTTTAGTGGAAGCAATTCCTCAAACGGGAAGATTTCATCAGCTGAGAAAGCATTTTAAACATATTTTACATCCCATCTTAGGATGTCGTAAGCACGGCTGTAACAAACAGAATAAATTGTGGCTGGAAACCTTTGGCATCAGCAAAATGACACTTCACGCCCATCAGTTGAGTTTTAATCATCCAATTACCAATGAAAAAATCTCATTGAATGCAAAAATAGATGATGAATTCAAAAGAGTAGGGGATATTCTGAATTTTGACCTGAGCGCGTATTCTTAATATTGATAGAATAAATTATTACAGATCCTGATTCAAACCTCATAGGTTTTTAAAACCTATGAGGTTTATATTTTTACCGGAATAACCAGCAAGCTCTTTAAAATCTGCTTCATCCCATCAACTTCAAATAAAGCATATTCGTGCTTTTTGTAAAACAATTCGTGCAATTTGTGTTTAAATATCACAGATCAATAATCCATTAATTTTAAAATGAGTATTTTTGTAAAACTTTTTTTCAATGTACAAATCGCTCATTCGTCCGATTCTTTTCAAATTCGATCCCGAAGAAGTTCATCATTTTACTTTTTCGATGCTTAAGAATTTCGGCTTTCTTACCAAATTATTTTTGCCAAAACCTATCGTAGACAAACGTCTGGAAAGAGAAGTTTTTGGTCTGAAATTTAAAAATCCTGTAGGATTAGCTGCCGGTTTTGATAAAAATGCCGTACTTTTTAATGAATTGGGAGATTTAGGTTTCGGATTTGTGGAAATAGGAACCGTAACTCCGAAAGCGCAGGCCGGAAATCCTAAGAAAAGATTGTTCCGATTAATCGAAGACGGCGGAATCATCAACAGAATGGGATTCAACAACGAAGGTCTGGAAGCAGCAATTGAAAAACTGAAAGGCAACAGAGGGAAAATCATCATCGGTGGAAACATCGGAAAAAATACGAATACAACGCCGGAAAATTACACTCAGGATTATCTGGATTGTTTCGAAGGACTTCATCCTTATGTAGATTATTTTGTGCTGAATGTGAGCTGTCCGAACGTTGGAAGTCACGCTAAACTGGAAGATGTAGAATATTTACTTGAATTAATCACAGAGGTTAAAAAAATCAACCAGGCAAAAGCGGTACAAAAACCGATTTTACTGAAAATTGCTCCGGATTTAAATAATCAGCAATTGGATGAGATTATCGAACTCATTGCGGAAACAAAAATCGACGGCATCGTAGTGTCTAACACTTCAGTAAACAGAGAAGGTCTGAAAACATCTCCGGAAATTTTAGAGCAAATCGGAAACGGAGGTTTAAGCGGAAAACCAATTCGTGAGCGAAGTACAAAAATGATCAAATATCTTTCGGATAAAAGCAACAGAGCATTTCCAATTATCGGTGTTGGCGGAATTCATTCTGCAAAAGATGCGATGGAAAAACTGGATGCGGGGGCAACCTTAGTTCAATTGTACACCGGATTTATTTATGAAGGTCCGCAATTGATTAATGATATTAATCAGGAGCTCTTAACCAGAGCAAGCAGGATTTCAAGATAAAAATATTCGAAAAAATTATACAGAGGGTTCAACAGAGCTCTCTTTTTCTTTGCTTTAAAGGAAAAAATGCGAAATCGTGTAAATAATTAATCCCACCAATCCGCCGACCAATGTTCCGTTGACCCGGATAAACTGAAGGTCTTTTCCCACTTCCAGCTCCAGTTTTTCGCTGAGTTCTTTTCCCTGCCAGTTTCCAACAGTCGAGCTGATGAGGTTTCCGAACTGGTGCGTATTTTTCAGGATATACTTATAAGCGGTTACACGAACCCAGTGATCTATTTTATGTTGAAGATTTTCATCGGTTTTCAGATTCTGTGAAAATTCATTCAGATTTTTAGAAAGATAATTTTTTAATGATGATTGATCTTCCTGCAACTCTGTTTTGAGTGTATTTTTAATAGAAATCCAGATATCGTTTGAATATTCATTGAGTTTGTCGCCTTTTAATAAATCTTTTTTAATATTTTTAAATTCATCATCCCATTTTGGATCTTCTTTTAAATCAACCGAAAATTCGTATATTTTCTGAGTGATTAACTGTCTCAGTTCATGGTTAGGATCTTCTTCAATTTCTTTGAAAAAATCTGACAGTCCACTTGCTATTTTATCTGCAATTTTCTGATCTACAAAGGATGGAATGAAAGAGTAACTTCCGTCTTTTACCCGTTTCTGAATCATTTCATCATTTTCAATAATATAATTTTTAATCTGTGCCGAAAGATTGGTAATAATTCTCTCGTGATCATTTTTTTCTAAAATATAGTGAATTCCGTTACCGACAATTTTATTGAGCTTAATATCATCCGTCATTTCAGAAACCTTATTACTGATAAACTGGCTCACGGCAGAATCATCAAGCTTATTTAAAATATCTAAAACAATATCTGAAATATTTTTAATTAAAACTTCCTGATTTTTCTCTTTTCCCAACCATTCGCCTACAAAACCTGAAATTTTTAACTTCTGAATATAAGGCCGGATATTCTGTGGCGAAAGAAAATTACTCACCACAAAACTCCCTAGATTATCGCCCAGTTTTTGTTTGCTGTTTTCGATTAAATTTGTGTGTGGAATCGGCAGACCCAGCGGATGGCGGAACAGAGCGGTAACGGCAAACCAATCGGCTAAAGCTCCAACCATGGCGGCTTCGGAAAATGCACGAACATAACCTACCCAATGAGAATCGTTTGTTTTCTGAAGAATGGTTGTTATTATAAACAAAATAGCCATCAACAGGAATAATCCGGTGGCAAACGCTTTGTATTTTCTTAACTGTTTTCTTTTTGCTTCATCATTCATATGCTCAAATTTAGTAAATTTGGTGGTGAACTTAAGATTTATTCTAATCACAAAAGTCGCAAAAGATTTAAATACATCAATTTATTTAAAGTTAAAATTATGCAAGAGAACAAGACGTATTTAAGTTTTTGATAATCTGTAACCATCTTTTTATGAACTTTATGGTTTTTTAAACTGTAATTCTTTAAAATAAAAGCTCAAAAACTTTTGTGATTTACTATTTAAATGTAAAATCAAGAAATATTTAAAATAATTCTATGGAAAACCAAGCAAAAAACAATCCATACTATTCCAGAACAGAGACCGCAAAACTTGATATCTCCAATGAAGAATGGCAAAAAATTCTGGCACCGGATTTATATGCCATATCAAGAGAAGCGGCTACAGAAAGAGCTTTCACCGGAAAATACAATGATTTTGATGAACTGGGCGATTATTATTGCGCAGTTTGCGGCAATCATCTGTTCCGTTCCGACTCAAAATTTTCGAGCAGTTGCGGATGGCCAAGTTTCTTTGAAGCGGATAAAGAAGGGGTATATTATAAGCGAGATACCGCATACGGAATGGAAAGGGTAGAAGTGCTTTGTAAAAGATGCGATTCTCATTTGGGACATGTATTCGATGATGGCCCGAAACCTACGGGACTACGGTATTGTATGAATTCTGTGAGCCTGGAATTTGTCGGAGATTCTGAAAAATAAACCTTTTGAAGTCACAAAATCAGGAAGTTAAAGTTTCTTAAATTCCGTTAAACTTTGTGGAGTTATAATGCCTTGACAATTATGTTTTTATAAATTTGCCCCACTCAATTGGATTTAACATAATATTGAATGAAAGGATTTTATAGCGTATTAAGTATTGTTTACATGATTACGACTTCGTTCTATTTGTCTCCAAAAAAGGCAATCGTGAAGAATGAAATCAGGACAAACAAAAATGAAAGATTAACAGACACGAAATCTGAGAAGACCACCACATTATCTTCGTCAGAAGCATTGTACGAATCTATTACCTTTGAAGAAGGGCACGAACTTAACGAAGAAGTTTTCTTTAAAGCCTTAACAGGTTTTGAAAATTTAAAGAAAGCTGGTTTGCTTAATCAGGAGGCTCATTTATTAACGGTTTGCGATTTTTCAATGTCTTCCAATACGAAAAGACTTTGGGTGATTGATACAGAAGAAAAGAAAGTATTATTCAACTCGCTTGTAGCCCACGGGAAAAATACAGGTGAAGAATTTGCCGCTAATTTCTCGAATACCAACAGTTCTCTTCAAAGCAGCTTAGGATTTTATATCACAGATGCGACGTATAACGGGGACAACGGCTATTCTCTGAGATTATTGGGAATGGATAAAGGCTTTAATGATGCTGCTTATAAAAGAGCGATCGTAATGCATGGTGCCGATTATGTAAGTGAAGCATTTGCAGCAATGCACAAGCGAATCGGAAGAAGCTGGGGATGCCCGGCCGTTCCGAGAGATCTTACCCAACCGATCATTAATACAATAAAAGGAAGAAATTGCCTTTTTATTTATTACCCTGATCAGAATTATCTTTCCAAATCGGAATGGTTAAAAGCATAAGAAAAAATAGAAAGCAGTCTGATTTCAGACTGCTTTTTTATTTTACGACATAAACTGTACTTTAAAAATACTTCCTTTCAGAGGTTCAGATTCTAAAGAAAGCTGTCCCTGATGCATTTCAATAATTCTCTTGACGATCGATAGCCCGATGCCGTTTCCTTTGTCGTAATTTTTATTGTTTCCGCGATAAAATAAATCGAATATTTTTAACTGATCTTCTTTCGAAATTCCGATTCCATGATCGATGAAGCGGATTTCCAGATTTTTATTCTGAACTTCAATTTCTACCGAGCAATGTTTATCCGAAGAATATTTGCAGGCATTTTCCATGATATTTAAAAATGCAATCTGCAGTAAATAAGGGTTTCCGCGAAAATCATAATTGCTTTCATCTTCATCTGCCGAGCTGTCCATGTAATGAATTCCGATCCTGTAATCTGAGTTTTTCTGCAATAAAGCCACTTTTGCATCCGCCAGAATTTCATCCAGACGAAGATCTACAAAGCTGATCTGCGAGACATCATAACTGGCCCTCGCAAAATCCAGCAAAGCCGAGGAAAGCTGTGATGCATGGTTGGCATCCTGCAAAGCATTATCAATGGAAATTTTATAATCGTCCAACGTTGTATTGAGTTCTTTAGCAAGCTCAAGCTCAGCAATTAAGGTCGAAAGCGGTGTGCGGAACTCATGAGAAATCGTCGTCACAAACTGTCTGTGATTATTGAATGATTTTTCTAAACGGTTAAATGTTGAATTAAAAGTTTCGGTCAGCTCATAGATTTCATCTTTAGCTTTGGGAACCACCAATCTTTTGTTGAGATTATGCTCCGAAATATCCCGGATCTGAAGAATAATATCCTTTAAAGGTTTCAGTGTATAATAAGAAAAAAGAAAACCGATAATAAAGATGATGACGATGGAAATAATATAAATAATGATAATATCTTTCTTAAATTCTTCAATATGTGCTTTTCCGGTGATATCGACAGCGCTACCGATGATGTAAAAATTTTCAGTATTGAATTCATATTTAAAAGCCATATACTGGCGGTCGCCCCGCTGCCAGGTTATCCTGTTTTTTTTGGTTTTTATCAGTTTATTCAAATAATCCAGATTCTTAGATGAAGGCTCAATATCTGTAAATATCAGCTCTTTTTTACTGTCGTAGACGCTGATATCGGCCTCATTCAGTAATTTTTTATTGCGCTCGTGGAGTTCCCGGATTTTTGCATCACTGATATTGGCATCAAATATAAATTCTGATCTCCAGGTGATTTTATACCCTAAACGGTCATTAAATTCGTCTTCCCGGTTTTTTTCCGAAACAAAATAAAGCACATAAGCGAATAAAAAAAGAATTCCTGCCGTAAGAATGGCATAATTGAGGGCGGTTCTGGTGGCTATTTTCATCGTTCGTGTTTAAAGATGAATCCCATTCCGGGTTTGGTGTGAATCAGCTTTTCCTCAAAATCTTTATCTATTTTTTTACGGAGATAGGCAATATATACATCGATATAGTTGGTTCCTGTATCAAAATGATTTCCCCAGACGTTTTCGGCAATTTCTTCCCGGCTCAAAACTCTTTCGGCATTACTCATCAGGAAAATCAGAAGTTTAAATTCTTTGGGAGTAAGATTGATCTCTTTTTCATCTCTGAAAACGCGGTTGGTATTTTTATTGACCGTAAGATTTCGATACATAATGATATTCGAAGGCTCATTTTTCTGGGCAGAGGACGATTTTCTCAATAATACCGCTTTTATCCGCGCATACAATTCCCTTATTTCAAAAGGTTTCACCATATAATCGTCTGCGCCGGCATCAAAACCTTCAATCTTTTCATCAATGGTTCCCAAAGCCGTCAGCATAATAATCGGAAGTTCAGGATTTTTTTGTTTAATGAGTTTACTGAGTTCAATACCGTTCATATTCGGAAGCATAATATCGGTAATTACCAGATCAAAAATAATTTTATCTACCATCATCAAGGCATCTTCAGCGTCTTCAGAAATATAGATCTGATAGCCCTGACTTTCCAGTCCTCTTTTCAGCAGACCGGAAACCCGGATATTATCTTCTATGATTAAAACTTTCATGCAGAAATAGTTTAGAACATCTTGTAACAGGTTATTATTGAAAATAAAACAGTTAAAGGTTTGATGTTCAGTTGTTCTTTAAATTCTATACAAAGGTATCTCATATTTCCCTTTTATAGATCATGCTGCCACGGTTTATAATAAATTTCTAAAGATTTTCTAATAGTTTTCTAACGACCTTCCTTGTTTTTCGAGCCTAATTTTGTCCCGTTGAAATCAATAATAAGGAGTAAGAATAAAGAAAATAGTATGAATAAAAAATCTTTTAAAATCGGGATCATTTTAGTTTCATTCATGAGTATGTACTCAAAAGTAGAAGCACAAAAAAAGAACGATTTTAATAATCCGGGGCTTACACATTATCTTAATGAAGAACATTCGCGATATATTTCGTTCAGTGGTTATGCCGAGCTTTGGGCGAGATATACACAGTTGAATCCCGGAAGTATGATCAATAATCAGGCGGAATCCGATGCTTCAGACCTTTCATTGAGAAGGGTAAGGGTAAAAATGACCTACAAACCCACCGAAAAATTGATGTTTGTATTGCAGGGCGGAACAACCAATGTAAACGTAAATGCAAAAGGCAGCAATTATTTTGATCTGCTGGATGCTTATGCAGAATATTCTTTCAGTGATAAAATTGCTTTCGGGGCGGGGCGTTCTACCTGGAGAGGTTTGTCAAGATTTACTACAGGTCCTCTGAATACACTGTTATATGATTTGCCTGCTTATGCAACAGGAAATGCAGGAGCTACCGATTATACGGTGAGAGAATTGGGGGCTTATATCAAAGGTCAGCTGGGAAGATTTGATTATCGTTTGGTGGTGGCAGATCCTTACACCATGGCGACCGCAGATCCTAAGTTAAATGTGGCGACTTTCAGTAAAAATGCCCCTCACAAAGACTTTTCGGGATATTTTAGATATGCTTTTTTAGATAAAGAAAATATTTCCACCCCTTTTAACTCAGGAACGTATGTCGGGAAAAAGAATGTCTTGAGCCTGGGCGCGGGTTTCGATTATATTCATGATGCGATGTGGCACATGGATGTCGATAAAAATACCATCAATGATGATATGAAGAACTTCGCGGTAGATTTGTTTTATGATGCGCCTTTAAATAAAGAGAAAGGAACATCGATAAGTGCTTACGGAATGGCAATGCACAATGATTACGGTCCCAACTATGTTCGGTATGTGGGAACCAACAACCCCGCCACTTCGGTGGATGTAACCCAGGCAAGTCTAAATGGTGCCGGAAATGCGATGCCCGTAATCGGAACAGGAAATACCTATTATGTTCAGTTGGGAGGAACGCTGCCTTATTTAAATAAAGATAAAAAAAATCTCCAGCTTCAGCCTGCAGTGAGTATGCAGTTGTCTGATCTGAAAGGTCTTCATGACAATGCCGTGATCTACGATGCCGGAATTTCATTACTGATGAACGGAATGTCTTCAAGACTGTCTTTCGATGCTCAAAACAGACCCGTTTACACGGCTGATCCTTCTAATAATGCTGTGGTTTCGGATAGAAAATGGCAGTTTGTTTTGAAATATAGAATAGATTTTAACTAAAAATAATTTACAATGGAAAGAAGAAAATTTTTATTCCGGTCGGTTCAGGCTTCAGCGCTGTTGCTGATTTCAGGAAGCGTATTCGGATCTGCTTTACCGATGTTTAACCCTATAAAAAAGAAAAAAGTGTACTTTCATTATTTGTTGTTCTGGCTTCGGAAAGATCTTTCGGAACCAGAAATAAAAGAATTCGAAAATTTCTTTGAAGGTCTGAAAAAATTGCCTTATCAGAAAAATCTGCGCTACGGAAAACCGGCGAATTCGTCACCAAGAGCAGTTTTAGACAATACCTTTACCTATAACGCGTCTATGGAATTCGATACTCTGGAAGAACTGGAAGCGTACGGTCAGCTCCCCGAGCATTTGGCTTTAGTTAAAAAATACAAACCATTCTTCGAAAAAATGATGGTTCACGATACAGTTTACAATTAAAATAAAAAATTTAAATTTATAATGAGAAATTTCATTAAAGGCTTCAGCCTTGTTTTAGCATTAAGCACCGTAGGATTTATGAACGGACAAGATAAAGATCACAAAAAAGTAAGCGTAAAAGTGGAAGAAACAACCGAATTTATTCCGGCTGTACGCTTAATTAACAAGCCGGACGGCTCATGTGCCTTCGAAAAAGGGAAGATCCCAACATTGAAACACATGAATACCACAACCTTCTGGATGAGTAATAAAACAGAAGAATGGGAAAAAAATGCCCACCCGGCGCCGAGAAGACAATATGTGATTACCATTAAAGGCAATATTAAATTTAAAGTAACCGACGGTTCTACCTTCATGATCAAACCGGGAACGGTTCTGTTGGCGGAGGATCTTAAAGGAAAAGGCCACAGCTGGGATATGGTAAAAAGCAAGCAGTGGGAGAGATTATATATCCCGATTGCTGATGAGGCCGATGATCTGTTTATTGCGGATAACGACTAAAATTAATGTCTGAACACAATCATTTTAAGTGTTTTTATATAATTTCGTACAAGGGAAAAGCAGTCGGTTTTGACTGCTTTTTTTATGTTTAAACTGTAATTATTTTGCAAATTCTGCGATCTTATTTCTGACTTCCGAAAGGTCTCCCATTATTCTGGCGATAATTTTTCCGTTTTCATCAATTAAAAGATACATCGGATATCCTGTGGCATTTAGCTTTTTCTGAAAATCTTTATTCAAATCAAAAAAATTAAGCCATGTAGCGTTGTTTTTCTGAAGAATGTTTTTGGCTAACTGTATTCTTTCTGGCTTCTGTTCATCGGTAATGGTGATGAATTGTACTTTTTTGTTTTTAAATTCATGATACAGATTCACCATTTCAGGCATTCCCTTTACGCAAGGCGCGCAGGATGTTGCCCAATAATCAATAAATGTAAGTGGATGATTTTTAAAATCTTCAGCCGTTAATTTATTATTTTTATCGAAATAAATGTCGGGGATTTTATTTCCGGTCAATGTTTTTTGCTCGGTTGAAAATTTATTTTCCAGGTTTTTATATAATTTTCTTGACTTGAACTTTGTTGAAAATAATTTCATATGCTCCAAATAGATCGGATGATAATTGTACAGTGTATAATCATTTACAATTTCCCACAACGCAGCATAAGAATCCGGATTTTTTTTGATGTATTGAACTAAAAGTTTCTGCTTTTCATCAAAACTGGTCAGGCTATCCATTTTTTTTGGATCTGCAGATTTAATATAAACGGAACTTAAAACTTTTTCTAAATTTTTAAAGTCTCGGTTGGTTGGCGAATCGATATTCAGTTCTGTTTGACTGTTGAATGCAGGTAATTCAATCTTGTGTTTCCCTTTTTCAAGAAAGAAAATTTTAGAAACAGAAAAAGATTTATTTTTCCTGTTAAGATAAGTAAAGGCAACCGGCTGAGGGTATTCTATAAAACCTTTGATGAGGTTTTCTTGCTGAATTTTCAGATTGTATAAAGAATGATCAGACGGAAAAGCAGACGTATTTTTATTGGTTTCTGTAGTAAATGTATACAGGTCTCCAAAACCATTTCTTGTTATGGGCGCTCCAAAAATAAGGCTGTCATTTATGTAAGAATCTGCAGTAAGATTAATTTCAAAGTTGTTTTGTGAAAACAGACCGTTTGAAATAAGGATCAGTAAAATGTAAAAAAATCTTCTCATCGATCTGTTTTTGTGGCTTATGCTAACTTACAAAATATTCTTTATGTATGATCATTTGCTTGATCTTTAATGTTGGTGTAATTTTTTTTTTAACGCAAAGATTTAATTAAAATACCCTCCGATTAAAGTGAGCAAAGAAGAATCAACCAATTGATTTTGACGAAGCGATATTTTCAAGCTTCGCGCAGCAAATTCATTTGCCTTTGCCCTCTAAAAATCAGTCGAAAGAAATAAAATCTTTGTGTCTAAAAAATTAAATCTTTTTTTAACGCAAAGATTTAATTAAAATATCCTCATATTCAAGTGAGCAAAGAAGAATCAACCAATTGATTTGACGAAGCGATATTTTCAAGCTTCGCGCAGCAAATTTCATTTGCCTTTGCCTCTCAAAATAGGCAATGCGATAATTAAATCTTTGCGTCTAAGAAATTAAATTATTTTTTAACGCAAAGATTTAATTAAAATACCTCATATCCAAGTGAGCAAAAAAGAATCAACCAATTGATTTGACGAAGCGTGTTTTCAAGCTTCGCGCAGCAAATTCATTTGCCTTTGCCTCTCAAAATGGGTAATGTGATAATTAAATCTTTGCGTCAAAGAAATTAAATCATTTTTTAACGCAAAGATTTAATTAAAATATCCTCGTATTCAAGTGAGCAAAGAAGAATCAACCAATTGATTTGACGAAGCGATATTTTCAAGCTTCGCGCAGCAAATTCATTTGCCTCTGCCCTCTAAAAATCAGTCGAAAGAAATAAAATCTTTGCGTCTAAAAAATTAAATCTTTTTTTAACGCAAAGATTTAATTAAAATACCTCAAATTCAAGGAGCAAAGGAGAATCAGCAAGTTGATTTGACGAAGCGATATTTTCAAGCTTCGCGCAGTAAATTCATTTGCCTTTGCCCTCTAAAAATCAGTCGAAAGAAATAAAATCTTTGCGTTAAAAAAAACATCCAATTTAGTATGCTATAAGCTAAAGCATTTTAGGTCAAATGGTAAAATGAGTTTGATAGTTTAGGTTTTAAAGTGAAAAACCTAAGATCAGTTGGCTATTTTTTCGTTTCAATATCCACAATTTTTCTTCCGTTTTCACCCAAATAGTGAACAATTAATTTTTCGTAAATCTTGTATCCTTCATCCGAATTGGTGAAAATTAAAATTCCCTGTTTGGTTTTTGGTAAAATGAATGTAATGCATTGGCTTCCCAAATCTGAACCGCCATGAGATAACGCAAATTCTCCATTTCCGAGATCATAGATTTCAAAACCCAATCCGAAATATTTATTTTCCTTTGTTTTCACCTGCTTTTTGATCATTTCTGAATACAACTTAGCACTCAGACTTCCACCTTCCAGAATATTAATGAGAAATTTTCCGTAATCTTCTATCGTTGTGTGCTGATCATCTGCGGCATTGGCTGTTTTATTTTTAATGATTTCGTAAGGTTTTCCGTTATTGTCATAGCCCGTTGCAAATCTTTTTTCATCGGTATTTTTATCCCAGATATAGTTGGTATCGTTCATTTTTAGAGGTTGAAAAATCAATTCTTTCGCTAATTGATCCAGACTTTTTTTGAACTTTATTTCAATAGCTTTTCTCAAATATTCCATTCCTTCTCCTGAATATTGATATTGTGTTCCGGGGGCAAAATCGAAACTCAGCTTTTTGTTCTCTTTCATCCATCGCCAATTGGGAAATCCTGTTTGATGGCTCAGAATAATTCTTGTGGTCAGTTTTTTAGTTCTGGGATCATTGGCAATATCGGGATCAATCCAGTATTTGGAAACAGGTTCATCGAGATCCCATTTTCCGGAATCGATTAATTGTAATGCCACCATTGCGGTAATGGGTTTGGTAAGCGACGCCACATTGAAGATCGTATTATAAGGCGCTGTAATTCCTTCTTTAATTTCACCAAAAACCTTTACCTGTTTCAGTTGTCCGTTTTCAATAATTCCAAGTCCGAGCGTGTGAATATGGTTTTCCTTTAACCAGTTTTCAATGGCTGGATCGTGATCAAAAAGTTCTGCCTGAGCTTTAATTCTGAAACTAAAAAGAAAGAAAAATAATAAGAATAGATAAACTGTTTTTGTCATTGCTTTTAATTTTTGACAAAGATTGAATTTCCTGATTTTAATACAGAAAAATAAACCCGACAAAAACCCGACAATCGAAAAATAAGTTTATATCATGTTGAAATTCAGTTTGTAATAAAGATTTTGATGTTTGTCTATTTCAATAGCGTTTCTGATGATTATAAATAGATTAGACAAAAAAATAATGATCATGACGCCTAAAGTATAGTTGCCGCGGAGCTTTAAAAAGATCCAAAGCATGAAAACAACAGGTGCTAAAATCGTCCAGATGATTTGAAGCGTGATGATTTGTTTGGCGATATTATTTTTCTGCTTTAGTTTAAACATTAAAATAATCGGAACCAAAATATTTAACGGAGGAAGTAAAATGCAGGGAATGGAGGAAAGGTTAATGATCTTAATTAAAGAATAATTGACGGGAACTTCCAGGCTTATTTCTTCGACTAATTCTTTTTCTGCTTCAATTATCCCGGTGTCCGGAATATTCTGAAGGATATTTTCTTCAACTCCTAAAGTTATAGATAGCGCACGAAGCGTGTAGCCTTTAGGGCTGGTTCCCGCTTCTATGCGCTGAATGGTCCTCACAGAAATACCAGAGCTCTCCGCCAACTCCTCCTGAGTCAGGTTTTGAAGCTCTCGTATTTCTTTTAGTTTGGACATGTATATTTTTTCCTGAAGGTTAAAATTAAGAAAACTTCTTGAAAACCAAGGTTGCATTATGACCTCCGAAACCGAAAGCATTGCTCAACGCAAAATTGATATTCTTTTCCTTAGCTTCTCCAAAAACAATATTTACATCTTTCGGAATATTTTCATCAATAGAATGAAGATTAATGGTTGGCGGAATAATCCCGTTTTCAATAGCCTTGATGGAAAGGATGGCTTCTGCCGCTCCTGCGGCTCCCAATAAATGCCCCGTCATTGATTTTGTAGCACTCAGATCGAGATTTTTGCTTCCTTTAAATAATTTACTGATGCCTTTCAGCTCAATCAGATCTCCAAGTGGAGTAGAAGTGGCGTGCGGATTTACATAATCAACATCTTCCACATTGGCTCCTGCTTCCTGTAGTGCCAGTTGCATTGCTTTTATTGCACCTGCACCTTCCGGATGGGGTGCTGTCATGTGATACGCATCGGCTGTCATTGCTGCTCCTGCAAGTTCTGCGTAGATTTTTGCACCTCTTGCTTTGGCGTGTTCATATTCTTCCAAAACCAAAGCTCCGGCACCTTCTCCCATTACGAAACCGTCTCTTTCTGCATCGTAAGGTCTGCTTGCCGTAGCAAAATCGTCATTTCTCGTAGACATGGCTTTCATAATAGAGAAACCACCCACTGAGGCCGGAGTAATTGCGGCTTCTGACCCACCACTGATGATTACTTTGGCTTTTCCTAAACGGATGTAGTTAAAAGCATCCATTATCGCTGTATTTCCTGTGGCACAAGCCGAAATCGTGGTATAATTAATGCCCTGAAGACCAAATTTCATCGAGATCATTCCCGAAGCCATATTGGCAATAAATTTAGGCACGAAAAAAGGGTTGAACCGCGGTGTTCCGTCACCCCCGGCAAAATTCATAACCTCACTTTCAAAGGTCCACATTCCGCCCTGTCCCGTTCCCCAGATCACGCCTGTATCAAAAGGATCCATATTTTCAAGTTCCAATCCTGAATCTTTGATTGCTTCTGCAGACGAATACATGGCGTATTGCGAAAACAGGTCGCTTCTTTTTATTTCGTTGTGATTTAAATAAACCTTAGGATCAAAGTTTTTTACTTCACATGCAAAATGTACTTTAAATTTTTCGGTATCAAAATGAGTGATTTTATTGGCACCACTTACTCCGTTGATGCTGTTTTGCCAGAATTCTTCGACATTATTTCCCAAAGGCGTCACTGCGCCTAATCCTGTAATGACAACTCTTTTCATATATAGATGTTTATCTTTTTAAAGATCATAAAATACCGCCATTTTAAAAATGTGATTTTATGCTTCATTGTTAATTTTGAATAAATTAGAGGTTCCTCTCGCGATTAATCTGGATTTATCGGCATTCCATATTTCGCATTGGGCATTCACAAATTGCTTTCCTCTTTTGATAATTTTTGTTTCGGCTACAATATTATCATTTTCTTTGGCAGCGGAAAAATAATCGATGCTGTTATTTACGGTGACAATAAAGGTTTTTTCATTTAAAGAAAACATGGTGGCACCAATGACATCATCAATAATAGCAGCGGTTACGCCGCCATGAAGATTTCCCATCGGGTTCAGCCATTCTTCTCTTACCGTATATTGAAATTCGATGTGTCCTTCTTGTGCTGAAATCACAATGGGGTTAAGCCATCTCATAAACGGAGATGGGGAAGCTGTAAATTCTTTTCCTACAAATGATTGAAGTACTTGTAATTTATCCATATTATAAACGATTTTGTTTTAATTCTTGATCAATGATGAGTAAAATCCGGTCTAAAGCAAGGTTAAGATATTTTTCATCACCCGTTGTTTTTGAAAGTAAAATTCCTCCTTCCACCATCATAATGAAAAGAGAACCCAGTTCTTCAGCATTGATTTCCTGATGAATTTCACCGTTTTTCTGACCTTCTTCTATAACATCAGAAATCTTTTTTATCCAGACTTTAAATGATTCTGAAACGTGTTTTCTAAGATCCGGAAAATTATCATCCGCTTCTGTCGCTGCGTTCATCAGAGGGCAACCTCCAACCTCGAAAACCTTTTTCCAGTTTTTTCTGTAAAAACTGACAAAAGCATGTAATTTATCAATCGTTGTCGGAAATTCTTTGCTTAAAGAGCGAGCCATATTTTTACCGAGTAAGTTTGAGTTGTGCTTGTAAACCTCCAGTGCCACTTCATCTTTATTGGCGAAATTTCCGTAGATGCTTCCTTTTGTTAAGCCTGTTGCCTCGGTAATATCCGATAACGTCGTGGAAAGATAGCCCTTGGTGTTAAACAAAGCCGCCGTTTTCTCGATGATAAATTGTTTTGTCTTTTCTGCTTTTGACATTTTCAATTGATGATGATGCAAATATACAAAAATATACCGATTGGTATATTTTGGTTTAAAATTAAATCTGAACTGTGATAATGTTCAGATTTAATTTTGAAGCTAATCTTCTTTATGAGTCCATCCTCTTTTAACAGCTAAATTTTTTATTTTTTTTGCTTTCTTTTTTATTTGAGTTGAGTTTTCAATATTGCTGTAATCTATAACCGAATGACCATCGAAAGGATTATTATTTTCTTCAACAATTAAATTGTCAACTGAATCTACTTCATCAATCGTTACAGATAATACTCCTGTTGATTGATATTCCGATGTGAAGTGAGTGTATGATTCTTTGGGAGTGAATTTTTCACCATTATATACGGATAATTTTTTGTCGTCTTTTTCAGATGGGATAAATGCTAAGGATGCAATATTATTCTCAGCTAAAAAGGCTTGAGAGGATATAGTGTCATTTTGGACCCAAGTGGGATGTATTTGCCTATGCAATAAAGTCTCTTTGTTCATTATATGATGCTTTTTGATATAAGATCATTAATCTTTTCCCATTCAGAATCAATATTTAGATTAATTTCTTGCTGAAAGTCATTTTCATCGTTATCCATATCGAAATAAAATAATTCTGAATTTAAATTATTTAATTTGACCTCTAGAGAAATCTCAATTTCATCCTTTTTCCATTCAAGAACAAGATCTCCGTTTAGCATTGGAAATATTGCTGGAAGTTGTAAGTTAGAATTGAAATAATTTTTAAAATAATTTTCGAAAATATTTGCTTTTTCTTTGTTTATGGCTTTACCTTGAATGCCATCATACCATTTATCTTCTAACTGAAATAAATTCTGTAATCTAACATTAATATCATAGCCGTCTAAAATATCCATTGATTGAATATCTTCTATATGTACAAGTTTATTATGCTCATTGAAGATGCCGGTTGCCTTCAAGGAAACTAAAGTTTTATTTTCATATTCTTGAAATGCCAAATAAATTGTATCACTAAAATCATCAATTATTGGCTGTTCAAAGGTAGATTCTTTTAATTCAACATGGAAAATTTTATTTTTTTTGTCAATTAGAGATATTAGTACATTTTCATGAATTATCTCAGAATATACAAGTTTTTCTTCTCTAGATAAAAGTATTTTTCTTCTCGTATTTTTATTTAACTTAACATTTCTACTTGATGAAGACGAATTTAAAAAGTCTATTGATTCACCATCTTCTAAATTCTTCCCAATGCGACTAAAATAATTTAAAAATTTACTATCCATTTCAGCTGACTTTCCAGAATTAGCATTTTCAACTAATTCGAAGACTTTATCCCTTGCTGTTTCAAAATAACTAAAATATTCATCATTAGCAATAGGAATGGTCGGGCTAGATATACTGGTTGCTACCGCAATTAATATTTGAGGAATTGTACTTCCTTCTTCAATTTTAGAAAGTTTTAAATAAACATTATCAGTAAATCCTTTAGGAACTCTTTTTCTTTGTGGATTTTGATCTAAATATATTTTCTTTGCAAGTTCGAAAACCAGTTCTTCAAAAGCGGAAAAATCTTCTAAAAGACTAACAGGAAGTGTATGGTCATCAAAACGATGTCCTTCAAGCCTAGGCGATATAAAAATCTTCTCTGTTGACATATTGAAATTATTATAGTTATCTGCTTAAAACACAAATTTATATATTTTTTTGTTCCTAACAACAAAACTAATAAAAGTTAAAAATTTCATTATTAAAATCAAGCATATATTTACAAATATAATTCCTATACACGACAAAAATAGTCGTATATAATAGAATAAAAATGTGTAATCTTTTACACATTTTTATTCTAAAAAATTCTTTAGTTATTCAAAGTAGCCTCCAAAGTAATTTCAAAGTTGAAAGCGGCGCTCACCGGGCATCCTTCTTCTGCTATTTTAGCAATTTTCTGGAATTCTTCTTCAGAAATTCCCGGAACTTTGGCGGTTAAAGTCAATTCAGACTTTGTAATTTTTCCGATGTTAGGGTCTAATGTGATTACGGATTTTGTCGTTAGTTCTTCCGGTGTGAAACCTGCCTGAGAAAGCTCTGCGCTCAATTTCATCGTAAAGCAACCTGCGTGGGCTGCTGCCAGTAATTCTTCAGGATTTGTGCCGACTCCATCAGCAAAACGGCTGTTGAAAGAGTATTGTGTTTGGTTCAAAGTGGTACTTTGAGTTGTGATATGTCCGTTTCCTTCTTTAATGTTACCGTTCCATACGGCTGTTGCGTTGCGTTTCATACTTTTTTGATTTTTGTTGTTATAATTGTTATTTTTTAATGATACAAAGGTATAGCAGATATTGTTCCAGATAAATACACAAATTGACTTATATATTGTACTTTTTTCCCGAAGTGTAATTTTTCTTAAAGTTTGTGGGAGTATTTCCGGTTTTTTGGGTAAAAAGACGGTTAAAATAAGCAGGATCTTCATAGCCTAGATCATAAGCAATCTCTTTTACAGGTTTATCCGTGTAAAATAAAAGTCTTTTGGCTTCCAGCAGAATTCTGTTAATAATCAATTGGTTTGGAGATTCAAGATGCAAACTTTTGAATTTATGTGTTAAAGTTTTTGGAGCAAGATGCAGGAGATCTGCATAATCTGCCACATTATGTTTTTCCCTGAAATAAATTTCCAGATATCGGCTGAAGTCGCGGAAAACATCCAACTCGTTACTTGGTATTTTTATGTGGTCGTTATCCAGATTTTGCTTTTTCCATTGTCTGGTAGCGCGGATAATGATTTGTTTAACGTAAGTCCGGATCATTTCTTCGGCGGAAGAATCTTGCCATTCCAGCTCATCTTTTATATTTTGAAATAAATTTTTAATAATAAAATTTTCATCTTCATTCAGTTCCACAAAAGGAATTTCAAATACATTATGAAAAAGGAGACCGTCACACGCAACTTCTTTATCATGAATCTGAATGCAGTAAAAATCTCTGTTGTAATAGAGCAAAACCGCATCTTCTTTTCCTTTTTCAATTTTTAAATGCTGATTGGTGAGAAAAAACAGCGTAGGTCTAATTGTCGTAAAGTGATTAAAATCCACCGAAAGTTCATACCCTTCCGGAATATAATATACTTTAATATCATATCTGAACTTATTTCCGTTAACAGTTTCCAAATTTTCTGCTGAAATATTTTCTACACCCAGTTTCTTGTAATGATCTTCAAAAATAAGAGTCTTTGACATGCATTTACTTTAGTTTAAAGATACAAAAAAGCATGATTTCTTCGTTATTCTGAAACCATGCTTTTTTATCTCAAAATTTGAGAATGAACTAATTTGAAAATTACTCAAATTTTCAAACTCAAAACGTCACATCAAGTCCGACGTAAAAATTCGCTTTCATAATCGGAGCATATACCATTCCGCCATCAAAATAATTTCCGAAAGGGTTTTTAAAATCTACAATTGCATTTTTTTGATAATAAGACGTTAAATTCTCGCCACCCAGATACGCTCTGATTTTTTTATTGAAATTTCTTGAAATCTGAGCATTTAAAATGGCATAAGACTCGGAATAAGTTGGCAATTGGAATTCTTCAGGATTGGTTGACGTATTGGGAAGTCTTTGTTTTCCCACCCAGTTCAGTGTGGTATCAAAACTCCAGAAACCGCCATTGGTATTTTTGTTGGTTGAATAGGCTAAGTTCACAAAACCTCTATGCTTTGCCATGAACGGAACTTCACGTCTTCCATCCAGATAATCTGCCTGAACGTCATAGTATTTATAGGCCATTCTTACATCAAAATTCTTAAAAGGCGTAAAATCCCATTGGGTCTGGAAAGAATTGGCGAAAGATTTTCCTTCAAGATTATAAAAAGTCAACTGCTGGGGCGAACGGTCTAAATCCACCATCACCTGATCCTGGAAATCTGTTCTGAAAAAGTCGGCAACAATTGTCGATTTTCTTCCGAAAAGTTTGAATTCCTGTTGTAAACTTGCTCCGTAATTCCAGGCAATTTCCGGTTTTAAACCGTAAATATTTCCTCCATTTTGCAAAATATTGATACTTCTGTTTGAGGCAAAATACTGCTGACTTTCCGCAAAAACATTCGCCGTTCTGAAACCTCTTCCCGCCGAAAGTCTTAAAATAGTCTGTGGGGTAAAATCATATTTAAAATTCAGCCTTGGAGTAAACTGAGTTCCGGCCAGATTGTGAAAATCTACTCTTGCACCGGCTACCAATGTGTATTTTAAACCGGTTAAGGTATATTCGGCAAAAGCTCCCGGAACGATTTCGTTTCTTTTAAAATCGTTTGTGAGATACGTTTCATCATAACCATCATACATAAAACTCGCCCCGGCTTTGTATTTATGATTGGTATTTCCCAAAATACTCTCAAAAATTAAATTAGAATAATAGGTCTGCTGTTTTCCGGAATAATTTCTCAGCCCAAAGAAACTGTCTTGTTGATGATAAGTGTATTGGTTCATCCAGCCTAAACTCTGATAAGGTTTTCCTTTAAAAACATAGCCTGTTTTATTCCAGACCTGAAATCTGGAAATATCGATTCCAACGCCGTAAAGCGACTGTTTTTCCTGTGGAATTTTTTTATCAAAACCAATTTGTCCGGCCGTTCTCTCGTCTTTAATAAAATTAATTCCAAAATGAGATCCTAATCCGGATTTTTCCAGATCGTTATAATTCAATAGATAAGCTGCATTAATCTGAGTACCTTTCGGTCGGTCAAGAAAAGAATCATTATTCATATCGGTATCTCCGAAAGTTCCGTTTCCGTGCAATAAAAAAGTTTGCGACCATTTCTCATTAATCGGTGCAACGCTGGTGATATTGGCTTCGGCTCTTCCGTTAAAATCTGCGAAAAGATTTAATGAAGTTTCTGGTTTTTCTGCATTTTTAAGCAATTCTGTATTAATTTGCCCTGTAATGCTTTCGTAGCCGTTTGTTACCGTACTTCCTCCTTTTGTCAGCTGAATACTCTCAATCCATCTTCCCGGAATAAAGTTCAATCCGTAGGCAGAAGCCAAACCTCTGATTTCAGGTAATAATTCTTTCGTTAAGCTCGTGTATTTTTGGTCTAAACCGAGCATTTTCAATTGTTTTGTTCCCGTCACGGCATTGCTGAATGATACATCAACGGTTGCGTTGGTCTCAAAACTTTCGGATAAATTGCAACAAGCGGCTTTTAAGAGCTCTTTTTTCTCAATATTAAAAACCAATCCGGCTTCTTTTTTACTTAATGAAGTCGCCGCTTTTCCTCCGGTCAGGGTTATGCCTTCAATATGTTTTTCATGTCCGTCATGATTTTCTGTTGAAGTAGTATGCTCCGAATGTGCTGATGGTTTGGCTTCTTCCATATGAACCTTAGGATTTGCTTCTCCAAAAGGGATTTCTCTGTCATAAAGACAACATCCGGGAAGTCCGTTATAGACAGAATCCGTTGATTTGTATTTTTCATTATCATGCCCGACATCAGCAATCTTCTTTAAAATTTTATCAGACGAAGTTTTAGACGAATCGAAATTTAAAATGACGGTTTGGGTTTCAGCATTCCATTCTGCAGAGGTTGCGCCGGCATCTTTAGCGGCTTTTTCAATTCTGGCTTTACAGGATCCGCAGTTGCCTTTTACATAAAATTTATTCTCTTTTTTAGCATGATGTTCATGGTTTTCCGCTGTGACAGGTGTGAGATTTCGCTCATAATGACAACATCCAGGCAGACCTTCGTATGTTTCGTCAGGTGCTTTAAATTTTTCATTATCATGCCCCGCTTCAGCAACTTTTTTAAGAATTTCATCTGGAGAGACAGAATTTGTATCTAATGTTAATAGTTGTGTGTCAATAGAATAACGTGCTGTTTTGGCACCTGCTTTTTTAGCGGTTGTTTCTATTCTTTCTTTACACATTTCGCAGTTTCCTTTTACTTTAAACTGGTTTTTAGAAAGATTTTGCGCAAATATAAATTGTATAGATAATAGGAATAGACCAAGTATAAACCTGGAAATATATAATTTCATTTTGTTTAAAATTTAGATTAATTAAAGTTTAATGTAGCAATGTAACGATGTAATCATCTAACAATCATTGATAAATTGCTAAACTGATAGATTGTTACATTTTGATTAATTAACCTAGTTTCGGCGGTTGCCAGATTTCCTTTAAACCATCTGAAATATGAGGGTCTGAATACTGAAACTGTAAATTTTTATTGGCTTTGTAATAAGAAAACTCCAGATACAAACTCTTTGAGAAAGGCGTTTCTATGGAAGTGTAGCATACAACGCAGTTGGAACAGCAATCGTCTTTACAGGAAGATTTTTTTTCCTGATCGTGATCTTTTTTTGAGGAATGATCTTGATGACTTTTTTTACAGCAATCCATTTTAGAATCGCTCTTACAGCATGTTTCCTGTGAAGTCTGAGCATAGAAATTATCTTTGGGAATTAAAAAAATCCCAAGGCAGAAAATAATTGTTATGATCTGAAATAATTTCACTCCTGCAAAAGTACAAAATTTATGGCAAAGCTTCGCCAACTTTTACCGCGCAGTTATGCCAAGGCTCGCCATGTGCAGGATTTAGCGAAGGTTTAGGACCGGTGGGTGCCGGCGTTGGAGCGGGTGTCGGTGTATTTTGAGCTACAGTCTGCACAGGTTGTACAACAGGAGCGGGTTTGCTGTTCAGCGGTTGTCCTACAGGGATGTCACATCGGTGACCTGGCTGACCATGTGGAGGATTCATTCCGGCGGCCGTTTTTACGGGCTGTCCGTTATTATCGACCGTGAATTTTCCTGGTTTTAAAGCGTTAGGATCTATCTGAACGGTTTGAGTTCCGTTTGTATTTTGAGTCACTTGTTGCGAAGCAGCGGGTTTGCTGTTCAGCGGTTGTCCTACAGGGATATCGCATCGGTGTCCCGGTTGCCCGTGCGCAGGATTCATTCCCGGAGCAGTAGCTGTTGCAGCAATTGGCGCAGGAACAGTCTGTGAAGTGCTTTTAATTCCCGCCTGATCTAAAATAGAGGGTTTAGGAGTAGTAACAGTTGGCGCCTGAATGCCGGCTTCTTCCGTTAAATAAGTAGGTCTTTCGTCTTTTTTACAAGATACTGTGACTATAGAAATGGCAAGAATGCCTAATAATGTATTTTTCATAACCAATCGTATGAAACAAAATTAGCAAAACATTTTTAATTGCTTTGCTAATTTTACATTTATAATCGTATTTCGGGATTAATTCTTAACCAAAAGTCTGAATCCTTCTCCGTGAACGTTGATAATTTCCAATCCTTCGTCATCTTTTAATAGTTTACGAAGTTTTGCGATGTATACATCCATACTTCTTGCGGTGAAGTAGTTTTCTTTTTTCCAGATCTTTCTTAAAGCCAGATCTCTCGGCATGAAATCGTTTCTGTGAATACAAAGAAGTTTCAACAATTCATTTTCTTTAGGAGAAAGTTTGTATTCGTTATCCCCAACTCTTAATTGTCTCAACATAGAGTCAAAGAAAATATTGCTGATTTTAAATTGTTCCTGCTCTTCATTTTCCAATGTAGAACTTCTCTGAAGAATGGCTTTGATCTTATATAAAAGAAGTTCGGTATCAAAAGGTTTTGTGATATAATCATCTGCTCCCAATTGATATCCTTTTAAAATATCTTCTCTCATATTTCTTGCTGTTAAGAAAATGATCGGTGTATTTTTATCTATTTTTTTTACGTCTTCAGCCAATGAAAACCCATCTTTTTTAGGCATCATCACGTCGAAAATACAGATGTCGAATTCGTTTTCCGTAAATTCTTTTAATCCTTGTTCACCGTCTGTGGCAAGAGTAACCTCAAAGTTATTGATCGTTAAATAATCCTTCAACACCGCCCCGAAACTTTGATCGTCTTCTACTAATAATATTCTGTTGCTCATAGTTTTAACAATTAATAATTAAAATTAAGAATGAACATCTTCACTCTTTCTTCTCTATTTTGTATTTTGATATATATTTTTAATTTAAATATTTTAACTCATCGGAAGTTTAATGGTAAACGTACTTCCTTTTCCTTTATCAGAATCCACAATAATCTGCCCTTTGTGAAGCTCCACGATTTTCTTTACATAAGACAATCCTAAGCCCTGGCCTTTAACATTATGAATATTTCCTGTTTCTTCTCTAAAGAATTTCTCAAAAATCTTTGTTTTATTCTGGGTTTCCATTCCCATTCCTTTATCCGAGATCTTAAGGACATAAAAATTCCCTTCATTGCTTGTTTTAATTGTGATTTCTGGGGCTTCGGGAGAATATTTATTGGCATTATCCAGTAAATTCACAAGCATATTGGAGATGTGGAACTCATCAATTCTGAAAGTATAGTGAGTGGCATTGAACTCCTGTATTAAAGATCCGTTTCTCTGCTGAACAATAAGATTGAACGATTCTGCCGTTCTTTTTATTAATTCTCTTACATTGGTTTCTCTCAGGAACAGTTTAACCTCATTTCTCTCCAGCTTAGACATATTGAGAACATTTTCAACATGCTTTTTCATGCGTAAGTTTTCCTGTTTTATAAGCTCAGAATAATATTTAACCTTATCCGGATTGGTGGCGATCTTGTCATTTGCCAGAGAATCTGTGGCCACGGAAATGGTTGCCAGTGGCGTTTTAAACTCGTGAGACATATTATTAATGAAGTCGGTCTTTACTTCTGCCAGTTTCTTCTGTCTCATCATATAGTTAATGGAAATAATATAAATTCCCAGAATGGTAAGTAACGAAAGGAAAGTTCCAAGAAGCATCGGCCAGTTGTTCATCGCCAGAGAATACTCTTTTTTAGGAAAAACTAAGGCCAGCGTATATAAAGTACGTTCTTTATCATCTGTAAAAAGAGGATAACTGTAAGTATTGTTGTTGTCTCTTTTGTCTTTATATATTTTATCTACAATACTGGTGGTTTTATTGTTCTTGTCGGTAATGCCGTAGCCAAATGCTGCGGATATACCTCTTACCTTCAGTTCTTTGGAAATAACAGAGTCCAGAACCACAGGATTTACCCTTTTGGTAATAGGTAAATTGTTTCCGAGTATTTTAGCAAATTCTTTCAGCGTATAATCGCCGCTCTCAATATCTTTGTTGAGATCTGCTGTCAGAAGTTCACGGTTGGTAGTGTCTCTTTTTACCTTATAGGCAGCCTCATCGGTGTAAAGGGTAGTCCATTTTATAGAATCTCCTTTTTTCGATATAGGAAGCTGATTGTTTTCTATAATGTTTTTGGAGTAGATAATCTGTCTTTGGGTTCCGGAGTCTTCAACCTGCTGAATGGTCGTTAAAGAAGGTTGCTTGCTGTTGGCGAGAATGTTTGTTCGGAGGCCTCTTGCATCTTTATCAAGATATTTATCGACTTCTATTTCTTTAATGTTTTTAGATACATTTTCCAAGGTTGTGTAAACCTTATTGGAGAAGTCCTGCTCAAGAGCGTTGTAATAACGTTTCAGCCAATAAAATTGGAGCGTAACAAAAACAATCAGTGAGATTGTCATAAACACTGAAATTATTGGGATGAATTTATTATTCATTTACTTTAAATTATAAGTTTTAAAAAAGCGAATGTTAAAATTAATTATTTTAAGACTTCATAAACAAAAAACGAGCCAAAAAATTGTGTAATTTTTCTTAAAACAGTGTTTTTTAACATTTATTTATAAATTTTAAAATACTTGTCATAAGGAAAGTTCTGTGAAAGAATAATGAATTAGCTTTGTTTTAAACAAAATAGGACTTATGAAATCTACGATCATTTTTAACAAAGATTTTGATTCAGACAGCGTGTATGTGATGAAAATTTATCATGCTGATGTCTCAAAATTATGGCAATATTTCACCCAAGCGGAATTGCTGGACGAGTGGTGGGCTCCAAAACCCTGGAAATGCGAAACCAAAAGCCAGGATTTTCAGGAAGGCGGCGTTTGGTTATACTCAATGGTTGGTCCGGACGGGGAAAGGCATTTCGCGCAGGTACAATACGGCGAGATCATGGAACACAGAAGCTTCGACGGGACAGATACTTTTTGCGATGAAAACGGAAAACCTAATGAAAATTTTCCTGAAGCCAAGTGGTTGTTCGGATTTACGGGTACTGAAGAAGGAACGAAAGTAACGGTGAATATTCATTTCCAGTCAAAGGAAGCAATGAAGCAGTTACTCGAAATGGGGTTTGAGGAAGGTTTTAAGATGGGGCTCAATCAGTTGGAGGAGATTTTAATTTGAGAATTGATTAATTTGAAAATTTTTTAAGACTAAATTTTTATCAATAGAAAAGGGCTTCGGTCCGTTTTCAATATAAAATTAAATTGGCTTTAGCCAAAACTTAAAAATACACCAAAACAAAAATGGAAAGTAAATTTTTACTTTCCATTTTTAAATTATTTATTCTCCGATCAATTCTTCATCCTGAAAATACTGGATGATCGCCTTTTTCATTAAAATCTGCTGTTCATTCGGTTTTAATTCCGGAAGAGGTTCAAGCTCTTCCCAATGTGGATATCCGTCATCATCATAATGCGAAAATTTATAATATCCAAAAGGTTCCAATAGTCTGCAAACGGCGATGTGAAGAAGGTTTACTTTGTCGTCTTTCGTATATTTCTGCTGGCCGCTTCCCAATTCCTGAAGTCCGATTAAAAACAAATAGGTTTCTATCGGCGCATCTTTTTCAGTATCAAAATTTTCGATGAAAAATTGTTGTACTTTTTGCCAGTATTCTGCTTCGTTAATCATAATTTATAAATGATAATTGATAGTTGATCAATGATTAAAAGATTAATCTTTTAACATCTTTCGATATGAAGAAGTCACTTTTAGTATTTCTTCTGTTTTAATTTTTAAATCTAATAATATTTCTTGCTGAATGTAGTTTAGCTCCTCTAACATTTCAAGCCAAAACAATGTTTCATCCGTTTCTTCAATAACGATGGATAATTTTGAAAATCTTTCTGCTTTTGATCGTGCTCTACACATTGCTCTGTAATTTGCAGCCATTGATGTTGATGATCTGAATATTTGTTTTCTAATTACAGAAAAGGCTTCGTTATAGGGGATTTTTGAAAATTCCTTTATAATCATGATTGCTAAAAGTTTTGTTTTTGAAGCAAAAATTTTATTGTAATCTGCATTATCCATCATTTATCAATTATAATTTATCATCTATCATTAAGAGAAACGCATACTCCAAGGCATCTTCTTTCAATGATTCAAATCTTCCGCTTGCACCGCCATGTCCTGCACTCATATCGGTTTTGAAGATCAGCAGATTATCATCTGTTTTCAATTCCCTCAATTTTGCTGTCCATTTTGCCGGTTCCCAATATTGAACCTGGGAATCATGTAATCCGGTTGTAATTAAGGTGTGCGGATAATCTTTCGCTTCTACATTATCGTATGGCGAATATTCCTTCATGTACTGATAATATTCTTCATCGTTCGGGTTACCCCATTCGTCGTATTCCCCGGTTGTTAAGGGAATTGTGTCATCCAACATCGTTGAGACCACATCTACGAAAGGAACCTGCGCTACAATCCCGTTGAACAATGCCGGTTCGTAGTTCATGACAGCGCCCACCAATAATCCGCCTGCACTTCCGCCCATCGCATACAGATGTTTTGAGGAGGTATAATTTTCTTTAATTAAAAACTTTCCGGCATCAATAAAATCGAAGAATGTATTTTTCTTAAACAGCATTTTTCCGTTTTCATACCATTCTCTGCCCAAATATTCACCACCGCGGATGTGAGCGATGGCATAAATAAATCCTCTGTCCAAAATTGATAATCTCACATTGGAAAAGCTCGCATCAACCGTGTGCCCGTAACTTCCATAGCCGTATAAAAGTAAAGGCGTTTCGGCAGATTTTTTTGTGTCTTTATGATATACCAAAGAAATTGGAACTTTTGATTCTCCGTCTCTTGAGTCTGCCCAGATTCTTTCCGAAATATAATTTTCAGCAAAAAACTTTCCTCCCAAAACTTCCTGTTGTTTCAGAAGCGTTGTGGTTTGTTCTTTCATATCATATTCGTAAGTCGAGCTTGGTTGGGTTAAAGAGGTGTAGCCATATCGTAAAACTTCTGTGTCAAATTCAAGATTTAGCCCGATATATGCGGTATAGGTTGGATCTGAAAAAGGTAAATAGTGAGATTCCTGCGTTTTTTCATCAATGATTTTAATCTGAAGCAAACCTTCTTCTCTTTCCTCAAGCACCAGATAGTTTCTGAAGATCTCAAAGCCTTCCAGCAGAACTTCCGGACGGTGAGGGATCACATCTACCCAGTTTTCTATTCCGCAATTATTAATTTTAGCTTTTACAATTTTAAAATTAAAAGCATCGTCTGCATTGGTGATGATATAAAATTCATCCTCGTAATGTTCCACAGAATACTCCAGATCGTCTATTCTTGGCTGAATAATCGTCCATTCGGCAAATACATTGTCTGAAGGGATAAAACGGTGCTCATCCGAGATCGTGCTCGAGCTTGCCAGAAAAATATATTCCAATGATTTTGTTTTGAAAACATTAACATCAAAAGTCTCATCTTCTTCATGAAAGATCAACACATCTTCCGAAGTATCCGTTCCCAACTCGTGTCTATAGACCTGAAATGCGCGCAGGCTTTCATCTTTGCGGATGTAGAAAACATGTTTGTTGTCGTTGGCCCACACCGCTTTTCCTGTGGTATTAGGAATTTTATCGGCAAGAATTTCTCCTGTCTTTAGATCTTTAAAATTGATGGTGTAAATTCTACGGCTTACATTATCCGATGAAAATGAAGTCAGTTCATTATTGGGAGAAACGGCAACGCTTCCCACTTCAAAATAGCTTTCGCCTTCTGCCAGAATATTAACATCGAGAATAATCTCCTCTTCGTGGTCTAAACTCTGATATTTTCTACAAAAAATAGGGTATTCTTTTCCTTCTTCATAACGAACGATATACCAGTATTCATTAAAGAAATAAGGTAAGGATTCGTCATCTTTTTTATATCGTGCCTTCATTTCCTCGAAAAGATCTTCCTGAAGCGATTCAGTATCTTTCATCATGAAATCTGCATACGCATTTTCTTCTTCTAAATATTTTGTAACCTCAGGATTTTCTCTTTCATTGAGCCAGAAATAGTTATCCGTCCTTATATCGTTATGTATTTCGAGTGTTTTTTCTATTTTTTTTGCCTGTGGAGCTTTCATTTTAATGTTTTGATTCTTTTATATTTTAAAATGTCATTAAATGACGGTGGTCGGAAGGTAAGGATATTCCGGCCTATATTAAATTTTGTTCAAATTTAATTAAAAAAAAACCATCTTTCCTTTGTTGAAAAGACGGTTATTGTATGTTTTGTATTAAATTTTACTTGTGTAAAGCTTTAATATATTTTTCCAGGGCCATCGTCATAGACGGAGTTTCCTTTGTAGGAGCCATAAGATCTACTTTTAATCCTGCTTCTTCTGCGGCGGCGGATGTTGTTGCTCCAAACACGCCAATCTTAGTTTCTTCCTGTTTGAAATCAGGAAAATTCTGTTGCAGAGACTTAATCCCCTGAGGGCTGAAGAAAATCAGCATATCGTAATCCTTAATGGTAATATCTGTTAAATCGCTGCAGACGGTTCTGTACATAATGGCTCTTGTCCACTCAATATTTGCTGCATCCAGTGTTTTGATAATATCGGGACTCAACACATCAGAAGATGGTAACAGATACTTCTCAGAAGGGAATTTCTTGAAAAGTGGAGCCAGATCGGTAAAGTTTTTCTCCCCGAAGCTGATCTTTCTTTTTCTGTAAACAATATGCTTCTGAAGATAGTTGGCAATAGCTTCCGACTGGCAGATATACCTCATGGTATCTGGTACGGCAAAACGCAATTCTTCCGCTAATCTGAAGTAGTGGTCGATCGCATTTTTACTGGTAAAGATTATACCCGTGTATTGCGTAAGATCGATCTTCTGTGTTCTCAATTCTTTGTTGTCAACTCCTTCGACGTGGATGAAAGGACGGAAATCAATCTTTATTTTTTCCTTCTTCGCTATTTCCAGGTACGGAGACGACTCGCTAGGCGATGGTTGTGATACCAATATAGACTTTATTCTCATCATTGACTTTTATTAAAAAAATAATAATTTCCAAAGCAACAAAAGAGGTGCGATTTGGAGGGTGCAAATATACAAAAATTTATAATACCATTTTTCGGGTAAGATCTTGTTCTTGTGAAATAAATAGAAAAAAATCTTAAAAATAAATACAAAACCCGCGAAGTATAAATAATATAAGAACATTTCATTTCTGTCTATAGGGAAATAATAATGGGTTATACACAAGATTATTAATGAAAATGACACCACGAAATAAAATTTAGTAGAGGTAAAATAGAGTATAGACCATCTTTTACCATCTCCGATACTTTGATAAAATAAAAATCCTAATCCGGATTTTAAAATATAAAAAAGTGCAACCGCGGTAAAGGTAAATCCGAATTTGTTCAGCGTATAACCGAAAACATGGAGATCGGCAACATATTTCGGAACTACAGGAACATATTGAGAGATCAGAACAGAAAGGGTGAGTGCCGTTACACACGAAGTGATGACCCAACTGGGAAGATAATTGCTGGCATCAAAATATTTTTGAAGCAGAAAATCCTTCAGATTGGCATCTCTTTCGACAATATTCATCATAAAAATGAATAAAAACAGGCATCCCAGCAAGATAAAGATCACCCAATCATTATTCTCGGGTATTCTTACATGATTTGTATAGGTTTGTGATAATAGCAACAGAATTTTTTTTGCAAAATTATAGAATATTTTGTATAAAATAAAAAGGTTAAATAAACTATCTTTGCAAACTGAAATGAAAAAACTGGTCATTATTCCCACTTACAACGAAAAGGAAAATATTGAAAATATTATTTCCGCTGTTTTCGCATTGAACGAAAACTTTCATGTTTTGGTGGTGGACGACACTTCCCCGGATGGCACTGCCTCTATCGTGAGAGATCTGCAGATAAGATTTCCTCATTACTTGCACCTCTCGATCAGGCATACAAAAGATGGACTTGGAAAGGCGTACATCCACGGGTTTAAATGGGCTCTGGAAAACGGATACGATTATATTTTTGAAATGGATGCCGATTTTTCGCATAATCCTAACGATTTGCCGAAATTATATGAAGCATGTTTAAATGCCGATATGGCCATCGGATCCCGGTATTCTAAAGGAGTAAATGTGGTGAATTGGCCAATGGGAAGGGTTTTGCTTTCTTATTTCGCTTCAAAATATGTGAGATCGGTTTTAGGATTGCCTATTCATGATACAACAGCCGGTTTTGTGTGTTTTTCAAGAAAAGTTCTGGAAGAAATAGGGCTCGATACGGTGAAGTTAAAAGGATACGGATTTCAGATCGAAATGAAATTCAGAGCTTTTAAGAAAGGTTTCAGAATTACAGAAGTTCCTATTATCTTTACCAACAGAATTCTGGGCGAAAGTAAAATGAACGGAGGCATTATTCATGAAGCTGTTTTTGGAGTTTTGAATTTAAAATGGAAATCAATAATCAATAAATTATGAAAAGACTGCTGTTACTTTTTGTTTTGATGTTTGTATTTTCATGTACGGATTATATTGACAAGCCGGAACGTCTGGTTTCTGAAGAGACAATGGCTGAAATCTTGGCAGAGCTGTCCATCAACGATCAGGCGAGTGTTAATTTTCAGAATACCAATATGGAAGCAGGAACAAGGTATGTTCTAAAAACATATCAGGTGAAGCCTGCCGATTTTACGGAAAGTTTTAAATATTATGTGCTGAAGCAGAAAATGAAGGGAATTACAGAAGAAGCACAAAAATTATTATTAAAAAAAGATCCAAAAGCGGAAAAATATATTCAGGATAAAACCAAGAATAACGGTGTAACTCCGCCGAATTTGGAAAATTAGTTATGATGCAAAAGTTTTTTACGATAGAAAAAACCTCTGAAGGGAAGGCTAGAGCTGGAGAAATTATCACCGATCACGGTAAGATTCAAACGCCAATTTTCATGCCTGTAGGAACCGTGGCAAGTGTTAAGACGGTTCATCAAAGAGAATTAAAAGAAGATATAAAAGCCCAGATTATTCTGGGTAATACGTACCACCTTTACCTTCGTCCGGGTATGGAAACGATGCAGGGCGCGGGAGGTTTGCATAAATTTATGAACTGGGATCTTCCTATCTTAACAGATTCAGGAGGTTTTCAGGTGTTTTCACTTTCCGGAAGCAGAAAAATGTCTGAAGAAGGAGTGAAATTCAAATCTCATATCGACGGAAGCTATCATTTGTTCACTCCGGAAAAGTCAATGGAAATTCAAAGACAAATCGGAGCCGATATTTTTATGGCTTTTGATGAATGTGTTGCTTATCCTTGCGATTATAATCAGGTTAAATCTTCTATGGAGATGACCCATCGCTGGCTAAAAAGATGTATTGACTGGAATGCAGAGAATCCGGAATTATACGGTCACAAGCAAAGGTTTTTCCCTATTGTTCAGGGCTCTACCTATTCTGATCTTAGAAAAATTTCTGCAGAAGTTATTGCAGAGGCCGGAGCAGAAGGAAATGCAATCGGCGGGCTTTCTGTGGGAGAGCCTGAAGAGGAAATGTACAGAATTACCGATGAGGTTACCGATATTTTACCGAAAGAAAAACCAAGATATCTAATGGGTGTAGGAACGCCGTGGAATATCCTGGAATCTATCGGACTGGGAATCGATATGATGGATTGTGTAATGCCGACCAGAAATGCAAGAAACGCAATGCTCTTTACCTGGCAAGGGGTTATGAACATGAAAAACGAAAAATGGAAACAGGATTTTTCGCCTTTGGATGAGTTTGGAACAAGTTTCGTAGACAGAGAATACTCGAAAGCCTATGTGAGACATTTATTTGTTTCTAAAGAATATTTAGCCAAACAAATCGCTTCTATTCATAACCTGGCTTTTTATTTAGATTTGGTAAAAGTCGCCAGAGAGCATATTTTAGCCGGAGATTTTTATGAGTGGAAAAATTCTGTGGTTCCTGTTCTTAGACAGAGACTTTAATTTAATCTTGCGAGCATGCTAAAGATAGTAGACAAATATATCATTAAAAAATATCTTGGGACTTTCAGTTTCATGCTGATATTGCTGTCTATTGTCGTTTTAGTGATCGATGTGCAGCAGAAGATCCCCAGAATTGAAAACGCAAAAGCACTGGATCCCAAAATGGATCTGATGTACTTTCTGATTCATTTTTATCCGTTCTGGATTTTGAATCTTATTGTAACATTTCTTTCGATTCTGGTCTTTATCTCGGTAATCTATTTTACATCGAGAATGGCAAACAATACGGAAATTGTTGCGATTATAAGTTCCGGAGCCAGTTTTCACCGCTTTGCAAGGCCTTATTTGCTGACTTCCATCTTTATTGCCATGATTTCCCTTACCGTTAATCATATGGTTTTGCCCTGGGCCAATATTAAAAAAAATGCGCTCGAAGCCTACACTTACAATTCCACCAATAAAGAAAAAATTCTGGGTACGGCACCCGCCTCTGCCCAATTGAGTAAAACGGAATATATCTTCGTTAATTCATGGAATAAAAAAGAGCAGCGAGGAACCGGTTTTTCATTCCAGCGATTTGATAAAGACAGAAGACTGCTTTATGAGCTGAAAGCCTCCGAAGTATATTGGGATGGGACTAAAAAACAGTTCGTTTTAAACAATTACACCGAAAAGACCATCAATAAAGATGATTCTGAAAAGCTGGCAAACAGTTTTGAGCTGAGGAAAAATTTCGGGCATTCCCCTGAAGAACTTTTCCCGAATGAGCTTTTGGGACAGAATAAAACCACCCCCGAACTCTTAAAATTCATCGAAAGAGAAAAAAATAAAGGAAACGGAAATCTTAACTCCTATCTGAATGAGCTTCATCAAAGAACCTCCATGCCTCTTTCGATTATTATTCTTACATTTTTGGCCTTATCGCTGGCGTCCCAGAAGAAAAGGGGAGGGCTGGGAGTCAACCTGGCATTGGGTATTTCTCTGGCCTTTGTATTTGTATTTTCATTTGAAGCCTTAAAAGTGGTTTCGGAAAACAAAAGTCTGACTCCGATGGTGGCAATGTGGCTGCCCAATATGATCTTTTTGCCGATAGCGCTGGTTTTATACCTCAGAAGAGCCAATCAGTAGAGCAGCTTTATTTCTTTATGATAAAAAGACTGTAGTCCGTCGTTTTCCAGTTCTATCCAAAGTTCGCCATTTTCATCCGCCTGTTTTATAATGCCATTTTGTCGCTTTTTGTCGAGTTCAAAAACCGAGACCTTATCTTTTCTGAATAAATGTTGGTTAAAGCGGCTCATGATCTCTTCTTGCGACGGAATATGCCGGAGCTGTTCAACCATATAATCCTGAAGGTCCACGGCGGTCTGATGAAGGCTGAAATCAATGCCTGTTTGCGTAAGAAGGGAGCCTGCGTTAGAAACTTCTTCAAATTTTTCCTGAAGAATATTAATCCCTATTCCAATAATGAAATAATTATTTTCATTTATTTTCTTTTTTTCGATTAAAATTCCGACTATTTTTTTATTTTTAAGGATAATATCGTTTGGCCATTTTATTTTAACATCATTATCAGTCAATTTGGCAAGGAAATCCCTTACGAGGATTGCGGTATAATAATTGAACATAAAATCGGAGCACGTAAAATTCTCGATTTTTGCGGCTAAAGTATAAGCTAAATTTTTTTCAGCATTGAAAGACCAGGTATTTCCATACTGTCCGCGGCCTTTTTTTTGATTAAAAGTATGCAGACCGATAAAATCCGAATTTTCATAAAGTAAAAACTTAGTTATTTCGTCATTAGTAGAAGAACACTCTTTTAAATAGAACAGATGAGGCATTTAAGAAAACTTTAAGACTTTAAAGGGGTAAAAATAAGGCGAAAGTAAAGAAAAAACAATAAATTTGCAGATTATAGATATTTTAATGAACAAAACAGCAGAAAAGCAAGCGCTAATAGATAAAATTGTTGAGGCAATCCAGGATGTAAAAGGAGAAGATATTATGATTTTCGATCTTTCAAAAATTGAAAATTCTGTCGCCGAAACATTCGTAATTTGTAGCGGAAACTCAAATACACAAGTGTCCGCATTAGCAGGCAGTGTTGAGAAAAAAGTAAGAAACGATCTTAAAGACAGACCTTGGCATGTAGAAGGAACAGAAAATTCTATGTGGGTATTGGTAGATTACGTTTCCGTGGTCGTGCATATTTTCCAAAAAGAAACTCGTGAATATTATGATATTGAAGAACTTTGGGGAGATGCAGAAATCACAAAAATCGAAAATGAATTATAAATTTTAAAAAGAATCAATGAACAATAAAGGATTTAACTGGTTTTTTCCGATTGCGATCATAGCTCTTTTGCTATTTTTTATCCCGAATTTTTTCGGCGATAGCAGTGCAAAATCTATTGACGAGGACGAGTTTTTCCAAGTCATGCAAGCCGGAAAGGTTCAGAATATTTTAATATACAAAGACACTGAAAAAGCTGATGTTTTCTTAACACAGGCTGCTAAAACGGAAACCGTAAATAAAAAAGGCAAAGAAAGTGATCCTTTTTCTGCATTCGCGGTAGCTCCCAAAGCAGATTATACCGTAAAATACGGTGATCTTCAGCTTTTCCTTCAAAAATTCGATCAGGTAAAGGCATCCAATACAGGCATTAAGACAACCAAGGATTATGGAGCAGGCAAGAGCCCGTTCATGGATATTCTGGTGTCTGCTTTCATCTGGATCGCTATTTTGGGTATTTTCTATTTCCTTCTTTTCAGAAAGATGGGCGGTGGCGGAGGTCCTGGAGGACAAATTTTCTCCATCGGAAAATCCAAAGCTAAACTGTTTGACGAAAAAGAAAGAATTCAGGTAACATTTAAAGATGTTGCAGGTCTGGAAGGTGCTAAAGAAGAGGTTCAGGAAGTCGTAGATTTCTTAAAAAACTCTGAAAAATATACCAAACTGGGAGGTAAAATTCCTAAAGGAGTACTTTTGGTAGGGCCTCCGGGAACTGGTAAAACGTTATTGGCGAAGGCTGTAGCGGGTGAAGCAAAGGTACCTTTCTTCTCTCTGTCTGGTTCTGATTTTGTGGAAATGTTTGTAGGGGTAGGAGCTTCAAGAGTTAGAGACCTTTTCGCTCAGGCCAAAGCAAAATCTCCGGCTATTATCTTTATTGATGAGATTGATGCTATCGGGCGTGCCAGAGGGAAAAATAATTTCTCCGGCGGCAACGACGAAAGGGAAAATACTCTAAACCAGCTTCTTACTGAGATGGATGGTTTCGGAACCGATGTTAATGTAATTGTAATGGCGGCTACTAACAGAGCAGATATCTTAGATAAAGCTTTAATGAGAGCAGGACGTTTTGACCGTTCCGTTTATGTAGACCTTCCGGAATTACACGAAAGAAAAGAAATTTTCGATGTTCACCTGAAAAAAATCAAGTTAGATGATACAGTGGACAGAGACTTCCTGGCAAAACAAACTCCGGGATTCAGTGGAGCAGATATTGCCAATGTATGTAACGAAGCTGCATTAATTGCAGCAAGAAATAGCCATACTTCTGTTACAAAACAAGATTTCCTGGATGCTGTAGACAGAATTATCGGGGGTCTTGAGAAGAAAAATATGGCCATTAAGCCTTCAGAAAAAAGAAGAGTTGCTTATCATGAAGCGGGGCATGCCACTATTTCATGGTTGGTAGAGCACGCGGCACCTCTTTTAAAGGTTACAATTGTTCCTAGAGGACGTTCTTTAGGAGCTGCCTGGTATCTTCCGGAAGAAAGACAGTTAACGACTACCGAGCAGATGCTGGATGAATTGTGTGCTACCCTTGGAGGTAGAGCTGCAGAGAAGGTTATCTTTAATAATATCTCAACCGGTGCGCTTTCTGATCTGGAATCGGTAACCAAGAGAACACAAGCTATGGTTACGGTATACGGATTAAGCTCGAATATTGGGAACATTTCTTACTATGACAGCTCTGGCCAGTCGGAATACAGTTTCGGAAAACCTTATTCTGAAGAAACAGCGAAGAAAATTGATATCGAAATCAAATCGATCATCGAAAATCAATATGACAGAGCTATTCAGATCTTGACAGAGAATAAAGATAAGCTTGATGCATTGGCGAATAAACTTCTGGAAAAGGAAGTGATCTTCCGTGAGGATTTGGAAGAAGTATTCGGAAAAAGAGCCTGGGATCCTGAATTAACAGAGAAACCGGTAACCAATACCATTCCTGACGCCAAGGAACCGACAGAAGAAATTATTATAAAAGATAAAGAAGAGGAAAGCCAGATTCAGGCTCCTGAAAGCCCGACTCAACTATAAATTTTATACATAAAAAAATAAAGTAAAAAACCTGACAATAGTAAAATTGTCAGGTTTTTTAATATTTAAAAGGAAATTTTAGAACGCATTGTAATTAATTCTTTATTTTTGTATAAAGTTGACTAAAATAAAGCACGTTGAATTTATTCAAAAGGATTGTAAGCAAACTAACAAACCAGCCTGAGGAAGAGGATAATCAGAGCCTGGAAAAACTAGGGGACTCGTTGAAAAATGCGGATCTCGACTATAAGTTTGCGCAATTATTTACGCATTCAGGAGGATTTTTTAATTATTGTGCAGATGAAGCGGAGGCTTTACAGACTTTAAATCAAATCATCAAAATAGAGGGTATGAAGAATCTTTTCTGTTGGGATAAGGATCTTCAGAACTTTTTAAATGTTGTGAAAATGCCTTATACTTCAGACCTGCAGTCTTTTGACGATGCGGCCTTTATATCGTGTGAGTATCTTATCGCGTATGATGGCAGAATTATGCTTTCTCATAATAATATCCTTCATTATCATTCTTCAAGACTACCGGAAAAAATTATTATTATTGCCAATGTCTCGCAGATTGTAAGCAATCTCAATGATGCCATGAGCAAAATAAAAAGAAACGGAAATATTAAGAACCTGACTTCCATCAGCGGTAGCCAGTCGAAAATGGATACCTCTTCCCAAGGTAATAAAAAACTGTTTTTATTATTGCTTGAAGATTAGACATCAACTTTCTAAATTTTAAATTTTGGACAAAAATCTTATTCAGAGAACTCTTTCCGGACTTGTTTACGTTGCAGTTATTATTCTTTGTACGACGCCGCTGGGTGCCCAACTAATCAATAGTATTTCTCCGGACCTTATCAAACAGCAATATTTATTTTATGGTTTAATGACGCTTCTGCTGGCTGTGGGCTCCTGGGAGTGTGTAAAGATTATGAAGTTCGGAAACGGATATGAAAAATGGGTGGTTTTCCCGTTGATTGGTTTTATATTTTACATGTTTTCGAAAAGATATTTCCATCATGATTTTTTCTTTGATTTCAGATTGAGCGAAATTCTGGCCTTGCTTTTAATTTTAATTGCAGCCGTTACGCTTTTTAAATACCCTAACGAATTATATTTTGACAGCGGAAAGCTTATTTTCACCGTTATCTATGTAGCACTGCCTTTCTGTTTTTCTTTGGGTCTGCCAAAGTATTCCACTTATGAAAATACCTTTACATTAGAAGTCCTGTTTCTTTTTATATTAATCTGGAGCAGCGATACCTTTGCTTATCTGGTAGGAAAATTCTTTGGAAAACATAAAATGGCTCCAAAAATTTCTCCGAAAAAAACCTGGGAAGGCTATATCGGAGGAGTTATTTTAACCCTGGTTCTTTCTTTCTTCATCGAAAAATACCAGCAGGATCTTCGCGGAAACTGGATGGTTGTAGGCTTCCTTGTGGCGGCATTTGCTCCTTTGGGAGATTTGGTAGAAAGCCAGCTGAAAAGAAGTTTTGCTGTAAAAGACAGCGGAAACATCATTCCGGGGCATGGCGGAGTATTAGATCGGCTGGATAGTTTTTTAATCTGCGCGCCTGTTGTATATTTGTACTTTATTTTAGAAAAATTTATTTAATGAAACTGCATAAAGAATCGAAAGGTACGATTACCGTAGCCACTATACTTTTTGTAATATTGAGTGTTTTAGCTATTTATTTCCTTAAAATGTGGTCTTTACTGATCATTATGCCCTTGTTGGTGGTTTACAGTCTGGTATTTTGGTTCTTCCGGGTACCGAATCGTGACATTCTCGATCACAAAGAAAACGTAATCGCTCCGGTAGACGGCAAAGTGGTTATGATTAAAGAAGTCGATGAAAATGAGTTCATCAAAGGAAAAGCCATTCAGGTGTCTATATTTATGTCGCCGCTTAATGTGCATATCTGCAGGTATCCTGTTTCCGGAGAGGTAATCTACAAAAAATACCACCCGGGAAAATATCTGGTGGCATGGCACGAAAAATCGTCTACAGAAAATGAAAGAACCACTGTTGCGGTGCAGAGTTTAACGAATCACAAAGTGGTTTTCAGACAGATTGCGGGATATGTGGCGAGAAGAATTGTTTTCTATTGTAATGAAGGCGATCAATCCAAAGCGGGACACGAGTTCGGTTTTATTAAATTCGGATCCAGAATGGACGTATTTTTGCCTTTAGATACCGAAATTATCTGTAAGATCGGAGATATTACAAAAGGAGGTCTCGATGTGATTGCGAAATTAAAAGAGAAATAATAATATTTAAATATTTCAAGAAAAGAGTAAACTTAGTTTGCTCTTTTTTTATGCAGTTATAATCGATACAAAAGATTAATTGAGGGTTTCGTCGACTGAAGCCTCTGTTTAAAGGATATTTTGATTTACTTAAAAATAAAGGTTTATTGAGAAAAGTATATTTGTAACAAACTGACCTCTCCGGTTGTTTAAAACAATCCTGTTTGCCATAAAATACGGCCTCCGAATGTTAAAAACAAGGGTGTTTGTGATCGCCGGAGTTTGTATTTTGTCTCAGACAGGTTGCGGGAGATCACCGGAGTACTTCTGTGAGATAAAACAAGTGGGTTTGTAATCACGCGAAAATGATGAAGAGAATTGGGCTGGAAGCTGGAAGCATGAGGCGGGAGGCTTATTGAGTTATTTATTTTGTAATGATGATGACAAAAATTCAGAGTAAAAAGGGAAAATTTAAGCTATATCACCAAACATAGCTTCCATCTTCCAGCCCCCAGCTTCCATACTTTACTACATTTGAAAGTCTATTGTTCCGGACTCAGGTTATTTAATAAACATTTTAACCTCCTGTATAAGGTCTAAAATTAAATCTACCGGTATATCCTCGTCGGGATCAATTAAAAGGATTTTAAACTTCTTTCTGCCCTCCTGAAGCAACAAAGGATGATCTAACCTGTCGCCATGATAAAAACTGATATAATGCTGTTTGTGCTTTTTGCTGTAATACAGATAGCAGAGCATTTTCTTTTTATATTTGAAAAATGGCAGCCCGAAGCTCAGTGTTTCGGTAATATATTCCGTATCGGATTCAAGAATTTTTTTGCGCAAAAAAAGAAGAGTACTTCTTTCAGGCTCTTCAATTCTGTAGAAATACTCTTGTATTGGGTTCATTGTTATATGTTTTTAAGGCTGGAAGATAGATGTCGGAATTGTGAAATTTAGAAAGCTTCATCTTCATTCTTCTGTCTTCCGGCCCTTATAGTTTAGTCGAAATTCTGAAGTTCCACCAATTTCTGGTAGGTTCCTTTTTTGGCAATCAGCTCATGATGAGTTCCCTGTTCCACGATATCGCCTTTTTCCATAACCACGATCCAGTCGGCCTTTTGAATTGTTGAAAGGCGGTGAGCAATCACCAGGGAAGTTCTGTTTTCCATCATTTTCTCCAGCGCATCCTGAACAAATCTTTCCGATTCTGTATCCAGTGCCGAAGTGGCTTCATCCAGAATCATAATCGGTGGATTTTTTAATACCGCTCTGGCGATAGAAACCCTTTGCTTCTGACCTCCGGAAAGTTTTCCGCCATCGTCTCCGATATTGGAATCATACCCCTGAGGAAGTCTTGTAATAAAGGCATCGGCATTGGCAATTTTAGCCGCAGCAATAACCTCTTCTTTCGTAGCTTCCGGTTTACCCATCAGAATATTATTGTAAACCGAATCGTTGAATAATACCGATTCCTGAGTTACCATTCCCAGTAATTTTCTATATTCCTTAAGTTTTAAATGTTTGATATTGGTTCCGTCAATCAAAATTTCTCCTTCCGAAACATCGTAAAATCGTGCTAAAAGGTTGGCGATGGTTGTTTTGCCACTTCCACTCTGGCCTACAAGAGCGACCGTTTTACCTCTCGGAATGCTTAACGAGAAGTTTTTAAGAATGGTATGATCTTTATCGTAATAGAAACCGATATTTTTAAATTCAATAGACGCGCTAAGGGTAGAAATTGCGATCGGATCAGCTACTTCATCAATCTTCACATCCGCATCCAGAATTTCCAATACTCTTTCCAGAGAAGCCTCTCCTTTCTGAACATTAGAAATCGATTGTGATAAACTTTTCACGGGAGGCAGGATCTGGAAGAAAATTCCTAAGAAAACAAGGAAATCTGCCGGCGAAATGCTTTGTTCCACGATAATTTGTTTTCCTCCGTACCATGCGATAATCAGGAAAGTAACAGAACCCAGAAATTCGCTCATCGGTGAGGCCAGTTCTTTTTTTCTGCCCAGTCTTATGGAGCTGTCGATCCATTTTTGCATCGACTTCATAAAACGGGTATCCATTATTTTTTCGGCACTGAAAATTTTAATCACTTTTGTCGATTTTAAAGTTTCATCCACAATAGAAAAAATATTTCCCATCTCGTTCTGGGCTTCATGAGAGTCTTTTTTCAGACTTTTTCCGATTAAAGCGATCATGGTTCCCATTACCGGTAAAACGAGAAGGGAGAAAAGCGTCATTTCTGTACTCAGGAAAAATAAGGTGACCAGGGTGCTGATTAACATAAAAGGGGCATTAATTAATTCTACCAGACTGCCCAGAATATTACCTTCCACTTCCCCTACATCATTCGACATACGGGACATGAGATCTCCTTTTCTGCTTTCTGTAAAAAATGAAACCGGTAAAGAAAGAATCTTTCGGTACATCGCTCCACGAAGGTCTTTGGTAACCCCTACACGGTAGTTGATCAGTAAAAAAGAGCCCAGATACCTGAAAAGGTTTCTCATTAAAAACATAAATGCTGTAATTACACAAAGCCACGCCAGGACGTTGAGCGAGCCATATTCTGTTACCAGACTCTGAACATAGTAATTGGCATATTCTTTTGCGTAATTAAAAAAGTCTAAAATTTCTCCTGAATAAACAGGAGCAGAGCTGTATTTTTTAGCTTCAATGGTGCCAAAAAGCATCCCCAGAACCGGAAGAATAGTTCCCAAAGAGGCAATCTGAAATACGGAATACATGATATTGAAGAATAAACTGCCGTAAATGTACTTCTGATGAGGCTTCGCGAACTTTAATATTTTAATATATTGATTCATTCAATGAAAAAATTGGATTGCAAAATTACATAATTTAAATGATAAGACGTTTTGTGCAACGTTTTACTTTAACAATATGTTCTCATTCTTCTGCTTTTGTTACATATTGAAACGCTGATCTTCAACGATTTTCAGTTTTCGCTACATCGATTCATAGAAAAACCACCAAAGTGGTGGTTTCTGTGTATGATTAAAATTTTATTAAAACTTTACCTTATCATTATATTCCGGAGTAAAATTCTTCGTATTGAGCTTTTCCAGAGTTTTCCCGAAATTGTTGATTATTTCTGTCATATTATCAAAATCAACGATATGGATGTCGTCATTTTCCTGATGATAATGAGAAGCTTTGGTCATATCAACGGTTGAAAAAGAGTGGGCTATGATTTTCTTTTTCACAAAACTTACATTGTCTGACCGATAAAATAACTGCTGCGCAGCGTATGGATCGGGATGAATTTTTAATCCGTTGACTGCATTTTTATTGATTAACTGGGAAAGGTCAGAAAATTCGTCCCCCGTAATGTACAGGGCATTTTTACCCCATTGAGATTCCGTAGCAACCATTTCGAAATTAAATAGAGCCGAAAGGTGATTATAAATCTTATCTAAATTTTTATCCTGAGCAATCGCTTTGGAACCCAGCATTCCTTTTTCTTCCCCGTTAAATGCCATAAAAACCATGGAAAAGTCAGGTTTCTGATTCTTAAAATAATCGGCGATACCTACCAAAGTGGTGATTCCGCTGGCATCATCATCGGCTCCGTTATAAATATTGTCTTTCGGATTTTTGCTTGTTCCTATATGATCAAAATGCCCGGAGAAACCAAGATATTGATCTGTTTTTCCTTTTTTAACTCCACAAACATTATACACTGTTTTTCCTTTATAATTGAATGGAACGAGATAAGAATTCCCGGTGCAGTATTCTAAATTATTTTCTTTAAAAAGCTGAGCAATATAATTCGCGGCATTTTCGTTCTCCTGAGTTCCTATTTCACGGCCTTTCATTTCGTCTGAGGCCAGCGTAGAAAGTACAGTCTGAATTCTTTCTTTTGAAACTTCCTGTGCGAACGCAGCAACAGACAGCACGGAAAGGAGTAGGGTCGTAAGTTTTTTCATTTTAGATCAAATTTATAAATAATATGTCGTAGTTGAAAAGGAAATGTTGCATCTGGATTTTCATATTTTTGAATCTTTCTCCGATTTTAGCGTAGAACTTTGTCAAAGTTTGGAACTTTGACAAAGTTTTTTAACGGTTCGTAACAAAAGTTGAGGAGAAATTTCAAGACTTATGATATTTTATTTCCCACAGATTGTCACAAATTTTCACAGATGTTGCTGTTGATTTCCGTATCCCCGAATGTAAGAATTAAAAAATTGTGTTATTCATTTCTAAAGATCACAGCAATGTTCAGAATTTTCTCGACAAATAATTTTTTTAAATAAAAATCTGCGTCATCAGCAAAATCTGCGAGCGCATAAGTTCTGTAGCCACGAATTAACAAATTCTGTGGGAAATAAAAATCAAACCCCAGTTTTTGAATTGATCTTTAAACAGCAATAAAAAACAGCTCCCGAAAGGAAGCTGTTCTCACTCAAAAAATCGTTGTAAGGTTATCGAAGTCTGTCTACAGATTTTACGAGCCTCTCATCTTTCTTGATGTATAGGTTTGCTATAAACAAACAGATCATCGCAATTAATGGGAAAATTGGCTCAATACCCTTCTCAGGAATTTGCATTCCTCCGGATAATTTTAGTAACCAGTACGCCAATACACCAATCAACAAAGCGTTTATAATGATGCTGATATTGTTCAGCAAAATTTGTCTTTTTCTGTTTTTAAAGCTGAAAACACTCAGCAATCCAACCAAAACAAGTACCACACAACCTATATTAAGCAAAGGAAAGCTGTCGGAAATGATTACATCCTGCCCTGTTACGAACAGGAACACAGCAGCCAAAACTGCTAAAAAAGTCCATATAGTCTGTATTCTTTGTAGCATTGATTATTAAATACCTTGCAAAAGTAATATAAATTTTGCACAATTCAAAAATAAGTGTAGATTTGCATTATACGAATGCACTTGAAAATAACAGTCACCGGACTTACTTTTCTTATTCACAATTAATTACATTTTTTACATTAAGTATGTTTAACATTGAAACGTTAAGGTCAAAATCCGTAACGGATTTGACTAAAATCTTAAAGGATTTGGGCGTTAAGGTTGCAAGAAACAGCAATGAAAATGACAAAATCTTTGCAATTCTTGACTTTCAGGCCTCAAATCCCAAAGTGGCAAAAGACTATTTCAGCACCACCGAAACAAGTACAAGTACTGAAGAGGTAGCAGCAGAAAAGCCAGCCAAGGCGCCTGCCAGAAAAGCGGCTCCTAAAAAGACTGCCGCCAAACCGAAAGCCGAAGCCAAAGTGCCGGCAGAGACAAAGCCCAAGGTTGAAGAAAAAGTGGAGCCCGAAGTAAAGGAGGCGGTTGCTGAAGAACCAAAAGCAAAAGAAGTAAAAGCTGAATCTACGGCCCCTTCTGAAACGCCCCCTGCAGCCGAACAGCCAAAGCAAAGAAGAAAAAGGGTTTCTACAACCAATTCGGGGAACACAGACACCCCACAGGAAAAAACAGAAACTCTTAAAAACACAGAGTCCGAAGAATCTGCTCCCGCAGAAGAAAAGCCTAACAACCCTCAACAAAGAAATCAGGCAAGACCTCAAAAAGGACAACACAACCATCCGCATAACAACGGAAATCAAAATAGAAATCAGAACCCTAACCAAAACCAGAATCCTAACCAAAATCAGAATAGGCAGCAACAGCAACAGCAGCATTCTGAGAGAACGGAGGAACAGTACGAACATAAAAAAGAGTTCAGTTTCGACGGGATGGTAAGTATTGAAGGCGTTTTAGAAATTTTACCGGATAACTACGGATTTTTACGCTCTTCAGATTTTAGTTATATCTCTTCGCCGGACGATGTATATGTTTCTACGGCGCAGATCAGAAATTTTAGTCTGAAAACAGGTGATACGGTAAGAGGAATTGTAAGGCTTCCGAAAGAAGGTGAAAAATACTTTTCTTTATTAAAGCCTACTGAAGTTAATGGCCGTGATCTTGCTTTTATCAAAGATCGTGTGGCTTTTGAATATTTAACACCCCTTTTTCCTGAAGAGAAATTCAATCTGGCAGGAAAGGGATCAACTATGGCTACAAGGATTGTAGATCTTATTGCACCCATAGGAAAAGGACAAAGAGCAATGATTGTTGCCCAGCCAAAAACGGGTAAAACAATGTTGTTAAAGGATATTGCCAATTCTATTGCGGCAAACCATCCTGAAGTGTATATGATGGTTCTTTTGATCGACGAACGTCCGGAGGAGGTTACCGATATGGAAAGAAGCGTAAATGCAGAAGTAATTGCCTCTACCTTTGATGAAGCAGCAGATAAACACGTAAAAGTGGCCAACCTCGTGTTAGCAAAAGCTCAGAGAATGGTAGAATGCGGACACGATGTGGTGATTCTTTTAGACTCTATTACGAGACTGGCCAGAGCTTATAATACAGTAACACCGGCTTCCGGAAAAGTTTTATCGGGTGGTGTTGATGCCAATGCGCTTCACAAACCGAAAAGATTCTTCGGTGCGGCTAGAAAAATTGAAGGCGGTGGATCTTTAACCATTATTGCGACGGCTCTTATCGATACCGGCTCTAAAATGGATGAAGTGATCTTCGAAGAATTCAAAGGAACGGGGAATATGGAACTTCAGTTAGACCGAAAAATTGCCAACAGAAGAATTTATCCGGCAATTGATTTGGTGGCTTCCAGTACGCGTAGAGACGATTTGCTGATGGATGAAGTTACCTCTCAGAGAATGTGGATTTTAAGAAAGTATCTTGCTGAAATGAATCCTATCGAAGCTATGGAATTTGTAAGTAAAAACATCAAAGGAACTTTGAATAACGAAGAATTCCTGATGTCTATGAATAAATAATTAATTTAATTTTGTTAAATGAAAAGCACGGGCAGCAATGTTCGTGCTTTTTGGCTTTTTTTAAGGCGGGAAGATGGAGATTGGAGGCGGGAAGTTTTTATTGATTGTGTTTTATTTTTTTTATGAAAAAATTTTCGATTAAATAGTAATTCGACCTCAATAAACTTCAAACCCCCAGCCTCTCGCTTCATTACCCAAAAATTTAATTCATTCTAAATCAATATATCAATGTTAAAGATTTATTAAAGTAATCCCCATTGTTTGAAAATAGTTTAAATAATAGTTAAATTTGGGTAATAACATTAAAAATAAAATTATGTCATTTGAATTACCTAAACTAGGATATGCTTACGATGCTTTAGAGCCTACTATTGATGCTAAAACGATGGAGATTCACCATACAAAGCACCACCAGGCATATATCGACAATTTAAATAATGCAATCAAAGGAACTGATCTGGAAGGAAAGACGATCGAGGAGATCTGCCAGACGGGAACCGATAAACCAGCAGTGAGAAATAATGGAGGAGGACACTTCAACCACAGTTTATTCTGGGAAATCTTAACTCCTGGTGGAAGCACTGAGCCGGTAGGAAATGTAAAAGCTGCCATCGAAGCGTATGGAGGTCTTGAAAAATTCAAAGCTGATTTTTCTGATGCTGCTAAAACAAGATTCGGATCCGGATGGGCATGGTTAGTGAAAAATGCTGACGGTTCTGTGTCTGTAACTTCTACGCCAAACCAGGATAACCCGCTAATGCCTGTGGCAGACGCTAAAGGAACTCCTGTTTTAGGACTTGATGTTTGGGAGCACGCATATTATTTAAACTATCAAAACAGAAGACCTGACTATGTTGCAGCGTTTTTCTCTGTGGTAAACTGGGATAAAGTAGAAGAATTATTCAATAAATAATTTTTAATTCTTAAGTTTCTGTTTTAATTTTAAGCAGATTCCAATAAAAAAGGAAGGTTCAGATTAATGCTGAACCTTCCTTTTTATCTTACCCTGTCGCTTCCGGTTAAACCGTTCATCCTTAAGCCATACTTCCAGTTTACATAAGCGAAAACCTGATATAGCTTATATTCGAATTTTAAACCATAATTTTCCCTGGGGTCATAGTCGATGGAGGATTCTATAACATTCCGGTATTTTCCGGAGAAGTAATAAGAATTCCACTCGGTCACCAGCATTGTATTTTTTGTTTTCAGATAAGATTCTGAATATTGGTTCACGGGCTTGGCAATGGCATTCAGGAAATAATCAAACTGAGTATCGATCACCGTGATATCCCATTCTCCATCCTCATTTTTTGAGGGTTTTATTTCAGACTTCTCTTTATCGCTTTTAGATTTATTCTGTGCGCCACAGCTAAAAGGAATAAACGCTATAAAAATAATGAGCAGAAGATTTTTCATAACATAAATGTACATAAAAACACTCAAAAGAGTGTTTTATGTATTACGGTTCTTTCTGTAAGACAACAAATGCCGGAAAGTGATCACTGTATCCTCCTGTAAATTTATCGCCGTTCCAGGATCTGAAAGGATAGCCTTTATAGTTCCCTTCTTTATTAACCAGATAGGCAGGAGCATAAATTTCAGATTTATATACGGAGTATTCTTTGGTTACTTCATCAGAAATAAGGTTTTTAGAAACGATAATCTGATCAAAAAGGTTGGGAGCATCCTGATAGGCTAAAGAAGCAACGCCTTTTTTATACAAAGGGTACATAAGATTAAGATAAGGCTTGCTGTCACTTAATTCTTTTGGAGAAGAGGCAGCCTGCAGATGAACTTTTGGACTGGGGCTCACAGGATCATCATTAAAATCGCCCATGGCAAATAGTTTTGTGCTCGGATCGGCAGTTCTTACGCTGTCCATTTGTTGTTTTAACAGTACAGCAGCAGCATTTCTCTTTGGTAATGAAGCGGCTTCACCTCCTCTTCTCGATGGCCAGTGATTCATGAAAAAGGCTACTTTTTCGTTATCTAAAAATCCTGTCACCACCAAAATATCTCTGGTGTATTCTCGCTTTCCGTCACTATTATAGATTTTCAGTTCTTTTTTCAGCGAGTTGGTTACGGAGAATCTTCTTTTCTGGTAAATCAGGGCAACATCTATTCCGCGGTAATCATAAGAATTGTAATGAACGATACCGTAATCATACTTTGCCAAAGCAGGCTGCTTAATGAGATCTTCGATTACCTGTCTGTTTTCAACTTCAATAAGACCTACTATCGCAGGTGCTGTTTTGGTATATTGTGAGCCAAGTTCAGAGATTACCCTGGCTTCATTGGTCAGTTTTTGCTGATAAATTTTTTGGTCATAATTTTTGGGGCTCTCCGGAGTAAATTCCTTAGAACTACCTTGGTATCTTACTACTTTTTTCCCTGTGAGCAGACCATCACTCCATTCTCCGTCATATTTTTCTGCTTCTAAAAATTTTATGGAGTCTACTGGAATACTCCTGTGAAAGGCCGGGTTTTTCCTATCTTTTGTTCCATCGATATAATCTGCGGAATTATAGACATCGAAAAGGTTTTCCACATTCAGAAATCCAACGGTAGCAACCTTTCTTAGTTTTCCTTGTTGTGCGGAAATTATTACTGTAGAAATAATCGTTAATAAACTTAAAAATCTTCTCATTGCGTATTAAAATTAATTAATCGGCAAATTTACTTTTTTTTGACTCGATCAATTTTAATTAATTGTAAATTTATGATAATTTAATGAAGAGTTTATATGCTTTTTACCAAGGTGGGTTGTGTTAAGAAATGATAATCTTAAAAAAGTTTTAAATTCTAAATTTTATCTAAATTTGTGCCCCCAAGATTTAACCTATTGAGGATTAAGGTGAAAAGATTTTATAAAAAATAATATACTCATGATTAAAAAGCTATCATTAGTCTCTTTATTTACTTTGCTTCCGGCGTCTTATTATTTTGCGCAGACTACTGTTTTTGCGTATCTTAAAGATGCAGATGGCAAGCCTGTTGACCAGGCGCAAGTAGATTTAAAAGGGAGCGAAGATGATGTAACGGCAGACAAAATTGGATACTTCCAGTTTGTAGACTTACAGCCGGGACATTACCAGGTTGTGATTACAAAACCGAATTACGAAACAAAAGTAATGGAGTTTGATGTAATCAGTGATGAAAAAAGAAAAGATCTAGGTGCAATAACCTTGTATTCTGCGCTTACAAATGCAGATCAGGGGCTTGCAATTATCGACAACGACAGCGATGAAGATGGAAATAGCGGACAGGCTTCTACGGTAGGATTGCTACAGTCTTCTCAGGATGTTTTCAGCAGAATTGCAGCGTTTGACTTAGGATTTTACTGGTTCCGACCAAGAGGAATCGACGGAAGAGCAGGGGAGACCATGCTGAACGGTATTTCAATGGTGAAATCAGACAACGGTAACGTAGATTTCGGAAATTGGGGTGGTCTGAATGAAATTACCCGATATCCTGAAATCTCTGCCAATCATTCTCCGTCTGAATATGCTTTTGGAGGTAACAACTCTGTTATCTACAAAAATACACGAGCTGGAGAGTACAGAAAGGGATTCCAACTTACCCAATCTTTAACAAACAGGAATTACAGAAACAGAACCTCTTTAAGATATAGCTCAGGAATGAGTAAAAAAGGATGGGCTTTCACTTTTATGGGAGCCAGAAGATGGGCTGAAGAAGGCATCCAGGAGGGTACATTTTATGATGCTTATGGCTTCTATGCCGGGGTTGAAAAGAAAATTAATGACAACCATACCATTACATTCAACGTTATTGGTGCTCCCTACAGAAGATCAACGGCGAGCCCGAGTACCCAGGAAGTATATGATTACAGAGGTGTGCATTATAATTCGTACTGGGGATATCAGGATGGCAAACAGAGAAGTGAAAGAGTAAGACAGGGATTTCAGCCTATTTTCCAGCTTCAGGATTTTTGGAAAATCAATAAAAATTCTAACCTCTGGACCTCTGTATCTTACCAGTTCGGAAAAGACAGAGGTTCGCGACTGGACTGGCAGAATGTGCAGAACCCGTCTCCAACCTACTATAGAAACTTACCAAGTTTCTACGATTCTTTAGACCCTAATGCCTCTGTCATAGACCCTTCGGGAGCGCAAACAACCGCTCAGGATGCATTCAGAACTGCTTATAACGGCTGGACATCCGGAGATCCGGGCATTACGCAGCTGGACTGGGATAAATTATACAGAAGAAATATGCAGCAGCCTGCCGGAAACTATTACGGGCAGACAGGAAAAAGAGCTTTGTATTATCTTGTAGACGATGTGAGTGATGATAAAATCTTCAATGCCTCTACTCATTTTGTCCATAACTTTAACGACAATATAAAATTCTTACTCAATGTATCTTATCAGAATTACCGTTCTGAGCAGTACAGAGAGGTAAAAGATCTTTTGGGAGCGGACTTTGTATTAAACAGAGATCCTTTTGCGGCCACCAATCAACCTGGTAAAACAGGTCTTTACAATGAAGGTGAAGATATTGTAACTAAAAAAGTAGGTGATAAAATGACCTACGATTATATCTTCAGAAGACAGGAGGTAAAAGTAAACCCTGGATTGAAGCTTAGCACAGGGAAATTTGATCTGTTTCTATCTGCTATGGCCGGATATTCAAGTTCCAGCAGAGAAGGATTATTCAACCATTATCTTTATAAAGACTCTAAAGGAAAAGGACAGGATTATGATTTCTGGAATTATGGCTTAAAAGGACAGGTGATCTATAAGCTTAACGGAAGAAACTTCTTCGTTTATAACGGAGCATACTTCTCTCAGGCTCCTTTTCTGGAAGATCTTTTCGTAAATCCAAGAGTAAACGGATCTACAGCCCCTAATATTCAGAATATGGTGGTGAATGCCAACGACCTGAGTTATGTGATCTCCACACCCTTCCTAAAACTTAGACTGACAGGCTTCCTGGTTAATACAAGCAATGAAACAACCGTTCAGCGATTTTTTGCTGATGGTCTTCCTTTGGCAAGTGTGGATGCAGACGGTAATCAAACCAATGTTCAGAGTGCATTCGTTACACAGATTATGACGGATGTTAAGAAAAGAAATATGGGTATGGAATTGGGTATTGATTACAAAGTTCTTCCCACTTTATCTTTACAGGGTTTGGCAAGCATCGGTCAGTATACCTACCAGAACGATCCTACCACTTATTTTGCATCGGATGCTGCAGGAATATTTGCCAACGGGCTTCCTTATACCAGCGTAGGAAAAGCGTATGTTAAAAACTACCGCCAGGGAGGTACTCCTCAGCAGGCATATTCTTTAGGTTTTCGATACAACTCTCCTAAATATTGGTGGTTTGGAGCCAACTGGAATTATTTTGATGATAATTATCTTGATCCGGCTTCTCTTATCAGAACAGAATCTTTTGTTCAGAACAGCAATAGTTCTACACCTTATTATGGTTTAACAGAATCTGATATCAGAAGAGTGCTGAAACCTTCAAAGCTACCTTCTTCATTCTTCGTGAATGTAAATGCAGGTAAATCCTGGGTTATCGGTAAATACTATGTTTTATTATCCGCTTCTGTAAACAATATTCTGGATAACAGAAGATATATAACCGGAGGTTTTGAACAGACCCGAAATGCCAAATTCCCGACATTCTCTACAGATTATGACAGAGAATATACCTTGTTTGCCCCAAAATACTGGTATACGCAAGGAAGATCATACTTTGTTAATTTACAGTTCAGATTCTAAAATCACAATTAATTACTTTTTAAAATAATCAAAATGAATATAAAGAAATACTTAAGCTTAGTAACAGGGGTTGTATGTGCTGCAGTTTCTATTACCTCTTGTGTGCAAAAAGATGATTGGGACACTCCCCCGATTAAATGTGAAAATAAATTTCCTGCCGCTACGATCTCAATGGCAGATTTCAAAGCGCAGGCTCCTTCATCAGGTTTTGTTTTAATTACAACAGATCAGATTTTCGACGGCTATGTGGTTTCTTCAGATGAAAATGGAAATTTCTATAAAACAATCTCTTTTCAGGATAGCCCGGAAAACCCTACGACAGGCCTTCAGATTGAAGTCGATAAATCAAGCAATTATGCAGATTTTCCGGTAGGAGCGCATATCAGAATTAATGCAAAAGGATTACGCGTAGGTACCGACAGAGGGGTGGTAAAAATAGGTTCTGTAGATCCTACCTATGCTATAGGAAGAATACCTTCTTCTTTGGTGAGCCGTTATGTTGCCGGAGTATGTAACGGAAACGGGCTTGAAGTGGTAAAGATCAAGCCGGTTGAAGTTCCCAATCTTACCGCCGCAAAAAGTGAGCAATATATCAATATGCTGGTAAAAGTTCCTAATGTACAGTTTGCATTCGGAGATCTTTATCCTGTTAACAAAGCATTTATAGACTATGTGGCGGGTGCCGGTACAGATACAGACAGAAACCTTGAAGATTCGTCAGGAGGTACAGTAACGCTGAGAAATTCAGGATTCTTTTCCGAAGGTTCTAAATTATTGCCTAAAGGAAATGGAGATATTACTTTTGTGGTAAGCCGTTACAACTCTACCTGGCAGATGCTTGTGAGAAAGACCAGTGATATTGCTTTTGGTGGAACAAGAGTAGATGCTACACCACCAAAAGGAGGTACAGATATTCAGTATTTAAGTAATTTCATTGAAAATTTTGAAAGTTATTCCGGAACCAATCTTGAAATCTATCCTAAATATGTAAATGATCCTGTTTTGGGGAACAGATACTGGCAGCTGAAAACGTTCAGTGGTAACAAATATATTCAGCTGGGAGCAAATTCCGGTTCAGGAAGTTATTTAACTTATTTTGCAGTTCCTGTAAATTTTACAGCAGCTAATTCTTTGAAGTTTGATGTTAATTTAGGCTATGATAACGGAAAACCATTAAAAGTATATACTACAACCAATTATACGCCGCTTGGTGACATTACCACTGCTACGCTAACTGATATTACGGCATCGTTTATAATTCCGGACGGTCCTCCTTCTGCTTATGGAACACTGGCTCCGGCAGGGCAGCATACCTTTGATCCGGCTCTTACCGGGAACGGTTTTGTTATATTCGAATATTCAGGATCATCGGGTGGAATTACAACCACTGTTCAAATCGATAATATTCAGGTTCAGTAAAACTTATTGTTAATGATTTTAATACAAGCAAGGACTGTCGATAAGGCAGTCCTTTTTTAATCAGATCTAAAATATATTATTTTCTATAGATTGTACGGATTTTCACAGATGTTGCTGTTTATTTTACCACAAAAGAGGCAAAAGAAGTTTTAAAGCTTTGCGCTTAAGATGGGCAAAAGAGAGCAAAAAGTTGCATTGGTGGCAGATGAAGGAAAAATTCCGTGAGTTGAAATGTTTTATTTCCCACAGATCGCGCAGATTACAGATGATGATGAGTAAAGTCTAAACCTTCAAGGTTTGTTTGATGTTAAATATTATTTTCCGATTCGGGTTCTTATAAGCACCTCAGATTCACAAGCCACAAAAAATCCCTGTCTCCAAAGAAACAGGGATTTATTATTTTTCATAAGATCTTTTTTTAAAAAGAAACTTCATTTACTTCTTTTCCACGTTGAAAATTCATTGTTTTCTGGCTTCCCTTATAGGCAATATTCACAAGATTAATTTGCTTAGGAAAAGCACTCAGAAGAATTGTATTTTTAATCTTCATCGTGTTGATATCCGAAATACCACCCGTTTCAAAATAGACCCAAACCGTTTCTCCGCTTACCTGACTCCCCGTGAAGGTGATGGTTTTAGGAGATCCGTTAACATACACGTCGAAATTATTATTTACGTATTTCTTTACTTCAGCTTCAAATCCTGCAGTGTTGGGGTTTATTTTAATGGCATCTGAAATATGACCGGTATTCATTTTTGTGGTAAACTTCAACGTCTTGCTTCCATCAATATAATCCACTTTTGTCATCGAAGAGAAAAAGTCTACATACATAAAACTCATTAACAAAAAACATGTTAAAATTCCTGATATATACAAAAGTTTTTTCATCTTAATTAATAGATTTACAATCATCTTTGTTAGGTTTAAGTCACAAATAATATGCCAATTAAAAGTTTACATTTACCGAGTATTTATCGTAAAATGCTTTAATGTGTGCTACGGCTTCATCAGCGGTATCTACAACACGGTAAAGATCCAGATCATCTTCATGAATCATCCCTTCTTTCAGTAAAGTTGCTTTAAACCAGTCCAGCAATCCGCTCCAGAATTCTGATCCCACCAATACGATCGGGAATTTTCCGATTTTATTGGTCTGAATTAAAGTTAATGACTCCGTCAGTTCATCCAATGTTCCAAATCCGCCCGGCATTACCACAAATCCCTGAGAATATTTTACAAACATTACTTTTCTCACGAAAAAATAATCAAAATTCATCGAATAAGACTTGTTGATATAAGGATTGAAATGCTGCTCAAAAGGAAGATCAATATTTAAACCGATTGATTTTCCCTGTGCATTGAACGCTCCTTTATTTCCCGCTTCCATAATACCAGGGCCTCCGCCTGTAATGATTCCAAAGCCTAATTTTGTTATTTTTTCGGCAATTTCAACGGCCATTTTATAATACATACTTTCCGGCTTCAGTCTCGCAGAGCCAAAAATAGAAACGCAAGGTCCTATTTTAGCAAGTTTTTCATAGCCGTCAACAAACTCAGCCATTACTTTAAACACCATCCAGCTGTCTTTGGTAATGGTTTCGTCCCAGGTTTTCTGTCTCAGACTGTTCTGAAGTTTTGTTTCGTTCACATCCAATTCCGGATTTACCAGACTTTCATCTCTTTCATTAATTTCCATCATAGGTTTTTATTTAAAATATTTTTCGGCCTCTGTTACAGATTCTGGTCTGCCGACATCCACAAGAATACTCTCGTGCACAAAACCATGAATATGTTCTGTGAGCATTAAATCCAGATATTCTTCCATAACGGAGAATTTGCCTGTTCTTTTTATTTTATCAAAGATCAAAGGATTGATACAGTGGACTCCACTGAAGGCGAGTGCCTTAAAGCCTTTATTAAACTCTGCAAGCCTCTGTTCGCCAGACTGTACATTCAGCCAGCCTCTCAATATCAATTCATCATTAAAAAGAAGTTTTCTTGAACTTTCTCTGTCGGAAACGGCTAATGTAGCAAAATCTTTTATCTTTTTATGATAATTTACAAAAGCAGTGATATTAATATCAGTTAAAATATCAGCATTCATGATCAGAAAATCTTCTCCCAGATCAAGAAACCTTCTAGCAAAAATCAAGCCGCCACCCGTTTCCAGTAGTTCCTTGCTTTCATCGGAGATTTCTATTTTACAGTTGAAGTTATTGTTTTGCTTTAAAAAATCAACAATTTGATCGCCAAAATGATGGATGTTTATAACAAAATCATTTATTCCAAAACTTTTTAAATATTTAATGTTTCTTTCCAGAAGCGGTATCCCATTTACCTTTGCCAAAGCTTTGGGATGATGGTCTGTAAAAGGTTTTAATCTTGTGCCTTTCCCAGCTGCAAAAATTAATGCTTTCATATTCTATAAAAAATGAGTAATTGGTAATGAGTAATTTTTTGATGCATCGCTAATAATCCGGTTATGAATATATTACTGATTGCACATTACCTATTACTAACGATTAAGTTGATGTTGTTCGTCGTGATGAAGGCTTATTTCTGTGCCTTCAGGATATTTTTCCTTAATAAATTCTGCTATTTTTATGGCAGAATATACAGATCTGTGCTGTCCTCCGGTACATCCGAAGCTGATCTGAAGGTTTTCAAAGCCTCTTGACAGGTAATTATCAATATTAATAGAGACTATATTTTTAATAAGTTCTAAAAATGTGGGCATTTCAGTTTTAGTTTCAAGATATTCCTGAACGCCAATATCATTTCCGGTCTGGGTTTTATACTCTTCTATTCTGCCGGGATTCAGAATTCCCCGGCAATCGAACGTAAAACCGCCTCCGTTTCCTGATTCATCTTTAGGAATTCCTCCTTTTTTGTACGAAAAACTGTGTATGTCGATGTGTAGCATTTCTTTTATATTTAAATTATTTTTGAAAGCATTAGAGTTTATTTAAAAACTTAGTTTTATTAACTTAATGCTTCTTAATGGTTTATTATTTCTTCAATCTTTAGCTTTGTTTTTTCTGAACTTAATTGCTCAATCACCTTTGTCAGCTCAGGAAAATTGCTCATGTTTTCCCAACTTTTTGAAAATTCTGTAATGTTTTCAATTCCCTTTTCAAGGCTTGCTAAGAAGTGTTTTTTTCTCTGAATGAGTCCTCTAAAACCGTAAGCTCCCAAAACCTGTAAAAATCTCATCAACTGGATCGGTTTTACCGATTCTTTTAGTTGAAGTTGTATTTCTTTGCTTTCAAACAGATTACAATATACATCGAGCATTTCATTCTTAAAATCTTCAGGGAAATTTGCTTTTGCCTGAAAGAGAAATGAAATGACATCATACATCAGCGGGCCTTTCATGGCCGACTGATAATCGATGAATGAAACCTGAGAATTGCTGTTTACCATAATATTCCTCGCCTGAAAATCCCGAATCATTATTCCTTTCGGATTGAGATTTTCGATGAGGTCTACGATTTTTTTAAATTCTTTTAAAAGAGATGATTTATGGTATTCCAGCTCGAGAACATCTGCTGTAAAATTTTTAAAATAATAGAGATCATGTGTTATCGGAAGTTCATCATAACTTTCATACTCGAAAGTTTTTGAAAAATCGATCTTGTCTTGAGTTTGCATCTGAAGCCTGAAAAGTTGTCGCAAGGTCTGTTCAACCAAAGATTTTACGCGGTCTGTGAGTCCCTCTTTGGTAATTACTTCCGAAAGGGTATTATTTCCCAGAAATTCCTGAATATATATTTTCCGATCGTCGGAAACGGCAAAAATGCGTGGGGTATTAAGATTCAGTTCGGAGAAAATTTTAGAATAATATAAAAAACTTTCATTTTCCTGACTATTTTCGTTGTAGGTAACGATGTATTGGTCTTTTTTACCTTTAGCCAGAAAATTTACCCTAGCCGAGCCACTTTGAGCCAATGCCTGAAAGTCTGTTGATTTTTCATCCAGAAAATTCTCAAAAAAATGTTGTACTTTTTCAGTAATCATAATAAAAACAAATATAATAATTTACATCTAATTTCTATCTTTGTGATATGCTAAAGGATTTTAAACCGGTTTTGGGTATTCTCTTGCGCTTCATTATTATTTATGTTGTGCTGTTGCTTGCCTATCAGTTTTATTTAAACAGTTTTAAAGCTTCAGGATTAGATCCTTTTTCCCGATTGATCGCGGAGCATGTGCGTATCGTTCAGGATAAAATAGGCTATCCCACTCAGCTTTTTAATGATGTAAAAGGGGAGCAGATCTGGTTTTACGTAAACAATAAATACGTAACCCGAATGGTAGAGGGATGTAATGCGGTGTCTGTGATCATTCTTTTTATGTCTTTTATTTTTGCATTTTATAAGGGACTGAAAACTTTTGTTTTTATTTTTATAAGCCTCATTCTTCTCTATGTGATGAATCTGTTGAGAATTGTTGGTCTTAATATCGTGGTTAGAGACTATGAGCAGTACAGCAAAATCTCTCATGATTATATTTTTCCGGCCGTTATTTACGGTACGGTAGTTATTCTTTGGATGGTATGGATTAAATTTTTTGCATTAAAAAATGAAAATACTTAACTGGTTTCTCGTTGCTCTGGGTGTTGCCGGACTTATAGGTGTAAGAATTCTGGAGGATAAGATCTTTTATGATCCTTTTCTCGAATATTTCCATGAAGCCAATAAAAACATTGCTTTTCCTTCTTTTGAGTGGGGAAAATTAATAATCAGTCATTTTTTCAGATTTGCGATAAATTTATTTTTTTCGGTCATAATCATCTATTTTTTATTTAAAAATAAACAGTGGACCCTTCAGGGAGCCTTAATGATCACGATTATTTTCCTGATTACTTTTCCTGTTTATCTGTACTGTGTTTCAGACCGCTTTGAAATTGGCTATTTATTTTCTTTTTATATGCGAAGATTTGTTATTCAGCCTCTCATCCTTTTGTTGGTGGTTCCGATGTTTTATTATAGAAAACAGGTGGAAAAAGGCAGAGATTGATTTAAACAGCGACGTTATGAAGCTTTAAATTTTACTCGATGGTGTGTTTTTCTACACTTGTTACATTCTCCGGTGTCCATGTTACTCTTTTTACAAACTCTTTTTCGCGAACCGGACAGTCTTTTATCTGACAAACGGTGCAGGAAATGGGTTTGCAATCGTCCATATGGAAATTAAATTCTACACTTCTGTTGATGTTTTTTGCTAACAGAATAATCATTTTTTCCATTTCGTTGTGTGCATCGCGAAGGCTGTAATACCAAGGCAAAGTGATGTGGGCATCGATATGAAGATTAGCTCCGAACTGCTGGATTTTCATGTTGTGAACATCAATCCATTCGGTACGGCGATTTTCTTCGAGTATTTTAATAATTTGATTTAATAAATCGGGATCCTGCTCGTCCATAATACCGCTTAAAGACTTACGTACAATCTTGTATCCTACGTAGATGATATAAAACCCAAACAGCAGGGCAACAACCGCATCGATCCAATAAATTTTTGTGAAATAAACCACAATTAAGCTGAGTACTACCCCAAGCGTCGTTATGGTATCGGATTGCAGATGTTTTCCTGATGAAATAAGTACCAAAGAATTCTCGGCTTCCCCTTTTTTAATGGAAATATACCCCAGGATATAATTAACAACAGCGGTTGCAGCAATAATCCAGATTCCTAAATCCAGTTTATCCAGAACTTTTCCTACGATTAAACTATTGATGCCTTCATAAATGATCATGATGCCCGCAATGGCAATTAGAGCACCTTCGATTCCGGAGGTTACAAATTCTACTTTTCCGTGGCCGTATGGATGGTCTTCATCTTTAGGTTTTGCGGCAAGATGTAAAGAATAAAGTCCCATAAATGCGCTGATGACATTGACGATACTTTCCATGGCATCCGAAAATACGGCATCGGAATTCGTAAGCTTCCAGGCAACAATTTTTCCGATGAAAAGGATAACCCCAAAAACAGCGATCAGTTTTTGAAAGCCTATTTTATCTTTATTTTTATTCTTCTGAGCGTTCATAGGTTTGATAAAAAAAAGAATCTCAATTTTGAGACTCTTTTTTATTTTGTTAGTTTAAACTAAGTTATTTGCTACAATGTATTCTGCGATCTGTACCGCGTTGGTTGCGGCTCCTTTTCGCAGATTGTCTGCCACAATCCAGAGATTCAGCGTCTTTGGTTGTGAGAGATCCCGTCTTATCCTTCCGACGAAAACTTCGTCTTTCCCTTCAGAGTACAGTGGCATAGGATATTCGTTGTTTTTCACATTATCCATTACCACAACGCCTGGCGTTTCAGATAAGATTTTTCTTACTTCATCCAGCTCGAATTCATTTTCAAATTCGATGTTTACACTTTCTGAGTGACCTCCCTGAACAGGAACTCTCACTGCAGTGGCCGTTAAATTAAACGTGTCGTCGCCTAAAATTTTCTTAGGCTCTTTCATTAATTTAATTTCTTCCTTTGTATAATCATCGTCTGAAAACACATCACAGTGTGGCAATGCATTTTTGAAGATTTGATAAGGATATACTTTAGCAACAGAATCGTCTCCGCCAATTTCTCCGTTCAATTGGTCTACGGCAGCTTTACCAGTTCCTGTTACAGACTGATAGGTTGAAACGATTACTCTTTTTAAATCATATTTTTTGTTCAAAGGTCCTAAAACCATTACCAACTGAATTGTTGAACAGTTCGGGTTCGCAATGATCTTATCTTCTTTGGTTAATACATCTGCATTAATTTCAGGAACGACTAATTTCTTAGAAGGATCCATTCTCCAGGCCGAAGAATTATCAATTACCGTAGTTCCAACTTCTGCAAAAAGGGGAGCAAATTCAAGAGAAGTATCACCACCAGCTGAGAAGATTGCAATATCCGGTTTGGCAGCTATAGCGTCTTTCATGCTTACAATAGTAAATTCTTCCTGTTTATACTTCACCTTTTTACCGATAGATCTTTCCGATGCAACCGGAATTAATTCTGTGATAGGGAAGTTCCTTTCTTCAAGAACTTTCAGCATAACTTGTCCAACCATTCCTGTTGAACCGACTACAGCTACTTTCATTGATTTAATTAAAAATTTTTAAGTTAATATATCAACTTTGTCAAAGATTCTGAACTTTGACAAAGTCTTTTTCAAATATTTATGCCCCGAAAACTCTTGTCCAAGGGAAAGCGAAGGCAAATAAGCCCACTGCGATAAGGCCCATAATAACAATTCCTAAAGAAATTGTAGGGTTTACTTTTACTTTTTTGTTAACGATCGTCATTAAAACAGCCGCAATTAACATTGAAAATGGATGTTCTACATATTGGAATCTCAATGCTGAATTTTTCATCACTTCGCCCATGTTTAATCCGTTTGTAAAATTGATCACCAACATAATGATCCCGATTAAAAATTGAACGTGGAAGAAGATCATGGTGAAAAGGGTTGTTTTCTTTAAAAACTTATTCACTTTTCCGCTAAATCCAAACATTGTCACCAAAAGTGCAATCACAAATAATGATGTTAAAAGTAGTTCTAAATACCCAAATCCCTTGTGAGCACTAAGCAAAATTTTGTAAAAATCCATATTTAGTTTTTTTCTGTTTTTTCTGCCACAAATATAGCAAAAATCCCGGCGAAAAGCCGGGATTGATATTTATAAAATCTAATATTTTAATTCATTAGAAGTTGAAAGATAGGTTTGCTGCCCATGTTCTTCCGAATCCGAAGAATACTCTGTTAGCACTAGCAATACCGTTATACATTCTTCCTGCCTGTTCGTAAGTTTTACCAACATCAGGATCGGTTGCTGAAGTAATTTTATCACTTCCAAAGATGTTTGTTGCACCATCTTGGATGTAAGTAGTATCAAACAAATTGTAAACGTTAGCTCCAACAGTGAAAAATTGGTTAGCATCTCTTAATCTGATTTTATATGACACACCAATATCAGTCAAATTGTAATCAGGTAATTGTACTACACCTCTATCTTGGTTAGCCATATTTGAGAACGTTGCAATATCGATAGTAGAATAAAGTTTACCTACAAATCTCCATCCAGCGTAAATACTTAAGTCTTTCACTGGTTTCACTGTAGCTCCTAATGAAGCGGTCATCTGAGGAATACTGTTGTTACTTGTTCCTCCTACTTTTACTTTATCAAGATATAGAGTAGTTGTATTGGAATCACCTGCTACAGTTAAAGGATTGTTGTTTCCGTCAAATGTAGTACCTGTTGCGTTACCTTTATAATAGTAATCTCCCCAAGAGAACATACCGCTAAATTCTAAGAATTTATTAAGTTTGTAAGTTGCATCAACCTCAACTCCTTGGTGAATTTCTGTAATACCATTCATTTCAGCATAAGCATCTGTTACATCAGGAACTGTAATTGTTCTTCTTAATGCTCTGTCTTTCCACTGAGTTCTGTACACGTTAACATTTGCAGTGAAGTTTGCAGATCTGAAACCATACCCAACTTCAGCAGAGAAAATTTTCTCATTCGTTAACTGAGGATTTACAATGTTTAGGTTACTTGGATATACCGTATTCATAAATGGCTGCTTGCTGTAGTAACCAACATTTGCAAATACGTTATGGTTTTCGTTGATATTATAGTTAGCACCCCCTTTGATGTTGTATCCAAATATATTTTTGAATCCTGTTTTAGTATTCAAAGTTTGACCTTTTACTGTAGTACCATCAAGAAGGAAGTTGTCAATTCTCTGATAGCCTTGGTTAGAAACTGATCCTTGAACGAATGCAGAAAGGTTGTCTTTTGTATATTCAACCTGACCGAATCCACTGTACCAAAGTACTTCTCCGTCATTGCTAAATCCAATTTGCTCATTTAATGGAACTTGGCTTCCTCCAAAAGGGTTCCAGTTTAGTTTTTTATAATCAGAAGTTGCTGATACTACATTGGGTGCAATATTTTTATTATTATCATCTTTATATCCCGAAGCCCCATATAAATCTGAAATTACCTGGTAATGGTATCCGTAGTAATATCTATCATCTGTCCCGATTGAGAAGTTCCAGTTATCATTGATTTTATGTTGGAAATTCATTAATATACCATACCAGTTATGAGAATTGATACTTGCTCTACGAATAAGTGTTGATCTACTCGCTGCAGTATTTGGATTTACAGCAGCATTTTCAGTAAAAAGTTTGTCATAATCATAAAGTCCTTGTGCATCTCTGAAGTAAGGGTCTCCATTTGGTTTTGTTGCTGTAAGTGATCTTCCGTTTACTCTACCAAGATCAGCAGTTCCACCACCTCTACCGTTAGACATGTAAGCTACAGTACTTAACTTAGATTTTTCATTGATGTTATAATCCCAGTTAAGCATGATAACTGGTTTGTTATAATAATTTGATCTGTTAGATAGAGCTACTCTTTTACCTTCTCCGTTTGTGTAATATCCCCAGTCACTGTTGTAAGTTCTGTCAGGAGAACCATCGTTATCAGGATTGTATCTGATATAATCTGCAATAGCAGGCGCATAAGATCTCTGGTCGTGCCATTGTGGAGCTCCAGTGATTGTAAATTGGAAGTTATGCTTCTTGTTAGCCTCCCAACCTAATGCAAAGTAATATGCGTATGCTTCGTAGTCTGTATTTTGAACGTAAGTAGAACCAGACTGTCTGCTCATTAAGAATGAAGAAGACCAACCTTTATCAGACTTACCTGTATTATAAGCGAATGAAGTTTTTAAATAATCATTGTTACCAACTCCTAATCTTACGATACCACCTTTTTTCATATCAGCAGATCTCGTAATAAAGTTCATCGTACCTCCTACAGAAGCAATTGCTAATTTTGAAGATCCAAGACCTCTTTGTACCTGCATAAAGCTTGTTACGTCAGATAATCCAGTCCAGTTGGAGAAATAAACAGTACCACCTTCCATATCATTTACAGGCATACCGTTTACCATTACTGCAATGTTTCTCGATTCGAAACCACGCATCACAATCTGAGAGTCTCCGAAACCACCACCACCTTTTGTAGCATATACAGAAGGCGTTGTATTTAGCAATTCAACTAGCTCTTGGTTTCCTTGTCTTTCAAGAATCTGTGCAGCTTTAATTGTAGATACTGCAACCGGTGTTTTTCTATCTTTTGCGATATCGGTTACACCTCTTAAGATAACCTCTTCGATGTCCTTGGACTTGGAAACTGTATCCTGAACCTCTTGAGCGTAATAGACACTAGCTGTTGATAAAGTAATTACCGCAGTTAGAATCGATTTGTTGATTAATTTCATAATCGTTAGTAATAGTTAGATTTAAATTTTCAGCAAAATTCGTGAAATAAATTTTAACTAATATTAACTGTATGTTAATTTTTACTTAATATCAATAAGTGTTAATTGTTTGATTTGCAATGCATTGAATAATAATTGATATTTAGTATGAAAAAAATCATATTATTGAATTTTTAACAATAATGGGGTATTTTTATTAAAAACTCAACGCTATTTCACAGCTTTGAGACTCAGATCAATATTTTGTGCAGAATGGGTGAGCGCACCTACGGATATGAAATTAACACCTGTGGTGGCAATTTCCTTTAACATATCTCTGGTAATTCCGCCTGATGCTTCAGATTGGCAGGCTCCATTAATCATCTCTACTGCCTGCTTCATTGTTTTTACGTCCATATTATCCAGCATAATTCGGTCTACTTTTGCTTTAATGGCTTCTTTTACTTCCTCAAGATTTCTGGTCTCAACCTCAATTTTAAGCTTTTTCTTGTTTTTTTTAACGTAGTCTTTAGCCATTTTTACTGCATTGGTAATGCTTCCGTTATAATCTATATGATTGTCTTTTAACATAATCATATCATAAAGACCATATCTGTGATTGGTTCCGCCGCCGATTGCTACCGCCCATTTTTCGCAAACTCTGAAATTGGGTGTTGTTTTTCTGGTGTCTAATAATTTCGTCTTTGTGCCGACCAGTCTTGAGTCCCATTCATGAGTTAAAGTGGCAATTCCGCTCATTCGCTGCATACAGTTTAAAACCAGTCTTTCTGTAGAAAGGATCGATCTTGCGCTTCCGGTAACGATCATGGCAATGTCTCCTACCTTTGCGGGAGCCCCGTCTTTAATGAAAATTTCAGTTTTCAGATCCTGATCGAAAGTTTTAAATATAATTTCAGCCAGTTCTACGCCTGCCAGAATACAGTCTTCTTTGACCAGCAGTTTGGCACTTTGCCGCAAATCCTTCGGAATCGTAGAAAGCGTGGAGTGATCTCCATCCTGAATATCTTCTTCTAAAGCATTTTTAATGAATTGTTTTAAAACTTTATCGGTAACGTATGCCGGTCTTTTCATTTTTATTTGATTTTAAGCTAGGTCCTTATTATAAAATGCCCCTTTGTTCTCCTTCATTTCCATCGATTGGGTAATGATAAGGTAGGCGACAGTCGTTAGGTTTCTCAATTCCGAAAGCTGCGGCGAAAGAATAGAGTAGTGGTAGATCTCATTCACGGCAGCGGCGATTTCCTGATGTTTTTGGAGTGCCATGGCTAAACGTCGGTTACTTCTCACGATTCCTACCAAATCGCTCATCATTTCCTGAAGCTGTTTTCTCAGGTAAGAAATAATAACCATTTCGTCCATAATTTTCATTCCTTCCTCATTCCATTCCGGAACGGCTTTAAGGTCTTCGAAGTTGAAATTGTTTTCATTTAAAAGATCAACCGTTGTCATTGCGGCTCGGTGTCCGAAAACCAGACCTTCCAATAATGAATTAGAAGCCAGCCTGTTGGCGCCATGAAGTCCAGAATTGGTACATTCGCCCACAGCAAAAAGATTTTTGATGGATGATTGTCCGTCTTTATCAATTTCAATACCGCCCATCAGATAATGGCATGCCGGAACAACAGGAATCAATTGCGTAAAAGGATCAATTCCTTCGTCTTTGCATTTTTTATAAATATTAGGGAAATGTTCCAGGAATTTTTCATGATCCATTTCTTTACAGTCAAGACCTACAAATTCATCTCCCGTGATTTTCATTTCGGCATCAATAGCTCTTGCTACAATGTCTCTGGAGGCCAATTCTTCACGCTCATCATATTTATGCATGAATTTTTCGCCTCTTTTGGTTCTTAATTTTGCTCCGTCTCCGCGTACGGCTTCAGAAATTAAAAACAACATCCCGTCCATTTTGCTATATAAAGCGGTGGGATGAAACTGGTAATACTGCATATTGGAAACCTTGCCTTTTGCTCTTGCGACAAAAGCAATTCCGTCTCCTGTTGCAATTCTTGGGTTGGTGGTATTTTTGTAAACATGGCCAGCACCTCCCGTAGCAACTAATGTGATTTTTGAAGTGATTTTTTTAATAGATTTAGATTTTTCATCTAAAATATAAGCTCCATAACAGTGGATATCTCCTTCGTTTAATTCTTTTCCAAGAACATGGTGCTGAGTAATGATATCAATAACGTAATGGTGATCCAGAATTTCAATGTTCGGGCTGGTTTTTGCAGTTTGCAGTAAAGCTCTTTCAATCTCGAAACCTGTGATGTCCTTATGGTGAACAATCCTGTTTTCTGTATGCCCGCCCTCTCTTCCTAAAGCAAATTCGCCATTTTTCATATCGAAATTAGCGCCCCATTCTACAATTTCGTTAAATCTTGCCGGGGCTTCTTTTACGACCATTTCCACAACATCGCGTTTGTTTTCGCCATCTCCGGCGCGCATGGTGTCTTCAATATGTTTATCAAAATTATCATTCTTAGAGTCGGTAACCACCGCCAGGCCGCCTTGCGCATACTTGGTGTTGCTTTCGTCTTCATCAGATTTTGTAACAATGATTATTTTGGCATCAGGGAGCTGCTCAGAAACTTTTATGGCATAAGAAAGTCCCGAAATACCGGAACCAATTACTAATACATCCGCTTTTATCATATGCTTGCTTTAGGTACAATCGTCTAAATAACTAAATAAATTTAAACAATTTTTCGTTTGGTTTTCTTACTTTTTTCATGTGCTGGAAATGATCTTCCTCCGAACGGTAACCTAATGCGAGGGTAACGGTTACTTTTTCGGTTTCAGGATCGATGCCGAGAACTTCTTCAATCACATCCTGTCGGAAGCCTTCCATCGGGCAGGTGTCTATATTCTCAATCGCTGCGGCGTACATAAGATTCGCCAAAACAATATAAGACTGTTTTTCTGCCCAATTGAAAATTTCATCATTGGTTTTCTGATTAATATGTTGTTTGATGCTGTTTTTGAAAAGATCCAGATTTTCAATCGGGGTCTCCCGAACATCTGAAAGGTGTCTGAAATATCCGTTGATATAGCTTTCGTCTACTGTTTTCTTCGATACAATAATAATTAAATGAGAGCATGTGGAGATTTGAGATGGATTATAGAAAGCCGGAATCAGTTTCTGTTTCATTTCTTCACTTTCGGCCACAAAAATTTTATACGGCTGAAGTCCCAGAGAACTCGCCGATAATTTTCCTGACTCAAGAATATTATAAAGAATATCCTGAGGAATAATTTTGCTGTTGAATTTTTTTACAGAATATCTTCTGCTTAGCGCTTCCAAATAATTCATATGACAAATTTAAGAATTGGATATGAATAAAGTGGATTTAAAATAAAAAAGAATCACTTCTGCAGGAGAAGTAATTCTTTCTTTTTTATAATGAATGGTTATTTGGTTTTAATCTCTGTTTTTCACGATGATCCATCCTGAAAACTTATAGGGCGTATTGTGTTTGTTGTTCTCATTCCACGTTACGGAATACCAGTAATTTCCTGTCGGAACTTTTCTTCCTCCCACAGTTCCGTCCCATTTGTATCCGTTGGATCTGTCTCCCTGATGGATTTTGGCTCCGTATCTGTCGAAAATATTGAATGTCAGACTTTGTTTACCTGCCAGTGAAGAATAATCGATCATATCATTCACGCCATCACCATTAGGAGTGATCACGTTAATAAGGTTCGGAACCACTATAGGAATAATAATAGGATCGCAGTCATACGCATCTTTTACATAAACGGTATGGTCTCCTCGTGAAATATTATTAAATATATTAGAGTCCTGCCAGTTTACATTATCTAATGAATATTTGTAAGGTGCTGTTCCTCCCATTACATTTACGGTAACCGTCTTTGCGGTAATGTCTACATTGGTAACTACAGGTTGTTCTGCCGGGATTACTTTAACCTGCTGGATCGCAATACAGTCTCCGGTTTTTAATTCAACCGTATAAATTCCTACCCCAATATTGGTGATGGTTTGGGTTGTTGCTCCCGTGCTCCAGCTGTAGCCATTGAATCCGGGTCCTGCATCCAGGGTTGTGGTATCTTCAATACAGATAATTTTATCTTTTAATGTCGTAGAATAGACAGGCGGAATTACTTCCAGGGTTACTTTTGCGATCGCATAACATCCTTGTCCGTTTACCACTCTTACATAGATAACCCCATTGGGTGCCGTATAATTGCCTGGGTTGGGGATTGCATTGGTCATATTGATGGCATCCGTTAAAGAAGGGTAATATGTTTTTGTAATACCTGTTTGCGAACTTACAGCGGCAGCCGTCAGGTTAAAAGTAGCCATTGAAGGGTTGGTCTGAAGAAAACAAGATCTTAAAATAGCATTATTATTCACAATTACTTCCGGATGGTGGTTTAGAGTTACTTCTGCAACGTCGGTACATCCTTGTGGAGTCGTTACTCTGACGTAGATTTTTCCGGGAGCTGAAGAATAGGCTGCAGGATTTTGAATAGGGTTGATGTTATTCGTTAAATCATACATGGTATTGAAGAATTCAAGGGTAGAACCCGGAACACTGGATACGGCGGCTGCCGTTAAATCAAAAACAGCAACGCCGGCATTGTTATTATTACAGCCTGTTAACGTTACGTCATCTGCGGCAAATGGGGATGGATTTAGTATAATCTGGCCGTCACCATTATCACATAAAGTAGCCGTAGGATCTTTTACCACAACATTAATCGTTATCGGTCCGGAATACTGAAAAGCGGCAGGATTGGTGATGATGGCTCCGTTAGCAGAATAGGTAAAGGTATAGTTTGCCGGATTGGCAACAAACTGATTCTGATACGTGGTTAAATCTACTGTTCCGTTTCCTGTTGCCGGATTAACACATACAAAAGGACTGATAGTATTGGTTAAAATAGGAACTTTATCAATGAAAATTTTAGCGTTTTTAATAGAGTGTCTCGCAGAGGCGCCTCCGGTAGCCGCAGAGAATCCAAAATAACCGATCGTCATGCCTGCTGCACCTCCTGAAGGAGCAAAGGTATCAGAAACAATCGTAACTCCATCAATTTTAATGATGATATCCCAGTTGTCGGGATTGGTCATATTGGTTTGTCCGTTTACTTCAACATGTCTGAATGTTGCTCCTACGAAAGGTTGTGTTGGATTAAGATCCGGAGAATGAAAGGTACTTCCGGGAGTATTGTTATATTCAATATTATTGTTGCCTGCCGGAAGGTTGTTGGTTCCGTATAATACATGAACCTTACTCATCTGGCCTTCCGTACTGTTGTTGAAGATGTCGAATCCTACCATTAAACCATTGGCATTGGCGGGAATTCCTAAGCCTCCTCCCGAGGTAAATCCTGTCGGGGGATTATTCAGGTACCAGAATGTAAAGCCGTCGCCACGACCAAAGGCCGTTGTTCCGTTTCCGTCAATTCTGAAATCGAATTCTACTTTCCATTTGTCGCAGTATTTCAGGTTAATGGGTGTCGATAGTTTGATGGCTCCGTATTGTCCTCCGGTATCCGGAGTCAATTGAATGAAGTCTCCGTTTATCTGGGCGCTGGAAACCATATCCCAGCCGGTTATATCCACAGGATTTCCTGTTAATTGGTAGGTTTGTGAAGATAGTGTAGCAGATAAACTCAATAAAAATATACAGAAAAAAGAAGAGAGAGTTTTTTTCATGTGAAACGTGTTGGTTATTTAATTTAAGTTACAAATATATTGATTTTTGATTGTTTAATGTTAATCTATTGTTTATTTTGTAATATAAATGCGTTATTTCGTTGTTAAAGTTTAATAAATGTGATGAAAATGTGTTTTTAGTTTAATTTGTATATTGTTTTTGGCAAAAAGAAATAAAAAATCACTCTCCAAAAGGAGAGTGATGATGATAAAGATATTATTCTCTATTTTTAACCAGAATCCAGCCAGAATATTTGGTTGGCGTACTGTTTTTGTTATTTTCATTCCATGTGATGGTGTACCAGTAAGTTCCTGTTAAGATCTTTTTGCCGGATGCCGTACCGTCCCATGTAAAATTTCTCATTTTATCTGCCATATACAGCTTGTTTCCGTATCGGTCGTATACCGTGAATACCAGATTTTTCTTGTAAGACAGGGCAGAGTAATCAATCACATCATTAATATTATCGCCATTTGGGGTAATAGCATTGATGAGGTTTGGAACTGTGATCTGAACATGAACCGGGTTACAGTTGTAAGCGTCTTTTACATAGACTACAACCTCTCCCCGCGCCAGTCCGCTGAACACATTAGAGTCCTGCCATGTCGTACCGTCTAGAGAATATTTATACGGAGGCGTTCCTCCATTTACATTCACGGAGATTGTGTTGTTGCTGATATCGATGGTAGAAATTACCGGTTCCGGAGCGGGAACCACTCTTACGCTCTGGATGGTATAGCAGTTTCCGGTTTGAAGCTTTACCCAGTACAGGCCTACCGGCACTCCGTCAAGAGTCTGGGTTGTGGCTCCTGTATTCCATTCGTAGCTTGTGAAACCTGGTCCTGCATCAAGATTTGTTCTGCTGTCGATACAGATTACTTTGTCTTTGAGAAGAGAAGAATAGATGGGCGGATTAACAATAAGATTGATCTTTGCGATCATATAACATCCGTTTTCGTCTGTTATCTTCGTATAAATAATTGCCGGTGTTGAAATATAAGCCTGAGGATTTAAAATTTCGTTGGTTCCGTTTACTGCATTATTTACTGTTGTATAATATTTTTTTGTAGCAGTCGTTAAGGTGGTGACCATTGCTTTGGTTAAATCGAACGAGCCTGAAGTGATATTGCTGTCGATATAGCAGGATTCTAATGTGGCATCCTGTGTTGGGATCGGTGTATAAAAAGCCAGTGTTACTTCTGCGGTATCCACACAACCCTGAGGCGTGGTTACTTTTACGTAAACTTTCCCAGGTGCAGAAACGTAATTGTTTACATTTAAAATCTCATTCGTTCCCGCTGTAAGATCCGTCATGGTTTTATAAAACTTTTTCGTAGCCCCTATCACATCAGTTACGGGAGCGGCAGCGAGATTAAAGCTTCCGGTTCCTGCATTATTGTTATTACATGCCTGAATTGTAACGTCGTCGGCCTTTAAGGGAGCCAGTGTCAGGATGATTTTTCCGTCAGGATTGTCACAAAGTACTCCGGCATTGTCCTTTACCACCACCGAAACCGTTGTGCTTGCTCCAAACTGGTAAGCGGTAGGATTGGTGATTGCCACGCCTCCAGGCGTAAAATACGTAAATGTAAAATTAGAAGGATTGGTCACGAACTGGTTTTGGTAAGTCGTGAGGTTTACAGTCCCTTGATTCGTATTCGGATTCGGACAGAAGCTCGCTGTAACCGATGGTTGATTTATCGTAACCTTATCGGTATAAATCTTTACATTTTTAATTGAATGTCTGGACCTGTTGCCTCCTGTAGATGCCGAGAATCCAAAATAACCTACCGTCATGCCTGCAGCGGCTCCGGAAGGAGTGAAATCCTGATTACAGATTACATTTCCGTCGATTGTAATTTTCAGAGTCCAGTTTTGAGTTCCCGGTACTGTTTCTGCAGTTACTTCCACATGCTTGTAGGTAGCGCCCTGAAAAGGTAGGGTGGTATTCATATCAGGAGAGTGAAAAGAACTTCCTGCAACATTGAAAAACTCAACATTGTTGTTGTCTGTGGTATTGGCCACCTGCCCATATGCTACGTGTACTTTGCTCATTACGGCAGTAGTGGTGTTGTTGTACGTGTCAAAACCCACAATAAGACCTACCGCATTCTGAGAAACGCCGAGGCCGGAACCCAGAACACTGGCGATGGGCGGGTTTTGAAGATACCAGAACGCAAGCCCGTCTCCGTTTGCTGTTTGATTAGAATCCATTCTAAAATCAAATTCCACTCTCCATTTGTCGCAATATTTAAGATTAATCGGGTCATTCAGTCTAATAGATCCGGATTGGTTGTTGGTATCCGGTGTAAGCTGAATAAAATCGTTTCCTGCGCCCACTACGGTAGGGGCAACCATTGTCCAGCCCGTTGTACTAATAGGATTACCTGTTAGTTGATAAGTCTGGGAATAGAATTTGCCTGAAAAGAAGCATGCAAGGAAAGATAAAAAAAGTAGTAATTTTTTATTCATTTATTATATCACATTTATTAGAGATGTAAAGATATTAATTTCCTCTTAATAATTGCATATTTAATATTAATTTAATAAGATAATAAGGTTTTATGATGAAGGAATTTAGATAAGCGTCTTAAAATTTAAATACTATTTAACGAGAATCCGATATTTACTTTGGCAACCGGTATAGAATTGAAAGTTCTGAGCATTTTCTGGTCTTGATTTCTCATATAAAACACTGATTTTTGAATTTTTACCCTAAATAAAAGTGGTTTTCGGTAACTGTCGGTTGTTTATTTTGATTTTTAATGAGCTTAATATGATCATCAATTTTTAAAGCCTAATTTTGATTTAAGTTTTATCGTAGAGTTCTTGAAGATGATCTGATAAGATAGTCAGTGGAGGGATTAAAATAAGGTGTTATTTTCAAGATTTTCAAAAAAAGTATCTGTTTCAAGATCATTGGAAGCGGCGGCGGCAACCGCAAGTTTATCGCAGAGTTCATTTTCGAAATGTCCCGCATGCCCTTTAATCCAGTGTATTTTCGGAGTGTGAACCGTATAAAGTTCCACAAATCTCTTCCACAAGTCTGGGTTTTTTACATTTTTCCAGCCTCTTTTTATCCAGCCGGCTATCCAGTTTTGATTAATGGCATCCGAGACGTACTTGCTGTCTGTAAAAATATGGATGTCATTTTCCGGAGATTTTAATTTTTCCAGAGCGGTAATAACAGCCAGTAATTCCATTCTGTTATTGGTTGTTTTTCGGAAGCCTTTTGAAAATGTTTTCTGATAGTTTTTTTCAGGAACGCGCATAAGGATTCCGTATCCTCCTTTTCCGGGATTTCCGCTGCAAGCTCCGTCGGTGTATATCTCAATTCGCATTTAGTCTGAGGCTCTAGGTTGGTGGTTAATGGCTGGGCGATTTAGTATTAATTCTGATAGTTAGAAAGGAAAATCGTCATCATCATCCAGATCATTCATGGAAGATCCCGAAAGTTTTGAGCTGTCCGGCAGATCGAAGGCGGCACCCGGCTGAATCGTGGTCTTAATTTTATCAAATCCGCTGGGCTCTCCTAATAATCCTGCATTAGAATTGTATCCTATTCCTCCGTTGAAGGCTTCTTCGATATCTGCAAATTTTGCAAAATGCTTTAAGAAGGACAATCTTACATCTGCTGTGGCTCCGTTTCTGTGTTTTGCAATAATTAATTCGGCCTGATTTTCCGTTGAGGTTTCCTGACCTTCATCATCATTATCCCAGACCGTAATTTTATAGTATTCGGGTCGGAAGATGAAAGATACAATATCGGCATCCTGCTCAATGGCTCCGGATTCCCTCAAATCAGAAAGCTGAGGTCTTTTTCCCGGACGCGTTTCCACACTACGGGAAAGCTGGGACAGGGCAATTACCGGAACATTTAATTCTTTGGCAATGGCCTTTAGTGAACGTGAGATCATGGAAATTTCCTGTTCACGGTTTCCGGCACCTTTTCCGCCGCTTCCGGCAGTCATCAGCTGAAGGTAATCGACCATTATAATTCTTACGCCATGTTGCATAACCAGTCTCCGGCATTTCGCACGAAAGTCGAAAATGGAAAGAGAAGGTGTTTCGTCTATGTATAAAGGTGCATTTTCTAATTCTGATACATTGGAAAAAAGCCTTTGCCATTCTTCATCGTCCAAAGTTCCTTTTCTTAATTTTTCTGATGAAATTTTTGTTTCGGAAGCAATCATTCTCGTGATTAGCTGTACCGAAGCCATCTCGAGTGAAAACAGGGCCATCGGAATTTTATGCCCCACAGCAATATTTCTTGCCATCGAAAGAAGAAAGGCTGTTTTTCCCATCGCGGGACGAGCGGCAATAATAATTAAATCAGAATTCTGCCAGCCTCCGGTTTCTTTATCAATATCTCGGAATCCTGAAGGTACACCGGAAAGTCCTTCTTTATCTTTTAATGATTTTATAGTGTCAATGGCTTGTTTTACCAATGAATTGGCCGTGTCGAATCCTTTTTTTATCGTTCCGTTGGTGATTTCAAAAAATGACTGCTCGGCTTTGTCCAACAGTTCAAAAACATCGGTAGATTCTTTGTATGAGGAATCGATAACATTGGCAGAAACATTAATTAAGCTTCTTAAAATGTATTTTTCAAGAATAACACGAACGTGATATTCTATATGAGCAGATGAGCTTACCCCCATGGTAAGATCTATAATATAATGATCTCCTCCGGACGAGGCCAGCTTGTCATCCTTTTTCAAGTCCTGAATAATCGTCATAAGATCCACAGGATGATTTCCCTCATAAAGTTTTAGGATAGAAGCAAAAATAACCTGATGTCTGGGGTCATAAAAAACTTCAGGGGTCAGCAGGTCTATCGAGTAGTCGAGCCCTTTTTTATCAATTAAAAAAGTACCAATGATCAACCGTTCAAAATCTACTGCATTAGGAGGCATTTTTCCATCAGCAATCGACAGCTCTTTCGCGAAGTTTCCGTGGGTAAGAGATGATAATGTTTCTTTCTGCGCCATAGTGCAAAGATAGTTTATTTGCGAAGGAATTAAAAAATACTAACTAATATTTATTGTGGATAAGTTTTAAAATCTTTGTAGTAAAGGCGTTTCATTTAGTGCATAAAAAAAATCACCTCAATGCATTGAGGTGATCTGAATTAAATATAAAAAATGAAATTTATTCTTTATTTTTTACCAATATCCATCCACTGTATTTTGTAGCGGTATTGTTTTTATCATTTTCATTCCATGTGATGGTGTACCAGTATGTTCCTGTAAGGATCTTTTTACCGGAAGCTGTTCCGTCCCATTTATAGTTTCTTATTTTATCTGCCTGATACATTTTGTTGCCATATCGGTCATACACTGTAAATACCAGATTGTTTTTATAGGCAAGAGCGGTGTAGTCTACCTCGTCATTTACATTGTCGCCGTTCGGAGTAATGGCATTAACAAGGTTTGGAACTGTTACCTGAATATTCACAGGCTCGCAATCGTAGGCATCTTTAACAAAAATTTTATTCTCGCCTCTCGGAAGTCCGCTGAATACATTTGAATCTTGCCAGTTGATACCGTCTAATGAGTACTGATAAGGTGCTTTTCCTCCGTTAGCGTACACCGTGATCGTGTTATTGGTAATATCTAAGCTCGAAATAACCGGCTGCATAGAAGCATAAACGTTAACTTGTTGAAGAGTGAAACACTTTCCGGTCTGCAGTTTTACCCAATATGTTCCTACAGGAACATTTGTGATAGACTGTGTGGTGGCTCCTGTGCTCCATTCGTATCCGTCAAAACCGGGTCCTGCATCCAGGGTTGTGGTATCTTCCAGACAAATCGTCTGATCTTTCAGCACACTGGATTTTACCGGAGGCAATACCTTTAAGTTAATTTTCGCAATAGAATAACATCCGTCTGCGCTATACACTCTTACGTAAACAAATCCGCTGATGGATATATAATTCGTAGGGTTGGCAATCGGGTTCGTCCCGTTGGTTGCATTGGCTAATGTTGTATAGAATCTTTTGGTAGGATTTACCAGTGACGAAACGTTAGCCGTTGTTAAGTCAAAAGAAGCTGTCGTAATATTGGTAACAATATAACAAGACTCTAAAGTTGCCTCTCTTACTTCAACAAGAGGATAAAATGTTAAAGTTATTTCAGCATTGTCAAAACATCCGTCCGTTGTTGTTACTTTTACATACACCTTTTTTGGTGCCGCCGAAACATAGTTGGTAGGATTGGTGATTTCATTCGTTCCTGCAGTCATGTCTGCTTCGGTAGGATAGTATTTTTTTGTTACATTGGTTCCTGAGAAAACATTGGCCGTAGTAAGATCAAATGTTCCCGAACCTACATTATTGTTGTTACAGCTGAAGATGGTGGCATCAAGCGCCGTAATATTACCTTCGATAAATTTGAATTCTCCGGTCTGGAAGCATCCGTTGGCCGGGTTGCCGGTATTATTCGGGTCGTTATATTCGAGTCTGTAATAATAGATCGTAGAATCATCTACCGTAGTCATCCCTATAATCGGGTTATCTCCTGTCACGGCATCATTGCCATTATCATGATAAGTAACCGTGAAATTGGCATTACCGTTTAAGATACCATTTGTTAAAGTGCTGAAATCAAAAGACGAAGGCAGGGAACATCTCGAGATTTCGTTTGGTGAATCCGGAGTTGGCCCGGGAACTCCAGGTGTAATGAACGGAAAAGGGGTTAATGCCGGATCTGTAAAGGCAGAGGTTAAAGTGGCTGTTCCGTTCCATGTTAAAGAGAAGCCATTCACGGTACCCGACCAGTTGTCAACGATCAGATAGTATGTTTCTCCCGCTACTACATCCAGATAAGCGCTCCATGTATCATCGGTTGCGGTGCCGCTAAGATCCAGGGTAAGACCCGTTGGTCCATCGGACCCACTGTAATTACATCTTATGGGTGGCCCTAGGGCTGAACAGTCTTTATTCGGTCCATATACCCCAAAGTCGTAATCATCTGCATAAACATTTGGATTGATTGTGAACGTTAAAGTACCGGAGGTTGCAATCGTGAAGGAGTACCAAACCGAATGGTTTTCGTCACTGTAAAGACAGCCTCCAAGATCTTCTTCCACATTCCCGTGACCTAAAGATGTGTAGGATAAATCTGAATTTCCACAAACCGGAATCGCTGTAATACAATCCGACTGTGAGAAAGCAAGTTGTGTTGTAAATAAGATAAAAAGCAGTAATAATTTCTTCATTTTAAATGAATTTATAATATTATAACGAAAATACTAATAAAATGAACATAAAGTTCTTTTTATGATCAGTAAAAAAACCGCTCTCTGGAGAGCGGTTTTTATGCAGGGTGTTAAACTAGTCTCTATTTTTAACCATTACCCATCCTGAAAACTTGAATGCTGTGTTCTTTTTATTGTTTTCAGTCCAGGTTACAGAATACCAATAGGTTCCTGTCGGTACTTTTTTACCTCCGATGGTTCCGTCCCATTTAAAGCCATTGCTTTTGTCGGCCTGGTGCATTTTAGTTCCGTATCTGTCGAAGATGCTCAGAACAAGACCATTTTTCCCGGATAGTGCAGAATAGTCTATCACATCATTTATTCCGTCCCCGTTTGGTGTAATAACATTTACCAGATTAGGAAGAAGAAAGGCTACCTCTACAGAATGACAGTTGTAGGCGTCTTTCACGTAAACGGTGTGGTCTCCTCTGGATATATTATCAAATATATTTGAATCTTGCCAGTTTACATTATCAATTGAGTATTTATAAGGAGGGGTTCCTCCGATAACATTTACCGTAACCGTTGTTGTAGCAATGTCGATATTCGTGATAACAGGCTCTTCAGCAGGATAAACTTTTACCGTTTGTAAGGCGATACAATCTCCTGTTTTCAGTTTTACCCAATAGGTTCCGACCCCAACATTGGTGATGGATTGAGTGGTGGCTCCGGTGCTCCATTCATAACCGTTAAATCCGGGACCTGCATCAAGGGTTGTTGTGTTTTCAATACAGATTACTTTTTCAGCCAAAACAGTTGAATAAACCGGAGGAATTACCTCTAAGGTAACTTTGGCAACAGCATAACATCCCTGTGCGTTTGAAACCTTTACATAGGCTACTCCGTTTGGAGCGGTGTAATTCTGAGGATCCGGAATTGGGTTGGTGCTGTTCACCGCATCGGTCATGGATGGGTAATACGTTTTTGTGATCCCGTTTTGCGTGGTTACTGCAGCTGCTGTAAGATTGAACGTTGCCGTAGAATGATTAACTTCAAGAAAGCACGATCTTAGAATAGCATTGTCATTTACCACCACAATAGGGTGGAATTTCAAGGTGATTTCAGCAATGGTTACACAGCCAAATTCATTGGTTGCTTTTACGAAAGCAGAACCCTCCCCGGAAGTGTAAGCATACGGAGTTGCGATTTCACCTGTTCCTGCATTTAAATCCGGCATGGACGGATAGTACTGAACGGTAAGGTTGGGGGTAAGACCAATATTTACCGAGGTAAGATCATATAAAGCCGTTCCGGAAGTATTATTGCTGCATTCCGTAAGAGATGCGTCGTCTAATACAAAAGACCGGTCGGTAAAAGTAATGGTTCCGAACTCACGACATTGATTCAGGAAGCTTGTAGGGCTGCTCGGATCGACATACGAGATCGAATAATGATAAGTGGTTGCCACATTTGCTGTAATAGGACCTGTAATAGCATTTACATCATCCATCGCATCTGTTGCACTTTTATAATATTTTACGATAAAATTTGGGTTCGCATTAAGAATCTGTGTAGACCATACTGAAAAATCGTAAGTAAAGGAATCGCTGCATACATTGATTTGTCCATCCTGATCGGGTCCTGCTCCTAAAAACGGATTGGGCTGATAAATTTGTAAAGAGTTATTATCGAACGGAGTCAGTAAGCTTGCCGTACCGCCAAACGTTAATGAAAACGGAGCCACTGTGGTGGAGAAATTGTTTAAAAGCAAATGGTATACCTGCCCCGGTAGGACGTCAATATATTTTACAAAACCATCTCCGCCTCCGTCTTCGGAAGTGTCTACAGAGGTCATGTTCAGCCCGGTAAGTGGGGGTGTTATCGACGATCCGAGACCTGCATAAGAACATCTTAATGGCGGTACATTAAGATTGGCACAGTTGTGATTAGGCCCGTATAATGCCCAGTCGTAGTCAATATTATTAGAGCCGGGTCCGGTTGGGGTAATTAAGAATGTTAGTGTTCCCGCAGTTTGTATACTGAACGTAAGCCAGATAGAATTACTTTCTCCATACAGACAAGAGCCTGAAGAGTGTTCTGACTCATCTACGGTACCTGTTCCGCCAGGAGTCAGTGCAATATCGGCATCACTACAAATAGGAATCGCCGTAATACAGTCCTGTTGGGCAAAAACGGTTTGAGTTATAAAAAATAGAAAGATCAGTAGATATTTTTTCATGTTGATCGTTTTAAAGTTATCGTAATCCTCAGATTAATTATTTGTTTGAAATTAATGTGCTGCCCCACGTAGGAACAGTATTGGAAGAACCTGCTGTGCTAAATTCTGCTGAAGCCTGCTTATAAAAATTTTCTGCTTCACCTGTTTTTTTAGCATACTGAGCCATTCTTGCCCTGAGGAGCGATAATCTTGGATTATTTACTGAGGTACTTTCTAATTTTACGATAAGATCAGAAGCTGCAGTGATGTCTTTCTGAGTATTCGCAGAAGCATTTAACGCCACTTTTTGAAGATGAATTAAGCCTAAAAGGATCTCAATTTCATCGTTGCTGTGCGAATTGCCCAACGCGCCCATGGCAAATTTACTGGCTAAAGCATTGGATCCTGTCAAAGTAGACGGATTTCCTTTTTTTATTAAGGATTCGGTTTTAAGATACATAGAAACCGCTGCATAGTAATACGCCTGCCACTTTTCAGTGGTTTTGGATTCTGAGAATTTTTTAAAAAGAATATCGTAGTCACTCGCTGTTTTTGCATTATTCAGTTGCAAAACAGATTGTTGTAGGGGTTTGTCCGTAAAGGATTGTGCATTCACACAAAAACCCAATACACATAAGCAAATGAGTAGAGTTTTTTTCATAAAGGGGGGAATTTTAATATACAAATATAAAAAATTATTAACGTTTAATTAAAGTTTTTATTATATATTTAATAAAATTCCCTTTATGGGTTTAATATTGCATTTTTCTCAGTTTAGGGTTGGTGCTTCCTACAACAAGTGCTACCAGCACCGTCATTGTACCTCCAAAAACAACGGAACGAACGACTCCCAGTAATTTGGCAGACAGCCCACTTTCAAATTGTCCCATTTCATTGCTGGACATAATGAATATTGAGTTTACACTTAATACTCTGCCACGGATGTGATCCGGAGTTTTCAGCTGAACGATGGTTCCCCGGATCACCACAGAAATGCCGTCCAGCATACCACTCAGAACAAGAAACAGGAAGGACAGCCAGTACCAGTTTGAGAGTCCGAACCCAATAATACAAAGCCCGAACCCAGTAACCACTGCTAACAATATTTTTCCCTGATTTTTACGCAAAGGAATTAATGATAAAATAGTAATAACGCACATGGAGCCTATATCCGAAGCCGCATTAAGGAGACCAAATCCTTCGGCACCGACCTTTAGAATATCCGTAGCATACACGGGAATCATGGCGACGGCACCTCCAAATAAAACCGCAAACATATCAAGACAAAGCGCCCCTAAAATTTCTTTCGTTTTAAAGATATATGAAATTCCTTCATGCATACTTTCCACTACATTTATCTGCCCTTTTTTATGCTCCGACTCTTGTTTTTTCAACTGAAAAAAGAAAAGAGAGGCAACGAATATTAAGGTAATGATCACAATTAGGGTATATTTAACACCAAAATAGCCGATCAGAAAGCCTCCGATCGCATGTCCGCAAACGGAAGAAACCAAAAAAGTGGCCTGATTAAGAGTAATGGCATTCGGAAGGTTCTCTTTTTGCACAATTCTGGGAATCATCACCGGAATCATCGGACCGATAAAGGCCCTCGCAATCCCCGTAAAGAAAATAACACCGTAAATAAAATAAGTGATCTGATGACCGGAAAAATGCATTTCGACATTCAGAAAGGCCGGAATCAGCAGAAGACCGATTAAAAAGATATACACATAGTTGCAGATCAGAAGAAGTCTCTTCTTTTCATTCATATCGATTACATGCCCCGCGTACAGGGCGCAGCTTACCGCCGGAATTACTTCTGAAAGACCAATAAGCCCAATGGAAAAAGGATCTTTGGTTAATTGGTAGACCCACCATCCCAATAAAGTAGCAAGCATTCTGAAGGCTAAAACAATAAAAAATCTTCCGGTAAGAAGATTTCTGAATTCGACATTTTGTAAGGTCTTTAACGGCGTAAAAGAAATCATATGCAAAAATAGCCCTAAATATTTATTTAGAGCTATGGCTATTATCGATTTTTAAATGATAAATCAAATGAGTTGCAAAAGATAAAATCTATTTTAGTCTGCTCTTGATGAGCTCAATACAATCGCAGCAACACCGGCGGCACCAATTACAACTGCCCCTGCCGTAATGCTTGCTTTTTTATTATCTTTTACTGCAGCAATATTCGCTTTCGGAATTACAACTTCTGCACTGTCTTTTTTCCCGGCTGTTCCGATGATATTTTCTCCATCGATATTTCGGAATAGCATTTTTTGGCTTTTCGAGCCATCTTTCATCTTCACCGTATACATTCTTCCTGCCTGTAAATTAGAATAATCATTTTTAGAAATGTCTTCTGAATATTTTGTGGTAGCACAAGATGAGATTACAAATAACGAAGTAAGTAAAGAGGATTTTAAAAGTACAGATGCTTTCATTATAATTTTTTAGTTTTCCAAATTTATAATTTTTTTTGAATATACCTTTCTGGAATTGAAAAAATGTGTTTAAAGTTTATAAATTTCCAATAAATCTGCAATTTTTCTGTCATTGCCAAGTCGCGGCGTTTTATTTTGTCCGCCTAATTTTCCTTGTGATTTTGCATATTCATGAAAGGCATTTTTCTTCAGTCTGCAGATATGAAGCGGTTGTAAAATCATTCCCGAAATCAAATCATCATAATAAGTATTCCGCTTTCTGAGTTGCTCATCCAGCTCTTTTTTGAATTGATTTAAATCTTTCGGCTCTTTTTCAAACTCAATAAACCATTCATGATAGGGAAGCCCTGAATCTGGATTTACCTGTGGGGCCAGATGGAATTCCGTAATCTGTGCCGGAATTTTTTCCAGAGCGGCTTTCATCGCTTCTTCCACTTCATAAGCGATTACATGCTCTCCGAATGCGGAGGTAAAATGTTTTGTTCTCCCGCTCACCAGAATTCTGTGCGGTTTTTTATCGATAAATCGTATAACATCTCCGATAGAGTAGGCCCAAAGTCCCGAATTGGTTGTTAAAATTAAAGCGTAATCTTTATTCAGCTCCACCTCTTTTAAGGTCAGTCTTCGTGCATTCGGTTTTCCGTATTCTTCAAGAGGAATAAATTCATAGAAAATTCCGTGGTTGGTTAAAAGCAGCAGTCCTTCTTTGGTAAAATCATCCTGAAACGCAAAAAAACCTTCCGAAGCCGGAAATGTCTGTACAATATCTACTTTTCCGCCTAATAATTCTTCCATTTTATCGCGGTAAGGCTCATAGTTTACGCCTCCCGTTACAATCAGTTGAAGGTTGGGGAAAATTTGTTTGATTTTTTGACCGTGTTTTTCAGTCAGTTTTTCAAAATACATAATCAGCCAAGGCGGAATCCCCGAAATTAAAGTCATGTTTTCTTTTTCGGTTTCCTCTACAATTTTATCTACTTTCGACTCCCAGTCCTCCATCATATTGGTTTCCAGAGTGGGCAATCTGTTTTTTTGTAAATAATGAGGGATATGATGGGCTACAATTCCTGAAAGGCGACCCGTTTTTATTCCGAAATTTTCCTGTAACTCAGGGCTTCCCTGTAAAAAGATCATTTTTCCTTTTACAAAATCTGCATTATTTGTCCTGGCAATATAATGGAAAAGCGCACTCTGGGCTCCTTTAATCTGGAAAGGCATTCCTTCTTTTGATATCGGAATGTATTTGGCTCCGGAGGTGGTGCCGGAAGTTTTGGCAAAATATTCAGGCGTTCCTGTCCACAGGATATTGGCCTGTCCTTTTTTTACTCTTTCGATATACGGTTTTAAAACTTCATAATCTCCCACGGAAACCCTTTCCTGGAAATCTTTTACCGTTTTTATGTTTTCAAAATCATGCTCTCTTCCAAAAAGAGTCTTTTGGGCAGTCGATACCAGAGATAAAAGGAGATCTTCCTGGTTTTTCTCTGCATTTTTCTTAAATTCTTCAGCCTTTTGAACATGTTTTTTTGCCCAAACCAATGCCGCATTTTTCTTTAGGAAGTTTAACATGGTTCAAATGTATAAAAATAAGTATAGAATCTGAAACCATTTTTTTGAGATAAGGCACAAATAAAACCGATGAATGAGTGATCATCGGTTCTTCGAAATTTGATTATGAAAATAACAACTATAAGTTGAGTTTATTTGTTTTGCTTGTATCTTTTATCAGGCGTTCCGTCTTTTTTTAATTTTTGGTTTTCTTTATACCTTTTATCAGGGGTTCCGTCCTGTTTTAGCTTTACCGGAGTTGCCGGCTTGGCTGTTTTCGCTTCTGCAGTAGTCGCTTTCACTTTTTTAGCATTTGTTTTTGCTACTTGCTGTGTTTTAGCTGCTGTTGCGGGAGCCGTTTGCTGAGCGGTAGCAAGGCCCAGTCCTAATACGATGGACATTGCTGTTAAAAATTTTTTCATAATGATTATATTTGTTTTGGTTTTGATGAATCAAAGGTAGGTAAAAAATCTGCCTGAAAACTTCAGTTTTAGAAACTTAACTAAAGTTTATCAGTGCTTAAAAAAAGATTAAGAACGTATTTAAGATTGACGCGAAATAAAAAAATCTGCTTCCTCAAAAGAAGAAGCAGATTCTGACTCATATATATAAGAGATGGTTTAACGGGTGCAGTTAGCAGTCCATGTTCTACCGTCTTTTGTATAAAATATTTTCAGTTCGTTATTATCGATTCGGATATACGAAGTAGCGTTTGATCCGATCATAACCAACGTGTGGTCTCCCTGCTGTTCAAACTCAACGCCGTTAAGGTCTGATATACCGTCTGAAAAGGCAAAATTGTATTTTGTTCCACTGGCGATTTTCGTCACAAAAACACTTCCGTTATCTTTTGTGATGTTCGTAGAGCCGTCGGTATAAGAAACTTTCCCTTTATACGTTCCTGCAAAAAAGTCGTTGTTTACAGGATCGTCATCATTGCTGCAAGATGAAATTGCCGTGACCATGAAGCAGAAGAATGCCATCAGTCCTAAGATTTTGATTGTTTTTTTCATAATATTAAATTTCGTTAAGTTGTTATGGATTCATTTCAAACGATGTGCCACTTCACCCATCTAATCTGCATTTTAACATTTAGCTGAACGTATTTATTCTAAAATAAAGACAAGCATGGGATTGATTAATCTGCTGTAGATGAAGAGGCTGATTTGCATTAAGAGCACTTAAATTTTTTTTTAAATGATAACGAAAAAATGTTTTAGCGAAAAACAGTCTTCTGGTTTCTTTTTTAGATCAATTGGGATGTGCTAAAGACCATCTTAGAAAGATGAGATCTCTGAGGCTTTAGCTGAAGTAGATCATTAATTTTTCCTGAATCCTCATTTAATTTAAATTTTATCGTTGGGCAGAAGCTGAGTGCTCCTGTAATCCATTTATTTAAATCAAATAAAAAAGCTCCGAAAATAATCCGAAGCTTAGATGAATTTTAAATAAAATTATATAGAAGTATAATTTTGAAAATTGGAGTATAGACTGTAAATAGTTCAGCTTATAGTATAAATTGTAAATTATTTGCAATTTAATTATATAAAACTATGAATATTTTTCATAAAAAGCAGCTAGATTTCAAATAATTAAAGTTTTTGTATCTTTGTTTAGCCAAAAACGATTTCGGAAAACTCCCGAAGTCGCTTTTGTGTTTTACACCATCATTAATTATGCAATTAAAGACCATCAACGAAAAATTTCTTCCTGAGCTTCTGAAAAAAGAATTTGGAAAAGAAATTTTTGCTCAGCTTGAAAATACCCATCATATTTCTGTAAAAGGAGGTGCAGGATCTGCAGTTTCTATTTTTGCAGCCGAACTTTTCCTGACCCATAAAAAAAATATCCTTTATCTGATCGATGACAAGGAGGATGCCTTGTACGCCAATACGGAAATGGAGGACCTGTTGGGGAAAGAAAAAGTACTTTATTTTCCGGCAACCCATATGGAACCTTATCAGGTGGAGAAAACCCAGAATGCAAATTTGGTTTTAAGAACCGAGGTGCTTCATAAGATTACTTCCGGCAGATCTCCGAAAGTAATTGTGGCCTCTACGGGCGCCTTGTCGGAAAAGGTATTAAAAAAAGAAGATTTTAAAGCCATTTCGCACCACATTAAGGTGGGCGACCAGCTTGACTTTGATTTTGTTGATGAATTGCTGAATCATTATCATTTTCAACAGTCCGATTTTGTTTCTGAGCCGGGCGAATTTTCTGTACGAGGCGGAATTGTAGATGTTTTTTCGTACTCCAATGAAAAACCATACCGTATTACCTTCTTCGGAAATGAGGTGGAAAGCATCAAAACTTTTGATATAGAATCTCAGCTTTCTGTGGATAAGGTGACCGATTTTCAGCTGGTTTCCAATATGAATTTTTCGGTAACCGGAAGCCGCGTTTCCCTTCTCCAGTTATTGGCGGAAGACAGCTTTATAGTTTCTAAAAACGGGATTGTAGGAATGCAGAAAATTAAAGCGTTCTATGAAAAAGCGTTGGAGAAATACGAAACACTTAATAAAGATATTGCACACAGAGCACCTCAGGAATTGTTTATATCCGATCAGGAGTTTTTGTTTGATTATAAAAAATTCCGGACCATAGATTTCGGCAGCGTTTCTATTGACGGGCTGATTGAATTAACGGATATTGCACTCAACCAGACCGCTCAGCCTTCCTTTCATAAAAATTTTGAATTGCTTATTCAGGATCTCGAAGAAAGACAGAATGAAGGTTTTGATACCTGGATCTCTTTTTCTACTGAAAAACAAAAAGAAAGACTGGAATCTATATTTGAAGAACTGGAACATCAACTTCCTTTTAAAAGTTTTAAATCCGAACTTCATGAGGGGTTTGTAGATCATGATCATAAGCTGTTGGTATACACCGATCACCAGATTTTCGACCGTTATCAAAGGTATAAAACAAAGAATGCCTTTGCCAAATCGGAACAGCTGACCCTAAAAGATCTTATGTCTTTAAAGATAGGCGACTATATTGCCCACATCGATCACGGAATCGGAAAATTCATGGGATTGGTAAAAGTCAATAATAACGGAAAAATTCAGGAATGCTTTAAACTTACCTATAAAAACGGAGACTTATTGTATGTAAGCATTCATTCTCTTCATAAAATTTCAAAATATAACGGCCCCGACGGAAAAGAAATTGTTCTCAGTAAACTGGGATCACCAACCTGGAAATCATTAAAACAGAAAACAAAAGCAAAGGTTAAGCAGATTGCTTTTGACCTCATCAGATTATACGCGCAAAGAAAAACGGCGGAAGGATTTTCTTTTTCACCGGATTCCTATCTACAGAACGAGCTCGAAGCCAGTTTTATCTATGAAGATACTCCGGATCAGGAAAAAGCAACTATTGATGTGAAAACAGATATGGAGGCGAGCACCGTGATGGATCGACTGGTGTGTGGAGATGTTGGTTTTGGTAAAACAGAAGTGGCAATTCGTGCAGCATTCAAAGCAGCTACCGATGGAAAACAGGTCGCGGTGTTGGTGCCGACCACTATTCTGGCCTTTCAGCATTACCGAAGTTTCAAAGAAAGGTTAAAAGACTTTCCGGTGGAGGTATCGTATGTTAATCGTTTTCGGACAGCAAAACAAAAATCGGAGACGTTAGAGGGGCTTAAAAACGGAAAAGTGGACATTATTATCGGAACCCATCAACTGGTGAGTGCTTCTGTAAAGTTTAAAGATCTAGGGTTATTAATTATTGATGAGGAACATAAATTCGGAGTTTCGGTAAAGGATAAACTCAAAACCATGAAAAATAATGTGGATACCCTTACCTTAACTGCAACGCCTATTCCGCGTACGCTTCAGTTTTCATTAATGGCGGCAAGAGATTTATCGGTCATTAAGACACCACCGCCTAACAGGCAGCCTGTGGATACCCAGTTAATAGGCTTTAGTGAGGAAATTCTTCGCGATGCCGTGTCTTATGAACTTCAGCGGGACGGGCAGGTCTATTTTATCAACAACAGGGTAGAAAATCTTAAAGATATTGCCGGTTTAATCCAGAGGCTGGTTCCAGATGCAAGAGTGATTACCGGGCATGGACAAATGGATGGCAAACAGCTGGAAAAAAATGTTCTTGATTTTATGGAAGGGAAATATGACGTTCTGGTCTCTACCACCATTATAGAAAGTGGTGTAGATGTTCCCAATGCCAATACGATCTTTATTAATGATGCCCACCGCTTCGGAATGGCAGATCTTCACCAGATGAGAGGAAGGGTGGGACGTAGCAACAGGAAAGCTTTCTGTTACCTGATTACGCCACCTTATGATATGATTACCTCCGATGCCAGAAAACGCCTGGAAGCCATTGAGCAGTTCTCTGATTTGGGAAGCGGTTTCCAGATTGCGATGAAAGATCTTGAAATCCGTGGTGCCGGAGACTTACTGGGAGCTGAACAGAGTGGATTTATAAACGAAATGGGCTTTGAAACATATCAGAAATTAATGCAGGAAGCACTGGAGGAATTAAAGGATGATGAAGAATTTGAAAGTCTGTTTGACAATGAGGAAGACCGTAAAAAATTATTCAAATCTGTAAAAGATGTGAATATCGATACCGATCTTGAATTGATGCTTCCGGACTCTTATGTTTCTAATATTGAAGAGCGATTATCGCTTTATCAGAAAATTGCGGAGATCGAAAATGAGGAAGAACTGCAAAAATTTGAGTCAGATTTGATCGATCGCTTCGGAAATTTACCTCAGGAAGCCATAAATTTATTAAAAAGTGTAGCACTAAAATGGCTCGCTTCAGACATCGGTTTTGAAAAGATTGTCATGAAAAACGGCGTGTTTCTCGGATATTTTCCGGGAAGTCCACAGGATAAATTTTACCAGACTCATAAGTTTAAACATATCATTAGTTACCTTACCAAAAACCCGGCTGAAGCCCAGCTGAAGGAGAAAATAGGAAAAGAAGGAAATCACCTGATGATGAGAAAAGACAATATAATAAATGTCGATGAGGTGAATTATCTGCTGAAATCGATCGTTGAAAAAGAGAATTAATTCGCTAGGTATAGAAATAATTCTACTTTTTTATAGTGTTTTGCCTATGGGTTAATTAACTTATTTCTATTGATTTATATTGAGGGAAGGGCATTTATTGGTAAAAAATTATTTACCTTTGCCGTCCCTTATTTATGAAAAAATCTATCTACCCTGTAGTAGCTGTCCTGATGTACTCGGTTCAGCTAAACGCTCAGGTGGGAATTGGGATAAGTACCCCCAATGCAACTCTCGATATCAACGGGAAGACCACCTTAAGAAAAGAGCTTAAAGTAGGCGGTACTTCAACCGAGGCAGGAAATGCCGGGTTAAATGGCCAAGTGTTGGTTTCGCAAGGGGAGGGTCTTCCTCCGGTTTGGAAATCATTGAATGTTACCTTCATTGAAGAAGGACAGTACAAATTGATCAATTCTTACCTGTCATCTGATCAGGCAGGTGTTTCTACCCTCTCCGGCGGAACCGCTGCAGACGGCATCTTCAAAAACAGTATTGGCGACGATATTACCAGTACAACGAAAGGAAAATGGGTGAAGATCAACGGGCTGATTAATAATTTTGAGATTAAAAATGCCAAAAACAGACTCACTTACCAATTCCAGACCGGTGTCGAGATTAAAGCTCCGTCTGCCACTACTTCCCAAAGCGTAACATTTACCTGCGGGGTTTTCAGAAACAGTAAATTGGTGGCTGTACGTCCCGATAAGATCACTTCTAATAACAATACAGATAAAGGAGGTTTTCAGGATTATATTTTTACCCTTAATTATACCGAGCAAAACGTTCCGGTGGGAAATCAGACCATTGAGGTGGCCTGCCGAAAAATCGAATCTTCGAATTTGAATACCGAGTTTGCGATTGGCCGCAATATCAGCAATTCTAATACAATTTCTAATGCATTCACCCAGGAATCTGATTTTAAAATAGACGTTATTGAGTACGTAACCTACAAAGCTAACTAATCCTAATTTTCAATGAAAAAAATAGTATCAATCCTATGCATTTCTGTAGGATTATCAATTCCTGCACAAGTGGGTATAAAAACGAATGAGCCCAAATCAACTCTGGATGTTAATGGCGATATTAATCTCAGAGGCAAACTTTCTGTACTCAATACCGTAGATAATGTTCTTTCCGAAGGTGCCAACGATCAGGTTCTGGTATCGCAGGGAACAGGGTATCCTCCTATATGGAAAACGCTCCGGATCCCTGAATATGAACCCAATAAATTTTATCTGATCTTTAACAACTCTTTTTCCGACCGGACGGGAGTTACATTCACCAGCAACGAAGTCTCCACGAATGGAACCTCCAGATCAACATCATTTATGAAAAATGCCGCCTACAGCAGCTTAAACAGATTTAAGAAAATCCCGGGTCTCTCTCAGAATTTTACGGTTTACAGCACGCAGAGCAAGACCTATTTTCAGTTTGAAACCGTGGTGCAGGCGTCTTTTCCGGTAAATGACAATCCGGATATCTCTATCGATTATGCATGCGGAATCTTTGTGGATGACCAATTAGTGAATTTAAGACAGCGAAATATAAAGGCGAGTAACGCAGCAAGTACCTTTATTACCCATAACCAAATCGGGATGGCCGCAAATCTTACGAAAGGGCAGCATTCGGTAAGCGTGGCCTGCTCAAGATTAAGATCTTTTAATACCACAGCTACCATGGGAATCGGAATTAATGTTGAGGATAATATCAACAGTTTTATCTCACAATCTTCTCTTAAAGTAGATGTTTATGAAGTGCCCCAAGTATTTAATACAATCTTAAACTAAATCATGAAGAATATATTTTTTATCACACTATCTCTATTTTCAATGGGTTTTTCTGCTCAGGTGGGAATAAATACCGGTACGCCTGTTAATATGCTGGATATTAATGGAGATCTGGGCGTAAGAAGAGAATTAAGAACCGGAGGATCTAATACGGTGAAAGGCACAATTGGCGAAAGCGGCACTATTTTGCATAACAATTCCGGTCTGGGGGTAAACGACTGGAAAAGTATTAAAATAGCAGACGGACAGGGGAGTATGTCGGTATTTTTTATGAACACGGTATCGGATAAAACAGGGGCACAGTTCAGCAATGGTAACGGGTCTGTAACGCCTTACACAGAAAATGCAACCATAGACAATAACTGGGTGGTTCTTCCCGGTACTCAGGATACCTATTCCGTAACCTCCTTGTCAAACAAAATATTCTTTACGTTTCAGACCACCGTTCAGAAAACAGCGAATGCTAATTCTTCTACAGGATTTGCCTGCGGAATTTTTGTCGATAATCAGCTGAAAGCAGTGAGAACAGACGCTTTGATCGGTACAGACGGAGCTTATAAGATTTTCAACCTTAATGCGACTCTTTCCAATGTTCCTCAGAAGAATAACTATGTTGTAAAAGTGGCATGTACGAAAAGAAATCTTAACGGCGGAACCTTAGGTATCGGAAGGGTTGTAAATGATACTTATCTTAATATCGATATGTCGCAGTCGGTACTTACTACATCGGTGATGCAGCCCTATTAAGGCTAGGTACGTCTTGGCTGGAAGCTGGAAGCTTGAGGAAGGAGGCTCGCTGGGTTTTTCATTTAGTTATGATGACAAAAATTCAAATAAAAGGTGAGGGTTTTTATTGATATCACCTTATAGAACCTCCAACTTCCAGCCCCTAGCTTCCATCAATTATAACTAGTAATTTGGCTGGAAGCTGGAAGCGTGAGGAAGGAGGCTCGCTGAGTCTTTCATTTAGTTATGATGACAAAAATTCACAAGAAAAAGGGATGATTTTGATCGTTATGACCTTACATAACCTCCAACTTCCAGCCCCTAGCTTCCATCAATTATAACCTGAGTTCGGGATATGAATTTGGCTGGAAGCTGGAAGCGTGAGGAAGGAGGCTCGCTGAGTCTTTCATTTAGTTATGATGACAAAAATTCACAAGAAAAAGGGATGATTTTGATCGTTATGACCTTACATAACCTCCAACTTCCAGCCCCTAGCTTCCATCAATTATAACCTGAGTTCGGGATATGAATTTGGCTGGAAGCTGGAAGCGTGAGGAAGGAGGCTCGCTGAGTCTTTCATTTAGTTATGATGACAAAAATTCACAAGAAAAAGGGATGATTTTGATCGTTATGACCTTACATAACCTCCAACTTCCAGCCTCCAGCTTCCATCAATTATAACCTGAGTTCGGGATATGAATTTGGCTGGAAGCTGGAAGCGTGAGGAAGGAGGCTCGCTGAGTCTTTCATTTAGTTATTATGACAAAAAATCACAGGAAAAAGGGATGATTTTGATCGTTATCACCTTACATAACCTCCAACTTCCAGCCCCTAGCTTCCATCAGCTACTACATATAAAAGTCTATGATCTCGAATTCTGGTCAAAAATAAGTAGAGATTGTTTGTTTTTTTATGCTTTAAAGTGAAATATTCTATTAATAGTTTCGTTATAATATGAATAAAAATATGATTTTTATGCAAAAAAAAATTATATTTGTGGAAAAATAATCAAATACCTGGAAATGAAACAACTTTTCTATTTTATTTTACTCATTGCCGGTCTTTCTTCTATTCATTCTTGTAAAGAAATGCTGGATGAAGACGGAAACTCTTTGATCGATCTTAATCCTGATACCGGACTTACCGGACCGAGAGCCTTGTTTAGAGAAATTACAGATTCTGATACGCTTGCGGAATATCATTATAACGGCTTACTGCTTACAAAGGTGCTTACAGACAGTGGTTCGGTTACTAATATTGCGTACAGCGGAGATAAGATCAGTAAAATAGATTTTATGGGATTTTTAGATCTTGACAATGATGGAAATCTTGATAAAGACAGTATTTACTATTCTCAGTTGTTTACGTACGGTCCTACCGGAAAACTGATTACCATATCAGAAAACCGTTCTTTCTTTAAGAGACCGGATCCTGTTCCGCCATCCACAACTCCGGGACCTCAAACGATTTATAAAAAGACGAAAACAGTGTATGATCTGAAATATAGCGCTTCTACAGCAAAACTGGATTCTATTATTATGAAAAACGGACCGGATGCTTCAGGAACTCCTTTTGTATTTACAGATTATTCTAAAACAAAATATGAATATCAGGGAGATAACGTGTCTAAAGTAACAAGAGCCTATGGCCCGATCGGGGGTGGCGATACAACAAAATATGGTTATGAGTTCCTTTCATACGATACTCAGATCAGTCCATTTACGTTGTTGCCTTTCGGATATAAAGTTTCAAGATTACTGAATACGGAAATTAATGATTCTGAAAGTTTCATCTTATCACCAAACAGTCCTAAGAGAATTTCGGTGACAGATCTTATGCTGCCGATTCCTAGTCCGGTATTCTTAACCACAGATTATATTTATGATGCACAAACGTATATGAGGGTTGGTTTCGGAATTAATTATATCTATAAACCTTTATAAGAATTAAATTTTTAAATTATATTTAAACTCAATCTTTGCGAAGGTTGAGTTTTTATTTTTAATGCTTTAATTTTGCAAAAAATTTCTCAATGAAATATTTAATAGTCGGTCTTGGAAACAAAGGCCCGGAATATGAAAATACACGTCACAATATAGGATTTAAAGTAGCTGATAAAATTGCAGAAACACTTGATGTTTCCTTTAATACTACGAATTTCGGATGGATGGCAGATGGAAAATACAAAGGAAGAAGAGTATTGGTTTTAAAACCGGATACGTATATGAATCTTTCCGGGAACGCAGTAAAATACTGGATGCAGAAAGAAAATATTCCTCTGGAAAATGTGCTGATTGTTACAGATGATCTGGCATTGCCCTTCGGAACGCTGAGGTTAAAAGGAAAAGGCTCTGATGCAGGTCATAACGGACTGAAAAATATCAACGAAGTATTACAGACTCAAAATTATGCCCGTCTCCGCTTTGGAATTTCTGCCGATTTTTCTGAAGGAAGACAGGTAGATTACGTGTTGGGAACGTGGAATGAAGAAGAGTCTGAAAAGCTTGAGGAAAGAATAGAAAAATTTACCAAAACATCCCTGTCGTTCGTTTTTGCCGGGATTAATAACACGATGTCTGCTTTTAACGGGAAATAGGAGGGGCTGGGAGATGGGTGCTGGAAGATGGAGGTTATGGAAGGTGATAACAATCAAAATCCTAAACTTTCGTTTGAATTTTTGTCATCATAACTACATGAAAGACTCACCGAGCCTCTTGCTTCAAACGGGAAATAGGAGGGGCTGGGAGATGGATGCTGGAAGATGGAGGTTATGGAAGGTGATAACAATCAAAATCCTAAACTTTCGTTTGAATTTTTGTCATCATAACTACATGAAAGATTCAACGAGCCTCTTGCTTCAAACGGGAAATAGGAGGGGCTGGGAGATGGGTGCTGGATGCTGGAAGATGGAAGATGGAAGATGGAAGATGGAGGTTATGGAAGGTGATAACAATCAAAATCATCCCTTTTTTCCTGTGAATTTTTGTCATCATAACTACATGAAAGACTCAACGAGCCTCTTGCTTCAAACGGGAAATAGGAGGGGTTGGGAGATGGGTGCTGGAAGATGGAGGTTATCTAAGGTGATAACAATCAAAATCCTAAACTTTCGTTTGAATTTTTATCATCATAACTACATGAAAGACTCAGCGAGCCTCTTGCTTCAAACGGGAAATAGGAGGGGTTGGGAGATGGGTGCTGGAAGATGGAGGTTATGGAAGGTGATAACAATCAAAATCCTAAACTTTCGTTTGAATTTTTGTCATCATAACTAAATGAAAGACTCAACGAGCCTCCTTCCTCACGCCTCCTGCTTCCAGCCAGATCCTTATCTCAGATTATTTATTAACGACCGCAATATCTTTTATAATTTTCTTTTCCAGCATATTCTTCTGACCAACTGTGAAGTGGTAATTGTTTCCCTCTTCCGCAAACTGAATCGGTCCTGTGGGCAGATCATCAGTTCTCCATTTTATAATAAGGATAGGCTCCTGATCTTGATCAAAATCTTTTTCTGAAAACCTGAAGCTTGTGCTGGTCATGGGATTATTTACATCTTCATTGAAGGTAGATTTTGCCATTTTAGGCTGCATCAGAACCATATCTTTTATTAATAATCCGAAACGCTTCCCGATGTATTTGTCTTTATTCATTTCGAATTTGCGAAGATAGGCCAAAGTATCAACTGTTTTCTTAACAGACCGCTCCTGAGCTGTTGCAAATCCGTTGAGAAAAAATAAAATTCCGAAAAGAAATAGCTGAAATGGTCTTTTCATAAGTCGATTTGTCATTTTAGAATCCAAATGTAGGCAATTGAAACGGTATTAATCCGGACTTTTTAGTTAAAACTATAGGAAAAGCCTTATTAAGGTGTATTAAAATATTGAGGATCTATTTAAATGTAATGGGATTATTTTAGTGCAAATTTTTAATTAAAATTTAAATATACTCTAAAAAACAAACACTTTTTCATCTGAAAAGAGAAAGACCACCGAAAATTCCGATGGTCTTTGCTTATTCTATTTAAAAAATGTTTCCGGCTTATCAGCAGTACTCATTTTTTTTATAACCAGGTTACGACCCCTGTTTCCACATCGTAGTTCGCACCCACAATCTTGATTTTTCCTTCAGTTTCAAGATTTCTAAGCGTTGAACTTTGCTTGCGGATATCTTCGATCGCACTTTTAACATTTTGCTGGTTTAACCTTTCCAAAAGAGCAGCGTTTTGAGAAGAACGCTCTTCTCCTTCTTCGATAACCTCTTTAATGATCGGGTCGAAATGGTTAATCAGGTGGTTCAGGTTGTCCATACCAAGCCCTTCGATATGAGCAGAATCAAGACCTCCTTTAAGTGCGCCACATTTTGTGTGTCCTAATACCACCACCAATTTGGATCCTGCTACATTACAGCCGAACTCCATGGAGCCTAAAATATCCTGGTTCACAAAATTTCCGGCAATTCTGATGCTGAAAACATCTCCGAGTCCCTGGTCAAAGATCAGCTCTGCAGAAGTACGGCTGTCGATACAGCTCAGTACCACAGCAAATGGCCATTGTCCTTCTCGGGTAGCATTCACCTGCTCCAGAAGGTCTCTGTTGGCTTTTAAATTATTTACGAATCTTTGGTTTCCTTCCTGTAAAAAGTTCAATGCTTTTTCGGGAGTAATGGTAGACTGAGTTTCAGACGTATGTGCTTTCATATTTTTATTATTTATTATTAAATTTTACCTTTTAAAGTTAAAAAAATTATTGAGACGAGCTTACATTGCTCTTTTATGGGTAACCAGAATGTGAGAATCTTCGTCTCTTTCATAGTCTCTGTAAGACGTTTTGAAGCCCAGCAGCTCCACCGTAATGTCTTCTTCTTTTGCACGGATATTGGCAAAATCCTGTATCATTTCCAGTACATCCGTGGCTATATAAGACGTTCCTGTCGCATCAATGGTTACATTCGAATTGGCTTTTATATTTTTCAGTGTTTTTTTAATCGCTGCTTTATTTAAAAATGAAACTTCCTCGGCCAGTTTAATCGTAATTCCGTCTGCATCATTCAGTTTTTCACGGCTTAAATAATAAGCACGCTTCATATTTCCCTGAAGGATATAGAAAACGGAAATCGCAAGACCAATTCCAACTCCTTTCAGCAAATCTGTTGCCACAACTGCTGCTACGGTCGCTACAAAAGGAATAAACTGGAATTTTCCCAAATGCCAGAAATGCAAAAATGTAGCCGGCTTTGCCAGTTTATATCCTACCAAAAGCAAAACTGCGGCCAGCGTGGCCAATGGAATCAGGTTTAAAACCATCGGGATGGATAGTACACAGATTAAGAGGAGGACTCCATGAATAATCGCAGACAATTTCGAAGTAGCACCCGCATTGGCATTCGCAGAACTTCTTACCACAACCGAGGTCATCGGTAGCCCGCCAATAAATGAACTGATAAGATTTCCGATGCCCTGAGCTTTCAATTCAAGATTGGTATCTGTAATTCTTCTCTGCCTGTCTAATCTGTCTGATGCCTCAATACAAAGCAGGGTTTCAATAGAAGCTACAATGGCAATGGTTGCTCCTGCGATCCATACTTTAAGGTTGGTGAACCCATTGAAATCAGGCATGGTGATCAGATTTTTGAAATCGTCCAACGATTGAGGAACCGGTAAAACCACCAGATGCTGAGGGCTTATCGCGAGTGAGCTGCCCGTAAGTTTAAAGATTTCATTTAATAAAATACCTGCAACTACAGCTACTAAAGCTCCGGGAAGCATTTTCATCCTTCTCAGCAAAGAAATTTTGTCCCAAGCCAAAAGAATTCCTACCGAAACTAAGGTTACCACGATCGCTCCCGGATGAATGGCGCTTAACAATTCGGTAAAATAGTTGAAATTAAGACCGTTATCGAAAATAGATTCGTGACCTTCATAGTCTTTATCGAATCCTAAAGCATGCGGAATTTGTTTTAAAATAATAATGATACCAATGGCGGCAAGCATACCTTCAATAACGTTATTCGGAAAGTAATTGGAAATACTTCCTGCCCGGACAAAGCCTAAAACCAACTGAATAAGCCCCGCAATGATTCCTGCGCAGAGAAAAAGTTCAAAGGCGCCCAGATCCGTAATTGCTGTTAAGACAATGGCGGTAAGACCTGCAGCGGGTCCGGAAACTGAAATATTCGAGTTGCTGATGGTTCCTACAACCAGGCCCCCTACGATACCGGCAATAATCCCTGACAAGGGTGGTGCTCCTGATGCCAACGCAATTCCTAAACAAAGCGGAAGTGCCACTAAGAATACAACGAGTCCTGAAGGGAAGTTCTCCTTTATTCCTCCTATTAATGATGTGTTTTTCATGATATGAAAATGCTGTGATCATAACCGGTCTGCTGTGATTGACCCGTTACAAAAAGATTGGAAATTTAATTTTTAAAGCACATATCTATCCAATACCATCCAGATGATAATGAATACGATTAAAAAATCTTACGATACTTAAAAATCAGGCTTCCGGAGGCGGAGAAAATAGAGAGAGTAGTGGAGACAGATGAAAATCATCATCTATCAGTACAAAAGATTTGCGGGTAAGATCCTGCTCCACAAACTTTACGTAATCGAATACATTTAAAGTTTTTGGAAGTGTTTTTTCATAAACAATAAAGGAAGAGGCATGAGAGTGGGGCTCTTCTTCGTTCACAATGATATTTGTCCGGATAATTTTCCAGCCGAAAACTGCGGCAACACTTGGTAGTGCCGTAAAGTTTAAGACGAAAAATAAGGTCATTATACTCCAGAATTTCATTGTTCTCTTTTTTTTTGCAGAAATTATTTTTTCTTTCTGCTCATTACCCAATCCGAGCTGGTAAGGTTGTAGATCTTCTGGATATCTTTTAAGATTTTCTCAAAATCAATCTCCAGATCAATAATCTTCCCCGTTCTGAGGTCAAACACCCAGCCGTGAACCACAGGATATTCTTCTAAAATATACCTCTCCTGAACACAGGCCATTTTAACAACATTAATGCATTGCTCCTGAACATTAAGCTCAACAAGCCTGTCATAACGTTTTCCTTCATCCTCAATAGCATCCAGCTCTGCCTGATGTAATCGGTAAACATCGCGGATGTTTCTCAGCCAGGGATTAAGTAATCCCATATCCTGAGGCGTCATCGCTGCTTTTACACCTCCGCAGTTATAATGTCCGCAAACGATAATGTGCTTTACTTTTAAGTGTTCTACTGCATATTGAATAACTGCTGTGGAACTCATATCCAAAGTATTCACCACATTGGCAATGTTTCTGGTAACAAAAACCTCACCCGGTTTGGCACCCATTAATTCTTCTGCGGTCGCTCTGCTGTCCGAACATCCGATATATAAAAATTCAGGAGTCTGGGTCTTCGCCAGTTCGTGAAAAAAATCGGGATGGTCTGCGATCTTAGATTCTACCCATTTTCTATTGTTTTCGAAAATACCTTCGTACGATTGTGACATCTTTGTAATGTTTTAGTTATTTATTTCGTTTAAATTATTTTCAAATTCAATAGACTATATCAATAATACAAAAATATCATTTTTGTTGATACCCTAAACATTTTTAACAAAGTTTAATATTAAACCAAGGCTTAATGTCCTAAATAAACAGTGAAACAAAACTTTATATCAACCTTTTACAATGATATTTTACGGGTTTGATAATTTAAATATCAAAAAAATTAATATAAAATTACAAACTATGGAAGAGAATACACTATTTTTTGGTTAAAATATTATTAAATCTCAAAAAAGATAAAAGAAATCATAAGTTGATGATTTCATTTCTGTGGCAGGAAGTATTTAAAATGGTTATTATTCTATTTTATTATTAATATACCCTTCCGTGGCATCGGCTTTCATATAAATCTTTCCGGGATTTCCCATTACCACAGAATCTGCCGGAACGTCAAAATTTATATAGGAATTGGGTGCGATCAAGGTATTGCGGCCAATGGTAATACCGCCTACAATCACGGCATTTGTTCCGATCCAGACTTCATCTTCAATAACGGGAAAACCTTGAAATTTTCCGCGGTTTTGCTGCCCAATGGTGACTCCTTGTGCGATATTACAGTTTTTACCGATTTTTGCTTTAGGATTAATAACCAAAGCTCCCCAATGACCAAGATACAGACCTTCTCCGATTTGAGTTTCAGGATAGATCTGGTAGCCATATTTAATCTGATAATGTCTGAGTACAAACTTCCAGAAAATTTTCAATAGTGGCGTTTTCCTGTGTTTTTGAGCTTTTCTTAAGATGTAAATAAAATGAAGGTTCGGGTTGATGCATTTTGACAAAATCTGAAACCCCGAAAGCCATTTTCCGCTTTCTCTGTAGAAGTCTTTTTGTATATTAGAGTGGTCTGGCATGTCTTTTTGAAGTTTAAACAGCATCGATTATTTCCTGAAGGTGCCGAACAGATTTTTCAAGCACGAAAGGCAGATCTGTCTGTTCTATTTCCTTTTTATAATGTGCTGAAAGCGTGCTGTCCGTTAAAAATTTTTTCATTCCTTCATATATTCCTTCCTCGGAATTTGGAGTGATAATTCCTAATTTTCCGTCCTGAAGAAGATCTTTAATTCCCGAAATATCCGTCGCGCAGATAGGTTTTTTCAAAATTAAAGCTTCAGCAATAATCGTGGGAAAACCTTCATGTCTTGATGACATCACGTAGAAATCTGCCTTTTTAAGATAGGGATAAGGGTTGCTTCTGAAGCCCAGCATTTTTGCCGTTTCCTGAAGTTCCAGTTTGTGAAGTAAAGCCTGAATATTATTCAGATCAAATCCATCTCCGATAATAATCAATTGATGTTTCAAGCCTTCATCCAGAAGCTTTTTATGAACTTCCAGCAGTCTGTCATAACCTTTTTGAGGATAAACAGTTCCAACGCTTACAAAAGTGGGAATATTATTATCAAAAGGATAGTCGCTAATCTCCACATTGGCTTTTTTCAGGGTGTCCTGTCTGTCGATCGGGTTGAAAATTTTCACCACAGACTGTCTTTCCTTAGCGTTTTCAGCAAGTTTATGCATTTCTTCCTGAAGCTTGTTGGAGATCACAAGAATTTTATCAAACTTAAAAAACTCACGAATCACATCCGGAGTATATTCTTTTAAATTAAAAATGTCATTCTGAACCCAGATGATTTTTTTTGTATTTTTCTGCGGACTGGAAAGTATTTCTTTATACATCCCATGAATAGCCGCTAATTCTATATCGTATTTTTTATCTTTTAAAATAAATTTATAAAGTAAGGCAGGGAACCAAAGAAACATCTTCTGATAAAGAACCCTGTACGCCTTTACCGGAATTTCATGCGGCTTGTTGGTGGTAATCATTTCACCTTTAAGAAGGTAAAAAACATTAACCCAGGACGGCACTTCTTTGATGTAAATCCCGGAATATAGATTGATTAGTAAATCTACTTCATATTTGTCCGGTGGGATATTTTTCAGGAAAGTAACCAGCACTTTTTCTGCACCACCGTGACGAAGTGAGCCTATTCGGATAAGTATTTTCTTTTTTTTCAACATTTATTTTCTTACAGGCTTATAGGTGTGAGGGAGATTTTTTTTAATATATTCTTCCAGTTTTGCGCGGTCTTTTTCTAATTCCAAAGGATATATTGTGCTGTTTGCTAGTAGTTTGTCTCCATATTGCTCAATGGTGCAGATAAATTTTGCCGGAGCTCCCGCATACACGGAGTTGTCGGGAACAGAAGAACTTACCACACTCATGGAGCCCACGATACAATTGTCTCCAATTGAAACGCCGGGAAGAAGAACAGTACCCTTACCGATAAACGTATTATTTCCTATTTTTATTCTTCCGAAGGTTCTTCCGTCTTTGTACTTTTCAATTCTCTTGGTTACTCTTCCGTCGCCCCCGTGATTGATAAATGAAACACCTTCTGCAATGGTTACATGGTCGCCCATCTCGATTAAAAAACATTCTGAACCAAAATTGGGAATTCCCTGAACATATAAATTGTCACCCACTTTCATTCCCTGATGAATGGCAATCTTTATCGCAGCCTGTTTTACAAGATCCTGATACAGGGAACGTATTTTCAGGATAATTCTGTACAATAGTATCATTTGTGAGATAATTTTAATATTATATTTTCAACAGCATTAAAAATCTTTTGATTATCAAACTGTTCGTCTATATTTTCAAGATTTTTATTGATTTTAGCAATCAGGTCAGCATCTGTCATAAATTTTTTCATGGCTTCGTACATCTCTTTAACTTCATAGTTGATGAGGTAGCCGTTTTCTTCATGCGTGAGCATTTCAGGAATTCCGCCCACATTGGTTGCAATGATGGGTTTCTGGAGAATCAAAGTATCTGCGATAATCAGCGGCCAGCCTTCCGATTCTGAAGGCAGGATATAAAAGTCGGCATTTTTTACATAGGGATAGGGATTTAATAAGGATCCCAAAAACTCAAAACTTTGAGTAACCCCCAACGCTTCAGCTTGTTTTTTTAAGTTTTCTTTTTCTTCTCCGTCTCCGATGATCACAATATGATGATCAAAACCTTCTTTTAAAAGTTTCGCATGAGCTTCCAGTAACTTATGAAATCCCTTTCTGGAGTGCAATCTGGCGACAGAGGCAAAAACAGGTTTCTGAGGAAATTCAGGTTTGAAAGCATCGGCCTTCTGTCTTATCTCGTCAATGGGAATAGCATTTAGAATAACTTGGTTTTCCGGTAATCGGACCTCTGGGAATGTTTTGACAAAAATATCTTTTGTCTGTTGAGAACCGAAAATAAAATAATCAAACTGAGGGATCTGTCTTGTAACTGCGGGAAGTAGTGGTTTGAATTTAGGAACGGTGACATCTGAGTGTAACCAGCCTATTTTTTTAGAATTTTTATTACTGGAGTTTAAAACGGAATCAAATGCAGCATAGGTAGGTGCAATTTCAATATCATAGGTATCTTTTAATAATCTGTCGGTAATTTTTGGGTTGGTTTTATGTTTGTTCAGCGCCCATCGTCTTTTAACCAACTGAAATTTTTTAAGGAGTGAATTTTCAGAAAGATCTTCTTTTCCCGGGGTAAGAGAAATTTTTCTTACATGCGGAGGGAACTCATTCCTAAGTTCTCCCTGATTCATATTCAGGCAAACAGTCATCTCAAATTTATTCTGATCGAGGTTATTGAGCATGCTGAGTAATACTTTTTCCACACCCCCCATTTCCATAGAGCGATGTCTGAAGAGAACTTTTATTTTATTGTTTTTCATTATGTGCCGAATGCGGTTTGGATTAAAATTTTCAGTTTTTTCTTAATTCTGTAAAAGATTGAGTTTTGATAGTGAAGTAAGTTATAAATTTCTTTTGAATTTGTATATATATCCGGTATTTTTTTTCCATTAATTGTTGTTAATTTTCGACGCTTCATCGCATTAAAAATTACTTTTGCAAAGTATTCTTTTGACTTTGGACGGTTGGTATTCTGTGAAATACCGCCCGAATGCATTCTGTAAAAATAGTGGTTTTTATTGATAAATTTTACTTTTCCTTTTTCATATAACTTCAGATATAGATCTTGATCCTCTGCAATTCTAAAGATAGGATTTATTTTCTCAGTTTGCATATAGATACTTTTTCTGAAAGTTACAAAATGAACGATGTGCACAGGGCAATTGAAGAAATAAGGATCTTTGTTGGGAACCTGTATGGTAATTTTCGGATAAGAGACGGGCTGAAGATTTTCATCACACTTCACAAATCTGGAATAAGTAAGAGCCAGATCTTTATATCTACGAAAAACTTTAATGCTGGAAAGAAGCGCATCAGGAGAAAGAGCGTCATCAGGATCAAGGAAACCACAAATCTCACCCCGGGCAAGTTCGATTAATTTGGCTTTCGTAATCCCAACGCCGCAATTGATGTCATTGGTGAATAATCTGAACCTTGAATCATCTTTTATCAGAGTGTTGATGGAGGCTAAAGAATCGTCTGTAGAACAGTCATCAAGAATATTGACTTCCCAATGGGGATATTTCTGGGAGATAATAGATTGATAGCAGTCTTTGAAAAAGATCCCGTTATTATAATTGGCAACAAGAATAGAAAATAAAAGCATATACTATTTGTGTTTTTATAGGTAATAATATAAATATTAGCAAATACAAACAATAGCTACAGCGAGTTACAGTGGGTTTGTTATTTAAAAAAGAATTAATGATTAATTTATTTTTAAGAATATATGTTTTTTGATTAAAAATAAACTAAAAAGGCTTTGTTGCTTTATTGAAGTTACTTATTTCAATAAAAATTTCTATTTTTGTGAAACAAATAAAAATGCTATGAATGAAATTACCAGAGTTCTAAAGACTTTTTTCACTTATGTGAAATGCCCGGATTTCAAAAACGAAGCGGTATTTCTCAGTGCTGTTGTTGGAAATCATTCTGCATTTCAGGATTGTTGTAATAATAAAATACCGACGTAACCATTCAGCACGATCAAAAATATACACGCGCATTCCAAAAGTAATTTGTCTCTATTGATATCTATTAAAGAAAAATCCCTCTATGCTCTTTAATTCTATAGCTTTTCTTATATTTTTGCCTATTGTTTTTATTTTATACTGGTGTGTATTTAATAAAAATTATAAATTTCAGAATATGCTTTTACTGGCAGCCAGTTTTTATTTCTATGGCTGTTGGGATTGGCGATTTCTTTTTCTCCTGATGTTTTCCATTGGGCTGGATTATTTTTCAGGCATCAAAATAGAAGATAGTAAAACCAAAAAAGAAGCCACCATTTGGCTGGTGATCAGCATCGGGATCAATCTCGGATTCCTGGGATTCTTTAAATATTATAACTTTTTTATTGAAAATTTTGCCGAATTGCTAAAAGTCTTTGGCTTTGGGGTGAATATGTGGGTCTTAAAGGTGATTTTACCAGTGGGGATTTCCTTTTATACCTTTCATGGGCTGTCTTATGTTATCGATGTCTACAAAAAAAGGATTACTGCCGAACGAAATTATGTAGATTATGCTGTTTTTGTAAGCTATTTTCCTTTACTCGTTGCAGGTCCCATAGAGCGAGCTACCCATTTACTTCCTCAAATTCAGGTCAAGCGTTCTTTTAGTTATCAAAAAGCAAAAGACGGAATGGCTCAGATTCTTTGGGGATTCTTTAAAAAAATGGTGATTGCCGATAACTGCGCGCCTATTGTGAATGAGATATTTAATAATTATCAAACAGAAAGTGCCAGTAATCTGGTTTTGGGTGCCGTACTTTTTGCATTTCAGATCTATGGAGACTTTTCCGGATATTCTGATATTGCGCTGGGAACTTCTCGATTATTTGGAATCGAACTTTTAAAAAACTTTTCATATCCTTATTTCTCAAGAGACATTGCAGAATTCTGGCGAAGATGGCATATCTCTCTTTCCTCGTGGTTCCGAGACTATCTTTATATTCCGCTGGGAGGCAGTAAAGGCGGATTATGGATGAAAATCCGGAATACATTTATTATCTTTTTAGTGAGTGGTTTCTGGCATGGAGCCAATTGGACTTTTATCATCTGGGGAGGGCTGAATGCCTTATTTTTCCTGCCGCTGTTGCTGGCAAAAAAGAACAGGAATAATCTGGAAGTGGCTGCCATGGGGAAGATCATTCCATCTTTCAGAGAGTTTTTCAGTATTTTAACGACCTTTATTTTAACCTGTTTTGCCTGGATTTTTTTCAGATCAGAGAGTGTTTCTCATGCCATTGTGTATATAAAAGGAATTTTCAGTAAAAGTTTATTTTCTTTTCCTACAGAATTCAGACCAATACTGTTCGGGCTGGTTATTTTTATGCTCGGAATGGAATGGATGAACAGAACGCAGGATTACGGATTGAAGATCCAGGATAAAAAACCTCTGTTTCAGTCGGTTATTTATATTATTGTGGCCTATTTAATTCTGAATTTTGCTAATTTCGGAAGTAATGAATTTATTTATTTTCAGTTTTAGATGAAAAAATTTCTTTCCATATTGTCCCTTTTTGTTGCCATTATGTTTATTATTGGTCTGATAAAGCTGGCATTAAACCCAAACAGCAACTATTCTTATCCTTTTCTGAATGCAAAGCTGGATTATCTTGAAAAACATCCGGAATACAATATGTATTTTATAGGAAGTTCTAAGATTAATGATCAAATTAACCCCAGGGTGATTGATGAACATATGAAAGGGATAAAATCCTATAATCTGGGCGCTAATGCAGGATTTAATCTTGAAAATTTTCAAACACTGGAATATATTTTACAGAATCCTTCGTTTACCCCTCAATATATCGTACTTGAGTTGCAGGATAAGGTAGATATCACGAGAAAGAATCTTAAGACCGAAAGAAGTTTCGGTACTTTTAATTATGCCAATACATATTTTGCCATGAAGTTTCAGAAAGAGGAGGGTAATTATAAACAGATGATATTATCTGCGGCCTCTTTCGCTTTAAATGTTTTTCATTTTAATAAACGTCATGATGCAAGAGTTATTCGGAATGCCCATAATCATTTTGTAGACGAATATCAGGGTTTTTCTCCATTGGATTCCAGTGTTGTACAAAGAATTTCTGAACCGAAATTGACAGGCATTATAAAAGACAGGCTGAAACGCTATCATGAAGATCATACAGTGCACGCTCCGAACAAAGTGTTGGTTCAGAAAATTAATGAACTGGCGGAGCGATGTAAAAAGAAAAATATTCAACTCATCATATTTATTCCGGGACCGGCAGAATCAGATGCTAAAAAGCTTTTAGTCTATCAGAAGATCGTATCAACACCTGTTATCAATATGGTAGAGCCGGAGGAATATCCTGAATTTTATCAATACGAATACCGATGGGATATGGGACATCTGAATAACAAAGGCGCTGATTTACTTTCTTTAAAAATAATCCCGCTTTTAGAAAAAAGCATAAAGAAAAATAAATGACTGCCAAATAAAATAAAACGATGAAAGATGAATGGACATCAAAAGAGTTTAAAAATAAATAAGTGTTCCAAAGTATCAGCGTATCCGGTTTTAATCTTCCCTCTTAATTTATAACCGTTTTTAAAATTATAATTTAATTAAAAGAACCCTGAAGCTTTGTAATTCGTTGATATAAATTGTATTTTGCAGTCACAAACATATAATTATGATGAAAACTTTTTCACAATTAAAGAAAAATCTTGCTAAAAAGCCTGATGATATAAAAACCATAAAACTGGCTTTGCTTGGAGATACTGCCACCCAGTTTTTAAATATTGCCTTAAAAGGGACCGCGCTTGATCTGGGTTACAACCTTGATATTTTTGAAGCAGATTTCGGGCAGATTTCACGTCAGATCTTAGATCCAAGCTCAGAATACTATGAGTTTAATGCAGATTATACAGTGATCTTTGAATCTTCTCATAAACTGTTAAGCCACTACTACAAGTCTCAAAGTTCGCAGTTAACGTTTGCTGAAGAAAAAATAGACTCTATACAGGAGTTGTATGAAAACATCCGGAATCGGACAAAAAGCAAAGTAATCTATTGTAATTTTCCTGGAATCGACAACCAGATTTTTGGGAATTTTGCCCATAAAGTAGAATCTTCTTTTCCTTTTCAGCTTAATAAGCTTAATTATCTACTCTCCGCTCAGATTGGGTTGCATAAAAGTAATTTTTTTGTTGCGGACCTCAATTCGCTTCAAAATAAATGGGGCCGTAATTTTATGTTTTCTCCTGGTATATATGTAAATACAGAAATGGTTCTTTCGCTGGATATTTTGCCCATGGTCGCCCATCATATCATGAGCATTATTTCTTCTGTTCAGGGTAAGTTTAAGAAATGTCTTATTCTGGATCTGGATAATACAACATGGGGCGGAATTATTGGAGATGACGGACTGGAGAAAATTCAGATCGGAAGCTTAGGCATCGGGAAAGCATTCACAGAATTTCAGTATTGGGCAAAATCCTTACAGAAAAGAGGAATTATTGTTGCCGTTTGCAGTAAAAATGATGAAGATAAAGCCAAAGAACCTTTCGAAAAACATCCGGATATGGTTCTTAAACTTGATGATATAGCTGTTTTTGTAGCTAATTGGGATAATAAGGCTGATAATATCAGAAAAATTCAGAATATTTTAAATATTGGGTTTGATTCGATGGTTTTCCTGGATGACAATCCGTTCGAAAGAAATATTGTGAGAGAAAATCTTCCGGAGGTCTGTGTTCCGGAGCTTCCTGAAGATCCTGCAGAATATCTGGAATATTTATACAGTCTAAACCTGTTTGAAACGGCCAGCTTTTCAGAAAATGATGCTGAAAGAACCAGACAATATCAGGTGGAAGCACAGAGAGCCACAGCTCTGGAAAAGTTTACCAACGTAGAAGATTTCCTGAAAAGCATGAAGATGGTTTCTGATGTTCAGGCTTTCAATAATTTTTCAAAACCTAGAGTGTCCCAGTTAACACAGCGTTCTAATCAGTTTAACCTGAGAACGGTACGATATACCGAACAGGATGTCGATAATTTAATGATTTCGGAAAATCATCATACCCTTTCTTTCACCTTAGAAGATAAATATGGTGATAATGGGTTAATTTGTGTGATTGTTCTTGAAAAAAAAGATGCTGAAACGCTTTTCATTGATACGTGGCTGATGAGCTGCCGGGTTTTGAAACGCGGAATGGAAGATTTTACACTAAATGCTATTGTAGATATCGCGAAAAGGAATGGTTTTAGATACGTGTCGGGAGAGTATATTCCAACATCTAAAAATCAAATGGTGGCAGACCATTATGAAAGATTAGGGTTTGAGATCCTGGGAGACAACTGGGTGCTGAATACAGATCAGTACGAGCCCAAAGAAGTATTTATTACAGCTAAATAAAATAAGACAATATATAATAAGATAATATTATGAACAGAGATGAAATTTTAGGTCAATTAACAACCATTTTCCACGATGAACTGGATAACGATGAGATTGTTTTACATTTTGAGACAACCGCTGACGATATTGAAGAATGGGATTCCCTATCTCATATTCAGCTCATTGTTGCGGTAGAAAAAGCTTTCAAAGTACGTTTTACATCGTCTGAGATCCAAAGCTGGAACAATGTAGGAGAAATGATCGACTGTATTTTAAAGAAATAAATGATTCTTCAGCTTAATCAAAAATTTCAGCATCAATTTACAGTTGATGAAAGAGTGTATCAGGGTTTCATTTCTATTTTTGAAGATAAGAACCTTTTGCATACCAGCGAAGAGTTTGCCCGTAAAAAAGGGTTCCAGTCCAGGGTAATGCATGGAAATATTCTGAATGGCTTTTTGTCTTTTTTTATAGGGCAACTTTTGCCAACAGAAGATGTTATTATATTATCTCAGCAGATTAATTTTAAAAACCCTGTTTATTTAAATGATATTTTAAATTTTGAGGCCTTTGTGGAAGAACAGTCTGAAGCGGTACAGGTCAGTACATTTAAATTTAAATTTATCAATAAGGAGAATAAAACCGTATCTGCAGGAAAAATTCAAATAAAAGAATTATTGTGAAAAAAGTAGTTTTAACGGGAGGCTCTTCCGGAATTGGGAAAGCCATTGTTCTTTTTCTTTTGGAAAAAGGGTATGAGGTATTATTTACCTATCATTATTCCCAGGATTCAGCAAAAGAAATAGAATCTCAGTATCCCAATGCAAAGGCCTATCAGATTGATTTTACAGATCCTTCTGAACTGTTGCGTTTTTCAGCCGCCATTGCAGAATTTTCTCCGGATATTTTAATCAATAATTATTACAGCGGATCATTCATAGATACTTATTTCCATAAAACGGAGACAGATAAATTTTTACATGATTTTAAAAATAATATCGTTCCTACGCTTCAGATTACTCAGGATTGTATTAGTATCTTCCGCAAAAAAAAGTTTGGAAGAATTATCAATATTCTAACATCATCCCTTAAGTCACCTGCAATAGGAACTTCGGTGTATAATTCTAATAAGGCTTACCTGCAGCAGATGAGCAAAAGCTGGGCTATTGAAAATGTGAAATTCGGTATTACCTGTAATTCTGTTTCCCCTTCATTTATAGCCACAGATTTTCATAAAGAATTGGATGAGAGAGTGAAAGAGACTATTCTGTCTGGATATCCTCTCAAAGAAAATCTTAAAAGTACGGATATTTCTAATGTCATTGAGCTATGCATTAACGGAGGAAAACATTTTAATGGAAATCATATTTTTTTAGACGCCGCGCACCATTAATTTTAAATTAAAAACACAAATAGATGCAGTTTAACTCTATTGCTTTTACCCTTTTTTTTAGTTTATTTTTTATTCTGTATTGGGTATTTCGGGAAAAATTAAAGACACAGAATATATTGTTGCTTCTGGCGAACTATGTTTTCTATGGTTTCTGGGACTGGAGATTTTTAGCACTCCTGATCGGAAGTTCGGGCCTCGCTTATTTTTTAGGAAACAAAATTTATGAAAATGAAGGATCTGCGAAAAAGAAGTATGTTAACCTTGGCCTGATTGTAGCAATAGGCACCCTTTTTTATTTTAAGTATTTCAACTTTTTTATAGAATCGTTCGCGGAATTATTTGGGATTAAAAATACCTTAACTCTCAACGTTGCTCTGCCCTTGGGAATCAGTTTCTATACGTTCAGAATGATTAGCTATTTTCTGGATCTCAAGAACAATAAGCTAAAGCCTGAAACGGATCCTGTTTCATTTTTTAATTATATTGCTTTCTTTCCCAGCATGCTTTCCGGACCTATAGACCGTGGCGGACTGTTACTGCCTCAGCTTAGAAATAAAAGGATTTTTACTTTTGAAGCGGGGGCAGATGCATTAAGACAGATACTCTACGGAGCTTTTAAAAAATTGGTAGTTGCCAATAGCATAACCCCGATTACACAAGGAATATTTCAAAATTATGATCATCTCTCCGGAAGTACAGTTGCGGTAGGAACTGTTTTGTTTCTTTTTGAAATTTATGCAGACTTCTCCGGATATTCGGATATGGCGATAGGTTTTGCCAGGCTGTTAGGATTTAAAATAACCAAAAATTTTGCCTTTCCTCTTTTTGCACAGAATATTGCAGAATTCTGGAGAAAATGGCATATTTCTTTAACATCATGGTTAACAGAGTATGTCTTTACTCCTTTAGTAATTCATTTCAGAGACTATGGAAAAAAAGGATTGATTGCAGCCATTATCATGAATTTTGTCTTAATTGGCATTTGGCACGGCCCGAGATATACCTTTATATTGTTTGGTCTTCTTCACGGGCTTTACTATATCCCTTTAATTCTTACCAACAAACTCAATAAAAAGAAAAAGCTTACAGGAAATTTTCCCACGTTTCAGGAAATCGGGAATATCCTTTTAACGATGCTGATGGTATGTTTAGGATTTGTTCTTTTTGTAGCGCCTACCCTTACCGACGCAGTTGGAATGTACGGCAGGATTTTCAGTCTTTCGCTATTTTCTGTTCCCCAATTTGTTCAGATTAAAATTTTAGGATTAATTGTATTGGTTATTTTTATTGACTGGCTGAATAAAGATCAGGAACACGGCTTGGAAATCAGTAGATTCCGACCTCTTACAAGAAGATTTTTTTACCTTTTTCTGATTTTTATGATCATGTATTACGGGGTATTCGGAAATGGAAGTTTCATCTATGAACAGTTTTAATATGAAAAAATTTTTGTTTAAACTATCGTTTTATGTGGTTGCCGTTATCATCGTTTTATTATTTCTGGGAACTTATGCAGACGGAAATACAGATGATAACTACAGACATTTTACAGGGCTCAGGCCTTCCAATATGATATTAGGAGATTCCCGCGGAGCACAGGCTGTGGTTCCGGATATTCTGGATGAAAAAATAAAAGGAAGGGAGTTTGATAATTTTTCACTTAACATCGCTGACTCTCCTTACGGAACCATCTATTTTGAAGCCATCAGGAAAAAGCTGAATCCTGAAACTAAAGACGGAATCTTTATTGTAACTGTAGATCCGTGGAATGTCTCTGTGCCCAAAGATAGTAAGAATGAAAAAGAATATTCTGAAAATCGCTCTGCACTGGCAGATATGCATTTCTACGATAAGGTTCCTAATTATGAGTATTTATTAAAGCATTATCCCAGAAGCTGGTTTAATATCTACAGGGAAAGAGAGGCGGTGGGTCGCTCCAGTACTTATTTACATAAAAACGGATGGATGGAAGTAAGTGTAAGTATCCACCCCGATACCCTGAAGGTGAGAGAGGCCGGTAAAATTCAGCAATACCGAGCGCTGGCGAGTCAGCAGAAAATATCAAAATACCGAATAGATGCGCTTGAAAATATCATCCGGTATCTGAAAAATAAAGGAACTGTTTATATGGTTAGAATTCCTGTATCTCACGGAATTATGGAGATCGAGAAAGCCTATTCACCTGATTTCAGTGAAGTGATGAAGACTATTTCAAAGAAAAATAATATTAAATTTCTGGATTTCGCCTCCCAGGGTAAACACTATATTTATACCGACGGAAATCATATGTATAAAGAATCCAGTAAGGTATTTACTGCACAAATCGCTGATTCTATTGTTGCAGATAAAAAGAAATCAGAATAAATTTTTCCTGAAATTAATATTAAATAGCCCCGAACGGATACTTGGGTAATCGGTAATCATATATTTACCGATCATGGCCCATTTTTTAAAGGGGGAAGCTACAGCAATTTCAAAACTGCGGTGCATTCTTCTGATGTGGGTTTTGATATCTTCCGGAAGATTTTTTTCATGCTCAGACCAGGAATGTACTTCTCTCCAAAGCAAAACCCTTGTGGTGGCCGGATTTATTTTTCCGGTATCAACCTTTGTAATTCTATTGTTTTCATGGACTCCTCTTACCGCTACTGCCTGGTCTAAAATTCCGGGATATAGATTAAGGTAATAAGAGAGTCTAAATAAAAATTCGGTGTCCTGATGAAGCCTTAATGTTGTTTTAAAGTAAGAATTCATTTTTTGGGTAAGTGTTTCTCTTCTCACCGTTAAACCGTCTATGCTAAACAGCCCAAATGAACCAAGCATATGAATCTGCCCTTTGAATACTTCGCTGGGCGAATGCTTTTTATACACAGTGGTTAAGCGGTCTCCGAAAACACTGTAATATTGCGCTTTTGCTTTTTCTGTATAATAATGAACGCCGATAGCACCGTATACACCTTCTACCTCAGGATTTTTAAAAAGTTCTTTTTCGGCATCGAAACGGTTGGGAAGATAAAAATCGTCTGCATCTAAAAATGCTATAAAATCGCCGCTTGCCTTTTCTATTCCCAGATTTCTGGTAGGCCCTGCTCCGTGATTGCCTTTATCGGGATGCTGAAAAAGTTTTACTCGATCATACTTTTCAGATAACTGCTTACAGACTTCCAGTGCGTTATCCGGTGAGCGGTCTTCCACTAAAATAATTTCGTATACCTCGTCAAACTGAAGAGCAGACTCTACAGCTTGCGTTACATATTTTTCGGCATTATAAACGGGAGTAATTACGGAAATTTTCATCATTATTATCGGTTAAGGTAGGTGAAACGATATTTTGTTTTTAAGATCGCAGGATTTTTCAGCGCTTCGGAAAATATACAGAAATATTTATGAAGTCCGGATTTTACAGCAAGATCAAAAGATTTATAACTTAAATAGATTTTATTTTGTGCTGCAGCAGAGACCGTATTTTTTTGCGCCCAATCATTCAGTGATGTCCATAACAACAATTGCCTTTCATTATACTGAGGCGAATATCTTATTATTTTTGTGATTCTGTTGTTATCATGAATGCCTCTTATCGCAATCGCTTTATCGATAATACCCGATTTTAAATAACAATGAAAGGCTAGTTTAACGATAAAATCTGAATCCTGATGAACACGAAGTTTTTCGTTGAAGCGCAAGTTGTTCTTATCCACTGCCGATTTTCGGATGGTTAAAGCATTTAAATGAAAAAATGTGCCGAAAATTTGCGGTGTTAATCCCAATAATCCTAAAAAAACGGTATTGCCTACTGCCGGAAAATTAATCGTCGTTAAAGATATATTTTTAAATTTTTCTTCGAATTCTTTTTTTCCTTTTTCTGTTAAATATTCCACACCGATTGCTCCGAATACTCCTTCAATTTTTTCATTTTTGAAAATTTCTTTTTCCGCATCAAAACGGTTCGGAAGATAATAATCATCGGAATCTAAGAACGAAATAAATGTACCGCCTGCTTTTTCGAGACCCAAATTTCGTGAAGCCCCTGCACCATGATTTTCTTTGTCGGGATGTTGATAAAGCTTGATTCTGGGATCTCTCAGAGCTAATTTCTGACAGATTTCCAGTGAATTGTCGGTCGATTTATCCTCAATTAAGACAATTTCATTTACCTCATCAAATGACAAAGCAGAATTTATCGCTTTTTCTAAAAATGCAGCCGCATTATATACGGGGATGATCACAGAAACGTCTAACATTATAAAAAAGATTGATTGTTATGCGCCCAAAGTGCCAGTTGTAATAAATTCCAGTGTTTCTGGTCTTTATTCAGAAATTTCTGAGTGGCAGTAAAATCTATAAAATTAAAAACCTTGTGGTTGGGATCATTAAGCAGATCGTTGGAAAGGTTTATTAAATTTTTTTCTTCAAACCAGTTTTCAACACTCATTCCGAAACCTTGCTTTTTACGGTTTCTGATGCTTTCCGTCCAATAAGAGTTCATAGATTGGCGAAGAATGATTTTATCATTTTCGTTATCCAGTTTCAGCTGCTCCGGAAGCTGAATACAGAATTCTGCAAAATCAATATCCAGAAACGGGGTTCTTACCTCCAGAGAATTGGCCATTGCCATACGATCAGATTTTAACATCATATTTCCCGGAACATATTTTTCGAGATCTGTACGCATAATATCATTCAGTGAATCCGGATTGGCTTTAAAGCTGTACGGTTGCTGAAAGCTTTCGCGAATCCCTAAAAGAGATCTCTCATGTTCTGAAAAAGTATTTCTCACCGCATTCTGATGAAAATCCAGAATATTGGGATGAGCCAGATTTTTCTGCGATATATAAGATGTTTGTTTGATATTTTTATAGAGTTTCAGCCCAAACTGAGCGATCAGATTTTTATAGCTGAAATGTTTTCTTAACTGATTTTCGGTACGGTAAAAATGATAACCTCCGAACAGCTCATCTCCGGCATCTCCTGAAAGTACAACCGTAAGATTTTTTCGGGCTGCCTTACAGATTTCATAATGGGGAATAAAAGATCGATCTGCAAAAGGTTCATCTAAAAAGGGGGTTACCTGTAATAGGGAAGTGGCCAGATCTTTCTTTTTTTCATGAATTTCGAGGTGGCGGGTGTGGTATTTATCGGCAATTTCTTTGGCGTACTTCAGTTCGCTGTCTTCGTGATCATATCCGAAGCTAATGGTGGTCTGTGTAGGCAAAAACTCACTTACCAGAGCAACAATTGAAGAAGAATCAAGACCTCCGCTCAGGAAACTTCCTACTTCAACATCTGCGATAAGCTGTTTTTTAACTGCTTTTTTCAATAAATGAACAAACTCTTCTTTAGCATCAGAAAGCGTAATGCTTCGGTCTTTTGCAGGCAAGCTGTAATACCGGGATACAGACACTTGTCCTTCTTTCCAAACGAGTTGGTGAGCGGGCGGCAGCGTATGAATATTGCTGTAAATACTTTCGTAAGTATTTACATATCCATACTGAAGATAATGTGCAAGTGCTTTCTGGTTTACCTCAGGAATAATAAGCCCCGAAGCCAGAATAGCTTTTATTTCTGAAGCGAAAATAAATTCATTATCAGCCCCAATGGCATAGTAGAAAGGTTTTTCTCCAAAGCGGTCTCTGGCGCAGAAAAGTTGCTTTTTTTCTTCATCCCAAATGGCAAAGGCAAACATGCCGGGAAGATCGTGAATAAGATTTTCCCCTTTTCTCTGATACATGGCAAGAATTACTTCTGTATCTGAGCTCCCACGATAAGGATAATCTGAATACTGAGCTTTAATTTCCTGATAGCCGTAAATTTCGCCATTCAGCACGATACATTGCTTTTTTGTTGCAGAAAACATGGGCTGCCTGCCATTTTCCGAAAGATCAATAATCGAAAGCCTTCGGTGGCCAAGTGCCACATTTTCAAAAAATTGATGGTCGGCCGCATCAGGACCCCGATGCTCAATAGCATCAGTCATTTTCTGAATTACCTGACCATAATTTCTGGCATTCTCTGTTATAATTCCGGCGATTCCACACATGAGCATTATTTTTTTTGAAATTGAGAGGGAAGATATAATGTAAAACGCCCGGCTTTTACCATTTTATAGTTTTCCGGATGATTTACGAACCTTAAAGGTATAATTTCTTTTGGACTGAAAGGATAATCATTGCTTTCAATATAAATATAATCGTCTGGTGTTTTACCCTCTTTTTTAATGATAAAGCTGATATAATCTTTTAATGTAAAATAATAATAGATCGGAGGTGTTGCTTCCAAAATATAGAGGTATCCCATTAAATGATTACTGGAATAGATGACGTTGCGCTGATTCTCTAAATAAGGTCTAAGATCGTCCAGATCCTTTTTTCTGCCTTTATCCAGATAAAGATCATATCCATTGACTTTCACTTTTTCCGTTTGTTCGGTAAAAGCAAAATCTTTCCAGTCTTTATCTGTAAGACGTGCAGGAAAAGTTACTGTGATAAAGAGTACTATTACACTGTAACCTGCCATCCACAAAATATTTTTATAAAGCTTCGAGAAACAAATAAGAGTGAGTAAGAAATAATAGACTATATAAACGTGTAGGCGTAAATGAAACCACGTCTGAGAGCCAAATGTAAGACCGTATGGTATCACCAGCAGAAGAGTCATCAGGTATTTATTGGCGATTGGTTCATCTTTCAGCAACCAAAATCTTAGGACGAGTAAATGCGTAAATAGTATTTGCATGCTATATCCGTAATCCAGAAAAAAGAAATAAGTAATTATAGTCAGAATTCCTGTTGTGGCTATAATTTTATCAAAAATATGAACAGAGGCTAATGAAAATTTTGCCTTTCGTAATAAAAAATAGGCCAGAAGAATTGGGAGGATAGCATTTAGAAAAAGATAGACAAACCACAGAACCATAAACCTTTTGGAATGCTGCTTTCTGTGAAAACTGAGATATTCTTTTAAAAAGGTAAACTGACTAAAGAAATTATCCATAGTATCCATTGTTGTAAAATAGAGAATAATACCCAATGAAATACCTGCAATATAGTACAAGGCATTCGCTATTCTATGCTCTTTATTGGCCAACCATAAGAATAGCGAGATAGGAATGAGGACAACGACATGAGAGTTTCCGTCAAATAATACGAAAGACAGTACTAAGCCTGCAAAAAAAATAATAAATTGCTTTTTTAGCATAAAGGAAATCAAAATCAGAGACACTCCTATGTTTACCAATATGGTATTCCCTATATATTGCTGCAAAGAAAGATTGGTAATGCTCCAGGTATGAAAAGCAATAAATACTCCTATTAAACTAAAAAAAAATGTGTATTTCTCGATCCTGAAATATTTCAAAACGGAAAAGCACAAAATAAAATTACTTATAATAAGAGCTGTGGTTGTATTGATTCTGAATTGATGGATATCCGGCGTATACAGAAATTTAAAAATTCTGAAATAATTGGTTCTGTCGAAGCTTAAATACTCTCCTTTATTTTTAAAATAAGATAGATAATAGGCCTCATCATTAAATATAAGACCTTTACCCAAATTAGCATAAGTAATATAGCCCACAAATACAGTCGCAATGACTACCAGTATTGAAAAAATCTTATAGATATCTATTTTTTGAATAAATCTCATACACTTTAATTATTATTTTTTACATTCAAAAATAAATGCAGACGCAATATTTTTACTCAAAGGATGATATTGTAAGATAACATCTAAAAATTTAATAGGAAAAGTAAGACACATTACAATAATTAATAAAATATTGTGCAGCGGCTTTATTCCGAATGAAAACAGCATAACAAACCATTCCTGAAATTGCCATAACATTCCGCCGGTTGGACTTATGGAATGTATTTTAAGGTCGTTAAATTTCTGAAACTGTACCTTTATTCCTTCATAGGTAAATCGCTGAAAGTCGTAAGGAGAGGCATGGAACCCCTGCATAAACGGGATTTCACACAATAGTTTACCTCCAGGTTTTAAAACCCTGTGAATTTCTGCAATCACCGCCTGCGGATTGGGAACGTGCTCTAATACGGCAATATTGATAATCTGGTCTACGGAATTATCTTTAAAAGGTAGTTTTGTGATGTCGCATACCACGTTTACAGGATTATACGGGATAAGATCTACATTAATAATGTCTTCTCTAAGATCTGTATAACCGCTGCCTAAGTTTACAATGATCTTATCAGAATCTTTAGTTTCTTTAAGTACTTTCTTTAAGAAATAGTATCTTGAAGGATAAAGTGGGGCTATGATATATATTAAAAGCTCATAAAGCCAGACATACCTTTTAAAAAAAGTTTTTATTTTATCAAGAGAATCAGATACTATATCTTCATTGAACTCAAGAAATACAAATTTTCCATCTTTATATTCATAATTATGTCCTGCTGCGATAATAGATTGTATTTTTTCTTTCATTATTAAATGTTTTTAAAATTAACGGTTGATAGGGATTTTTTTTATTTATAAATAGGTCTTATACAATTTCTCCAGATATTTTTCGGGAGTGATGGTGTTAAAATAAACTTTCGTACTTTCTTCAAAATCAATATCATAATAAGATCCTTCGTCTACGACTTCATACATCATTTTTTTATCAAGATGCCTTTCCAGTGGAGTGATAACTTCTGTTAAAGAAAATTGATATGGATATACCAGATTGAATATTCTGTTGCCAATATCTTCTAAATTTTGATGAATGAACAACGCAACGTCATTAACTCCAATGAAAACCCGTTTAGCTTTACCATGAATTTGAATCATTTTATCGTCTTCAATAGAATTCTTAAGATAATTAATCAAAGTATTGTTATTTCCGCCTTTTCCCACAGCGTTTCCTATTCTGAAAATACTGTATCGAGGACAAATTTCAGCTATTATTCTTTCTACATTAAGTTTATGAAGTACGTACTGACTCTCTGTTTTAGAAGAATCATAAATACTGCAGGTTGAAAAATAAACTAATTTTTTATCAGGATTTTGTTCAACCGTTAAACGCAAAAGATCTATTTCCCGCATAAACTCAGAAGACCTTGTTTCTAATGAATTGGAGACTCCTGATGCAAAAAATATTATATTTTGGTTATCATACGGCACGAATGCTTTTGCCAAAATTCCGTTTCCAATAATCATATATTGATGGTTTTTTCGATGATAGTGTAAGGTCTGTTTCTTACATCGTTATAAATTCTGTAAATATATTCGCCAATAATACCTAAACTTATAAGTAAAATTGAGTTGAAAAATGCCATGATGATGATAATTGTGGTATATCCGGGAACTTCAATTTCATTTTTTAAGTATCTCACGATGGTAAATACGGTAAACAAAATAGAGATCATAAGACCTAGATTCCCCAAAATACTTATCACTTGTAAAGGCAAAGATGAAAAAGAAAAAATACCGTCTTTGGCTATTTTAATGAGTTTTTTTAATGAATAACCCGAATCCCCATCTACGCGTGCACTTCTATCATAACGTAAGCCAAGTTGTTTAAATCCTACCCAAGCCCTAATCCCTCTTAAATAAGGATTTTGCTCATTGAAGGTAAGCATTTTATCTTTTACATTTTTGGTCATGACACAGAAATCACCGGAATCCAGGGGAATTTTTGTGTCACTTATCGAATTTAAAAAACGGTAAAAACTGCCATACGCTAATTTTTTTACTCTATTTTCTTTTCTTTTTTCCCGAATACCGTATACCACTTCATATCCTTTATCGAGTTCATCAAAAAAACGGGGTAGAAGGGATGGCGGATCCTGCAGATCATCATCTATGATCGCTATATAATCGCCTGTTGAGTAGCTGAGACCTGTTTTTACGGCAATCTGATGTCCGAAATTACGAGATAATTTAACCGCTTTGATATAGGGATATTGGCTGGATAAAGCTTCTATAACTTCAAAACTTGTATCCGGACTTCCATCTTCTACTAAAACCAATTCCAGATCCCAATTAGATTTTTTTCTTTGTTCATCTACGGCCTCTAAAGTTTTGTGTAAAAACTTGGATGAATTATAAACAGGTATGATGAGGGAAATTTTCTTATTCATAGTGTTTTATCTAAAAATTTTAGTTCTCAAAAATATAAAAAAATATTCGAGAAAATAATGAATTAATAATGATTTATGCTGTCATAATCTATTTTTTAAAGCAAAATATTGATATCTTGTTTTCAGTAATTTTGGATGTTTAACGGCCTTCAAAGCATAATTTACATATTTCGGTAAGCCTTGTTTCTGGGAAATGAAAGCGCAAATACCTTTTAATTTAAACATCTCTGTAATATCATCGGGAATTTTTTGTTCTTTTGCCCATGTATAAAGCGAATCGTACAGCTTTTCCTGATTGATGTAGTAAGCCTGCGATTTATTCTGAACAGATGAAAACGTATTATTTTCGTGTCCCGTTCTTATAGCAACTGCCTTATCGATAAAACCCGACTTTAAATGGCAGTGATAAGAGAGTTTGATAATAAAATCTTTATCCTCATGCATCCTCATTCCTTCATTAAGCCTTAATTTTGGATGTTCAATAGCTGATTTCCTTAAAGTAGTGGCTATTAACGAAAAGAAGGTTCCAAAGGTCGGGTCAATCTGTATAAGCCCATTGAATACTGCTTTGCCTTCTGCAGCGTGACGAACGGTTGTTAAGCCGGTATCATTAATCACGGAAAGGTATTTCTGCTTTCCGGCTTCCGTTACAAACTCTACTCCAATAGCTCCAAAAACACCATCAATCTTTGAATTTTTAAAATATTCTCTTTCCGCATCGAACCTGTTGGGCAAATAATAATCGTCTGCATCCAAAAATGCTATAAATTCCTGAGATGCCAGATCCATACCCAGATTTCGGGTGGCCGAGACCCCGTGATTTTTTTTATCGGGATGCTGCATCGCGGTTACCACAGCATATTTTTCTGCGATTTCCATGCATATTTTTAAAGAATCATCTTTTGATCCGTCATCTATTAACAAAACCTCCTGCACTTCAGGGAACTGAATGACAGATTCTACCGCTTTATTAATAAAGTCTTGCGCATTGTAAACAGGTATGATAACGGTTAGCTTCATATTTTAAAGTATTTCTTCCTTCAGAACTTCCAAATATTTTCTTCCATACCGGCGATCCGGTTCCAGATAGTTTCCTTCTGCCCATTCATTCCAGGACTTTATAAACAAAATCCTTTCTTCTTCAGGTTTCTCTTCAATCAGGCTTAGCGCATCTTTTACGTGCTGCCTGAAAAGCTCCGGATTGGAGTCGTGGAGAACCAGTGTTTTTCCCTTGCTTCGTGGCGAATGATCCCAATTGGGAAACAACGTGGGAATTACATTTTTATTTTTGGACTCTTCACCCAATAAAACCTTAATGGCCTCCTTATATTCGTATTTCGGAATATCGGACGAATAATTTTTAAGTTTATATTCTAATTTTTCCTTTAAGCTAAGCTGAGGTTTAGGAAGCTGACGCTGAACTTCATTCATACGCACTACATTTACAGCATCTAAACCTAAGTCTAAAATTTCCTGATATTTTCTGAAATCAAAAAGATGCCCCACGAAATAGATACCATCCAGTCCGTTTTCTTTAGCCAACTGAGTCCACAGATTTAAAAATACTTTAACATCCGGAATGTCAAAAGCTTTATAAATAACAAATAAGGGTTTATTGTTTACCTTAATATATCTGCTGTCTTTAAAGGCGGGTAATAATTCGTAAAAATGTGCGGTGTAATCTTCGATTCCAGGATAGGTTTGTTCTGCCAGAATCTGGTTATCCAGTCCATGCCATACCCCTTTCCAGGTTTCGTTGGCCCAGGCTATGCAGAATGGGAAATCAGGTTTTCCGCTCTCTACAACTTCTTGAAAGATTTTTTCTAAAATACGCTTGCCATTTCCAAACCAGTAATGCCAGTAACAAAAACCTTCGATACCGTGCTCTCGCGCCAGTTCGGCCTGCTGTTCTCTCGTTTCAGGAACCCTGAGATCATAGAATCCCAACTCGGTCGGAAGGTTAGGCTGATGATGTCCCGGGAAGAGAGGCTGAGCCTTGGTCACATTCGTCCATTCTGTAAACCCTTTTTCCCACCATTCGTCATTTTCAGGAATAGGATAGTATTGAGGGAGATAATAGGTTATTGCTCTGGCTTTTGCTTTCATTTTAAATTATTTTTCGAGTGTTTTAATCAATTTTGCCGGGATGCCTGCAATCACTGAATTTTTAGGAAATGATTTGTTTACAACAGAGTTTGCGCCAATGATAGAATTTTCACCGATAGTAACTCCGGGTAAAATACAAACGCCTTCCCCTATCCATACATTATCTTCAATAATTACGGGACCCTTACTGTAAAGGGGTCTAAGTCTGGGAACAGTTTCCAGATCCCTGATGCTGATATCCCCATGATAATGATCCGAAATATAAATTCTACTGGCCATTAGAACATTATTTCCAATGATAATTTTTTCAATAACCCCGATATGAACGTCTGAATTCACGATAACGTTATCACCAATGGTTAATTCAGGGGTGAAAACTTGTCCTTGAAAACGATCCCATGCCTCAAGTCTAAGATTGAATAATGCGCTGAATCCTTTCCCTACAGAAATATATTTTGGATTTTTAATCCAGTAAAATTCAGGCAGCGTAGAGCCATCTCCGAATATTTTGAAATTTTTTTTTGCCCAAGAATTCTGTTGATGCATTTTATGAGATTTATAGGCATCAGAATTAATGATTTTAAATAAATATTTAATGATATTTTTTTTAATAAAACTCATTCTCCTTTTATTAAATAGTAATATAGTTCTTTTAAAAATTGTACTTTATTTTCTTTAAAGACTTTCTTGTAATAATTACGTCTGTATCCGGGAATTATTTTTAATCTTTCTTTTGCAGATAAATATTTATTGATGGTACTTTCAAGTGTAGGATTGTAAAGATTTTCAATTTCAATCATTAATTCATTGAATGTTTGATAGGATGCCGCAATGCTAACTCTTTTTTCTAAAAAAGACATTGGATTTTCGCCTTTTAGTATTTTTCCTAAACCTTCTGCAAACTCTTCCTCATTGATTATTGATTCTTTTTCTTTGGAGTTCTTTGATTCTGCTTTTGAGTGTTCAAGTGAGAATTTTTCTACAAGTTCATCTAAACTTTCAACGTGTTTAAAATTTTCAGACTTAAAAAAAAGATCTTCTATTCCATTATAAAGGCTTTTTGAATTTACATACGCAAAAGCAGGTATACCTGCTGCCACAGCAATTTGGGTCATAAGCGCTCCTGTAAAAGGAAAAGTTGTTATGTAATAATCTACTCTTTTCATGACTTCGAATAAATCATATCGATCTCCGATCAAAAATAATCGATTCTCAAGATTGTGTTTGGTAATAAAATCTATTATCACCTTATCATTACCACTGCCCGCAAGTACAAAAATTAGACGATCATCTAATTTTAGAAGTCGGAGTATGGTCTCAAAAAATTCTAAATTATGCCCGAGGATTTTATAAAAAGTACTCCCCGAAAAAATTATTTTTTTTCCTTCGCTGTTGAAATCAAAGCCTTGAAATGGTTCTGTAGATAAAATTGGATAAAAAGGTAATATCCTTGTCTTATGAACCGGAATATTTCTCAGTTGTTCCGATAAATTCATGCCGAAAGACCGAAATTCTATATTAACGTCAGTAATATCTGTGCCTAACCAAAATGTATGGTCCGTGAGATTAATTTGATACCTTGTAACTCCTTTAAGTTTAAAAAATACCATGTAAGCAATGGTATCCCAAGGTATAAGATGCATTAATATATCTTTTGGTCTCTCGTTCTTAATGATGGTAAATAATGAGTTTGATAATTCAATTCTATTATTACCTTCCAGATAATAGATTGTATGATTAGAATAATCTTCAATCTCAGCAAGAATAGCTTCGTTTTTATATTGCCTTTTTTTATTTTCAAAAACTAAAACGATTCGTTTATTTAGCTTTTTTAATGCCCGTAAATATTGCTGGGTAAGCCCTCTGTTATCATATCCGAAAAAATCATAAAATAAAACAACATCGTCTTCTGGTACTATTTCAACATTTTCAAATAAATGATCGGCAATTTTTTGTAAAGAATGTTCTAATTCTTTATCATATAAGGTTTTATTAAAACAATAATTATACTGCAAATTTGTTGATAGCTCTATTAACCTTAAAGCTTTATCAAAATCTTTAAGATGAATAGATGTGTTTAAATTCTTTTTAAGAATTATATCTAAATCGATAAGTTGCTTATTTGAAATCATTAACTATTGTGATTATTTTTTGAACTTCTGCTGCATCTAAAACCGGAGAAATAGGAAGGCTTAAGACTTCTCGGTGTATCTTTTCGCTAATTGGATATGATAAGTCTTTCCAATCCTTATAGGCCTCCTGGTGATGAGGTGGAATAGGATAGTGGATTAACGTCTGAATTCCGTTTTTAGTAAGATAATCCTGAAGCTCGTCTCTTTTTTCTGAACGGATTACAAAGACATGCCATACATGCTCATTTTCATGTTCAGGATTTTCAGGAAGAATAACTACAGGATTTTTTATTTCATTAATATAACGCTTTGCAATTTCTCTTCTAATCGTATTTTCGTGATCTATATATTTTAGTTTAACATCCAAGACAGCCGCCTGAATTTCATCAAGCCTCGAATTTAACCCCTGATAAATATTTACGTATTTCTGATTAGAGCCATAATTTGCCAAGGCTCTTATCGTTTTTGCCAATTCTTCATCATTGGTCGTTACGGCACCAGCATCACCCAGCGCACCTAAATTTTTTCCGGGATAAAAACTAAAACCGGCAGCATCTCCCAAATTTCCCGATTTTAAGCCATTCCAAATTGCTCCTATGGATTGTGCATTGTCTTCAATAATCTTTAAATCGTGCTTTTGAGCAATCTGTTTCAGTTCATCTGAAAAAACAATTCTTCCTTGCAAATGAACAATAAGAATACCTCTGGTTTTAGAGGTTATTTTTTCTTCGATTTTAGAAATGTCAATATTATAGGTATTGAGTTCAGGTTCTACCAGCACAGGAACTAATCTGTTATCTGAAATTGCTAAAATTGAGGCAATATAAGTATTGGAAGGAACAATAATCTCGTCTCCTATATTCATAATGCCCATTTCAATATAGGCGCGAAGGATAAGACGTAAAGCATCCAGACCATTAGCAACGCCAATAGCATATTTTGAATCTATATATTGAGAAAGATTGTTCTCAAAAGATTGTACTTTAGCACCCAAAAGATACCAACCGGAACGGAAAACCTCCAGCAGCTGCTCTTCAATTTCTTTTTGATGTTGCAAATTAACTTTCTGTAAATCAAGAAATTTTATCATTTGTAATTGTCTAATAAATTTATAACTTTTTCATTATTGTATTCCACAGCATATTCCCAAATATCTTTCCCATTAAAATCAGTTGATAATAAGTTAGGCGACTTTTCTTTAAGAAATTTTTCCAAGTAATCGATATTGGAAGTAAAGGACGCTCTAGTCATCAGATACATCGTTAACGTAGTTCCGTTATTGTTGATGGTATTATAATCCCAATGAATATTTTCTAATAGATGATCTAAAAATTCGTATCGATCATTATATGCTGCAATAATAGCAATATCCCAACCTTCTTTAGAACGTTGACGTACATCATAACCTGCATTGACGAACTTATCAAATTCCATTATATTTCCTTCCTTCGCAATATCAAATAATTCTTTTCTTAAATCTTTAAATAACCTAAGATTATAATCTATTGTGCTGATATCTATAAAAAAGACAGTGTCAGCCAGTATCTTTCCCGCTTTTACAGTGCTTTTATCTGATAAAGTTTCGGTATTATAAATGGATAGTTCATGAACTAACGGCAACTGATAAGAAGGAAAGGTAAATGCGTTGATCTGGCGCTGAATCTGGAAGGCCGTTTGGTTGAGATTTATATTTAAATTTCGATAATCAATAGCAGACGCCGAATAATAGGTTGAGTATTCCGTTTTTTGAGGAAGAGCAGAATATGTTTTTTGAATTATACGATCAATATTACGTTTAATCATTTCTGTACCATGATCAATATAGAGATGATATAATTCTTCTGATTTAAGGCTGTTGGTGATTTCAAATTGAGTTTGATCAATAATATCGCCTGTATCAATACCTTTGTCAATCTTATGTAAAGTTACTCCTGTATAATTTTTACCGTGCAGTATGGGAAGGGCAGAGGTATACATCCCCTTATACTCAGGTAAAAGTGAAAAATGAATGTTAAAAAGTGATGTCGTTTTAAATAGTTCTGGTTTTATAATCTTATCAAATTCAAGACTTAAAAATATTAACTCTTCGTCAAGGTATACATCAGATAAATTAACTTCCGGAATATTTTTTAGCCTACAAAAAGCTTTAAATGATTTTTGAAAATTATTTTTCCCTTCATCATTTTGATTGAATATAGCAATAAGCTCAACATCATCTTTATAATGATCTAATATATACTGAGCAATATTGGCTGCAATATTATTTTTTCCCGCAATGCAAATTTTAATTTTCATCATTTCTTACTTTCAAAAAATCATCAAAATCTCTAAAATAATCATCTTCGCTATAAAGTTCAGAAGCAAGACATAATAGTACAGCATTATGACTAAACTTAATATCCCTCCAAATCAGCTTTGGCAAATACAAACCTTTAGAGGGCGAATCCAAAATAAATGTTTCCTCCTTTCCGTCTAAATTGCGAGTGTTAAATTCTATCGTACCTGAAACCGCGAAAATAATTTGTTGTAGCTGTTTATGGGCGTGTCCTCCTCTTGTTACATCCTGAGGCGTATAATAGGTCCAGTATACACGTTTTATTTCAAAAGGTATATTTTTTAAATTTTCAGCAACGGTGATAAATCCAAGGGTAGAGTTACCTATTTTATCTAAATTAAAATATTGTGGATGAGTCATAATTGTTGATTTTAAAGTCTAATTCAGGCCTGATAATACCAGGAAGAACGCTCATGTTTTTACCAAATTTCACATTTTCAACCTCAAAGCCGATAATATTAGCGGATATGTATAGAGGAATTCTCTGGTCTTCCCCAAAAATTAATTTAAAATAATAATTACCTGTATTAAGAAGATTCCTTGGTAAAACAAATTCAACACAATATTCTTTGGTCTCAGAATCATTGTTAGTTGAAATTATCGCTGCGGTATGAAAAACAGGAACCTCTTCATAAGTTCTAAGCTCAAATGTGGCATCGAGATTTATTCCTGCCTTAAAGTTATAAAACCTTAATTTTATTTTGATTCCGGATTCGATGTCAATTAAGGCACCGTGATTCGGCTGGGCAGAAAACTCTAGAATTCTGATATTTTCATTTCCCATGGCACCATCAAGCGGGCCTTCATGAATATACCTGGCTTTTGCTTCAGAATTTTTTTGATACTCTATAATCGTATCTAAAATATTTCCGCGGTAAGCCAACTGACCTTGGTTCAGTAAAATACCTTTGTTGCATAGCTCTTTAATAGCGGTCATATTATGGCTTACAAAAAGAATCGTTCTGCCTTCTCCTTTCGCCACGTCGTTCATCTTCCCAAGACATTTTTTCTGGAAATCGGCATCCCCCACAGCTAAAACTTCATCTACGATTAGAATTTCAGATTCCAGATGGGCGGCAACGGCAAATGCCAAACGAACATACATGCCGGAAGAATATCTCTTTACAGGCGTATCAATATATCTTTCAACCCCTGAAAATGCTACAATTTCATCAAATTTTCGGGTGATTTCCTTTCGGGTCATTCCCAGAATAGCGCCGTTAAGGAAAACATTTTCTCTACCGGTCATTTCAGGGTGAAAGCCTGTTCCCACCTCTAATAATGAAGCAATTCTCCCGTTGGTAAATATTTTTCCTGTCGTAGGTTTGGTTACTTTACTGAGCAGTTTCAGCAGCGTGGATTTTCCGGCTCCGTTTCTTCCGATAATGCCAATGGCATCTCCTTGTTCAATTTCGAAATTGATATCACGAAGAGACCATACATATTCAGAATCTCCTTTGGTTGTTCTGTCATTGGATTCACCAATTTTAAGATAAGGATCTTCTTTGCCTCTTACTTTATGCCAGAATCGGTTAAGGTCGTGAGAGAGTGTTCCGGTTCCCACCTGTCCCAAACGGTATTGTTTTGATATGTTTTCTGCTTTTAAAGCTAGCATATTTTTATTTTTAAATTTTTTTTGTCAGCGTGTTTTTAAATCAATTACACGGTGTCCATAAATGTTTTTTCTACTTTATTAAAGGTTAAAATACCGATAAATAAAAGTATAAGAATAAGAAATGTACTAATAATCAACATGACCGGAGAAAAATCTCCGACTCCCAGCCATCCGTATTTAAAGCATTCAAAAATTCCGGTAAGCGGGTTAAATTTAGCCAGATTTTTAAAATAGCCCGGCAGCATAGATACCGGATAAATAACGGGAGTCGCGTACATATACAATGTAATACCAAAGGCTAAAAGCATGCTTAAGTCTTTATATTTCGTGGTAAGTGCCGAAAAGATCATTCCAACTCCTAAAGCAAATAAAGCCATTAAAAGAAGCAGGAAAGGGGTTGCGAGAATCCAGATATTAGGGGAAATCTCGTTGTTGATTAAATAATATACCCAAACGAGAAGGAATAAAATAAGCTGAACGCTTAAACGCATCAGGTTAGAAATGACAATGGATATCGGGGTTACCAGTCTTGGGAAATAGACTTTACCGAAGATGCTGGCATTGCCTGTAAAAGTACCTGATGTCCCCAGCAGGGCACCTGAAAAATAATTCCATAAAGTGACTCCGGCAAGATAGAAGATTAGTCCCGGAGCTCCGTCGGTAGGAAGCTTGGCAAATCTCCCGAAAATAATCAGGTAGGTGATGGTCGTAAAAATGGGATTGATAAAAAACCATACAGGTCCCAGAATCGTTTGCTTAAAACTGGATATAAAATCTCTCTTCACAAACATGTAAATAAGATCTTTATACCTCCATACTTCTTTGAGTTTTACGTCGAATAAAGAATGTTCTGCCTCTATGGTCTCTGTCCACTGTTGTTGTGGTTCATTCATCTGTGTAAAAATTTAATGCAAATTTATAATAATTAAATCTCACGATACATTCCTGTTTGTGAATTGTTGTTCACATAAAAATTGTATAATTACAACTAATATATTACTATTTGTTGTGATGAGCAAAAACAATTAGCCAAAAAGGTTCTAAAAGTTTTAAATCTTAAAGGGTTTATCTAAAATACGATCGGAATATTTACTGAGTTTTTTATGACCGTTTTAGACTCTTTTAGGCTCTTTTGAGTGTACTTTTTTACCTCAATAAGCGTACAATTAAACAGGCTCTACAATAAAAGTTATTTCTGTACGAGTTTTTTAAGATATTCTCCATATCCGCTTTTGCCGTACTTGGCTGCTGTCTCAAGGAGTTTTTCTTCATTGATGAAATGATTTCTGAAAGCGATTTCTTCAATACATCCAATTTTAAAGCCCTGTCTTTTTTCAATAACACTTACAAACTCGGAAGCATCGTTTAAAGAATCAAAAGTTCCGGTGTCCAGCCAGGCTGTTCCTCTGTCCAGAACACCGACTTCCAGTTTGCCTTTGTTTAAATAGACATTGTTGACATCGGTAATTTCCAATTCTCCTCTTGGGGAAGGTTGGATATTTTTGGCAATTTCTACCACCTCATTGTCGTAAAAATATAATCCGGGAACTGCATAATTGGATTTTGGCTGTAAAGGTTTCTCTTCAATAGAAACAGCCTTCAGCTGATCATCGAATTCCACAACGCCGTATCTTTCGGGATCTGAAACGTGATATGCGAAGACAACACCGCCGTCCGGATTGGTTTTGTTTTTCAGTAAAGTACCCATTTCGGAACCGTAGAAAATATTGTCGCCTAAGACTAAAGCGGCAGAATCTTCTCCAATAAATTGGTCTCCCAGGATAAAAGCCTGAGCCAGACCATCCGGGCTTGGCTGCACAACATATTCTATATTACATCCGATTTGGGAGCCGTCACCTAAAAGTTTGATGAAGCCTGCCTGGTCATGAGGAGTGGTAATAATTAAAATATCTTTAATTCCTGCCAGTAATAAGGTGGAAAGTGGGTAATAAATCATTGGTTTGTCATAAACCGGCATTAATTGCTTACTTACAGCAATGGTAAGGGGGTAAAGTCTTGTTCCTGAACCGCCTGCTAAAATGATACCTTTCATCTCTTATGTGTATTAGTTATACTGATTTTCGTAGTATTTTTGATAGTCGCCGCTTGTAACGTTCTCAAGCCACTCTTTGTTTTCAAGATACCAGTCGATAGTTTTTCCAAGCCCTTCTTCAAAAGTTACAGATGGTTTCCAGCCTAAATTTTTATTCAGTTTAGTTGCATCAATCGCGTAACGTTTGTCGTGCCCCGGTCTGTCTTTTACAAATGTGATCAGTTTTTCAGAATACCCTGCTTCTCTGCCTAATTTTTCATCCATTTGCTTAATTAATTCTTTAACCAGATCAATATTCTGCCATTCGTTGAAACCTCCGATATTGTAAGTTTCTCCGGTTTTAGCTTCATTAAAGATTTGATGAATTCCTTTTGCGTGGTCAATTACGTATAACCAGTCTCTTGTATATTTTCCGTCACCATAAATGGGCAAAGGCCTTTCATTAATGATATTTGAAATACAAAGAGGAATCAGTTTTTCAGGGAAATGATTCGGACCGTAATTGTTTGAACAGTTTGAAACAATAAAAGGCATCCCATAAGTATTTCCGTAAGCTCTCACCAAATGGTCAGAAGCTGCTTTTGAAGCTGAATAGGGAGATTGCGGATCATAAGAAGTGGTTTCCAGGAAAAATCCTGTTTCACCCAGACTTCCGTATACTTCATCGGTTGACACATGATAGAAAAGATTGGTTCTGTTTCCATCAGGGAATCTTCCGTGCGTGTGATCCGGATTTAATGTCCAGAATTCTTTACAAAGATTCAGAAGGTTTGCCGTTCCGTTTACGTTTGTATTGATAAACGCCATAGGATCTGTAATACTTCGGTCCACATGGCTTTCGGCAGCCAAATGTACTACCGCATCGGGATTGTATTTTTCAAAAACTTTTCTTAGTTCTTCCGGTTTGGTGATGTCGGCTTTTTCGAAAACGTAATTAGGTTCGTTTTCAATATCTTTCAAATTTTCAAGATTACCGGCATAGGTAAGTGCATCGAGGTTAATTATTGTCGTGTTGGGATTATTTTTTACAAATTCTCTTACCACGTGGGAACCAATAAATCCTGCCCCACCTGTAATGATGATGTTTTTCATAATTTTATGCTAATGGCCGCTGGCTTTTGGCTTTTGGCTTTTATTAATATCTTTTACTTGGCTCTTTTACCTTTTAATTTTTACTTGGCTCCTGAACAACAGTTTTTCGGCCTATACTTTTATAAAAGAAACCATTTTGCTCAGGGATTTCCAGAGGATACATATTTCTTCCGTCAAAAATAACCTTATTTTTAAGTTTTTTAGCCATCAGTTCAAAATTTGGATTTTTGAACTCCGGCCATTCTGTAGCAATAAATAACGCGTCGGCATCTTCCAGTGCATCATACATTCCTTTTGCGTACTGAATTTTGTCTCCTAATATTTTCTGTACATTGCTTTCAGCAATGGCGTCATAGGCGACAATGTGTGCCCCTTTCTGTAAAAGAAGATCGATATTGTCTAAAGAAGAAGCCTCACGAATATCGTCTGTATTTGCTTTAAAAGCAAGACCCCACATGGCAATTTTCTTTCCCTGAATGTTTCCTCCGAAATATTTTTCAATTTCTGATACAAGGATCACTTTTTGGGCTGTATTTACATTTTCTGTAGCTTCAAGAATCTGAAAATTAAAATTTTCCTGTTTTCCTGAGTTAATCAGTGCTTTTACGTCTTTAGGAAAGCAGCTTCCTCCATAACCGATTCCTGGGAAAAGAAATCTGTGCCCGATTCTGTCGTCACTTCCCATTCCAAGTCGTACTTTATCAACATCGGCGCCTACTTTTTCGCAATAGTTGGCAATTTCATTCATAAATGTAATTTTTACAGCTAAAAATGAATTGGCAGCATATTTCGTTAATTCCGAAGATTTTTCGTCCATGAAGATAATAGGAATCCCGGTATTGGTAAAGGGCTGATAAATTTTAGCCATAATATCCTGTGCTTTCTGAGCGCTTGCTCCCACAACCACTCTTGATGGGTTCATAGAATCTTCCACGGCAAAACCTTCTCTAAGGAATTCAGGATTGGATACTACGTCGAATGGAATTTGAGTTTTAGAAGAAATTACGTCTCTCACTCTGTCTGCCGTACCCACAGGAACCGTACTTTTATTAACGATCACTTTATATTCCGTCATCATTTCTCCGATATCGTTGGCTACCTTTAAAACATAGGAAAGATCTGCAGAGCCATCTTCTCCCGGTGGAGTAGGTAAAGCCAGATAAACTACTTCACTTTTATCTAAAGCTTCCTTTAAGTTGGTTGTGAAAAACAATCTCTCCGATTGGATGTTCCTTAAGAACATTTCTTCAAGATTGGGCTCATAGATGGGAACTACGCCGTTTTTCATACCTTCTACTTTCTTTTCATCAATATCTACACAGTATACTGAATTTCCAAGTTCTGCAAGGGTGGTTCCTGTAACTAAGCCTACATAACCCGTTCCTACAATAGTAATGTTCAAAATGTATGTTTTTAAAATTTCTACACAAATGTAATAAAAATAGTTTCACAACATCCTTTAATTTGATGTAAATGATTCTTTAACTTATTGACTTGATAATAAGATGATTTTGCTTTTTTACGAAAAATTCGTATATTTGCAATGGATTTACGGGAAAAAATGGGAAGGCTTCGGAAGAAAGCCTTTTTTCGTACTGTAAATCAAGCATTAAATTTATGGAGTTTAGAAAAAGAATTGAAGAATTATTAAATGAATTCCTTGCAACAAGAACAGATTTGTTTCTTATTGATTTAAAGATCTCTGCAGGGGATGCTATCACGGTCATTTTGGACGGTGATAGTGGAGTTACCTTGCAGGATTGTCTTGATGCAAGCCGCGCAGTAGAATTTAATATGGATCGCGAAGAGCATGATTTCAGCTTACAGGTAATGTCGGCAGGATTGAGCGAGCCTCTTGCGACTCCGAGACAGTTTAATAAAAACCTTGGAAGAGAGATCGAAGTCATGTTTGAAGACTCTACAAAAATTGAAGGTGAATTGTCTAAAGTAGATGACGAAAAAATTACACTTGTGCTTCGTTACAGAAAACCGAAAGATATCGGTAAAGGCAAAGTAGATGTGGAAGAGGAGAAAGAGATACCTTACTCTGAGATTAAGAAAGCATTAGTAATAATTAAATTTTAAAAGAAAAAAGAATAAATGGATAATATAGCGTTGATTGAATCCTTTGGTGATTTTAAAGACGAAAAGGGGATCAGTAAGATTGATCTGATGGCAATTATTGAGGATTCACTGAAGACACTTTTGAGAAAAAGATATGATTCTGATGATCATTTTGATGTCATTGTAAACCCTGACAAAGGCGATTTTCAGATTTTTTTAAATAAAACGATTGTTGAAGACGAAATGTCTGAAGATGATGATCTGGAAATTGAGATCTCTGCGGCAAAAAAAATAGATCCTACCTTCGAAGTAGGAGAAGATTTTACCATGGAAATTCCCGTTGCCCAGTTAGGAAGAAGAAATATTCTTACGTTGAAACAGATTTTGGCAACAAAACTGCAGGAACATAACAACGCCATGTTGTATGAGCAGTTTAGGGATAAAATTGGAGAGATTGTTGTAGGAGAAATCCACCACATCCGTCATAAGCACGTAATCTTACTGGATGATGAAGGAAACGAATTTATCCTGCCGAAAGAAAACCAGATCGTATCCGATTTCTTTAAAAAGGGTGAAAATATCAGAGCTATTGTTGAAACAGTAGATTTTAAAGGTTCTAAACCACAGATTATTATTTCCAGAACTGCACCTAAATTCCTGGAAAAATTATTAGAACTGGAAATTCCTGAAATCCAGGATGGGACTATTATCCTGAAAAAGGTAGTAAGAATTCCTGGTGAGAAGGCGAAAATTGCAGTAGATGCTTACGACGACAGAATAGATCCTGTAGGAGCCTGTGTGGGGGTGAAGGGATCCAGAATTCATGGGGTTGTAAGAGAGTTGAGAAATGAAAACATTGATGTGATCCAGTGGTCTAAAAACCCTGAAATCATGGTAAAGAGAGCTTTAGGTAATGTTACCGTTAATAAAATTGATATCAACGAGGAAACCAATTATGCTTTGGTCTATACCCCGGTTGAGGAGATTTCTAAAGTAATCGGAAAACAAGGACAGAATATCAGACTGGCTTCTTGGTTATCAGGATTTGAAATTGATGTATACAGAGAGGCTAGCGAAGATGACGATGTTGATTTAAGAGAATTTAATGACGACATTGAGCAGTGGATTTTGGATGAATTTAAGAAAGTAGGTCTTACAACTGCAAAATCAGTATTGGATAAAGATACGGAGAGTCTTATTAAAATGGTGGATTTGGAAGAAGAAACTATTGAAGATGTGAAGCGTATTCTTAGAGAAGAATTTGAAGATTAAAATTTTAAATAAATTTTAATAAATAGTAAAAAAGAAATACTTTAATTTTAAGAATTAAAAAACAGTAAATAATATAGATGCCAAAAATAAGATTAAATAAAGCGGTTAAGGAATTTAACATATCAATGTCCAGGCTTGTAGAATTTTTACAGTCTAAAGATATTGTGGTTGAAAACAATCCTAACGCTCAATTAGAAGAAGCGGCATATTCTGCATTGGAGGCTGAGTTTGCCAAGGACGGCGAACAAAGAAAGGCTTCCCATGAGGTGGTGATCACAAAAGTTCCGGAAGAAAAACTGGAAATTGAAGAAAAGAAAACCCCTGAAGTAATAAGAGCTAAAGCTAATAAACCAGAAACTAAGATTTTAGGTAAAATAGATTTGGAGCCTAAAAAGCCTGAAGTTGAAGAAATTCCTGCTCCTGCCCCAAAGCCGGAACCGGTGATTGAGGAGAAAAAAGAAGAAGTGGCGCCTGCCCCGGAAGTTAAAGAAACTCCGGAAGTAAAGGCGTCTCCTGAAAAACAGGAATTTAAAGTTCTGGACAAAATTGATTTGTCTCAATTAGAATCTAGAAACAGACCTGCTAAAAAAGACAAACCAAAAGTAGAAGTGAAAAAAGCAGAGGAAAAACCAGTTGAGCCTGTAAAACAAGCTCCAAAACCAGTTGCTGAAACTCCGGCTAAACCCGAAGAGGTAAAGGCTGAGCCTCAAAAAACAGAGGAACCTCAGGAACCGCAAAAAATTGAAACCGTTTATCAGAAGCTTGATGGTCCTAAGATTGTCGGTGAAAAGATCGACTTAACTCAGTTTGCCCCAAAACCTAGTTCCGGAGCGAAAAAGAAAAGGAAAAGAATTGAGAAGCCAGGCGGTCACAACAACCAACAAGGTGGTGGAAATAACCAGCAGGGCGGAAACAATAACAACAATAACCAAGGTGGAGGCCAAGGAAACCGAAACCAGGGTCCAGGAGGCCAGGGTGGGAACCGTCCTCCGGGTCAGGGTGGACAAAACCGTCCTCAAGGCCAGGGTGGACAAGGCGGAAACCGCTTTGGAAACAATAATCAAGGAAACCGTCCGCCAGGTCAGGGTGGAAATCGTCCGCCGGGACAAGGTGGTGGAAACCGTTTTGGAAACAACAACAGACCTGGGCAGAGAACAATGCCTGTTGAGTTAACAGATGAGCAGGTTAAAAACCAAATCAAGGAAACTCTTGAAAAACTAACCAATAAAGGAGGTAAGTCTAAATCTGCTAAACACAGAAAAGATAAGAGAAACTACCGTAGAGAGCAGGATGAGCGTCAGCAAGAGATTGATGCGGCAGACAGAACATTAAAAGTGACCGAGTTCATCACCGTTGGTGAATTGGCCAGTTTAATGAATGTTTCTCCTACCGAAGTTATTTCTGCCTGTTTCTCTCTTGGAGTTATGGTGACCATGAACCAGAGACTTGAAGCGGATACCTTATTATTAGTAGCTGACGAATTCGGTTATAAAATTGAATTCTCTGATGCAGATCTTGAAGATACCGATTCTGAAGATGAAATCGATACTGAAGAAAGCTTACTGTCAAGAGCGCCTGTTGTTACTGTAATGGGACACGTTGACCACGGTAAAACTTCATTACTGGATTACGTAAGAAAAACGAATGTAATCGCCGGTGAATCCGGAGGTATTACGCAGCACATCGGAGCTTATAACGTAAAACTGGAGAATGGTCAGAGAATTACCTTCCTTGATACTCCGGGTCACGAAGCCTTTACGGCGATGAGAGCAAGAGGTGCTCAGATTACCGATATTGCGATTATTGTAATTGCTGCCGATGACGATGTAATGCCGCAAACGAAAGAGGCTATTGCTCACGCTCAGGCTGCAGGAGTACCAATGATCATTGCCATCAACAAGGTAGATAAGCCTAATGCTAACCCGGATAATATCCGTCAGCAGCTTTCCGGCTTAAATCCTCCTGTTTTAGTGGAAGAGTGGGGTGGAAATGTACAGGCACAAGAGATCTCAGCTAAATTTGGTAATAATGTGGATGTATTATTGGAAAAAGTTTTATTACAGGCAGAAATGCTTGAATTAAAAGCGAATCCTGATCGTTCTGCAAATGGTGTTGTGATTGAAGCATCTTTAGATAAAGGAAGAGGTTATGTAGCAACAATGTTGGTGCAAACCGGAACTCTTAAGGTAGGAGATTATGTTGTAGCAGGTAAAAACCATGGTAAAGTAAAAGCTTTGCTTGATGAAAGAGGGAAAAATCTTGATGAGGCAGGTCCTTCTATTCCGGCAACCATCTTAGGTCTGGACGGAGCTCCTACAGCAGGTGATAAATTCCGTGTGTATACCGACGAAAGTGAAGGTAAAACCATCGCCAATAAGAGAGAGCAGCTTCAGAGAGAGCTTTCGATCAGAACGAAAAAACATACCACGCTTGAAGAATTGGGCAGACGTATTGCTCTGGGTGAATTTAAAGAATTAAACATTATCCTTAAAGGTGACGTGGATGGTTCTGTGGAAGCACTTTCAGATCAATTACAAAGATTGTCAACAGAAGAGATCAGTGTGAAAATTCTACACTCAGGCGTAGGACAGATCACGGAATCTGATATCAACTTAGCGGCAGCATCAGATGCGATTATCATCGGATTTAACGTGAGAGCGGGTGCTAATGCGAAAGATCTCGCAGATCGTGAGGAAATTGAGATCAGAACTTATTCTGTCATCTATAAAGCCATTGATGAAGTGAAAGAAGCGATGGAGGGAATGCTTTCTCCGGAAATTCAGGAACAGGTAATTGGTAATGTAGAAATCCGTGAGGTGTTTAAGATCTCCAAAGTAGGTTCTATTGCAGGATGTATGGTTCTTACCGGAAAAGTAACAAGACAGTCAAAAATACGTTTGTTAAGAGACGGTATTGTGAAATTCGACGGAGAACTGGAAAGCTTGAAACGTTTCAAAGATGATGTAAGAGAAGTAACCAAAGGTTACGAATGCGGATTGAATCTTAAAGGATATAATGATATTGAACAAGGCGACATTCTAGAGGTCTATGAAGAAGTTGCCGTTAAGAAAAAGTTGAAATAACTCTACTTTTTACAGATAAATGAAAACCACCTTTTCAAAAGGTGGTTTTTTTATTTTTTAACTTTTTTATAATTTATAATAATTCTAAATAAGTTTTAACTTTTTAACAAAAACGTGTTAAAAGTTTTTTTTGCTGTACAAAAAATGTATTTTATTTAACGATGAGTGCGTATTTTTATTAAATATTATTTGTTTTAACACAAATTTATAGTAAAATATAAATCTAACTCTCTAATATGTGGTAAAAAAACTTGCAAGTGTTAATATTTATTAACATATTTGCCCATTAAAATATATTAAAATTTGTTAATATGAATGTTAAACTACGTGTATTAAGTGCTGGAGCATTGTTCTTTTTGGGGCAAGCGGCTTTTGCGCAAACTAAGAAGGATACTGTTACAAAGGAACAGAAGATCGAAGAGGTTGTTGTGGTGGCCTATGGTACTCAGAAAAAACAGAGTATTACAGGGTCAATTACTACTGTTAATGCAAAGCAACTAGAGGATGCTCAGTCATCAAATGCTATGCAATCCTTAACGGGTAAAGTTGGAGGTGTACAGATATCTGCTAATTCAGGGCAGCCAGGAGATCCTCCTCAAGTCAGATTTAGAGGAATTGGTTCACTTTCGTCTTCTAATAATCCTTTATATGTTGTAGATGGAGTTCCTTACAATGGAAATATAAATGCTATTTCCAATCAGGATATAGAAACTATTTCCTTCTTAAAAGATGCTTCTGCTAATGCTTTATATGGAAGTAGGGGAGCTAATGGTGTTGTTTTAATTACAACTAAAAAAGCTAAGAAAGGAAGATTTTCTGTGACATTTGATACAAAGTTTGGGGTTAATTCTAGGGCTGTCAAAGAGTATGATATTATTACTGATCCAGGTGAATATTACGAAGTTTTTTATAATAGACTTGTTACCGATGGTGTATATAATGGTTTGACAATGCAAAATGCAGCTGTTAATGCGGCTAATACTATGATTCCAGACTGGTTAGTTTATAATAATTATAATGTCGCTGATAATCAGGTTATTGATCCTACAACAGGAAAGATTAATAGTAATGCCAAGTTATTATATCATGATGATTGGAATAAAAATTTATTCAAAGATAGAACACGCCAAGAGTATAATATTAATATAGCGAATTCTTCAGAAAAGAATGATATTTATCTATCTTTAGGATATTTGAATGATGAAGGATATGTAATTAATTCCGGATTTAAAAGATATACAGCAAGATTGAATAATGAACTAAGATTAACATCTGATATTAAAGTAGGTGTTAATTTAAACTATGCTAGAGCGGAGCAAAATGCGCCAATACAAGGAGCTTCTTCAGGTCAATATAGTAACCTGTTTAGTTGGGCTAGAAATATTGCTCCAATATATCCAATTTGGGCAAGAGATACTAGTGGAGGCTTTATGTTAAATAATGCAGGTGAACGTCAGTATGATTTTGGAACGCTCTCTGGTCCTATGGGATTAGGTCGTCCTTACGGAGGTACACTAAACCCATATGGTACAACTTTGTTGGATATTAAAAGAAATGCTGAAGATAATTTAAGCGGAAGAGCATATGCTTCGATTAATTTCTTAAAAGATTTCAATTTTACTTATAATCTAGGTTATGATTTGTTAAGTGGTTATTACGTTGACTATTCTAATAATATAGGAGGCGATGCAGCAGGATATGGAGGAAGTATTACAAATGCTACAACTAATGATTATACTGTTACAAATCAACAATTATTAAATTGGAATAAAAGTTTTGGAAAGCATAGTTTTAGTGTTATGGTTGGACATGAAACATCTGACTTCACTAGTAAAATGTTAGCTGGAAGTAAAAATAATATTGCAATTCCTGACCTACCAGTACTAAGTAATGCTACAAAATTTGCTGCTTTAAATAGCTATAATGATTTATATAAAGTAGAGGGATATCTATCAAGAATAAACTATAACTATGATAACCGATACTTTATTAATGGAAGCTTTAGAAGAGATGGTTCATCTGTATTTGCTCCAGAAAATAGATGGGGTAATTTTTTCGGCCTAGGTGCGGCTTGGGTTGCTACCAATGAGGCTTTTTTAAATGATAGCAATATTATAACTAATTTAAAATTAAAAGCTAGTTATGGTGAACAAGGAAATGATAATATATTATATGCCGGGAATGTTAATCTAAGCAATAGATCTTATTTTGGATATGGAAGAAACTATTATGCTTACGAATCTCAATGGGAAGTAGTACCGGATTCAGATGGTAATATGACTATTGTTCAAGTATATGAAGGAAATAGAGATATTAAATGGGAAGTTTCTAAAAATTTAAATGTTGGATTTGAGTTAAGCTTATTTAACAAAATTAATATAGATGCTCAATATTTTGAAAGAGGAGTAAATGATATGATTTATAATAAACCTCTACCAGCATCCACTGGAACGAGATTCATTTCGACTAATATTGGAGATATGAAGAATAGAGGGGTGGAAGTATCAGTTGATGCAAGTATTTTTAACACATCAAACTTCTCTTGGAATTTATTTGCAAATGTAACTCACTATAAAAATGAAGTTACTTATTTGCCTGATAGCTTTGTTTCTGGAATATTTAAGTTTGAAAAGGGAGCAGCTGCATATACTTATTATCTAAGACAATTTGCTGGTGTTGATGCTTCGAATGGAGATGCCTTATGGTATATGAATGATACAAATGGTAATAAAGTTACAACTAATGATTATACTCTAGCAACATTATATCTTAGTGATAAAACATTAAATCCTAAAGCGTATGGTGGTTTTGGAACTAATGTAACATATAAAGGTGTAAGTGTAGCTTTGAATTTTGCATATCAATTTGGTGGTTATATGTATGATAACGTTTATCAGGGATTAATGCCATCTGGTGGTGATAATATTGGTCAAAACTATCATAAGGATGTTTATAATACTTGGACTCCGACAAATACGAATGCAATATTACCAGCTCTTGATTTGTCAAGACCTAATCAAATGGCAGCTTCTGATCTTTTCTTGATTAAGTCAGACTATATAAGTTTGCAAGACGCTTCAATTAGCTACGATTTTAACAAAAATTTATTGCCAGAAGGTCTTACTGGACTTAAATTTGGAGTTTATGGTAGTAATCTTGCGATGTGGAGTAAAAGAAAAGGAATGGATCCTAGATTAGCTAGAATAGGTGCATCTGGAAGTAATGGTGTTTCTTTAAATAATTATGGAGTTGTAAGATCAATCTCTTTAGGTTTAACGGTTAAATTTTAATTAAAATGAAAAAGATAACAATATATTCACTATTAGTATCAACTGTTTTTTTTACAAGTTGTAGTAATGAATTTTTAAATACGGCTCCTGAGTCTACTGTAAATGAGGGGCAACTTGGAACATCTCCTTCTGCTCTTCAAGGTTTATTAGATGGTGTATATACAGGATTTAGAACTTTCGGTAATACTAACGGAGGTAATCATGAGGATTATGGGCATAAATCAATGCTTGCTGGGTTAGATTTGATGTCTAATGACGTAACTATGGCTAAGTCAAGTTGGTATATTAGTTGGTATAATTATACTGGAAGAGTACAGACTAATAGCAGATCTCTTCTTCCGTGGAATACTTATTACCTTCAGATTAAATCTGTTAATACAATTATTAATGGGATTGAATCGGGTACTGTTACTGATGATGAAAAACCTATATTAGGACAGGCATATGCTTTAAGAGCTCTCTCTTATTTTATGTTAGCAAGAGTTTATGGACCAACATATGTAGGACATACAGGAGATTTATGTGTACCTATTTATACATCAGTGGGTTTTGAAGGAAAGTCAAGGTCAACAGTTGGAGAAGTATATGCATTAGTTGAAAGTGATTTATTAAAATCAGTTGATTTACTAAATGGTTATGCAAGACCAACGAGAGAAAAAATAGATAAATCAGTTGCGCAAGCATTATTAGCAGAGGTATCTTTAGAAATGGGGAAATACCCGCAGGCAGCACAATCGGCAAATTCTGCCAGACAAGGGTATGACTTAGGTACTGAATCTCAGTGGAAAAATGGTTTCTATGATCTTACTTTAACATCTGATGCAATGTGGGGTGCAGTTATTACAACAGCAACTACATCTTTTGTTGCAAGTTTCCATGGACATTTTGATAATACAAATGCGAGCGGTTATGCAGGAGGTTTAGGTATTTATAAAAATATAGATAAAAGGCTTTACGATAAAATTTCTAGTACTGATTATCGTAAAAAAGCTTTTGTGTCACCCGTTACAGGTGATCCTACTTATCCTCAATTGCCCGCTTATGCCAATGTTAAGTTTATAGATCCTACCGTATCAGATGCTGATTATATATATATGAGAGCTTCAGAAATGTATTATATTGAAGCAGAGGCATTAGCTAGGTCAGGAAATGAGACTCAAGCAAAGGCTGTGTTAACACAAATTACAAAATCAAGAGATGCTGCCTATATATCATCTTCTAATACAGGTGCATCTTTAATCGACGAAATTATTACTCAAAAGAGAATTGAATTATGGGGAGAAGGTGTTGCTTGGTTTGATATGAAGAGATTAGGGGTTGGTTTAAATAGAATTTATACAGGAACTAATCATCCTACATTTGGACAACTGGATATTTCAGCAAACTCGTCAAGGTTTTTATGGCAAATTCCGCAGGCCGAGATTGATACGAATCCAAATATTGTACAGAATCCTAATTAATTATATTTCTATAGTCTGTTTATATAAATTACGACTAAATTATAAAAACCCTGCTTTAAGCAGGGTTTTTTATTTCCTTTTATTTCTTATTTTTGCCTTACAAAAAAGAATAATGAAGTATATACTTTTCATAATAACTTTCTTCGGATTTATAACTAATGCCCAGGTCATTAATAAAACAGACTCCAACAGGCTGGATAAAAAACAGGCGGCAAAAGATACCCTGGTTATCGACTCCGGGAAGAAGGACTCCTTAAAAATATTTAAGCCTACCATTAATGATTATCAGTATCAGACACAGTTTTCTGAAAAAAAGGTGTTTGATACGGTTATGACTTTTGATAAAACCTATATCTTCACCCAGTACAACAACAGAGATAACTTTGGAAGGGCACAGTTTGCGAATGTAGGAGCGGGCTTCAATCCGCTGGCTTTTGAAGTGAATGCAGAGCAGAATTTATCATTGCTTCCCAGTAATAAGTCGTATGGGATTTTAGGGATAAATGATATTCAGTACTATGATGTAAAAACGCCTACTGCGACTTTTGTGTATCATAACACCATGAAAAATGGTGCAGCGCTGAAATCTACCTACACTCAGAATATCGGTAAAAGATTCAATTTTGCGGTGGAGTATCTGGGACTTCGTTCTCAGGGACTGTATAGAAATTCACTGGCTTCGAACAATAACGTTTTATTTTCAGGACATTATACCTCCAAAAGCGGAAATTATGAATTGTTTGCCCATTATTTACACCAAAATGTAAATAATCAGGAAAACGGAGGGATTACGCGGGATGATCTTTTCCAGGACGGTGACAGCAACTCTAATAACCGTCTTAATATGCAGGTAAACCTTTCTTCTTCCAGTTCTCAGTTTTCTTATCGAAGATATTATTTAAGCCACCAGTTTACCCCTTTTAATGCCCAAAAGTTTCCTTTTAGAATAAGACATACCATTTTTCATCAGGGAAATAAATATTTCTACCATCAGAACGCGCTGGAAGGGTATTGGTACACCAACAATAATCAATTGGTAAATGGATACTCACTGGGAACTCAAAAATTTTCAAATAATTTAAGCAATACCGTGAGTTTGGTTTTTGATAATGAAAACCTAAAACTGGATGCCGGCGTTCGTTATCAAATGCTGGAATTCGGACTGGAAAACGGAATTACAATAGACAACGTTGTTTACCCGACGGAGCTTAAAGAAAACAGAGTAGGAGCGGTAGGAAATTTAGAGGTTAAACTTTTTGATAAGATTCATTTAAATTCATTTTTAGAGTTTTCTAAGGGAAGTCAGTTCGGAAATTATCTGAAAACAACCAATAATTTAAGATTTGAGCCCATTAAAGATTACTTTGTAAATGCAAAAGTAAATTTTCAAAGCGTTTATCCGAGTTTCAATTATCTCCTGAATACCTCAATATACAATAGATTTAATTATTATCTGCAGGATGCAAAAAATCAGGCAATCACCGAAATTGGCGGAAATATCAATTTAAAATGGTTTAAAACCGAATTGTTTGCCAACTATTTCAGAATAGACAATTACACGTATTTCGACAGCAATGCGCAGCCGAAACAAAGTGAAAGCTCACTGAATATTTCCCAAATTGGAGGCGATGCCACATTCAGCTACGGCAGTTTTCATTTGAATACCAGATTGCAGTTCCAGAATGCACTTTCCAATAAAGAACTCTATCCAATGCCTGGATTTATTGGTAGAGCGAATATCTTCTATCAGGGAAAATGGTTCAAAAAAGCAGCAGAGATTCAGACAGGAATTAAGGTTTACTATTTTTCTCAATTTGCCACAAGAGAATATTTACCGGTGATTAATGAGTATATTTTGCCGGGATCCAATTCGTTTTCTATTGGCGGACAGCCTTTAATAGACGTTTATTTTAATATGAAAATTAAAAAAATGTTCTTCTTTATTGAAGGTCAGCAAGTAGGATCGGCTATTTCAAATAATAAAGCATACGCATTTCCGCACTATCCGGTTTATGATTTTAGATTAAACATCGGTATTGTGTGGTATATGTTCAACTAAAACTTACATCAGGTTGAAAACTATAAAAAAAATATCATTTAACGATATAGAAAGTATTCCTCAGTTGATTAAAGATTTTATAAATCAAAAAATTGAGGGTTTTGAAGAAAATACGTTTTCTTTAGATCATTTTAAAAATCAAATCCATCAAAAACAAAATTCTTTTACTTCCGGGCAAAGAAATACGCTGTCGGATGTTTTAGAAAAGCAGCTTTCTCATCTGCAGCTCTCTTCAGAACAGAAAAAAAATATCGAGTATTTAAGGCAGCCTGATACATTTACAATAACCACAGGACATCAGTTGAATTTATTCTCCGGGCCGGCCTTCTTTGTATATAAAATTTTGCAAACCATTAAAACCTGTTCTTATCTTAAAGAAAATTTTCCGGATTTTAATTTTGTTCCTGTATACTGGATGGCTTCGGAAGATCATGATTTTGCTGAGATCAACCATTTTAAAACCGAGAATAATTATTTTGAGATCAATGAAAAATCCGGTGGTGCAGTTGGCAGAATTACAATTCATGATACCTTCTTTATTTCTGAGTTTGAACAGGAATTTAAAGATTCCGTTTTTGGGACAGAATTAATTTTAATGCTGAAAGAAGCCTATAAAGTGGGAAATACTTTAACTCAGGCCATTCAGATTTTGGTGAACAGGCTGTTTTCATACTTTGGTCTCTTAATTTTGGATGGAGACTCAAAAGCGCTTAAAAATCAGCTTAAACAGACCTTTAAAGATGAACTTCAGCATTCCAGTTTATATAAAAACTCAAAAGCGAAAGTCGATTTTTTAAAGGAAAAATACGGAAAAGTTCAGGTAAATCCACGCGAAATTAACCTTTTCTACCTTTCCGAAACGAGAGACCGAATTGAATATGACGGAAAAAAGTACAGTATTGTAGACAAGAATATTCAGTTTACAGAGGAAGAAATGCTTGCGGAGCTTGAAAATCATCCTGAAAAATTCAGTCCGAATGCCTTAATGCGTCCCGTATATCAGGAAACGATCTTACCCAATTTGGCCTATATCGGAGGAAATGCAGAGATTATGTACTGGCTTGAAATAAAAGATTACTTCGCCACCATCAACATCCCTTTTCCTATTCTTATTCCCCGAAATTCTATGTTGTTTTTAAAAGAAAAAACCATTGGAAAGATTGAAAAACTGGATTTGAAAGTGGAAGATTTTTTCCGGAATTTCACCACAATTACCAATAGTAAGATCATAGACGGAAATATTATTCTTAAATTATTGGATGAAAAAGAAAATATTTTGATCAATCAGTTTTCAGAATTGAGGTCTGTCGCCGAAAAAACGGAGAAATCTTTCGGAAATATGGTCACTGCAGAGGAAGTTAGACAGCTAAAATCGTTCAAAAGAATGAAAAAACGTCTGCTTCATGCAGAAAAAATAAAGCAGCAAGAAATGTTAAATAGACTAGAAAATCTGTTTTTAGATGTACATCCTTCTAAGAATTGGCAGGAAAGGGTTTATAATTTTAGCGTATTCTTCTCAAATTACGGAAATCACTGGATCGAGAATTCTTTGGAAGAATTAAAAATAACAGAATCTCAGCTAGTTATTGTTGCTATTTATTCTTAAAAAATTTAATATTGTAAAATAATATTAAATTATTTTACGATGACAAAAGAATTTTTTACCACATGCAGTATTCTACTGTGTTGGCTAGTTTCTGCCCAAACTACTCACACCGCAGTAAGAGGAGATAATATGTACAGCATTGCTAAACAATATGGCACTTCTGTAAATGATTTATTAAAACTTAACCCTAAATTTGAAGAAAGACAACTGCAAATAGGGGATGTTTTAAAGGTGAATGCAAAGGGAAAGACGTTAACTGAGAAAAAAACGTCCATCGCTTCTCAGTTTAGTAATATTACCCTGAAAAGCACTCTGAAATTTTCTGATATTATGAAAGATTATCGTATTTCTGAAAAAGATTTAAGAATTTTAAATCCGGATCTCGATTCTCAGCTTAAACCCGGAGGTAAAATTGTTTTGCCCAATGAAAACATAGTTCAATATGAAGTGGCCATGCAAAAGGCCTGGGAAAAAGGCTTGGCGAAGTCTAAAAAAGAAATACATAATAAAAAGAATGACAATCAGATTTCGCTTGCTAAAATTATTTTAGACCGGAGTCATGTGATCAAAAATATTGCCAACTACTATAATATCTCAGAATCCGAACTCAAAGAGCTCAATCCGGATTTGGATTCTAAAGTAAAAGTGGAAGGAGAAATTATTCTGCCCATTGACAAAATCAAAAATACGAAAGAATCGCGTATTACATTTTAATGATACAAAGACTCAGCATATTGCTGAGTCTTTTTTAGCACTCAAAAACAGGAAGAAAAGACATAACTTGGGTAACTTTTCTGGAATCAAATCAGAAATACGGGCTCAATAACTTCACGTCTTTACAAAAAACCAACCTGAGATTTATTGGCTTAATTTTTCAACATTCTCTCAGAAAATAAATAAATTTTTTCATAAAATTTTAAACAGACGCTGTAAAAACATGAAATGATTTGATTAATTTTATCCATTTCTTATGAACTTTTCTATGACTATTGAGATTTTCAGAAATTAATAAGTGTTGTCATTTAATTTTAAAGAAGTATTTTTGTAAATTATAATTATCGACTATGATAAAAAGGTTTTTTATTCTATCCAGTTTATGTATGGTTTTGGGAGTGTCTGCTCAGAAATCGCACACGGTTGCAAAAGGGGACAATCCTTATAATATTGCAAAAAGATACGGTATGACTGTAGATGAATTGCTGAAGATGAATCCAAAGTTTAAGGAGGGCAAACTCGCTATTGGCGATGTTTTGGCGGTGAAAAGTGATAAAACGACGAACACAGCGCCAAAAACAGCTGTTGTGGAAAAGCCAAAAGCCATCGCTACTTCACAGCTGGGTAAAATTGTTTTGCAGCCTAAACAAACGATTTACGGGATCACCAAACAATACCGTATTTCTGAAACGGATCTTAGAAAACTGAATCCTGAGCTGGATTCTCATATGAAGATTGGTGACGAGATTGCTTTACCTCTTGAAAGTATTAAAAAATACGGCGGGGAGCAGGCTGTAGCAGCGGTTTCAACTCCTAATCTCACAGAACAGACAAAAGTGGAAACCCCGGCTCCGATTGCCGATGGCGAAAGCTATGTTGTTCAGCCAAAAGATAATTATTACAGAATTTCAAAACAGTTTACTATTTCTCAGAAGGAACTTTTTGCTTTGAATCCTGGATTGGAGGAAAAAGGATTGAAACCTGGAGAAAGCATTATCATAAGAAAATCAAATGCCACTCCGGTTGCCGAATCTTCTTCTTCTAATTCAAAAACAAAAGTAGATTCAGGAAACGAGAGGTCTTCAGCTAATACAACAGTTATTGCTGATGATTTTGTAACCTATACCGTTCAGCAGGGGGATACGGTATTCTCAATTGTGAATAAATATGGGATTTCAATCGATGAACTGATTGCATTAAACCCAGATCTTTCCCATGGTCTGAAAACTGGAATGGTTTTAAAGATCAAAAAGCTGGATCCTGCTTACGTGAAGAAAAACGGTGATGCCCTAAGTGTTGTTTTAATGCTTCCTTTCGGATACAGTACCAACGAAACGCAGTACAGAACAATGGCAATGGACTTTCTTACCGGAGCAAAATTAGCCATTGAAAGAAATGCAGGAAACGGACAGAAACTTGAGGTGAAAATTGTTGACTCAGGAAACGAAGCAACCTTCAGAAATTCTTTAACGCAATTACATCCTGATAATACAGATTTAATTATCGGCCCATTTTTCAAGTCGAATGTAGTGGATGTGCTCGACTTTACTAAAAATCAAAAAATCCCGATTGTGGCGCCTTTTGCCAACTCTCCGGAATTATATAATTACAGCAATCTGATTATCGTTGAGACGAATGACCAGACCTATGCTGATAAAATTGTGGATGAAGTGAAAGCTTCTTACTCAGATCAAAAAATCTACATTGTAGCAGATGCTAAAAAAGAGAATGCCAGCTATATTAAAGCTGGTCTCGAAAAAGCGCTTAAAAACCCAACGGTAACCATCGTTAATACTCCTGCAGATATTCAGGTGGATCAAAATATGATGACAGGGCAGTCTGCTCCGGTAATTGCGATTTTGGCTAATGATGATTCTGCAGCAGGTGAAGCATTTTCCACTAAGGTTATTGCTTTATCTAAAGAAGTGCAGGGGGTAAAAGCGTTCAGTATGTACTATTCACCAAGCTTCGAAAGAAAAGTCGATGATCTGAGCCAGGCTAATTTAGTCTACTTAATGGATCGAAAGATTAATACCGATGGTAGCTTCGAAAAAGAAATTCTCGCTGCTTATAAGAGCAAATATTGTAAGACACCTCCTAAATATGCCATTGTTGGTTTCGATGTTGTGAACGATATGTTAACCAGAGAAAATAAGAAAGGAGAGATTTTCAAACAGATGAATAAGGTTCAGACTCAGCTGGCTACCAAGTTTGAGTTTGTAAAAGCCAAAGCAAACGGGGCATATGTAAATACCGGTTACAGAGTAATCAGGTTAGTTCCGTAAGGATATTATTAACATTATATTTATATTTGCAAAATATTTTAAATTATTAAATGAAAGCACTTGTATTTCCTGGGCAGGGTTCTCAGTTCGTAGGGATGGGAAAAGAATTATACGATTCTAGAAAAGACATTAAGGACTTGATGCAATCTGCCAATGAAATTTTAGGTTTCGATATTCTTTCTATTATGTTTAATGGAGCGGATGAAGATCTTAAGAAAACGGAGGTTACCCAACCTTCTATTTTTATACATTCTGTAGCAGCGCTTAAAGCGGTGAACGGTCTTGGCGCCGAAATGGTGGCGGGACATTCTTTAGGAGAATTTTCAGCATTGGTGGCCAATGGCGTTTTATCTTTTGATGACGGCCTGAAATTGGTTTCCGAAAGAGCAAAAGCGATGCAGGCAGCTTGTGATGCCAACCCGAGTTCTATGGCCGCAATTTTAGGATTGGAGGATGCTAAAGTGGAAGAAATATGTGCTGCAATCAGCGGTATCGTAGTTCCTGCAAATTACAACTGTCCCGGACAATTGGTAATTTCCGGAGAAACTGCAGCTGTTGAGGAAGCTTGTATTAAATTAAAAGAAGCCGGAGCAAAAAGAGCATTATTGTTACCTGTAAACGGGGCCTTCCATTCTCCTTTGATGCAGCCTGCACAAGAGAGACTGGCGTCTGCAATAGAAAAAACAAAATTCAGAAAAGCAACCATTCCTGTTTATCAGAACATCACAACGACAGCGATTACAGATCCTGATCAGATTAAAAACAATCTTATCGCTCAGTTAACGGGTCCTGTAAAGTGGACACAGTCTGTACAGAATATGATTAAAGACGGAGCCAGTAACTTCATCGAAGTTGGTCCCGGAAAAACACTTCAGGGGCTGATCAAGAAAATTGACGGGTCTGTGTCTGTGGCTTCTGCTATTTAAATAAAAAATATGGGCGAGATATTTTCACCGGGAAAGCTAATGCTTACTTCAGAATATTTCGCAATGGATGGAGCTCTTGTCTTAGCGGTACCAACCAAGCTGGGACAAGAGTTTTATTTTGAAGAAAAATACGACGGAAACTCCCTGATCTTCTGGGAAGCCCATCATCAAAACAAATTATGGCTGAAGGCTGTCATTGATTATAAAAAGTGGCAGATCCTCGAAACCAATCTTATTTCAAGTGCTGAATTTATTTTAAAAACACTTAAAAACGTTCAGTCACTTTCTACAATCAGATTCAGGAACGATTTTACGTATCATTTAAAAACCAACCTTCAGTTTCCTGCCAATTACGGATTGGGAAGCAGTTCTACGCTGATGACCAATCTTGCGGAATGGGCAGAGATTGATCCTTTTCATCTCAATTCTATCAGTTTGGGCGGCAGCGGTTACGACATCGCCGTGGCAAAGGAGAAATCTGCGGTGCTGTTTCAAAGCAAGCCTGAGATTACATATGAAAGGACGAATTTCAGTCCTCCATTTAAAGATGAGCTCATTTTTATTCATCTCAATCAAAAGCAGGATAGCCGAGAAGGAATCCATTTTTACAAGTCAAAAATAAAGTCTCAAAAACGGGTTGATGAATTTTCGAATCTTACAAGAAATATTTTAGTATGTAACGAATTGGAAAATTTTTCTCAATTAATGTTAATTCATGAGCAACAAATTTCTGAATTCCTTGAAATTCCCACAGTTAAGGAGCGTTTTTTCCAAGACCTCCCTGTTTTTGTTAAAAGTTTGGGAGCCTGGGGTGGAGATTTTGTAATGAGCTCAAAATTTGATGGCTTTGAGGACTATTTTTGGGAGAAAGGTTTTCGTACAATTTTCAATTGGAAAGATTTAATGGATTTGTAATCAATAGGTTATAAACTTGTTTTTTTATTTGCCATTCTGACTTATATCATTATATTTAAACCACTTTTAACAATTAATTAATATTAATTTTGTTGAAGGCCAAAATAGAAATAGAAAATATAAGTAAAATGAAACATGCTAAAATCATCCAGGATTTAGAAAAACTAGGGATTAAAGGAAATTATGAAGTCATTTACAATCCTTCGTATGAAGAATTGTATCAGGCTGAAGTTTCTCCTGAAAATCAAGGATTTGAGAGGTCTGAACTTACAGAATCTGGTGCGGTATCAGTAAAAACAGGAATTTTCACAGGTCGTTCACCTAAAGACAGGTATATTGTTCAGGATGATGTTACAAAAGACACGATTTTTTGGGACGGTAAAGTAAATCTGCCGACATCTCCGGAAATTTTCCAGTCTTGTAAAGGCTTAGTGCTGAATCAACTTTCTGATGCTAAAAAAATCTATGTTGTAGATGCATTCTGCGGAACCAATACAGATACGAGATTAAAAGTAAGATTTATCGTTGAAGTGGCATGGCAGGCACATTTCGTTACAAATATGTTCATCCGCCCGTCTCATTATGAGCTTGAAAGCTTCGGAGAGCCGGATTTCACTGTTATTAATGGCTCTAAAACAACCAACCCGAATTGGGAAGCTCAGGGATTAAATTCTGAAAACTTCGTGATGTTTAACCTTACAGAAAAACTTCAGATCATTGGAGGAACCTGGTATGGTGGCGAAATGAAGAAAGGAATGTTTGCCATGATGAACTACTATCTTCCTCTGAAAGGGATGGCTTCTATGCATTGTTCTGCAAACGTTGGTGAAGAAGGAGATGTTGCTCTTTTCTTCGGTCTTTCGGGAACAGGAAAAACAACGCTTTCAGCAGATCCGAAAAGATATCTGATCGGTGATGATGAGCATGGCTGGGACAACAACGGAGTATTCAATTATGAAGGAGGTTGCTATGCAAAAGTAATCGACCTTTCAGAAGAAAAGGAGCCGGATATTTTCCGGGCGATTAAAAGAGACGCACTTCTTGAAAATGTAGTGGTTAACGATGGGATTGCTGATTATACAGACGGATCTATCACAGAAAATACGAGAGTTTCTTATCCGATTTATCATATTAATAAAATTGTTTTGCCTTCAAAAGCGGGGCATGCGAGCAAGATCGTTTATCTTTCTGCAGATGCTTTCGGCGTATTGCCTCCGGTTTCTGTGCTGGATGAAGATCAGGCGCAGTATCACTTCCTTTGTGGTTATACTTCAAAACTAGCCGGAACAGAAAGAGGAATTACAGAACCTCAGCCTTCATTCTCCCCTGCATTTGGTGAAGCATTTTTAACATTACACCCAACAATGTATTCAAAAACATTGATTGGTAAAATGAAAGAACATGGTGCTAAAGCATATCTTGTAAACACAGGTTGGAACGGGACAGGAAAAAGAATTTCTCTGAAAGATACAAGAGCGATTATTGATTCTATCATCGACGGATCTATTGAAAATGCTCCGAAAACAAGAATTCCAATTATGAATCTTGAAGTTCCTACAGAATTACCGAACGTTTCTGAAGGGATTCTAGATCCAAGAAATACATATAACGAAGTTTCTGAATGGGAAGAAAAAGCGAAAGACTTAGCTTCAAGATACATCAAAAACTTTGAACAATATTGTAACACCGAAGAGGGCAAAAAGCTTATCGCTTCAGGTCCTCAGTTACAAAAACAGGCAATTAACTAAATTAGGAAGCCTCATCATTGATGAGGCTTTTTTATTTAAATATGTTTTACATTTTAGATAAACCATTCTTTACCTTCGTGTAATCTTTTAATAAAGTCAGAGAATGACGTTCCTATAATAATATTGTATTCACTATTAAGATCGATAAAAGGAGATAATATAATTTGATAATTATTTTCGTTAATAAATTGTACGCCAATAAATTCACTGCTTCCATTGTCCCCAATAGCAATTGTGCTGTATAAGTTGTTGGTTATTTCATATTCTATGTTGAAATCAATTAAATCTTCTAAATCCCAAAGTCTTAGAAATTCATTTCCTATTATGCCTTCATTTTCTGTATAGCGGATAGAATATGCTCTGTAATCTTGTGGTAGTTCAAAACCTATTTTTTCTTCAATTATTCTGAAATTGAAGTTCAGATTTTCGGATCTAACCTTCCAATCATATTCAAATAAAATTTCGTCAATAGAACTCATGATTTAAAGACTGTAATTCATTAACTATTTCAAACTCAAAATGGCCAATCGATATCCATCCATACCAAAACCGGATAAAACCGCATCGGAATTTGCTGCCGTCACCGACTTCTGCCGAAATTCTTCTCGCTTATAAATATTACTGATGTGAACCTCAATTTTCTGCTTCTGAATATTCTTTAAACAATCGGTAATCGCATAAGAATAATGCGTAAATGCTCCCGGATTAATTACCAAAGCATCAAAATCATCTTTTTGAAGACGGTTTATCAATTCACCTTCAATATTTGATTGATAATAGGATATCTCATGGGTGGTAAATTCAGATTGTAATTTTTCTAAATAATCTTCCATCGTTACCGTTCCGTAAATTTCAGGCTCTCGTGTACCTAACAGGTTAAGATTAGGACCGTTTACAATTAAAATTTTCATAGCATAAAATTAAAAACTTTTTTTGAATTTCCGCTCCGTCAGTTTGTTTTTAGCAGCGTAGCGGAGAAAATGTATCGAGAACCCGTGTTTCAAAGCATAAAATTTGTCTTTTAAACAATAACTTCTCGACACAATTTTTTTCAAAAATCACTCGAAGTGACGAAGGTTCATGTATTGGATCTTAATTCTAATTCAGCTTTAAAAGCAATTTCATCCATTACATTATTTTTAATGATATTTCTCATATTTGAAAATTCAACAATTTGTGTAACTGTCTATTTTGATGGTTTTTAAAATAAATTTAACATAATTTTCATAAAATTATAATCAAAAATTTTAAAGTCTACTTGTTTTGTAGACTATTTGTTTTTAGCTTTGCAATCCTATTACGATCGGCTTATAAAGAAAGATGGAGGGAACTGACCCTGTGAAGTCTTAACAACCTGCGCGAGGCAAGGTGTTACATTCAGCCTTAAAAAGGAAAGATAAGCAATACTTAAATTCTATTTATTGATGCTTATTGTTGTCTTTTTTGTAAAAGGTTGATTTTAAATTAATGATAAACAAAATTGATTATGAGTAATAAAAAACTATTTAATTCCAAGGTTTGGATTCCACCTGTGGCGGTATTTTTCTTAGGAATTATCGGAGTGAAAGGTCAGGAAGCAAAAAAAGATACCCTTCACGAAAAAGAAATAGACGAAGTGGTGGTTGTGGCTTACGGTAAGGCCAAAAGAAACAGCTATACAGGATCGGTTTCCACCATTTCAAGTGATAAAATCAACAAAAGACCGGTTACGAATATTACGAAAGCCCTGGAAGGTCAGGTTCCCGGACTTCAGGCGGTAAGTGCTTCGGGACAGCCGGGGTCTGTAGCTTCGGTTCGTATCCGGGGAATTGGTTCTGTAAGTGCATCAAGCGACCCTTTGTATGTGGTGGACGGTCTTCCGTATGATGGAAATATCAATGCCATCAGCCCGAATGATATTGAATCAATCAGTGTGCTGAAAGATGCCACTGCGAGTTCTTTGTATGGTTCAAGAGGGGCAAACGGAGTCATTATTGTCACCACAAAATCAGGTCGAAAAGGAGAATCAAAAATTAATTTTAATATCAGTCAGGGATTTTCTTCGCGGGCGGTTAAAGATTATGCTCAGGTAAGTACCGATCAGTATTTTGAATTGTATTGGGAAGCGTTGAGAAACGGATACGTTGCGAATAATATTGCACCTCAGCAGGCGGCTCAAATGGCCAGCAGTTCGTTAATAACAGGCAGTAATGGTTTGGGAATAAATCCGTACGGTAAGGATTACCCGAATCCTGTAGGAACAGACGGGAAGTTACTGGCGGGAGCAAAAGCATTGTGGGACGACAATTGGGCAGATGTTTTACAGCGTGTGGCATCCAGAAATCAGGTGGATTTGGATTTCAGCGGTGGAAATGAAAAGAGCAATTACTATTTTTCTTTAGGCTATTTAGATGACAAAGGTGTTGCCATAGAATCTGGTTTTAAAAAATACAGCACAAGATTAAAATTAAACTCTGAAGTAAAAAAATGGCTGAATATCGGTGCCAATTTAAGTTATACCAATAGTATTCAGCAGGCGCCGCCATCATCAGATTCGAGTTCGGACAATATTATTAATGTGGGGCGAAGCATCCCGTCATTTTATCCTTATTACGAAAGAAATGCAGACGGAAGCCATAAGCTGGATGCCGCAGGAAATACCATTTTCGATTTTGGAAAATACAGGCCTTCGAATGCTTTGCAAAATCAGAATCTGGCCGCAACTTTACCTTTAGATAAAAACGAAAACAGAGAGGATAACTTTTCAGGAAAAGGATTTGCCGATTTTACTTTCTTACCTGAACTGAAGTTTAAAACGAGCTTTTCTGTTGATTTAGTCAATTATAACGGACATTATTATACCAATTCATTGCTGGGACAGGGGACGGAAATTGGCGGTTCGGTGACGAGAACCAATTCCAGAACACTTTCCTATACCACGAGTAATATTTTAACATACGATAAAAAATTCGGGCAGCATCATATTAACCTTTTAGGGGGTCAGGAATTTTATAAATACGATTATCAAACGATTTCAGGAAACAGAAGTCAGTTTTCGCTTCCGTATTACTATGAGCCGGATGCCGCAGCGTTGTTAGGAGGATTTAGTGGAAACAGGGATCAGTTAAGTTTATTGAGTTTCTTAGGAAAAGCAGAATACGATTATGCGAATAAATATTTCGTTTCAGGATCGATAAGAGCGGACGGTTCTTCGAGATTTTCACCAGAAAACAGATGGGGAACTTTCTGGTCTGTGGGTGGTTCCTGGAAAATATCCAATGAAAGCTTTATTAAAGACCTGAACTTTTTTAATCAGCTGACACTTCGTGGAAGCTACGGTGGTCAGGGGAACGATAAGATCATGAGGGGTAGCCAGAGTATTTACTACGCCTACCAGAGTTTGTATACTTTCTATAATAATTTAGGAGAAGCAGGAACGGTGGCAAGTAAACTTCCGACACCCGATCTGAAATGGGAAACCAATCTTAACCTCAATATAGGGCTGGAATTCGCTATTCTGAATAACAGAATTAAAGGAAATATAGAATATTTTAAACGTAAAAGTCAGGATCTTTTGTTTGAAACACCTTTGGCTCCATCGTTAGGATTCAGCAGCTTTCAGGCGAATATCGGAACATTGCAAAATACAGGTTTTGAGTTTTCTTTATTCACAACTCCAATTAAAACCGATGATTTTGAATGGAATGTAGATGTCAATGTAAGTACATTAAATAATAAAATCACAAAGCTTCCACAAGCTTCCATTGTAAGCGGAACCAAATTATTAACGGTAGGCGGCTCTGTATACGATTTCTTCCTTCCAACCTGGGTAGGTGTAGATCCAAGCAACGGAAAACCTTTGTGGAAAACCATTACCACAGATGCCAACGGACAAACTGTAGAAGGTACAATTTCAGAAATTGGAAAAGCCACAAAAGAACTTCAAGGTTCAGCACTTCCAAAATTAATGGGTGGAGTAACAACGAGCTTAAATTATAAGAACTTTGATCTTTCGGCTTTACTGACCTTCAGATTGGGAGGTAAAATATTAGATACCGATTATACTTCACTGATGTCAAGCGGCAATCTCGTAGGAAGATCGTGGAGTGCCGAAATGGTGAACCGATGGACTCCGGAAAATACAAATACCGATGTTCCGGGCCTAAGTACCACCACCAATAACTGGACAACCGCTTCCTCGAGATTTTTATATTCCGCAACCTATGCAAGATTGAAAAATGTAAGCATTGGTTACACGCTTCCTTCGAATTATTTTGAAAGACTTGGTCTGAAAAACTTTAGAATTTATGTGCAGGGAGAAAATTTACTCACCTTCTATAAGCATAAAGGAATGGATCCCGAGCAATCTTTAGACGGAACAACCTATTACAGATATCCGGCGATGAGAACCATTACTTTCGGACTTCAGGCAACGCTTTAAACTTAAAATTAAAAACAATGAAAAAATTAAAATATCTATCTTTTGCCATTATTGCGATCCTGTCTCTGGCAAGCTGTGAAAATGATCTGGAAACGGCGCCGACCAATCAGGCCAATGAAGCTGAGGTTTTTAAAACAGCTGATAATGCCGAAACCGTAATCAACGGAGCGTGGGCTAAATTTAATGATGACGGAACAACATATGCCAACATCGGGTATTCAACGGTACTCAGAACAAGTGATGCAATGGGAAGTGATGTGGCGGTTTTAACCAATAAATACGGATTTCCCACAGCGTACACATTTTCAGATTTGAGCAATAACACCGGAAGCCGCGCCCTTTTTATCTGGAGTTTGCTGTATTCTACCATCAATAATATGAATAATGTGATTACCAGAATCGATGCTGCAGAGGGAAGTCAGGCAAAAAAAGATCAGGTAAAAGGTCAGGCAAAGACGCTTCGAGCTTTTTGTTATTTGAATTTGGCGAGTTTTTATCAATTCAGTTATTTGAAAGATAAAACAGCATTAACCGCTCCTATTTATACAGAACCTACAACCACTGAATCTAAGCCGAATAAAAGAGCGACTTTAGAAGAAATCTACACATTAATAAAAAGTGATTTAACAGATGCCGACCAGTTGCTTCAAAACTATACGAGAAACAATAAAGATAAAATCGACAGATCGGTGGTCAACGGATTGCTGGCAAGAACCTATCTGAACACTGGAGACTGGACGAAAGCTGCTGCTGCCGCAAAAGTAGCCAGAAACGGTTATGCTTTAATGACGGCTGAAAAGTATAAAGAAGGTTTCAACGATATCAGCAACGGAGAGTGGATTTGGGGTCATGGGCAAACGCAGGAGCAATCCAGTGAGAGTTATGCTTTCCACTTTTTGGATGTTTCGTCTTCGGGAAGTTATTATTACAGCTTCATGGCAGATCCTTATTTTAAAGATCTGTTTGATACCAATGATATCCGTTATTCTCTGTTTTCATGGGACGGACTTCCAAGTAGGGAAGGGCTCTTGAGATATGCTAAGTTTAAATTTAAAGCGAATTTAATTGCCGATATCGTCTATATGAGAGCGGCCGAAATGTACCTCATTGAAGCCGAAGCCGAAGCCCGAAACGGAAATGTAACCAATGCAGTAACGGTTTTAAATCAATTAAAATCTGCCAGAAATGCAAATATTTATGCAGGTTCGTTGGCTCAGGATGCTGTGGTGGAAGAAGTATTAATTGAAAGAAGAAAAGAATTGTTCGGTGAAGGATTTTCGTTATCCGACATCATCAGAACGCAGGGAACGGTCGTAAGAAAACCTTTTACCAATGCAGATGGTTCTTCGATTCAGGTACAAATCACCACGCCCGACGGAACAGTGAAAAATGTAGCCGGAAGAGGACACACGATTTATGCTTTTCCTGATCAGTCTTCTTTTGCTCCGAATAGTAGGTATTATTTGTTTACGATTCCGCAGAAGGAAGTGGAGAATAATCCGAATTTATAGTAATAGTTTTTTAATTTCTTAAAAGGGAAGCCATCGTTTTTTGCGGTGGCTTTTTTTAGTTAAAAAATAATAAAGACACTTGATTTATTTGCAAAAAATATGAATCTGGCTATAGATCAGTTCCTCTATATTCTTTTAAAATAAAATTACCCGAGGTATTAGAGTTTACAATTTTTTTAATAAATACTTTTTTCTTTTACTTATAAACAATAAACCACTGTGGGGTTGCAGTGGTTTATTGTTTATCAATTTTATTTAAATAATGCTAATACGTCATCATACTATTTTATAACAAAAACTTGTTAATGATTTCATCATTATCGTCATTTATAATATATAATTGTATAAAAGATTCATATTTCTTAATAATTACGGAACTTTTATTTGATGATTTATAAAAGATCACCCTTTTGTTATTCATAAATACTTCAAAATCACCGGTGAAAAATATACAAAGCCTATTTTTATCAACAGTATTTCTTATTGTATAATTTCCGTTTAAAATGATCACTCTTACTTTTTCATTTTTAATATTTTTATTAAAATATCTAACAAGCGAATTTTGAAATTCAAATGCACTAGAGAATTTATTGGTTAAACTTTCAAAAGCACTATTAGAATATATAATATTAGTATTGAAAGAACCTTTATATTGGGCAGTAATAAAGTCAGCTTTTTCATTTCTAAAAAAACTTACTGATGGGCTATCCGAATAATCTAAAGTATAAACGTGATTAGAAATAAAGGTTTTAGGTATATTATAAGAATATTTTTCAGGTATTTCCATAGACATTTTGGATGCAAAGATGTCTTTTATAAACATATCTGGTCTAAATAATATAAATACACCTACTAGCATAAACATTACTATTAAAAATATACTTTTTCTTTTCATTACCTTAATTTATAGTCCAGACCCAAATCCCCAATTTCTAACGGTAGCAAGAAATGTTGATGGTAAAGGTAATTGTTTTAATTGAGGTGCTGGCTTCATATTTACATGGTATTCTAAGTCTTTCAAATATATAATATTAGATTCATATGGTGTTCCACCTATATAAATGAGATACTTTTCTTTACCGGTTATATTATCTTTTATAACTTCATAACTTCCTTCTTCGTTATAGAATTTAGTAAATTTCCCTTCTCCGTCTGTATTGAAATTACCTCCATAAGTAACTCGTTGCCTCATGCTAGTTGGGTCATATTGAAAAGCAACATCTCCTTTTTCACCATCAATAAATACGGGATCAGTGTTTTCGTTATATACAATGCTTTGGATTAAAGTATTACTATAATTTTATGTTCCCAGCAAGTTCAAAGTTATTTCTGGTGTATGATAAATCTTGGATTATCAATCCAATTATAAGTCATCACGGCCTACGGAACAGTGAAAAATGTAGCCGGAAGAGGGCATACGATTTATGCTTTTCCTGATCAGTCTTCTTTTGCTCCGAATAGCAGGTATTATTTGTTTACGATTCCGCAGAAGGAAGTGGAGAATAATCCGAATTTGTAGTAATCTTTTTAGCTGAAAAAATAAAATACCCCTACTTGCATAGCGAGCAGGGGTATTATTATATGATTTCAATATTTACTTTTTAATTGTTTTATAGTTTATTATTGAATCGAATGTTCTCATAAATTGCTTAAATTTTTTACTTTTTTCATTATCTAATTTTTCGTTACCGATAAAATAATTATAAGTGACTTTTAAAGTTCTTTTATTTGTTTTAATTTCCATTTCTTTTGGAAATGAGGTAATAGAGTTTGATTTTTCTCCTATTGTAGGATCATCATCATTAATAGAAAATATTTGATTTTTATTAAAAACTCTTTTGCAAAATAACCCAGTCTTTATCAGAAAATTTTATTTTAAAAGTGTCCGATTTATCTCCATCGGTAAAGCTAGAGCTTGTATAAACTACAATTCTTTTGGCTGTGGAGATATATCTGTTTGATTCTGAAACTGTAATATCACCATTCTCTAATTCTTCTTTTTTATTACAAGAATATATAGTAGAAAGAAAAAGAATGATTAATATAAATTTTGTTTTAGAAATATTCATTTTAAAATAATTTGATATAACTTGATATGCCAGATGTACTCCATTTGTAAGCACTTGGAATATTAAAACCATTGAACCTTCCGAGACTTCTGACAAAGGTACCAACATTTAAATTATTGGCTCTTGCATAAGCGAAATTATACGACCATGCAGATCTTTCTAAATATTTTGTATTTGTAAGCCCTTTCCTTCGTTTTTTGCGATAGCTTTCTTTAGTTAAAAATAATAAAGACACTTGATTTATTTGCAAAAAATATGAATCTGGCTATAGATCAGTTCCTCTATATTCTTTTAAAATAAAATTACCCGAGGTATTAGAGTTTACAATTTTTTTTAATAATTCTTTATCTGTGCTTAATAAATCTATATTCAAATGTCCTGATATTTTTATTACAAATGGCTGGTTGCTTGGTGAAATATCTAAATTATTATACAGCAATTCTTTTTTATTGAATACAGAATAAGGGTAAGAAATTAGATCCCTTGAATATTTCAATAAATCGTCTTTTGTAAAAATTAAAGCACCTTTAAAGCTATTGGGAATACTATTTTCCCTAAATAAAGCTCGTAAACCATTCAAATTATTCTGTTTATTGGGAAACCACTCTTCATCTTTGAAATCATGATTTACAATCCATTGAGATTCGTTGTCGAGTTGATTGATGATGTTTTTAAACCAATCTTCATAGGCTGTAAGATATAGGTCTAAACCGATATCTTTTCCTTCAAAAACACCGGGTAATTGAAATGAAAGTCCATACCATTTTTTTAATGCTATATACTGTTTTCTTTTGTAGGAAAGAAGTTCATTTACTTTAGTACTAAATTCTATCATAAAATTTTGATAATAAGCCTTTTGATCATTGCTATAGATTATTATTAAGTTAAAAATACTACATATCCAAATAATAAGCAATTGATGACTGTTTATAAGTAATCTTCAAACATATTTTTACCTTGATGGTAAATTTTGTATTGTGTTTTTAGAGCATCCCAAATTTGAATATAAATAGTTCCATCATCATTTTTACCCACATTCAGATAGATATTTTCTTCCTCTTCATTAGTTTCAACTTTTATTTCATCATTAGATTCAATAATGCTTCTAAAGCTTCGGGCTCTTTGTAAATAGACATTTTTTCTTTATCGCAGTTCTGAATTGTTATTTTAACCTTCATTTTTGATGTAAAATAAATATGTTTTATCTGTATATTTTAAAAGCAAAGTATCATTTTTAAATTTCTTAATGCCAAAGCATTCTATAAATTGCTTTTTAGTATTTTGTTTCATTGTTTAGGCTACCTATTTCCAGAAGTTATCTTCTGAAAAAAGAATTGAGTCCAATGCAAAATATTCCAAATATTTTCTAACCTGCCTATTTGCTCATGTACCTAGGATATGCCCATATTAAAAAAATAATAATTATAATAAAAAGGAAAGAATATAAAATTCTCAATTTATACTGCTTTTTTTCCTCTCTTGTATATTCTAATTTTTCTATACTTTTTTTAGGGAAAAGTAATTTCAGGGGCTGTGCTAGTAAAATGAAAATTATTACTGGGAAGAGGATTACAATCATAGTTTCCCAAAATCCATTTTTAAATTTTAATTCTAAAAAAGGTTTAATATATTCTTTACTGAAAACACCTGAAAAAATTAATAAAGGTAAATTATAAGGCAGACTGAAGGATAGTATTGTCCAATTATATTGTCCTTCTACAAGCCAAATTCTTTCGTAATTTTTTTTTAAACTCCAAAATAGATAAGTGAGAGTTTTCATAATTATGGTTTTGCTAATTGTATTTCAATATAAATAGTTCCGTCATTTTTAACAACATTTGGATAAATATTTTCTTCCTTTCACGGGTGTCATTGTTTGAAAATCGTAGCGAATTTTAAATAAAATATAAATTTAAAGAGATTATTTTGTTCTAGTTAAAAAAGGCTATCCAAGATTTTCGGATCGTCTTTATGTATAATATTATTCCTCTTTTAAAGGAGGTCTAACGACTTCTGTAAATCGTTTTTCTATCGCGCCATACTTTTTAAAATTCATTTTTGCCTCTCGTAAGCTTACATTATTTGCTCCACCTATATAATCAATATCATGTAGTTGTATTCCATCATCTTCCCAATAACATACCGGACATATTTGAAACGTATTATCAGCCTTGGTTTCAAGAGTATGATATCCGCAACATGAGCATGAAAATTTACTATATTTTTTAGTTTCCATTGAGTGTGATTGCTTATAAATAATAACTTATTTAGGATGTAAGAATGATTTAAATATAAATTTTAGCATATCAGAGAGTAGTAAAAGATTGTAATAAACACCAAATTATTGAGCAGCGTTTTTTATTTACCATAATATCTTAATAAGTAGCAAAAATACATTCATTTATTTGGTCTTCAATTTTTTTATGTTCATGTTCATCCTGGAGATCCTCAATACAGGAAAAACCTTCCTTAAAATTTATCTTTGGCTAGAAATAAGCAATTGAACTTGTTTTTTCAGTTCCTGAATTTCCTGAGACTGAGATTTCAGCTGTTCTCTTTGAGATTTCATTTGTTTATTCTGTTCAATAGAATAAAGGGTAAGCTCTTCTATTTTTTCTAAAAGCTTGGCATCCATTTCGCCTAGATTAATACCATTGTTTATGACCTCTGTAGCAGATGGTATGTTGGGTAAATGTCCTTTTTCCTGAATATGTTTTTCCACATCTTCCAGAGTATTAAGCTTATAATCTTTTTTGAACACGTAATCTGCCCATCCGCTAGCGGAAGCTATGTCTACTTTTACTTTTTCAGTTTTAATACCGTCTTTTACAAACAGTTTATATTTTCCTCCATCCTGTGCAATCCCGTCAGAGGGCAGGGAAGTAGAAAAAGAACCGATTCCTATCGTTCCGTTATTGCCCATGATCCAGTTTCCGATATTCAGTTCATGGTTTGGAGTGGAATTAACAGGCTCTATATTGTTTCCAATGTAGATATTATTACTTGCATTAAGTAGGTCTATGGAAACATTATTGTATCCAATCGCAATATTATTGTTTCCGTTTCTTAGTCTTATAAACGATTTTGCTCCTACCACCGTGTTATTAGACGAACCTGCCCAAAGTCCCTGCAGAGCCATTCCTCCAATACCCGTGTTATTATCTCCGGTCATCGTGGAAGTGCCTCCTCCGTGTAAGGTATTAAATCCTAGACTTGTATTAAGGTTTCCGGTCGTTGATCTGTTTAATGCATTGTGCCCAATTGCAACATTTTGAATTCCTGAAGTATTATTGAACAAAGCATTAATTCCAATTCCGGTGTTCATATTTCCTGTTGTATTAGCTGGCAGAACATTATTTCCAAAAGCTGTGTTCGCATATCCTGAAGTGTTCAGAGTAAACGATCCTAATCCGAAGACTGTATTACCTGTACCTGTACCGCTTTCTGCGCCGCCACCGAAAAATAAGTTTTTCTCCCAGATTACACCGGAATCAGTAATCCCCTGAAATATAAAACGGTTTCCAGAGGTAATTCTTAATTTTTCAACCTTATTTGTTTTAAAAATTAAAGGCTGGTTATCGGTTGTTCCGATAAAATGAGTCGAAACATTCGTTCCGGCATTTCCTGTAAGATTCCAGGATTGGGCAAGGGTAGCACTGGCGATCAGTATACTCGCAAGACATACAATTTTTTTCATTTCTTTGTTGTTTTTATTTTGTTGTTTAAAAATATTCTTAATCAGAATCTGACTTAAAATCAAATTTATCTCTATTTCACAGGTAAAAACTTTTAATGGTGATAAGTATAGGATTAAATCCCTAGTTATTTAAATTAAAAAAAACTGTTAACCAGGATGTTAAAATAAATGGAAAAGTCTGAAAGAGTTAAGATGAACATAGATATTTGTGTTTTTATGGCGTGAAAGTATAAAATAATAACTTCCCTTCCAAGAGATTTTTTAGAAATATTATTTTTCAATTACTAAGCCTGTTTAATAAGTATAGAACCTTTTTTTTTTCATTATAAGCTCCTTTTGAGTATATTTTTTTCACTTCCTTTTTTTTTAACCTTTGCCTGCCGAATCTAAAATAAGGTAGTATAAAATCCATTTCAAAATACTAGAATATTAATGACAAACTCTAATTTGAATCGACTTAAAGCTAGTGGGGTTTAATAAACAGACTCTGATAATTTTATATTAAGAGAATAAGGAGCGTCACTAAAAACACCTACCTTTACCAACCAAAATTCCTCAAAACATGAAAAAAGACATCGAAAATAAACTGATTGATAAAAATACAAAGCCTACAAGCATGCGGATTTTGGTGTATGATTTTCTAAGTTCGCAGGATGCTGCGTTGTCTTTGTCTGAAATTGAAAATCATTTTGAAAATGCAGACCGAACCACAATTTACAGAACGTTGAAAACATTCGAAGAAAAAGGGATTGTTCACGGAATTCAGGAGAATACAACGACGAAATACAAACTTTGCCACGATGGGTGTGACGAAAGTACCCACAAAGACTGGCATCTTCATTTTTATTGTAAAATCTGCAAACAGACGACGTGTAAAGAAGATATTTCGGTTCCTGAAAATATTCAGACCAATTTCAGGATCGATGAAATAAGACTTTTTGCAAAGGGAATTTGCGAAAACTGCCTCGAAAGTTTGCAATAGTATTGCATTGGGTTTCACCTTAACTTTGAGTAAAATATTTAAGTTATGGAAGAATGTTGCAGTACAAAACCTAAAAAACAACACGACCACAACCACGAGGGTCACGATCATGATCACGGGCATTCGCATGACACTGGAGATCAGTCTGCATTTCAGATGTTCCTTCCGGCAATGATTTCGTTAGTCCTCTTGTTGGTAGGGATTGCATTAGATCAATACATAAAACCTGATTGGTTTACCGGCTGGATTCGTCTGGTTTGGTATTTAGTGGCTTATATTCCGGTGGGATTGCCCGTTTTGAAAGAGTCTTTTGAAAGCATTAAAAATGGGGATATTTTTTCTGAGTTTTTTCTGATGGGGATCGCGACAGTTGGCGCTTTTGCTATCGGCGAGTATCCGGAAGGTGTCGCGGTGATGCTTTTCTATTCTGTTGGCGAAGTTTTTCAGGCAATGGCGGTTACCAGAGCAAAAACCAATATCAAATCTTTACTCGATCAGCGTCCCGATGAGGTTACCGTTATAAAAGACGGAAAACCACAGACAGTTAAGGCCGAAAAAGTAAATATTGGCGAAATTATTCAGTTAAAATCAGGAGAAAAACTAGGATTGGATGGCGAATTGTTATCTGAAAATGCATCATTCAATACTGCTGCTTTAACCGGGGAAAGTAAACCCGATACGAAGATAAAAGGAGAAACTGTTCTCGCGGGAATGATCAATCTGAATACCGTGAGTCTGGTAAAAGTAACCACCGCTTATAAAGACAGCAAACTGAGCAAAATCTTAGAAATGGTGCAGAATGCCACTGCTCAAAAAGCACCTACCGAACTTTTTATCAGAAAATTTGCCAAAATATATACCCCGATTGTGGTTTTCTTAGCGATTGGAATTACCTTTTTACCTTACTTTTTTGTTCCGAATTACGAATTTAGAGATTGGTTGTACAGAGCATTGGTATTCTTGGTGATTTCATGTCCTTGTGCCTTGGTGATTTCCATTCCTTTAGGTTATTTCGGTGGAATCGGAGCGGGAAGCCGAAACGGAATCTTATTTAAAGGGAGTAATTTTCTGGACGTTTTAGCCGATATTCAAAATGTCGTAATGGATAAAACCGGAACTATGACGGAAGGTGTTTTTAAAGTTCAGGAAGTAAATTTCAGCAATGAATACAATAAAGATGAAATTTTAAAATTCATCAACGCGCTGGAAAGTAAAAGTTCGCATCCTGTGGCCACCGCAATCCATGATTTTGTGGGAGAAATTGATCATTCTTTACAATTTGAAAATGTTGAGGAAATTGCTGGTCATGGTTTAAAAGCAACAATTAATGAGCAACAGTTATTAGTAGGAAATTTCAAGTTGATGGATAAGTTCAACATCAATTATGACATTAATACTGAGAATATGGTGTATACCTTAATTGCTGTCGCTTACGATCAAAAATTTGTGGGCTATTTAACGATTGCAGATTCCATTAAACCGGATGCCGAAATAACCATAAAAAAATTAAAAGCATTGCACGTCAATACCACCATGCTGAGTGGCGACAAATCTTCCGTTGTACATCATGTTGCAGAAAAATTAGGAATTAAAAATGCGTATGGCGATCTGCTTCCCGAAGATAAGGTGAACAGAGTAAAAGCGCTGAAATCAAAAAATCAAACCGTAGCTTTTGTAGGGGATGGGGTAAATGATGCTCCTGTTGTTGCGTTAAGCGATGTCGGAATTGCGATGGGCGGACTGGGAAGCGATGCCACCATCGAAACCGCTGATGTTGTGATTCAGGATGACCAGCCGAGTAAAATTCCAATGGCAATCAATATCGGAAAACAAACGAAAAAAATTGTGTGGCAAAATATTATTCTCGCATTCGGAATTAAAGCTGTTGTTTTAGCGCTCGGCGCCGGAGGATTGGCAACCATGTGGGAAGCTGTTTTTGCAGATGTCGGCGTGGCATTGTTGGCGATCTTAAATGCCGTGAGAATTCAAAGAATGAAGTTTTAAATATTTTCTCTCGCCGATCAAGCAAATTTGGCAGATCATTAAACTAAAATCTGCGCTATCTGCAAAATCCGCGAGAGAAAAACTTAAACATCATTAAACTTCTTTCATCTATCAGCCAAAATCCACCAACTAAAAATGACTTTCATCATAAATTAACATGAAAAACAATTTTCAGTAGTATATTTGTACTACAAAATTCATTGTTGAAGTTTTTCATTTCCATATTCGTCATTTTTACGATTGCACTACGTCCCGTATTGCCATTAATTAACTATGCGGTTAATTACGACTACATCGTAAAAAACCTTTGCGAAAACAGAAATATCCCTCAATCTACCTGTAAAGGGAAATGTTATGTAGAAAAAGAACTAGCAAAAACTGAAAAGCAATCCAACAATACCCAAAATGTGAAAATTGCAGGTCTGGACGTATTTTTGTCCAATGAAATTCTTTCTTTTTCAACTAAAATTCAAACGGAAGTTCCGGAAAAACATCCCAATTCATTTAAAGAACACTTCTTTGTTTCCGAATATTTCAACCGAATATTCCATCCTCCTTTAGTCTAAAATTTATTTAAACTAAATTTATAGTTTTTTTTAACGCGGTGCTAACCCAGCAATCATTCGCTGTGTTTTAATGCTGTTGTGAGTGTATAAATCTTGCGCTCAAAAATTTCTCTATTAATTTTAGTTTAAATCTTAATCTATTTTCATTTCAAAGTCATCATTAATTTCAATTTAATTTAAAATGAAATCAAAACTTATTTTAACGGCATTTTTGTCGGTTTCATTAATGGCGTGTGCCCAGGAAACGCCTAAAGTTAAGCATAAAAGTAAAACTGCTGTTTCCAAACAGAATGTAAAAACGGTAAAATTTGCCAATGCGGTAGACCCCATTTGCCATATGCCGACAGAGCCTGATATGAAAGATATGGCGGTGTACAAAAATAAAACGTACGGTTTTTGCAGTGCTTACTGTAAAGAGGAATTCAAGAAAAATCCTGAAAAGTATGTCAAAAACTAAAAAGCAGAACAACACCAAGCGCAAGCTTATTATTCCGATCGCGGTGATGGCGTTGCTTTTTTTAATTATTGGCGTGGGAATGGGGTATTTTAAAAAGAATCTTTATACGATCATGAAAGTTCCGGATTTTGAACTGACGGATCAGAACAATAAAAAGATTACCAATAAAGATATGCTTGGAAAAGTATATCTGGTAGAGTTTTTCTTTAGCAAATGTCCAACGATCTGTCCGGTAATGAATACCAATATGCGGGCGATAGAAGACGAGATCAACGATCCGAATTTCGGAATTATCTCCATCAGCATCGATCCTGAAAATGATACGCCGGCGCTGCTTAAAGAACATGCAAAAAAGATTGGAGCAAAATCTCCGAACTGGCATTTTCTAACAGGCGACAGAGCGTATATCGGAAATCTTGCCGATCAGTTTGATATTTATGTGGGTGATAAAGAAGATGAAAGCGAAAACCTGAACCACAGCGGAATGATCGCATTGGTAGATCAGGACGGGAATCTGCGTTGTCGGTTTAATAAAGAAAATATGCCGATTCTGTATTATTCAGGGTTAAATTATTCTGATCCGGCAGGAAAGGTGCCTGCACTTACCGGAAAATATCATCCCGACAGAGAATTGCTGATCGAGGATATTAAGAAATTATTGAAGTAAAGGGCTGGGAGAGGGAAGCTGGAGGATGGAGGTTTAAAGACTTCCAGCCTCCAACTCCCAACTTCCCTCCCAACATAGAATTTAAGAAATTATTGAAGTAAAGGGCTGGGAGAGGGAAGCTGGAGGATGGAGGTTTAAAGACTTCCAGCCTCCAACTCCCAACTTCCCTCCCAACACAGAATTTAAGAAATTATTGAAATAAAGGGTGGAAAATGGATGCAGGAAGACGGAAGTTTTAACGTTTAGTAGTAAACTCCCAGCCTCCAGCCCCCATCTTCCAACCAAAATATAAACCACTAAACAAAACGTTATGAAGATTTTGAAAGTAGCTGCTTTAACTGCAGTTTTTGCGGCGCAATTTGCATTTGCGCAATTCAAACAAACGCCTTTGCCGTACGCGTACAATGCGTTAGAAGGAAATATCAATGCTCAGACCATGGAGATTCATTATTCAAAACATGCAGCGGCTTATGTTGCGAATCTGAATAAAGCCATTGCCGGAACTCCTCAGGAAAAGCAAACCTTATTCGAGATCATGTCGAATGCTTCAAAACTGCCTGCTGCAGTAAGAAATAATGCAGGTGGACATTACAATCACGAGCTGTTCTGGACGGTTTTAACACCTGTGAAAAATACGCAGCCTTCCGCAAAATTAACGAAAGCAATCACCGATGCATTCGGAAGTATGGATGCTTTTAAAGCAAAAATGGCCAAAGCAGGTGCCGATCGTTTTGGCTCAGGTTGGGCGTGGCTTTCTGTAGATAAAAGCGGAAAACTATTTGTTTCGTCGACGCCTAATCAGGATAACCCGTTGATGGATGTGGTAGAAGAAAAAGGAACGCCCATTTTCGGGATCGATGTTTGGGAACATGCCTATTATCTGAAATATCAGAATAAAAGAGCAGATTATTTAACCGCGATCTGGAACGTAACCAACTGGAAAGAGATCAGCAGAAGATACGAAGAAGCGATCAGCAAAAAATAATTCATGAACTTTATTTGCAGCATATTCCTCACCTTATTTGTGGTATTCAGACCCCTGATGCCATTGGTGGAGTATGCTGTAAATTATACTTATATTTCGGAAGTTTTATGCATTAACAAAAGCAAACCCGAACTTCACTGTAATGGAAAATGTTACCTCGGAAAAGAACTCGCAAAAGCCAATGACAGCGATTCTTCACCAGTAAACAAAGCCAAAAATTCAGGTCAGAAATTACTCGATATCTATCTTCTGCCTGCCATTGCCAATATCACGGTAACCGAAAAGCCGGACTTTACAAATTTCACTTTTATTTACCATTCGGCGTATTCTTTTCTTTTTCTGAAATACGTTTTCAGACCTCCTGTTTTTTAGAATAACATGATAATCTTTTTGGGCGATTCCCTTTCCATGGCTTTTCCAGCCGCTTGGGTCGGGCTGTCCGCTTATATCTTTTTTTAAATTCTTCCTTGCGTCAGAATCCAAAAAAAGGATAACCGCTTCCATCCCTATCGCGATGGAGGTCATATCAACCTATTCTATTACTAAAAAACAAATTAAAAAATGTACAAATTTTTATCATTACTCTCAGCAGTAATTATTTTATTCACTTTTATATCATGCCGAAATAACGACGAAGACGAATCTCAGGATACCACTTCCGGAAAACTGCAGATCAAATTTGAAAACGGCTTCAATAATCTCGGGGATATTGTGCTGAATCAAACTACTCAGACTTCTTCACAAGGGCAAAAACATCAATTTTCTGCCTTAAAGTATATCATCAGCAATATAAGTTTGATTGATGAAGCCGGAAATGAATTCAAATACAACGAAAATAATCCTGATAAAGGGGCTTTTATCATCGATCAGGCCGATGCGGTGGCAGGAATCGTCTATATTAATCTCGATGCAGTTCCCAAAAGAAATTACAAAAAAGTAAAATTCGGGTTGGGACTCAGCCAGAATGCTTATTTGCTGGGGCAGGACGGACAGGCGGAATTCTGGACCAAAGCGAAACAGAAAGGAATGACCTGGTCCTGGGCGGCAGGTTATGTTTTTGTAAAGCTCGAAGGAAAATACGGAACTGCTTCTCCGCAGACAGAATTTATGAATCACACCGGAAATATGGGTAATGTAACCGCCAACAACACGCCCGATCTTTACCGCGAAATTACTTTGGATTTACCAACAACGGCAAGAGTAAGTACGCAAATTACGCCTTCCATCCATATTCTCGCAGATCTGAATCTGTTTTTAAGTGGCGAAAATTCATTGAGTCTTAATTCGGTTAATGATATGATGATGGGCTCCAGCCAGCATTTGGTGAATGTAACGAATAATCTGACCAAAATGTTTAAAGTAGATCACGTTCACAATGATTAAATTATGTAAAATAGGGATCTTCATCTTATCTTTTCTGAGTTTAGCTGCCTGTACGGATGAGGTAATTGAACCTATTGAGAAAGACGAGCCTTATACTTTGGAATATCCTTCTTATTTTTCGAAAATGACATTTGATCCTTCAGAAAATCCTCTGACGAAAAATGGAGTGGAGTTGGGACGAAAATTATTCTATGAAGGCAGACTTTCGCGAAATAATACCATTTCCTGCGGCTTCTGTCATATTCAGGAAAATGCTTTCACCCATCATGGCCACACGGTCAGTCATGGGGTAGACGACAGAATCGGGATCCGAAATGCACCGCCCATCCAGAATATGGCTTTTTTAAAGCGGTATATGTGGGACGGCGTCATTCATAACCTGAACGAACAGCCGATCAGCCCGATCACGGATGTGAATGAAATGGACAGTTCTATTCCGGAAATTGTTTCCAAATTAAATGCGGATGCTAAGTATAAAAAATTATTCAAAGCAGCGTATGGCGATGAAAATATTACCGGAGAAAGAATTCTGAAGGCATTATCGCAATTTATGGTCACCTTAATTTCTGCAGATTCTAAATATGACCGGATGAAGCAGGGGAAAGAAAATTTTTCTTCGGAAGAACTGCAAGGCATGAATTTATTTCAACAGAAATGTTCATCATGCCACAGCGGAGAATTATTTACCGATGAAAGTTTTAGAAATACCGGAATGTATTACAATACGCAGTTTAAAGATGCCGGACGTTATCGCGTAACGCTGGAACAGGTCGATTGGATGAAATTCCGGGTTCCGAGTTTAAGAAATGTTGAATACACAGCGCCTTATATGCATGACGGCAGGTTTTATACTTTGGAAGCCGTGCTGAATTTTTACTCGGATAATGTGGAAGATAACCCCAATTTAGATCCTCAGTTAAAGCAAAATAATCACCTTGGAATTTCTATGAATGCGCAGGAAAAACATTCGATCATCACTTTCCTGAAAACGTTATCTGACAAAAATTTCATCTCTAATCCAAAATTCGCAGAATAATTTTTTTAAACATGAATAAAATATTTTTAATCATAAGCCTGATTTTATTTAATTTAAATCAGGCCAAACCTAAGAGCGATAGTCTTTATATTCCTGATGAGGTAAACCCAATCTTTTTTGATGATTGTGATGCCTGCGGTTGCGGAGCAGGAAACGGTTCTTCAGGCTTTGAATCTTTACTGAACGCTCAGTTTATTGGAATTAAATATTTCGCCCAGCATTATAAAGCCAAAGAAAATCTGTTTGTTAAAGATTTAACTCAGGATCAGTATTTTAATACCGTTCAGTTATGGGCAAGAATTCCGGTAACGCAAAAACTGAGTGTTTACGGAAGTTTACCGTTTCATTTTCACGAGAAACAAACGTTGCAGGGAGATATAAATATCAACGGAATCGGAGATTTTAATATGATGGGAATCTATCAACTGCTAAATTCTAAAAATAATATTCATCAGCTGAATGTGGGTGTAGGAATAAAAGTTCCGTTGGGGAAATTTGATGAAAAAGGAATTACAGGGGTTAATCCAAGTTTTCAGCTGGGAACAGGGAGTTGGGATTACCAGATGGTACTCAATTATAAGTTTCAGAAAAATAAACTGGCCTTTTTACTGAACACCGATTACACCATTAAAACGGAAAATAAAAAACATTACAATTTCGGAAATCAATGGAATTATGCTGCAACCGGTTTTTATCAGTTTGTAGAGAATGATAGACTCATTTTCTCTGGAAAAACGGGTTTGCAAGGAGAAGTTTTTGATCAAAATAAACAGTTTAATGAAGCATTGCCAAGAACAGCAGGAAGTGCTTTGTATGGAAAGCTCGGTTTTGAGGCTTCTTATAAAAAAATCAGTTTGGGAAGTGAAGTCATGCTTCCGGTATATTCCAATTTGGCGGGCGGTGATATTCAGGCGAAATCGCGTTTTAGTGTTTTTGTTAATTTTGGGATTTAAACAGATTTAATTTTATTTCCCACAGATAGCACAGATTTTACACAGATACTGTAGTTGATTTTTATGCCACGAATGCACGAACTTTATAGTGATGCGCTGAATTATGTAAAAATATGCATAATCTTTAAAGGTGTATCATTGTTCGTTTGCTAAAGGTTGAAATTGTTGAGTTTCCAAATAGACATGGGAAAAATGACATTCTGATCTGTGCAAATCTGTGGAATCTGTGGGAAATTATTAAAGGAGTGTGAACCTATTTGATAAAGCTCTATAAAAACGTTCGCTTCATCAAATCAATTTTAATTGATTCATTCTTTACTCCTTTAAAATATTCACAACCAAAAATAAAGCTTTGCGTTAAAAAATATATTCCAACAAATCAATTTTCAAGTTTTTCTATTTGAAAATCAAATCATTAAATTCAATTTTGATTCTATGATTTATTTTCTATCTTTGCCGAAATCTGGTGAGCCGTAAAAAGCGCTTAAAAGGGAATCCGGTGAAAATCCGGGACAGACCCGCTGCTGTAAGCTCCACAAAACAAGTTTTTGATGATAATATCCACTGTTTTTTAATGGGAAGGATTTCAAAAACGGAGTAAGTCAGAAGACCTGCCAGACCATAAACGTTTGACGCTTTCGTGGAATAAAGCTTAGGACATCATTGATCTTGTGTGGTTTACGACTGCGCTTTATCGGTGTATTCTTATATCCATTAGCGTCATCATTATCTAAATGAGCTAATGGTGGCAAAACTTCTTACATCTCAACTCTATAAGGTTGTTTTCGCAGTTTTTGTGTTAACAGCGCCATTGTTGTTTTCACAATCCAAAAAAGATACGGTAAAGGAGAAAACCATTCTTCCGGTTACGATTTATAAAAAGAATTTTAAAGAGATCCTTCCTGCACAAACGCTTTCTGGAGAACAGCTGGAAAGGCTCAACAGCCAGTCGGTAGCCGATGCGCTGAGGTATTTTTCGGGAGTTCAGATTAAAGATTACGGTGGAATCGGTGGTTTGAAAACGGTGAATATCCGAAGTATGGGCAGTCAGCATGTTGGGGTTTTCTATGACGGCATTCAATTGGGGAACGCCCAAAATGGAGTGGTGGATCTGGGAAAATTTTCGTTGGATGATATTGAGGAAATTTCTCTGTATAACGGACAAAAAAGTGAAATTTTTCAACCCGCTAAAGATTTTGGTTCTTCGGGCTCTATTTATATGCAGGCCAAAACTCCGGTTTTTAAAAACGGAAGAAAAACGAATTTGATTCTAAGGACAAAATCTTCCTCTATTCAGCTTTTTAATCCTTCTTTTCGGATAGAGCAGAAGCTTACTGATAAAATGGCGGCCAGTTTCAGTTCAGAATATCTGCAGACGGATGGCATTTACAAATTCAGAGCGTCGAGAAAGAACAATGATGGTTCTACGGCGTATGATACGATTGCTAAAAGATATGATTCTGATGTAACCTCCAAACGCTTTGAGACCAGCTTAAACGGAAATTTAAACAACGGAAACTGGAGTATAAGAGGTTACGGATATTTATCGGATCGTGGGGTTCCGGCAGCTATTATCAGCAATGGTTTTATTCCGCGAGGATCCAGAATGAGGGATGAAAATTATTTTCTTCAGGGACAGTTTAGAAAGAAAATATTCAGAAGTTTTGAAACTCAGTTCAAAGCGAAATTTGCTTATGATTATACAAGGTTTGCAGATACTTTAAATGTTGGAAATACCGCGTTAAGAATGGACAATACTTTTATCCAAAGAGAAGTGTATTTGTCTTCTTCAAACCTATATTCAATCACTCCAAACTGGGATGTGAGTGCAAGTTTCGACTTTCAGTATAATAACCTGGATGCCGATTTAATCGATTTTTCATATCCAACACGGTATACTTCGCTGGTCGCTTTTGCCACAACGTATCAATGGAATCGATTTAAGGTATTGGGAAGTGTTTTGGGAACTTTTATTAATGAAAATGTAGAAAAAAATTACAATGCTCCCGATAAAACAGAATGGACACCTTCAATTTTTGCCAGCTATCAACCTTTTGGTTCTAATGATCTTACGGTAAGAGCTTTCTATAAAAGGATTTTCAGAATGCCGACTTTTAACGATCTCTACTATACGATGATCGGAAATACGCTTTTGAAACCCGAATATACGAATCAGTATGACGTGGGTTTTACCTATCAGAAACTTTTTAATCATCAGAATTTTAAAGGAATTTATCTAAAAGCTGATGGTTATTACAATGTCGTAGAAAATAAAATTGTCGCGGTGCCTACCGCCAATTTGTTTCGATGGACGATGACAAATCTTGGAAACGTTGAAATTATCGGTGCCGATGTCAATCTTCAGGCCGAGATCAATGTGGGAAATGTAAGGTTGAAACCATTATTAAGCTATACGTATCAAAGTGCAAGAGATTTAACAGATCCGAGCGAGTCTAATTACGGTGATCAGATTCCTTATGTTCCGTGGCATGCCGGAACGTTTACGATGATGGCAGATTATAAAGACTGGAGTTTCAACTACAGCGGAATGTATGTCGGGGAGTGCTATGACGGACAATTAAACAATATTCAGTACAATTATATTCAACCTTGGTATACGCATGACCTTTCTGTGCAAAGAAAATTCCATTGGCTTTCACACGATTTCAAAGCGAGTTTTGAGGTGAATAATATTTTCAACCAAAATTATGAAGTCGTGGACAATTATCCGATGCCGGGTAGAAATTTTAAACTGATCTTAAGCTTTATGTTATGAAAAAACTCAACTTTTTTTTACTGGCTTTTACTTTACTTTTTCTGTTTTCATGTAGAACAGATGAGGTGGTGGTTCCCGAAGAAAGAGAAACGCTTGCACAACCTGAAAATACGGCTATTAAAGGTTTTTATCTTTTAAATGAAGGAAATATGGGGAGCAATAAATCGACCCTCGATTTCTTTGATTATACTACCGGAACCTACCGCAGAAATATTTATGCGGAAACCAATCCAACGGTGGTGAAAGAGCTTGGTGACGTAGGAAATGATATCATGGTCTATGGAGGAAAGCTGTATGCGGTAATCAATGTTTCCAATAAAATTGAAGTGATGGATGCCAAAACAGCAAAACGCATCAAAACGATTCAGTTGCAGAATTGCCGTTATCTGAGTTTTAAAGGAAATAAAATTTATGCAAGCAGCTACGCCGGTCCGGTAGCATTGGATCCCAATTCTCCGCCTGGAAGAGTGGTGGAAATTGATACGACTTCGCTTTCTATTCAGAGAGAAGTCGTTGTTGGGTATCAGCCTGAGGAGATGGAGATTGTGGGAAATCAGTTATTTGTTGCCAATTCCGGAGGATATAAATTCCCGAATTATGATAAAACCGTTTCGGTGATTGATCTTACCACTTTTACCGAGACTAAAAAAATAGATGTCGCGATTAATCTTCACCGTTTGCAAAAAGATAATTATGGTGATTTGTATGTAAGTTCGAGAGGTGATTATTACACGATTCCTTCGAGTTTGTTTTTACTGGATGCCGCAACCGGAGTCGTAAAGAAAGATTTTCATGTTGCCGTAAGCGGAATGACGATCGTAGATGATAAACTGTATTATTACGGAAACGAATTTAATTACAATACCCATTCTTACACCAAAACTTTTGGAATTATCGATGTTAAAACCGAGCAGGTAATTTCTACAAAAATTATCGATCAGGAATATGTGGATGCCATAAAAGCACCGTACGGAATTGCCGTGAATCCTATTACCGAAGATATTTATATCACCGATGCCCGAAATTATGTAGCCACCGGATATGTGTATTGTTTTGATAAAAGCGGAAAATTCAAATGGAAAACAGAAGGCGGAAATATTCCGGCGCACTTTGCTTTTTTATATAAATAATTAAATCCTTAACAATGAAGAACAATTACTTTAAATATATAAAAATCTCACTTTTATCCGTATTGTTTATAGGAATTTCGGCCTGCAAAAGTGATGAAGATGATTTTACGTTTAATGGTCTTGAAGAATCTTATTCCATAGACCGTTTTAAAGTCCTGAGCATTCCGACCAATGTCTCAGCAAACATGACTTGGAGCATTAATGATTCTGTTATTTCGCAAAATTCAGAACTGGAATTTATCAGTCCGACTGTTGATACCTATCCTTTAACGCTGAAAATTGAAAAAAACGGCAATGTACAGACGTACAGTTCAAAAATTATTGTGAACCACGAGGCCGGAAACTACAGCAGATACATTTCTAAAGTGCTGGATTTTAAACCGGCGGTCGGTCAGTTTATCAATGAAATTCCGGAATACGAAAACGGAAATACTTCAGCAGCCATGATTCAGAAGGCGAATGACTATCTCGTAGGCGGAAATTCTTCGATGGTCACTTTGGGTGGATATGGTGGATATGTTGTGTTCGGTTTCGATCATACGATTCCGAATAGAAATGGCAGAGATTTTAAAGTATTGGGAAATGCTTTTTTCGCCAACGGATCAACAGATCGTGCAGGATCTTGCGAACCGGGAATTATCATGGTAGCCTATGATAAGAATAAAAATGGCAAACCCGATGATAACGAATGGTACGAAATTGCCGGCAGCGAATATTTTAAAACGACAACGACAAAAGATTATACTATAAAATACTTCAAACCCAATAACAATAAAGTTCCGGTTCCGGGGAATGAGCTTTGGCAAACTGATGTGGAGTACATCAAATGGGAGGATAATAAGGGGAATTCTGGATTTAAAACAAAGAATACCTTCCATAGCCAAAGTTATTATCCTTTGTGGCTTTCTGATCAATCGTACGGTTTTTCAGGAACTAAACTTCAGGATAATTTTCATGACCAAAGTGGAAGCGGAACGTATTGGGTGGGAAAATCCTATGATTTCGGATATGCAGACAATGCTCCGAATAACGATGAAGCCTCCAATATCGATATTTCATGGGCCGTAGACCGAAACGGAAAATATGTAAAACTGCCGGGCGTTGATTTTGTAAAGGTGTATACGGGAGTCAATCAGGAAGCCGGATGGCTGGGTGAAGTTTCAACAGAGGTTGCGGGAGCCTATGACCTTCATTTAAATTAAAAATTACGAGAACAATATTTAAAAATTAATACGTATGAAAAAGTTTTATCTTTTTACATTGCTTTTTCTGTTTGCATGTTTTACCCATGCACAGGTAAAAGTACAGGGAGTGCTCAGAAATGACATCCCGCAGAATGCCACTGCTCAGAGTCAGCAGCAGATGTCTGTCTTGCCGTTTTCCGAAATTCAGTACTGGGTAGGTACAGGAACGAATCAGGCAGCTTTCGTGGTACAGTGGAACGACAGCAAAAATCCTGATGCCTTGGTTTGGGGATTCAGATGGAATGGAACGGCCACTGGTGAAGATATGCTGAAAGCCATTGCAAAGGCAGATCACAGGTTTTATACTTTATTAAGACAGGGAACTCAGTTCGGAACGGCTATTGGCGGAATGGGCTTTGATCTTAATGGGGTCAACAGCAATGCGCTCTATAAAAATGCCAATACCACCTATCCTTTATATCCGCTGGATGGCATTGTCAATACTACGGAATATGATTTTGATGCCTATACCGCGGCTGATGTCAATGATCACTGGAAAGCAGGATGGACAACAGGTTACTGGTCGTATTGGGTAAAAGATCCTACCGATGCAGACTTCGGATATTCGGGAGTGGGTGCTTCGACCAGACAGTTACAAAATGGTTCTTGGGATGTCTGGAATTTTAATGTGGATATGAATTCTTTTCCTATTTCTTCCACTTTAACACCGGTTTCTCCTTATGTAACTTCTACAGATTACACCAATGGATATTTCATTGTGAATGAAGAATGGTTCGGGCATACCAACGGATCTGTTAATTTTGTTAATGCCAACGGAAACGTTAATTACAGAGTCTACAGCAATGCCAACAATAATGAAGCCTTTGGTGCAACCACTCAGTTCGGAACAATCTATGGCGACAAATTCTACTTCGTTTCTAAGCAGGCTGCTGATGGCGATACCCAATACACCGCTGGAGGAAGGCTTGTTGTTGCCAATGCGCATACCATGCAGAAAATCGCTGGATTTAATACCATCGGAGGCGGAGACGGAAGATCTTTCTTAGGTGTCAATCAGCACAAAGGCTATATCGGTGCCTCCAACGGAATCTACACCTTTAATATCGATAATATGCAGGTAGGAACTCTGATTCCTACAACAGGCGGCGGAAGTGCCTATGCAGGGCAGATCGGAAATATGATCCGAACTTCTCAGTATGTTTTTGCCGTTAAGCAATCTGCAGGAATATTGGTCATCAATCCTGCTACAGACACAGTGATTCAGACTATTTCCGGAGCTTTCAATTCTATTGTTCAGGCGAAAGACGGAAGCATCTGGGCAATTCAGGATCAGAAGTTAGTTAATATCCATCCTACAACTTTTGTAACGACGAATTATGATATTCCGACAACGAAATATATAGGCTCTTGGGGCGCCTGGAATGCGGGAAGCTTTACAGCAAGTAAACAAAACAATACGTTATATTGGATTAACGGGATCAATAGTTTTGCTTCAGGAACTCAAATTGTGAAATTTGATGTAACTACAAAAGCATTTAATGAAAATTTTGCAACGATTCCCGGGCAAACAGGAACCTATAAGCAAATTCCTTACGGTGCAGCTTTGCGCGTAAACCCAATTACAGATGAATTGATTTTGAATACTACCGAAAGCGGATATGGCGCTCACTATCAAAACAACTGGTTCCATACCTATAATAATGCAGGAACTTTATTGAATACGTTAAAATTAAACGACTATTACTGGTTCCCGGCAGTTGTGGTTTTCCCGGATAATACAATGCCGGTTATTGCAGCTACTTTCCCGACTCAGGTTAATGTAAACAGTGCAACGGTAATTGATTTGAAAACCATTGCTACGGATGATGATAATCCTTCTGCATCTATTGTGAAAGCAGTGAAGTCGAACAGTAATGATGCGGCAGTTTCTGCAGTAATTAATGTGAATGACGAATTGGTTTTAACACCACAAGGAAACGGAACTGCTGAGGTTGTGGTAAGCTTTAATTCCAATGGTAAAGTGGTTGAAAAAACACTGACTGTCAATGCGACTACGGGAGTTTTGTCTACTGTTGAGGTGAAGAAAACCGAATTAAGCATATATCCGAATCCTGCAACGGATGTTTTAAACATCAAAACACAGGATAAAGTGGTGCTTGTTTCTATTTTCGATGCATCCGGAAGATTGGTAAATGCTAAATTTGAGAACGGACAGGTAAATGTAAGTACTCTTGCAAAAGGTATTTATATAGTAAAAATCGTTACAGATAAAGCGACTTATCAGCAAAAACTGATAAAAAAATAATCTCTTCTTACAGAGATTTCTTTAATAATTAGATAGCAAAACCCTTTACAAATTTGTAAAGGGTTTTGTGTTTTTTATGATGAAAATTTGTTATTTTGAGCCTTTTAAATTCGGTAAAAAAGCGGTAATAATACCCATTAGCGGTAAAAAGGCACAGATTTTAAATACATATTCAATGCTCGTATCATCGGCCACAGCTCCTAAAACAGCAGATCCGATGCCTCCCATTCCAAACATAAACCCGAAGAATAATCCGGCAACCAGTCCGATTTTATTAGGCATCAGATCGGTGGCATAAACCAATATGGCAGAAAATGCTGAAGCGATGATTAATCCGATAATCACGGCAAAAGCAATCGTCCAGAACAGAGAAAGATACGGCAGACAAAGCGTAAATGGAGCGGCTCCCAAAATGGAGATCCAGATAATTTTCTTTCTTCCGTATTTATCGCCGAGTTTTCCTCCTAAAATTGTTCCTACGGCAACGGCTGCCAAAAACATAAATAGATACAATTGAGAATCCTGTACTGATACATGAAATTTATCAATCAGGAAAAAGGTAAAATAATTCGTCATGGAAGCCAGATAAATGTATTTTGAAAATACCAGTGCTAAAAGAATAGAGATGGAAAATAAAACTTTTTTACGCGACAGCTTTATTTCAATAATATCACTTGGGTGCCTGGCCGATTTCTTTAAGGATAACCTCTCCGCATACCAGTTACCAATTCTCCAAAGCACAATAATACCGATAAAAGCAGCGATAGCAAATAATCCGACGTAACCCTGACCAAGTGGAAGTATAATTAAAGCAACCAGCAACGGTCCGATAGCACTCCCTGAATTTCCACCCACCTGAAAGATCGATTGCGCCAATCCTTTTTGTCCGCCAGATGCCAATTGGGCAACTCTTGAGGCTTCAGGATGAAAAATGGAAGAGCCCATACCAATCAAAGCTACAGAAATAAGGATAACGTAATATTGATGTGCTGCTGCCAACAATAATAATCCCGCCATGGATAGCCCCATTCCTATGGCCAGCGATCTTGGATTGGGCTTTTTATCCGTATAAATTCCTACAAAGGGCTGTAAAATTGAGGCCGTTAATTGAAATACCAACGTAATAATACCGATCTGAGCAAAGGATAAACTAAATTCTCCTTTCAAAATAGGGTAGAGGGAAGGAATAGTAGATTGGATCAGGTCGTTCAAAAAGTGAGAAAAGCTGATCATAAATAAAATAGGGTACACAATTTTCGTAGAGTCAATTGCGGGAGCCTTTATATTTTCCATAGGAATAGGGTTTAAAAATTCATCATGTCATCTGATGAATTTGATTAAATTTTTATAATTAATAAATTCTGTCTACAATTTGTTGCGCGATAAATTCTGCCTGTTCAGAATCTTTACTTTCAATCGCCAGATAAAGATCCGTATGAATCTTCTGTGATATTTTAAAAGGTTCTGTATCGTTATTATGATGATTCTGAAACGAACTCAGGATGTGTTTGCTCGCAATAATAAAGATCTCTTTCAGGAGGCTGTTGCCACAGGCTTGGGCAATCGATACATGAAAATTAACATCAGCTTCATAGCATTCCAGGGGCTTTTTCTCCGCAACCAGCGTATTTCTGAGATCCAGATACATTTTCATAGTCTCTAAATCTTTTTCTGTACGATGAACAGCCGCTTTTCCGGCAATCTTAGCATCGAGAATAGATCGTACCTCCAGTACATCTGCCAATTGGGCCCTATCCATTTGTGTCTCCAGAGATTCCTGCATATTTTTAGAAACTACAAATGTTCCAACCCCCTGCTGAACGCTGAGTATGCCTTTAATAGATAAAATTTTTATGGCTTCACGAATGCTTGAGCGCCCGACACCGTAAATCTTCATCAGTTCCGGCTCAGTCGGTAGTTTCTCGCCAATAAGATATTCCTCACGAGCGATACCGGCCATTAATCTTTCGGCTACTTCTTCTGCTAAAGTTTTTCGTTGAATCTGCATTGTTTTAAAAACATCATATCATCTGATGAATTGCAAAGATATGACTTTAAATAATTATAAAAGAATAATTTTGACATTTTATAGAATGAAGCCGTAATTAATAAGCTAAAGATTTTAAATAAGTTTGTTACAGTTGCCCAAAATAGTATTCATTTCAAACCTCACAGGTTTTTAAAACCTGTGAGGTTTCTTAAAAATTTAGTCTTTATTATAAAGTCGCGAAGAATAGAAATAACAATGTTTTTTAAATTCGAGCATTCGTGGCGATCAAAGATTTGCATCTGAAACCATAATACATTAATACATTTAAAATATCTTCGTGTGATAATCCAAAAAATGGATCAGTTATAAAAGTTGGGGGGATTTCAAGATTTAAAATAGATTGTTTCCCACAGATTCCACGGATTTTCACAGATGATGATGGATAAAGTCCTAAACCTTGAAGGTTTTTATTTCTTATAGCCACGAATTTACAAATATTAATAAATCTTGCTGAATTCCCAAATTCCATCTGATAATAAAGATTAAACCAATATTTTAGATCGTTGATTTTAATCGAACTCAGTTTTTCAATGAATTGACTCTTTTTTTTACGCAAAGGTTAATTTTTTGGAGTTCGTATATAGAGGAGCAAAGAGGAATCAACGAGTTGATTTGATGAAGCTATTTTTTATGCTTCGCGAAGCATTAACTTGTGTTTTTTGATTTCTAAAAATTTAGGGTTTGAAAGTAAATCTTTGCTTTTAATCTCAATACAATTAATATCATATTCTATAAATCAATAGGGACTGGCTTCAGCCAGTCTTAGAAAGATGAGATCTCTGAGGCTTTAGCCAAAACTTATTGTCAATTTAGACTTAAGACTCCATTTTATTTAAATTTTATCATCGGGCGTAAGGTCAGCGCTCATCTTCTGTATTTAAAAATTCGTGGAAAATAAAAATCAAACTCTTATTTTTAAATTTAAAATGATCTCAACTCTTTACTAAATCCCCAATTTTTGTGTTTGATCCTTATAAAGTCGCGAAGAATAGAAATGACAAGATTTTTTAAATTCGAGCATTCGTGGCGATAAAATCTTTGCGTCTTAAACCACACTGCATTTAAAAATGTCTTCGTGCGATAAGCAAAAAAATCAACAGGATCATCTGTGAAAATCTGCGAAATCCGTGGGAAATAAAAATGAAACTTTCCCCAAGTTTTGTCCCTGATCCCGTCATTTCAAACCTCACAGGTTTTAAAAACCTGTGAGGTTTCTTAAAAACATAGTCTTTATTATAAAGTCGCGAAGAATATAAATAACAAGATTTTTTAAATTCGAGCATTCGTGGCGATGAAATATTTGCATCTGAAACCATAATGCTCTTAAAAATATCTTCGTGCGATAACCAAAAAAATCAACAGTATCATCTGTGAAAATCTGCGAAATCCGTGGGAAATAAAAATGAAACTCTCTCCAAGTTTTTAATTTGATCCCACGCCAATCTAAAAATGATTATCAATACAAAAAAAGAGACTTCAAATGAAATCTCTTTTAGTAGCCCGTAGGGGAATCGAACCCCTCTTACCAGAATGAAAATCTGAGGTCCTAACCGATAGACGAACGGGCCATCTACCAAACTGTAACGAATTACAGGGTTAGTATTTTGTTTTTATAAGTTTCAACTCTTATTAATCACCCGGTTAGTAGTGATTAAGTTTTGTAGCCCGTAGGGGAATCGAACCCCTCTTACCAGAATGAAAATCTGAGGTCCTAACCGATAGACGAACGGGCCAACTATACTTATTAAGCTAGGTTGTTAACGTGCTTAGTTAATTTGCTTTTTAAGTTAGCTGCTTTGTTTTTGTGGATAATATTTTTCTTAGCTAATTTATCCAACAAAGAGATAACCTTTGGCAACTGCTCAGCAGCTGCAGCTTTATTTTCTTCATTTCTTAATACTTTCAAAGCTGTTCTAGCAGTCTTGTGATAGTATCTGTTACGAACTTTTCTAACTTCGTTTTGTCTGATTCTTTTTAATGCTGATTTATGATTTGCCATATCGTTCAAATGTGAGTGCAAAAGTATAAACTATTTTTTAAACTACCAAATCTTTTTTTAGAAATTTTTAATTTTCTTCAGATAAGTATTTTCTGAGTTTATCAATCGCCTGTTCTATTTTAATGTTTTCGTCTTCTCTTTCTATTTTTTTGATCGTGTTTTCCAACATAATCATCGCATTGTTCCATTCTCCAGTGGTATTGGTGAAGGTAAGTTCGTCAATCGTTACTTCAAAAGCGACCCTTTCTCCTGTCCTGTAAAGTCTGAAACTTATTTTATCATCCCTGCCTGATATCCCATCTTCATTGACTTTTAAATCGTAACTTTTGGGGTTAGAGTGGATTTTCTTAAAAAGCAATTTCGCTTCCTGTATTTTTAAATCCGGCATGATATGAATTTTTTGCTTTTAAAGAGATGAATCGAAAACTGTTTTAATAACTTTATTAAGACTCAATTCCTTCTAAGCGGCTGCAAAGTTAGTAATTTTTTCTAATCAACAAAATCTTAAATATAATTTTTCTTTCAATTATATTTAAATAACTGGAATACAATATAATTATTTTTTTGAATAAATATACCAAAATCTAAAAGATCTCTCCTTTTTCGTAGAAATGCCAAAAATGAGTCTGTGTGAAGCTTCGTATTAGCAAGTGTAAAGGATTGTTTAATCACTCCTTCTTTACGATTTTACGGATCCTAAAAATAGGAAATTCATCCTTTTAAAATTATTTTTTAAAATTCTTGGAGATTCCGTTAACGTATGAAATAAAAAATCCCTGACCTTTATAAGTCAGGGATTGATTTGTAAATTGGGTAGCCTATAGGAGAATCGAACTCCTGTTGCAAGGATGAAAACCTTGAGTCCTGACCACTAGACGAATAGGCCAAATTTTGAGGGTGTGCAAAAGTAAGGATTAACTTTTTAACTTCAAAATTATTTTTTAAGGTTATTTATAAACTTTCTGAATGACAGTGTTTTTAATTCCTTTAGACTCTAAATCTTTTTGAGCTTTTACAGCATCTTCCAGGGTATACATCTTTCCGTACGTATAATAGAAAACTCCGCTGTCTTTATTCCTGTCCACATCTTTAAGGGTTTGAATGATGAACGAATTGCCGTTCAGTTTTTCACCTACAAAAACTTCAATGGTATAATAGCCTGAGTTCAGCCTTTGATTCGGCATGAAGCCCACAGCGTAGGCATTTTTAAATCCTGCATCTTTGGCCGACTTTATATTAATGTCTTTTACAGAAGCCATATTGGTAACTCCGTAATAATATTTATATAACCCGTTTTCTTTAATCGGAAGAATATAATTCAATCCTTTTAAAGCAGGATCTCCATCGTTATATTTGGTAGGAGAACTCATAAGTAAAATTCTGAAATCATTTTTTAAAGCCACTTCAGCCGGTTTTTCAGGCTCAGGTTTTTTTACGGCGATGGGGCCGCCGGATTTTCGGTCTATTGCTTTTTTATAATCAATGATGGCATCATAGATGCTTTCGGAAATTTCCTGCTGACCTCTGTCGGAGGCTAAATAATGGCTTTCTTCAGGATGATTGATAAATCCGGTCTCAATAAGCACAGAAGGCATCGCATTCATACGGAGTACGTGAAGATTTTTCTGAAAAACACCTCGTGAGAACCTTTTATCTTTGTTCACAAAGTTGTCCTCCACCAGACCTCCAAGCAGTAAACTGGATTCAAGATATTTGCTCTGCTGAAGTTTCAGGGCAATAAGTGACTCCGGAGAGCCTGCATTGTAAGAACCAAAGGTCTGTTTATCCCTTTCATCAAGAAAGATCACATCATTCTCTCTTTTGGCGACTTCAAGATTGGTGTCATTCTGGTCCGGTCCCTGAACATACGTTTCTGTTCCGTACGCTGTATTTCTGGTCGCAGAATTACAGTGGATGGAAACAAAAAGATCTGCTTTGCTTCGGTTGGCAAGATTGGTCCGGTCGGATAGAGAAGGATATTCATCAATCTTTCGGGTATAGATTACTTTGAAATCTTTATTTTTTTCAAGCATTGCCCCAACTTTGAGGGTAATAGCAAGGGTTACATCTTTTTCTGCCACTCGTCCTATATCAGCGTAATTTCTGTTGGCTCCATGGTCGCTACCTCCGTGTCCGGCGTCTAAAACGACCGTAAATTTTTTCTGAGCGAAAATTATTTGGGAGACCAGTATAAGAAGAAATGATAAAATTATTTTAAAATTTTGTTTGTGCATCCTACAGTTTTAAAAATTATATTAATTTTGAGCCATCATTATATACTTATAAATATAAACAAAAATTGGTCAAAACCGTCTTCAAAAATATATTACAAATTTTAATTATCCTAATTTTTAACAATTTTTTAGCACAGGAAACTTCTGAAAAATTGCCTAAAAATGCGGTTAATGATACTATTTCCAAAAAGGATACCATAGTTTCTAAAAAGGAATCTCTGGACGATATTCTTCAGACTAAAGCGGATGATATACGCCGTGATGTGCCTAAAAAGATGATCTATCTGAATAAAAATGCTCAGGTAAAATATCAGGATATGCAGATCGACGCCGATTATATTTCTATTGATGAGCAAAAGAATCTCATTTTCGCACGCGGAAAACAGGATTCTTTAGGAAGAAAAATTATTGAGCCCGTTATTACCAATCAGGGAGGAAAAAAGTATGAGACCGATCAGTTTAATTATAATTATAAAACCAAACAGGCGATTGCTTACAATGCAAGAACAGAAGAAAGCGAGGGGGTAATTATTGCTGAAAAAACAAAAAAATACAACGATTCTGTTTTCTTCATGAGACGGGGGAAATATACAACCGACGAATATTTCCTGAAGAAAAAAGATACGGTTTCAGATTATTATCTGTTGGCTCCGCATATCAAGCTGGTAAAAACAAAAAATAAGTCCCAAATTGTGACAGGGCCTATCCAGATGTATATCGAAGAAGTGCCGACTCCTTTAATTATGCCGTTTGCCATTCTTCCTTTTTCAGATAAAAGATCAGCGGGTATCCTGATTCCGAGTTTTGGAGAGAGAGAAGATGTCGGCTTTTTCCTGAACAGTATAGGATATTATCAGCCGATTGGGGAGCATTTCGATATAAAAATCCTGGCCGATATTTACACGAAAGGAAGCTGGAACTTGCGACCGGAGATGAATTATGTAAAAAAATACCGCTACAATGGTAATTTTTCCGCAGACATAGGATCTACGGTAAGAGGAATTAAAGGGCTTGATGATTATACAAAATCAAGTACCTACAGAATTGCATGGAGACATACGCAGGATACCAAGGCCAATCCTTTTCTTACGTTTTCTGCTTCGGTGGATATGGTAAGTAACCGATTTTATAATAATACCATAAACAACAATTATATTTTCAACCAAAATGTATTAAATACACAGCAAAACTCAACGGTTACGGTTACCAAGAGATTTTTGAAACTGCCAGTTACCATTACGGGAACGGCTTCTTATTCTCAGAATTTTGCCACCGGAAATTCAGATTTGCGTTTGCCGCAAATGAATGTGGCCATCAATCAGTTTTATTTATTTAAATCTAAAACCGGTGTCAGACAGGGATTATTAGAAAATATTACCGTAAATACAGGTTTGAATTTATCCAATTATGTGTCGACAACAGAAGGGGAGCTTTTCACCCCGGCCATGTGGGAAAAAATGCAGACCGGATTGAAAAATAATATTTCATTGGGAACCAATACAACGGTTGCAAAATATTTTACCTTCAGTTTGGGAGCCAATATTGATAATGCTTTAACAACAAAAACATTAACCAGAACGTACGACCCCATTATCAATAAAGATGTAGATGTGGTGAATAAAAATATTGCGGGCTATTCTATTTTCTCAACAACAGCAAGTTTGCAGACTACTTTGTACGGGATGATGAAATTCAAAAAAGGAGGTGCGGTAGAAGCGGTAAGGCATATGATGACGCCAAGCATAGGATTTACTTATTCTCCTGATTTCGGAGGTTCCGGTTTTGGATATTTTAAAAATTACTATAATGCCAACGGCGCTTTAACAACCTATTCAATTTTTGAAAAGGGAATTGTGGGTCAGCCTACAAGTGGCATGGTTGGTGCATTAGGTATTAACGTTGGAAACAATGTTGAAATGAAAATTAAATCTAAAAAAGACTCAACGGGAGTGAAAAAGATCAAGATCTTCGAATCTCTAAACTTCTCAGCGAACTATAATTTTGCTGCGAAAGATCACCCGTGGTCAGTATTTTCGATCAATGGGCAGTCTTCTTTCTTTGAAAATAAATTGAGTGTCAACACGAGTTTAACATTAGATCCGTATAAGATCATATTTCTTCCGGGAGAAGATCAGGGAATCAGAACGGAGGATTTCGGACATTTCAGTGTTCAGGGATTCAATGTTCAGTTATCTTACCCTTTAAGCAGCGAAATTTTTGGTGAAAAAACGGATTACGCCAAAAAATACTCGCAGAAAGGGGAGGTGCGAAATGAAAATTATTATTTTGATGATGATAATTATGCCCGCTTCGATCAGGCATGGACCCTGAACGTGAATGCGAACTATGCCTACACCAGAAATGCAACGAGAAATGCCAATAAAATTGCATCCGTTGGTTTAGACGGAAGTGTTAAATTAACTCCCTATTGGAATATCAACGGTAGCACACACTATGATATGGTGACCAAGCAACTGGCTTATACAAGAATTGGTTTTTCGAGAGATCAGCGAAGTTTTACCATTAATTTCAACTGGGTTCCTTTCGGACAATATAAAGTGTATGACTTCTTTATCGGAATCAAAGCCAATATCTTAAGTGATGCGCTGAAGTATAAAGACAGAAGTTTTACGCAGCCCAATTCACCTTTCTAATAACGAATGGAGATTTAAAGATAGAAATAGAATATAAATTTTATATTTGCATCCAAAATAAAATCTAATGAAACAAATAATCAACACCGTTAATGCTCCTGCAGCGATCGGACCTTACTCACAAGCTAACCTTGCCAATGGTGTTTTATACATCTCCGGCCAGATTCCTGTAGATCCTGCGACCGGAAAATTGCTGGAAGGTATTGAGAAAGAAACGCACCAAGTAATGAAAAATCTGGAAGCCATCCTTACAGAAGCGGGAATGACTTTTAAAAATGTGGTAAAAGCTACCATTTTCCTTAAAAGTATGGACGATTTTGCCGTGATGAACGATATTTATGCTTCTTATCTGGATGCAGAAAGCTATCCTGCACGCGAAACGGTACAGGTTTCTTGCCTGCCGAAAAATGTTGATATTGAAATTTCTATGATTGCACATCAGGATTAATGAACTTCTTTAGAAATACATTAGCGGTTATTGTAGGCCTTGGGATTACAGGGCTTATCATTACTCTTGGTATAAGGGTTTTTCCGCAATGGGTTACTTTTGAAGCTTTTGCTCCTTTTGAGCATTGGCAAAGGTTTCTTTTCAGTATGAAAGAGGATCAGGCGTTCTTCGGTTTTCTGTTGTTTATTTCCGGTTTGGGAACTACAGTGGGAGGTGTGGTAACTGCTGTGATTGTAAAATATGCTAAAGTAGCCTATGCTATCCTTATCGGTTTCATTATGCTGTTTATAGCGATGCTGGATGTTATTATTTTTCCTTATCATCCTACATTTTATAAGATCTCTATTTTTCTTACCTTTTTTCCGTTTTCCTGGATTGGAGGAAAGATTGTAGAAGTGATTTATGAACGAAATAAGAAGAAAAGGATCGCCGATAAAATGAATAATAAATCTTAGGGCCTGTTTAAATTTTAATGGGTTTACTTTAACGCAAAGTTTTAATTTGAGTGTAAAAATATTCAAGTGAGCAAAGAAGAATCAACCAATTGATTTGGTAAAGCGTATTTTCAAGCTTCGCGAAGTAATTCATTTGCCTTTATCTTCTAAGAATCAGTTAAGAATCAGTAAAGAATAAATAAAATCTTTGCGTTTAAAAAAACATTGGATTTTTACAATGTAATAGGTTATAAGCTAAAACATTTTTTAATTATAATTTTAAATACACACTCAAGTGATTTAAACTAAAATAAAACCGGGCTGCAAAATTAATTTTGCAGCCCGGTTTCGTTGATATGAAATGTTTGTTTAGCTCTACATAATTAAGGCATTTTAAAGCCTCTCTGGTATCCTCTTCCGTAGTCATCCATATATTTGATCTGGCCTGTTCCGGAGAATTTGTTTAACTGAGTTTCTACATCTTTCTGAGAATTCACGGGCTTACCATTAATTTCAGTAATAATATAGCCGTCTACAACTCCTGCTTTGGCAATTTCACTGCCTTCAACAACATTTTTAGCAACTACACCGCTCGTTAATCCATAATAAGACTTCGTTCTGTCATCCAGACCCTGGAATTCAGCTCCCAGTTTTTCTGTAACGGTAAGATCTGCTTTTGTTCTTGTAGAAGTTCCGCCTTTTTGATCTTTCAGCGTTACCGTTGTGGTATTTTCCTTACCGTTTCTTTGATAAACCAACTGTACTCTATCTCCAGGACGCTTGCTTCCGATTGACATCGACAGATCAGCGAAGTCTGTAATGTTGGTAGCATCAATTTTCGTGATGATATCTCCCACTTTCAATCCTGCATCTTCCGCGCCGCTACTGTCTCCAAATCCTGTAACATACACTCCGGATCCTGCTTTAATATTGGTCTTTTTCTGTTTGTTATAAGCTGCCACCTGCATATCGTCTGATAGATCTAATGACTGCACGCCTAAGAAACCTCTCTGTACAATACCGAATTTCTTAATATCCTCAACAATTTTTCTTGCTAAGTTAGAAGGAACGGCAAATCCGTAACCTTGGTAATATCCTGTGGTAGACTGGATAGCCGAGTTAATCCCGATTAATTCACCATTGGTATTAACCAGTGCTCCTCCGGAATTTCCAGGGTTAATGGCGGCATCTGTCTGGATAAAACTTTCAATTGGGTTGGTCGCTTTTCCCTGTCCTCCTAAAATTCCGATTCCTCTTCCTTTTGCAGAAATAATACCTGCTGTTACCGTTGAGTTCAGTCCAAGTGGGTTACCAACTGCCAATGCCCATTGTCCGACTTCAATATTATCTGAATTAGCAAAATTTAAATAAGGCAATCCCTTTTCTTCAATTTTTAATAAAGAAATATCCGTGTTCGGGTCGGTACCTACTAACGTGGCGATATATGATTTTTTATTGCTTAAAACAACTTCCAGCTTGCTGGCTCCGGCCACTACGTGGTTATTGGAAATAATATATCCGTCTGGCGAAATAATAACTCCGGAACCCATTCCTGATGGCATATTGTCTGGTGCCTGTTGTTGCTGCTGCTTTTGTCTTTGCTGACCTCTTCCGCCGCCGCCAAAAGGATCGCCGAAGAAGAAGTCGAATAAATCTTGTTCAGAAGCTCTGTTGCCTCCTGAAGAAGCTCTGTTTTGATAGTTTTTAATCGTTACCACAGCCGGAACTGTAGTCTTGGCTGATTTTACGAAATCATCACCCACAGCAGCCGTATTCATCCCTGCAAAAGAAACGTTGGATGCCTTGGTAAAGTAGGATTGGTCTTCATTGTTAGAACCGTGTCCGAAATATTGAATTGTTCCCACGGTAGTAGCTCCGGAGATTACTCCAACAACTGCGAATGGTAATAGTTTTTTTAAAGTACTCTTCATTATGTATCTTCTTTATTATTTATTATTTTTTTTAACTTTCGTTTTAATCTAAAACAAATTTAATGCTAAATAGGTAGGCGATTGGCATGCAATGTTTCATTTTTAACTAAAATTTAACTAGAATAACATTATTTTATGTGTTATGTCGTAATTATATAGCGCTATTAACAAAACTTAAAATTAGATTAAATGACAATCTGACATCTTATAGATGCCAATATAGACATAAAAGTTAAATATAACCTTTTTATTGGAAGGTACGCTGCCACCCTTGTCAAGGTTTTAAACCTTGACAAGGGTTCGTGAACCAAAAACCAAAAACCAAATTAAAAATTCCCTATCTTTGCAAAAATATTTTTCTCACTTAAAACGTTTATAGCATGCAACTGTATAACACCTTAAGCGCAGAAGAAAGAGCTCAACTTATTGATGAAGCTGGTAAGGAACGCCTTACATTGTCTTTCTATGCGTATGCCAATCTTTCGGATCCCAAAAAATTTCGCGACGAATTATTTATAGCCTGGAATGCACTCGATGCATTGGGTCGTATTTATGTTGCCCATGAAGGCATTAATGCTCAGATGAGTGTTCCTGCAGATCAGTTTGAGGCATTTCGCGATACGTTGGAGAGATATGATTTCATGAAAGGAATTCGTCTGAATGTCGCTGTAGAGCAGGATAATCACTCTTTTTTAAAATTAACCATAAAAGTAAGACATAAAATCGTTGCCGATGGATTGAATGACGACACTTTTGATGTTACTAATAAAGGAATTCACCTGAAAGCACAGGAATTCAATGATATGCTTTCTGATCCGAATACAATTGTAGTAGATTTCAGAAATCACTACGAGAGTGAAGTAGGCCATTTTGAAGGAGCCATAACACCGGATGTTGAAAATTTCAGAGAAAGTTTACCGATTATCAACGATCAGTTACAGGATTTTAAAGAAGATAAAAACCTTTTGATGTACTGTACGGGAGGAATCCGTTGTGAAAAGGCGAGTGCTTACTTCAAACATCAGGGCTTTAAAAATGTGTATCAGCTGGAAGGCGGAATTATTGAATATACCCGTCAGATCAAAGAAGAAAATATTGAAAGTAAATTTATCGGAAAAAATTTCGTGTTCGATCACCGTTTAGGAGAAAGAATTACCGACGATATTATCTCGCAGTGCCACCAGTGTGGAAAACCTTGTGATAATCATACCAATTGTGCGAATGATGCCTGTCATTTATTGTTCATTCAGTGCGATGAGTGCAAAGCAGCGATGGAAAATACGTGTTCTCCAGAATGTTATGACATAATTCATCTGCCTGTTGAAGAGCAGGTTGCTTTAAGGAAAGGACTTCAGGTTGGAAATAAAGTATTCAGAAAAGGAAAATCCGAAGCGTTGAAGTTTAAAAACTCCGGAGCGCTTTCCACTCAGACTTTAGCGAAAGCCGCAAAACCTGAAACGAAAGATATCCGTAAAAAAATAGCGGTTAAAAAAGTTTTGATCGGAAAAGGTGAGCATTATTACTCAAAATCAAAGATCGGACAGTTTTTAATTGAAAATAAAGAACTTTCTGTGGGCGATAAAGTATTAATTTCCGGACCGACAACCGGTGAGCAGGAATTTACAATTACTCAGATTTTTGCGAACGGAGGACCTTGTGAAACGGCTAAAGCGGGAGATCAGATCACCTTTGAAATTCCGTTCAGAATTCGTTTGTCAGATAAATTATATAAAATCATTGCTCCTGAAAACGCATCATAAGTATGTTGAAAGCAGAGCTTAGAAAAAAATATATGCAAAAAAGAAAAGCCTTGTCTCCTGATGAGGCTTTCCTGTTATCCGGAAAAATATTTGAAAATTTTCAGAAGTACTTCCAACCAATGCAGGCTGAAAAAATACATATTTTCATTCCAATTTTAGCTAAAAAAGAAATTGATACCCAGATTTTTATTAATTATTTTTTAAAGCAGAATATCCGTGTTTTTGTGCCTAAAATAGTAGCGAATGAGCTAATCAGCATTGAAATCTTTGCAGATACCCTATTTGAAACCGGCAGTTGGGGGATTTCAGAACCCGTTTCTAATACAGATTCAGAAGAATTGTATTTTGATTATATCATCACACCCCTTTTATACTGTGATAAAAAAGGAAATAGAGTGGGCTATGGGAAAGGTTTTTATGACGGTTTATTTGCCAATGTTTCAAAAGATGCAAAAAAAATCGGAGTTAATTATTTTAACCCCGATGAAAATATCGATGATGTCTGGGAATATGATATTCCGCTCGACTATCTGGTAACTCCAGAGAAGATACTGTCTTTTTTGACCAGCGGTTTAGAGTAAAAATCCAGAAAATAGAATTTAAATTCCTTATCAACTTTTGGCGTAGACATAAGAATATATTGGGCATTTTTCTCAAATACTCCTAAAGATCTGTTTTTGCCGTCGAAATATTCAACATTGAATTTGGCAAAGTCCAAGGTATCTTTTTTATAATAATCTTTAAAGACTTCCAGTTTATTTACTTTTACGCTTTTGGCTTTCAGGCTATCCATTTCTCTGAAAAGATTTCTGAACGTCATGGAATCCGGTTTATGAAAATAACCTTCCATCTGAGAATAGATGACAGTGTCTATTTCGGTATTTCTTTTTCCGGATAAATAGAGGGAAGAGAGATCGAGTAATTCCTGAACTTTTTGTTTCGTTATAGAATTAATGGCCTGCATACTATCCATCTGAACTGCGGGATTATTGCTCTTTCTTAATTTGTCCAGATCACTTACCTGAGGATTGTTTTTATTATTATTACAGGCAACAAAAGCAATAAGTACAAATATATAGGCTAAAAATTTATTTATTCTTTTCATCTGTGGTTGCAATTTTAAATTTAATGGAGATTATTTTTCCTTTGATATCTTTTTTCATTTCTATTACACTTAAATTTTTTAAAGATGTGGTGGGGGTTGTCACCAGTGTAATGTATTTTTGCTTGTCCAGTCTTTCTATTCCATAGATATTACTGTCGTAGATCTGATAAATGATGGCATTATTGCTGATCAGATTTTCGAGCTGCCCTCTTTTCTTTTTAAGTTCTTCGGGATCGCCGTTGTCATCTTTAATCGAGAAATAATAGGCTGCCATTTTATAATCATCTGGTTTCAGCTCGATCATTTCGTCTTCCGGAGCATTTTCCAGGCTCCTGTTCACTTCAAGATACTCATAAAAAGGAGCACTGATCTGCATTTTCAGATTTTTATCCTTTGTAGAATATTTAAAACATTCTCCAGGTTTAATCTTATAGAGAATCGGGGATTCATTTTCTTTAATTACTTTAATCTCCAGCGTATTGATTACGCCTACACCACGATCGGCGTCCGTAAAGCAATAGGTATATTCTTTTGAAAAAATAACATCTTTAAATCCTAAAATCCCCAACAAAACGGCAAAAGTGGACGTAACGGCAATCCAGGTTGTTTTCTGATAGCTTTTTTTAGGCGTTGGCGGAGTGGTGGTGTAAGCTTTTTCTAAAGATTCTGTATTTTGTTTAAATTCCTGATTTTCAGTAGTCGATTTTTGTAAATCGGCACTTTCTGCAGCAATATATTCAATCTTTTTGGCTGGTATTTCAATTTCTTGAGGTTGAGAAGCTTCAGATACCAGTTGTTCTAATCTTTTAGATTCCTCTTCGTCAATATTCTGGTCATCCTGTAACAATTCTCCGGCAAAAAGATGCTGTTTTTTGAATTCATACCAAGAGTCGTACCCCGCATAAATACTCAGTAAATTGAGCATATCAATCCTTGGTAATTTGGTGACCGGAGAATTTTTGAAATAGGTATAAAAAGATTTTTCGCTAATGTTTGCTTTAGCTTTTTTTCGAAGATCTTCCTGGAAATATATAATATCGATACCCTTCCATTTTGATATATCATCGTAGGAAGGGGTATATTCTTCTAAATATTGAGCCTGTACCTCCTTTTTCAGTTGCTCAAAGTGTAATAGGTCTAAATCTGTCAAACTATTTAAAAATAATTAAATTATTGATTATCAATGGTATTGTTTTGTAAAACTATTTTACAAAGGTATTACAATTATTTTGCGCAGACAAATTTTCTAACTGCTCTACCTTTGTCTTGTTCAAATAACCGAACAGAGAAAAATTTTATAAAACAATATTAACAAAATTAAATTTAATTTATTATGAAAAAGTCATTATTCGTAGCTGCTATCGCTGCAATCTCTCTAGTTGCTTGTAAAAAAACTGAAGCTACTGATACTAATTCTGCTGATTCTGCTGCTGTAGCTACTACTGATTCTGCTGCTGTTGTTGCTGATTCTGCTGCTACTGTTGTTGATTCTGCTGCTTCTGCAACTGTAGATGCTGCTAAAGATGCTGCTTCTGCAACTACTGCTGCTGGTGCTGATGCTGCTAAAGCTGGTGCTGAAGGTGCTGCTGACGCTGCTAAAGGTGCTGCTGATGCTGCTAAAGGTGCTGCTAAAGACGCTAAAGATGCTGTTGACGCTGCTAAAAAATAATTTTAGCCATCAACTAAAAATAAAAGAACCGTTTCACTCTGTGAGACGGTTTTTTTATGCGCTATATTTGTGAGTGATTCAAAAAACTATCAACCACCAACTATTAACAATTATCCTTTCTTCTGTTTCAATGCTTCATAGCAAGTAATTGCCACGGCATTGCTTAAATTTAAAGAATCGATACTTCCAACCATGGGAACTAAAGTGTTTTTTCCTTTTCCGGACCAAAAATCACTTAAACCTGAATGTTCAGTACCAAATAAAACTGCTGATCTTTGCGTAAAATCTCTTTTATAAAGATCTTCTGCCGTTTCATCCATGATCGTGGTGTAGATATTAAAATTATTTTTGTTTAAATATTCTGATACTTCCTCATTGTCTCCCTGAAAAACTTCCATTCCGAAAAGGCATCCGACACTGGATCTTATGACATTAGGATTGTAAAAATCAGCTTTTGCATCAGTTACAATTAAAGCATCAATCCCGAAAGCTTCGCAACTTCTCAAAATCGCTCCCAGATTTCCCGGCTTTTCTACACCTTCTACAATAATTACCGTTGAATCATCTTTAGGTTTGAAATCTTTAAGTTGGGTTTCTTTGGTTTCATAAATACCGATAATGCCTTCAGAACTTCCTCTGTAGGCGATCTTTTCATACACTTTATCGCTTACCAGATGAATTTTTGCGTTGGGTTGGGTTCCTTTAAATATATTTTCACAGATAAAATATTCTACAGGCTCGAAATTATATTTCAACGCTCTTTCATTTTCCTGCTGGCCTTCCACAACAAAAACTCCCGATTTTTTTCTGAATCGGTTGTCTGTAAGCAGTTTGGTGATGTTTTTTATCTTTTCGTTTTGAAAACTTTCTATTTGCATGATGCAAAATTATGTAAAATTTATCGTTAATGGTTAAAATGGAAAACCTCAGAATCAATCTGAGGTTTAAAATTATTTATTCTTCCGAAGTTTCAATGGAGAGTTGGCAAGTGTCGATCAAACTTTGTGGCAGTTCCTTTTTGTTTTTAATGCCTAACGATTTTAATTTTTGGGTCTGAACAATCAAATTGTCATTTCCTGAAGATAATTGTTTGTAGGCATCATGATACACATTTTTTGCCTGGTCGAGATTTCTGCCCACTTTTTCAAGATTATCCACAAAACTCACAAATTTATCATAGAGCTTCGCGCCTCTTTCCGCAATTTCGACAGAATTTCTGTTTTGATATTCCCGTTTCCAAAGATCGGCGATCAACTTTAATGATGTGATTAAATTACTAGGATTTAATAAAAGAATTCTTCGGTCATAAGCATAGTTCCATAGGTTTTGATCGGCTTGCATCGCCGCAATATAAGCGGGCTCACTGGGGATAAACATCATCACAAAATCCAGAGATTTTCCATAATCATCATAGGCTTTCTGGCTAAGCTGATTGATATGATTTTTTATCGAACTTAAATGCTGATTCAGCTTTATAAGATAGATGTCCTGGTCGGTTTCATCCACTAATTCGGTAAATGCCGTTAAAGAAACTTTGGAATCAATGATTACATTTCTTTCATCAGGATACTTTATTACGGCATCAGGACGCATTTTTTTACCTGAAAATTCCGAAAATAATGCTTTATTGTCTTCATCACGAAGTTCGTGCTCAAGAAAATATTCTCTTCCTTTTACCAAACCGGATTTTTCCAGAATGCTTTCTAAGATCATTTCGCCCCAGTTTCCCTGTGTTTTACTTTCTCCTTTCAAGGCGCGGGTGAGTTTTTTAGCATCTTCTGAAATCTGCTGATTCAGTTCGGCCAGCTCTTTTACTTTTTCGGCTAGAGAGAAACGTTCTTTATTTTCCTTTTCGTATGCTTCGTTGACACGGTTTTTCAAATCGGTAATTTTTTCATGAAAAGGATCCAGAATATTTTTAAGGTTATTCTGATTCAGTGTAGTGAATTTTTCAGTTTTCTCTTCCAGAATTTTATTCGCCATATTTTCAAACTGAAGCTGAGCCTCCTGCTGCATTTTTAAGATTTCCTGTTTTTGGGTATTCAGAGAAGTTTGAAGGCTTTCGTTAACCGCTGAAAGTTCAGCATTTTTAGCAAATAAATATTGTTTCTCGCTCAGCAGGCTTTCAATCTGAGTGTTTTGTCTGAGATGAGTCTGCTTATGTTCTGATAATTGGCTGTTTAATGCCGCATGCTCTGCCGATATTTTAGCATATTCATTTTTCAGATCATCTAAAATATCGCTCTGCTGTACAAAAAGTTCTTTCTCTTTAGCATTATTTTGAAGCAACTCCTGAACTTTCAGGCTCACATTTTCAAAATCGGACTTGTTTTTTATATACAATAGATTCAAATCATCATATGTACTTCTTAAAACCATCGACGACTTTAAGGCAAAATACGAAATCAGAGCGCCCACAATACCGCCCGCAGCAAAACCAGTTATTAAATAGGTAATCTCCATTTTTCAAAATTAGGAAAAAAGACTTGGGAATAAAACAGCTTTGTTTCTGATGTCAGCTAAATGATGCTTATCTTTAGAACAAATTTCAGGAGTATGAATATTTTGTTAGTTGAAGATGATTCCAGGATCAGCAATTTTCTGGTTAAAGGCCTGAGTGAAATAGGCTATCATATAACCTTGGCCGAATCGGGTGAAAAAGCCCGTGAGATCATTGGTTTGTATGAATTTGATATTATTCTGATGGATATCATGCTTCCCGGTCTGGACGGAATTCAATTAACCCAAATTATAAGATTTAAGAAAAATTATACACCTATTTTGGTAATTAGCGCATTAAACAGTCCTGATGATAAAATTAAAATGCTGGATTTGGGTGCAGATGATTATTTAACGAAGCCTTTTCATTTTGAAGAATTAATTTCAAGAATCAAAGCGCTCACGAGAAGGAATAAATTAAGTTACGAGAAAGAATCGCAGCTGATCTCGTGTGGAAATCTGACGATTGATAAAGATCTTCATAAAGTAACCCAGAATGGAATTGAGGTCGAGTTTTCGCCCACGGAATACAAATTGCTGAATTTTCTTTTAGAGAATAAAAATAAAGTGCTGAGCAGAACGCAGATTCTTCATAATGTGTGGGGAATTAATTTTGATAACAATACGAACCTGGTGGATGTTTACATTTCTTATCTCCGAAATAAAATAGACGAAACCGAAAATAAAATAATCCATACCATTAAAGGGACCGGTTATCTGATTAAAGACTAAAATGACGCTAAGAAACAGATTTACCCTTATTTCGAGCCTGTCGTTTGGCATTGTTTCCATCATTACGTTTGCAGTGATCTATTTCGCCTATTATGACAGTACCAAAATTTCGTATTTTGAAAAACTGAAGAATACAGCGCTTATTTCTGCGATCTATTATCTTGAAAAAGACGAACTTTCCGTCAACCGTCATGCCCAAATCAAAAAAGAATATAAAAGTCTGATTCGAAATAGGGAAGTGGCGATTTACGATCAGGATAATAAAGTGACTTTCGGGGAAGATTTTAATGATCCTTATATCAAACCGAAACATCTGAATGCGGCACGAGCCAACCAATGGGTTCAGTTTATGTCTGATGATCATTTCTATTACGGGATTTTTTATCCTGATAATCAGGGAGACTTTGTGGTTTTTGTAAAATCATCAAATGATTCCTTCCAGTCCCAGATCTTCAGGCTGTCGATCATTATGTTTACGGTGCTTATTTTGGGGCTTACCGCTATTTTTATTCTGAGCCGATATCTTTCAAAAGTGGTTTATAAACCGGTGTCGAATGTGGTGAAACATATCAATAACGTAGATTATAATAATATTTCTCAGGCGATAACAACCACCAATACCAATGATGAGATTGAAGAGCTCATTAAATCTTACAATAAATTATTCGGAAGGATCTCTGAAAATATGCTGTTGCAGCAGAATTTTATCAACTATGTTTCTCATGAGTTTAAAACCCCTTTGGCTGCGATCTCCGGGAATCTTGAAGTTTTTGCCCAGAAAGACCGCACACCAGAAGAATATCGGAAAGTGGTAAAAGAATCTCTGGAAAATGTCTACGAAATTGAAAATATTCTGAATAATCTTTTGTTGATGTCCGGTTTAGCAAAGCTTGAAGCATCTCATAAAACCGTAAGAATCGATGAGCTGATCTGGAAAATTTATTCTAAACTGGAACCCAAAGCCAAAGAACATCAATCTTCCATAAAAATAGATCTGCAGGTGGTAACACCTTCATTGCTGGAATATCCGGGAAATGAAACGTTGTTGTTTTTAGCTTTATATAATATTGTGGAGAACGCGATAAAATATTCTTCAAATAATTCTATTGAGATTAATATTTTCGAGGAAACAGACAAATTACATATCGAAGTTAAAGATCACGGAAAAGGAATTTCCAAGGATGATCTTAGCAGTATAACCGAAACTTTCTTCCGCGGAAAAAATGTTAATGAAGTAAAAGGAAGCGGGATCGGACTGTCTTTATCCAAAAGTATTTTTGATCATCACCATATTTCAATGAAAATTGATTCTGAAGTTGATAAAGGAACAAAGGTATGTTTGATCTTTAATGCCTAAAATATTTGGCTGGAAGTATGAAGCTGGGGGCTGGGAGTTTGGGTGCGTCTGGAGTATTTTTTGGTCACCTTTCTTTTGGCTGGAAGTATGAAGCTGGAGGCTGGATGTTTTCGTGTCTTTAGAATATCTTTTAACCGCCTTTTGTTTTATGGTCTTCATTAACCTCCATCTTCCATCACCCATCTTCCATCCAACCCTTCTAATCAAACTCTAATGTTGGACTAACCGAACTTTAATTCTGTTCGAAATTCCCTTTAATATTGCGCCGGTAACTTTGTGGTCTTAAATACCAAGACCTTGAAGAAGCCTATATTAATTGTATTATACATGCATGTCTTCGGTTTTTTTTCAGCACAGGTGTCGGATACGATTACCATCAGCAGAAAAGAAGCCGAAGCCGTTTTTCTTGCCAATAATCTGGATCTTATTGCTCAAAAGCTGGAGATCTCACAGGCGGAAGCCCGAACAGTTCAGGCTAAATTCTGGCCCAATCCTACAGTAAGCATCAGCGAAGTTAATCTCTGGAAAACCTATGATATTGAAGCGCAACCCGCCTTAATAGGAAATTGGGGGAAAAGTTCGCAGGTCTCTGCGGAAATAGAACAGGTAATCCAGACAGCAGGAAAGAGAAGAAAGAATATCGAGCTTGCCAGAATTGAAGTGGATGGCGAACAATACGAACTTCAGGAAGTGCTGCGTGAACTTAAAAAGACGGTCAGAAATACGGTGACTGAAATTCTGTATAATCAGGAACAGCAAAAGATCTATCAGAGCCAGATATCGTCTATTGAGAAACTCACGAAGTCTTATAATAATCAGTTGAGTCTCGGAAATATCAGTAAAGCGGAATATGTAAGACTGAAAGCCCAGGAAATTGAGTTCAAAAAGAAACTCATCTCCCTTCATCAGGAAATTCAGGAGCAACAGGTAGAATTGAAAACTCTACTCATTCTTCCCGCCAAAAAATACATTGTTATCTCGGATCCTTTTACGATGCCTGAGAAAGAATGGTCCGAATTGGAAATCGAGCAATGGACGGAAAAGGCCAAGGAAAACCGCCCCGATATTTTGATGGCAAAAAATCAGGAAAAATATGCACAGAAAAATCTTGAACTGCAAAATGCCATGAAAACCCCAGATGTTACCGTTTCGATGAATTACGATCGTGGCGGAAATATTATGAAAGATTTTGTGGGAGTAGGAGTAGCGTTTGACCTTCCGATTTTCGATCGAAATAAAGGAAATATTCAGGAAGCAAAACTTGAAATAGAAAAAACAAAGATCGAAACCCGTAAAAATGTCCTGAAATCTGAAAACGAAATTTCTTCTGTATTTAATAATTATATCAAAACCCGAGAAATTTCTGGTGAAATTGATGATTCTTACGAGACTACTTTAGACGGACTGTTAATTAGTCACGAGAAAAACTTCAGACTCAGAAATATCAGCATGCTGGAATATATGGACTTCCTGGATACCTATATCGGTAATAAAATGATCATCCTGGATACGAAAAAAGAACTTAACCAATATTATGAAAACCTGCAGTATGTTGTGGGACAAGATTTATAAAATGAAAAAAAATAGAGTAGTATACCTTGCGGCAACATCCTTCCTGCTGATGGCATTTACAGGCTGTACAGATAAAAAGCAGATGGAGAAAACGGAAAACAAGACCTATTGTATCAGTCCGGATCTTAAAAAAGAAATAAAATTAACGAAAGTCGAGATGCTGCCTATTCAGGAAAGTATTACGCTTACGGGAGAGGTAGAAAGCAATTCTGATAAAACGGTTCCTTACGTAAGTCTTGTGGATGGTGTGGTTACCGAAACCTATTTTGCACTCGGTGATTTTGTGAAAAAAGGTCAGGTTTTGGCCAATATAAAAAGTTCTTCGCTGAATGAAATGCAGGACGATACCCAAACATTGCAGGCGCAACTGGCCGTGGCACAGAGAAAACTATCTTCCGTAGAGGCCATGTATAAAGATGATATTGCTTCTCAGAAAGATCTGCAGGAAGCCAAGGCCGATGTGCAGATTCTTCAGTCTAATATTTCTAAAACAAAAAAAAATATGCAGTTGTATTCTGCGGGAGGCAATAATCTACAGATTAAATCTCCGGCAGACGGTTACGTGATCGAAAAAAATATTTCCAACGGAATGTCCGTAACGACAGGAGGCGAACAGCTGTTTAAAATCTCCAATCTGGATAAGGTTTGGGTAATGGCCAATGTATATGCGACCAATATGCGAAATGTCTACGAAAACCAACCCGTAACCGTGAAAACGCTGGCCTATCCTGATGAAGTTTTTTCCGGAAAAATAGATGTGATCTCTCAGGTTTTTAATGAAACGGAAAGAGTTTTAAAGGCAAAAATTGTAATGGATAATACCAATATGCACCTGAGACCGGGGATGTCTGCAGATATTGTGTTGCCGGTGAATGCTCAGAACAAATCGGCGATGGCCATTCCTCAGAAAGCTTTGATTTTTGATAATAACCAAAGTTACGTGGTGGTTTACAAAAAAGATTGCGAACTGGAGATAAGACCTGTAACAGAGATCGCTTCCAACAGCCAGTATATTTATGTTGAAGGAAATCTGAAACCCGGAGAAAATGTAATCACTTCTAACGGGCTTCTGATTTATGAAAACCTGAAAAGCCAATCTAAATAAAGAGAATCATGAGAAAATTTGTTCAGAATATTGTTTCTTTCTCTTTAAAAAACTCCCTGATTGTTATTTTTGGGACGCTGCTTTTATTGGTGGGAGGAATCTATTCTTATATTCATACGCCCATTGAGGCATTTCCGGATGTTACCAATACCAGAGTAAGGGTAATTACCCAGTGGCCGGGGAGAAGTGCCGAAGAAATAGAAAAATTTGTTACGCTTCCGATCTCAAAAGAAATGAATACCATTCCGAATAAAACTTCGGTGCGGTCTATTTCTCTTTTCGGATTATCCGTGGTTACCGTTATTTTTGATGATCATGTGGATGATTTTTATGCTCAGCAATATGCTTCCAACCGACTCGGAAATGTAGAATTGCCCAACGGCGCAGAATTCAGCATTGAACCTCCGTCGGGAGCCACAGGGGAGATCTACCGTTATGTGATTAAAAGTAAATTGCCAATTAAAGAAGTCACTTCCATTCAGGATTGGGTAATCGAGCGGGAGCTGCTTGCTGTTCCTGGAGTGGCGGATGTGGTGAGTTTTGGTGGTGAAGAGAAAACCTATGAAATTAAAATTAACCCTACAGAGCTCCAGAATTATGATCTTTCCCCTCTGGATGTCTATGAAGCGGTTTCTAAAAGCAATATCAACGTAGGCGGAGATGTTGTTTCCAAAGGCGATCAGGCGTATGTTGTTCGTGGAATCGGGTTGCTTGAAAGTAAAGATGATATTGAAAATATTCAGATTGAAGTAAAGGGTTCTACGCCGATTTTGGTAAAACATGTGGCTGAAGTTAAAGTTTCCGCAAAACCGAGACTCGGGCAGGTAGGTTACAATAAGGAAAATGATCTGGTAGAAGGAATAGTCATCATGCTTCGCGGAGAAAACCCGAGTGATGTTATTGGCAGATTAAAAGACCGTATCGCAGAATTAAACGGAGGTGAGCTTCCGGGAGATGTGCAGATTGTCCCGATCATCGACCGAACAGAACTGGTGAACACCACCGTTCATACCGTTTCTAAAAATCTGGTGGAAGGTATTATTCTGGTTTCTATTATCGTATTTATCTTTTTATACAACTGGAAAACAACTTTTATCGTTGCTTCAGTGATCCCTTTAGCATTCCTTTTTGCGATTATTATGCTTAAAATTCAGGGATTACCTGCCAATCTTATTTCGATGGGAGCCTTGGATTTCGGATTGTTGCTGGAAGGAACCCTCGTTATTGTGGAACACGTTTTTGTCGCCCTCGAGCAAAAATCGAAGGAAGTCGGGCTCAAGCGTTTCAATAAAATGTCAAAACTGGGAATTATTAAGAAAAGTGCAGGCAGCGTAGCGAGTTATATCTTCTTTGCATTGTTGATTTTAATTGTGGCCTTATTACCCATTTTCTCATTCCAGAAAGTGGAAGGTAAAATGTTCTCTCCTTTAGCCTTTACGCTGGGATATGCTTTATTAGGCTCATTAATCTTGAGTTTAACCTATGTTCCGGCGATGTGTAAATTGTTATTAACTAAAAATATTGAAGAAAAAGAAAACTTTATTTCTCGATTTTTCAGGGTTAATATTTATAGAATTTACGAATTCAGTTATCGTCATAAAAAAGGATTTATGATCGGCTTCGGAGCTTTACTCGCGCTTTGCGCATGGAGATTTTCGAATTACGGATCCGAATTTTTACCTAAATTAAATGAAGGCGCAATCTATGTTCGTGCCACATTACCGAATAGTGTGAATCTTGACGAATCTGTTCGACTGACCAAAGAAATGAAAGGGATCCTGATGAAATATGACGAAGTAAAATTTGTGATGACCCAAACCGGTCGCCCCAATGACGGAACAGATCCCACCGGATTTTTTAATATCGAATTTAATATTCAGCTAAAACCGGAAGGCGAATGGAAGAAAAAAATATCAAAAGACGAACTTTTAGAACAGATGAGGGTTTCTCTGGAACGTTATCCGGGAATCAACTTTGGTTTTAGCCAGCCCATTCAGGATAATGTGGAAGAATATGTGGCGGGGGTAAAAGCTCCTTTGGTGATCAAAATTTTCGGAAATGATTTGTTTGAACTTGAAAAATATGCCAATCAGGTCGCTACTTCCATTAAAACGGTTCCGGGAATTTCGGATGTCAATGTTTTTAAAAATATTGGATTGCCGGAGCTAAGAATTCAGCTTCATGACTCCAAAATGGCAAAATACGGGATTTCCACAGCAGATGCACAAGCGGTTATTGAAATGACAATTGGCGGACAGGCGGCCACAAAATTCTATGAAGAAGAAAGAATGTTTGATGTGATGCTGAGGTTTGAAAAAGATTACCGTGACACGCCTGAAAAAATAGGAAATATCCTGATTCCGACCCAGGACAGTAAAAAAGTGCCTTTAAAGGAAATCGCAACGATTGATTATCATACCGGACCGTCATTTATTTACCGAGAAGGAAACAGCCGATACATCGGGGTTGGTTTTAATATTGAAGGTCGAGATCTTGGCAGTACCATTGAAGATGCGAAAGCAAAAGTGGCCAAAGAGGTTCATCTTCCAAAAAAGCATAAAATGACCTGGGCAGGAGAGTTTGAAAGTAAAGAAAGAGCCGGAAAACAGCTGGCAATGGTGGTTCCTATTTCTTTAGTGTTGATTTTAATGTTGCTGTATTTCAACTTTGGAAATATGAAGGATACTTTAATTTCTTCCATCACTCTGGCATTTGCATTTATCGGAGGATTTATGTCGCTGTGGTTTACAGGAACGATCTTCGGAATTTCGGCGGGAATCGGGTTTATCATTCTCTTCGGAGTCGCCACGATTGACGGGATTGTCCTCATCGGGGTTATGAAAGAAAATCTTCAACATAAAATACCTCTTAAAGACGCTATTGCAGACGGTGTAAAAAGCAGAATTCGTCCCGTTGTTATGATTGCCTTAATGGGATCGATGGGATTATTACCGGCGGCCATATCCAACGGAATGGGTTCTGAAATTCAAAAGCCATTAGCCATCATGATTGTTGGCGGATTAATCATCTGTATGTTGCTTTCCTTTACGATTTTACCGGCTGTGTTTTATTACGCATATCGTAAAAAGTATAAAGAAACGACATAATGTATTGCAAATAATATCTTACTATATTATTCTTTCGCAGGTTTTTTACCTGAAAAAAGTGAGCCTTTTGGCTCACTTTATTTTTTTATTAAGGAATTAGAACAGGTTCCGGAAGTGGTTCTAAAACAGGGGGCTGACAAAAACCTGTATATAAAACACAGCTTCCACCCATGCACATATATCCCGTCATAGAGGTGGATCCATCCGGACACATAATGTATGCTTCTCCGTAGCGGCCGCATTCTCTGTCGGAATAGCATTCCAAAGCAGGATATAAAGTTCCTCCGAATACGTTTTTAAGATCTTTTCTTGAAAGATTTTTCAATAGACTGTTTTTCATGGTTAAGTTTTTTGATTTGTTGAATATAAAGATAAGGATTTTTAGTAATGGTTTGGAATTTAATAATTTAACTTGAGTTAGAGGTGAGGTTTTGGTTGGAAGCTTATCGGGTTTTTTCATATTGTTATAAGGTCAAAAATTCAAAGAAAAAAAGGGAGATTTTTATTTTTTATCACCTAACAACCTTAAGCCTCCATAATCTAAATGGATGAAAATAAAGCAGACTGCCTTTGAAAGACAGTCTGTGTTTATTCTTTATTGTTTCCTAAAGTGAACCAACAATTATTTCTCCTTTATCTGCCAGTTTTTAGATATTTCTTAAATGACCGTTCATCAGTTCGCTCATTGTGGCTTTATCTTCAATTTTCGCGTCTTTGGTGGCAAGCATTACGATATTTTACGCTTTCAGACTATTTTTGTATTCATGGGTTTGGCATTTTTTCCAGGTATTCCCTGTTTTCCATCTTTACCTTTTGTATGGACACAAGAAAGCACTGCAAATGAAATTAAAAGGAATAGGAATAAATTTTTCATAGGGATTAATCTTTTATCGCTAAAAATTCTTTAGCAAGTTCGATCATTTTAGGATCTCCGGTATATTTTCCATGTTCATCGGATAATTTTACAGTCGGGATCCATTCTTTATTCGGAGCCTGAACACTGATGAGTTTCATCACGATATTCATTGGTTTTAAGCCTACATCGTTGGTTAAATTGGTTCCTATTCCGAAAGAAACGCCTATTTTTCCTTTACAGTAATTGGTAATTTCTTCCACTTTTTCGAGATTCAGGGCATCAGAGAAAATAATATATTTAAATAAAGGATTGATGCCGTGTTTCTGATAATGAGCAATCGTTTTATCCGCAAATTCCAAAGGATCTCCGCTGTCATGGCGTACCCCATCGAAAAGTTTGGCAAACTTTTTATCAAACTGACGGAAAAAGACGTCGGTGGTGTAGGTGTCAGAAAGGGCAACACCCAGATCTCCTCTGTAAACATCTACCCAATGTTCCAGCGCCAGGTCATTAGCCATTTTAAAGCCGTATTCCGCTGCATGAAACATAAACCATTCATGAGCGTGAGTTCCGATAGGTTTTACCCCGTACTTCATGGCGAAATGAACGTTCGAACTTCCTATAAATGTATTTTCTTTATTTTGAGTTAAGGCTTCCATCACCAGATTCTGCACTTTATAAGAATGTCTTCTTCTGGTTCCGAATTCGGCGAAGTTAACCCCCAGTCTGGTTAAGGATTCGGCTTTTTCTAAACTTTTGGTCATTACCACTTCATTAGAATCTCTTTCCATGTGTTTCATTTCATAATGAAGCTCACTGATCAATGCCAGCAAAGGAACTTCCCAAAGAATGGTTCTGTACCATAGTCCTTCCACAGTAACGGAAAGCGCCGTGCCTTCCTGATGAATTTTCACTTCAGAGGGGTCGTAATGATAACCTTCCAGAAAATCAAGATAGGGAAGATCGATATAGGGGCAGGTTCTTGCCATGAATTTTTTTTCATCCTTGGTAAGCTTCAGCTCAGCCATTTTGTTAACAGCTTCTCTTAAAGCAGCATCGAAGCCTTCCGGAAACTGATGTTGTCCTCTGTTGATGAATTCATATTTTACTATAGAGCTCGGAAATAATTTCACTACTGCATTCTGCATGGTGATTTTATAAAAATCGTTGTCTAGGATGGAGTTCAGTCGTACGTCGTGCATAATTGTGTATTTTATACGCAAATTTAGTCATTAAAAATAAAATCACCTAAATGTAAGGTGATTTTTTTGATATTTTCGGATAAATTTTGTTTCATTATCGATGGAATCCGGCAAAAAGGATGATAGAAGATCATAAAGACTGTCATAACATCCACCTTCCAGCTTCAGATTTCCTGTCAATGGATTATTTTCCAAGATAAGAATTGTACATCCAGACCTCTTTTTCCTGCTCGGTAATATAGTCGCTCATCTGAGAATTGGTTCCTTCATCTCCTGCAGCATCGGTAATGTCTAAAAGTTCTCTCTGAAGGTCTATTACCACCTTAAAAGAATTAAGAATAATCTCAACACTTTTATTGCCATCGTTTACTTCTTTACTTTCCTGGATGGTAGCTACCTTCAGATAATCTGAATAGTTATGTGCCGGAGTGGCTCCTAATGTTAAGATTCTTTCCGCTATTTCATCAATTTTCAGCACTAAACTGTTATATAATTCCTCAAATTTAGGATGCAAAGTAAAGAATTGCTCTCCTTTGATATTCCAGTGAGAACCTCTCGTATTTTGATAAAATACAGAATAGTTGGCCAGTAGATTATTTAATTTTTCTGCAATGTTTTGGCAATCGGTTTCTTTAAGACCGATAATGCTTGCGTTTTTCATACGTTTATTATTTATATAATGATGCTATAAGGGAAGGAAATATCATGCCGAACTTAGACGTGGACTATAGATGATAACTATGGAAGGTTTTTATTTAATTAATCCTGAAAACTCCAAAATACAGATCGAGTAGAAGATTATTATTTTATCTGAATTGAAATTTCAATTAGTTTTTTTAATATTGCGGGTGAAAACGACCTCTTATGATGAAATATAAAATACTGTCTGTTATAATTGTACTTGTCTATTTTTTACAGACTTTTTTTTCCTCTCATGGAGGAATTGGCTCGGACAGCCTTTCTTATTTCGGTATTGCTTCAGATCTTCCGTCTCCGCAAACCAATCTCTTTCCTCTGGGTTATCCTGTATTGTTGCAGATGGTTCATCTATTTGTTGGCGATTATTTTTGGGCATCAAAAATACTGAATCTGCTATTTACGGTGGGTATTCTTTTCTTTGCCTGGAAAAAGAAATTTTATTTTCGCGAAACTGTTCTCCTTTTTACCGGTAAGACTTTTTATTTTGTTTTTTTCGGCGCAATGTCTGAAGGGCCGTTTATTTTCTTCATGTATTTCTTGTTCTATTTTTTACACGAAATTTTCTCAGAGAAAAAAAATCTTTATTTGAATGCTGCAGGAGGAGCTTTTATGCTGTTTTGTATGTTTACATCCAGGTATTCGGGGATTTATATTTATTTATCGGTCCTTCTTTTCTCGGTTTTAATGATTTTTAAACTAAAGGATAAAGCTTATTTTAAAGCTTTGTTGCTATTCATCATTGTGTCCGGAATTGAAATCGGAGTATACTTATTATTTAATTATATCCATTTTGGAAGTCTTACCGGAGAAGACCTGAGGGGTAAGCCTGTCTTTGTATCCTATATCTATGTGGTGAGAGATTTTCTGGGTTTGGCCAATGCCGCAGATCCGTTCATCGGAATAAAGCCAGCCTCGAATAGTGCCGGAAGTATTGCCTTCCAGTTTTTGGTCTTTATTATAGATGTATTTATTTTCCTGTATTTGGTTAAATTTTATAAAAAAGCCAAAGAAACATCACTTTATTATTTTCATATTCTTTTGTGGGTAATGGCCTGTGTCTATGGGGTTGCTTTGTTAGTATCCGGATATTTCCAGCAAATAGAGGAGATGGGTATCAGGCTTATGGCCGCATCCAATTTCTGTCTGTTCTTTTCATTTCTTATATTATATTTTCAGAAAAACCCGTCCGATAAATTAATCTGGAGAGTGAGCTGTTTCTTTTTCATCTTTCTGGTCGGGTACGGCATGAAAGATCCGGGTAATTATTTGGAGAACAAAAATAAGATAGAACCTCAGATGGCAAAGTTTAAAGATAAAATTTATCTATATAATGATGAAAAAAATCTGGTGACAATAACTACGTATTATTTTCCTTTAATTAATAGATCCGTTAAGTACAATCATACAAACAGCCAGAAGGGAAGATTGAAAGAAAGTATTATCGGAACCCTGAATCCTCAGATAAAATGGGTGAAATATGATACTGTTAAAGACCGTTCAAAAGTTTTATACACGTCCCAGCTGAATTTCGATTAACGGCTTTATAGTCAATATATTTACCAATCTCTTTATTCATCGATCTCTTCATTAAAATCTACAGGATGAACTTTTTAAGTAAAATTTAAGGAAACAATATTATTTATACTCAACTGCTTGTAGATTAAAAAATTATTACTATTTTTGCACCCTAAAATAAAAAGCAATTAAATGCCTACTATTCAACAATTAGTAAGAAAAGGAAGAGCCACGCTTGCCAAGAAGAGCAAATCGGCTGCCCTTGATTCTTGTCCACAAAGACGTGGTGTATGTACGAGAGTATATACTACTACACCAAAGAAACCTAACTCTGCACTTAGAAAAGTAGCAAGGGTAAGACTTTCTAACGGTAAAGAAGTTAACGCCTATATCCCGGGCGAAGGACATAATCTTCAGGAGCACTCGATAGTATTGGTTAGAGGCGGAAGGGTGAAAGACCTACCGGGAGTACGTTACCACATCGTAAGAGGTGCATTAGACACCGCTGGTGTTAATGGAAGAACTCAGAGAAGATCTAAGTACGGAGCTAAGAGACCTAAACCAGGACAAGCTGCTGCAGCACCTGCAAAAGGAAAGAAAAAATAATCATTAAATAAGGTACAGAAGCAATGAGAAAGACAAAAGCGAAAAAAAGACCGTTGTTACCAGATCCGAAGTTTAATGATCAATTGGTAACGAGATTCGTAAACAACTTAATGCTTGACGGTAAGAAGTCAATCGCATTCAAAATTTTCTATGATGCATTAGAGATCGTAGAAACTAAAAAAGGAGAAACTGAGAAAACAGCCCTTGAAATCTGGAAAGATGCATTAACTAACGTTATGCCTCACGTAGAAGTACGTTCTAGAAGAGTAGGTGGAGCTAACTTCCAGATTCCTATGCCAATCAGAGCTGACAGAAAAATTTCTATGGCTATGAAATGGTTAATTAGCTACTCTAAAAAGAGAAATGATAAGTCTATGGCTTTGAAATTGGCTAATGAAGTGGTAGCGGCTTCAAGAGAAGAAGGTGCTGCTTATAAGAAAAAGAGTGATACTCACAAAATGGCGGAAGCTAACAAGGCGTTTTCACACTTTAAATTCTAATCTGAAATGGGAAGAGATCTTAAATTTACAAGAAATATTGGTATTGCTGCGCACATTGATGCTGGTAAGACTACCACTACAGAAAGAATTTTATTCTATACAGGGGTAAACCACAAAATTGGTGAAGTTCACGATGGTGCTTCTACAATGGACTGGATGGAGCAGGAAGCAGAAAGAGGGATTACAATTACTTCTGCTGCAACAACTTGTTCTTGGAACTTTCCAACAGACCAAGGTAAGCCATTAGCTGATACTAAACCTTATCACTTCAACATCATTGATACACCGGGACACGTTGACTTCACCGTAGAAGTAAACAGATCTTTGAGAGTATTGGATGGATTGGTATTCCTTTTCTCTGCAGTAGACGGAGTAGAGCCTCAGTCTGAAACAAACTGGAGACTTGCTGACAACTATAAAGTTGCTAGAATGGGATTCGTAAACAAAATGGACAGACAAGGTGCTGACTTCCTTAACGTGGTGAACCAGGTTAAGACGATGTTAGGATCAAACGCAGTTCCAATCGTTTTACCAATCGGTGCTGAAGAAGATTTTAAAGGTGTTGTAGACTTAATTAAAAACAGAGCGATCATCTGGGATGAAGCTGGACAAGGTGCTACTTTTGAGGTAGTTCCAATTCCTGACGACATGAAAGATGAGGTTCTTGAATACAGAGAGAAATTGGTAGAAGCTGTTGCTGACTACGATGACACTTTGATGGAGAAATTCTTCGAAGATCCGGATTCAATCTCTGAAGAAGAAATCAACGAAGCTCTTAGAAAAGCTACTATCGATTTATCTATTATCCCAATGACTTGTGGTTCTTCATTTAAGAACAAAGGAGTACAGTTTATGTTGGATGCAGTATGTAAATATCTGCCTTCTCCATTGGATAAAGACGATATCAAAGGTACTGACCCAAGAACTGACGCTGAAATTACAAGAAAACCAGACGTAAACGAGCCGTTCTCGGCTTTAGCATTTAAGATTGCTACAGACCCATTCGTGGGAAGATTAGCATTCTTCAGAGCATATTCTGGAAGATTAGATGCAGGTTCTTATATCTTGAACACGCGTTCAGGAGATAAAGAAAGAATCTCAAGAATCTATCAAATGCACGCTAACAAGCAAAACCCGGTAGAATATATTGAAGCGGGTGATATTGGTGCTGCTGTAGGATTTAAATCTATCAAAACTGGTGATACAATGTGTGACGAGAAAAACCCAATCGTTCTAGAATCGATGGTTTTCCCTGATCCGGTAATTGGTATCGCTGTTGAGCCTAAAACTAAAGCTGACCAGGATAAAATGGGTAACGCTTTAGCTAAATTGGCTGAAGAAGATCCTACGTTTACAGTAAGAACTGACGAAGCTTCTGGACAAACGATTATCTCTGGTATGGGTGAGCTTCACTTAGATATCATTGTAGATCGTATGAAGAGAGAATTCAAGGTTGAAGTAAACCAGGGACAACCTCAGGTAGAGTACAAAGAAAACTTAACAAAAGTTGCTCAACACAGAGAAGTTTACAAAAAACAATCTGGTGGTAAAGGTAAATTTGCTGATATTGTATTTGAACTAGGACCTGCTGAAGAAGGTAAAATTGGTTTAGAATTCATCAATGAGATCAAAGGGGGTAACGTTCCTAGAGAATTTGTTCCTGCTATTGAAAAAGGCTTTAAAGCGGCAATGAAAAACGGTCCTTTGGCTGGTTTCGAAGTTGAAGGTATTAAAGTTATTCTTAAAGACGGATCTTTCCACGCGGTGGATTCTGATGCTCTTTCTTTCGAATTAGCTGCAAAATTAGGATTTAAAGAAGCGGGACGTGCTGCTAAACCAGTAATTATGGAGCCTATTATGAAACTGGAAGTTGTAACTCCGGAAGAATATATGGGTAACATCATTGGTGACCTTAACAAGAGAAGAGGTACCATCAGTGGTCAGGAAGAAAAGAACGGTGCTGTTGTTATCAAAGGTTCAGTTCCACTTTCTGAAATGTTTGGATATGTTACCACTCTAAGAACACTTTCATCAGGAAGAGCTACTTCTTCTATGGAATTAGAGAAATACCAGGCTACTCCTCAAAACGTTGCTGAAGATATTATCGCTAAAGCAAAAGGTTAATTTTTTAAAGTACAAGAAATGTCACAAAGAATCAGAATAAAACTAAAATCTTACGATTACAACTTGGTAGACAAGTCTGCTGAGAAAATCGTAAAAACGGTAAAGGCTACTGGTGCTGTTGTAAACGGTCCGATTCCATTGCCAACAAATAAGAGAATTTTCACAGTGTTGAGATCTCCGCACGTAAACAAAAAAGCTAGAGAGCAGTTCCAATTATCAGCTCACAAGAGATTGATGGATATCTACTCTTCTTCTTCTAAAACTGTTGATGCTCTAATGAAATTAGAACTTCCTTCAGGTGTAGACGTGGAAATTAAAGTGTGATAATTGCATACTTGCAATGATTATAATAAAATCCGTTCCTTTAGAGGAGCGGATTTTTTTTTAAGTCTTTCGGCTTACATGCAGAATGGTGAGTTTTGCATTATGATAATAGATCAAGACAAATTTATGGGACTATTTATACGAGTTTTCTTTTGAATTTACCATAATAAACCCCGAAGGGGTTAAACAGGAGTAGCGTCGGGTGAAACCCGATGTGCATGTAATCAATAATGTTAATAACCCTGAAAGGGTTAAATTATTTAAAAATATTCGCTATTGCTATAATTTTTTGATTACAATATTATTACGTCCGATAAAATCAGTAATAAGATGATTAGATACTTGAGATCCTGACGTTAAAAACAGGATATGCATTTAGCCACGAATGCACAAATATGTTGATGAATGAAGTTCTAAACCTGAAAGGTTTGTTTGAAATTAAAATAGGACGCCTGAGATTAATTCAACAGGATTATCTGAAAATCTGTGGGAAATAAAACGCTGAATTTAATTTTCAAACGATTTAAACTTTTTGCTAATCCCCAACTTTTGTGCCTGATCCATATGTTTCTTTCCCACAGATCGCTCAGATTTCACAAATGATGCTGTTATTTTCTTATTGTATCATCTTCTTTTATAGGTAGAACGGATTGATGAGCCTTCAAAAGGGCTTTTCGTTTTGTTAGAAAAACTTCCAGTCTCCCCTTTCCGGCTCTTTTAGCTCATATTTTTCATCGGGTTCATTTAAACCATTCAATGATTTACAACTTTCATACAGGTGAATTGTTCCTAACTGAAATAAATCATTAAATTAAATTTATTTAGAATGAATAAAAATAGTATTTTTACAGAAAATATAACAGATGAAAAAAACAATTTCTTTCTCCTTATTCGTTTTAGGTGCCGCTATCGTTAATGCACAGCATAAAAACGATACCATTCAAAAAGAAAAGCATATCGAAGAAGTGGAGCTTTTTGGGGTGAAAAATAAGCAGCCAGAAGGGCTGGAAGTTATTACAAGACTTCCTTTAAAACCGAGAGATCAGATCCAGTCTATTTCCGTAGTTTCTACCAAAGTCATTGAGCAGCTGGGAGGTTTAACAGTAACCGATGTAGCCAAAAATATTCCGGGGGTCACTTTATTCGGAAGCTATGGCGGAACCAGAGAAAGTATGTCCATCAGAGGATATCGTGGTGTTCCGGTATTGAAAAACGGAGTGATGATGGATTCCGATTTCCGCACCGGAGCAATGCTTACCGATATGCAGGGTGTTGAAAGTATTCAGGTAATCAAGGGTTCGGCTGCCGTTACCCAGGGAATAGGAAATGGTCTGGGTGCTGCAGGAGGAGTTATTAATATTGTTACCAAAAGACCGCAGTTTATAGATCAGACCAATGTAGGATTTCGCTACGGCAGTTGGGATTTTTACAGACCTACAGTAGATTTTCAGAGGGTTCTGGACAGCCAGGGAAAAGTGGCCGTACGGTTTAACGGAGCATATCAGAATAATAATTCTTTTAGAAAGCATGTTAGTACAGACAGAATTTATGTGAATCCTTCTATTGCTTTTATAAAACATATATTAATGTTGAGATGGATTATATTCATGATAAAAGAACTCCTGACAGAGGTACAATCAATCTTGCGCCGGGTAACGTAGAAGCATTATATCACATGCCTAAGGGAGAATTTTTAGGTTATGCTTCGGATTATGCACTCACAGAAGGTTTTAATTTTGCAACAACGGCAACACGTGAAATCGCTGATAAATTGAAGGTTAGACTAGCATTTATGAATTCCAGTAGAAATGCGGAAAGTGAAGCCTCATCTATATCACTACCAACAGGAGGTAAAGATTACAATGTAAGGCAGCGTACCATAGGTAAATCCGAATCATTAGACATCAGTAGGGTTTTACAGCTTGATTTTATCGGTGAGCGAATAAAAACAGGAGCTATTAATCACACATTTCAGATGGGGTTCGATTGGAGAGAAACAGAGACTTCGGCTGTAACGTATGAAGCATATAAGAATTTTATTCATCCTGATAATCTAATTACAGCAAGACCTCGAAAGGAGGATGGAAAGGATTATGTGGCAAATCCTCTGGACGAATTTAATGTGGTCAACGGTTCTATTCCTAATACACTTCCTGTGAATGTTGTTTATAGAAATTTAGGAAGGTCAAATTCAATTTTGACGCCAAGTATTGGTGTTATGGCTCAAGATGTAATGTCTATTGGCAAGTATGTTAAAGCACATTTAGGGATAAGGTATAGCCGTCTGAATGGTTCAAGTAATGAATCAGTAGATACTTGGAATCCTAATTTCGGATTGATTGTTTCCCCATTTCCCAACGTGAATGTGTTTGGATCTTATACGACAACGACTTCTTTAAGGTCTTCTAATAATTTGCTTCTTGAAGGTGGGAGAGTAGGTGCATCAACTACCAAACAATGGGAAGCTGGAATTAAATCAGATTGGTTTGGGGAACGCCTGAGATTTAATATTACTATTTTTGATATTAAGACAGATCATCTTTCTTTTACAATTCTTGATGCGAACTATAATCCTGTTGTTATTGATAAACAAACCATGTATGGTCTCGCCGGAAATCTCAAAAGAAAAGGAATAGAAATAGAACTGATTGGTAGAATCCTTCCTAATCTACAAGTAATGTCAGGGTGGGCATATCTAGATGCGCAATATCAAGATAGCCCTGCTTATATAAATGGATCCAGGCCAATGAATGCCCCTAGAAATACAGCTAATGGCTGGCTGAATTATAAATTCGATAATGGAGTATTAACAGGTCTTGATCTGGGAGCCGGAATTTATTATGTAGGGAAAAGACCAGTGGATGAATGGACTCAGAAAACATTTACAGCAGGACATTTGAATAGCGTAAGACCTGGAGATAAACCATTTGATATGCCAGAATACACAACGGTAGACGCACAGGCAGGATATACTCTTAAAAACGGATTGGGACTGAGGGTATTTTTCAATAATATCTTCGACTCGGTGGGGTATAGTTCTTATTTCAGAGGCGGATTTATCGATCAGATTCAGCCAAGAAATTTTGCAGCACAAATTAATTATAAATTCTAAAAACATACGATTATGATGAGACCTTTTGTGAAAATATGGACATTGGCCTTATGTACTTTTATAATCACCTCATGTTCTAATGACAATAAAAGGAGAGGCGTAGATTACACCAAATTCAAATCCGAAATCACACTAACTCCAGAACAGGAGAAAAGCTACGATGAAATTACGATCCGATATCAAAAGCAGGCGGAGCAAAATTTTGAAGCTGCCAAAGCGCAGGGTGGTCAGATGGACCGGGTGGCCTTAGGCGTTAAAAGTGAAGAGCTGAGAGCCAGACAGGCAGAAGAAATGGCAAAGGTTCTGGATAACGACCAAATGGAAAAATTCAACAAGTTTGTTGATGAAAATGCCCGAAAAAGACCGAGATACAATAATGAGACCTTAACGAAGCTAAAAACGGAACTTCAGCTGTCTGAAGATCAGTTTGCGATGCTGAATGCCGCCAATGATGCCTTCGAAAAATCATTCAATGATGCTCATGATGTCTACCATGGTAATAATGAGCTGGCCAAAGAATATTGGGAAAAATTCGATAAACAGAGAAAAGAGGCATTACAAAAAGTATTTACCCCCGATCAAAATACCCGGTTTCTGGAAATCGTAAAAGATCAGCAGTTCAGAGGCAGAAAATAATTTTAAGAAATAAAGAAATCATTACAACAGAGCTCCTGTTGTAATGATTTTCTGTTTTTTCAATGAAAATATCAACACTCAAAAAGCTTTTTCTAAGAAAGAGAAGGAAAAAAGAATCGCTCTTCAAATACCTGATGGGGATTATTCATTTGTGGCTTGGTCTTTTATCGATGCCGATTGTTATCATTGTTTGCCTTTCAGGCTGCTTATATGCCTTTAAAAACCAGTTTTCGGAATGGGCAAATCGGGATAAGATTTTTATTCAGCAGACAGCTAAGAGAAAATCTGCAGATGAAATTCAGGATATTCTTTTTAAAGAGGGTGCTGAACTCAGGTCGATTACGATTCCTAAAGATAAAGGCCGGTCTTATATAATTTCCTACACAAAATCAAAAGTTGATTACGCGGTATTTTTTAATCCTTATTCGGGTGAAAATCTTGGGGCTCCAAAGATTGAAAATACTCGTTTTTTTGAATGGGTATTAGATCTTCACCGCAATCTGCTGATGGGGAATATCGGAAGACAGATCAACGGAGCCGGAGTACTGATGTTCTGCATCCTGCTTTTTTCAGGATTTGTTCTCTGGATCCCTCAAAAGTGGAAGCTTCTGAAGCAGGCTTTAACCGTAAAATTAAGCGGCAAATTTCAGAGAATTAATTACGATCTCCACAATACTCTTGGATTTTATTTTTTTTTAATTTTATTTTTCATCGCAGTAACGGGGCTCTATATTACCTATCCCTGGATGAAAAATGCATTGATTATTTCAATGGGTGGCGAATCTATTTCCAGGATTGTAGAAGCCACGGAAGAAGATCATAATACGTTTGATACCCTCTTTAAAGATATGCTTAGCCGGCAAAAAGAAAAAGGTCAGTCTATCGAGAAACCGGTTGCTCTTCAGTCTATTTTAACAGAAACGGAGAAGGTGCTACCCTATCAGGGGGTGATTACTCTGGAGCTTCCGAATATAGATGATCCAAGGTTCAGGGTTACCAAAATAAATACAGATTATATGCTGGGAGCCATGCTTCCCGATAAGATCAGTTTTGATCAGAAGGGAGTATTGAAATCCAAAGAATTTTTTTGGGACAAACCTCTGGATAAGCAGTTTACATCATTGGCAAAACCTTTACATACGGGGGAGATTTTAGGACTAAAAAGTATCGTTTTATACTTTATTATTTGCCTGATAGGATGCTCATTGCCAGTCACAGGATTTATTTTCTGGTGGAATAAAGCAAGAAAAATAATCTAGATTCCGGTAGGATGAACCAAAATAATTAAAATATTCTGCGTCGCTTCTTCCATGTTCTTAAAATACAGATGTTGTATAGGTTTGATTTATTTAAATTTTTCTTTTTTCATCTCAAAAGATCATTAATAAATACATCGGACGACCGAAAAAGTGAAATCCAGTGTCTGAAAATTTGAATCAGATTATTTTTGAATTGAAAAATTATATTTTCGGCGAAATTTTTGCTATTTTGTATTAAATAATTTCTAATGGCAAAGACAAATACCGGCGTATTCGAAAGATTTTCAAATTGGGCCACCAAGTTTACAGGAAGTAGCTATGCCTTTATCGGAGCAACAATAATTGTCATTGCATGGGGAATTTCAGGACCTATCTTTAATTATTCGGAAACCTGGCAACTGGTTATTAATACCGGGACAACCATCATTACTTTTTTAATGGTTTTTCTTATTCAGAAAGCTCAGAATAAAGATTCTAAAGCCATTCAGATAAAGCTGAATGAATTGATTGCAGCTAATGAAAAGGCAAGCAACAGGATTGTAGACATCGAAGATCTCACCGAAAAGGAACTCGACCAGCTTCATTGTTTCTACGAAAAGCTCTCTGATTTTGCAGAAGAAGATGCCGATATTCATACCTCCCATTCCATAGATGCTGCCAAGAGAAATCAGGACTATAAACATGAATTCTTTAAAAAGAAACATGACGAATGGTTGTTGAAAAGACAACAGAAAAATTCTAATTCTTAATAAAGATATAACTTAATTACTATTTAGAAAATGCTGATAAAACAGTACAAGAGTTTATTGAAATAATGATAGATAATAAAAGTTCAGAAATAATTCGTTTGATAAAGACTTTAGAAGCTGAAAATGTAACGGGGCTTGAGATAGTAGATTTTTGGGATTCCGATATTACGGCAATAGGATTGCGATTTGATAAAAAGTTACTTTATATATCTTCATATAACTATTTTGATACAAAAAATTACAATGTAATTATTGAAAATTTTGACACAGGCGATATAATAGAACCTGAAAAAGATGTAGAGTTTTATGGTATTTTAGCTAAGATTAAAGAACTTTAAAAATAATTATAAACTACAAAAGCTATGCGATTAAATTTAAAGATGGTAAGAGAAATACTGATTACCTAACCATTTATATAGAAGAAAATTATGCAATGGATAAGAGGGGTAAGAAGATAGAATAAAACAATACTTTAGTAAAAACATTCCCCAGCTCGCGCGAGCGTCTCACCCTCAACTTCAAATAAAAAAACAGGCTGTCTATAAAAAGACAGCCTGATTTATATAAATATGTTTCAAAATGAAACAACTTACTACTTCATAAAATACTCAAAATAAATACAGCTACCCATCAGCCCTTTTGCTGTTTCGGTATCCGAATACTGATTTTTTAAAATAGCAAAATACGTTTTGTATTTTTCATGTTTGGTGGTCGTCATTTGCAGGTCGTGAGCGGCATTTTTCTCAGACCATTTAGGATCGGAGTAATCGATATGAGCCTGATTTTTTGCTTCATACTGGTAATATTTACCTTGTTCGGCGCTGGCCATCTGGAACAAAATCCTTGCTTTTTCCTCTTTATTGTTTGATGTGTTAAGAGCTTTTTGATAATAATTAATCGACAGATCGAAATTATCAGGCTCAATATAGGTTGTGTTCAGGAAGTTTTTATAGTAATATTGGTAAGGGTTCTTTCGGTCGGTTGTCCAGAAATCGTACTTTCCGCCATTGCTGTTGTCGACATCCATCACGAAAACCTGTCGGTAATACCCTAAAACAGAAGTGTTATACAAAACATTTCCGATCAGCTGATTGGCTTTGGCCGACTTTTCATCCTTCCCATTTCCGATTTGTTTAAGCTGAACCAGAGCATTGGCCAGTTCCAGTTTATTCATGTTGGGTTTAATAAAAGGGAAGAGACTGTAATCTTCTGCTTTCATACTTTGGTCTTGTGGACTTTCAAAGCTCTCCCAGGTATTGTGCCCGAAGATGAGATCTGAAATATTGTGGAAACCGTCATAATTTTTGCCGTTATAAACCAGTTTTTCATAATTTCCGGTCTGCGAATTGTAGCGCTCATAGTTTTCTCTCGGAATTCCGGCGAAGGTCTGCGCTTTTTCATAATACGATTTCGCTTTGGCAAAGTCGGCAGTTCTCATTGCCCTGTCACCATAAATCACACTGAAAAATGCATCCACATTCCCCACATTATCCATATTTTTGGCAATGATTTGCTGCTCAAACTGGGTCTTATTCGGTTTTCTGTAAAATTCTTCCACACTTTTTACCAGGCTGGAGTTCGGGTTGTACTGAAGATCAGACAGCGTATTGTTCATCAGGTAAGATTTTCCGTCTTCGCCCTGCAGGAAATAGCGGTTGGCCAGGACATCCTTTAAGAAATCGGCGGTAGACGGTGTTGTTCCATAGTCATCATACTGATTGGTGCTGTCTTTTTTTACCGGTTTTTCCACAAAATATTCAGCATAATCTTTCATCAGATGATCTTCATATTTTGCATCAATTTTAGGCTGCGAAACAATATCGTTCAGCACTTTCATTCTTTTAATTTCTTCAAGATATTCTGGATTCGTGGTTTTAATATCTTCTAAAATTTCAGTACTCGCTTTATAGTCTTTTTTCAAAAACATAAGATAAGCATCGGCGATTTGCCAATATTCATCCTTTGATTTCTCTTTAGTCTTGGCCGCAAACTTCTGCAAATCATCCAAAAAGTCTTTTTGCTGATCGTTTTCAGACCAGTAATACGAATTATTCTTAGAATAGACCGGAATTCTGTTCGGGTTATCCAGCAATTCATCATCACTTTGATCGGCTTTACTTCCTGTTTCTCCTTTTGATTTGGACCCTCCGAAAAGATTTTTAAAGAATCTCACAATTTTCTGCCAGAAAGATAATTCCTCCTTTTTAGGTTCGGCAGTTTCAGTATTTGCTGAATCTGTAGTGGATTTTACGGAATTTTTAACCGCCGTTCCCTTATCATCCGAAGCATAATAATAGGTCGGAAGATAGCTTCTTTCAATTTCATTAATACTCCTCGCGGCCATTACTTTCAGGATTTCCGAATCCGGATTAATGTCGTACATTTTCTCCATCAAAGGGATCGGATTTGTAAAATCTTCATAGCCTAAAAGGAAATAGGCCATATTTTTTTCATCATCGGTATTCGCTCTTTTTAAAATATTGTTGAAAGAAGCGGTATCCGAAAGCTTCATCGAAACAAAGGCCGACTCTTTACGGCTTTTGCTGTCTTTAAAAACCTGAAAAAAGTTCCAGTTGGCTTCGCTGTTCATGTCCATCCCACGTTGTGCGCCAGCAAGCTGATCGAGTGCCATGATGTAAGGTGCACCTTTCAGTTTAATCGGAGCAACATAAGTTTTAAAAGCCTGAGCCGCGTAATTATAATTTCGGGTATAATGATTAAAACGCACAAGTTGGAAACCATAACGCTGCTTAATTTCCGGGTTTTTAGCGGCATTATAAAGGGAGGTTAATGCGGCAATCGTTTTGTTGTAATCAAGATTGGTGGCATTAGCCTCTTTTTGATTTTCGCGGTAATAAAAAGAATCTTGACTTTCAACATAATTAATCTTCATATAAGGCTCCAGATATTTAGCCTCAATCAGATAATCAATTCCTTCTGCATATTTGGTGTAAAAAACGGCTCCCAGTTTTTTAAGCAGTTGATTGTTTGGATTTCCTTTTTTTAAATCATTTAAATCATTCATGCTCATTTTATTTACCAAAAACAAGGTTTCGGCATAACTGAGCTGATTGTTAAAGTATGCTCGCCAGGATTCAATATTTTCATCCGGAATCTGAGCGACGAGTTTGGGGTTGTAGTCTGTATAAAATCTTGTAGAATAGCTGTGTAAAAACGGCAGGTAAGATTTATCTTTTATAATGGTCTGCGTGAAAAGATTGAAATAATCATAATCAGGATCTGCCCATGCGCAGGCGTCGGATTTTGTGTAGAAAAGCGAAAGGACCGCAAAAGAAAGGAGGTACTTTTTCATATGAGCTGTGGTGTTTTTTAATTTAAAAATTAAAATTTTGGTTGATAACAAATTTACTATCTAATTGATAATAAATGATATTATAGTTTGGTATTTTTTGATCGAGAAAGCGAATAACTTCCTGAAGCTGTTCGTCTGAGATCTCTTCAATCTTAATTTTAAAGCCTTTATTCAGGAAATTACCGAAATAAAAGCCGTCTTTCTGAATCTCAATTTCATTATCTGAGATTTTTCTGAAGTTCGGATTGTTCAGGTCTTTTTGGGATAACGCATTAATTAATCTGTGTTTCCCGAGATGATTGGTTACAATTCCCCATGAATAAATGGGAAGTGCCACTTCAATTTTTTTAATAGGGTATTCTTCGAGCTTTGAAAGATAACTTTTCAGAATATTAACATCCAGAATTGAATTTTTATCCGAATTTTCCAGTGGCGAGGAAGTAGAGTAGCACATTAAAAATACTTTCGCAACGGGTGGAATTCCGGTTTGTGACTTATCTTTTACCTGATGAAGGCGAAGAGTGCATGTAATTTCTTTTCGCGAGATTCTTTTTAGTTCTTTTAAAAAAGTAAAATAATCATCCCGCGTGCCGGCGGTCCAGTCACAATCAATTTGAATTTCATTATTTGTTTTTAAATGATATTCAGCTATTTTTTTCTGAATCAATTGATGAACTTTTTCAGCTAAAAATGGGATGTCTTCTTTTTTGATATAAAGAAAAGTCCGGTTGGTTATAAAAACGGTGGGCGCGATTTGCTTATCGGTTTCAAAACTATTATCTTTTGTAATGACCCCAATAGGTTGAAACTTTCCATTAACCTTATCGACATCGAAAAAACGAGTATATAAAACAGGATCGCTGGCTTTTTTGAGAATGTCTTTTTCGGTTTTATCTAAAGCCAGTTTCGTTTTCCAGTAATAAAAAGTGTAAGGATGATTTTCTTTTTTTCCGCACGACAGTACAGAAAAAAGAATCAGAAAAATAAGTAGTTTTACATATCTCATGATTCGTATAATCCGCTTTCACAAGAACATTTCGTATCAGGGTCTGTACTTTCTGCTACGGAGCAGCAGTCGGATGTTTTCTGAATATTTCCGTTTTTATCCGTTAAATAGATTTTATCTTTTTCAAGTTTTAGATGAAAAGTTTCGTTAAACTTCTTAAAATGTACCGTCATTACTTTAGGATTATACTTTCCGACGTTGATATCTTCTGCAGTTTCGGTTCCGTCTGCCTGATTCACCTGAACATATCCGAAATGCACATCGCCGTTTTTCCTGATGTCTACATAATATGCCGGAGTTCCGCTACCGCTGAAACCTTCTACAATATCATATGATCTTTTCCCGACAAATGGTACTTTCGACTGCGCAAATGATAATAAGCTGAAACCAACCATCAATAAAGCAAAAAGATTTTTCATAGTATATTTTTTTTCAAAAGTAAAAATATCTCAGCAAAAAGTAAACCGTAAAATCACGGTGATTCGTGAGTTTTTGCTGTTTGATGAAAAATTTTAATTTATTTTGAATTGTTGTTGGTTAATCGCCGAGTCGCAAAGATTTTTTTAATGATGAATATTTTTAAGACACAAATCGTTTGTCGGAGATAAAGCCAAATGCTGCTGATAACGGGCGAAGAACTTTACATTGATTTTAAAACTCATCGCTAACCCCAAAGGTTGCTTTAATTTTTTTTAATTTCTTAATAGTTTATTGATTGTTTGAAGTACTGGAATTATTTTCCTGCAGATTTCACAGATGATGCTGTTTATTCGTGAAAGGGTGGGGTAATTTATGTTTCAATAAAGAAAGCCATCCCGAAATCAGGATGGCTCTTTCATATCGTTTTTACTAAAAGTTTAAACTCAAATGTAACAGGGCGGCAAGGGCGGCCCCGATAACAGGTCCCAAAACGGGGATCCAGGCATAACCCCAGTCGCTGCATCCCTTTACTGGAAGGAGGTAATGCATAATTCTAGGTCCCAGATCACGAGCCGGATTAATTGCATATCCGGTGGTTCCGCCTAAAGACAGTCCGATAGCCCAGACCAGTAAGGTTACTGGCAATGCACCTACGGTTCCTAAACCTATTTTGGCTTCTGAAGTATCATTTACATAAATGCTGGCATCCACGAAATTGAAAATCACAAACACCAAAACAAAAGTTCCGATGATCTCACTGATCAGATTAGACCAGGGTTTTCTGATGGCCGGACTGGTGCTGAAACATGCCAGCTTGGCCCCCTCGTCTTCCGTGATCTCAAAATGATCTTTATTAAAAAGCCAAACGAGAAAAGCACCCAGCATAGCACCGATCATTTCTCCGGCGATATAAGTGGGAACTAAATCCCACGAAAATTTTCCTGCAAAGGCCAATCCTAAGGTTACCGCGGGATTTAAGTGGGCACCGCTCACAGGCCCGGCAACAGTTACCCCGACAAAAACGGCCAGCGCCCAGGCGGTCGTAATTACAATCCAGCCGGAATTATTTCCCTTGGTACCCTTTAAAACCACATTGGCGACCACACCGTTTCCCAATAAGACCAACAGCATGGTTCCGATAATTTCTGCTATAAATGGAGTCATATCTTAATGTTTTATCAAGTGAAATTAATCTTCGATCCAGCTTTGAGCACGTTGCACAGCTTTTTTCCATGTGGTCACCATTTTATCCACCTTCTCCTGATCGAGCTGAGGATGAAAATCCTGATCAACAATCCATTGCGACTGGATTTCATCAATGCTTTTCCAGTAGCCGACCGCCAATCCGGCAAGGTAAGCAGCACCCAAAGCGGTTGTTTCTAATGTTTTTGGTCTTGTGATTTTAAATCCAAACAGATCAGATTGAATCTGCATCAGTAAATCACTTGCAGAAGCGCCTCCATCCACCCGTAATTCTAAGCTTTCGGTTCCCGAATCAGCTTCCATGGCTTTCACAATATCATAAACCTGAAAGGCAATGCCTTCTAAGGTTGCTCTTGCGATATGCCCATTGGTGGTTCCCCGGGTAACGCCCACGATGGTTCCTCTTGCATATTGATCCCAATACGGGGCTCCAAGACCGGTAAGAGCGGGAACAAAGTAAACGCCGCCGTTATCTTCTACCGATTGTGCAAGATCATTAATCTCCTCGGCATTCCGGATGAGTTTTAAACCATCTCTAAGCCACTGAATGGCCGCTCCGCCAACAAAAACACTTCCTTCCAGTGCGTAATTTACTTGCCCGTTAATTTTCCAGGCAACGGTTGTCAGCAGGTTGTTTTTTGATAAAACAGCTTCTGTTCCGGTGTTCATTAAAAGGAAACATCCGGTTCCGTATGTGTTTTTCACCATTCCCGGCTGTGTACACATTTGCCCGAACAATGCCGCCTGCTGATCTCCCGCAATGCCGGCAAGCGGTATTTTGGTGGAAAATAGGGTAGTGGCCGTCTCACCATAGACTTCGCTGCTTTGTTTTACGGTGGGCAGTATATTTTTAGGAATAGTAAATAAATGTAAAAGCTCTTCGTCCCATTCTAAGGTATGGATGTTTAAAAGCATGGTTCTGCTGGCATTCGAAACATCGGTAATAAACATTTTTCCGCGCGTAAGCTTCCAGATCAGCCAGGTGTCGACGGTTCCGAAGCATAGTTTTCCGGCTTCTGCTTTTTCCCTGGCTCCTTCTACGTTATCCAGTATCCATTTCAGTTTTGTAGCCGAAAAGTAAGCGTCTAATACAAGACCTGTTTTTTCTTTAATTATTTCTGTATGTCCCTGTTCTTTTAATTCATCACAATATTTCGAGGTTCTCCTGTCCTGCCAGACAATTGCATTATAAACGGGTTCTCCTGTTTCTCTATCCCAGACAACAGTGGTTTCACGCTGATTGGTAATGCCGATGGCAGCAACTTCCAGACCTGAAATTCCGGCTTTGGCAATTATTTCCGCCGCTACGGATATTTGAGATGACCATATTTCATTCGGATCGTGTTCTACCCAACCCGGTTTAGGAAATATTTGTTCAAAATTCTTTTGGGAAATGTATTTTATTTGCCCGTTGTGATTGAAGAGGATGGCTCGGGACGATGTAGTCCCCTGATCTAAAGCCAGAATTAATTTCTCTTTCATAAGTGTTCATTTATTTAGAATGATTTGTTTTTGGAGAATAAGGAATCAGTAAATAGCCTTTTGCCAGTTCTGTAAACTCAAGGGCTTGTGCATGAGCCCATTCCTGAGAATATTCTTTTTCTTTTGCAATAAGCGAAGAAATTTTTTCAGCGCTGTCAATGGCTGCTCTTGCGTCTAAAAATAATAGTCGGACACGTCTTGCCAGGATATCTTCTACAGTTTCTGCCATTTCGTTGCGTATTGCCCAGACGGCTTCTGCTATGGTAAAAGGATGTTCAGGATGTATTTTTTGCGCGTATTCCGAACTGCTGAGCTGGAGTTTCTTGATTTCCGGAATATCAGATCCGTAGACATATAAATGATGGGTTCTGTCCACCGTCTCAGGTTTTACATTTCCATGAATCGATAGCGTCTCGGTTTTTGAGGTGGTTAATCCTAGCTGATGAACTTTCATGGCTTCGTTCACGGTGTCTTCCGCCATTTTTCGGTAAGTGGTCCATTTTCCGCCAATAATAGAGATTAATCCGGTCTCGGAGGTTATAACTTTATGACTTCGGGAGACTTCTTTGGTGTTTTTTGCACCATCTTTAGGCGCAGCTAAAGGACGGAGCCCTGCGAAAACCGATTTTACATCTTCGAGGGTTGGCTGTTTGGCTAAATACTGCCTGGCGGTGTTTAAAACAAATGTAATCTCATCTTCCAGGGCTCTGGGTTCAAAACTTTCATTTTCCAAAAGCGTATCGGTGGTTCCCACTAATGCTCTGTCGTGCCACGGAACAACAAATAACACCCTTCCGTCCGAGGTTTTGGGGATCATGATGGCATCATCGCTTTTTAAGAAGGAACGATCCAGAACCAGATGAATACCCTGGCTTGGGACCACCAGCTTTCCGTGTTTAGGATTATTCATATTTAAAATGTCGTTGGTGAATACTCCCGTCGCGTTAATCACCACTTTCGCTTTAATTTCAAACTGCTGTTTGGTGAATTGATCTTCAGCAACCACACCTTTGATCTTTCCGGCATCGTTTTTAATTAAATTAATGACCTTAACATAATTAACTGCAGTTCCTCCTTTTTCAATAATCGTTTGGGTTAAATTAATGGCCAGTCGAGCATCATCAAACTGTCCGTCCTGATAAACGACACCGCTTACCAGATCTTTCTGCTGAATGGTTGGAAGTTTTTCCACCGTTTTTGATTTGCTGATGTATTTCGTTTTGCCCAAACTTAATTTTCCTGCCAGAAAATCATAGATTGAAAGTCCAATTTTATAGTAAATTCCGCCCCACCAAGTATAATTCGGGATGATAAAAGACTGATTTTTCACCACATGGGCTGCATTTTTAGCCAATAAGCCTCTTTCTTTCAATGCTTCTTTTACTAAACCAATATCGCCCTGTGCCAAATACCGGACGCCACCATGCACGAGTTTTGTACTTCGGCTGGAAGTGGCCTTGGCAAAATCATGAGATTCGAGTAATAACGTTCTAAAACCTCTGCTTGTAGCATCCAGTGCGGATCCTAAACCACTGGCTCCGCCACCGATGACAATAAAGTCCCATTCTTTTACCGTGGTTAATTTGCTAAGTTCTTCGTTTCGTTTCATAATATTTCGTTATGTTTCGTTTTCAAATTTAAAAATTTAAAATGAAACTAAAAAGAAATTAAATGAAATTTTTAATGTAGAAAAAAAGTAATATTTTTGGTGAAATTAATTCACATGGAAAAATTGCTGCCCAGACATAATGATATTTTAAAGGAAATTGAAGAGAAGGATCATGTATTGGTTCAGGATTTGTGTGAAAAATTCAATGTTTCTTCCGTTACCATCCGAAAAGATCTCAATTATCTTGAAAGTCTGGGACTTCTGTTCCGGAATCATGGAGGCGCAAGTAGACATGTGCGTTATGCTTACGAAAAAAATGTGGACGAAAAGGAAAGCATTAATGTAGAAGCAAAACAGAATATCGCCAGAGCGGCTTTATCTTTAATTCAGGAAAACGACTGTATTATTCTGGCTTCCGGAACAACGATGCATTACCTGGCGAGAATGCTGGTGAACTTCGGGCCGTTAACCGTGCTTACTTCTTCTCTGCGTGTAGCGATTGAACTTTGTAATAATCCCAACATTAATATTATCCAATTGGGTGGAGAGGTCAGAAAAAGTTCAACTTCTATTGTAGGCTCGATCTCGGAAGGTATCCTGAAGCAGTTTTCATGTAATAAGCTATTTTTGGGTGTCGATGGAATTGATATGAATTTCGGGATCAGCACTTCAAACGCAGCAGAGGCACATCTTAATCAATTAATGATCGAGTGCTCTGAGAAGGTGGTGATCCTTGCCGATTCTTCTAAACTCAATAAAAAAGGCTTCGGAAAAATCGCCACTTTGGATAAAATAGATTACCTGATTACCGATCAGGAGATTGTAGAAGAAGACAAAAATAATCTTGAGGAAATTGGAGTGAGTGTATTGATGTCTTAGTCGGTGTTTGTAATATATTTTCAAAAATAGAAATTTTGGTAGATATAATTCTTTTAAATCGGTTTTTGTTTGATATATTTTCTGTTTTTTAGGATTTATTTTGAATATTTATTTAAAATAATTTGGTGGTTTAATTATTTTTCATACATTAGTGAAATCAAATCAAAAAAATAATTACCATGAAAAAATTAATCCTAATGGCAGCGTTCGCAGTTGCCGGAACAATGAGTGCTAATACCATAGCAACAGAAACTGAAAAATCAACAGAAGTAAAAGCCGAAGATTCTGCAAAGTATGCCTGTGTGCCCGTAACATTGTCTTGTGGCGTAACAGGACAGGCATGTGGGGAAACAACAGGCGATATTATTGATATTGTTCTTATCGCAGACGATATTATTTGTGGAAATTAGTAAAACGTTAATTAAATAAGCTGTAAAAGAGGATCTTGTGTCCTCTTTTATAGTTTAAACCTGAAGAGTTATGATAAAGAGAATAGGAATATTGATGTTGTTTTTTTTGATTTTTGAGAATTTTTATGCACAAAAACAAATTAATATCGACGTAATACAATCACGGTATGTTTATTTGCTAACCAGCCAAAGGGATTCTTTGGATAAAGCCGATGTAAACGAAGAGTATTTTATATTAGAACGGGGAAAGGACAAATCTCAGTTTATGAGTTTGAATTCCTATAAAAGAGATTCTATAACTTCGGGAATGCTCAGCGGGGCGAATACCTCACTTTCGAAAATTGATCTGACAAATATTCCAAAAACAAGTTTTACTTACAGGATCATTAAAGATCAGCCGAAAAATCAGATTACATTTTATGATAAAATTATAAGGAATGATTTTATTTATGAGGAAAATCCTTCTTTACAATGGAAGATTACTGAGGAAAGAAAAAATATAGGTAATCTGAAATGTCAGGCGGCGCTTGTTTCTTACGGAGGTCGCGATTATAAAGCCTGGTTTGCCAACGATATTCCGGTTTCAGACGGGCCATATAAATTCTATGGACTGCCCGGATTGATTGTGGAAATTGAGGATTCTAAAAAACAGTACAAATTTGAACTGCTGAGTTATAAAACGCTGGCCAATGACCAGCCTCTTTGGATTGCTGAAAAAAGAGCGAATGGCAAAAAGGTTTCAAAAGCAGATTTTTATAAGGCCTTGAAAAATACGCAGGAGAATTTTATTTCTGAAATTTCAAAAAGTGGCTTTACTCTTGACGCCAATGCCGAAGCCATGGTAAAAGATAAAATAAAACGGAAAAATAACCCTATTGAGTTAAATCCATAAAAAATCAGAGAAAAGCTGCCGCAAGGTGGCTTTCTTATTAACTTAACCTGAAGTCTGGGAAAAGAGTTTCGCTGGAAGAAGGAAGAATGAGGCTGGAAGTTCTTTATTTTGTTATGATAACAAAAATTCAAAGAAAAAAGGATGGATTTTGATTTTTATCACTTTGCATAACCTCCATCTTCCATCATCCAGCATCCAGCTTCCCTACCTGAAATTCTGCCAAAAAATTATCAAAATCTTCTAAACGATTAAAAATCAAAATATTTTGTTGTAAATATTTGTCAGTTAGAAAATTATTCATACATTTGCACACTCATTTTAGGGGCGTAGTATGCCTATATCAAAAGTAGAAATTACTTCAGACTTCCGAAAAATGGCGAAAAATAAAGGATAAATTTTATTATAACATAAACAATGTCAGGTATTATTGGTAAAAAAATCGGTATGACGTCTTTGTTTAACGAAGAAGGAAAAAACATTCCTTGTACAGTTATCCAAGCAGGTCCATGTGCGATTTTACAGGTCAGAACCCTAGAAGTTGACGGTTATTCAGCTGTTCAATTGGGTTTCGATGACAAGAGTGAGAAGAACGTTGGTAAAGCGTTAGCTGGTCATTTCAAAAAGGCTGGTTCTGCTCCTAAAGCTAAATTGGTAGAATTCCACGACGGATTCTCTGATGCTAAAGTAGGAGAGGAAGTAAAAGTTGATCTATTCATCGAAGGTGAATATGTAGATGTAACAGGTACTTCTAAAGGTAAAGGTTTCCAAGGTGTTGTGAAAAGACACGGATTTGGAGGTGTAATGCAGGCAACTCATGGTCAGCACAACAGACTTAGAGCTCCAGGTTCTATCGGTGCTGGATCAGACCCTTCAAGAGTATTCAAAGGGATGAGAATGGCTGGAAGAATGGGAGGTGAGCAGGTAACTGTTCAAAACCTTCAAGTATTAAAAGTGGATCAAGAACAAAATCTTTTAGTAGTAAAAGGTGCTGTTCCGGGAGCTAAAAATTCTTATGTAATTATCAGAAAATGGAACTAGTAGTATTAAATACATCAGGAAAAGAGACCGGAAGAAAAGTAACTCTAGACGAAACAGTATTCGGAATTGAGCCAAATCAGCACGCGGTTTACTTAGAAGTTAAACAGTACCTTGCAGCACAGAGACAAGGAACTCATAAATCTAAAGAAAGAAGCGAAATTACTGCTTCTACGAAAAAACTTAAGAAGCAAAAAGGATCTGGATCTGCTAGATATGGTGATATTAAATCTCCAACTTTCAGAGGTGGGGGTAGAGTATTCGGACCAAAACCTAGAGACTACAGATTCAAATTGAACAAAGCTCTTAAGAGATTAGCTAAAAAATCTGTTTTATCTCAGAAAATGAGAGACAACAGCATTACAGTTTTGGAAGATTTGAGCTTAAATGCTCCTAAAACTAAAGATTTCATTACATTATTGGATGCTTTGGCATTGAACGGTAAAAAATCTTTGTTTATCCTTCCGGAGGCTAACAAGAATGTGTATTTATCTTCAAGAAACTTACCTAAAACGAAAGTAATGAACTTCAACGAAGTGAGTTCTTACGATATCGTAAATGCAGGTGAAGTTGTATTCTTCGAAGGTGCAATTGAAAAATTCCAGGACAACTTAAAGAAATAAATCATGTCTATTATTATTAAACCAGTTATTTCAGAAAAGGCTAATTACCTTACAGATTTAAGAGGTTCTTATTCTTTCTTGGTTAACCCTAAGGCGAATAAAATCCAGATTAAAAAGGCTGTTGAAGCAGCTTATGGTGTAAAAGTAGCAGACGTTAATACAATGATTTATGCTCCGAAGGTTTCTTCGAAATACACTAAAAAAGGTCTTCAAGTAGGAAAGACAAACAAATTGAAAAAAGCGGTAATTAAACTTGTTGAAGGTGATGTTATCGATATTTTTGCTGTAAATTAATTATTAATTATAAATAATAGTAATGTCTGTTAGAAAATTAAAACCTATCACCCCAGGACAGAGATTCAGAGTTGTAAACAATTTTGAGGAAATTACTACCAACAAACCGGAGAAATCTCTAACCGTTGGTATTAGTAAGTCAGGTGGACGTAACCAAACTGGTAAAATGACCATGCGTTACACCGGAGGTGGACACAAAAAGAAATACAGAATTATCGACTTCAAAAGAAACAAGCATGATGTTGAAGCCACGGTAAAAACTGTAGAATACGATCCAAACAGAACTGCTTTCATCGCTTTAGTTGAATATGCAGACGGAGAAAAGAGATATATCATCGCTCCAAACGGGATCAAAGTAGATCAAAAGATCATTTCAGGTGAAAGCGTAGAGCCGAATATCGGTAATGCTATGAAATTGAAAAGCATTCCTTTGGGTACTGTAATTTCTTGTATCGAAATGAAGCCTGGACAAGGTGCCATTTTAGCAAGAAGTGCTGGTTCTTCAGCTCAGCTTACTTCAAGAGACGGAAAATATGCAATCGTGAAATTGCCTTCAGGAGAATCAAGAATGATTCTTATTGAATGTTATGCAATGGTTGGATCTGTTTCTAACGGAGATCATCAGTTAACAGTATCAGGTAAGGCTGGTAGAAGCAGATGGTTAGGTAGAAGACCAAGAACAAGACCGGTAGTAATGAACCCTGTAGATCACCCAATGGGAGGTGGTGAAGGACGTTCTTCTGGAGGTCACCCAAGATCTAGAAACGGTATGCCGGCTAAAGGATACAAAACTAGAAAGAAAAACAAAGTGTCTAACCGTTACATCGTATCTAAAAGAAAATAATTATGGCAAGATCACTTAAGAAAGGACCGTTCATTCATCATACTTTAGATAAGAAGGTTCAGGCAAATATAGAAGCTAATAAAAAAACAGTTATCAAAACTTGGTCTAGAGCATCAATGATTTCTCCAGACTTCGTAGGGCAAACTATTGCAGTACACAACGGGAAATCTTTTATCCCTGTTTATGTTACAGAAAACATGGTTGGTCACAAGTTAGGCGAATTTTCTCCAACAAGATCTTTCAGAGGTCATGGTGGTAACAAAAACAAAGGTAGCAGATAATCATGGGATCAAGAAAAAGAGAAAGTGCATTAGCACGTAAATTAACAAATCAAGATGTAGTAAAAGCATTACATAATGATTGCCCGTCTTCTCCAAGAAAAATGAGATTAGTAGCTGATATCATTAGAGGAGTAGAAGTAGACAAAGCTTTATACATTCTAAAATATTCTAAGAAAGACGCATCTAACAAGTTAGAAAAAGTCTTACTTTCAGCAATGGCCAACTGGCAAGCTAAAAACGAAGGTGCTGATATTGAAGAGGCCAACCTTATCGTTAAAGAAATTTTTGTAGACAGTGCAAGACAATTGAAGAGACTAAGACCAGCTCCACAAGGTAGAGGGTACAGAATCAGAAAAAGATCAAACCACATTACACTAATCTTAGGTACAAAAGAAAAATAATCAAGGTATGGGACAGAAGACAAATCCAATTGGTAATAGATTAGGTATCATCAGAGGATGGGATTCTAACTGGTTTGGTGGTAAAAACTACGGTGATAGAATCGCTGAAGATTACAAAATCAGAAGATACCTTGAAGCTAGATTATCTAAAGGTGGAATTTCAAGAATTTATATTGAAAGAACATTAAAATTAGTTACAGTTACAATTACTACTGCTAGACCGGGATTAATCATCGGTAAAGGAGGTCAGGAAGTTGACAAACTGAAAGAAGAGTTGAAGAAATTGACTAAAAAGGATATTCAAATCAACATCTTCGAAATCAAAAGACCTGAGCTGGATGCCGTATTAGTTGCGGACAGCATTGCTAAGCAAATCGAAAACAGAATCTCTTACAGAAGAGCTGTGAAGATGGCGATGGCAGGTACAATGAGAATGGGTGCAGAAGGTATCAAAGTTCAAATCTCTGGTAGATTGAACGGTGCTGAAATGGCAAGATCAGAATCTTTCAAAGACGGAAGAATTCCTTTGTCTACTTTCAGAGCAGATATCGATTACCACATTGGTGAGGCACTAACTCAGTACGGAAAGCTAGGTGTGAAAGTTTGGATCATGAAAGGTGAAGTTTACGGTAAAAGAGAACTTTCTCCACTAGTGGGACAACAGAAAAAAGGAGGTCAGTCTGACAGAGGAAACAGAGGTGGAGACAGAGACAACAGAAGACCTAGAAAAAACAACAACAATAATAACAATAATAATTAAAAATTTTAGATAGAAATTTTGAATTTTAAATTACCGTTACTTTTTTAAAATAAAAAAAATCTAAAATCTAAAATCTAAAATCTAAAATTTAGAAATTATGTTACAACCAAAAAGAACCAAATTCCGTAGAGTTCATAAGATGAAAATGAAGGGGAATGCCCAAAGAGGTAGTCAACTTGCTTATGGAACTTTCGGGATTAAGGCGACAGAAGGTGCTTGGATCACTGCAAGACAAATTGAAGCTGCTCGTATCGCTGCGACAAGATATATGAAGAGAGAAGGTCAATTATGGATCAAAATCTTCCCGGATAAACCAATTACTAAAAAACCAGCGGAAGTACGTATGGGTAAAGGTAAAGGTGCTGTGGAATATTGGGTAGCTGTAGTAAAACCAGGTAAAATTATGTTCGAAATCGGTGGTGTACCTTACGAAATCGCTAAGGAAGCGCTAAGACTTGCGGCACAGAAATTACCAGTAGTTACTAAATTCATCGTTGCTAACGACTTTGTTAAACCTCTTTAATCTTTGAATACAATGAAAAAAGCTGATATTAAAAATTTAAGCGCAGAGGAAGTTCAGGCTCAATTAGCTGAGGCAAAAGCTCAATTTTCAAAAATGAAAATAGCTCACAAAATCAGCCCGCTTGAAAACCCGATCCAAATCAGAGATTTGAGAAAAACAATCGCTAGACTAAATACTGAGTTAACTAACAAACAATAATTTCATTTTACAATGGATAGAAATTTAAGAAAAGAAAGAATCGGAGTGGTTTCCAGCAATAAAATGGAAAAAACTATTGTTGTTAGTGAAACTACAAGAGTTAAGCACCCAATGTACGGTAAATTCGTTTTGAAAACGAAAAAATATACTGCACACGACGAGAATAACGAATGCACAGAAGGGGATACTGTTTTGATCCAAGAAACAAGACCTTTGAGCAAGAGCAAAAGATGGAGATTAGTAAGAATCATTGAAAAAGCTAAGTAATAATGTTACAAACAGAATCAAGATTAAAAGTTGCTGATAACACAGGTGCGAAAGAAGTACTAGTTATCAGAGTTCTGGGAGGAACCAGAAGAAGATATGCTTCAGTTGGTGATAAAATCGTTGTTACGATCAAGGATTCTACGCCATCTGGAAACGCTAAAAAAGGTCAGGTATCTAAAGCTGTAGTGGTAAGAACTAAAAAAGCAGTGAGAAGAAAAGATGGTTCATACATCAAATTCGAAGACAATGCTTGTGTATTACTTAACGCAGCGGGAGAAATGAGAGGAACACGTGTTTTCGGACCAGTTGCTCGTGAGTTGAGAGACAAAGAATATATGAAAATCATTTCATTAGCTCCTGAAGTACTTTAATATTTAAAATTTTAAAAAAAATGTCAAAGTTAAAAATAAAAAGAGGAGATAACGTAATTGTAACTACTGGTAAGAAAGGTCTTAAAGGAGCTACAGGTGAAGTTATTGAAGTGATCAAGAAAGAAGGAAGAGACCCTAGAGTTATCGTTGCAGGACTTAACATCGTTAAAAAACACGTTAAGCCTTCAGCTTCTAACCCTCAAGGAGGAATCACTGAGAAGGAAGCTTCTATTCATATCTCAAACATAGCTTTAGTTGATAAAGACGGAAAAGCTATCAAAGTAGGTTACAAAATCGAAGGAGATAAGAAAGTAAGAATCAACAAAAAAACGGGTGAAACTTTATAATTTTAAATAACACATGGAATATATAGCAAGACCCAAAAAAGCATATAAAGAAACGATTGTTCCAGCAATGATGGAAGAATTCGGATACAAATCAGTAATGCAGGTACCGAAACTTGAGAAAATTATCTTATCTCAAGGTTTAGGAGACGCTACTGCTGATAAAAAAATCATCGACTATGCTGTAGAAGAACTTACAAACATCACTGGTCAAAAAGCAGTAGGTACTATCTCTAAGAAAGATGAAGCTGCTTTTAAACTAAGAAAAGGAATGCCTGTAGGTGCTAGAGTAACTCTAAGAGCAAACAAAATGTATGAATTCTTAGACAGACTTACTGCTTCTGCATTACCACGTATTAGAGATTTTTCTGGTATTAAGGCTGATGGTTTCGATGGTAGAGGTAATTATAACTTAGGTATTACTGAGCAGATTATCTTCCCTGAAATCGTAATTGACAAAGTGAAAAAAATCCAGGGGATGGACATCACTTTCGTAACAACTGCGAAAACAGATAAAGAAGCTAAAGCATTATTAACTCACTTCGGTTTACCATTTAAAAAGAACTAAGAAATGGCTAAAGAATCAATGAAAGCGCGTGAGCGCAAAAGAGAAGCACTAGTTGCTAAATACGCTGACAAAAGAAAAGCTCTTAAAGAAGCAGGTGATTACGAAGGTTTACAAAAACTTCCTAAAAACGCTTCTCCTGTAAGATTACACAACAGATGTAAACTAACAGGTAGACCTAGAGGATACATGAGAACGTTTGGTATTTCCAGAGTAACTTTCAGAGAAATGGCAAACAACGGTCTTATCCCGGGGGTTAAGAAAGCTAGTTGGTAAGCAATAAAAATTTTACAGCTGACTTTTATATTTATATAAGTCAGCTGTATTTTAATAAATAGAGTACAAAATTAAGTGGGATTAGGGGCAGAGAAAAAATTAAATAGTATTTAAATTTTTTTTTGTACTTTTGCACCCGCTCAGGAAAATTATTTTTTCTGGGAGACTAATCTTCGTTTTGGCTATGTTTATTAGAATAAAATGAAATTAAAAAAATCAAAGTGACAATTAAGTTGTTGAGATACTGAAGGTAAAGAGATCAGGTGAAGAAGCATTCGGAGCCAATAGTCTTTAATCTTCAAGTCTTTTCAATACTGGTTGTCATTAACCAATAATTTAAAACAAAGAAATGGTAACAGATCCAATTTCAGATTTCCTAACTAGAGTAAGGAACGCACAAAGCGCAGGCCACAAAGTGGTGGAAATTCCTGCATCGAAAATCAAAAAGGAGATTACTAAGATTTTATTTGATCAAGGGTATATCTTAAACTACAAGTTTGAAGATAGCGCTGTTCAGGGAACAATCAAAATCGCTTTAAAGTACGACAAACAAACCAGCAAGCCTGCTATTAAGTCTATTCAGAGAGCTTCAAGACCAGGTTTGAGACAGTACAAAGGTTCAGGAGAACTTCCAAGAGTACTAAACGGTTTGGGTATTTCTATCATCTCAACTTCTAAAGGAGTTATGACAGATAAGAAAGCTAGAGAAGAAAAAGTAGGCGGTGAAGTAATCTGCTATGTTTATTAATTTTTAATCAAAGGAAAATGTCAAGAATTGGTAAAGCAATTATAACAGTTCCTGCAGGAATTACAATCACTGAAAACGGTGGTGTAGTTACTGTAAAAGGTCCTAAAGGAGAACTTTCTCAGGAGCTTACAGCAGGAATTACTATTGAACAAAAAGATGGAGAACTGAACGTAAACAGACCATCTGACACTAAACAACACAAAGCGCTTCACGGTTTATACAGAGCGTTGATCAATAACATGATCGTTGGTGTTAATACAGGTTTCGAAAAGAAACTGGAACTGGTAGGGGTAGGATACAGAGCTTCACACACAGGTCAAAAACTTGAGTTGGCTTTAGGATTCTCTCACGGTATCGTATTAGAACTTCCTGGTGAAGTAAAAGTAGATACATTGACTGAAAAAGGTAAAAATCCAATTATTACTTTATCGTCTCACGACAATCAACTTCTAGGAATGGTAGCTGCAAAGATCCGTTCTTTCAGAAAACCTGAGCCATACAAAGGAAAAGGGGTAAGATTCGTAGGAGAAATTGTTAGACGTAAAGCTGGTAAATCTGCTTAATAAATTATAAGTATTATGGCATTAACTAAAGTAGAAAAAAGAATAAGAATAAAAAGAAGAGTAAGAGGAAAAATCTCTGGATCTTCTGAATTGCCAAGATTATCTGTATACAAAAGTAATAAGGAAATTTACGCTCAGTTAATCGACGATAACAGTGGAAAAACTTTAGCTTCTGCTTCTTCCAGAGAGAAGGGTGTGGATGCAAAAGGAACTAAAACTGAAGTTTCTGTTGCTGTAGGTAAAGCAATCGCTGCTAAAGCTGCTGCTGCAGGAATTGAAAGTATTGTTTTTGATAGAAACGGATTCGTATATCACGGTAGAGTTAAGGCTCTGGCTGATGGTGCGAGAGAAGGAGGACTTAAATTCTAATCATTAAATTTCGGAAAATATGTTAGGACTAGATAATATAGAAAGAGTAAAACCGGGAGGATTAGAACTTAAAGATCGTCTCGTAGCTGTTAATAGAGTAACAAAAGTAACAAAAGGGGGTAGAGCTTTCGGATTTTCTGCTATTGTTGTAGTAGGAAATGAAGAAGGAATTATCGGTTTCGGATTAGGAAAATCTAAAGAGGTGGCTTCTGCAATTGCTAAAGCAGTTGAAGATGCTAAGAAAAACCTTGTTAAAGTTCCTGTTATGAACCACACTATTCCTCACCAGACTACTGCTAGATACGGTGGTGCAGATATCTTCTTAAGACCTGCTTCTCACGGTACAGGACTTATCGCCGGAGGTGCGGTAAGAGCGGTATTGGAATCTGCTGGTATTCACGATATCCTTTCAAAATCTAAAGGATCTTCTAACCCCCACAACGTGGTGAAAGCTACTTTCAAAGCGTTATTGGACATCAGAAGACCTGAAGAAATTGCTAGAATGAGAGGAGTTTCACTAAGTAAAGTGTTTAACGGTTAATATATAAAACAATGGCAACAATCAAAGTAAAGCAAGTAAGAAGCGCTATTGGAAGAACAAAAACCCAAAAGAGAACGCTTGAAGCATTAGGATTAAAGAAACTTCACCAAGTTGTAGAACACGAAGCTACTCCTTCTATCTTAGGAATGATAGCTGCAGTTAGTCATTTACTTGAAGTTCAAAAATAATTTTTAAAATAATTTTAAAATGAATTTAAACAACATAAAACCAGCTGCAGGATCTACTTTCAATTCAAAAAGAATTGGTAGAGGTCAGGGTACTGGAAAAGGTGGTACTTCTACGAAAGGTCACAAAGGACAGAAAGCAAGAGCCGGATATTCTCAGAAAATCGGTTTCGAAGGAGGTCAGATGCCTTTACAAAGAAGATTACCGAAATTCGGATTCAAAAACGTAAACAGAAAAGAGTTTAGAGGAATTAACCTTGATACAATCCAAACTTTAATTGAAAATAAATCTATCACTGGAGATATTACAAGAGAAGTTCTTATTGAAAACGGTTTAATTACTAAAAACGAATTAGTGAAAATTATGGGTAGAGGAGAATTGAAATCTGCGGTTTCAATCTCTGCTGACAAGTTCACTAAATCTGCTGAAGAGCTTATTGCTAAAGCAGGTGGAAAAGCAATTACCTTATAATAGTAACTAATGAAAGAATTTATACAAACACTTAAAAATATTTGGAGTCTTAAAGAACTTAGAGATAAAATTATCTTTACTTTAGGGATTATCCTTGTGTATAGATTCGCATCTTATATCTCATTACCGGCAATTAACCTTGCAGAGGTGGGAGATCTCTTAGAGCATTATAAAAATCAGGGCGGTAACAAGCAAGGAGCAGGTCTCCTTGGCTTGCTTTCGTCGTTTACAGGAGGGGCTTTCAGCCACGCTTCTGTGATGGCGTTGGGGATCATGCCTTATATTTCTGCTTCTATTATTGTTCAGTTGATGGGGATGGCTATCCCTTATCTTCAGAAGCTTCAGAAAGATGGAGAGTCCGGTAGAAATACATTGAACCAAATTACAAGATGGTTAACGATCGGAGTCTGTTTAGTGCAGGCCCCTTCTTATTTAACTTCTATTACTCAATTATTCTTACCATATGCTCAATTCCAGTCTGCATATTATGTAGAGCCAAATTCTATCATGTTCTGGTTACCAAGTATTGTTATTTTGGTCGCTGGTTCAGTATTCGCAATGTGGTTAGGTGAGAAAATCACCGACAAAGGTATCGGAAACGGTATCTCTATCCTGATTATGGTGGGGATCCTTTCAAGATTACCGGAAGCATTCGTGCAGGAAATGGCTGTGCAGAACGGAAAAGGAGGAATGGGATCTATCATGATCCTTATTGAAGTGATATTCTGGATGCTGGTAGTTCTTTTAGCGGTCGTCTTATCGGTGGCTGTCAGAAAAATTCCGATTCAGTATGTAAGCAGAGCTCAAGCAAGAGGAGGTGTAAACAGAAATCTTATGCAAGGAGCAAGACAATGGATTCCATTGAAAGTTAATGCTGCAGGTGTCATGCCGATTATCTTTGCTCAGGCATTGATGTTCGTTCCTGGTTTATTAACTAAGTTCGATGAATCTAATACTTTTCTTGCAGGTTTCAAGAATGTTTTTAGCTGGCAATACAATGTATTGTTTGCGCTATTAATTATTATCTTCTCATTTTTCTATACTGCAATTACAATTCCGGTAAACCAAATGGCTGATGATTTGAAGAGAAACGGAGGTTTAGTACCGAAAGTAAGACCAGGGAAAGAAACCGCTGATTATTTAGATGATATTTTATCAAAAATTACCTTGCCAGGTGCAATTTTTTTATCTATCTTTGCAATCCTTCCGGCAATTGTGCATGGAACCTTTGTTCAGACAGATGCGTTCGCCCTATTTTTCGGGGGAACATCACTATTGATTATGGTGGGAGTAATTTTAGATACCGTTCAACAGATTAATACCTATCTGCTGAACCATCATTATGATGGCTTAATGCAGTCTAAATTATCAAGAACGACTGGATATTAATTTATGGCGAAACAAAAACATATTGAACAAGACGGCGTTATAACGGAAGCACTTTCGAACGCTCAGTTCCGCGTAGAACTAGAAAATGGGCATATTCTTATCGCTCATATTTCTGGTAAAATGCGAATGCATTATATTAAACTTTTACCCGGAGATAAGGTAAAATTAGAAATGTCTCCTTACGATTTAACGAAAGGGAGAATTACATTTAGATATTAAAAGCAATCTGCCAAATGGAACACCCGTTCCGTTTGGCTATTGTTAAAAAATAAATACTATCAAAATGAAAGTAAGAGCATCAATTAAAAAAAGAAGTGCTGATTGCAAGATCGTACGCAGAAAAGGTGTACTGTTCGTAATCAACAAGAAGAACCCAAAATTTAAACAAAGACAAGGTTAACATTAAATTATGGCGAGAATTTCAGGTATTGATTTACCAAAAAACAAAAGAGGAGTTATCGGTTTAACTTATATTTATGGTGTTGGAAGAAGTACTTCTTCTGAAATCCTTAAGGCTGCCGGTATCAGCGAAGACAAAAAAGTCAACGAATGGAATGACGATGAATTGGCTGCAATCAGAACGTATATCTCAGAAAACGTAAAAGTAGAAGGAGAATTAAGATCTGAAGTGCAATTGAACATTAAGAGATTAATGGACATAGGATGCCAACGAGGAATACGTCACAGACTTGGATTACCTTTAAGAGGCCAGAGAACGAAAAACAACTCTAGAACCAGAAAAGGAAAGAGAAAAACTGTTGCTAACAAGAAAAAAGCTAGTAAATAATCGTTAGGAATTATGGCAAAACAAACTAAAGTAGTTAAAAAAAGAAAAGTAAAAGTTGAGGCTATTGGTGAAGCTCATATTCAGGCTTCTTTCAATAACATCATCATTTCTTTAACAAATAAAAACGGAGAGGTTATCTCTTGGGCTTCTGCCGGTAAAATGGGTTTCAGAGGTTCTAAAAAGAATACTCCATTTGCTGCTCAGATGGCAGCTGAAAATTGCTCTGCTGTAGCTCACGAAGCTGGTTTAAGAAGAGTAAAGGTGTTTGTGAAAGGTCCTGGTGCAGGTAGAGAATCTGCAATCAGATCAATCCACAATTCAGGAATTGAAGTTTCAGAAATCGTTGATGTGACACCTATGCCACACAACGGATGTAGACCACCAAAAAGAAGAAGAGTTTAATTTTTAGAATTTACCCATTATGGCAAGATATATTGGACCTAAAACTAAGATTGCTAGAAAGTTTGGTGCTGCAATCTACGGAGATGATAAAAACTTCGAAAAGAGAAAAAACCAACCGCCAGGACAACATGGCGTTAACAAAAGAAGAGGAGCAAAGAAATCTGAATATGCTGTTCAGTTAATGGAAAAGCAAAAAGCTAAATATACTTACGGTATTTTAGAAAGACAATTTGCTAACCTGTTCGACAAAGCACACAGAAGTAAAGGGGTAACTGGTGAAGTCCTATTGCAACTTTGCGAGTCTAGATTGGATAACGTAGTATACAGATTCGGGTTTGCTAAAACAAGATCTGGTGCTAGACAATTGGTTTCTCACAGACACATTACAGTGAACGGAGAAATCCTTAACATCCCTTCGTATTTGGTAAAAGCTGGTGATGTAATCGCGGTAAGAGAAAAATCTAAATCTCTTGATGTGGTTACCAATGCATTGGCTTCTAAAGCAAATTATGAGTGGTTACAATTCAACGATGAGAAGAAAGAAGGTACCTTCATTTCTGCTCCTGAAAGAATCCAGATTCCGGAAGACATCAAGGAGAACCTTATCGTCGAACTTTACTCTAAATAATTTTTTAATCAAATTTTTGCTCAACCCAATAATATGGCAATTTTACAATTCATAAAACCCGATAAAGTAATTTTACTTAACTCTGATAATTTTAGAGGTCAGTTCGAATTCAGACCACTAGAACCAGGTTTCGGGCTTACAATCGGTAATGCTTTGAGAAGAGTGTTGCTTTCTTCTCTGGAAGGATACGCTATTTCATCTATCAAAATAGAAGGTGTAGAGCACGAATTTTCAACTATTCCAGGAGTAATCGAAGATGTTACCGAAATTATCCTTAACCTTAAGCAGGTAAGACTAAAAGCTACGGCAGAAAACCAATCTAATGAGCAGGTGGTTGCCAAAGTTTCGGGACAAACGGTTATTACTGCTGGTGATTTAGGTAAATCGATCAACGGATTTGAGGTGCTAAACCCGGATTTAGTGATTTGTAACCTGAATAATGATGTAACTTTCGAAATTACTTTCAATATTGAAAAAGGTAGAGGATATGTTCCTTCAGAACAAAATAAGTCGAACAATGCACCGGTAGGTACTATTGCCATCGACTCTATTTTCACGCCAATCAAGAAAGTTCAATACAGCATTGAAAATTATCGTGTAGAGCAAAAAACAGACTACGAAAAACTTGTATTAGATATTGAGACTGATGGTTCTATCAGCCCTCAAAATGCTTTAACAGAAGCTTCTAAGATATTAATTTATCACTTCATGTTATTCTCTGATGAGAGAATAACCCTTGAAACAGAAGCTGTAAAAGCATCTATCCAATACGATGAGGAAACACTTCATACAAGACAACTACTTAAGTCTAAATTAGCAGATATGGATCTTTCTGTAAGAGCCCTTAACTGTCTGAAAGCTGCTGAAGTAGAAACTCTTGGAGAATTGGTTTCTTATAGTAAGTCTGATTTGATGAAATTCAGAAATTTTGGTAAAAAATCTTTGACAGAACTAGAAGAATTAGTGCATTCAAAAGGTCTTAACTTCGGTTTCGACGTTGCAAAATATAAATTAGACGCTGATAATTAATTAATAATGAGACACGGTAAAAAATTCAATCACTTAGGAAGAACAGCCTCTCACAGAAGCGCTATGCTTTCTAATATGGCTTGTTCTCTAATTGAGCATAAAAGAATCAACACTACTGTAGCTAAAGCTAAGGCTTTGAGAGTATATGTTGAGCCTCTATTAACAAAAGCAAAAGAAGATACTACACACAACAGAAGAATTGTTTTTTCATATCTTCAAAATAAAGAGGCAGTTACTGAATTGTTCAGAACTGTAGCTCCTAAAATCGCTGAGAGAAACGGTGGTTATACAAGAATCATCAAGACAGGTTTCAGACCAGGTGATGCTGCTGACACTGCTCTTATCGAATTGGTAGACTTCAATGAGCTTTACAATCCTAATGCTGAAGAGAAGAAAACAACAAGAAGAAGCAGAAGATCTACAAACGCTCCTAAGAAAGAAGCTGTAGTTGCTGATGCTCCTGTAGTAGAAGAAAAAGCTGCTGAGCCAACGGCTGAAGCTGCTGATTCTACAGAGGAAAAAACTGAAGAATAATATTCATTCAGAGAGATAAAAAAAACCGTTCAGATTTCTGAACGGTTTTTTTATGTTTAAATTTTCGTCTTCACAAGCTGGATCAGATTGTTTCCCTGATCCAAAATCAGGCTGTCCCCCTTTACGGTAGCTTTCATATCCATCTTTTCATAAGTAGTTTCATTTCCCTTAGATTCAATTTTATTTAAAATGAATGTTTTGTTATTGCTTCGCACACTCATCGTATTATCATCATAATTGAAAACCACCTTTACAAGATTACCATCTGTTGCCTTGTACACATAATCCGTTTTTAAGGTCTTTTTACCATTAACATCCGTATCGTAATGAATGGTGGAATCTACCTTACCGTTATCTGCGAGTATAGGCTCTGAGCCATCCGACATCATTACCCCTTTATTTCCGCTCTCTGTTGATTTGTTACAGCTCATTACCGCCAGTGTCAGTGTTGCACTGAGCACGAATACCATTTTTTTCATGATTTTTTACCGTTTGATATTTTGCTTAATTTTTATTTGAATTTAATAAAATTATACTTCATAAAAGCAAAAAATATCCCAAAATTCAGTTTTTACTTTTTGAGTCTGTTTAAATTATAGTGCTGTCATTTAACGCAAAGTTTTAATTTAAATAAAAAAAATACTTAAGTGATGAAAGAAGAATCAATACGCTGATGTGATAAAGCATGTTTTCAAGCTTTGCGAAGTACATTCGCTTGCCTTTGTCTTCTAAAATCGGTAGAAAGAGATAAAATCTTTGTGTTAAAAAGATTTTTAATTTTCATAATTAAACATAGATAAACGAAAAGATTTTTAATGATAATTTTTAAAATGCTATCAAGATCTTTTTCAATTTTTCGGAGTTTATTTTTGAATGCTATTTTTAGCCCTATTTCAGGATAAAAGCTGGCTCAGTCAAAAATGAAAAAATGAATTTAAATTCTGATATTGATGGTTATAAAGAAATCAGCAGTAATATTTTTGTGATCTTGATATTAACTAAAATTTAACTTGAAATCTGCCTAAAAGACAGTGAATATATGGTCAGAAAAGCTAAAAATTAATTAAATTTGTATAAACTATAAAAAAAGAACAATGAGTTACATTTCTTACATAGAAGCAAGACAAATTTTGGATTCCAGAGGAAATCCTACAATTGAAGTAGATGTATTTACAGAAAGCGGAGCCATGGGACGTGCTGCCGTACCTTCTGGAGCATCTACAGGAGAACATGAAGCAGTAGAATTACGTGACGGTGGTTCAGAATATATGGGAAAAGGAGTTCTGAAAGCTGTTGAAAATGTAAGAGAAGTAATAGCGCCGGAATTGGTTGGTCTGCCTGTGTACGACCAAAACTTTTTAGATCAGATTATGATCGATCTTGACGGTACTAAAAATAAAGGAAATCTAGGAGCAAACGCTATTCTTGGAGTTTCCCTTGCTGCAGCCAAAGCAGCGGCTACTGAATTAAGAATGCCGTTATACAAATACGTGGGCGGGGTTAACGCAAACACGCTTCCTGTTCCGATGATGAACGTAATCAACGGAGGTTCTCACTCAGATGCGCCTATCGCATTCCAGGAATTTATGGTAATGCCGGTAAAAGCAGATTCTTTCTCTCACGCATTGAGAAAAGGGACAGAAATTTTCCACAGCTTAAAATCTATTCTTCATTCAAGAGGTTTGTCTACTGCGGTAGGTGATGAAGGTGGTTTCGCACCTACTTTTGCCGGAACTGAAGATGCATTGGATACCTTACTTCAGGCTATCGAAAAAGCAGGTTACAAACCTGGTGATGACATCATGATTGCTCTGGACTGTGCCGCTTCAGAATTCTATAAAGACGGAATTTATGACTACAGAAAATTCCAGACTCCGGACGCAGCGCAATTCTCAAGCAGCGAGCAGGTTTCTTACTTAGCTGAACTGGCAAACAAATATCCGATTATCTCTATCGAGGATGGTATGCAGGAAAATGACTGGGAAGGATGGAAAATGTTAACCGATAAGATTGGTGACAGAGTACAGTTGGTAGGTGACGATTTATTCGTAACCAACGTAGAAAGATTGGCAAGAGGAGTTGAAGAAGGTATTGCAAACTCAATTTTGGTGAAAGTAAACCAAATCGGATCTCTTTCTGAAACGATGGCGGCTGTACAAATGGCTCAGCACAACAAGTTTACGTCTGTAATGTCTCACAGATCGGGAGAAACAGAAGATTCTACCATCGCTGACCTTGCAGTAGCAATGAACTGCGGACAGATTAAAACAGGATCTGCCTCAAGATCAGACAGAATGGCAAAGTATAACCAGTTATTGAGAATTGAAGAAGCATTAGGCGAAACAGCAATTTTCCCGGGAATGGATACTTTTAAAATTAAAAGATAATTAATCGAATTTATAAATTACGGCAAGCGAAATTTTTTGTTTGCCGTATTTTATATAATGTAGTATATTTAATAAAAATAAATAAATAATGTCAGACAACAAAGTAATATTGAATTACGCAGGTAATTCGTATGAATATCCCATCGTGGATAGTACGATCGGAGACAGAGGAATCGATATTTCAAAATTAAGAGACCAAACAGGTTTAATCACTCTAGACTTAGGGTACAAAAACACCGGAGCTACACTTAGTGACATCACTTACTTAGACGGAGACAAAGGAGAATTATTCTACAGAGGTTATCCAATCGAACAGATTGCTGAAAAATCGAACTTCACAGAAGTAATGTACCTTTTATTACACGGTGAACTTCCAACTTCAGATCAATTCAATACCTTTAACGGTAATATCAAAAAAAATAACTTCGTTGCAGAGGAGATGAAAAAAATCATCGATGCTTTTCCTCGTTCTGCACACCCAATGGGAGTTTTGTCTACGTTAACTTCTGGTTTAACGGCATTCAACCCTAAAGCAGTTAATGTAAATTCTAAAGAGGAAATGGACGTAGCAGCAGAATTGCTGATCGCTAAATTTGCTCATCTTGCTGCCTGGACATACAGAAAAACATTAGGTCTTCCGCTTAACCACGGTGATAACAGCCTGAATTATGTTGAAAATTTCTACAAAATGGCTTTCAGATTACCCAATGAAGAATTCGAAATGAATCCTGTGGTAATCGATGCTTTAGATAAATTATTAATTCTTCACGCAGATCACGAGCAAAACTGTTCTACTTCTACCGTAAGAATGGTAGGTTCTGCTCATACCGGACTGTTCTCTTCTGTATCTGCAGGTATTTCTGCGCTTTGGGGACCTCTTCACGGTGGTGCAAACCAGGCAGTAATCGAAATGCTTGAATTAATTGATAAAGATGGAGGAGATGTTAACAAATGGGTAGAAAAAGCGAAAGATAAGAGCGACAGCTTCCGTTTGATGGGCTTCGGACACAGAGTGTACAAAAACTTCGATCCAAGAGCAAAAATCATCAAAAAAGCAGCCGACGATTTGCTTAGTGCATTGGGTATTCAGGATAAAGCGCTTGACATTGCCATGCAGTTGGAAAAAGTGGCTCTTGAAGATGAATATTTCGTAGAAAGAAAGCTATATCCAAACGTAGATTTCTATTCTGGAATCATCTACAGAGCGTTAGGAATTCCTACGGAAATGTTCACAGTAATGTTTGCATTAGGAAGACTACCGGGATGGATTGCTCAATGGAAGGAAATGAGACTGAAAGGAGATCCGATCGGAAGACCAAGACAGGTTTATCAAGGGGCTCAGCAAAGAGACTACGTTGATTTGATCAATAGATAATCACCTATTTTATTATAATTAAATCCCAAAGCCTGCTTTGGGATTTTTTGTTTGCAGGGGCTGCTGACATTTAGTACAGTTCTCTTATTGTAGCTTTTGTTTGACATTACTTTCTTTAAATTTAACAGCGTTCCATTCAATATTTTATCTGAAAAATTTAAATATATCTTAAAATATTCGTAAAATAATACAATAAAAGGATTTAAAATTCTTAAATTTCATTACTTTGAACTGACTTTTGAACTATGGAAAATATGGGATTAAAGACATTAAAAAATACAATGCAGATCGCTGTTGCGCTCTACTTTGTATATGCATTTTTTCTTCTTATAGAAACTTTTGATTTTCTCGAAATACTCCATACCAAGCCGCCGCATGATCATCCGACGTATAATGTGGTTAATGTCATGTATTACCAGATGGAGATGATTATCTGTTTTTTATGTGGTTTTGCTTTAGTTATTTTAGTCTCCACTCAACAAACTGTCAAAACGATCCTTTATACTAATATCGTCCTGTTTATTTTCAGATTGACAGTGGTTTATTACTTATATTTCTACACCACCGAAGAGAGATGGATTCCCTTTATTTATAAAAAAGGAAATGAACTCAGTCCTTTTTTTAGAGGAACATTGGTGCCGGCTCAGCTTGTGGTGGGACTGGTAAGCATAGGATATGGAGTTAAGGCGTTAAAAATCTCAAATCAAGTATCCCAAAAGCCTGATTAAAAAGACAAAACCTGCTTAGAAGCAGGTTTTTTAATGTATTTTATGGACAATGACATCTGTCGCAGGTCCAGATAAAGCAGTTTCCTGCATCATCCCATTCGCAGCATCTTCTATTGGTATTGCCAACGCCGCCTTTAATAGACTTTTGCTCTTGTCTTCCTAATTTGTGTGCATTTTTAAGCACAGGATTGTTCTTGTTCATGATTCTTGTGATTTGATTTGTTAATAGTTAAGTTTAAATTTTAGCTAAAAATTATATCACTAATATATGAATATTATTTCAATAATATTCAATCCTATTAATTTAATTTAAATAAAATAAGCAAAAGTTGAAACCTGTAAACCAGGAAAATCGACTGGAAAATTTGAAGGCAAGCCAGACTAACGATTTAGAACAGGTTTTTATAACGCACGTTTATATTTATTAATCTTATCGAATGTTTTTTTTAATCCAGATTTTAAGCTTTTATCTAAAGGTTTAGTATATTAAATAAAAAAAATGCGTAAAAAACACCTACGTAAGAGCTTAAAAATAAACCGAAACAGAAGGATGGATTGATAAATAATTCTATAAATAAAAAAAATCTTTCATTCGGGATCGTCATCGGAATGTTGGCGGATAAATATTGTTCTGTTCATTGATGACACTTTTAAGAGTGATGATGTTCATTTCGTTATTAAAGCTATGGTTAATTCAGTTTCAAAACTTGTATTATCCTGTTTGGTAAAATGTTCATTTTAAATTATTCAAAAAATTAGTCCTGTTTGAATTTCAATGGAATCATTTTAACGCAAAGTTTTAATTTAAATGTAAAAAATATTTAATTGAACAAAGAAGAATCAATAAGTTGATTTAATGAAGTGTGTTTTCAAGCTTCGCGAATGCATAAAAAATAGAGTCAATTTTACATTTTAAGATGATATAATTTTAAACGCGCGCTTATTGTCTCTAAAAATATCTATAAAATCATTTTTTTGCAGTGATTAAATTTGGAGATGAAAAACAATGATTCAGAGAATAACTGTATATACGATTTCTTCAGAGTAAAACTTCTGTTTCTTACTAAAAAACCGTTAAAAGTTTCCCAAATTGAGCCCTTTACTTATATTTGTAGCATTGCATAAAATCTTTATGAAGCTAAATATTAAAAATGAAACGGGGAGGCTGAAATCGGTAGTTTTAGGCCAGCCCAATTCTATAGGAGCAGTTCCTACCCTGGAGGAAAGCTACGACGCAAAGTCGTACTACTCAATACAACACCAAATGTATCCTAAAGAATCGGACATCATCAATGAGATGAATGCATTCGAAGAAATCTTGAAGAAATATGATGTTGAAGTTCTCCGTCCGGATATTATTGAGGATTATAATCAGGTTTTTGCAAGAGACGTTGCTTTTGTGATTGATGATAAAATGATCATCTCTAATGTGATTGCCGACAGAGCCGATGAGCAGGAAGCCTATAAAAAAGTTTTTGAGCAGGTGGCCTGGAGAAAGATTATCAACCTTCCGGAAACAGCGCATATTGAAGGCGGGGATGTAATTGTATGGAATGATTTTCTATTTATCGGAACTTGTTTCAGTGAAGATTACAGAAATTATAAAACAGCAAGAACAAACGAATATGCCATTGAAATTCTGAAGGAATATTTTCCTAAAAAAAGGATCATAGACCTTGAATTAAAGAAAAATGATAAGATACCTTATGAGGGCATCTTACATTTAGACTGCACATTTAACCCGATAGGCAAAGATAAATGTATTATCTATAAAGATGGTTTTGTGGATGAAAGCGACTACCGACTGGTTGTTGATATTTTCGGGGAAGAAAACTGTTTCCACGTTAACGACGAAGAGATGTTCGACATGTTTCCGAATATTTTCTCCATTTCCCCGGATGTTATCGTTTCCGATAAAGCGTTCACCAGAATGAATGATCACCTGAGAAACGAGTGGGGCATGACTGTGGAAGAGATACCGTACAGAGAAATTTCCAAAATGGGAGGGTTGTTGCGATGTTCGACAATGCCGCTTATTAGAGATTAAGAGAATATTTAAATCTTTAATCATTTAATTTTTTAAATCAAAAAAAATGCAGACAACAGATACCGTACTAATGATAGAGCCGGTTGCATTCGGATACAATGCAGAAACGGCAGAGAATAATTATTTTCAGGTAGAGCAGAAAGGAGCCGACATACAGTCTAAGGCATTGGCAGAATTCAATATTTTTGTTGAAAAGTTAAGAAGCAAAGGCATCCATGTTATCACCGTTAAAGACACCATAGAACCCCACACACCGGATTCAATTTTTCCCAATAACTGGGTAAGCTTTCACAAAGACGGAAAAGTGGTCTTATATCCTATGTTTGCGTCCAACAGAAGAGTGGAAAGACGAGAAGATATTATTGAAACCATCAAAAACCAAGGCTTTGAAGTGGATGAAATTGACGATTGGTCGCTTCCTGAAATTCAGGGTCATTTTCTGGAAGGAACGGGAAGTATGATTTTCGATCATGATCATAAAATTGCTTATGGATCGGTCTCTTTGAGGCTGGATGAAAATCTTTTCAGAGAATTCTGTGAAAAATATGACTTTACACCCGTTGTTTTCCATTCTTTTCAGACGGTAGCAGAAGAGAGGCTCCCCATTTATCATACCAATGTGATGATGTGTGTTGCCGATCAGTTTGTGGTGATCTGTCTTCAATGTATCGATAACGAAACGGAAAGAGCCCATGTGGTGGAAACGATTAAAAATTCAGAAAAAGAAATCATTGAAATTTCAGAAGCACAGATGCAGCAATTTGCCGGCAATATGCTTCAGGTTCAGAACAGGGAAGGTGAAAAATTTCTTGTTATGAGCCAGACCGCTTATCAGTCTTTAGAGCAGGATCAAATCTCTGCAATAGAAAAATACTGTGAAATTATCTCCTCCGACCTAACCACAATTGAAGTAAACGGCGGTGGAAGCGCACGCTGTATGCTCGCGGAGATTTTCTTACCAAAAAAATAATTCTTCAACAAGATTATATATCAACAAAAGCGGACTATGGTTCGCTTTTTCTATGAATATAGCCCCCAAACCTAGTTCGATAAGTAAATCTTGATTGATGATGAAGATTAATCTCATAAAGTTTATCATAAATGTAAAAACATTATTCTCACATTCGCTTATTCGTGGCCATAACCCCCCCCCCCAAAAAAAAAAAAATCAACAGCATCATCCGTGAAAATCCGTGAGATCTGTGGGAAATATTTTTAGCTCATCATTACATTATCCATATACTAACTCTATGATATAATAATATTATTTTTTTCTCTCGCAGATTTTGCAGATGACGCAGATTTATTTTTACTAAATAATTAATCTCAACGGCATCATTCACCATCATTCGTGCATTCGTGGCCATAAAACCCCAAAAATCAACAGTATCATCTGTGAAAATCCGTGCAATCTGTGGGAAATGTTTGCATTTATAAAATAAAATCATTCGTCCATTCGTGGCCATAGAACCCAAAAATCAACAGCATCATCTGTGAAAATCCGTGCAATCTGTGGGAAATATTTGCATTTATAAAATAAAATCATTCGTGCATTCGTGGCCATAAAAATCCAAAAATCAACAGCATCATCCCTGAAAATCCGTAAAATCTGCATGAGAAAAAAAATATTCGCGCATTCGTGGCACAAACTTACAGAATCATACGTCGAGCTTTGTCGCTTGGTGCTTGTATTTTTGTCATTTAAACGAAAAATAATGTGATAAATCTTTTCGTTGTGAAGTAGATTGTTTATTTTCGCAGCGTTAAAATTAGTTAAAATAGTAAACTTAAATTAAGCACAAATATGAGAAAACTCTACACGAGTGTATTATTCTTATGTACATTTTGGAGCCTGCCAGCTCAGGAAATTCTCTGGCAAAAAGAGATACAATCTTCAACACAGGACTTTTTAAGTCAGATCACCACGACCATTGACGGTCAGTACCTTATTTCGGGAAGCCGCATTCAGCAGCCCAAAGCGGGTAGTGCCTCTAATAATGGCTACGATTTTCATTTGATAAAACTCAATCAACAAGGTGAAGAAGTTTGGAAAAAGTATTTTTCCGGAAACAATCATGATTTTTTAGCGTCAACGGTGGCGACTCAGGAAGGTGGATTTTTGGTATCCGGAACCACATTTTCAGGAAAAGGTCTTGATAAAAAGGAGGATTCCAAAGGGGGATCGGATATTCTATTGTTGAGATTGAACGAATTTGGAGACGAGCTCTGGCAGAAAACCATTGGTTCCGCATCGGATGAAGAAGCGCGCGCGGTGATTCAGACTACAGATCTTGGATTTATGGTAGCCGGAAATATACAGAATTCGGAGCAAGGATATGGTTCGAAGGATGTTCTCATCGTGAAATTAGATAAAAACGGAAAGGAACTATCTCAATTCATATTGGGTGGCAGCGGATTAGACGAGGTCGAAAAAATAATTCCCACGAAAGATGGAGGCGCCTTATTAGGGATCTATTCGAGAAGTTCTGAATTGAAGGATGGAAGCAGGAAGTTGGAAGCTGGAGGAAATACCACAATCAATGATCATTCAAAAACGACTAATAATTTCGGCGAAGGTGATTTTTTGGTAGTAAAAATTGACTCGAAAAATCAAATTCAATGGAAGAAAAATTTCGGAGGAACAGGCGATGATCATCTAAGAACGCTTTCACTGACTTCTGAAGGTTTTTTAATCGGGGGCGAGTCCAGATCCGAAAGATCCGGTAATAAGACCGTTGGGGTTGAAGAAGGCACGGATATCTGGCTGATTTCCTTGAACGAAAGAGGTGAAGAAATCTGGCAAAAATCGTACAATTTCAAAAACAGAGATGTTTTGATGGGAATGAGCACCCTAAATTCTTCGGATGACAAATCTAAAGGCTTTTTACTGGGCGGTTACACTCAGGCAGAAAGCAGAATGGAGGCTGATGATGAAAAGTTCTGGATGCTGTACGTAGACCAAAACGGCAATGAACAGTGGCGAAAGCACGTAAAAGGGGAATCAGGAAAACGTGAGGAAAGACTTTCTGATATAAAACTGAACCGGGACGGCTCGATTATTCTGGCAGGAACAAGCGCCGAAGAACTTGGAAAAGAGAACTGGAAAATTATAAAACTGGGCGACAAGCAAATCGGTCAGCTGATTGAAAAACAGAATATTAAAATCTATCCAAATCCTGTTTCTGATTATGCGTATGTAGAAATCGGGTTTGATTTTAAAGAGGCTGAGATTAATGTGTTTGACATGTCCGGAAGACAGCTCCAAAACCTGAAAACTAAGAATAAAGTGACCAAAATCAATACGCAGGCACTCATTCAGGGGGCATATCTGGTGACGGTAAAGACGGATGAGAATAAAACGGCGAATGCTAAACTGATTAAGAAATAAACAAAGATGAAATTAAAAAATATATTGTTATTAACTGGGATTTTGGTATTATCATTCTATAAATCCCAAATAGGATTGGACGGAACCCAGCCTAAACAAATTGTTCCATTTCCGACTAGTGCACAATCTTACAGTCTGTCAAAAGTGGAAGCTATTCCGATGGATTATTTTAGAGGTAAGGCAAATATCAGTATTCCGATTTATACTATAAGTGTAGATGGGGTAAGTATTCCTATTTCTTTATCATACAATACAGGGGGTATTAAATTAAATGAAGTAGCGACTGGCATTGGATTGGGCTGGGTTTTAAATATACCTGGAAGTATTTCCCAAAATATGCAGGGACAAGATGATCGCCTTTATCCGTTCTTTTCTAAAAATCTTTCGGATTATGGAGCATATCACGGGATGTTTAATGAATTGCCTATAAATAATGAAATAAGGGCTAATCTGGCAATGCTTTATGATAATGCATATGATACCAAAAAAGATATTTTTGACTATAATCTGCCTACTGCATCGGGATCTTTTATTTTAAAAGATAATAATCAGGTTTTTCTGATTCCTAATGATGATGTAGTGATTACTAGAAACGGGACTAAGTTTTATGTTAAAGATACCAATGGCGTAGAATATTGGGTTTCGCCTAAAAATGCTGTTGAATCGATGTACATTGGAGGGTACTCTACCCATATTTCTCAATATAACGTAGACAGTCTCAAGGTTAATAACAAACGAATCCAATTCGAATACAATAAAGATAATTCTTATACGGAAAGAAACATCAATCAGGTTGCTAATTTTAAGATAACGCCTAACTTAAGTCAGAATTATGAACAATTAGTCCCGCTTCCTAAATATGAAAAAACGGAATCAACCAGCGGATTTTCTGAGGGATTAATTAGTAAAATTAAATTTGATCAGGGAGAAGTTACCTTTTTATATTCTGATGATGCTAACTCTGCATTTCCTGATGGTTCAAAATATAGAAAAGATTTGAATAGTTTGAATGGTCCAGCCCTTAGAAGAATTATCGTAATAAATAAAGCAGGTACTAAACTAAAAGATGTTAGCTTTAATTATAGTTATTTTGAAACTGATAATCCAAATAAAACTTATGAAGATTACAGACTTAAACTAAACAGCATTCATGATAATCTGCAAAATAATGAATATGATTTTGAATATAATGAAGAGAGCAAGCTTCCTAAACGAAGCAGCAGTAATGATGATTATTGGGGGTATATCAATGCTAATCATAACAAAGAAACTACTAATATCCCCGACAATATTCCACTTTCATATGGAATAACTTCAACAGTAATTAATTCTGTTTCTAAAAGAAACCGTGAACCCAATGAAACATATGCTATTTTGGGAAGTCTTAAATCAATAAAATATCCTACAGGAGCTAAGAAAAATTTTTATTATGAATTGCCTTATACGACGGAAAAAGAATCTTCAGGTTACGCATTTGGGAATGTGAATATTGGTAATATAGATATGGATGATACAGGAGATCCTATTCATGTAGAGCAGTCTTTTCCTATTAAAACTGCTCACATACAACAAATAACAAATATTCCAGGTGCAACAATTGATAAGTTACAACTTGTGTTTAATAATATTTGTGATAATTCTGATAATTCTGGTCATCAAAATGAAATAGAACCAGGAGATGAAACTAGTTGTGTTGGAACCGCAATTTACAAGCAATATGTTTTTTCTCATTTTAATCCACAACAAGTAGATTGGAATATTAGTGGTCCTGGCTCTTCAATTGAATTATCATTATACAGACTAGGGTCTTGTAGATGTAGCTTATACAGTACTATTAGATATAAATACCCTACATATACTGAAAAAACTCGAAAATACGCAGGTCTTCGAATTCGAAAGATTGAAGATGTAGATCAGAATAATGTTTCTAATGTGTATGAATACAGCTATGGGAAATATGAAAATGGAACTTTTGTTCCAGACTTTAAGCTAAACCAATTGGCTGATTTCTCTTCTGTTATCAAAAGATATGTAAGACAATTCGATGGCGGCAGTGGCGGCGGGGGCGGTAGCGGACTCGGAAACGAAGGCAGTGGAGACAATGCGCAAATTGGAGCTACTTTTGAAGAATACTATCGTATTCATAACTCCAGCCAAGCTAATAACAGCTATGGAAGTTCAGATAATATTACCTATCCTTCAGTTATAGAAACTACGGGAAAAGGAAAGATTATTAGAGAGTTTGAAGACTATACTTCGTCAAATTATTTATATAATAAATGGAATGCTGGAAGATTAAAAAGAGAATTATATTTAAACAAAAATAACGACACTTTAAAAGTAGTAAAAAACACCTATAAACTAAATACTTTAAAAAATAGTTTATCAGAATTTACTACAAATACTCCGAATATCGTGGCTTTTTCTGCAGATTTTAGCATTATTAAAGCGATCGTAACAGTATTACAGACACCCGTAGATATTTATAATGTAGAACATATTATGTATATGATTGAATCTGCAAAAGTAGAAAATGACACTACTGAAACGATGGATTATCTAAATGGAAAAAAAGTTACCAGCACCACTAAATATACTTACTACGATACCGATATCAATAAACCTATCAATCTCCAAAACACAGAAAGTACATTCCCAAGTGGAGAAAAAGTAAAAACCAGTTACCAATACGCCCACGAAAAAAATAACCCGCTCATGATCGCTAAAAACATGATCGCTATTCCGTTGGAGACTAAGACTACACAAATGATTGGTACAACGACCAAAACTCTATCGAGAGCCGAAACCATTTATCCGATCAGTCAGTCAGAAGCCAATACGAAATCATCCGGTTTGGTATTGCCGTTATCGGTGGTTTCTTATGATAATTTAAACGCCAGCCCTTCTACCGAAGTAAAATACGATAAGTACGACGAGAAAGGAAACATTCTTCAGTACACCATCAAAGAAGGGATTCCGGTAGCCATTGTTTGGGGCTATAACCAGACCCAGCCGATTGCGAAAATAGAAGGAATAACGTATGCTGAACTATTGGCGGGTAATTTAATAACAACCATTGTTTCAAAATCGAATGACGACGCGGCAGATCCTACCAAAGAAGGATTATTGCTGAATGCTTTGAACGATTTCAGAAAACAATCTGCTTTTGTGGGCAAACAGGTATCAACGTTCACGTACGATCCGCTGATCGGGGTAACGAGCATTACTCCACCTTCAGGAATCAGGGAAGTGTATGTTTATGACACCGCGAACAGGCTGAAAGAGGTAAAAGTAAGAGAAAAAGATGCGGCTGGAAATTTCGTTTTCAAAAAAGTAAAAGAATACAATTACAACTACAAACAATAACCACAAATTATGAAAAAACAACTCATTAACAAAACCATATCTGCATTGGGGTTATTGCTGGCGGGGCTCTTCTTTGCCCAGTCTACCACAGAAAACTTCGTTCAGTCAAAAAGCTGTCTGAATGACGACTGTTCCAAAAAAGCAGAAACCATCACCTATTTCGATGGTTTAGGAAGACCAAAACAGGTGATCATGGTAAAATCTACCGTTTCAGGAAAAGATCTGGTAACGCCCATCACCTACGACGGATTCGGAAGGCAGGTAAAAGACATTTTGCCCGTGCCTGTTGCTACCCAAAATTCAATGATTCATACAGGAATTATCAATGAAAATCAAGCGAACTCTTATTATGGAGTAAGCAATGCCTATGCTGAAAAAGACCTTGAAAAATCTCCTTTAGACCGCGTTTTGCAACAGGCTAATGCGGGTGAAGCATGGAAAATGAGTTCGGGCCATACCCAAAAGTTTACCTACGAGGCCAATTTGGGGACTGAAGTTAAAAAATTCGTGACCAATACATCGATTAATACAGTCAATGCTATTTCGAATACCGTTTCTGTACCGTCTGTTTCCACCAGTAATAACGGAAATTATCCCGCAGGAACTTTGTATAAAAATACGGTGACCGATGAAGACGGAAATCCTGTCGTTCAGTTTACCAACGCGCAGGGGCAAACCTTATTGATCAGAAGAACCGACGGAAACCAGAATATCGACACCTATTATGTGTATAACGAGTACAATCAGCTGGCATTTGTGATGAGCCCCAAAGCCGTGAAGCAGATCGAGGCGAATAATAAGGTGATTACAGAAGCTATTCTGAATGATCTTTGCTATCAGTACAAATATGACGGAAAAACCCGACTGGTAGAGAAAAAACTTCCTGGCAAAGATTGGGAATTTATGGTGTACGATAAACAAGACCGGCTTGTTCTGATGCAGGACGGAATTCTGAGAACTACCACCAATAATTTTTTAAGTAAAGGCTGGATCTTTACGAAATATGATGAATTGGGAAGAGTGGCCTACACAGGATTTTTCACCAATTCTGCTACCAGACAGGCGATGCAGACGGCAGTGAATACGATGCCGGCCAACGCTTCCAACAACGAAAAAAGAAGCAATTCGCCGTTTAATTTACAGGGTATTGATGTGTATTACGATAAAAAAGGATTTCCTACAGAAAGCATAACGCTATTGACGGTGAATTATTATGATACCTACCCTTCAGGCGCTCCTGCGGTCCCTGTGACGGTTTTAGGTCAGTATACATTGCCGCAAACGCTGGGAAATAACCAGGATGCTTCTACCAAAAGTTTACCCACAGCTTCTTTTGTAAAAAATATTGAAGATAATAACTGGACAAAAACGTACCATTATTATGATTCAAAAGGAAGGCTGATTGCAAGCAATACAATAAATCACTTAGGTGGCTACACCAATACAGAATCTAAATTAGATTTTGTCGGGGCAGTTGAAAATACATTAGTAAAGCATGTAAGAAAAGATGGAGAAATTGATATAACTGTAAAAGAACGTTTTGTATATGATGATCAGAAACGGATGAAAGAACATTGGCATAAGGTAGATGAATTTCCAGAGCAGTTATTGACTAAAAACACGTATAATGATCTTGGACAACTCATTAATAAAGAGGTAGGAAATAACCTTCAGAGCATTGATTATGCGTATAACATTCGCGGATGGTTGTCGGATATCAACCCGATACAAATGACACAACAGAATTTGGGTGGAAAATTGTTTGCCTATAAAGTAAAATACAGCCAAAAAGACGGTATTGAAAATCCTGATTACTCTTTATTTTCAGGTAAAAACGTAAAACCTAGATTCAACGGAAATATTGCTGAAGTAGATTGGAGGTCGGTTGAAAGCATTGGTGAAAACCCTTCTTTAACACCGAAAAGATATGGCTATGTTTATGATGCTTCCAACAGGTTGACGGCAGGATATTATCAAAACCCTTACAACCCTAACAGCAGAGAAAATACCGAATCGATGACGTATGATGCGAATGGAAATATCGCCACTCTTTACAGAACTTCGGTTCTACAGAACGGTATTGCCAATACGATTGATAATTTGGACTATACTTATAAAGGAAATCAGGTGATCAAAATTAAAGACAATACTGGTAATAGAAGTGGATATGAGGGTGTTAGCGGTGGCCCGATAACTTACGACCTGAATGGTAATATGGATATGATGTTGGATAAGCATATCGACCATATCACTTACAATTACCTAAATTTACCCAATAAACTCAGCTTATCATTTCCTGATGAGAACAGAGAAACACTTATCAGTACCTTGTATGGAGCCAACGGAACCAAGCTGAGAAAAGTAAATAATTCAGGTTTTTCAGGTTTTGCAGGAGTAAGTTCTACCAAAGAAGTTACAGATTATCTTGATGGGTTTCAGTATTTGAATAAAACAAGTACTAATCCTAATCCAGGCGGAGGGGGAAGTTCGGAAATGTTTTCTGCTCAGTCTCTGACAGATTATGCATTTGAACAGGAGGCATTTACAGTTAGTAAAAGCGGTCCTGTCTTAACAGATCCTACTATAGATCCTACTATTAATCCTGGTCCCGTTTTCAGACTTAAGCATGATGAACTACAGTTTTTTCCGACTGCCGAAGGATTTTACGATTACAAAAATGATCAGTATATTTACCAATACCAAGATCATTTAGGAAATGTAAGGGTAAGTTTCGCAAGAAACAGCACAGGAGTTCTGGAATTAAAAGACAATAATGATTATTACCCTTTCGGAATGAACCACCTGAAGACAGGAACTTCTTATTACGGAGTTGGGAATTATCAGAATTACAAGTATAATGGTAAGGAAATCCAAGAGACAGGGATGTATGATTATGGAGCGAGGATGTATATGAGTGATATTGGAAGATGGGGTGTGATAGATCCGTTGGCGGAGAAATATGCACGGATGTCGCCTTATAATTATGTTTTTAATGATCCTATCAATGTATTTGACCCTGATGGGAAAGATGGTATTCGTATTATAGATAAAGAAAATAAAACAATAACTATTCGAGCGGTTTATTACGTCCAGACACAAACAAGTTCTTTTAAAAATATTAAAGATAAGCAAGTTACAGTGAATGGTTACTCTTCAGAGCAAGTCAGCAGCATGAACAAAGATGTAAATAATTATTTAAATAATTTAAATAGTAAAGTTTCTGAGGGAGATTATTCAGGATATACTATAAAATATGATTTAAAGTTTAAAGAAGGGGGTGATTTAAGTAATACAGAAAAACTAGCCAAAGAAGAAAAACAATATGGATTACCTATTGGTAACTCTATTAGAAATGGTGATTCAGAATCGGATCCTGTCTATTTTAAAAAGACAGAAAATTCTGATGGTAGTTATTCCTTTAACGGAGGCGTAACAGAAGATCGAAAGAATGTAATAATGAATACAGATGAAGGTGATAATCTAATGAATAGAATTCATGAAATCTTTCATACTTTTGGATTCTCACACCCAAAAGGCACAGGAGGATCAGAAGGTATTATGAAATATCCACCAACAAAACCAAGTCAGAAAGAAGTTAATGCAATTTCGACAAATCCATTTTTACCGTCAATTGAAAAGAAAATAAGTAAATAAAATGAAAAAAATATTTCTACTAATAGTTTTAGTATGTATAAATTGTCATTCGCAAAATCTAAAATGTGATACTGTAAAATTAGATAAGGTTTATTACGTCACTTTTGAAATTCAATCAAAAGAAAACTATATTTCAAAAATGACAGGTATTTTTTCTAATTATAATCCACTTGAATTCAATAAGGATAATGTTGAGTCTTTTATATCAAGTTTTTATAATGAAAGTTTTTATAGTCCCAACCTTATAAAAGGATATAAAAATATGCTATGTGAATGTATAGATTCGAATAGTGTTAATTTATATATGAATAAGAATAAAGCAGAAGTATCTAAAATTATTAATTCTATTGATGAAAAACCAATATCATATTCAATAACTTTAAATACTGGAGAAAAAGTTTTTTTTAAAGTAATAAATATAAGTGGAACTTTTTTTAAAGTTAGTAAGTTAAATAAAGGAATATTTACAACATCCATGGAATATGATATCAATGAAATAAATGAAATAAATGATGTATATGTACCCTTTGATAATATTAAATCACATTAATTAGAATATCTGAACTCTCAGATTTAAAATTAGTGATTTATAAAATAAGCCCTTGCATTTTGTGAGGGTTTTGTCTTAGGAAAAATGATCAGTATATTTACCAATACCAAGATCATTTAGGAAATGTAAGAGTAAGTTTCGCAAGAAACAGCGCAGGCGCTATTGAATTGAAGGATAACAATGATTATTACCCTTTCGGAATGAACCATCTGAAAACTGGGACATCTTATTATGGGGTTGGAAAATATCAAAATTATAAGTACAATGGTAAGGAATTACAGGAAACTGGCATGTATGATTATGGAGCGAGGTTTTATATGGCGGATATTGGAAGATGGGGAACACACGACCCATTAAGTGAACTACAATTTCCTTATAGTCCATACTCATATGTTTTTAATAATCCAATCTATTTTACAGACCCTACAGGAATGATTGGAGAAAGTTGCGACACTTGCCCAGATAAAAGCAAAAACCCTGAAATAAATCCAAATGCAAAAGGAGGAACAAATAACCCGATAGATATTCAAGAGGTAGTAATTACGGGTTATAAAAAAGTTCAATCTGAATTTCTAGTTTTGATTTTAATAAATTAGCAACTATAATGACTCCTATGAGGCCTGCAACTCTTGAGGAATCAGCGATGATTGATACAAGGTATGGAAAGTGCGGACATAACGACATTAATTGTGATTTCATTCGATTATGGAAACAAATTAAAGACGTTCCTAGTGATTTAGCAGATATATTTGAAAATTTAAAATCTATTGGAGAAAGTGAGGATAAAGAGGAGATGGGTGTTGCAATAGCTATTTTATTAGTCAATCTAAGAAAAGGAAAGTTTGGAAATGTAGCTAAAATGGGTAATCTTGGAGGAAAATTCCTGAAATTAGCAAAATTGCTTAAATTAAATATAAACAGCCCTACTACAATGAGTATATTGGAAAATGTAGATAATACAGTACAAGAATTTATATCAACTCACAGAAAAGGTAGCATAAAATCTGTTTTTCCTGCAGAACATTTAAACAGTACAGTGAAAGAAGCTCTGCAAAGTGGTAATACAACTGTCCGAAAATTATTAACCGATAGTAGATTTTTAAAATAATGGAAAATAAAAATACTGAAATAAACGAGTTACTTGTAAAACTAAATAAAGAATCACTACAAGACTATAAAATTGTTGATTTTTGGGAAGCAGATACCACAGCAATTGGTATTCAAATTGAAAATAATTTGATATACATATCAACTTTTAATTATGAAAAAAATCATAAATACAATGTTATCGTTGAAAATTATGATACAGGAGAAATAATTGAAGAAGAGAAAGAAAGTATGTACAATGAACTAATTGAACTACTTAAAATAATACAATAATAAATTTTGAGCCACCAAATTCGGTGGCTATTAATATTTCTTTGGTAGTTATGATTTAATTTGTGGCATTTCATCGTAAGTTCTACCATTTAGTAATTTTACTACTGCTTATTTGTAGATGGGGTGTTATTGACCCTTTAGCTGAAAAAATGATAAGACATAGCTCTTATAATTATACTTTTAATAATCCTATACGATTTATAGATCCTGATGGAATGGCGCCAATGCCGATAGATATTATTACTAAAATTTTGTCTGCGAAAAGCAAAATTTATGATTCAGGAACTAATGAATACTTGAGAAAAGTTTCAATTACCATGACTCTTTTAATATATAATCCAGAAAATTTAAATTTATCAAAATCTGGACTAGCCTCTCAAGGTGTTATGAATTGGAAAGAATTTAGAGACAACGCTAATAAACTATATGAAATATAACGAAATAGATCAGCAAACTTTAGATATAGATTGGTTTTTTACCGATGGATGCTATATATCATTTATGGCTTCTGGTGGGGGTAAGCTACCAGAATCCGTTGCTTGCTCTAAAAAAAAATAATGATCTTTTAATAAGTTATTTTAGAAATTTACCGGAAAGATCTGAAGTTATCATTAATCCTGATTTGAATAGTATTTTAATGAAGGGCTGTCGATCCGGAGCAGATGAAAGATATTTAGAAGATTATGTTTTTATGGCAAAAAAAGGATTTTATTCTTTCGATAAAACAAATCCTAATCACTTTACACATCCGGAATATCATTTGGTGGCAAGTCCCAAAAATCCTTTAAAATTAGAAGATCTTCCAGAAAATATATTACATATTTTAAAGAAGACGACTTACCATATTGATCTCGAAAAATCTCAATGTAACTGTATCATTGAGATCATCTAAGCAATAATTTTCGTGTCTCTCGTGAATCTATCGTTGTTTATTGAACCTGTTTCTAAGATTCCGTTCCTCAAACCCCAAAAATCAACAGCAACATCTGTGAAAATCCGTGCAATCTGTGGGAAATATTTTAGCTCATCATTACATTATCCATATACTAACTCTATGATATAATAATATTATTTTTTCTCTCGCAGATTTTGCAGATGACGCAGATTTATTTTAATAAATAATTAATCTCAACGGCATCATTCACCATTATTCACCATTATTCGTTCATGGCCATAAACCCCCAAAAATCAACAGCATCATCTGTGAAAATCCGTGCAATCTGTGGGAAATATTTGCATTTATAAAATAAAATTATTCGTGCATTCGTGGCCATAAAACCCCAAAAATCAACAGCAACATCTGTGAAAATCCGTGAAACCTGCGGGAGATATTTGCAGTTATAAAATAAAATCATTCGTGCATCCGTGGCCATAAAAATCCAAAAATCAACAGCATCATCTGTGAAAATCCGTGCAATCTGTGGGAGATAAAAATATTCGCGCCTTCGTGGCTAAAAAACCGCAAAATCCGCAACACATCCGAGGATAAGGTAATCAAAAATCAGCTAACTAATTTTAAACATTTAAGATTTTTCTTCAACTTTTTCAACTTATCTGTAATTTTTTGGTGATTTGATTAATTATGATTAGTTTTATAACAAGCCAATCGAAAACATCTGTTTAACAGATCGGTAAATCACAAATTATTAAACAATTGTACTATGAAAAATGTCATTAAATCAAATGCAAAAAAACTGAACAGAGAAGTTTTAAAGAAAATTGAAGGAGGAACAGTTCCTATCGATGGAGGAGGCTGTAAATGGCCCGAATGTATGAACAGTTTTGGAAGATGCTCCAGAATAGCCTGTATTTAAATTAAAAGGTATATAGAGCCGTTGCAGATAAGTTTGCAACGGTTTTTTATGGATCATAATAGACTTTCATTGATTGCATTTTCATAAATTAGAAAAACCGTTTCTATTATAAAACTAAAACGTTCTTAAAAAGTTAACTACATTTGCGTTTAAAGTTAAAAATATGAAGATGCAGAAGTACTTTTTCTGGGTGGCTATTTTGTTGGGGCTTAGTTTACAGGCGCAGCAAAAAACATTTTGTAACCCAATAAATATCGATTACGGATATACGCCGTTTGAGATTTTCTCAAAACAAGGGAAGCACCGTGCTACAGCGGATCCTGTTATTGTCAATTTCCAAAAGAAAATGTTTTTATTTTCTACCAATCAGGAAGGATACTGGTATAGCGATGATATGCTGGACTGGAAATTCGTGAAAAGAAAATTTTTAAGAGATAAAAAATATATTCATGATCTCAACGCTCCCGCAGTCTGGGCGATGAAGGATACTTTATATGTTTTCGGATCTACCTGGGAACAGGATTTTCCCATTTGGAAAAGTACAAATCCTACAAAAGACGACTGGAAAATAGCGGTTGATACATTGAAAGTCGGCGCCTGGGATCCTGCATTTCATTACGATGAAGATAAAAATAAGCTCTACCTCTATTGGGGCTCAAGCAATGAATGGCCTTTATTAGGAACAGAAATCAAAACAAAAACGTTACAGTCTGAAGGTTTTGTGAAACCTATTTTGAGATTAAAGCCCGAAGATCACGGTTGGGAAAGATTCGGAGAATATAATGATAATGTTTTTTTACAGCCTTTTGTAGAAGGTGCCTGGATGACGAAGCATAACGGAAAATATTATATGCAGTACGGAGCTCCGGCCACAGAATTCAGCGGATATTCCGATGGAGTGTATGTAAGCAAAGATCCGTTGGAGGGTTTTGAATATCAACAGCACAATCCGTTTTCTTATAAGCCAGGAGGTTTTGCAAGAGGAGCTGGGCATGGTGCAACATTCGAAGATAATTACAAAAACTGGTGGCACGTTTCGACCATATTTATTTCTACGAAAAACAATTTTGAAAGAAGATTGGGAATATGGCCTGCAGGATTTGATAAAGACGATGTCATGTATTGCAATACGGCCTATGGTGATTACCCTACTTATCTTCCGCAATATGCACAGGGAAAAGACTTCTCTAAAGGTCTTTTTGCCGGCTGGATGCTGCTCAATTATAATAAACCCGTTCAGGTATCGTCAACATTGGGTGGTTACCAACCCAATCTGGCTGTGGATGAAGATATTAAAACCTATTGGAGCGCCAAAACGGGGAATTCTGGAGAATGGTTTCAGACCGATTTAGGAGAAATTTCAACGATCCATGCCATTCAGATCAATTATGCAGATCAGGATGTGGAATTTATGGGGAAAACGTCTGGCAAAATGCATCAGTATAAGATCTATGGCTCCAACGATGGTAAGAAATGGAGTGTTATTGTGGATAAAAGTAAAAATACAAAAGATGTTCCTCACGATTATATAGAGTTGGAAAAGCCTGCAAAAGCAAGATTCCTGAAAATGGAAAATCTGAAAATGCCGACAGGTAAATTTGCATTGAGCGGTTTCAGAGTATTTGGAAAAGGCGCGGGAAATGTGCCTGAAAAAGTTCAGAATTTCGTTCCGCTGAGAGCAGATGCCAAAAAATATGGCGAAAGAAGAAGCATCTGGATGAAATGGCAGCAGAATTCAGAGGCAGACGGATATGTAATCTATTGGGGGAAATCTCCGGATAAATTATACGGAAGCATTATGGTATACGGTAAAAATGAATACTATTTCACGGGAGCCGACAGAACAGATCCTTATTATTTCCAGATTGAAGCCTTCAACGCAAATGGTCTTTCAGAAAGAACAGAGATTTCTAAAGCCGAATAAGCTCAATCAGTTTCCAGCCAGATTATTATTCCGATAAGAGGTTGTTTAATGATCATCAAACCCTTCAGAACTTCTGAAGGGTTTGCTTTTATTTCTGATTAAGATTTTTTATAAATTCTGAAATTTTTTGAATTAAAAACTCATCGTTTGGTGCTCTCATCCATCCCATATGATCGCCAGTGAATTCATAAGATTGATGTTGAACGTGATAATAATTTAGCGCAGAATCCAAAATTTTCATTTGAGAAACAGGTACAATAGGATCCCGGGTTCCGTAAAAAGACAAAGTAGGAGCTGAGGTTTTGCGGATCCAGTAAACCGGACTGGCAAATTTTTCTTTCGAGAGAGGGGTATCAATGATTTTGGGATCAATTAAATGATTTTCCACAAACGAATAATCCGTATACGTTGTAAAACTTTTATCCGAAAGATCGGCAGGTCCCACGATGTTGACCACAGCTTTTATTTTTTGATTTTCATTAAATTGATAGGCGTACAACATCGATAAATGGGCACCCGCACTGTTTCCCAACAAAATAAACTGAGGTTTGTATTTCAGCTCTTTTTCTAAAAATAACATCGCATCACGAATATCTTCTGTCTGATTGGGAAGGGCAAAACGATCCTTGGAAGCCAGTCGGTATTCGATATTGGCAAAAACATGATGAGGAAATTTTTCCATCAGGCTTCTTGTGAAAAAGGTAAGATCAGATTTTTTTCCTGCACGCCATCCGCCACCATGAATAATAATAAAGACCTCTTTATTTTGCTTTGCATTTTTAGGAAGATATAAATCTAATTTCTCTTCAGGATATTTGCCGTAAGCAACATCATTCTGAAAGCTAAATGAAATATCATTTTGCAGCTTCAGGGTCTTTTCGCGACAGCCGGAAAGAAAAAGAATCACAAAGAGAAAAAGAAAAGGTAATTTTTTCATAATATATAAAGATAAAAAACTCACCAATACATTGGTGAGTTTAACAAAAATAATTGAATATGAAGAATGAGATATTATCTCGTTCTGTTTTTTATGGCATCTGAAGCACCTTCGATGTCTCTTACTTTTTTTACTTTCTGGTTTCCGAAATTATAAGTAAGACTTACGGTTACGCCTCTTCTGTACATGTCGTTTTTTACATAATTGTAATTGCCGTTGGCCTGGTAATCTTCAATTTCAACCACATTGGTACGAAGAACATCGTTTACGTTCACGGCAAAAGTCCAGTCATTCCAGTTTTTCTTGATGCTCAGATCTAAGCTTGATAAGCTTTTCAACATTCCCAGTTCGATCTGCTGTTTGTCTACATAGAAAAAGTTAACTCCCAGGAACCATGTTTTCTTCTTGTCAAGACGAAGGGTATTGTTGGTTTGAATGATAAAGCTTGTGGAGCTTATCTTATTGGTGTAAATCAGATTCTTTCCGTCTTTATCCACAAAAGTGTCACCTGTGGTAGGATCGGTAGCCAGCGTTCCGTTATTGATATTATGTTGAACCCCCACATTGAAATTCGTGGTAAGATACTGTTTAAAGAAAGTCTTTTGAACGCCTACCATGGCAGACATCTCCTGTTTGTCTCCGAAATTTGTCCGGATGTATCGAAGTGTATTTTGATTCCCGATACTTCCGTCAATAGATTTTACATATCCCTGCAGAGGTACCTGAGTAATCTGGTCTTTTACATAAGAATGATTCAGGATCAGGAAGTAAGAATTTTTGTACATATACGTCAGCTCCTGATTATAGGTAGATGAAGCCTTTACAAAAGGGTTGTTTTGGGTATAATTAAACTCAGAAATATAATTTCTTACCGGATTGAGCTCCCAGAAACTTGGTCTTCTCATTCTGCTGGAAAATGAATAAGAAATATTATTTTTATCATTTAGCGCATAATTAAAGCTTAAGTAGGGCAGTAAGTTATTATAATTTCTTTCAATCCTTTGCTGTCTCTGAGATTCCATGACATTTGTAGGGCTGTCTGCTGTTCCTAAGCTATTGGTGATCTCATATCTTGCACCCACTTTTCCGGAAAATTTATCCGAGAATTTTTTCTCCAACGTAAGATAAGCGCCGTAGATGTTTTCGTCATAGATAAAATGGTTAAAATCTGGTTCCTCGCTGATGTTATTGCCATTATCGTCATACAGAAAAGTGTAATTTTTCGTGTCGTTATCCGTTTTGGTTTTATTATAGTTACCACCCACAGATACCGTTAGATCATTTTTAAACTTTTGAATATAATCTACTGTTCCGGAGAAATTATTAATGATCTGAGGGATATTCTGAATGATTTTTTTATTGGGTAATAGATAATTTCCCAATTTTCCGGGAGGGATGGTATTGTTATCAGAATATTGAAATCTTCTGTAATTAAGGTAAGAAGCATTCGCGTTAAATTTACTTCCTAAAGAGTCGAGTTTTATTTCATAGTTTAAATTTACCGAATTATTGTAGTTACGGGCGTCTTCTTTATTTTTGGTTTTCGAGTATGATGTTTTATCTAAAGATCCGTCCTGTTTATAAGTGGTCATGGTATTAAACAGATCGATGGTAGAATTATAGCTTTTATTAGCCCAGGAATTCCAGGTTAAGGCCAAATTACTCTTATCATTTAATTGGTAATCGATATTTAAATACCCTCCGATATTTTTATTAGGATCATCGATGTCGCCTACAGATTCATTTTTAACCAGATCGGTTCCGTTTCTTAATACATAACTTTGTGGCTGAATATTTTCTCCGCCGCTAAGATTGGCACTGATTCCCAGTTTGTTTTTTCTGTAGTTAACAGAGAAACTGGCATTGCTCGCATTGTATTTATTCTGAGTATTAGACATTCTCATATTGCCACTTGTTCCGTCGCTCATCTTTTTCTTCAGAATAATATTAATGATTCCGTCTGAAGATTCCACCTGAAATTCACTTCCCGGCACCGTAATCACTTCTATTTTCTGAATGTTTTCTGCAGGTGTATTTTTTAGAAATTGGGCTAAAGATTCCGCATCCATATTCGTTTTTCTACCGTTAATGTAGATCAGCGCATTATTTTTTCCTGCAATTTTTAATGTTTTATCATCGGTTGTCGATAGGAGAGGGGTCTGTTTTAGAATATCAAAGGTGGTATTTCCTTTTGTAACGGGCGACGCAGCAACATCATATACAAAACGGTCGCTTTGTTTTTTGAAGACCTGCTTTGTTAAGGTTACTCCTTCTATGCTTTGGGTCTTTACCGAATCTGATTTTTTTTCCTGTGCAAATGTAAATCCGCTGAAAAATAGGGCTGCGATAAGAATTTGAGTTTTCATGACAATAGTATTTAGAGTGGCTTAATTTATTTTAATAGCTTGTATTTGTTATTATTTAACATTGCAAAGATATGTAATATAATTAGTATTATGCAATACAAAGTACTTAAAATATTTTTAGTTTGACATTAATCAATTGATAGTCAGTGATTAAAATTTTAATTAAATTTTTATGTATTTTGATTTTCTACAATAATAAGACAACTGTAACACGAAAGTTATTACAGCATATTGTAAAATTTATGAAAAATAATTTTATTCTCTGTCGAAACGAGCCAGTTTCTTATCAACCCAAATGGTTGCAAAAGGAAAAAATGCAGAAAGTAAAGCGAAGACAAAATCCTCATCATCCCACGAGTATATTTTTCTGGCAGGAAGGCAGAGAAGAAGGTAAAGGGTAAAGAAAAGTCCGTGCAGGCTTCCGATGACGCTGATGAAGATAATAGAATATAAATTTTCATCATAACGAATCCAGATCATGGCAACTCCATACAATAACATACAGGAAATCGCTTCTGCCAGACAGATTTGCTTAAACCATTTGATGATCTTTTCCTGAGAATATTTTGAGAAAAATTTGTCGATGAAATCCATAATTGTCAAATTATCTTTTTCAGGCTTATGTCAAAAGCAGAACTGATAAAACTTCCAGCTCTACTTTTAATTTCCAGCCCGAAAAATATGCACAAATTTACTTATAAAAACTGCTTCCGTCCAAATATTCAAAGACTTCCGGCGGCATCATCGGACGTACATTCTTACTGTCTTTTATCATGTTTCGGATCTCGGTAGCAGAAAGCTCTATAACAGGCGCCTTGATAAGCGATATATTGTCGTGCTGAAGATATTCCGAAGGTTTTTTTTCTCCCTCAAATACCCTCGGATACACAATTACATGATGATTTTTAACTAAAAGATCAGAATTTTTCCATTTATGAAGGCTGCTGAGGTTATCTTCTCCCATTATTAAACTAAAAGAATAGTCAGGATGTTTTTCATGAAGATAGGTTAGCGTATCAATCGTATAACTAGGTTTGGGTAAAGAAAATTCAACATTGGAAGCCCTCATTTTTGGGTAATTTTTCACCGCGAGTTCCACCATTTCCAGTCGGTTATGATCATTCAGTAAAGATTTTTTATCTTTAAATGGGTTCTGCGGACTTACGACAAACCACAATTCGTCCATATCCGAATTTTCAAGAATATAATTCGCTAGAATAAGATGTCCGATATGAATCGGATTAAAAGATCCGAAGAATAAACCAATTTTTTTCATGTGATGATAACAGATTGCAAGGGTGAAAATAATGTTTTAATCTCTGAACTTTACGTCTTTGATATTCAGGTAATGGGTGACATTGCCCTTCCAGTGGTTTTCTTCTAATGTAAAAGCCAGATCAAATTTTTTATTTTTAAAATCTTCTGAAAACTGACCTAATTTAAACCCTACACATTCTATATTTCTTCCCAGAATATCCTGTTTGATGTAAAATTTTAAATGATTATTATCTTTTCCCATCGTTTTTACATACCCCGATAACTTTTGGTCTTTCAGAACAAAAATAGGTTTCATATTATGAGGACCGAAAGGAGCCAGTTTTCTGTGAAAGTTAATAAACTCACGATCGATTTCTTCGATATCAATCTCAGAATCTATCGTAATAGAAGGTTCTTTTTGATGTTCTTTAATTTTTTCGGAAACTACCCGTTCAAACTTTTCCTTAAAAGCCTCAAACTTATCTTTTTCCATGGAAAGACCTGCAGCGGCGTGATGTCCCCCGAATTTTAAAAAATATTCAGAACATAGATCAAGGGCTTCATGCACATCAAAATCGGAGACCGATCGGGCTGAAGCTACCATTTCGCCATTATTTCCGTCGGTAAAAACTAAAGTAGGCTTATAATAGGTTTCAATTAATCTTGAGGCTACAATTCCGATTACTCCTTTGTTCCATTCGGGATGGTAAACAATGGTTGAAGATTTTGTTTCCTGCTGAGATTCGATAACCTGGTTTAATGCAGAAAGGGTGGAGTTCATATCCAATTCTCGCCTTTCATCATTGAGGTTCATGATATCGCCGACAATCTGGCTGGCGTGTTTCAGGTTATCAGAAACCATCAATTCCACAGCAGCTTTACCCTGTGAGATTCTTCCGGCAGCATTAATTTTAGGAGCAATTTCAAAAACAATATTCGAAATTTCAAAATGAGACAGTTTATCTTCAGGAATTAATAATCTTATACCCAGATTTCTGGTTTTTCTCAATGTTTTAAGACCCATTTTTGCCAAAACTCTGTTTTCTCCCGTCATTGAGACAATATCTGCAGCAATGGAAATGGCCAGTAAATCTGTTAATTCAAAGATTTCAGGATCAGGAAGTTTGTAGATGGTATTAAGTCCCTGACAAAGTTTAAAACCGACTCCGCATCCGGAAAGCTCCTTAAAAGGATATCGGCAGTCGCTTCTCTTGGGATCAAGAACAGCTACGGCTTCCGGAATTTCTTCTCCGGGTAAATGGTGATCGCAAATGATGAAATCTATGGCTAAACTTTTAGCATAATTAATCATGTCTAATGCTTTGATTCCGCAATCCAGCGCAATGATCAGTGAAAAGCCATTTTCTTTGGCAAAATCAATGCCTTCAGTGGATATTCCGTACCCTTCAGAATTTCTGTCGGGGATATAATAATCCAGGTATTTTTTTTCAACAATTTTGCTGAGGTAGAGGTACATTAAAGCAACTGCAGTGGTTCCGTCAACATCATAATCACCATAAACAAGTATTTTTTCTCCGTTTTCAATGGCATTCGCAATTCGCTCTACAGCTTTTTGCATATCCGCCATTAAAAAAGGATTGTGTATATCGGTAAGGTTGGGCTTAAAAAACTCTCGGGCCTTTTGATAATTGTCAATTCCTCTCAAAACGAGAATCTTAGATTCAAAAGTTCCAAAACCAAGAGACGAACTTAATCCATCCACAATTTCTTCATCGGGTTCGGGTTTGTAAATCCATTTTTGACTCATTTCACAAAAATAGGGAAAAAGTTTTTAAAAGCCTAAGATAAAAAATACCCTTTCAGCTCATTATTTCAAAATTTTAACGTTACAATTATCGTTAAAATTGTTATCTTCGCGATCCAAATCAAATTAAAATTAATAGTATGAAAAAAATTACGCTATGCCTTATTCTATTAGGCGCAATGCAGGTTGTGGATGCACAAAAAATCAATCTTGGTAAAGCGGCGGGTATCGTTTCTAACGGTGCAAAAGCTTTAACATTTACCAATGAAGATGCCATAAAATTATCCAGAGAATCGGTAGAATGGATGGATAAAAACAATAAAGTGGCAGGTCCCAAAGATCCTTACACAGTAAGATTGAATAAGCTTTTCGGGAAGCATAAATCTCAGGATGGTCTCAATCTTAACTACAAAGTTTATCTGGTAAAAGACATCAACGCGTTTGCGTGTGCAGACGGAAGTGTACGTGTATTTTCATCTTTAATGGATATCATGACGGATGATGAATTATTAGCCGTTATCGGTCATGAAATAGGACACGTTAAAAATCAGGATACCAAAGACGCCATGAAGTCTGCTTATTTAAAGGCGGCGGCTCTCGATGCAGCTTCTTCAGCATCCAATACAGTGGCCACATTGAATGACAGCCAGGTCGGAAAAATGGCCAATGCGTTCCTCGATGCTTCCCACAGCAAAAAACAGGAATCCGAAGCAGATACATATTCCTACGACTTTATGAAATCAAACGGATATAATGTGGTAGGCGCTTATAGAGCATTTAAGAAATTAGCACTGCTTTCGGAAGGGGGTGCAGCTCAGTCGGGATTCCAAAAAATGTTCAATTCTCACCCGGATAGCAATAAAAGGGCTGAAGCGATAAAGAAAAGAGCTGAAAAAGATGGCTTATGGAAAGACCCGGGAACGGTTACTTTACCGACGTCTAAATTAACAAAATAGCGCTTGGCTGAAATATACTGAAATGAAAAGCTCCTCAAATCAAATTTGAGGAGCTTTTTTTATGTGAATTTTATGGAGTCTTAAGATTAAGAATACATTTTTTCTCTTAATTCTTTAATCTTTTTATCTGCAAGATATTCATCGTACGTCATCTCTCTGTCGATGATTCCTTTCGGAGTCAGCTCAATAATTCTGTTACATACTGTAGAAAGCATTTCGTGGTCATGAGACGCTAACAAAAGGTTTCCTTTGAAGTTGGACAGTGAATTGTTCAACGTAGTGATACTCTCAAGATCCAGGTGATTGGTAGGTTCATCCAATAAAAGAATATTTGCTTTCTGAAGCATCATTCTACTGAACATACATCTCATTTTTTCACCTCCTGAAAGTACTTTACAAGATTTCAGTGCTTCGTCTCCGGAGAAAAGCATTCTTCCCAGGAATCCTCTTACAAATTCTTCGTGACGCTCTTCATCGTTTTTAGTAAACTGTCTCAACCAGTCAACCAGGCTTAAATCTTCCTGGAAGAATTTGGTGTTATCCAAAGGCATGTGAGACTGGTTTGTAGTAACACCCCAGGCTACTGTACCTTTATCAGCTTCTGTATTTCCTGCTAAAATTTCGAAAAATTCTGTAATCGCTAATGTATTTTTAGACAAAACAGCAACTTTATCTCCTTTTTTAAGATTTAAATCGATGTTTGAGAATAGTAATTCTCCATCTTTTGTTTTTTCAAGACCTTTTACATCCAAAATCTGATCTCCTGCCTCTCTTTCCTTTTCGAAAATGATTGCCGGATATCTTCTGGAAGAAGGTTTAATATCATCGATGTTTAATTTATCGATCATTTTCTTTCTCGCCGTTGCCTGCTTGGCTTTAGCAACGTTGGAACTGAATCTCGCGATGAAATCCTGAAGTTCTTTCTTCTTTTCTTCTGCTTTTTTGTTAGCCTGAGCTCTTTGTCTTGTTGCCAGCTGAGAAGCCTGATACCAGAAAGAGTAATTACCTGTGTAAAGGTTTAATTTAGCATAATCTAGGTCACCGATGTGGGTACAAACGGTATCCAGGAAGTGACGGTCGTGAGATACAACAATAACCGTATTTTCATAATCTGCCAGAAAATCTTCCAACCAGGAAATCGTATCGATATCAAGATCATTGGTAGGTTCATCCAAAATAAGAACATCAGGATTACCGAAAAGTGCCTGAGCCAAAAGAACTTTTACTTTGTCCTTGTTTTCAAGCTCGCTCATCATCTGATAATGCATATCATCCTTCACTCTTACGTTTGAAAGCATGGTTTGTGCATCCGATTCTGAGTTCCAGCCTCCCATTTCATCATAAATTACACCCAGTTCACCGGCTTTAATTCCGTCTTCATCAGAGAAGTCTTCTTTGGCATAAAGCGCGTCCATCTCTTCTTTTATCTCGAATAATCTCTTGTTTCCTCTCAAAACCGCTTCAAGTACCGTATATTGATCGTAAGCAAAGTGATCCTGCTCAAGAACTGACATCCTTTTTCCAGGTTCCAAAGATACGTGTCCTGTAGTGGGGTCCTGTTTTCCGGTCAATATTTTAAGGAATGTAGACTTTCCTGCACCATTTGCTCCGATAATCCCGTAGCAGTTTCCTTTCGTAAACATAATGTTCACCTCGTCAAAAAGAACTCTTTTCCCGAATTGTAAAGATAAGTTAGATACTGTTAACATATAGTTTTGTAAATTTGGCGCAAAAATACGAAAAGAATTTGGGTATTTCGTAATAATGTAATATTCAAGTTTTTAAATATGAGGTATTTTTTATATATTTCATTAAAGAAATTTTACAATGAAGATCGAAAAGACAGTAAATATATTGAACAGGAGGGCCAGATTTGAGTATGAAATCCTCGAAGAATATGAAGCCGGAATGGTTTTAACGGGTACAGAAATAAAATCTTTGCGTTCTTCAAAAGCATCCATCACAGAATCCTTCTGTCAGTTTATTGATGGGGAATTATATATTATTAATATGATGATTGATGAATATAAATTGGGAACTTTTTATAATCACAAAACAAAAAGGGAACGGAAATTGCTCTTGCACAAAAAAGAATTGCAAAAACTTGAGAAGAAATTAAAGGACGCAGGGAATACCGTAATACCTTTAAAATTATATATCAATGACAGAGGAAAAGCAAAGGTTTTAATCGCCTTGGGAAGAGGGAAAAAGCTTTATGACAAAAGGGACAGCATAAAAGATAGAGAAAATAAACGGAACCTGGATAGAATATTAAAGAAAAGTTAAAAATCATTTGAAAAACTTTGTATATAAAGAAAAATTATATTTATTTTGCATTATCAATTATTTAATCATTTAATTCTATGAAAAATCTAAAATTAGGAATTTCAGCATTGGCACTTACTGTTGCTTCTACTGTATTCGCTCAGACTACCAACAATCCGTGGATGATCGGAGTTGGTGCTCATGCGGAGAACCATACAGCAGTTAGAAGTAATTTCAGTAATACCTTTGCTGCAAAAAATTTAACGAAGTCAATGTTCAATATGAACAACTTCTCTATTACACCTCCACTATCTAAACTTACAGTTGCTAGAAACGTAGCGAAAGGTTTTGTAGTAGATTGGCAAACTTCTGTTGGTAACGTTGCTAACAAAAGATTTGATATGGGGAAAGAGTTCTTCTTAATGACTGGTCTTGGTTTACAAGTTAAAGCAGCTGGTTTATTATGGAATGAAGAATCTTGGTTTGATCCATATTTGAGAGTTGGTGCTAACTATTTAAGACATGACTATACGTCTCTTACATTCCCAAGAACTGATGTTAATGGTGAAGTTATAAGCAACGGTGACAATGGTAACGAAAATGGTAAAGCTAACTTCTTTACAGTTTCTACAGGTGCTGGTGTAAACTTCTGGTTAACTAAAAACTTCGGTTTTGGTGTTCAGGGTGATTACGTTTCAACTCCTGGAGATAAATCTTCAGTTGCTAACTTCTGGCAAGCTTCAGCTTCATTGAACTTCAGATTTGGTAACAGAGACAGAGATAAGGATGGTATCTTAGACAAAGACGATTTATGTCCTGATACTCCAGGTTTACCAGAATTCCAGGGATGTCCTGATACAGACGGTGACGGAGTTCCAGATAAAGACGATCAATGTCCAGATGTTGCTGGTCCAGTTGAAAACAACGGTTGTCCTTGGCCAGATACAGACGGTGACGGTGTAATCGACAAAGATGACGCTTGTCCTACTGTTGCAGGTCCTGCTGAAAACAACGGTTGTCCTTGGCCAGATACAGACGGTGACGGTATCTTAGATAAAGATGATGCTTGTCCTACTGTTCCAGGTCTTCCTGAATATAACGGATGTCCTAAGCCTAAAGAACAAACTGCAATCGACGTTGAAACTAAATTAGGAAGCGTATTCTTTGACTTCAACAAAGCTACTATCAAAGCAGAATCTAAAACTGCATTGGACGAAGCTGCTGAAATCATTAAGAAAGATGGAGGTAACTATCTATTAGAAGGTAGAACTGATGCTAAAGGTGCTGCTGCTTACAACTTGAAATTATCTAGAGAAAGAGCTGCTGCTGTAGTTGCTGCTTTAGATTCTAGAGGTGTAGATGCTACTGCTCTTAAATCTATCGGTGTAGGTGCTACTAAAGCTAAAGTTCCTGCAACTGCTTCTGATGCTGAAAGACAAGTTGACAGAAAAGTAGTTGTAACTGCTATTACTGACGCTGCTCAGTGGAGTGCTATTCAAAAAAGAGATTATGCAGATCCAACTCCAGTGAAAGTTAAAAAAGCTACAAAAAAAGGTGGAAAAAAAGCTCCAGCTAAAAAAGTAGTTAGAAAGAAAAAATAATTTAATTTTTCTAAATATAAATACCTCCAGTTAATCTGGGGGTATTTTTTTTTTGTTGACTTTTGAGTAATTTTGTTGAAAATTTAAAAATAAAAATGGGAAGAGCATTTGAATATAGAAAAGCTTCTAAAATGGCCAGATGGGATAAGATGGCTAAAACGTTTTCTAAAATTGGAAAAGACATTGCACTGGCTGTAAAAGCAGGAGGGCCGGATGTTGAGGCAAACCCTGCATTAAGAAGGTGTATCCAGAATGCCAAAGGGGCAAACATGCCGAAAGATAACGTCGAAAGAGCGATCAAAAAGGCGAGTGGTGCAGATGCAGAAAACTACGAAGAGATTACGTATGAAGGATACGGACAAGGCGGTGTAGCATTTTTTGTAGAATGTACTACCAACAACACCACAAGAACTGTTGCCAACGTAAGAGCTGTTTTCAATAAGTTTGACGGCAATCTTGGTAAAAACGGTGAATTGGCATTTATCTTTGACAGAAAAGGAATTTTTACCATCGATTTGGCTAAAATTACAATGGATTGGGATGATTTCGAAATGGAAATGATCGACGGAGGAGCGGAAGATGTGGAAAAAGATGAGGAAGAAGTAATGATTACCACTGCTTTTGAAGATTTCGGTTCTTTATCTCACAAGCTTGATGAGCTTAAGATTGAAGCAAAAAGTGCAGAACTTCAGAGGATTCCAAATAATACAAAAGAAGTGACCGAAGAGCAGTTTAAAGCAAATATGAAAATGCTGGATCGTTTCGAAGAGGATGATGATGTACAAAACGTGTATCATAACATGGAAATCTCAGAAGCGCTTTTAAACTCTTTATAAAAATAATCGCTGGTTAGCAGTGGTTAAAATAATTCGCCACGGACTCACGAAATTATCAAAAAACGACCTTTCTAAAAGTTAATATTGATCATCTTTTCGGGTATTCGTGGCGAAATTTCTACTTTCCTGTCAGGAGAGAGAAAAAAATAATATTCCATTCATATACAGTTTATTTTCAATTAGTTTCTTTGCATAAGAATCAATTGTGAAATCGCCATCTGTGGTTAATTAAAATACTTACAGTTATGGCGATCACATTTGATCTTTAGTAAGACAAATATCTGCAAATGAAAAGAAACGTTGAATTGGTTGTCATTTCGGATGTTCATTTGGGAACTTACGGATGTAAGGCTAAAGAGCTTCTGAGGTATCTCAATTCCATTCAGCCAAAAACTCTGGTGCTGAACGGTGATATTATTGATATCTGGCAATTTAAAAAATCTTACTTTCCTAAACCTCATCTGAAAGTAATTAAAAAGATTCTTTCACTGGCAACTAAAAATACGGAGGTGTATTATATAACCGGAAATCACGACGAGATGTTCCGAAAGTTTACCGACTTCGAATTGGGTAAACTGAAAGTCTGTAATAAAATTTGTCTCGATCTTAATCAGAAGAAAACCTGGATTTTCCACGGCGATGTTTTCGATGCATCCGTTCAGCATTCAAAATGGATCGCCAAATTGGGCGGAAAAGGATATGATTTATTAATTGTCATCAATAATGTTGTAAATTGGTTTTTAGAAAAAATGGGTAGAGAGAAATATTCATTTTCAAAAAAAATTAAAAATAATGTTAAGAAAGCAGTAAAGTATATCGGCGATTTTGAATTAACAGCTTCTGAACTGGCCATTGATAATCATTACGATTATGTGATCTGCGGCCATATCCATCAGCCACAGATTCGGCAGGTCGTTAATAAAAAAGGTTCCTGCACGTATATGAATTCCGGTGACTGGATTGAAAATCTCTCCGCTTTGGAATATCATAATGAAGAATGGAAAATTTTTTACTACGATGAGCATAAACATGTGCTGAAAGATGATGAAGCGGAAGAAATTCAGGATATTGATAACTCTGAACTGCTGAAAATTGTAACCAACTTCACACAATGAAAATCTTATACGCCTTTCAGGGAACAGGGAATGGGCATATTGCGAGAGCACAGGAGATCATTCCTATTCTAAAAAAACACGTTTCTGTTGATACCCTTATCAGCGGTCACCAATCGCAGTTAAAAGCCACTTTTGATCTGGATTATCAATACAAAGGCATTTCGCTTCTTTACGATAAAACAGGTGGTTTATCCTACTGGAAAACGTTTTCAGAGAATAAATTTCTTGAAGCGATTAAAAATATCAATAATTTAGATTTATCGAAATACGATCTCATCATCAATGATTATGAACCACTAACGGGTTGGGCATGCAAAATGAGAAAACTTCCGATGATTGAACTGAGTCATCAGGCTTCCATGTTATTTAAGGAAACCCCAAAACCCGAAAAGAAAGATGTATTCGGAGAGATGATCTTGAAATATTATGTCCCGAGTAAACGACAGATTGGTTTTCACTTTGAAAATTATCATCCTCAAATTAAAAAACCGGTAATCAGAAAAAAAATCAGAGATTTAAATCCGGATAAAAAAGGATATTATGTGGTTTATCTTCCGAGTTTTTCGGATGAGAATATCATTAAGGTTTTAAAGCAGATTCCTGTGGAATGGAAAGTATTTTCAAAATACAGCAAAATACAGTACAAAGAAGGAAATGTTGATATTTTTCCTATCGATGAAATCCAATATTTAAAGTCGTTTGAAAACTGTGACGGAATTTTGTGTAATGCAGGTTTTGAAACGCCCGCGGAAGCACTTTTTATGGATAAAAAGCTTTTCGTTATTCCAATTCATAACCAATATGAGCAGGAATGTAATGCCTGTGCTTTAGATAAAATGGGAATTCCGAATTCTAAAATTTTAGACCTTAAAGAAATTCAGGATTGGGTAGCTTCCGATCATCATCTTCAGGTAAACTACCCCGATAATATTGAAGAAATTTTAATGAACGAGGTATTAGTTCTTTAAAAAAATATCTTCAACATCATTCATTCTTGTCATAACAGCTCTTGCATAAGAACAATGCGGATATACTTTCCATTCATTTTCTCGGGCAAATTTTATGGCCTCTTCAACCAGATATTTACCCATTCCGCGACCCTCAAATTCGGGATGAACCAGAACAAAAGAAATAATATATTTATGATCTTCCGGAAAAATAGTATACGTTAACCTGCCGATTTCTTTGATTTCGTTATTTAATGTAATAACTCCGCCGTTTCCTGTTTTATTATTTTCAAATTTCATAAGTAAGATTTAGATGACGATAAAAATACAAAAACCGCACCGCAGCAATTTTGATGTACATCAAGAAAATTTTTAAACACTGATGGCACAAATGTTTTTCACAAATAACACAATTATGAATAGTTAGAATTGAAAACATTCACCATTAACTTGTTAAGCAAAAATTGACCATTCACTAATTATCCTTTCCCGTGTAATAATTGTAATCCTTAATTACCACTCCGATAAACTGTCTTTCGGTGAGTTTTGTGGGATCAATGTCAAGTTTTAAGATGCTTTTAATTTTGTCTGAAAGTTTTCGGATCACCTGTCTGTCGTCCACACGCAGAGCTTTTAGATAATTATCTTTAATAATTCTCATATCATTATCGCTTAAAGCAATAACCTGCGGAAAGGTGGGGATATAATCTTCGTGAATATTTTCGAGGATGGTATGAGAAATATTAATATTGTTTTTTAAAGAAATAACAGAGGTTCCTGAAGCGATATCGCCCAAACGCTGGTTGTTTTTAGAAACAATCATAGAAATGAGCCCGATAATTCCGCTCATCATCAAAATATCGATCAGCCGGAAGATCCAGCGAATAAGATAATCTCCGAAACTCGCCTGATAGCCGTCAATCTTTACCACACGTATTTTCATCGCTTTTTTTCCCGGCGTTTGTCCTTCCATCATGCTTTCCAGGACTAAAGTGTAAATGTGGATCGGAAAAGTAATGGCGATATAAATGGCCATTTGAGACCACTGATCGAGACCGTTCATGATGAGTCCTAAGCCTAAAAACTCAAAGAAAATGTAAAGCGTAACAATGACATAAGCAATCTTGATGGCAAGATCAATAAAAAAAGCAAGTATCCTGTCTCCCACACTGGCAATGTTGAAGTTAATATTTACATTTTGTGAGGTATTAATCGCAATTTGAGACATAATTTTTATTATTTTAGCCTTACAATTATGAGAGAAATTTATTTCATTAAACAAAATAAAGAAAAATGGTTGGGAATTGAACAGGTTATTCAAGGGAAAATTAAAAAAAATCCTGATGACCTGTCTTCGTTGTATATAAACCTTATCAACGATCTTGCCTTTGCACAGACCTATTATCCGAAAAGTAATACGACAGTGTATCTAAATCATCTGTCTTCTCAGATTTTCCAGAAAATTTATAAAACTAAAAGAGTAGAGCAGAACCGGCTGCTGCATTTTTTTAAAACTGAAGTTCCCATGCTGGTGTATGAATACCGGAGGTATTTAATGTATGCTTTTTTATTTTTCATTCTTTTTACCTGTATTGGCGTGCTTTCAGGAATTTATGATAAAGGTTTTGCCAATATTATTCTCGGTGAAGGATATGTGAATGACACGATTGACAATATTAAAAAAGGAAATGCGGTGGGAGTTTATCAGAGCGGTTCCACCTGGGGAAGCACCATTGGGATTATCTTTAACAATATCGGAGTGGGAGCCAAACTATATATTTACGGCGTTTTCGGTGGTGTCGGGACTTTATATGCCCTGCTTTCCAACTCGGTGATGCTGGGTTCTTTTCAGTATTTTTTCTACGATTACGGAGCCTTGAAAGACAGCGCAAGAGGAATCTGGCTTCACGGCGTTTTTGAAATCTTTGCCATGGTGGTAGAAGCGATGTGCGGACTTATTCTGGGGGCGTCTATTTTGTTTCCGGCAACCTATTCAAGATTTGAATCATTTAAAAAAGGATTTAAAAACTCATTCAAAATATTTTTAAGCACAATTCCGTTTACCATCTGTGCAGGAATTATAGAAGGGTATATTACAAGACATGCCCTAAAGATGCCTTTGCTTTTAAATATGATAATCATCTTCGGATGTTTAGGAATTATAGGATTTTATTATTTTGTTTATCCTTATATTGTCAATAAAAAAATTAATAACCAAATCAATGATGCAGTTTTATAAAAAAAGAGATTTTGGATCTTTTATAAGTGACAGTTTTGCTTTTTTCAAATTATACGGAAAAAATTACTTTAAAAATTACATTTTGATCAATGGTTTACTTTTGATTTTAATGGTTGCGATCTTTATTTTCGGTTTTAAAGAATTATTTTCAACAATGTTTGGTTCTACGATGAGCGGACAGGCCAATTATCTGGACAGTTATTTTGAAGATAATCTGGGAATGCTGATCGGTGTGGGCACGCTAACGTTCCTGCTTTTCATTGTTTTAATGATCATCAACTATCTGTATCCTGTATTTTACATGAAAAGAGTAGCCCAGGGCAGCACGAAAGTAAAAACAGATGAAATTTTTAGCGATCTTAAAAATAATCTTGGAAGAATCGGGATTCTCTGCCTCGGAATGACGTTTTTAGTAACCCCTTTGGCACTCATCGTTATTGGGATCTCCTACGTACTTATTTTAATTTTTATCGGTGTATTATTGATCATGTTGGTCTATCCTACGGTTTTTAATGTAGTCACTTTTTTAATGTTCGATTATTTCAATACCCAAAGAGGATTCTTCGAAAGCCTTAGCTATGCCATGCGCGCACAGTTTTCTTATGCCAACGGAAGAGAGAAGTCACCCTATTGGAAATATTGGGGCGCTTCGTTGATTATTTTCATCATCATGTATGTTATTACCACGATTTTTACAATGATTCCGATGTTTTTTTTCTACGGATCACTGCTCACAGCTCCTTCATCGGCACAATATGAAGAAAATCCTTTTTCGGGAACATTCGGAATCTTATTTTTTGTGATGTACGGAGTTTCTATGCTCGTCTCATTATTACTTTCTAATCTAATGTATGTGAATGCAGGATTGATGTATTACGACAGCAGAACAGATCTTCATCAAAAAGTTGAACTTGCAGAAATAGACACCATCGGCCTCAATGAATAAAATTTTTATTTTTTTTCTGATCTTTTTTTCTGTCGGGTCTACTTTTGCACAGAACGGCTATGATGAGCCCGTTGTGGAAGAATATGTAGATACGCTGAACACTGGACATTACAGAAATATGCTTCGTGCAGATTCTGTTTTGCTTAAAAATCCTGTGACCGAAAATTCAACCTATCCGAAAAAATTCAAGGAAAATTTTAACTCAAAATATAAAGACAAAGAATTTGATTATTCAACGTCGAAACCCAGAGAATCTTTTATGCAGAAGCTTCAGCGTAAAATAGCGAAGATTATGCAAACCATTTTCGGAACCTCTGTATTTAATACGTCTTCAGATATAGCGTGGCTGGTTGTCCGTTTGCTCGGGATTTTTCTTGTCGGTTTTCTGCTGTATTTCATTATTAAATATCTCATCAATCAAAACGGTGGTTTTTTCTTCAGCAAAAAGAATAAAAAAGTGTCGATCCGCGAACAGGAACTTCATGAAAATATCCATGAGATCAACTTTCCTGAGAGCATTGCTCAATTTGAAAACTCGGGAGATTACCGATCTGCGGTACGATATCAGTTTTTATTTATCCTGAAAAAATTAAGCGATAAAAAGATCATCAGCTGGAATCCCGAAAAAACAAATAAAGATTATATTATTGAATTGAAGACCGCTCATCTGAAGACCGGTTTTTCCGATCTTTCCTATATTTTTGATTATGTCTGGTATGGAGAATTCAGGATCGATCAGGCGAGTTATCTTAAATTTAAAAATCAGTTTCAATCTTTTCAACCGTAATTAAATTTTTCAAAATGAACAAAACTTTCAAAATATATGCTGCAATTTTCATCATCGTTATGGTGATTCTGGCATTGCTTGAAGTTAACAAAAAAGAAGTTACGGATTGGCGAAAAAACTTTAATGTAACTCAAAAATCTCCTTTTGGGCTTTACGTTTTTAATGAAGAAGTGAAAGCGCTTTTTAAAAATAAAATTGTAAAAATAGATCAGTCGCCGTTTGATTATTATAACGAACATAAAAAAGGAAAGCATAATATTTTAGTCATCGAAAGTGATATCGACAGCGAATCCTGGAAGAAAATATTGCATGAAGTTTCCAAAGGTTCAGATGCGATGTTACTGGTTTCCGATATTCCGAAGGAGATTTCAGACAGCATCGGATATTATGATTCCGAGATTTCATTTGAAGAACAGAATGTCTTAAAACTGACGGACAAAAAATTTCAGAATGATTTTATAAAACTTGATAAATTTCCATCCGGGAGAGGCTTTACGTATATTAAACCCAATGTTGAGGTCTTAGGAAAAACGGTTGAAAAAAATAATCAGGATCAGGCTGATTTTATTAAAGTGAAATTTGGAAAAGGAAAGATATATGTTCACAGTGAACCGCTTTTTATCACCAATTATTATCTGCTGAAGCCCGGAAGTATACAATATACACAGGATGTTTTTTCGTATCTTGATGATGAAGAAACACTTTGGTTTGTAAAAGGTAAAACCAGTGAATCGCGCTTTTTTATGCGGTTCATTCTTTCAAATCCGGCTCTGAAATATGCCTGGTGGGTGTTTTTAGGAGGATTGCTGCTCTTTATTTTCTTTAATGCAAAACGCAAGCAGCGCATTGTTCCTAAAATAGAACCGCTGAAAAATACATCGGTAGATTTTGTGAAAAGTATAGGAAATCTCTATCTTCAGGAAGGCGACTTTCATGAGATGATGGCGAAAAAAGCACAATATTTCCTGAATAAAGTAAGAATGGATTTACTGATTGATACCCAACATTTAGATGAAGAGTTTGCGAAAAAGCTTCAGCTTAAAACCGGAAAACCAGTCGAAGTCATCCAGGAGGCCATCGATCTGATTAAAAAAGGGCAGGATCCTTATGCCAATGTGATGCAGGAGGATCTGGTTAGGATGAATAAAATTTTAGACGAAATAATTTGAGAAAATGTAACAATCTAATAATGTAACAATATAACAATGTAGCAATGTGAAAATTTAATACTCTTGTTGTTATACTGAAGAGAGGGAGTAACCTGATTGTAAATTGTTATATTGATGTACTGTTAAATTAATAATTAATATGGAAAACTTTGATAACCCAAATATAGAAGACCAGAATTCTATTCAATTAAATAAAAAAGAAGACGAATTTCAGTCAAGAATTGATATGGTTGAACTCCGTTCAAGCTTAGAGAAGGTAAAAACGGAGATCGCAAAAGTAATTGTTGGCCAGGAAAATATGGTCGAGCATCTTTTGGCAGCGCTTTTATCGAACGGCCATGTTTTGATTGAAGGCGTTCCGGGAGTGGCGAAGACGATTACGGCAAAATTATTGGCAAAAACCATTGATGTCGGCTTTAGCAGAATACAGTTTACACCGGATTTAATGCCTTCAGATATTTTAGGAACATCCATTTTTAACGTAAAAAATTCTGAATTTGAGTTTAAAAAAGGTCCGATTTTCTCGAATTTTATTTTGATTGATGAGATCAACAGGTCGCCCGCAAAAACTCAGGCCGCCATGTTTGAAGTCATGGAAGAGCGCCAGATTACAATGGATGGAACACGCTATATCATGGAAGAACCTTTCTTGGTAGTCGCAACACAAAACCCGATCGAGCACGAAGGTACATACAGACTTCCGGAAGCTCAACTCGACCGTTTTTTATTCAAAATCAATGTTGGATATCCTAATTTGGAACAGGAAATTGCGATTATCAAAAATCAGCATGAAAGCAAAAAGGAAGACAAAACGGAGGTGGTGAATCGGGTGATTTCTGCACAGCAACTGAAAACGTATCAGCAATTGGTAAAAGAAATCATTGTGGAAGCTCAGTTGATGGAATATATTGCGAAAATCATCATCAACACCAGAGAAAATCAGTTCCTGTACTTAGGAGCTTCACCCAGAGCAAGCTTGGCATTATTAACGGCATCGAAAGCTTTTGCAGCATTGAGAGCAAGAGATTTCGTGACGCCGGAAGACATTAAGGAAGCCAGTTATGCGGTTTTAAGACACCGGGTAATTGTATCGCCGGAAAGAGAAATGGAAGGTTTAACCGCAGATGAAATTATCAGACAAATTTTAGAGGGAATAGAGATTCCTAGGTAGGTTGCAGGGGTTAGGTAGCAGGTAAGAGGTATTAGGTTATAGTTGGCAATTCAAGGGTTAAAAATTTTATATATGGCAAATTTTAAAGAACTTTTAGTTTGGCAAAAATCTATTGATTTTGTAACTGAAATTTACAGAACGACTGAAACTTCTCCTAAAGAAGAGACCTTTGGCTTAAAATCTCAGATTAGAAGAGCTTCCGTTTCGATTCCATCAAATATTGCGGAGGGGAATTCCAGAAGAAGTAAACCCGATTATTTACAGTTTTTAAAAATTTCAAGAGGAAGTTGTGCAGAGGTTGAGACTCAATTAATTATTTCCAAGAACCTGAAATTTTTAAATGAAGAAAAATATTTAAAATTAAATTATGATATTATCGAAATTTCAAAAATGCTAAACGGACTTATTAATTCTCCACAATAAAACGCTCCCAAAAACGGCAACCTACGACCTGCAACCTGTAACCTGCAACCTAAAAATGAAAAACTTATACATCAATACCCGTTTTTTCTTCACGCTCATCGGAGTGGGGATTTTATATGTCTTTGCATTTTTCTTCCCTTTTTTGATGTGGGGAGCTCATATCGTTTTGCTGGTGTGCTTTTTGGCAACGATGGTAGACTACTTACTGTTATTTAACCCAAAAGATGCGGTATTAGCGCAGCGAATTTTACCTGAAAAATTATCAAATGGTGATGAAAATCCGGTGAAGGTAGACGTTAAAAATAATTACGGGTTTAAAATTAATGTCAAAATTATTGATGAAATTCCGTTTCAGTTTCAGAAAAGGGATTTTATAATTAAAAAACAAATCGATTCCGGAAGAAATACCTTTTTCCAGTATATTTTAGAACCAAAAGAGAGAGGAGAATACCATTTCGGAAGTCTCAATATTTATGCTGAATCGCCGATTGGCTTGGTTTCCAAAAGATTCAGGTTTCAGAAAGATGCAAGTCTGGCTTCTTATCCATCTTTTATTCATCTTCGAAAGTATGAATTGATGGCTGTTCAGAGTGAATTTTTGTTAGGGGGAATCAAGAAAGTCCGAAAATTGGGACATACGATGGAATTTGAGCAGATTAAAGAATATGTTCCGGGCGACGACATCCGAACCATCAACTGGAAAGCAACTTCCAAGACCAACCGATTGATGGTCAATCAGTTTCAGGATGAAAAGGCACAGCGTATTTTTATGCTGATCGATACGGGAAGAACCATGAAAATGCCTTTTAAAGGACTGAGTCTTCTGGATTATTCAATCAATGCAGCCATGGCGCTTTCTCATATTATTCTTAAAAAAGGCGACCGCGCCGGAATGATGACTTTCTCGAAGAAAACAGAAAATAAAATTGCAGCGGAGAACAAATCCGGACAATTGAAGAAAATTTCTGAGGCGCTTTATAATATCAATACCAATTTTTTTGAAAGTGATTTCAATAGATTGTATCAGGATGTGAAATATTCGATCAACCAGCGCAGCTTAATTCTGCTTTTTACTAATTTTGAAACACTGGATGGACTAGACCGTCAGTTGAAATACCTTCGCGGAATGGCCAAGAATCATCTGGTAGTGGTTATTTTCTTTAAAAATGCAGAATTACAGACTTTAATCCATCAAAACCCTGAAAGTATGCAGGAAATTTATGATGAAATTATTGCCGAAAAATTTGAGTTTGAAAAGAAACTCATCATTCAGGAACTCCGTAAATATGGAATTTACACCGTATACACGCTTCCCGAGAATTTAAATATCGACGTTATCAATAAATATCTGGAGATAAAAGCGAGAGGAATTTTATAAATTTGCAATAAGCAATAAGCAATAAGCAATAAGCAATAAGCAATAAGCAATAAGCAATAAGCAATAAGCAATAAGCAATAAGCAATAAGCAATAGAAATAAATCAAATGAAAATAACACTTAATAGAATCAACGATGATTTTTTGTTTGAATGTACCAATGCTCAGGGAAATTCAATCCTTTTAGATAATACTTCTCAGCCGGGCGCCAAAGGTGTTTCGCCGATGGAGAGTATTATGATGGCCGTTGCAGGATGCAGTGGGATAGATGTGGTTTCTATTTTGAAAAAACAAAGACAGGAAATCACCGGCTTCAAAGCTGAGGTAGAAGGCGAGCGGGTAGAGGTGGAAGATGCAAAACCTTTTAAGTCTATGAATGTGAAATTTTTTCTGGAAGGAAATATTGATCCTAAAAAAGCACAAAAGGCCGCTCAGCTGTCTTTTGAAAAATATTGTTCTGTTTCCAAAACCTTAGAACCAGATGTAGAAATAGGGTACGAGGTGTTTGTAAACGGAGAAAAAATTTAATGATACTTTATTTTCGGATAAAAAAACAGGCTGTCCTTTTGAGACAGCCTGTTGCATTTATATACTTAATCTTGGTTTCATCAACTTGGCGACCGTTGCCGTCCATCCGGTTTGATGGGAAGCGCCGACTCCGCGGCCATTATCTCCGTGAAAGTATTCAAAGAAGGTGATATAATCTTTAAAATTTTCATCATAATTAAATTTAGCATGGCCACCGTTAAAAGGACGTTGCCCAAATTCATCTTTTAAGAAAATAGAACACAATCTGTTGCTTATGTTTTGTGCCACTTCATCAAGATTTTTTTTGTCTCCGCTTCCCGTTGGCAGTTCCACTTTCAGGCTGTTGCCGTAATAGAAATGAAAACGCTGCAAACTTTCAACAATCAGAAAATTAATGGGAAACCAGATCGGTCCACGCCAGTTGCTGTTACCTCCAAACATACGGCTGTCGCTTTCTGCAGGGGTATAATACACTACATTTTTTGCACCGTGAACAGAAAATACAAACGGATTTTCCTCATACACTTTAGACATTGCACGGATGCCGTACAGACTTAAAAACTCATTTTCATCAAGCATTCTTGTTAATACTTTTTTCAAACGGTTTTTACGAAGAATACTCATCAGATGTTTTCGGCCGTGTCCTTCCTCATCCCAATGCGAAACAAGCTTGGTGAGCTCCGGCTTATTTTTTAATACCCATTCCATTCTGGCCTGAAAATTAGGCATCTTCTCCAGCAAATGATGGTCTACAATTTCTACCGCAAAGAGAGGAATAAGGCCTACAATACTTCGTAGCCTTAGCGAGACGCTTTCTCCGTTTCCAAGCTGAAGGACATCATAGAAAAACCCATCTTCTTCGTTCCATAAACCCTCTTTTCCGTCGCCCAGATTTTCCATCGCTTCCGCAATATAAAGATAATGCTCAAAAAATTTAATGGCCATATCTTCATACACCTGGTAATATTGAGCCAGTTCCATGGCAATTCTCATCATATTGAGTGCGTACATCGCCATCCAGCTTGTTCCGTCGGCCTGCTCAAGATGCTGCCCGTCCTGTAAAACCATATTTCGGTCGAAGGCTCCGATATTATCGAGACCAAGAAACCCGCCACCAAAAATATTTTTACCGTTTTTATCTTTTCGGTTTACCCACCAAGTGAAATTCAGAAGAAGTTTTTGGAAAACCTTCTCTAAAAAAAGAAGGTCGGGTTTGCCGTTCTGTTTTTCATCAATTTTAAAAACCCTGAAACAAGACCAGGCATGAACCGGTGGGTTGACATCGCTTAAATTCCATTCATAGGCAGGAAGCTGGCCGTTGGGATGCATATACCATTCCTTGGTCAGCAAAAGAAGCTGACCTTTTGCAAATTCAGCATCGATAATGGCAAAAGGAACACAATGGAAGGCAAGATCCCACGTAGCATACCACGGATATTCCCATTTATCAGGCATAGAAATGATATCCTTATTGTGCATATGATTCCACTCCGTATTTCTTACATAATTGTCAAAATCCCTCGGAGCTTCATAATTAGGGTCGCCTTTAAGCCATTTTCCGACGTTGTAATGATAAAATTGTTTGTTCCAGAGCAAACCGGCAAAGGCCTGCCGCTGTACATTTTTTTCATCCTCACTGATGACGTCATTCTGAATTTCATCATAAAATTCATTAGCTTCGGCAATTCTGTTGTTTAAAATTTCATCAAACTGCGAAAAAGGCTCATTTATTTCTTTTGGCGACAGTCTGAAATCAAAGGTTTTAGATTGTCCGGCACCGATGATTTCATCAATTAAAAATGAAGCTTTTGAACCATTCTTTTCAGGATTAACGGTATTGCTTCCGAAGGTAACGTAATCATTGATCCCGTCTTTATAATAAGTATTTCCCGGATAGGGAGCTCCGTGTAATTTTGGAGAATTGGTCTCGTTATCACAGAAAACACTTTCGGAATCAGGAGTTCGCGAATAAAACTTTTTAAGCGGAACACTGTCGTGGTTAATGTCGATACAGCCTTCTTCAGAAGCCTGAGTCTGCCCTTTATATGTATTGTATCCCCACTTCCAGTTGTTTCGGAACCAGACCGTAGGAATCACCACGATTGGCGCATCGATCTGACTTCGGTTGCAGACGGTAACACGAACCAATATGTCATTATAATCCGCCTTTGCATATTCAATGAAGATATCGAAATATTCATCATGATCAAAAATTCCTGTATCGATAAGTTCATATTCTGCTTCCTCTTTACTTCTTCTTGCATTCTCAGCACGTATATCATCATAAGGAAATGCATTGATAGGATATTTATAGACCAGCTTCATATAGCTGTGCGTAGGCGTATTATCCAGATAATAAAAGATTTCCTTAATGTCTTCCCCATGATTTCCCTGAGGATTGCTAAGCCCGAAGAATCGCTCTTTTACTCTTTTATCTTTTTTATTCCAAAAGGAAAGTGCAAAACAGAACAGTTGTTTTACATCGGAAATTCCCGCGATTCCCTCTTCACCCCATCGGTAAGCATAGCTTTCGGCGTTATTATGATTGGCAAAATTCCAGGCATCGCCGTTGGTGCTGTAGTCTTCTCGCACATTTCCCCATTGTCGGTTGCTCACGTAAGGCCCCCAGTTTTTCCAGTTTTTATCTTGTAATCTTTCTTTTTCGGCAATCATATTTCATCAAATTTACTTACGAAGTTAGGTTTTTTGATAAAAAATTCCAACTCTCCTAATCTGAAAAATCGTTAATATTGTTATAAAATCCTTGTGTTTATCCGTATTTCGAATATTAAATTAAATTTTTATGAAAATTTAAAAGAAATGTTATACCTTTGCATCATTCGATCATTCAAATATTGAAAATGTTATCAAGAAAGGTTGAGGGATTAGACCCTGTGAAACCTTAGCAACCCTTTGCGCAAGCGAAGAAGGTGCTACGTTCTACCAAAATTATTTTGGACAGATAACTACTGAATCTTTTTTCAGCCATTTCCTGTGGCATTTTCAATTGTATTATCAAAAAGTATAATAGAATTGAAAACAGAACTAAACTATATTAATCTTTCGTATCCAACAAATTCCGGTAAGGAATATCATCTTCCGTTGAGCTATCAGCTTTTCGGAAAAGACCTGTTTTCAGCACCCATCATCTTGGTAAATCATGCGTTAACCGGAAATTCAGACGTTTCCGGAGAAAAGGGCTGGTGGAAACAACTGATCGGCGAAGGACAGGTAATCGATACAGATAAATATACCGTTCTGTGCTTTAATATTCCCGGAAACGGATTTGATGATTTTTTAATTGATGAATACGAAGATTTCACCCCTTCAGATATTGCCAATATCTTTTTAGAAGGGCTTGAAAGTTTACATATTACAAGTTTATACGCCATTATCGGAGGCTCTTTAGGTGGCGCAATTGGTTGGGAAATGCTGGTGAAAAAGCCACAGCTTGCCGAAATTTTCATTCCTATTGCCTGTGATTTTAAAACCCACGATTGGCTTCATGCACAATGTCTGGTTCAGAAATTTTTATTAAATCAAAAAGATGAACCTTTACAAAAAGCCAGAATCCATGCGATGTTGTGCTACCGAACGCCGGAATCGTTAAATGATAGATTTCAAAATAAATACAATCAGGAAAAGCAGAGACTGGAGTCGGAAGACTGGCTGCTTTATCATGGAAATGCTTTAAACGATAGATTTAGTTTAAAATCTTATCAACTGATGAATCATTTGTTGATGAATATTAATGCTGATGAATCTCAACTGGAAAAAATTCAGGCACGAATGCACATGATCTCTGTAGATACAGATTTATTTTTCCCGGCTTCTGAAATCCGAATGTGTTTTGAAAAGCTAAAAGAGAAAAGAGAAAATGTTTTCTATCACGAGATCACCTCAATTCACGGGCATGATGCCTTTCTAATGGAATATAAACAATTAAATAATATCATAAAACCTATTCTGAATATATGACAACATCGGATACAATAAACATTTACCGAAATAAAGCACTGGTAAATTTTGAAGGAAAAGATTTTTTGGGACACATCGGGATCGATTCCCGAATTTTCAAAGTATTGAATGAAGAAGGAATAAGCGTTGGCGTAATTTCTCAGCAGGCTATTGAAAACGGAATTTCTGTTTTGGTAGATGAAAAAGATGCAGAAGATGCAGTGCGCGTGCTGCAGGAAGAATTTAAAAAAGAAAAATCGAACGGTGCAGTTAGCAATATTTACAATATCAGTAATGTTGCAGTTATTGGCTTTGTGTCGGAAAATTATGGAAAAATACTTTCTGAACTTCAGAGAAATAAAATTTTTCCTTTATTGCTGAACCAAATTGCTTCCGCGGGGAGAGTAAACATCGTGGTAACCGATAATCAAACGGAAATCGCGAAAAATATTGTTGAAACTGAAATTTACGGTAAACCGAAAGTCGTTCATTTAGCCTTAATCGGTCATGGAAATGTGGGCGGAACGTTGGTGGAACAAATTTTAGATTCCGAACACGATATCCTGAAACGCAAAAGATTGCAGCTGAAAATCGTGGCGATAGCCAATTCAAAGAAAATGGCTTTGAACAAGGGTGGCTTCGGAAGTGATTGGCGACAGAAAGTTAATTATTCGCAAACGGAGTCCAGTATCGAAAGTTTAATAGGATATGCAAAAGAACATCATCTGGAAAATCTTGTGATGGTAGATAATACCGCGAGTAAAGATTTTGTGAAGCATTACGACTCTTTTGTTGATAACGGTTTTGATATCGTTTCTTCCAATAAAATCTACAATACCCTCCCGATTGCCAAGTATAGAAGTTTAAGAAAATCTTTAGAGAAAAATAAAAAGAAATATTTATATGAAACCAATGTAGGAGCTGGTTTACCATTAATTGATACTATTAAATTACTCCATCTTTCAGGAGAAAATATCACAAGAATTAAAGGGGTTTTCTCAGGAACACTGAGTTATGTTTTCAATAATTTTTCTTTGAGAAATGATAAGTTTTCCACAATTATTAGCGAAGCACTTGAAAAAGGCTTTACAGAACCAGATCCACGAGAAGATTTATCAGGAAATGATGTAGCCAGAAAATTATTGATTTTAGCAAGGGAACTCGACCTGATTAATGAATTTGAAGATATTACCATTCAGAATTTAGTGCCTGAAAGTCTGCTTTCTGTTTCAAAATCAGAATTTCTGACGAGGCTTGAAGAACTGGATGAAGAATATCAAAAAATTAAGGAAAACCAGGAGCCGGATCATGTGTTGAGGTATGTGGGAGATCTTCACGGAGATTTACAGAAAGAAAAAGGGGAGCTGGATGTAAAATTAATTTCTGTACCGGCCACTTCTGCTTTAGGACAGTTAAAAGGTTCAGATTCAATCTTCGAAATTTATACAGAAAGCTATGGCGAAAATCCAATCGTCATAATGGGAGCCGGAGCCGGAGCAAAAGTAACCGCAAGAGGTGTATTCGGAGATATTTTAAGGGTAAGCGAAACAAAATAATCACAAACCCGAAGGGTTCAATATGAATAGCCGTAGGTGTAACCTATGGGATAAAGGAATCCAATGATTATATAAAAACCCGCAGGGTTCAATATGAATAGCCGTAGGTGCAACCTATGGGATAAAGGAACCCAACGATTATATAAAAACCCGCAGGGTTCAATATGAATAGCCGTAGGTGCAACCTATGGGATAAATGAACCCAACGATTATATAAAAACCCGCAGGGTTCAATATCAATAGCCGTAGGTGCAACCTATGGGATAAATGAACCCAACGATTATATAAAAACCCGCAGGGTTTAATATCAATAGCCGTAGGTGCAACCTATGGGATAAATGAACCCAATGATTATATAAAAACCCGAAGGTTCAATATGAATAGCCGTAGGTGCAACCTAGGGGATAAAGGAAAAATATTTATGAGCGATACGATTCAACCAGAAACTAACGATGAGCAGTTATCACACTTTGAAACGCTTGCCATCAGAACCCAAACCGAAAGAACTCAGTTTGATGAGCATTCAACGCCTTTATATCTTACTTCAAGCTTCGTTTTTGAAGATGCGGAAGATATGAGAGCTAGTTTTGCAGAAGAAAAGCCAAAGAATTTATACAGTCGGTTTTCTAATCCGAATGTAACGGAGTTCACGGATAAAATTGCGAAGATGGAAGGGGCGGAAGCGGGTTATGCTTTCGCAACGGGTATGGCAGCGATTTATTCAACGTTTGCGACTTTATTAAATGCGGGCGACCATATTGTAAGCTGCCAGTCGGTTTTCGGATCTACGCATACCCTATTTACAAAATATTTCCCGAAATGGAATATCGAAACAACCTATTTCAAAGCGGGAGATGCTGAAAATGTTGAAAAATATATACAACCCAATACAAAGATTTTATATCTTGAAACGCCGACAAATCCTGCGATTGAGGTATTAGATTTAGAATTTTTCGGTCAAATTGCTAAAAAACATAACCTGATTTTTATTGTGGACAACTGTTTTGCAACGCCTTATTTGCAGCAACCTATAAAATACGGTGCGGATATTGTGGTGCATTCAGCAACGAAATTAATTGACGGTCAGGGTCGCGTTTTAGGTGGAGTAGCAGTGGGTCGAGAAGATTTAATTCGTGAAATTTACCTTTTTGCAAGAAATACAGGTCCGGCAATGTCGCCTTTCAACGCCTGGGTGTTGTCGAAAAGCCTGGAAACCCTGGCGATCCGTGTTGAAAAACATTGTGTAAATGCGTTGAAAGTCGCTGAGTTTTTAGAAAGTCATCCGAATGTAGAACTAACGAAATATCCTTTCCTACCATCGCATCCAAGCTATGAAGTGGCGAAAAAACAGATGAAATTAGGCGGAAATATCGTAGCATTTGAAATTAAAGGCGGAATTGAAGGCGGCAGAAAATTTTTAGATAAAATTAAAATGTGTTCGCTTTCTGCAAATTTGGGTGATACGAGAACTATTGTGACGCATCCGGCTTCTACAACGCATTCCAAATTATCGGATGAAGAAAGAAATGAAGTGGGAATTACTGCGGGTTTGGTTCGTTGCTCAGTTGGTTTGGAAAATGTGGAGGATATTATTGCGGATTTGAAGCAGGCATTGGATTAAATTAATTTGGGCAGCTTTATCCGCCTTCCACTCCCGCTTTTTTGCCTCCGCTTCGCTCCTGCAAAAAGAGCTCCGTTCAAGTCGGGCTGCGAAGATTCGACGCAAAAAAAATCCTTGTCAAGGTTTCAAACCTTGACAAGGATTCAGAATAACGAAATAAAAAATTGGCTTTAGCAGAAACATACAATGAAAAATTCAGAACAATTATATAAAGCATTATCCGAAAGAATTTTAATTCTGGACGGAGCGATGGGAACGATGCTTCAGCGATACAAATTCGAGGAAGAAGATTACCGTGGCGAGCGTTTCAAAGATTGGGAACATCCGGTGAAAGGAAATAACGATTTACTGTCGTTAACACAGCCTCATTCCATTGAAGAAGTGCACAAAAAATATTTGGAAGCCGGAGCTGATATTCTGGAAACCAATACGTTTTCGGGAACAACGATTGCGATGGCAGATTATCATATGGAAGATTTGGTTTACGAACTCAATTATGAATCGGCAAAAATCGCAAGAAAAGTCTGTGATGAATTCACTGCTCAGAATCCGGATAAACCGAGGTTTGTAGCGGGATCTATTGGGCCCACAAACAGAACGGCAAGTTTAAGTCCGGATGTAAACGATCCGGGATATCGAGCCGTTACTTTCGAAGATCTTAGGGTTGCCTATAAACAGCAATGTGAAGCATTAATAGATGGTGGTTCTGATATTCTTTTGGTTGAAACCATTTTTGATACGCTGAATGCAAAAGCGGCATTATTTGCTATTGATGAAATTCAGGATGAAAGAGGAATTGAAATTCCGATCATGGTTTCAGGAACAATTACGGATGCTTCAGGAAGAACGCTGAGCGGACAAACCGCGGAGGCATTTTTGATCTCCGTTTCACATTTAAATTTATTAAGTGTGGGTTTCAACTGCGCTTTGGGAGCAAATCAATTGACACCTTATCTGGAGACATTAGCTCACAATTCAGAATTCCACGTTTCGGCATATCCGAATGCGGGTTTGCCTAATGCTTTCGGAAAATATGATGAAACGCCGGAAGATATGGCGAGCCAGATCAAAGAATATGTTGAGAAAGGATTGATTAATATTATCGGAGGTTGTTGCGGAACAACACCTGAGCATATTAAAGCGATTGCAGATTTGGTAGAAAAATACGAGCCAAGGAAGGTTAATATAACAATCTAATAATTTATCAACGTAACAATCTTCTTAAAGAATCTATTGGTAAACTGTTACATTGATACATTGGTAAATTAAACTATGAAATATTTAAGACTATCGGGACTTGAGCCTTTGATTATAACGCCGGAAAGTAATTTCATCAATGTTGGTGAGAGGACAAATGTTGCCGGTTCCAAGAAATTTTTAAGACTAATAAAAGAGGAAAAATTTGGTGAGGCATTGGATATCGCGCGTCATCAGGTGGAAGGCGGGGCGCAGATTCTGGATGTTAATTTCGACGACGGATTGATTGACGGAAAAGCTTCGATGATTAAATTTTTAAATTTAATTGCTTCCGAACCGGATATTTCCAGAATTCCTTTGATGATCGACTCCTCAAAATGGGAAATTTTAGAGGCCGGACTTCAGGTTGCCCAAGGAAAATGTGTGGTAAACTCTATCAGCTTAAAAGGGGGTGAAGAAGAGTTCATCAAACAGGCAAAGGCCGTCAGAAGATATGGAGCGGCCGTTATTGTAATGGCTTTTGATGAAGTAGGGCAGGCCGATACCTACGATCGCCGACTTGAAATTACGAAAAGGTCGTATGATATCCTGGTGAATCAGGTAAAATTTGCGGCTGAAGATATTATTTTTGATTTAAATATTTTCCCTGTCGCCACGGGAATGGACGAACACCGAAGAAATGCCATCGATTTTATCGAAGCCACAAGATGGGTTCGCCAGAATCTTCCGTATGCGTCTGTGAGCGGGGGGGTGAGTAATGTATCATTCTCATTCCGTGGAAATGATACGGTGAGAGAGGCGATGCATTCCGTTTTCCTGTATCACGCAATTCAGGCGGGCATGAATATGGGAATTGTAAACCCTGCCATGCTGGAGGTTTACGATGAAATTAATAAAGAACTTCTTGAACTTGTAGAAGACGTCATTCTTGATAAGAGGGAGGATGCCACAGAAAGATTATTGGATTATTCTGAAAAGCATAAATCGGTAAAAAAAGAAAAAGTTGAAGAACTTGAATGGCGTACAAAACCTTTACAGGAAAGAATTACCCATTCTCTGGTTAAAGGAATCGACCGGTTTATTGAAGAAGATGTTGAGGAAGCAAGAAAAGTCGCTGCAAAACCCTTACATGTTATTGAAATTAATCTAATGACGGGAATGGGCGTTGTCGGAGACCTGTTCGGAAGCGGAAAAATGTTTCTTCCCCAGGTGGTAAAATCGGCAAGAGTAATGAAAAAAGCCGTGGCTTATCTGCAGCCTTTTATTGAAGCTGAAAAAGATCAGACCCAAAAGGCCAACGGAAAAATCCTGATGGCAACCGTAAAAGGAGACGTTCACGATATCGGAAAAAATATTGTGAGCGTAGTTTTAGGTTGTAACAATTATGAAATCGTAGATTTAGGGGTTATGGTTCCTGCTGAAAAGATTATTCAGGCTGCCATTGAGCATGAAGTGGATGTTATCGGACTAAGCGGATTAATTACCCCGAGCTTGGATGAAATGGTGTACATTGCTTCAGAATTAGAAAGACAGAATTTAGATTTTCCTTTATTAATTGGTGGTGCTACAACTTCAAAAGCGCATACCGCTGTAAAAATCGATTTAAAATATAAAAATGCCGTAGTTCATGTGAATGATGCTTCCCGTGCGGTAAACGTGGTAAGTTCATTATTGGGCGATAGAAATAAAGAATATGTTGAGGATTTAAAAAATGACTATTCAGATTTCAGAGAAAAGTTTCTGAACAGACAGGTAGATAAAGATTATGTTTCGATTGAAGATGCCCGAAAAGACAAGTTTAAAATCGATTGGCAAAACGAAGAAATCTTCACTCCGAATCAATTGGGTATTCAGGTTTTTGAAAATCAGGATTTAAGAGAATTATTACCTTTCGTCGACTGGTCTCCGTTTTTCAGAAGCTGGGATTTGCATGGGAAATATCCGCAGATTTTAGAAGATGAGGTTGTCGGAGCGCAGGCGACAGAATTGTTCAAAGATGCTCAGGTTATTTTGAAAAGAATTTTAGATGAAAAATTATTAACTGCAAAAGCTATTTTCGGAATTTTTAAAGCGAATTCTAATGAAACAGATGATATTTTAATCTTTGATGAAAATAACGAACAGAAAGTAAAATTCCTGACATTGAGACAGCAGGCTCAGCGTTCAAAAGGGAAAGATTACTTGGCTTTAAGCGATTTTATTGCACCTCAAAGTTCAGGGAAAACCGATTATATGGGCGCTTTTTGTGTAACAACAGGCTTTGGAACAGATGAATTGTCCGAAGAATATGAAAAAGCAAATGACGATTACAACGCCATCATGGTAAAAGCTTTGGCAGACCGTTTTGCAGAAGCGTATGCCGAATTTTTACATAAGAAAGTAAGAACCGAATATTGGGGGTATGCCAATCAGGAAAGTTTAAGCAACGAAGAATTGATTGCCGAAAAATATAAAGGAATTCGTCCGGCTCCCGGGTATCCGGCTTGTCCGGATCATCTGGAAAAGCATGCGATCTGGGATTTATTAAAAGTAGAGGAAGAAATCGGAGTTTACTTAACAGAAAGTTTAGCCATGTTCCCAACCGCTGCCGTTTCCGGATATTATTTCGGAAGTCCGCACGCGAAATATTTCGGGTTAGGAAAAATTGCAGAAGATCAATTAAAAGATTATTCCAAAAGAAAAGGAATTTCTTTGCAGGAAGCGAGAAAATGGTTGAATCCTAATTTAGCAGATTAAATCTATTTTTGTAAAATAAAATAGCATCATGAAAAATATCAAAACATTAGAAAATTTAGAAGAAATAAAATCAATTGATCAACAAAAAAGATCGATTGATACTCATCGTCCGTTTTCTAAAGAGTTAGAGAATAAGATTTTTCAAAAATTAAAACTAGACTGGAATTATAATTCTAACGCTATTGAAGGAAATCAATTGAGCTATGGGGAAACTGTTGCTTTTCTAAATTTTGGATTAACGGCGAAAGGAAAGCCTTTTAAAGATCATTTAGATATTAAAGGTCATAATGAAGCCATTGAATTTATGCTTCAGCTAATTAAAGAAGATCGTCCGCTTTCTGAAAGTGATATCAAAGATTTGCATAAAATAATTTTAGTAGAACCTTATTTTTCGAAAACATTTTCTCCGCAGGGAATTGAATTTCAAAAAGAAATAAAAATCGGACAATATAAGACGTCGCCAAACCATGTGAAAACGGTTTCAGGTGATATTCATTATTATACCAATCCGGAAGAAGTTGCCTTTGAAATGAATAACCTTCTGGAATGGTATAGAAGTGCTGAGGAAGAAAATCTTCATCCGGTGTTGATGTCGGCCATCTTTCACCATAAGTTTACTTCAATTCATCCATTTGATGATGGTAACGGAAGATTGGCAAGAATTGTAAGCAATTTTATTCTATTGAAACATAATTATCCTGTAATTGTTATTAAAAACAGAGATAAAGTTCAATATTATGCAGCTTTGAATATTGCTGATAACGGAGTTTATGAAGATTTAATAAAGCTGTTTGCAGAAAATATAGGATTTAGTTTAGATATTATTCAAAAAGCTATTAATGGCGAAAATATTAATGAAGCGGATGATTTGGATAAGGAGATTGAACTTTTTACTAAACAAATGCAGGTTCAAAATATTAAAACTGTAGATTTTGAAAAAGACAAAGATTTTTTAATTGAAATTTACGTTAAAAATTTTTTAGATTATGTACTTCCTAAGTTAAAACAGATTGGAGAACTGTTTCAAGAGTTTTATATTAATTTCAATTCTGAATATGAAAATTCTAAGAATTACTCAAAAAAAATGATTAATAATACTAGTTACCTTGTTAATGATAATTTGTCTAAAATTAAGAATAACAGATTTCATTATTACTTTTATTTTAATGAACTTATTGATGGGGAAGAGATTTTTGAAGGAGGAAAATATAGTTTAGGATTTTATCTTGAATATAATTTTAGAAGCAAAAAATTGGAAATGGAAGTTCTCAAAGAAAATCCCCGTTATATTCATTTGGGTCAATACAACAGTTATGATGTAATGAAAACGAAAATTTCCTCTAAAGAATTTCTATACTCTGAAGATCCAAAATCAGCATTCGAAGAACTAGCAAGATCAATCATTAATTATTTAATGGAGGAAATAAAAAAAAATCATTCTAAAAATTAAACCTAAAAATTCTCATTTTAAATATTGAGAAATAAAAATATAAAATGAAGATTACCGACCACATAAAAAACGCCAATGGCAAAACTCTTTTTTCCCTTGAGGTGGTTCCGCCACAAAAAGGAATTGGGATTGAGGATTTATACGAAAATATCGATCCTCTGATGGAATTTAAACCGCCGTTTATCGATGTCACCACTTCCAGAGAAGAATATATTTATATCGACAAAGGAAATGGGTTGATGGAGCGCCGTATTACGAGAATGCGCCCGGGAACATTGGGGATTTGTGCTGCCATTCAGCATAAATACAATGTAGATACCGTTCCGCATTTGCTTTGCGGAGGTTTTACGAAAGAGGAAACAGAATATCTTTTGGTGGATTGTATGTATCTTGGGATTGATAATATCATGGCTTTAAGAGGCGATGCGATGAAAGGGCATCAATATTTTGAAGCGACTCGTGGCGGGCATGCCAGTGCGATGGATCTGGTCCATCAGATTAACGATTTGGGACGTGGAAAATATCTTCATAATCAGGATGATGAGTGTGAAGAGCTTAATAAATTCTGTATTGGCGTGGCTGGATATCCCGAAAAACACATGGAAGCGCCTTCGATGAATTATGATCTGAAATGGCTAAAACAAAAAGTAGATGCCGGAGCCGATTATATTGTAACGCAGATGTTTTTTGATAATAAAAAATTCATTGAATTTGTTCAGAAGGCACGCGAAATGGGGATTACCGTTCCTATTATTCCGGGAATTAAACCAATTGCGACGAAGAAACATTTAAAAGTTCTCCCACAGATTTTTAAAATTGATTTACCAGAAGAGCTAATCAATGAAGTGGAAAGTGCCAAAAACAATGAAGCGGTGAAGCAGATTGGGGTTGAGTGGGCGATTAATCAGTGCAGGGAATTACTGGATTTCGGAGTTCCTGTTCTTCATTTTTATTCGATGGGTAAAAGTGACAATATCAAAAAAGTAGCCGGAGAGCTATTCTAATAAAGTAAAAGTGATATCTAATGAAGCTTTGTCGGAAGACAAAGCTTTTTTTCGTTTTTCTTTTTGATGATAGAAAGTTTAATTTTTCAGTCCGAAAACATCAGTCATAAATATAAAAAACGGGAACCCTACAGATTCCCGAATTATATTTAGATGAAAAAATAGCAGATTAAGCGGTCGGATCCGGAGTGAAAACTCTCTGTGCCAGTTCCTGATCAAAAAGATATAAAGCGGATGGATTATCACTTACCATTTTAATTTTTGTCACATACTGAGAAGCACTTGCTTCTTCCTCCACCTGCTCGTTAATAAACCACTGTAAAAAAGAAGTTGTTGCAAAATCACCTTCGTCATTTGCATTTTTCACGATGTTAAAAATACTTTTTGTCACTTTTTTCTCGTGCTCCAAAGCTTTTTCAAAAATATCGATCGCGCCTAAAAACTCATGAGGAGGTTTTGCAATTTCACCAATGATAATTTCGCCGCCTACATCATTTAAATAATCAAACATTTTATCTGCATGCATCAGTTCTTCTTTGCTTTGTACTCTGAAGTAGTTGGCAATTCCGTCAAGATCTTTTGCAGAAAACCATGCCGACATAGAAAGATAATATTGAGCTGCGTATTGTTCGTGAGCTATTTGTTCGTTAATTAATTTTGCAATTTTTTCGCTAACCATAAGTAATAAATTTATAGCCAAAATTAGGGAATAAAAGCCCGAAATCAAAAAAAATAATTAAAATTAATACAAAAAGGGCAGAAAATCATCTGCCCTTTCAACATTAAAAATCAAGAATATAAGCGGTTAATTCGCTTGAGGCGCTGCGGTCTCCATGTGCTTCTTCATCATTTTTCCATCCTTCATTCCTCTTTCTTTCATCGCTACCTTTCTCGCTTCCATCTTCGCTTTTCTTTCGGCCTGCCATTGGTTATACTGCGTTGGCGTTAAGATCTTTTTCATATCAGCATCCATCTGCGTTCTTTTCACCTTCATTTCTTCCATCTTCGCCTTTCTAGTTTCTTTATTTTTAGCAAAATCAACCTTCATATCTGCTTTTCTCTTTTCGTGAAGCGCTTTGATCTGGGCAACCTGAGATTGATTTAAGTTGAGGTCTTTCTGCATTTTATCCAGATGTTCCTGCTCTCTTTGCTGTCTTTTTTGCTGGTGTTCTGCTCTTTTGGCGTCTTTATCCTGTGGAGTTGTAGTTTGTGCCATCGCAAAACTTCCCATTCCAATAAATGCTATTGCTAAGATTAACTTTTTCATTTTAAAAATATTTAATTAATTGTTATACATCTTTTTGATTATTTGTTAAAACTAAAGTTAAAGCATAATATTCATAAAAATTGTTAAAATTAAATATAAATAATTCAAAATATTAAAATTTCACACAAAAAAAGGACAGCTCATAAAGAACTGCCCTTCACACCACTTAAATATAATATATGAAAATTAATTATTCGCTAATTTATTTCTGAATCCGCCCCGGTTTTCGCTTCCATTTCCCCGGTTTTCCTGTTTCGGAGCATTATTTTCACTTCTCTGTCTGAATCCTCCGTTATTGCTGTTATTGCTGTTGCCACGGAAACCATTATTTTCATTTCTTCGGGGCTCTTCTCTTCTTACTTCATTATTTCCACCTCGGAATCCACCTCCTGCATTACCTCGGAAGCCCCTGTTGTTATCGGCTCTTTCAGTTCGTGTACCCTCGCTATTTCTATTTCCTCTAAAACCTTCGTTATTATTTCTTACGCCGGTATCGTTGTTATTTCTGAAACCACTGTTGTTTCTTCCGCTATTGTTTTCGCCTCGGAAACCTCCTGAATTATTATTTCTGTTATTCGATTGGTTTCTGAATCCTCCAGAATAAGTATTGTTTCTTACAATATTAATCGTCGGATTATCCATTCTTCGGAATTTTGCTCTGTCCACTCTGTAAATATTGATATTCACATTTCTGTAACGAGGCATAGGTCTGCAGATCGATGCATAATGTGTTCTTCTGTAATTTTGAAAATAAACCACCGGGCTGCTGTATCCTCTGTAATAATTGTTTTGGAAAACGACAAAAACTCTGGGTCCCATTATTCTTTCCAACGCATAAAAACGGTCGTAATACCATCTGTCCGGGTTGTATCGGTAGAAATTATTCCAAGCGGAAAAACTTGAATATAGATTATTTAACTGTATAATCTGATCAATCTGCCAGCGCGATAACCTGTTTTGGGCAAAAAATACATTCCAGTTGATATTAACAACACTGTTTCTGTAGTCGTTATAATTATTCTGATAGTAATTGCTTGGATAATAATCCTGAGGATAATTGTAGTAATAATCATCCGGGAAATAATTCTGGTCATCCTGTTCGCTGTAATAGCCTCCGTCATTCTGGTAATAGCCATCATCGTCCCATCCGTTATTTGGATACTGCTGAGCAAACGATAAAGTCGTAACACTCAAAGCAAAGCCGATTAATATTTTTTTCATTTTAAAGTCGTTAATTGGTTAGTATGTAGTAGAGTATCTCTATCTGTCTTTTGGATATAAATAAAAAAAAGAAGTTAAATCTTTCGATAAAACTTCTTTTAATTTCGTTACTAACGTATTGATAATCAAATGTTAAATTTATGCTCTTCCGCTGTCTTTTATCCAGTTGGCAATTTTTTCGTTAAAAGCAGTTTTTTGCTTTAAATCTTCAAGATTCAAATGCATTCTGTACCGCCAGTAATGCGGGAAAACAGCAGGATTGTTGATTCTTTCCTGGTCTGTTTTAGGATTTTTTAACTCCTTATCAGTGGCCAGAAATTCCTGAATCGGGAAAACGGCCAACATCGAGTGATTATAAAGATGCTGCTTCATAATAATTTCTGCAAGATGTTCATTAAGCTCTTCAGGTGCTTTTCCGGGTTGATTTAACTGTTGGTTGAAGTATTTCTGAGTTAAATCCGGATCTTCTTTCCACCATTGTCTTAATGTAGAACTATCATGTGAAGAAGCGGTGACCACATTCAGATATCCTGCATCTTTCGGATTATAAAACGGAATATTGTCCGAAGGCATTCTCTGAACTTTTAGGGCAACAATAGCCAGTTCATCCATCACCACGGGTACACAATCTGGTACAAGACCCAGATCTTCTCCACAAATTAACATTTTTGTGGCATTCAGGATCATGGGAAGTTTCTCCATTGCCTGTTCATACCAAAGATGATCCTGTCTTTTGAAGAAATAATCGACATAAAGATCATAAATCGATTTTTTCTCCCAGTCCGAAAGGTACTGATAAGAGTCTGTATGATAAACATTGAATCTCGGATGATATACAATTTGTCCGTTTCTTTCTTCAATTAAAAATAAAACATTGGCACAAAGCGAAATCAACTGATCCTCAAGGGTTCCTCCGGGATTTTTTTTGAAGAAATCGGACAATTTTCGCTGGGTATTAAATTCTTCTTTTAAAGAATAGGTTCCGTCCTGATTGTTATGAATGAAGTCAAGTGCTTTTTCTCTATTATCACCGAAATATTTTATAAGGAGATCATCATTGATGAACGGTTGACAGTATCGGTCAAAATTAAAAGGAATATGTCTTGCGTTGAATTCTTCCAGCGTAATCGGAATGGCAGGATAAAAATACCCTAAAATACCCTGAGTCGCAGAAATAGGCATTCTCCAGATTCTGAAAAACCCTAAAATATGATCAATTCTCATGGCATCAAAATACTGTTCCAATGCTTTGAATCTGTTTTTCCACCATTTATAATCGTCAGCCTTCATAGCTTCCCAGTTATAGGTCGGAAATTCCCAGTTTTGACCCAATTCTGTAAACTGATCGGGTGGTGCTCCGGCCTGAAAATCCATTCCGAATAATTCAGGTTCTGTCCAGGCTTCCACAGAATATCTGTAAATTCCTATGGGTAAATCTCCTTTTACAGAAATACCGAGACTGTGGGTATAATCAATGGCGTCTTTCAGCTGTTTGTGAAGCTGGTACTGTACCCAGGCATGCAGCATAGAAGCGTCGTAATCTTTACTTTTAAGCGTAAAAAACGGAGCAATTTTGCCGGCGATATATTTTTTGTGCGTTTTCCACTCGTTGAAATTCGGAGTTTTATACTTATCTCTCAAAACACAAAATGCAGAATACGGAATCAGCCATGTTTCATTGTCTTTAATGAATTTTTTGAAGCTTCTGTCTTTATAAATTTTATCTTTATCTTCACTGAAAATCGCTTTTATATATTTCCATTTTCCGGAAATCATTTTTTCGTAATCGATGAGTTCTAATGAATTTAATTCAGCTTTTTCAGCTTTAAATTTTTCAACTAAATCTTTAGGTAATTTAAAGTCAAGATTTTCAATAGAAAGATATTGAGGGTGCAAAGCGTATACTGAAACCGCAGCATAAGGATAAGAATCTGTCCATGTATAATTGGCTGTAGTGTCATTAATGGGTAGCATCTGGATAATCCCAAGATGGGTTTCTTTATTCCAGTCTGCCAGTTTTTTCATATCAGAAAATTCTCCGACACCAAAACCATCTTCTGTTCTCAAAGAGAAAATAGGAACGGCAACTCCGGCATCGTGATACATCTGATCGAGTTTAAACCTGAAATAATGATTCGAAACGATCTGTAAAACGTCTTTGGACTGGTTCGGAACCGTGAATCTGTTTTCACCGGTTTCCACATCAATCACTTTTCCGGTATTGGTATCGTAAAGGCAATATTTAAACTGAATATATTCATTTTCGGGAATCTCAAGAGAGGTTTCCCAAATTCCGAAATCGGTCTGCGACAAATGGATGGCTTTTTCATAATCCCAATGCCCTAATGATGCTGTGCTTCCCAGTAAAACGATCTTCCATTCGGGACGGTAAAGGGGCGCTTCAATTCTGAACACATGCGTATGCTTTTTCAGCACTGAAATTTTCTGCGGCGAAAAATGATTCAGCTTATTGTAAAGAATTTTATTATTTAAATAGTTTTCAGGAAAATTTTTACTGTTCCATTCATCAAAAATAATAAATTCCTTATAATTATGAGGAAACTGAAGCTGGTGAGAAACAAATTCTTCTCTCAGAACATTTCCGCTTTCATTTACAAGCTGGTAACGGTAAGAAATAGACTTTGAAAAGAAATCGATTTCAGATTTCCATAATCCATTTTCAGCATAAAACATAGTATGAGTCTTGGATACAGCGTTTTCTTCGTTAACGATCAACTGCAACCTTTCTCCAACTTTTGTGCTGTAACCTACATTAAAGTATAGCTTCATTTATATTTTTTTTATAAAAGTACATTTTAATCCTGAAAAATAAAACTTATTGAATATCAAATATTCATTAAAAAAAACCTTCTCAAATAATTCGAAAAGGTTATTATATTAATTAGTTAAACGATTATTCCGTTACCAGAATTTTCTTGTTCAACAATACTTTTCCAGATTCATCCGTAATGTTTACCAGGTAGGCTCCCGTTACCAGGTTTTTAAGATAAACCTGCTGATGTAAAAAACCGTCTTTCACCGATAAATTTTGTCTCATGCTATTTTTACCGGATAAATCGAAAATAGTCATTTTAATATTTCCTTTTACAGATTGATCATTAAGATGGATGTTGATTATTTTCTCATCTACCCTCGTCGGATAAATGTCAAGATTGGCCGAAGCAATATTTGATATCGCTTTGTCATTCGCGAAATATTTACTTGCCAAATCGTAAATGTGCAGATTCTGTTCGCCAGCCATTTGTTTTGCCTGTAATGTATTCAGATCTACTTCATATAATGGAGCACCTTTGGCACTGGCGATCACCACCTTTCCTTTTGCATTAACCGCAGAACCGTTCACTGAATAATTTTCCGGAATTCCTGAAATTTTCCCTATAAATTTCGCTCTTAATTCTTTGGTTGAAACCTTAAAAATATTACCCGAAGTCGCAAAAACATAGAAATTATTTTCTGCATCGGTAATCATATCACCTCCAAAACCGGATTCCATCGTTGTAAAAGAATTCTTTCCGTTGGAAGGATCATCTTTTATGATTCCAAGGTCAGTAACAGCATATTGACTTCCTTTTCTGCTGATCTGTAAAAACTGTGTTCCGGCATTGTTAATGGCATAAATATTTCCGTCAGCCCCCGCTGACATTCTCGTTATATGAGAATTAACATCACATGAAGTGACTCTCGCTACATTGTTTTCAACAAGTGTTATTTCCTTAGTGGTGGCATTGAGAACGTAGATATTTGATGAAAACATCGGCATATACACCAGATTGTTGTTGAAAGAGTCGTAAGCAAGCGTCGCCATTGTCGTTGCCTGAGCGTTATGGTAAGTTTTTTTATCTTCCGTTACCAGACCTCTGTTTGTTTGAGAAAATATTTTTGCAGAAGAATCGGCAGTAAAAATTTTCTCTACGGAAGTCCCGTTTTGTCCATCGATTGCACGAAAATCATTGAACGTGATACCAGGCGTATCTTTTCCGACCAATGCGAAAAAATCCTGCTGTGCATGTATGTTTGTGGCAAGAAAAAGCAAACATAAAGGGAATAAATGTTTTTTCATAGTATAAATTTTGTTTTAATCATTTTATTATGACTAAGTTACATAATTTTCGGATTGGATTATCATTTTTTTTAGAGTCCTTTACAAAAGTTGGAGAGTATTTCAAGGATTTAGAGTCTGTTTAAAATTATAATTAAAAAATGTTTTGGCTTAGAGCCTATCAAATTGTAAAAATTCAATGTTTTTTTAACGCAAAGATTTTATTTTCTCCTTATTTTTAGAAGGAAAAGGCAAATGAATTGCTTCGCGAAGCTTGAAAATAAGCTTTATCAAATCAATTGGTCGATTCTACTTTGCTCACTCGAATATTTTTACATTTAAAGTAAAACTTTGCGTTAAAATGATACATTAAAATTTAAAGGCTCTTAAAACGTTTTATCTCCCAAACCGCACAGATTTTAACATGTGAGGAAGCTTTTATAGCCTGAGATAAAGCTTTAAAACAGAGCTCATCATTTGATGTATGAAACATAAGACATAAAAAAACTCTCACAGATCTTGTGGATTTGGCAGATGATTATATTTAAAAACCTGCTTAATCTGTAAAATCTGTGAGAGATATATTTAAAAGCGATAAAACTTTATTCTAATTCAAAACATAAGAAGTTCCGTCTCTTCCGTCTTTCAGCTCAATACCTTCTGCAAGGAGCTTATCACGGATTTGGTCTGACAATTCAAAATTTCTTGATTTTCTTGCCTGATTTCTTAGTTCAATCAAAACTTTCAGGGTCTGATCCAGTTTTTCGTTGTTGTTTTCTTCAACACCCTGAAGTCCCAAAACATCAAAAACAAGTGCATTTAATGTAGATTTTAATTCCTCTAAATCTTTCGTTGAAATCGTTTCTTTAGCATCATTTAAAGCAAAAATATATTTTACGGCTTCAAATAAATGAGCAATCAGTATGGGCGAGTTAAAATCATCTGTAAGTGCTTCATACGCTTTGGTTTTCCACTCTTCAAAGCTGAAAACAGATTGTTTTTCATCATCCGGAACGATATTGTTTAACGTTTTAATGGCTTCCATCAATCTGATAAACCCTTTTTCGCTGGCCAGCATGGCATCATTGGAAATATCCAAAACACTTCGGTAATGAGCCTGCAGAAAGCAAAAACGAACAATCGACGGATGGAAAGGCTTTTCGAAGAAATCATTTTCACCGGTCATCAGCTGCATCGGTAAAATATAGTTTCCTGTAGATTTACTCATACGCTGAGAATTCATGGTTAACATATTGGCATGCATCCAGTAATTTACAGGCGAAGCATCATTGCAGGCTTTTCCCTGTGCAATTTCACATTCGTGATGCGGGAATTTCAAATCCATTCCACCCCCGTGAATATCAAATGTTTCACCCAGATATTTCGTGCTCATGGCAGTACATTCCAGATGCCATCCCGGAAAACCTTCACCCCAAGGCGAATTCCATCTCATAATATGCGCCGGAGATGCCTTTTTCCATAACGCAAAATCCTGTGGATTTTTTTTCTCACCCTGTCCGTCCAGATCACGGGTATTGGCAAAGAGTTCTTCTATATTTCTTTTGGACAGTTCGCCATAATTCAGGCCTCTTCTGTTGTATTCCAAGACATCGAAATATACAGAACCATTGCTTTCGTAAGCAAATCCTTTTTCGATTAATTTTTCAGTAAGTTCAATCTGTTCCACAATATGCCCGGTGGCAGTAGGTTCGATATTTGGAGGTAATAGATTGAATAAATCCAGAACTTTATGGAAATCCACCGTGTATTTTTGTACGATTTCCATTGGCTCCAGTTTTTCAAGACGCGTCTGTTTTACAAATCGGTCGTTATTCACATCTCCGTCGTCGGTAAGGTGTCCTGCATCGGTGATATTTCTTACATATCTTACTTTATAGCCCAAATGGGTTAAGCTTCTGTAAATAAAGTCGAAAGAAAGAAAAGTTCTCACATTTCCCAAATGTACATTGCTGTAAACGGTCGGGCCACAAACATACATTCCTATATTTCCTTCTAAAATAGGCTTAAATATTTCTTTTTCTCCCGCAAGCGAGTTGTATATTTTTAATTGCATTGATTTTAAATTAAAAGATTTAATGATTTATAAATTTAGTTTTAAAGTTTAAGAGGTGTAAAAGACCGAAATCTCTTAACAACAGCATTTACAGCAACAACAAATAATGGTGGCTACAAAAATCTTATCTGAAACTTTTTTAAATTTTATCATTATTTTAAATATTAATAATCCAATTTCGCATGGCTTCCCACATAATGCAGGAATTCCTGTCTTGTGATAGGGTTGGTTCGGAAAATACCGCTTAATTCTGCAGTAATCGTAGAACTTGCTGTATCTTTTATTCCTCTGCAATTTACGCAGAGATGTTTTGCATCGATAATGCAGGCTACATTTTGCGTTCCTAAAGCATCTTTCAGAGCATCCACGATCTGCATGGTTAATCTTTCCTGAACCTGAGGCCTCTTCGCATAATAATCAACAATCCTGTTGATTTTTGAAAGACCAATCACTTCACCGTTTGAAATATAAGCCACATGGGCTCTTCCGATAATCGGTAAAAAATGATGTTCGCAGAACGAATATACAGTAATATCTTTTTCCACCAGCATCTGGCGGTATTTATATTTATTCGAAAAGGTAGAAATTCCCGGTTTGTTTTCCGGAAGAAGTCCTCCGAAAATCTCGTTAACGTACATTTTAGCCACCCGGTTAGGAGAATCTTTCAGCGAGTCATCCGTCATATCAAGTCCTAAAGTTTCCATAATCTCAGCAAAAAGACCGGCAATTTTTTCAACTTTTTCCTGTGGCGATTTATCAAAAGCATCTTCCCTTATAGGCGTATGTTCTTTTCCTGTGAAAATATCATCGTCGTTATCAGTAAAATCAACCATTTTTATTTAATTTGCACAAAAATACGGATAAAATCTGTTCGTCATATTTAATTTGGTTGAAAAACATTACCTTTCAATCTTCACTCTCATTTTACGTCATGATTATTGTTGAAGAAGTACTGAACGAAACCCAAAAAAAAGAATTTTTAGAATTTCCGGTCACCCTTTACCAACGGGATAAAAACTATATCAGACCCTTGGACAAAGATCTTGAAGAAGTCTTTGATCCACAGAAGAACCGGTTTTTCAGAAATGGAGAATGCGTAAGGTTTCTCTTTAAAAACAAGGAAAATAAATTAGTAGGAAAAGTGGCCGTTTTTGTTAATGAAACGTATCAACAAAATCAGCCCACCGGAGGAATTGGTTTTTTTGACTGTATTAATGATCAGCCCACCGCCGATTTTATTTTTGATTATTGTAAAAACTGGCTTCAGCAAAGAGGCATGGAAGCAATGGACGGACCGGTGAATTTCGGAGAACGCGATAAATTCTGGGGACTTTTAATCGATGGTTTTATAGAGCCTTTATATGGGATGAATTATAATTTCCCGTATTACAAAGAACTTTTTGAGAATTATGGTTTTAAAATTTATTTTGAACAGCTCTGTTTTTCGAGATCTATTTTTGCAGATGTTTCAAGGGTTTTTACCGTAATGCACGCGAAGCACAAACGAAATCCAGAAATTTCTGCGGTCCCGATGACCAAAGATAAGCTGGAGAAGTTTGCAAAAGATTTTACAGAAGTCTATAACCGGGCATGGGCATCGCATGGTGAAGGTAAACAGATGGAGGAAGCAAAAACGCTGAAAATGTTCAGGAAAATGAAACCTATTATCAACGAACATATTTCGTGGTTTGTATATGAAAATGAAAAACCGATTGCCATGTGGATGAATATTCCGGATACCAACCAGTGGTTTAAATATTTAAACGGAAAATTCGGGATTTGGGAAAAGCTGAAATTTCTCTGGGTTAAAAAATTTAAGAAAAATGAAAAAATGATTGGGCTGGTTTTTGGTGTAGTTCCTGAGTGGCAGAGAAAAGGGATCGATGGTTTTATGATATGGGAAGGAACCCAGCATTTAAGAAAACATACCGATTTTAAAGAAACGGAACTACAATGGATTGGTGATTTTAACCCCAAAATGATTAAAATTGCCGAAAATCTGGATACTACCGTAACCCGAAAACTGGCCACTTACCGATATTTATTCGATAGAAATAAAAAATTTGAAAAGCACCCGGAATTATAACTAACCTGAGTTCGGGATAAGCATATAGCTGGAAGATTGAGGATGGAAGCTTTTTATTTTGTTATTATAACAAAATAAAAAAAGTAAGGATTTTGATTTTATCACTTTACATCCCTTCATCATTTATTACATTGGCAAGTCTGTTATCCCAAATTCAGATGATAAGTAAAGCCTGTTTAAATTTTTAAACAGGCTTTTAAATTTCATTTTTATCTCTGATTTTTAATAACTCAAGAGAAATTAAATGTAGTTCGATTAAACTGAAGCAGATATTTGCTCTATTATTTATTTTTTAGTTAAAATAATTTTTTCACCTTTCGGTTTAAAGCCTTCTTCACTTTCAATCATTTTTTGCAATACAAGGGTTTTTCCAGAAATTTTGAACTGATAAAGGTCTTTCTGATTTTTATTTTCAAGCATAATTCCATCAAAATTCAGAGCTTCGTCTGTAAAATCATAGATTATTTCATATTGAGTATATCCTCTGAAATTTACATCGCCATTATTATTGAAGGTTATTGTATTTGAAGTATCTTTTTCAGAATAATTTCCATCGAAAAGAATCCTTCTCAATTCGTTTTGGATGTCTGCTTCAAAGCGGGTATACCGATCAGACTTATCTTTATACTTGATTTCGAGATCCGAACCACTTCGCTGCAATCCGACAAAATTTTTGAACGTCGGATCGTCACTTTTACCATTGATGACAAATTCTTTTTGAGCATCATCAAATTTAATATTTACATCATATCCTCCTTCATGAGCGGTAAAACCATGCATTATAGCATCAGACGTTAACAGCTCTTCCTTATTCAGAAAGATGAATAACGGAACGGCTGCTTTTCTGAAAGGATAAATAGATTTCGTTTTTTTGATATTTTCAATATAAGGCAGAGAAATCCAGTTTCCACACAATTGTCCGGCAGCTGATGCAAGAGCTGTTTCCGAGCTGGTCGTGTTTTCTTTTGAAGGATTAAAAGAATCTTTTTTCTGTTGATTACATGCTGCAAGAACTGCTAATAGCATGATAAGGGTTAATTTTTTCATTCATTTGTATTTCAGAAAGATATGTAAGCAAAAAAAATGCCAATTTAGGATTCAGATTAAAAAAGAATCAGGAAATAAGCTCCGGCAAAACCAAAGACAAAGTAACAATAAAGTAATTGTTTCTACAGCTTTATAAACGGGCTTTAAAGATAGATCAACTGGGTTTTTAAAACTTTTCGGCCTAAACTTTCGAGGATTTTTTTGTAATTTTCAATTTGCTGTTCATTTTTATTTGTTTCCTCTCCGGTTTTAAAATCTACGATAATATAGCCTTCATCACTTTTTAAAATCCGGTCCGGACGATATATTCTGCTTTCTCCCTTGGTGGAGATCATAATATCTTTTTCGTTGAGGACCTTCCATTTTTCATCAAAAAATTCTGAATAGGTGGTGACGATATGTTCTAAAGTATCCTGAATATCATTCTGTTCTTCCATGGTGATCTGCCCCTCCAGGACATAGCTTTCCAATACTTTTCTGATGTCTTTTGCGGTATTGATTTTAGACAGCAGCTCGTGTACAAAAAGCCCGATTCTTACTTTCTCATTTCGAACCTGATAATTTTTCGAAGGTGTGGCTATTTTTATCGAAGCACTGTTTTTATGGCTGTTTTTCAGATGGTGGATGTCTCTGGTTTCAAAATGGGATGTTTTATCTTTCGTGTGTTTTTTAAGCATTTCGGAATCCACTTCATACAAATCAAATTCATCGAGGCTTTCGTGATTTTTTGTCTGAAGAAATTCCAGCAGTTCCAGATTATTTGATGTTTTATTGGCTTTTTGAATATAAAAAAACAGCTGCTCCACAGGTCGGGTAGTGGCCACGTACTGCAGGCAGAGCCTATCGATAAAATTTTTATAAGAATTCTGCTTATTAAATTTTTCAATTTCCGGATCGTATACCTCAAGATTTTTGCTAAACTGATGGATATTGACCGATTTTAACGGGGCATCGCTGCTGGTCTCAAACCAATTGGTAAATTCGGCATCCCGGTTTTTATTGATCATCGGAATAAAAACGATAGGAAATTCAAGACCTTTCGCTTTATGAATCGTCATGATCTGTATCGCGTCAATATTTTCAGAGGCCTGAATGGTGTATTTTGAGGCTTCTTCATCCCAGTATTTCAAAAATTCTTTGGTACTTGCTCCGGCATTCTGAGTAAAATTGAAAAGCATTTCCAAAAAGTTCAGGAGGAAATCGGTCTCTTTATGCTCAACAGAAAATTCATTAATATAATATTCTACGGAATTATAAAGATTAAACCTCGGAAAATTTTCCTGCTTCAACTGCAAGGCATATTTCTGCTCAATAAATTGTAAAACTGCTTCATGACTTTCTATTTCGAGAATTACTTTCATTTCTAACGTAAAATCTGTCATCTGAATTCTTCCCAGAATATTCAGATAATACATCATCATAATTAAAGTGGGTTTATTCTTCGGGTTCACTTCCCATCGCAAAAATTCAATAACAGCCTTGAGCGTATTGGATAGTTCCAACGTAAGACCTTTATCCGAAATAGTTTTAATATTGGTTTCTTCCCCGCGGTAATTAACCTTTAGGTTTCCTAATTTCTGCGAATAACTGAAAATATCGAAATTTCCACGGCAAAGGATGGTAATGTCGGAAAATTTAAAACCGTTATTCAAACTTTCCTGAATGTCTTTCCGCATTTTTTCGGCGGTATCATTGTAAAAATCATCATTGGTTAAATTTTCAATAAGATTTACTTTTACACGGCCTTCAATTCGTGATTTAGGATTCTGTTCGGCATCTTCACCAAAAATGTTTTGATGTTCTTCTTCTAAATTTGCCGAATGATAACGATACAAGTCATTATTAAACTGTACAATATTTCTGGCACTTCGCCAGTTGTCTTTCAAAACCAAAAGATCTGCCTGTTTTGGAGAAAATTCTTTTTTATTGATGATATCCAGCATCAGCTTACTTTCACCGCCCCGAAAACGGTAAATACTCTGCTTGGGATCGCCCACCAGCGTAAAAGATGTATTTTCTGAAGAAACGGAATGATCCCGTAACGGAACAAAGTTCTGCCACTGCAGCTCGGAGGTATCCTGAAATTCATCAAAAAAGTAATGCTGAAATTGAGCACCTACTTTCTCGTAAATAAAGGCAGAAGGCTCATTGCGAAGATTTTCGTTAATTAAAATATTAAACTTGGAAAGCAGAACCAGATCATTTTCTTCCTCAATTTTCTTTAATTCGTCCTGAATATCTTTATTGACCTTCAAAGGTAGAAGAGCCCCCAGAATTTTTTCCTGTTTTTGAGTTTCAATATATAAAAATATCAGCTGCATACGGTTTTCCAGCAGTTCATCAAGAATTTCAAAGACTTCAGATTCTTTATGTTTGGATTTGGCCGAAGTCCCCTTCCGGTAATTATTAAGGACAGATTCTTCTGCCGTCGTAGGAAAAGGAAAACCTGTTCTTTTTTGCTGATAAAAGTCTAAAACTTTAGTGAAAAATCCACCAATTCCATTTTTGCCCTGCGCAAAATCTTCAATTTCGATGTTTCTTGATTTAAACAGCGCGATAGATTGTGTCGCCAGTTCTGAAGATTGCTTTTTATTGGAAACAATTTCTTTTCTGAGCAGATTTTTTATGTTTTCGTAATTGGAATTGTCAAAATCTTTATTGTTTTTAAGATGCTCGTAATGAATATCTTTCACGAATTCTTTTGCCGAATCGTAAAGGTTTTTATTTAAATTAACCCTTTCGTTGTTTTCAAGACTGTAATCCACATAATCCATGAAAGAATTGGAAATGGATTCGTTTTCGCCAATCTGATCAAGCATTTTATCTACCGCTTCTATTAAAAAAGGTTCTGCTTCGATTTCAAGATTGAAATTTTTCGCCAATCCCAATTCATACGAAAAACTCCTTACCAAACGGGCGTTAAAGCGGTCGATGGTTCCGATATTCAAGGTAGAATAATTATGAAGAATATAATCCAGCATTTTTTTGGAACGGTGATGAAGTTCATCCAGCGTAATTTTTAATCCTTCTTTCTCAAATGCACTCTGAATATTTTTAAGATCTCCGTTTTCGGCGAAATCCGCTGCCGAAAAATTTCCCAGCCACGATAAAATTCTTTCCTTCATTTCGTTAGCTGCCTTGTTGGTAAAGGTAAGCGCCAGAATATTTCTGATGGAATGTTGCTGATTGGGATATCGAAGACAGATCATCAAAAGCCTCTGTACAAGAGCATAGGTTTTCCCGGAGCCCGCAGAAGCATTGATAACGGTATAGGAATTTTGCATTTTCTGATAGATTGAAGGTGCAAGTTAGCTAAAATTTGACTTAAAATTTAACAATTTAAAGCCGGGATTTAACAGTTGGAACCTCCGAATTCTAAAAGAATTCCCAAAACGCGTTAACTGTGGTTAAACTTACGGTTGCCTTGTAAAATTACTTTAGTTTTGCGTAATAAAAACTATTCGTGAAAATTAAATTACTTTTCCTGCTATTTAACTTATTATTCATTAATATTTCGGCTCAGGATTATATTTTTGGTAAAATAACAACGGAGGAAAATATCGAGCTGCCGGAAGTCGCGGTTATTAATATCCGTACCGATGAGCGGGTAATAACCAATAAAGACGGGCATTTCATGATCCTCGCTAAAATGGGCGATGAGCTTCGTTTCGTAAAAACAGGCTATGAGCGTTTCCAGAAAAAAATAAGTCCCGAAAATATTTCCTCTCCTTTGAATATCGTCCTCATCAGATCTTTGGCCACCATTGAGGAAGTAGAAATAAAAAAGGGACTTACCGGAGATCTTAAAATAGACTCCAAAACCTACAGTGCGCCTAAGAAAGTTCAGCAACTGCGAAATGAGATCGATCGGTATATAGTTCAGAAATCAGATCCCAGAGTTCTTGCGGCAAAAGCCGGAGAATTTGTTCAGCCAAAAGGTCAGGGGTTCTCTATCGGAGGTTCCAAAAACAAATGGGATGATATCGATTTTGCCAATTATCTGATGCAAAGCTTAGGGGAACAGTATTTTACCGATTTACAGCTTGAAAAAGCAGAAATTCAGTATTTTATACGATATGCTTTGGTAGGTTTTGAAAGAAAAAAAATCTTAAAATATGGTTTTTGCAGTGATCAGGATCTGATGAGGTTTCAGAGAGCTGTTCTTTCGAGGATTGCCTCTTACAGGGCGCCAAAAACGCAAAAATAGACTTATATTTGATCTATATTTTAAGAACTGATGAAATTAAAATTTTTCACATTTATTTTTCTCTCCATTTTTACCCAACTATTTTCCCAGCAGAAAATTACAGGAAAGATTATTGATGAAAACGGAACAGGCTTAAGTAATGTTTTAATTAAAAATATAAAAACAAACCAGAGTTCCTATTCTGATAATTTTGGGAACTTTATTATTGATGCAACAGAAAATGATGAAATAAGGTTTGTAAAAGATTCTTATTACCGTACCGACAGGAAGATTACCAAAGAGGCTGTTTCTGATGTCATGAATGTGATGCTTCTTCGAGCCGAAACCCTAATTCCGGAAGTTACCATTGTCTATAAACCTACCGGAAACCTGGAGCGGGACAGCAAACATTATGGAGATTCCAGGAAGTTGGCTCTTGTAAAATCCGGACTGAAGGATTATATGAAAAGCCCGCTGAATAACCCATTGCCAACAAATGAGATTTCTAAAACATTTAAAGGCCACGATTTCAGTGCCGGACAGGTTGATCTTTTTGGCGTTTTCAAAGTAGCAAAAGGTCTGGTGAAAAAAGCAACTGAGCCTAAAATTACAAAACCTACTTTTAATGAAAATCAGCATTTTATGAATGAAGTAAAATCAAAACTTAACTTAGATTTTCTTACCAAATATGGAATGACGGAGGAGCAAATCGATCATTTTCTTATTTATGCCAACGATACCCGACAATTGGCGACGAAATACAGAAAAACTTTTGATGTCGTAGAAATAAAATCTGAACTGAAAACAGCTTTTGTCTTGTATAGTAAAACCCATAAAATTGGCCAATAATTGAGTTTCAGTATTCCATATCGCCCATTTTTTTGGAAAAACCTGTTTTTTCTTATCCTTTTTTTTATCACGAATTCTGTTTTCTCTCAAGAAACGGTGTCGGGAAAAATCAAAGATGATAATAATATCAACCTTGGAGGGGTTACCGTTATCAACATCACTTCTGATGTAAAATCACAGAGTAATTCGATGGGAGAGTTTTCGATTTCAGCTTCCGGAAATGATGAACTTAGGTTTGTGAAAGAAGGTTACGAAAGGGTTTCCGGAAAAGTGCTTTTAAATGGCAACAATCCTTTTTTGCTCGTTACTTTAATTAAAATTCCTGAAACAATAGAAGAAGTAAAAGTTTCCAAAAAGCCAACGGGAGATTTAGAAACAGATTCGCGGTTGGCAGCAAGAGAAAATAAAGGCGAAGCAGTACGCGATGCGGTAGGGCTTCCGCAGCCTGAAGGTAAAATGCGCGAGAAGCCGGCCGAAGTGAAACAGGTGTTGCTGCCCATGCTTTTGGGACAGTTAAACGTGCAGGGAGCCTATGATCTGATCAGCGGAAAAGCAAGAAGGCAAAAAAGACAGTATCGATATGATGATCTTCAGGAGCATATTAAATGGATTCGGGATCGTGTTGAAGATGATTATTTCGTGAAGGCAGGAATTCCTCAGGAAAAAATTTCTGAATTTATAGAGTTTTCATTCGGAGCAAAACCTTTTGTAAGAACCTATGTGAAGGCTAAAAACCTGTCTGGTGTTCTGTTGAAAACGGAAGAAGCGATTCCGTTGTATATTGAGCGATTACAAACCAGAAAACAATAATTTAATCATAAGAATCTGAATTAATGATTAAAAAAAATATACAAATGAAATTTTTTTTAATTTCAATAATCATCTTTTTCTACGGAAATTTATTTTCGCAGCAGATTATTTCCGGTAAAATTACCGATGAAAATAATTTTCTCCTTCCGAATGTTTTGGTGATAAATATTACTCAAAATAAACAAGTTCATAGTGATTCTTCAGGTAAATTTTCAATTGAAGGTTCAAAAGATGATCAGATAAGATTCATCAAAGAAAAATATGAAAGAGTAAATGTGAAAGTGGTCTTGGACGGTACCATTGATAATCAACATATTAAAATGACCAAGATTCCGGAAGAAATAGAAGAAGTGAAGATATTGCCACTTTCCGGAGATATCAGAAAAGATTCACGAAAACTCACAAAAGCTGATAAAGCAAAAGAAGTTCAGGATGCCGTTGGTCTTCCACAGCCTGTCGGAAAACTGAGACCTAAACCTGCTGAGGTAAAGCAAGTCGTTATCAGTGCTGTTTTGGGAACTTTAGATATTCAGGGAATTTATGATTTGATAAGCGGTGATGCGAGAAGAATTAAGCGGCAGTATAAATATGATGATTTGCAGGACGATATTTTGTGGATTAAAGATCGGGTAGACGATGAAGATTTTATCCGGGAGGGTATTCCTAAAGAAAGAATTTCCGAATTTATTGAGTTTTCATTTACAAATAATCCACAAGTCAGAAATTTTGTAAGACAGAGAAAGCTGGAAGGTGCTTTGATTCGTATGGAAGAATCGATCTCTGTTTTTGTTGAAAGAGTAAGAAATGATCAGCTTAAAAAGTAATGTTAGAGGGTATTTAAAATTATCATTAAAAAATGTTTTAGCTTATAACTTATTACATTCTAAAAATTCAATGGTTTTTTTTAACGAAACTACTGATTTTTAGAAGGCAAAAGGCCAATGAATTGCTTCGCGAAGCTTGAAAATGCGCTTTATCAAATCAATTGGATGATTCCTCTTTGCTCACTTGAATATTTTTGCATTTAAAATAAAACTTTGCGTTAAAATGGTACATTAAAAATTAAACAGACTCTTAATAAAATCTTAAAATTTGGAATAAGAATTGATGTAAGTTAAGTATTGAAAAAAGGGTTAACCATCAAATTCACAAATTTTTATGAACAAAAATATCATCGCCATTGCCATTGGAGCCTTAGGTTTTGTTATCGGCCTCGGACTTTTGGGAAGTGCCATTAAAAACAGGAATAAATCTGAAAATACGATTTCTGTGACAGGTTTGGGAACCAAACCATTTACTTCCGATCTCATTACCTGGTCGGGAAGTTTCTCTAAAAATAATTTTGATTTAAAGTCTGCCTACGACGAATTGGCTTCAGACCGAAAAACAATTAATGATTATCTGCTTTCAAAAGGCGTGAAACAAAGCGAAATTGTTTTTTCTTCGGTAGATATTCAGAAACAGTTCAGAAACAGTACGGATGGTAATGGAAATACTATTCAGAACGAATTTTCGGGCTATAATTTAACGCAGACGGTCTCTATTGAAAGTAAAGAGGTGTCGAAAATAGAGAATTTATCCAGAAATATCACCGAAATCATCAATCGCGGGATCGAATTTACTTCTTCTTCGCCGAGTTATTTTTACACTAAATTAGCAACGGTAAAACAGGAAATGATTGCTTCTGCCACAAAAGATGCGAAAGAACGTGCCGAAAAAATTGCGGAAAATTCAGGCAGCAGCTTGGGAAATCTGAAAAAGGCCACAATGGGCGTTATCCAGATCACCGCTCCAAATTCTAACGAAGATTATTCTTACGGCGGAACTTTTAATACCGCTTCAAAAGATAAGGAAGCAAGTATTACGATTAAGCTGGAATATGAAGTGAATTAACAGACAGACCAACCTTCAGGGTGTCAAAAACCTTGAAGGTTAGATTATTTTTAATGATAAACTACATCGTAGATCTCATCTTTAATTTTTTCTAAATTTTCAGGAGAATAATTCGCCAAAAGCCAAAGATTCAAAGGTTTTTTCCCTTCGCCATAACTTGGCTGAACATACATTTCATCAATCAGAGTAAATCCGTTTCTCTGATAAAAAGCATATCTTCTTTTAGCATCATCATCCAAATGTTCCGGTTCGATCTCCAGAATAATTCTTGGATAATTTTCAAATAAATATCCTGTAATATACGATCCCAATTTCTGGCTTCTGTACGGAGGGAAAACTTCAAAATGCTCTACAAAAGCATAATCCGTTAATTCCCAGATGATGAGGTAACCGATATTTTGAGCTTCGTGTAAAACAGAAATAATTTTCACTTTCGGATGAGAAAAAAGAGGTGATAATTTATCCCAGTCTCTTCTTTCATCTTGCGGAAAACTTGAACAATACGATTCAAAAATTTCCTGAACGCGGTAATCTTCCGGGGAAGTAATTTGTAGAAATTCCATTATTATAAATCAAAAACATTAGGGCGTCTTGTAATAAACATATCTTTAATCCATAAAGTAAATGCCAGACCGAGGTAGATTAAAAAGAAAAAACCGGCGGTCGCAAATGTGGAATAAATAAAAAATATTCTCAGTTTAGAAACCGGAATTCCCAGTTTGGCACCTGTTCTTGTAAGAACGCCAAACCATTCTCTTTCCATTTTGTGGCGAATATTATCGAACATTTCAGTTTTCTTTTAAAAGTTTAAATCCAATACTGCAATTTAAGCAATTTTTCTCTTGACAAGAATTTTTAAAGTGATAAATAAGACTCTGACTTTCCAATGCGGTTTTAAAGGTTATTCCTAATTTTTTCCAATCGTCAATTACTGCATTTTTCTCAGCGGAAAGGGCTTTATAAAAATTGAGAATTTCTTCTGCAGTTTCCTCGTTATGGTATCTGTGGTACGTATATTTTAAAGGTAAAACGGTATTTAAAATAAGTAATTCTATAAAATCCTGAGTCAGAAATTTGGGTTGATTTACGGATGAAATTTTCCCGAAATTAAAATGATCGTTCCAATATTCTGAAGCTTTTATCTCTTTAAAAATCTCTGATAACGCTTCCGTATTTTTTGTATGAATGATTTTTGAAAAAAGATTCTGATGCTCAAAATAAAGATGAGCCAGCTGAGACAAACGAATTGTCGGGAAATTCGGAGGCCGTAATCTCAAAAATTTGGGATAAATTTTCAAACTGGAAATATTGAATTTTACTTTTATAAAATCGAATTCGCGTTTCCAGATTTTCATCTGTTCATCCTTAGGATTTTCCAGCCAGCCCGAAATTCCGAAAAACAGAGCTTCCAGCTGGGTTTTATTTTGTTTTATTTTGAGGATGATATTAAAATCAATGCTTTCAGCGATTTGTTTAAAAATCAAAGCATTTACTTTTAATCCAAAAGAATAGGCGAGAGAATGAAAAAGAACCGCTTCAAAATTATTTTTATACTGTTGTAAGTTGTTTTCGAATTCAGACGATTTTTCTTCCAGCTTTTTTAAGACATTCTCTTCATGAAAATTGAGGGGAATTTTTTTAGGATTAAAGATATTTTCGCATGGAATAAAATGGTTTCCGCTGATCAGTTTTTCATATTTCCAAAAAACATTTTCATTGATATGATCTTTTAACTCCAGTGTTGGAATATTTTTATTGTTGAGTTCCTCAATCTCGCAGTCATTTTGAAAAACGACATGGAGAATAATATTCTGATAATGAGGATCAAGAGCGTGATTATGAAAAATCCAGTCGGAAGATTTTACATGAAGTTCAATATTTCCGGCAAAAATAATAGTGTTGATCTTAATTTTTGCAGATAAAAAATCCGGACCGGAATTGGTGTTCCATTTTCCGAAATCTAATATTTCAACGGCGTTTCCTTCAATATCCTTGAAGTCAAAATGTTTGAAAATCTTAAAGTTCCAAAGATATTGAAGTAATTTTTCCGTCATGAGCTGAACACAAATATAGCAGATTGCTATGCTTTGGTCAACTCTTTTTTAAAGTTTTCGATCGTCGTTCTATACATTTCTTCATAGATAGGAAGAATATTTTTCAAATCGAATTTTATCGCTTGTTCTTTCGCATTTTTCTTCATTTCGGTTAAAAGTTCCTCATTGCTTAATAATTTAATGCAATAATTACTCATCGCCTCTACGTTCCCGATTTCAGCTAAGAAGCCTGTTTCTCCCTGAATATTAACTTCCGGAATTCCCCCCGCATTGGAGCTGATGACCGGAGTATTTGCTGCCATCGCTTCCAAGGCTGCCAAACCGAAGCTTTCCTGCTCGGAAGGCAATAAAAATACGTCTGAAAGCTGAAGAATTCGATACAAATCATTCACTTTTCCGAGCAAACGGATTTTTGAAATCAATTCCGGATTTTGTTCCAGGAATTCATTGACTTTTTCCATGTCGGGACCTTCGCCAATGATAATTAATTTTGATTTTACCTTTTTTTCAACATTTTTGAAAATCTGCAGCACTTCATCCACTCTTTTTACCGGGCGCAAATTCGAAACGTGAATCAGAATTTTCTCGTCTGGATTGGCAAATTGCGTTCTCTGGCAGTCGTTAGGCTCATCAAATTCAGAATTATCAATAAAATTGGTAATCACCTGAATCTCTTTTTTGATTTTAAAGAACTGTAAAGTATCTCTTTTCAGACTTTCCGAAACCGACGTAATGGCGTCCGACTGATTGATTGAAAATTCTACCGCATGTTTATAACTTGGGTGCTGCCCAACCAGAGTGATATCCGTGCCATGAAGCGTGGTGACCAAAGGAATATCATTATTGTCTTCCTGAAGCATCTGCTTAGCTGTAAAAGCTGCGTAAGCATAAGGAATAGCATAATGAGCGTGAAGTAAATCTAATTTATAAAGATTAACAACACGATAGATCATCGAGCTTAGCGCAATATCATAAGGCTGATACTGGAAAAGCGGATAGGTCTGCACATTCACCCTGTGGAAGAAAATATTCGGATTGGTGATATCTAATCTCGCAGGAAGTGCATTGCTGATGAAATGAACTTCATAGCCTTTATTGGCCAGCGACATTCCCAGTTCTGTTGCCACGATTCCGCTTCCGCCGTATGTTGGATAGCAAAGTATGCCTATTTTCATTAGTTTACTGTTGTTTTGATGAAGTAAATAGCGTTTGGCGACTGGCTTCTGGCTATTTGCTTTAAAATATTAATTATATATTAGCATTTTTCCGGGTAGATAAATACCCGTACTTAACTCAATTTTATTTTGCGGTGGCAGGGTCTAAATCGATTCCTATTCCTGCTTTCAGTCGATCATTTACCAAAACAGGAAGTCTGCCCCAGATTTTTGTTTTTCCGTTCAATGCGTCGGCTGTTGCGTTCATTGAATCGTCGTTGTTTTCATACGCCACCAAAACGGTTGAAATTTTTGAAATATCAATATCCTTTAAAGCATACGCACTGCCGAAAACAGTTAGAATAATATTTTGCTTCTTGGTTAAATCGGCTAAAACTTTTTTTGAAGCATCAGATACTTTATAGGGTTTGTAAGCGGTAGAATTATCTTTGTGTAAACCAACAATCACGGTCGAATTTGCCGGAATGGTATTGATCTCACTTGCTTTTTTAATTATTATATCTGAACCCAACTTATTGGCAAATGTCTGATAAGGTGCTTCTTCCAAAGGAACATAATAGATTTGTTTTCTTTTTATTGGAAGCAGTTTTTTCTCGTCTTTTAATAAAGTCAAAGCATTGGAATATAAATTCTGAACCAACACTTGATGAGAATCATTATTTAAATCGGTATTAATATTTTCAGGATTTTTGGGTGTATATTGATTTAAGCCTAAAAAATATTTAGTTAAAAGGATTTTTTTTACACTTTCTTCAACTCTCGATTGCGAAATTTCTCCATTATCAATTGCTTTTTGGATTAATTTTTTACCGCTGGCGACCCCCTGAGAGAATAACATAATATCGTTTCCCGCTTTGAAAGCCATCGCATCGAGTTCTCCCGGATTGTATTTATTGGCCACAGCGCCCATATTTAAAGCATCGGTGATGATTAATCCTTTGTAACCCAGCTGATCTTTCAGTAGGCCGGTGATAATATTTTTAGAAACTGAAGCCGGAATTCCCTTTCCCGATTCTAAAGCCGGAACATATAAATGGGCCACCATTACCCCGCCGATTCCTTTATCCATCAAGGCTTTGAATGGTGCAATTTCTATATTGTTTAACCTTTCCAGATTATGCGAAACAACAGGCAGATCTAAATGAGAATCTGTATTCGTATCGCCATGCCCCGGGAAATGTTTGATAGCGGCTAAAATATTATTATTCTGAAGCCCATTGGAGTAGGATAAGGCAGAGCTGATAACATTGTTCACCTCCGAGCCGAAGCTTCGGTTTCCGATAATTGGGTTGTTGGGGTTGGTATTGACGTCAACAACTGGCGCAAAATCCCAATTGATGCCCATTCTGTGACAGTCTTCTGCAATTTTGGCAGCCATCTGTTCAATTAAATGTTTATCCTGAATAGCACCCAATGTCATTGCCCAAGGATATTTGTGAGCCGTTGCAATTCTCTGGAAAACGCCCCATTCGGCATCCATCCCGATCATTAACGGAATTTTCGATTTTTGCTGAAATTCGTTAACTAAATTGATCTCTCTTGCCGCATCATCCTGCATGAGAATTAAGCCTCCGATTTTATCGTTGATAACGATGTTTCTTACCGTATTGATCTCATTTTTACCTTTATTGGTATAAAGAGCAACAATGAAGAGCTGTCCCAGTTTTTCGTCCTGAGAAAGGTTTTTATAGGTTGTATCAACCCATTGCGTTGCCTTTTGCAGATCTTCCTGAGAAATGTTTTTAGGCTGATACTGACCTTTAATGCCTGAACCTGCCCATAGAAAAATGAATAGGGAAGTGTACACCAGTTTCTTCATAATTTTTCAATAAGAACAAAAATACAATTAAAATATTGATGAAAACCATGTTTTTGAATCTTTTGGTATATGATTTGAATACGGTTTATAAATAATAAATAAAACTTTTATAAAATGAAAAAATTCCTTCCATTTTTACTTTTAGCTTTTGTGAGTTTATTCATATTTAGCTGCGATAATGACGACAATGTTGTTGGGGACGGAGACACGTATTCTAAGGTAAGAGATGCTACCGGAGATTTTACAAATGGCAATGCTTATACACTTTCTATGGATATTGGTATTGGAAATAACGATGTAGTTTTAGTGTATAGAAGAGTAAATAATATGTGGCAGAGTATTCCTAAAACTTATTATTTAGATAATGTTGTAGCTCCTAATACAGGCAGAGAATTAGATTATAGTTTCGATTTTAATACGCAAGAGGTGAACATTAGAACATCAGCAAATTTTAATCAAGCTTCGATGTCATCTTCAGAAGCAAATCAATATTTGAATGGTCAAACTTTCAGAATTGTTTTGGTGCCGGCAAGTGCTGGAAAAAATGTAAATACTGTTGATACTACGGATTATAATGCGGTAATTAAATATTATGGTTTAGACGATTCAAAAGTATCAGAAATTAAAACGAAATAAATAAGTATATCTTTTCAGTTTTTTATAATTAAAAAACCCTTGAAAATTATTTTCAAGGGTTTTGTTTTATGATATATTGTCATCCAGTAAATGACCAAAATAATCTTTCTTTGTCTGTAAATATCCTTTGCTTATTTCATTGGGTGGAATTTGCAGTGGAACTCTGGAATTAAGGTGGATATTGCTTTCGGTTACATATTTTACCTTTTCGGGATTGTTGGTTAAAAGATTAATGTCTTTTACCTCCAGCAGGTTTAAAATTTCAATAGCCACTCCAAAGTTTCTGTCGTCTGCGGGAAGCCCAAGTTTTAAATTAGCTTCTACGGTGTCAAATCCTTTTTCCTGTAAAGAATAAGCCTTTAATTTATTGATGATCCCTATATTTCGTCCTTCCTGACGGAGATAGACAATCACTCCTCCATTTTCATGGATATATTTCATGGCAGCGTCCAGTTGCTGCCCACATTCACATTTTTTTGAATGGAAAACTTCTCCGGTAATACATTCTGAGTGGAAGCGTACGTTTACAGGTTTTGAAAAATCTGTATTTTCGGCGATAATCGCCATGTGAGGCATCCAGTCGTTTGAGTCTTCGGAAAAAGCAATCATTCGGAAAGTTCCATGTTCTGTAGGAACGTTAGCTTCCGCCTGAATTTTAATCATTAATTATCCCTGAATTAAGTTTTTAATTTCCCTTTAAAGAATCTTCGATAACGTTGATATTGGTCTTTAGTCTCACTAAATACCTGTTAAGAACATCATCGTCATCTTTATTAAGACGCTTTCTTATTTTTTGAATCTTTTTGTAAGACTTTTCGAAACTTTTTATTGCTCTGTTTTTTCCTGAAACACTTCCGGCATCGATTGCATAAAGATAATTCTGCAGGCTGTATTTCAAGCCTGTTACTTCTTCATTTACATCACCATTTTTAAATTTAGGAAAAGTAGAGATCAGATTGGAGATCTCAGAGGCATTTACATTTTCTTTAATATTGATTGTAATACTTTTCCTGCCGCTGTTGGAATCTCCTTTGGATTCGCTGTAGAAGCTGTTTGACAACGGAGAAAAATTAGGTTTTTCCGATGCGCAAGAATAACTCAGTATTAAAAATAATCCTAGAAAAAGTAGTCGTTTCATTTTTGCCCCTTTTGATAAAGGATTGGGTTAAGACTTTCATCGTTATACATTTTCATTTGTTTGTATACTTTCATCTTAACATCACCGTTCTCAATATCAGTAAGCAACTGATTAATAGAAGTTGACAGGTCTTCTTTTTGCATTAGAAGAACATCGAGCTTTGCCTGGCAATTGGCACGGTGTTCCTGCGAAGCAGATTCTCTGTTGGCTTCTAATGACATATGGTAAACCTTTAATGCAAGTATCGATAATCTGTCTACCGCCCAGGCAGGCGTTTCCGTATTGATCTTTGCAGCAGGTTTAGGCGTATTATTTTTATATTTTTCAAGAAACCAACTGTCGATAAACTCCACCAAATCAGTTCTTTTCTGATTGGAGGCATCTATCGTTCTCTTTAAGGCAAGAGCTTCTGTGGGATCTATGTTTTCGTCTCTAATAATATCTTCCAAATGCCATTGAACGGTATCAATCCAGTTCTTTGCATACAAAATCCGTTCCAAACTATCTTTTTCGAACGGGTTATTAATTAGAGTGTTAACGTCATCAGACACGTGATAATCTTCAATGCTTTGATTGAAGACTTTCCATGCGGTCTCAGTAAAATTCATCGGATAAAAAGAATTTTTTAGTTGCTAGTAGGGTTATTATTGTTCGTTGAAGAATTTTTATTCTCAGCGCCAGGTTTGTCTTCTTCCTTTACTGCATCTTTGAATTCTTTAATACCAGATCCTACTCCTCTCATTAATTCCGGAATTTTTTTACCTCCGAAAAGTAGTACAAGAAGTATCGCCACGATTAAGATATGTTGCCAAGATAAGGCAAGTATTGTTAATGTATTCATTGCTGATTTTTTTACAAAGTTAATCCTTTTTTTAATAAGAAACCCAACCTAATGGATCAACGGGTGTAGTTCCGTTCCATACCTGGAAATCAAGAGTATAGGAGCCGTCAAAATCCTGTCCTATAACCCCGACCGGAGTACCTGCTGATACCTGTTGGCCTTTAGAAACGCTTACACTTCCCAAGTTGGAATAGATGGTAAAATAATTACCATGTTTCAGCATAACCGTTTTAGTTCCGTCACTGTTGGCTAATACAGAAGATACCGTTCCCGGGAATACCGACTTTGCCCTTGTGCCCGATGGCACTGATATTTTTATACCGTTATTTTCTTCGTATATATTTTTAAATACCGGGTGTGGCTGTCTTCCGAAACGGTGGGTAATTTGCCCCACTTTATCTGCCGGATATCCCAATCTTCCCTTTGCATCTGCAAAGTTGCTTCCTGCTACTGTTGTCACTCCGTAGCTAGTCATTGCTTTTGTTTCAGCTACTTTTTTATCGTCTTCTTTCTTTTTCGCCAGTGCTGCCTCTGCTGCCCTTGCCGAGGCCAGTTTTTCTGAGGCTTCTTTAGCTCTTGCGTTCGCTTCATCAGAAGCTTTTTTGGCGGCTACTTTTCGGGCTTCGTCTCTGGCTGTGGCTTCAGATCTTCTTGCTTCTTCATTTCTTTTTCTTTCTTCTTCAGCTCTTTTGGCAGCCAGTTCAGTTGCTTTCCTGGCTTCCGCTTCTGCCAGTAGTCTTTCTTTTTCTAAAGCCTCTGCTTTAGCTTTTGCTTCCGCTTCAATTCGGGCTTTTTCTCTTTCCGCGGCTAACTTAGCCAGACGTATTTTTTCTGCCTCTGCCTTTTTTCTGGCTTCTTCTTCCGCTTTAGCAATTCTGATCTCTTCGGCAATGATGGATCTTATCTGTCCTTCCAAAGCCTTAGACTGAATTTGCTTTTGCTTTAACTCTCCGGATAGTTTGGTTTCATTTTTCTTAAATTCAACAACCAGCTGTTCTTTCTGGGCTCTTTCAACATTTATAGTCTTCAGGTCTTTCTGTTGGTTTACCAAAAGATTTTCTTTCTCCTTCATTGAGTTTTGTCTCTGAGAAATCGTTTTTTTGATCTGAGCTGCTGCATTTGAAATTTCTGCCGCTTTTTTATCCTGATAATCGGCATACTGTTTTAAATACTGAACTCTTCTGATGGCCTCGCCCATATTTTTGGCAGAAAGAATAAAGGTTACTTTATTCTGTACCCCTTTATTTTTGTATGCTTTAACCAAAACATCTGCATAATTCTTTCTCAGAACCGCTAATTCTTTGTTTTGTTTATTGATTTCTAATTGCTTCAGATAAATATCATCCTCAATAAATCTCTTCTCTTTTTGCGTATTACTGTAAACCTTCTCTCTCAGAACCAGTTTCTTATTTACATTATCAAGATAGGCTACCGAAAGTTTAGATTCGCTTCTTGTCTTCGCTAAATCTGTATTTATTTGTGCAATTTGTTTTTTAAGATCAGCATTTTGTTTCTGCAACTGCTCCTTTCTGCCACTTTGAGCATGGTTGAGTCCGAACAATAAAATACCTATTAAAAAGCTAAATTTTTTAATCATTTAATCTCAATTTTCTTGTAACTAGATGGTACAGAATAGGCTGTTTCCATCCTCGAAAAGTCAAATTTCGTATTTTCTAATAAGATTTGGCTCGATTTTGAACCTTTTATAATTATTTTAACATTTTTCGGAAGACGAATTTCGTTATACACTCCCCAGTTGCTATAAGAAATCTCAAGTTCATCTGAGGAAAGAACATCTTTCAGGTTCACATCAAGAAGGTCATAATTTTCGTCGTATTGCAAAGCAATTTTATATTCTCTCTTTTTTTCGTCGGACTCAATTTTTTGTGTTCCGTTGGAAACCATTTTGTAGCCCTGCGCATTTTTTGTTAAGGTAAATTTAGAATCGCTTATTTTTACGAAGGTTCTCCCAATCAGGATTTTCTCCAGAGATTTATAATCAAGAAAATTTACATTTAATAATTTATTCAGATAATCAAAATCAGAATCGATGTATGATTTACTTGTTCTGTCCAGTCCTTTTATTCCTTCGGGAGTAGCAATTCCTCGGGCAACATTAATAAATAGTGCCGTTAAATTCATCCATACTTTTTTATCATTTTCAATATAGATGGTCGCATCAAGTGTCGGAATAAAGCTTCCCGTTTCAACATTTACTTTACTGTTGATTTTTATCTGGTCGAATTTTGGCGGAATAAGAACATTCTGATAAAAAGCAATTTTATCTGTTACCGGTTCATTGGCATCTTTTGGATCGTTACTGTTGTTTACCGCAGTGCTGTCTGATAAGTTACTCTGGTTTTTTGTAGCCGCGTTTCTGGTTTTACACGAAGATAAAACGAGTAATAACACCACAAGGGATATCCAATTTTTCATGCGCTTTCTTTTCAATTGATTAAAATAAGGTGCAATATTAACGCCAAACCACACAAAAAGTTTTGTGTGGTTTGAATATACGATATTTAAGGTTTGGTTTAAATTAAAAATAATTAATTATTTAGATAAAAAATCCAAAACCGAATAGTCTCCTAAAGAAATTTCTCTTGCAACCCCGAAATATTGGGCAGAATTACCAATCATCGAGTTGGAAAGATTTCCATGATTGATTTTTGTGTTCTCCTGAATCAAAGAATTTTCAATATTCGAATTTACAACAACGGTATTATTTCCCAACGAAACACCGGGACCAACCTTTGAGTTAGAAATTTTCACGTTTTCACCGATAAAACAAGGCTGAATAATCAAAGAATTTTCAATCACGGCTGAAGCTGGAAATTGAGACATTTCTTCTTTTTCGTACGCTAAAATTTTACTGTTGGTTTCTACCGTAGCGTTCTTGTTTCCACAATCCATCCAGTCATTTACTTTTCCGAGCGTAAATTTGGCTCCTTTTGATCTCAGATTTTCTAAAGCTGTTGTTAATTGATATTCGCCACCGTTTTTAATATCATTATTCATGATATAATTAATCTCTTCCATTAGCTTTTCAGCGCTGTTGAAATAATAAATTCCGATAATAGCAAGATCTGAAACGTAAGTTGTTGGTTTTTCCACAAAATCTGTGATAAATCCGTAGTTGTCTAATTTTACAACTCCGAAAGCGGAAGGATCTTCGACACTTTTTACCCAGATAACGCCATCTGAATTTTTATCTAATACAAAATCTGCACGGAAAAGCGTATCTGCGAAAGCAATAACCACATCTCCGGTCATCGACTGTTCAGCACATTTAATCGCGTGAGCGGTTCCCAGTGGGTCGTTCTGGTAATAAATGCTTGCTTTTGCTCCTAATTTTTCAGCGATATGAATTAAAGATTTTTCAATCTCCGGACCAAAATCTCCGATGATAAAAGCAACTTCTTCAATTTCTTCTCCTGCAACTTTAGCAATATCTTCTACCAATCTCTGTACAATTGGTTTTCCGGCGATAGGAATAAGAGGTTTTGGAACCGTTAATGTATGTGGACGTAATCTGGAACCACGTCCAGCCATAGGAACGATAATTTTCATAAATTATATAAAAGAGTTTTTTGTTAGTTAGTTTTAATATTATGGTTAAAGATAATAATTAAAACAATGGTGTGGTATGATTTATATCTTTTTAAAGATTTGTTTATATTGAAATAGATTCTTAGCAGCAAATTAAAGACCAAAGTTTAATTTTTTCTTATTCTTGATAAAATCATGTCTTTTTCGGAATACAGAAGGATGCCTATAAATATTAAAAATAATAAATTACTTGTGAAAATATTATAATCTAAGTATTTGACAATGATAAAGCTAAAGACGCCAAGTAACAACAGGAAGAATGATATTTTCTTCATTCTGTAAGGTATTGGATAATATTTCTGCCCTAAAAAATAAGATACAACCATCATAATAAGATACGCTCCAAAAGTTGCCCATGCAGAGCCGATCATACTGTGATAATATTTTAGTGCCAGAAAATTGAAACCGATATTGATACCTGCCCCGATCCAAGAAATTATTGTTCCGACACTTGTTCTGTCAGTCACTTTATACCAGGTGGAAAAATTATAATAAATTCCGAAGCAAAGATTGGCAATCACAATGATGGGGATGATATCAATGGCGATCCAATACGATTTGTTGGGTATAAAGACGCCTTTTAGCCATGCGATATTCGCAATAATTCCTAAAGCAACGGCGCAGGCAAAAAATGCAAAATATTCCGCAACTTTTGCATAGGTACTTTTCGCGTCCCCTTTGTCCATTTGCTTAAAAAAGAAAGGTTCTATTCCCATTCTGTAAGCGGTAACAAATAATGTCATCAGCACAGCTAATTTATAGCAACCTCCATAAGCACCTGCTTCTTCGTCTGAAATGAGCCCTCTCTGAATAGATTTGTCGAAATTTTCATTAACCATAAAAGCAAAACCTGCCAACATTAACGGAAATGAATATGTAATCATTCTTTTGAATAAAGAGCTTACAAACTGAAATCTTACCTTCATTAAAACAGGAAGTAATAATAATAGTCCCAAAGCGCTCCCTGCTAAATTACTGATGAATGGGAAATCTACATTTTCATTCAGACCGATTTTTTGTGATATATTCTCAGGAATCCAGAAAAATAATGCAGCCGTAAATAGGGCTTGAAATACAGCCTGCACAACTCTTATAGCTGAATATTTTATAGGTTTATTGTGAAAACGCAACCAAGCAAACGGTATTACCAATAAATTATCAAAAAATGCAATGGAAGCAAACCATTTGATGTATTCAGGATTGTCATGATAACCAACATAGTCTGCAATTGGTTGATTGAATAGATAACATAATGCTAAAAAAAGAGTAGAGGTCGAAAACAGAAACCAAAATGAAGTATTGAATGTCTTCTTTTCATTACCTTCTTCTGCAGAAAATCGAAAATAAGCAGTTTCAAAACCAAAAGAGAGGATGATATTCACAAAAGAAATCCACGCATAAAGCTGTGTGAAGACAGCAAAACCTTCGTTGGGTATTTTGTAGATCAAAAGTGGATTAAGAATAAATAATATAATTCTAGGGGCTATCGCTCCGATACCGTAGATGATGGTCTGTCCTAATAATTTCTTATACAAAATGTGAAATTTTGATGCAAATGTAAATATTTAGAAATTGATTTTTATCAGGGATCATAAAATTCATTCATAAACCTTAATTTTGAAAAACTTTGTCAAAGTTTAGAACTTTGACAAAGTTGGCGGCGGGTAAGGTATATATTTGCGGTTATTTCAAAAAGTTCAATATTTAAAAAGTAAAAATGAAGACTTTAATCAAAAATGTAAAAATCGTTAACGAAGGAAAGATCGTTGAGGGTGATATTTTAATTGAAAATGATCTAATTTCCAAAATAGATTCTCAAATTTCTGAAGAAGCAGATCAGATTATTGAGGGTGAAGGAAAATATCTTTTACCGGGCGTAATTGATGATCAGGTTCATTTTCGTGATCCGGGATTGACTCATAAAGGAGATATTGAAACAGAATCAAGAGCTGCCATTGCCGGAGGAATCACAAGTTTTATCGATCAGCCGAACACCGTTCCGAATGCAGTTACTCAGGAATTATTGGCGGATAAATACGAATTGGGTTCTCAAAAAGCGTACGCCAACTACGGTTTTATGATGGGCGGAACCAATGACAATCTTGAAGAAGTTCTAAAGACAAATCCAAGAAACGTTCCCGGAATTAAGCTGTTTTTAGGTTCTTCCACAGGAAATATGCTGGTAGATAATCCTGAAACGCTGGAAAATATATTCAGCAATACCAAAATGCTGATTGCCGTTCATTGTGAAGATGAGGCAACGATTAAAGCCAATACTCAAAAATATGTTGATGAATACGGGGAAGATATTCCTGTGAAATTTCATCATTTGATCAGAAGTGAAGAAGCGTGTTATAAATCATCTTCAAAAGCAATCGAATTGGCCAAAAAAACGGGAGCCCGACTTCACGTTTTCCATTTATCAACAGCGAAGGAAACGGAGCTTTTCAGAAATGATATTCCATTAAAAGATAAAAAAATAACGGCGGAGGTTTGTGTTCACCACTTAACGTTCACCAATGAAGATTACGAAACAAAAGGCGGATTAATTAAATGGAATCCTGCGGTAAAAACTCAAAAAGATAAAGACGGACTTTGGGAAGCACTGTTGGACGACAGAATAGATGTTATTGCCACGGATCATGCGCCTCACACTTGGGAAGAAAAACAGAATACTTATCTAAAATGTCCTTCCGGAGCACCTTTAGTTCAACATTCTTTGGTTGTCATGCTGGAGAATTATAAAAACGGCAAAATTTCTCTGGAGAAAATCGTTGAAAAAATGGCTCATAATCCGGCAATCCTTTTCAGAGTGGAAAAAAGAGGTTTCGTGAGAGAAGGTTACAAAGCAGATTTAGTTTTGGTTGACCTAAATGAAAACTGGACGGTTGAAAAAGACAATATCCTTTACAAATGCGGTTGGAGCCCATTGGAAGGAATGAATTTCCATTCTAAAGTAACCCATACTTTTGTGAACGGAAATCTTGTTTATGACAACGGAAAAATTAATGAACAGAAATTCGGAGAGCGTTTGCTTTTTGAAGTTCAGGAATAATTGATTTCAAAATAAAGAGACAAATCAAAATATTGTTTCTGCTTAAGCTTATTTTAAACTAAAAATCCTTGTCAAGGTTCAAAACCTTGACAAGGATTAATTTCATAGGAGCGGACTTTAGTCCGCTTTCTTCATTTTAAGAGCAAAAATTGGCTTTAGCCAAAATATAATTTTCTCTTGCAGATCACACAGATTTCGCAGATGATTTCGTTAAAAAAAATCAGCGCAATCTGCAAAATCAGCGCGAGAATATGTATATCCACTTAAAATTAGTGAAACTAACGCAAAAACATTCGCGCCATTAGTGTTTAAGCAAAAATTATTTTTTCGCTTTAGGATCCATATAAAAACTCAACTTCCCGCCATTCATCAATTCAGAATGCTTCAACGTAAAGTTTTTAATTTCTTTCCCATTCAAAAGGATTTTCTGAACATAGACATTTTTCGGACTTTGATTAATCGCCTCAATCTCAAATGTTTTTCCATTTTCCAGATTCAAAATAGCATGATCCACAGCCGGACTTCCAATCGCATAATCTTCAGAACCCGGAGCAACAGGATAAAAGCCTAGCGAACTCAAAATATACCATGCACTCATTTGTCCCGTGTCATCATTTCCGCCCAAGCCATCAGGGGTCGCTTTGTACTGCATTTCTAAAATATGACGAATTTGCGCCTGCGTTTTCCACGGTTGCCCTGCCCAATTGTAAAAATAAGCCACGTGATGTGCCGGTTCATTTCCGTGAACATAGCCTCCGATAATTCCTTCTCTTGTAATATCTTCGGTGTCTGCGAAAAATTCGTCCGGTAAATGCATGGTAAACAATTCATCTAATTTTGCAGCGAATTTTTTCTTGCCGCCCATCATTTTAATTAATTCATCCGGGTTTTGAGGAACAAAGAAGCTGTAATTCCAGGAATTTCCTTCGATGAAGCCTTGTCCGTGCGTACTCAACGGATTAAAATCTTTCTTAAAACTTCCATCAGCCAAACGTGGACGCATAAATCCGGTCGATTTATCAAAATTATTTTTCCAGTTTTCAGAACGTTTGATGAATTGATTATAAATTTCCGTTTCACCCAAATGCTTTGCCAATTGAGCAATCGCCCAATCGTCATACGCATATTCTAACGTGTTGGAAACCGATGTTCCGTTTTTCTCTGCAGGAATATATCCCAAATCAATATACTGCCCGATTCCCTCGTAATCTCTTTTGTTGGCGGTCGCGACACAAGCTTTCAACGCTTCTTTGGCATCACCTTTATAATTTCCTTTGATAATTGCATCCGCAACCACGCTTACGCTGTGATAGCCGCTCATACACCAGTTATCGTTCGCATAATGCGACCAGATCGGCAACATTTTCATGGAGAACTGGTCATAATGAGCCATCATCGATTTCACCATATCTCCGTTTCTTTTTGGCTGAATAATATTGAAGAAAGGATGCAGCGCCCGATACGTATCCCAGATCGAAAATGTAGTGTAGTTGGTAAAACCTTCCGCTTTATGTGTGTTTTGGTCTAAACCTTTATATTCTCCATTCACATCGGTATACGTTGTCGGATTGATAAACGTATGATACATCGCTGTGTAGAAATTCATTTTTTCTGTTTCCGAACCTTTGATAACGATTTTATTTAATTCTTTATTCCATTCCTCCTGCGCTTTCGCTTTTACCTGATCAAAGGATAAATTGCCCACTTCCTGAGTCAGATTTTCCATGGCGTTGGCCTGACTTACAGAAGAAATTGCCAGCTTAACTTCAATCGCTTCATTTTCATTTGTATCGAAATCAAAATACATTTTCAGATTTTTTCCGGCGATTTCAGGAAAATTTTTCGTTTGATCGAATTTTCTCCAGAATCCATTATACACCTGTTTTCCATCATAATTTTTCTGACCGTAAGATTTAAATGGCTTTGAAAATTTCATCGCAAAATATACCGTTCTCGTTCTTGCCCAGCCGTTCGTTTGTCGGTAACCTGTGATGGTATTTCCGTTTTCCACGCGAACATAAGTCCAGACATTTTTACCGTCATAATTGTAAATTCCGGCCATTAAATCCAGAATAATATGTGCCTGATCCGATTTTAGGAAGGTATAACGATGAACGCCAACTCTTGTGGATGCTGTTAATTCAGCCAAGATATTGTGATCCTCCAGTTTTACTTTGTAATATCCGGCTTCTGCTTTTTCATTTTGATGTGAAAATCTGCTTCTGTAACCGCTTTCAGGATTCGTGGCGGTTCCCGGATTTAATTGCAGTTTTCCGACCGTTGGCATCACCAGAAAATCTCCCAAATCAGAATGTCCGGTTCCGCTAAAATGTGTTGAACTGAAACCTACAATCGTTTTATCTTCATAGCGGTAGCCTGCACAGTATTTATACACATCACCATTATATTTTCCGTTGAGTTCGTAAGAAATGGTGTCTGTTTCGGGGCTGAGCTGTACCGCTCCAAAAGGAACCGTGGCTCCGGGATAGGTATGTCCCATTTTTTCTGTGCCGATCAACGGATTGACATACTGATATAGTTTTTCGAATTGCTGAGCTTTAAGATTTAAACTAAAAAATAGAAGAAATAGTAAAACAGAAGTTCCTGACCGTTTCATATAGAATTATATTTTCGGAGCATAAAATTAAATAAAATTCAATGAATAATTATTTGCTACATTATTTATCGGATTAATTTAGGTTCAATCCATTCAATATTTATTATTTTTAGGAAAAAATAAAACATATGAATCTTTATACACAACCGATGTTGCGTGAAGACGCTCTGAAAGATAAAGTTGCGATTGTTACAGGTGGCGGAAGCGGTCTGGGAAAAGCAATGACCAAATATTTCCTTCAATTGGGCGCAAAAGTGGTGATCACTTCCAGAAATTTAGAAAAATTACAGGGAACAGCGAAAGAATTGGAAGATGAAACAGGCGGAAAAGTACTTTGTGTAGCCTGTGACGTGAGAAACTGGGATGAGGTGGAAGCCATGAAAGAAGCCACTTTAAAAGAATTTGGTAGAATTGATATTTTATTGAATAACGCTGCCGGAAATTTTATCTCTCCCACCGAAAGATTAACCCATTCGGCTTTTGATTCTATTTTAGATATTGTCTTAAAAGGAACAAAAAACTGTACACTTTCTGTCGGAAAACACTGGATCGATTCTAAAACACCGGGAACAGTTTTGAATATTGTAACCACCTACGCATGGACGGGGTCTGCTTACGTTGTGCCTTCCGCCTGTGCAAAAGCAGGTGTCTTGGCCATGACGAGATCTCTTGCGGTAGAATGGGGAAAATATAATATCAGATTTAATGCCATTGCGCCGGGACCTTTCCCTACAAAAGGGGCTTGGGACCGATTGCTTCCCGGAGATATGAAAGATCAGTTCGATTTGGCAAAGAAAAATCCGCTGAAAAGGGTAGGAGAACATCAGGAACTGGCCAATCTTGCCGCTTATCTGGTTTCTGATTTTTCATCTTTTGTCAATGGTGAAGTCGTAACCATCGATGGTGGAGAATGGCTGCAGGGTGCCGGAGAATTTAATATGCTGGAAGACATTCCTCAGGAAATGTGGGATGCTCTGGAAGCGATGATTAAAGCGAAAAAATCAAACTGATTTTTTGGGATGGAAGATGGAAGATGGAAGATGGAAGTTTTGGAAAGTCTTTTTATTACGACTAGGTATTAGTTAGTGTGAGCATCACCTCCTTCCTCCATCTTCCAGCTTTCATCCCCAAAATTTAACATAATAATTACAATCACAAGGCTTCTCTCTTCGGGAGAAGTTTTATTTTTGTTGCTGTTAATTAAAAATATATGATTATGAATTTCAGATTTTCAACCGTGTTCTTACTACTTTTTGCATTGGGTTTCTCGCAGGATCTTAAGGTGATGAGTTTTAATATCAGGCTTAATGTAGATTCGGACAAAGAAAATGCGTGGCCAAACAGAAAACAGGATGTTGCCGATTTATTGATGTATTATCACCCGGATTATTTCGGAGTTCAGGAAGCGCTTCCGGAGCAGATGAAAGATATTAAAAACGGGTTGAAGAACTACGATTATATTGGTGTTGGCAGAGATGACGGTAAAGAAAAGGGTGAATTTTCGGCTATTTTTTATGATACCAACAGACTTCAGGTCGTCAATTCAGGAACATTCTGGCTTTCGGAGACCCCTGAGAAGCCGTCAAAAGGCTGGGATGCGGCGTTGAACAGAATTTGTACCTATGCTGTTTTTAAAGATAAAAAATCGAAAAAAGAATTTATGGCGCTGAACCTGCATTTCGATCATATCGGGAATGTGGCGAGAGTGAAATCTTCTGAACTGATTTTAAAAAAGATCAAAGAAATCAACCCTAAAAATCTGCCGGTAACCGTGAGTGGTGATTTTAATTTAACTGAAGATTCAGAACCTATTAAAATTATGTCTCAAAATTTACAGGACAGCTTTTATCATTCAGAAACAAAACATTACGGGCCAAAAGGGACGTTTACAGATTTTAATGTGAATGAAATTCCAAAAGAGAGAATCGATTATATTTTTGTAAAAGGTTTCAAAATAAGATCTCACAGACACATCAACGACAGAAGAGAAAATTTACTGTATCCGTCAGACCATTTTCCTGTTTTGACAGAGCTTTCGTTCTAAAATTTAATGAGTCGGAAAATATCTCGCATATTTATTTTCAACGCAAAGTTTTATTGTAAATAATTGAATATTTTAAGTGAGCAAAGAGGAATCAACAAGTTGATTTTATGAAGCGATTGTATTAACTATACCGCTTCATCAGAGGCTTTGCCGCATTTCTTTGCTCTCTAGAAATAAAAAGGTTCAGCTTATAAAATCTTTGCGTTAATTTGATTATCATCGAAGATATTTATCAAGCCTTCCGCTGTCTTGCTTTCTAAAACTTAATGAGTCGGAAAATAATCACGAGTTTATTTTCAACGCAAAGTTTTATTGTAAATAATTGAATATTTTAAGTGAGCAAAGAGGAATCAACAAGTTTATTTTATGAAGCGATTGTATTAACTATGCCGCTTCATCAGCGGCTTTGCCGCATTTCTTTGCTCTCTAGAAATAAAAAGGTTCAGCTTATAAAATCTTTGCGTTAATTTGATTATCATCGAAGATATTTATCAAGCGTTCCGCTGTCTTGCTTTCTAAAATTTAATGAGTCGAAAAATAATCACGAGTTTATTCTCAACGCAAAGTTTTATTGTAAATAATTGAATATTTTAAGTGAGCAAAGAGGACTCAACAAGTTGATTTTATGAAGCGATTGTATTAACTATACCGCTTCATCAGAGGCTTTGTCGCATTTCTTTGCTCTCTAGAAATAAAAAGGTTCAGCTTATAAAATCTTTGCGTTAATTTAATTATCATCGAAGATATTTGTCAAGCCTTCCGCTGTCTTGCTCTTCCAGAAATGATTAGAATTTAGGGATCAATATATTAATTTTTTAGATTTCTAGATATTTGTCGGAAAATCAATTTCAAATCCAATTCCTCGCAGGGATTGGATTTTTATTTGGTCATCATGCTGAAAATATTTTCGCAGTCGGCTGATAAAAACGTCCAGGCTTCTTCCTGTAAAATAATCGTTCGTTTCCCAAAGATTATTGAGGATATCATCTCTTTTCAATGCTTTTTTATTGTGTTTTAAAAGGTAAAGCAACAATTCCTGTTCGCGGATGGTTAGCCGGATCTTTTCTTTTGGATGAACGAGCAGCAGTTTTTCTGTGTTTAAAGTATATTCGCCGATTTTAATTTGTGTTTCAACCGTTGCCGGGGTTATTCTTTTCAGGATATTTTTAATCCTTAAAACCAATTCTTCAGGATCGCAAGGCTTGGCGAGATAATCGTCTGCCCCAATTTTTAAACCAGTCAGTCGATCGAGTTTTTGATTTTTAGCCGTTAAAAATAAAATCGGAAAGTCGGGTTTATCTTTTAAAATCATTTTAGCAAGAGAAAATCCATCCAAATTGGGCATCATAATATCTAAAATGCCGATATGAAAGTGAAATTCTGCTGTTAAAATTGGAATAATCTCCATCGGATCCTGAAACCAGGTCACGTCAAAATCTTCCAGTTCCAGATACTGTTTAAGGATCATTCCGAAATCGGAATCGTCTTCTGCCAAAAGGATTTTAGTTTTCATAAGGAAGGGTGATTTTAAAAGTGGTGCCTTCGTTTATTAAGCTTGAAACGTCTATTTTTCCGTTATAACCGTCTATTATCCTTTTTACGAAATACAATCCGAGCCCCAGACCTTTGCTGTTGTGAATATTGTTGGATTGTATTCTGTAAAATTTCTCGAAAATATTCTTCAGTTCTTTTTTCTCGATTCCGTTTCCATTGTCGGTCACTTTTATTTCAAGACTATTTTTCGGGATATTGATCTCAATTTTTACCTCCGAAGCTCCGTATTTTACGCTGTTTTCACAAAGATTTTTGATAACGGTTTCCATTAAATTTTTATCAAAAAGAATTTCCTGATCAACCGAATTTTTCAGATCAAATAAAATGTCAGGATGCGCAAAGGAGAGATCTTTAATGAAAAAATCCCAGTCTTGAGGTTGAGTTTTCGTCAGTTTTTCTCCGGATTCGTCTTTGTGAAGCTGAAACATCAGACTTTCCAGACGGTTAATCTGCCGGTCAACCAAATGAAGTGTTTCAGGATTAAATTCTTTTTTTAATGTTTTTGAAGCAATTTTTAAAGTGGCAATCGGTGTTTTGAATTCATGGGAAATGTTATCCACAACCGTGTGTAAAACTTCCACCTGCTTTTGCTGCCGGATTAAATTTTTAACCGTAAAAATATAAAGCATTAATACCGAAAACAAAATGGCGATGCAGCTCAGAAAAAGAAAAGTGAGCTCTTTAAAAACAAGACTTTTAATATTTAAAATTTCAAAATCGGTGCGGCTTTTTATCAGAAAGCTATTGTTTCTTTCAAGTTTTCCGTTGATGTCGTTCGTGGATTTTGAAGTGGTTTCCCATCTTCCGGTGTTCGTGATTCCGGGTTTTACCAGTTGATTTCGTGTTTCAAATATCGTAATCGGACTTTCCAGAAGCTGAATTTTGGTAGGAAGCGAGACGATAGATAAATATTGAATTCTTACCGCAACTTTATAATCTTCTTTTTTAAATAAATTATCCACATAATCGCTAAAACTTTTCTGATTGGTTTTTCTGTTTTGATCGAAAAGATTTAAAAACGCTTTTTGTGTAATTTTTTTATCGTTGTATTGAGCGAAAATGTTCTGGAGATCATCATCCGATGCCTTCTTCAGTCCTTTTTTATCTTCCAGATCATCGGTATAGCTCGAAAGGCGGTTGTTCATGTCCCGGTAAATTTCTCTTTCTTTCACCTGATAGGTTTTGTACATAAAATAGCCCTGAATTCCCAAAAGAATCAGGAACAGCGTGGTAAAAAGAATAATGAGATTTTTACTTTTGAACATCATAATGACAAATATAAAAATTTAGCCTTTCCCAAATAGACGTTAACCGATCATTAACCTTCCATTAACCGAAATTTTCCTCAGCAAGTTAGACTTTTACACCATAAAATAAAACTTACCATGAAGTGTAAAATTCTTTTTTTCTTATGCTTTCCGATTTTTCTTTTTTCTCAGACAAAAAAAATCGAGGGAACGGTTTCGAATGATCGCAATGAGAAACTTTCTCTGATTACGATTGACGTGTATGATGCTCAAAATAAATTACTGAAAACAATATCGACTTCTGAAAACGGAAATTTTATTTTAGAAGGAATTCCGGATCAATCTGTAAAACTGGTGATTAAAGATATGGAATATGCCAAATTTGAAAAAGAGCTGGATCTTGAAAAGCAAAATCAGCCTTTAGCCATTATTTTGAAGAAAGATATTCAGGATATTCAGGAAGTGGTGATGACGAAGCAAAAGCCTTTGGTGAAAAGGAAGATCGATCGTTTAGAATTTAATGTAGAAAATTCTAATATTTCCTCACTCAATGCCTGGGAAATTCTGAAAAAGACGCCTGGAGTTACCTCAAGCAATGATGTTTTGGCGATAAAAGGAAGTCAGAGCATTGTCGTCACGATTAATGATAAAAGAATTATGCTGACTGGGGATGAACTGAAAAATCTATTGGAAAATACCCAGGGCGATGATCTGAAATCGGTGGAAGTAATTACCAATCCGCCTGCAAAATATGAAGCTTCCGGAAGTGCCGTTCTGAATATTGTGATGAAAAAAAATAAAATTGAAGGCTATCGTGGTACCGTTTCTTCCAAATATGTGCAGACTCAATATGCAAAAGGGGTTGCGGGGATTTCTCAATATTATAAGAAAAACAAACTTTCGGTAATGGGAAGTTATTATTTCGGAAGCGGAACCTATTACAGAGAAGGTACAGACTATGTAAATTATATTGAAGACAGGCAACGATGGGTAAGCACGATGAATCGTAAAGACAAAAATAAAAGCCAGAATACCGTTAACTTTAATATTGAATATGAAATCGACAGCCTTACGAATGCCAGCATAAACTATTCCGGATATTTCAGTCCGAGATCGTATGGCGTGTACGATGTTCCGACTTTAATCTATAATGATCAGAATGTAGCGGAGTCGAATTACAGAACGATCAACGATCATTTTTCGCGCTCTATTAATAACTCTTTGAGTTTTCAGATGGATAGAAAGCTTAATACAAAAAGCAAACTGACGTGGACGAATTATTTTGCAGGAAACAACGCTCAAAAAGATCAAAATGTACTCACGCATCTTGATTTTGCGAATGAACTGCCTAAAGACAATAACTTTTTAACCCATAATAAAAGTGATGTTCAACTTTATTCCACGCAATTTGATTATCAATGGAAAAATGAAAAATGGGAACTGGAATCAGGTTCCAAATATAGTTTTGTAAAGACCAGCAGCCTGATGGCTTTTTCGGATAATGAAAACGGTCAGCTTCAATACAGAGCCGATAAAAGCAATGTATTTGATTATAAAGAGCACAATTTTGCCCTTTATTCGTCATTGGCTTACAATCCCGGAAAGTGGAATTTCAAAGCAGGTTTGCGTGCCGAGAAAACCGATTTGGAAGGCGTGGTTTCCGAACCGTATGAAGTGAATAAAAACAACTATTGGAAATTATTTCCGACATTATACGTACAATATACAACGGAGGGCAATCATCAGTTGGGTTTGTCTTACGGGAAACGAATCAGCCGACCGTCTTATTCCTGGCTGAATCCTGCGAAGTCGTATTACAACCTGTTTTCGTATTTCCAGGGAGATCCCGCTTTGAAGGCGACGATTGTTCACAATCTCAATTTGACCTACACCTGGAAAGAGTGGAATCTTGATTTTTATTACCGAAAGGAGATAAATCCTTCGATGGAGATCTCTTATCAGGATCCTAGTAATAATAATCTGATTTACCATTTTACCAATATCGAAAAAGGACAGGCGTATGGATTGAGTGTATATAAAAACTTCCAGATCAAGCCTTGGTGGAGCCTGAGTGTATCTGAAAATATTGAGCATAATGAAAACTATTTCATAGGCGTTGATCATCTTTTATATCAAAATAAAGTATGGAATTTGGGCTCCGATATTTCCACAAGTTTTACTTTAGATAAAGCTTCGGACTGGAAGCTGGAAGTTGGGAATCGTTATAATACGCCCTCCATTCAGGGAACTTTCAGGATTTCGGGGTCGTCTTCAACGTATTTGGTGATGAACAAAAAATTCTTTAACAAAAAACTGGAAGGAAGCCTGATGTTTAATGATATTTTTAAAACTTCCGGAGAGAAGATCAGTACGAAATATGCCAATCAGGACAATTATTTTTTAGATTATCGCGATACCCAGAGTTTTATTATTTCATTGAAATTTAATTTTGGAAATCAATCGGTGAAAAACGCAAAGTCAATTAAAAAAGCAGATGAGCAGGGAAGGATGTAATACGAAAAGATAAGCTCATCATAATTTATTTAAACTTACATTTATATAAGGCTCTGTCCTTCATTTTTGCTAATTTTGGAGCCAATCTTAAATTAGGGATTATGAAGAGATTTATTGTTGGCTTATTATTAGTGGCTTCTTGGCAAATATCCGCGCAGGATCTGTATATGCCCAGGAATATTAAAAAAGCTTACGAAAACGGAACCCGCGATCTGTCGGGGGCTCCGGGTAAAAATTACTGGCAAAATAAAGGGATTTATAATGTTGAGGTGAAGGTAGATGCCGGTACGAAGATCGTTTCGGGAAAAGAAACCATTGTATACACCAACAACAGCCCGGATGATCTGGATGAATTGGCGATTCGATTTGTTAATAACCTACACAAACCACAGTCTCCGAGATCCGGTTCTGTATCAAAAGATTTTCTGTCATCGGGTTTGCATATTAAATCATTTATCGTCAATGGTGAAAAATATACTATCAATAGCGATGATTGGGGAACAGTGGAAAAGGTAAAGCTTAATGCTGTTTTAAAATCGAAATCAAAAGCTGAAGTAAAGATAGAATGGGAATATCCTTTGTCTGTGCAAAGTGGAAGAGAAGGGCAGATCGATCCTGAGACTTTTTATGTAGCGTATTCGTTCCCAAGAATTTCTGTTTACGATGACTATAACGGGTGGGATATGCTTCCGCATTCTGACCGTCAGGAGTTTTATAATGATTTTAATGATTATTCTTTCGCTATTTCGGCTCCGAAAAACTATGTGGTCTGGGCAACGGGCGATTTTCTGAATCCGGAAGCAGTGCTTCAGAATCCGTTTTTAACCCGATACAGATCTTCATTAAAAAGTGATAAAATAATTCAAGTGGCAACGGAAGCCGAGATGAGATCCGGAAAAGTAACCAAAGCCAATAAATGGAATGTCTGGAAATTTAAAGCTAATAATATCACCGATTTCTGTTTTGCATTGAGCAATCATTATGTTTGGGATGCTTCCAGCGTTCAGCTGAAAACAAAAAGAGCCAGTGTGCAGGCCGCATACAAGGCTGGTACAAAAGATTTTGAAAAATATACAGAATGGATGCGCTATAACCTGGATTGGTTTTCCAAAAACTGGCCGGGCGTAGAATATCCTTACAATGTAATGACGGCTGTTCAGGGTTATGCAGATATGGAATATCCAATGATGATTAACGACAGCAGCGTTCCGGATAATTTTCAGGATGCAAGGTTAACGGCAGATCATGAGATTGCGCATACCTATTTCCCTTTCTATATGGGGATCAACGAGACACGTTACGCGTTTATGGATGAAGGTTGGGCGACAACGTTGGAGTACCTGATCGGAATTGATGAAAACGGAGAAACAGCAGCCAAAGATTTCTATAAAAACTTTAGAGTAAAAAAATGGATCAATGATCCTTCAGCAGAACAGGATCAGCCGATTATCTCGATGAGTACTCAGGTAAGCGGCGCAGGATACGGAAATAATTCTTACGTGAAAGCTTCTTTGTCTTATTTAGCCTTAAAAGATTATCTGGGCGATGATTTATTTAAAAAAGCACTGCATCATTATATGAACAACTGGAACGGGAAACATCCTGTACCTTGGGATTATTTTAATTCTATGAATACCGGTTCCTGGAAAAATCTGAACTGGTTTTTCAACAATTGGTTCTACACCAATAATTATATCGATCTGAAAGTAGGAAAAGTTTCTGAAATGAATGATCTTCTGACCGTAGCTGTTGATAATGTTGGCGGCTTTGCGATTCCTTTTAATGCGATATTGAAATATGAAGACGGCACTGTCGAAAAACTACATTTTTCTCCTGCAGTGTGGGAAAAAGATCAAAAACAGACCAATCTAACCATTCCTATTAAAAAGAAAGTAAAATCGGTAGAATTGGATGGTGATCTTTTTATGGATTACACGCCGGCGGATAATATGAAAAATTTATAATTCATTTATAAAATTAAAAGGTCCCTTCTCAAAAAAACTGAGAAGGGACTTTTTTAATATAGTTAAGTATATGTTTATGATTCTGCAAAACCGTTTTTAATTGCGAAAACAGCGAGCCCTACGCGGGTTTTCAGATCCAGTTTATCGCAAAGCTGATCGCGGTAGCTTTCTACAGTTCGTGGGCTGCAGCACATTTTATCTGCGATTTCTTTATAGCTGAGTTCGGTAACGGTATATTTTAGAAATTCCTTTTCACGATCAGAAATTCGAACCGGCTTTTCCTGGCTATTTTCATTGCTGAGGTTGGAAAATATAATCTTTGAAGCCCATTCCGGATAGAAAAATCCTTCCGTATCCAGCTTTGAAAGGGCTATTTCAAGATCTTTCGGATGGGTGTTTTTCAGCAAATAACCTGTGGCACCGTTTTTTATCATTTTAATCACGCTTTTATCATCGCCCTGCATGCTCAGCGCCATTACTTTTATGCCCGGATGATTTTTCTTTACCCAAAGAACAGTCTCAAAACCGTCCATCACTGGCATACTGATATCCATTAAAATAATGTCCGGAACCGGATTATTGTTTTCAAATTTCTCAATGAGATCTTTGCCGTTTTCAGCAACATAGATCACTTCAAAATCCTTAAAATTTCCGATAATTCCTTCGATGGCTTTAGCAATTAGTATATGATCGTCGACAATTACGATGGTTTTTTTCATGTGGATCTTTTTAAAATAATATTAAGCGTGGTTCCTTTGTTTTCCTCACTTTCAAGGCTGAATTCGGCACCGATAATAGCAGCTCTGTTTTTCATATTGGTAAGCCCGATCCCGTTGGAGGTACTATTTGACCGGTCGAATCCTTTACCGTCATCCCGGATGTTGAGTTCCCAGAGTGCTTCTTCTGATGTGGTTAAGGTGATAAAAATATTTTCGCACTGAGCATGTTTTATGCTGTTCTGTATAAACTCCTGAGTGATCCTTAACAACACATTTTTCTGAACAAAATCAAGATCGAGCTGTTTAAAATTATGGTCAAAACTTACTTTACAGCTCTTAAAATCATTGGTATTATCTACTTCTTCCTGAATTAAGGTAACAATCTCTTTTTGGTTGATATTATCGTCCGTTAATGTTTTGGAAAGACTTCTGAGATCCTGAAGCGACTGGTTGATGATCTGTGAAACCTGATCAATCCTTTCGCTTACCTCAGCCACCTTATTTTCATATAATAACTGTTGGGTGTAGAGACTCACCAAAGTCAGTTTCTGCCCGATATTATCATGCAGTTCGCGCCCGATCTGCTGCATGGTGGCCTGTTGGATTTCCAGCTGAGTGGCGAGAAGTTCGCGTTGGTGGGTTTCGTTTTTCTTTTTAATTTCAGTATCATGTTCTCTCTTTCTTTGCTTGTATTTCCATATATAAATGACCACCGCAACGACAAACATCACGAAGAAAAGGTTGAATAAAATCATGATCATTAAGAGCTCTGTCTTCCCCATATAAATGAAATTGAGAATAATAAATACATGATAATTCCTGATATTAAAAAATAACTGTAATAGATATCATAAACATCCCTGTATTCAATAATAAACTTATAAAAGGTCCAGAATGGTAAGGTACCAATATAAAACAGAGTAATACCAAGATTGATATAAAACATTTTGTTTTTGTGGAAATTGAGTATATCAGAGGAGTTAACTTGTTTATAATACTCCATGATTACAAGGATCATAAGCATCAGGCAGCCTAATGTATAATTAAAAGAAAATATTATTTTTCTCCCAGCAAAAAAATATTCGCTTGAAAATGATAAAATATAAATGGTGGATAAAATATAGAAAAGTTTTGGTCTTTTTAAAGATTTGGCCGCATATAGCCAAAAGAAAAATAAAAATTCGAGAGGGATAACGAAGTAATTGAAAAACTTAGGTTTATTGTAATCCATAAGTTGGTCGCCCCATTTTCCAAATACTTCGCTTAAAAACATAATGATAAGGTAGAATGAAAAATATTTCCAATACCGTTCTTTGCTTTTATTGAAATATAAAAGCGATATTAATGCAGCGAGCCCTTCGACCCAAATTAATGATTCTTGTATGAACCGTTGGAAATCATTCATCGTGTTTATCAGAAATTTATAATTAATAGTTTTCTGCTCTGGAATCCATAGGAGGAGATAACGCTCCGTGATTTTCTGCAATAGCTTCCCCAAGCCCCGTTCTGGATTTTGATGTCATAGCCAGAGAAAAATCATCAGATTGTAAAGGATTGAAATCGTAATGTAACCTGTTTCCGTTTTCATCACTTTTTTGTGTTGTAGGAATCATTACCAGAGTATGTCTTTCCGCATACTCCTTCTCAACAGGATGGCTGCGCATAATATCCCAGTTTTCAGCCTTAGGATAAGCGGCATAATAAAAACGAATCCCTAAATCTTCCTCCCGCATGTCAGGATTTATTTTAGCAGCCTCATCTTCGATGATAGAAATAAATTTCTTCAGTTTCGGAAGATCAAACCAGATAGAATTGGCATCTTCTATTCCCAAGGCATTTTTAATCGCTCTTGCGTGACCTCTGCGATAATTGTCGATTAAAGCCTGAATTAAATCGCTTGACATACATCCCGGTCTCAGAGGATCTTTTTCGTTTGTAGATTCTGTACTCATAACTGGTTTTTTCTCTATGGTTTATTAATCTGCAAATGTCGAAAAAAAAAGGATTTAAAAATAAATTATATAATGTGAATTATACTGTTTATTTCACCGTGATTTTACGGATTGTGGATTATGATTAAAATTTTAAATAATTTTTACTTTTTAGATTAATATTTTTATGGATTAAATGCGCGGGTGATCATTTTTAGAACAGAAAATCTCTTTGTGACAGAAAAAATTCTGTAATAAATGATAGATTTGCATCGATTATTTAAAAATTATAAAATTATCCAATGAAAAGACAGACTATCGCATTATTTTGCATAGCAGCATTTAGTATTTCCTGTGCTAAAAAAGATGCTAAACAAGACGACAGCAAATATACAGATGAACAAAAAGCTTCTTATTACATAGGTTTAAGCATTGCTCAAAATATGAAACAGGAAGGTTTTAAAGTAGATGAAAAACTTTTGGCTCAGGCTATTAAAGAAGAGATGGATGGAGGAAAAAAGTTGATGCCGGCTGAAGAAATGGATGCCTTTATGCAGGAATTTATGCAGAAGCAACATGAAAAAAAGCAAGCTTCAGCGGGGGTACAGGCAGATGAAAATAAGAAAAAAGGTCTGGAGTTTCTCACGAAAAATAAAAGTAACCCAAAAGTGAAAACCACAGCTTCCGGTTTACAGTACGAGGTATTGCAGGAAGGTGATGGTAAAACAAAACCAACAGCGGCAGACGTTGTACAGGTAAAATATACGGGAAAGCTTCTGGATGGAACTGTTTTCGACTCTACGGATAAAAATGGAGGCGCACCGATGGACATCAATCTTGGTGGCGTCATCAAAGGTTGGACAGAAGGAATTCAGTTAATGAGCAAAGGATCTAAGTACAGATTTTATATTCCTTCAGATCTGGCGTATGGAGACAATGGTGCCGGACCGGCAATTCCTGCAGGCGCTACCATTATTTTCGATGTAGAATTAGTGGGTATAAAATAGAGATATTGTTGATGGTAAGGTCTGCAACAATGGATTTTGCATATTTTACAGCTGATATATTACAAATAAAATTTCCGCAGATTTTTTGTCTGCGGAAATTTTTCAAAAATAATATATATGAAAAAAAAACTACTTATTGTTCAGCAGGTCTGAAAACCAAACCTGTTTCCTCGAAATAATCTAAAGTGATTCTGTCACCATCATTCACGGTTCCTGCCAGGATTTCTCTCGATAATTTGTTTAAAACTTCCTGCTGGATCACTCTTTTCAAAGGTCTTGCTCCGAAAGCCGGATCGTAACCTTTATTCATAAGATAGTCTACAGCGTCTTGTGTTGCGGTCATAATGATGTTTCGTTTGGCCAGCATATCGTTGAATCCTCTCAACTGATAGGTCACAATTTTTCCGATTTCTTTCTTTCTTAAAGGCTGGAATAATACCACCTCATCGATTCTATTTAAAAATTCCGGGCGTAAGGTCTGTTTCAACAAATCAAAAACGTCATCTTTTGTCTGATCTAAAGTTTCCGGACTGATATTATCATCCTTATCACGCTGAGCAGCATCAAAACGTTCCTGAATTAAATGGGAACCTAAATTCGACGTCATAATAATGATCGAGTTTTTGAAATTTACGACTCTCCCTTTATTGTCCGTCAAACGGCCATCATCCAAAACCTGTAACAACGTGTTGAAAACATCCGGATGCGCTTTTTCAATTTCATCTAAAAGCACTACCGAGTAAGGTCTTCTTCTCACCGCTTCGGTTAATTGTCCGCCTTCATCATACCCCACATATCCCGGAGGCGCACCCACCAATCTCGAAACGGAATGACGTTCCTGATATTCACTCATATCAATTCTCGTCATATTGTTTTCATCATCGAATAAAAACTCTGCCAGCGCTTTCGCCAGCTCGGTTTTTCCGACTCCTGTTGTTCCTAGGAATAAGAATGAACCAATGGGTTTTTTATCATCACTCAATCCCGCTCTGTTTCTTCTGATGGCATCTGCAACAGCTGTAATTGCTTCATCTTGTCCGACAACACGATGATGAAGTTCGTTTTCAAGACTTAATAATTTTTCTCTTTCAGACTGAAGGAGCTTGGTGACCGGAATTCCTGTCCATTTTCCAATTACTTCAGAAATATTGTCTGCGGTTACTTCTTCTTTAATCAATTCATTCTGATGGTTTTGCATTTCCAGTTCCAGTTTTTGCAAAGCATCTTCTTTCTCTTTTATTTTTCCGTATTGTATTTCCGCAACTTTGGCGTAATCTCCTGCTCTTGATGCTTTTTCAGCTTCCAGTTTCAGAGATTCTATATCTTTTTTAATGGATGTTAAATCCTCAGATTTTTGTTTTTCTTTCAACCATTTCGCATTAATTTCATTTCTCTGCTCAGAAATCTTAGAAATATCTTCTTTTAAATGATCGATTTTCGTTTGGTTTCCTTCTCTTGAAATCGCAGCCAATTCAATTTCCAGCTGCATCAATCGTCTGTCTAAAACATCCAGCTCTTCCGGTTTAGAATTGATTTCCATTCTCAGTTTTGCCGAAGCTTCATCAATCAAATCAATCGCTTTATCCGGTAAAAATCGGTCTGAAATATATCGTTGAGACATTTCCACCGCCGCAATAATCGCCTCATCTTTGATTCTTACTTTGTGGTGCGCCTCATATTTATCTTTAATTCCGCGAAGAATAGAAATAGCGGACTCGGTATCCGGTTCTTCCACCATCACTTTCTGGAAACGTCTTTCTAATGCTTTATCTTTTTCGAAATATTTTTGATATTCATTCAACGTTGTGGCACCGATAGCTCTTAGCTCACCTCTTGCCAATGCAGGTTTCAGAATATTGGCTGCATCCATTGCGCCTTCACCGCCTCCGGCTCCCACCAAAGTGTGGATTTCATCGATAAAAAGAATAATCTGTCCTTCTGATTTAATGACCTCATTCACTACAGATTTCAAACGCTCTTCAAACTCACCTTTATATTTGGCACCGGCAATCAACGCACCCATATCCAAAGAATACAACGTTTTATCCTGCAAATTTTCAGGAATATCTCCGCTGATAATTCTGTGGGCAATTCCTTCAGCAATCGCGGTTTTACCAACGCCGGGTTCACCAACCAGAATCGGATTATTTTTCGTTCTTCTCGAAAGAATCTGCAAAACTCTTCTGATTTCCTCATCGCGACCGATAACAGGATCCAATTTTCCTTCAGCAGCTAATTCGTTGAAGTTTTTAGCATATTTGTTTAAAGATTGATAAGTTTCCTCTGAACTTGCAGAAGTTGCTTTCGAACCTTTTCTTAATTCTTTAATGGCGCCTTCCAAAAGATTTTTCGTAACGCCCATATCCTTCAGCATTTTTGAAGCTTCTGAATTGGTTTCCAAAAGAGAAAGCCATAAATGTTCGATCGTTACGAATTCGTCACCCATTTTTTTGGCGATGTTAGGTGCATCCAGCAAAACTTTGTTCGCTGATTGTGAAAGGTAAATATTCCCTCCCTGTACTTTCGGAAGCCTTTCTAAATTTTCACGGTTGCGCTCTCTTACCAAAGTAGCATCTGCTTCAGATTTTTTTAATAAGAAAGGCGATATATTTTCATCTACCTGGAAGATGCCTTCCAGTAAATGTTGAGGTTCTATTTGTTGGTTACCAAATTCCATCGCCACTTGTTGTGCCGCCTGGATGGCTTCTTGTGATTTTACGGTATATTGATTTAAGTTCATATTTTTTATGTTTTTGATTTTTTTACTCTTTCGTTTTATAATAGATTTCAGACATCAGATTTCAGACCAGAAGAGTCAAATAAATGTTAATTTTTTAATTCGAAGTTCTAATTTCTGATGCCCTCCATCTTATTTAATCAATTAATTCTGTTGGGTATATCGCAAAAACTATTCAATTATTGATTTTTTAAAAATAACAGACAAATTTTCCGAAATATTTATTTTTAATAGATTCCGCAAAGACAAAATTTCCGATTGAGCGTGAAATGAATGAAAATTATCGGAAGAACCGTCCGATTTGATTAGGTAGTAAAAATTATTAAAGTTGAATACGATTAAAATCTCAACAAAATTATCAGCATCAAAAATTCCCCTCCAATGGAGGGGTGTCAAAAATTCAAAGAATTTTTGACGGGGTGGTTAAAAAAACGTATTTCAGCTAAACCCAACAGAATAGTACCTATTTTCATAAATAGGCTAAAATCCATTGCTATTGATGAAGTTAAAAATCATCCCTTCAAAATCAAAATATTAAAATCAAAATAAGTACTTTTGCGTTTTACCAGATGGAGCTTAAAGAAAAACAAAAGAAAATATTAGAAGTAGCCGTTGAACTTTTCAAGGAAAAAGGATATTTGGGCAGTTCTGTAAGGGACCTGGCAACCAAACTCAACATTAAAGCGGCTTCTTTATATGCACACATTCGTTCGAAAGAAGAAATTCTGGAATGGATCTGTTTTGGCATTGCTCGGGAGTTTTTTGATGAACTTCAGGAGGTAAAAAGCACAAATTTACCTCCAAAAGAAAAGCTCAATCTTTTCATCGATAAGCATTTATCGGTTGTGCTGAAAAACCGTGATGTTACGCATATTTATTCCAACGAGTGGAAACATTTGGAAGAAAGGCTTCCCGAATTTGTGGAATTGAGAAAAAATTACCAACAGGAAGTTGAAAATTTAATCTCAGAAATTTATCAGGCGGAAAAATGGGAACTGAAATCTCCGGCTTTTACCACACGTTTTATCCTTCATACCTTAAATAATTCTTATTTCTGGTTTAAAAGAAATATTGATTCAGGGACAGAAATCACCGATGAAATCAGGGATAAAGTTCTTTTTGGATTGTTGGGGAATCAAAATATGTAGATAACTTCTGTGCTCTTCTGACGAGGGGAAATCTCAACATTTATTTAAAAGGAAGTTGGTTATTCCGTAGGAATTCAGTAATAATATTCCATCAATATTTTATTTTCAAAAGTAAAGACAAATAAAATTTACTTCGCGAAGCCTGAAAGATATTGCTTCATCAAATCAACTTGTTGATTTTACTTTGCTCAATTAAATATTAAATTAAGTATTGATGAAACTTTGCGTTAAAAATAAATAGGCGTAATAAATTTCTCAATCTCAAGCTAAAATTTCTTATCCATTATTTAGAATCATTCAAAATATGATGAAAATCATAAAAATTTTTGCCAGCTTCTAAAATATTTTTAAATTTACCTAACAAATGTTAGTTAGTTAAGGTATGGATTTTTCAGTTGAATATTTAAAGCTCGACCAGTTGAGACAGCTTCAGTCTTCACGATTGGCTGATTTGGTAGACTATCTTGGGGAGAAGTCGGAATTTTACAGAGGGAAATTTAATGAATTGGGAATATCTCCACAGGATGTCAGGTCGATAGAAGATATTACTAAACTTCCGATTACTTATAAACAGGATTTAAGAAATAACTATCCGTTCGGGTTATTTACCGTTCCGAAAGAAGAATTACAGAGAATTCACTGTTCAAGCGGAACTACAGGAAAGCCAACGGTAGTAGGATATACCAAAGAGGACGTTGATTTATTCAGCGAAGTCGTGGCAAGATCCCTGAATGCTGCCGGAGCAAAACCGGGAATGCAGTTGCATAATGCGTACGGTTACGGTATTTTCACCGGCGGATTGGGACTTCACTATGGTGCCGAGAAATTGGGAATGAGCGTTCTTCCGATTTCCGGAGGAATGACTTCCAGACAGGTCGATTTAATTATGGATTTTAAACCGGAAGTCATCTGCTGTTCGCCTTCTTATGCATTAACGATTGCAGATGAATTCGCAAACCGTGGAATTTCTGCAGATGAGATCAGTTTAAAATATGCCGTTTTAGGTTCAGAGCCGTGGACAGAATTGATCAGACATCATATCGAACAAAGACTGGGCGTTCATGCCACCAATATTTATGGGTTAAGTGAAATTATCGGTCCCGGAGTTTCAATGGAAGATTTTGAAGAAAAAGGCGGAGCGTATATTTGGGAAGATCATTTTTATCCCGAAATTTTAGATCCGGTTACCAAAGAGCCTGTTCCTTTTGGGGAAGAAGGTGTTTTGGTGATTACCACTTTAACGAAGAAAGCCATGCCGCTTTTACGGTATTGGACCAACGATATTACCAGTCTTTATTACGACGAAAGCGGAAAAAGAACCATGGTGAAAATGCGTCCTATTTTGGGAAGAGCAGATGATATGTTGATTGTAAGAGGCGTGAATGTCTATCCAAGTCAGATTGAGGAAGCATTTTCTCATGTAAAAGGGGTGGTTCCGAATTATTATTTAACCCCAATCGAAAAAGAGCAGATGTGTGTGGCACTCGATATTGATGTTGAAATTGATGATGAATTGGTAGCTGCAGAAAAATTAAATGTAAATACCGATGATTATGCTATTTTTGTCGGAAACTTTGGAAAAAGTATCGAAAACGAAATAAAAAAACGGGTTGGAATTACCACGAAAGTGAAAATCCACGCTCAGGACAGTCTTCCCAAGTGTGAAGGCGGAAAAATTAATAGAATACTTAAAAAATAATGAATTCATTTTATAAACTTAAAACCGTTAGGGTTCAGAAAGATACTTCCGAAGCAGTAAATGTAGCGGTGGAAATTCCTGAAGAACTGAAAGATAAATTCAGATTCAAGCAAGGTCAGTATCTGAACTTTAAAATGATGATTGACGGCAACGAAGAGCGTCGTTCTTATTCTATCTGCAATGCGCCCAGTGAAAAAAGCAACACGCTGGAAGTATTGGTGAAATTATTGGAAAACGGAAAAGTTTCAGGCTATTTCAACGAACATCTTCACATGGATGAAATTCTTGAAGTAATGCCTCCGATGGGCGGTTTTAATACGTCTTATCACCCGACAAACGTGAAAACTTACGTTGGTTTGGCGGCAGGAAGCGGAATTTCTCCGGTTTTATCAAATATCAAAGAAAGTCTTTATCAGGAGCCAAATTCAAACGCTTATTTGTTCTACAGCAACAGAAGCATGAATCATGTGATGAAAAAGGCTGAAATTGATAAGTTAGTGGAGACGTTTAACGGAAGACTGAAAGTTGTTTATTTAGTAAGCCGTGAAAAGCACGAAGATCCGATTTTTGAAGGTAGAATTTCACCTGAAAAATTAGATCATTTGTTTGAAAGATATGCCGATATCGATGTAAAAGAATCTACTTTCTTCATTTGCGGACCTTCGGAGATGATAAAAGGGATTGCAGATTATTTAAAGAAAGATAAAAGAGTACCGGCTATTCAGGTTTTATTTGAATATTTTACTGCTCCAGACGAAGAAGATACGGCTGAAATGAGCGATGAATTCAAAGCGATTGCCAATATCGAAAGTATGGTAACCGTAATTATTGATGATGATGAATATTCGTTCCATTTGAATTCCAAAAAAGAGAGTATCTTAGATAAAGCATTGAAAGACAATCTTCCTGTGCCTTTTGCGTGTAAAGGAGGAGTGTGCTGTACGTGTAAAGCGGAAGTTTTAGAAGGTGAAGTTTTCATGGAGAAAAACTACGCGCTTACCGAAGAAGAAGTAGCCAGAGGCTTCGTTCTGACCTGTCAATGTCACCCCACAACGAATGTGGTAATGCTTAATTATGACGTGTAAACAATTTAACAATGTAACAGTTTACCAATGTTACAATGATTGCTAGACTGTTAAATTGATAGATTGTTACATTTTAAAATTTGAAAAATTTTAATTATGGATTTAGAAAAATTTGTACAATACGTACACGACGAAAATAAAGTAGAACCGAAAGATGTAATGCCAGATGATTACAGAAAATTATTGGTTCGTCAGATTTCACAACACGCGCATTCTGAAATTGTCGGAATGTTGCCGGAAGCGAACTGGATTTCCAGAGCGCCTTCGTTGAGAAGAAAAATGGCACTGTTGGCTAAAGTTCAGGATGAGGCAGGTCACGGTTTATACCTGTATTCTGCAACTGAAACATTAGGAAACGGAACCATCAGAGCAGATAGAGACGCTACTTACGACGATATGCTGGAAGGAAAAGCGAAATATTCTAGTATTTTCAATTATCCGACATTAAGCTGGGCAGATATCGGCGCGATCGGCTGGTTGGTTGATGGTGCTGCGATTATGAACCAGGTTATGTTGATGGGGAATTCTTACGGTCCTTACTCAAGAGCGATGGTGAAAATCTGTAAAGAAGAATCTTTCCACCAAAGACAGGGTTACGAGATTTTAATGGCACTTTGTAGAGGTACAAAACAGCAGAAAGAAATGGCTCAGGCTTCATTAAATCGTTTCTGGTGGCCGGCTTTAATGATGTTTGGCCCGAATGATGACAGTTCGCCAAACTCTAAAATCTCTATGAACTACAGAGTAAAAAGAGAAAGTAACGACAGTCTTCGTCAGAGATTTATTGACGTTACCGTTTCTCAGGCTGAATTCTTAGGATTAACCGTTCCGGATAAAGACCTGAAATGGAATGAAGAAAGACAGCATTACGATTTCGGAGAACTTCCTTGGGATGAATTTATGGAAATCTTAAAAGGAAACGGTCCTGCTAACAAAAAGCGTATCGAAACAAAAAGAAAAGCACAAAGAGAAAATTCTTGGGTGAAGGAAGCGGCGGCAGCTTTTGCTGAGAAGAAGAATGAAGAGGTTAACTAAAATCTGTGAAAATCTTATTTCAACTCTTATTTTTTCTATGTTTTTCTCTTTTAAAATCACAAGAATTGAGAAAGCTGATCAATATTCCTGATAATATTGAAAATAAAAGAGAGATAAGAATATATAGAGGTAATGGAATTACCAACAGTGGGAAGGTTTTTAGAATTTATTTTAGTGAAAATAAAAAATGGAGTGCCGAATTAATACAATGGTATTTACCCAAAAAAATAAGCGATGATGAAGTTGAAGTAATTCAACCTGTTGTAGCTAAATTAAAATCTGAAGTATCATTAGAAAAAATCTTTTTAAACCTTGAAGCATTAAATATAGGTTTTCTTCCTAAAGAAGAACTTTTTCAGTACAAAAAATTAAAAAAAGAACTAGTTTTTGATGAAGATGAAAAAGACTATGTTTTAGTGGCAAAGAAAATAAGTGTTTTAGATGGTGATGATTTTTTAGTAAAATATAAATCAGACAAAAGAGAAAATGAATTTCATTATTTTAATCCCAAAGCTTATTTAAATAAGTTTCCTGGGATTGATGAATATGAAAGTTTTATCAAGATTTTAAAGTATGTTGAAGATAATTTCAATATCAAATTAAATTAAAAAAATAAAAATAGATAATGAGTCAATTAGATATGTGGGAAGTGTTTATTCAGACTAAACCGGGATTATCTCACAAACACGTTGGAATAGTACAAGCGCCAACAGCAGAAATGGCTTTGCAGAATGCAAGAGACGTTTATACAAGAAGAAAAGAAGGAACTTCTGTTTGGGTAGTTCCAAGTAAATATATCGTGACTTCGGAAGGAATTGATAAAGAAGCGTTCTTCGATCCGGCAGATGACAAATTGTACCGTCACCCGACGTTCTACGACATTCCAAACGATGTGAAAAATATGTAATTAATAAAGATTTTAAGATGTGAGATATCAGATACCAGACTTTTGTCAATCTGAAATCTAATGTCTGAAATCTGAAATCTACTTAACAATGAACCCATTATATAATTATTTATTAAAACTTGCAGACGACAGTTTCATTATGGGACAGCGTTTGTCTGCGTGGTGCGGTGAAGGTCCTTATTTAGAGGAAGATATTGCATTAACGAATATTGCTTTGGATGAACTTGGACAGGCGAATAACTTTTACGTGTACGCTTCAAGAGTGATCGATAACGGAAAAAGCGAAGATGATCTGGCGTTTCTAAGATACGAACACGAATATCTAAATGCACACTGGACAGAACTTCCGAACGAAGATTATGCGCAGACGATTTTAAAAGTGTACGTTTTCTCGATATATCAGAAATTGATGTATGAAGCATTATCAAGCTCTGAAAATGAGGAACTTTCTGCCATTGCTCAGAAATCTTTGAAAGAAGTAAGGTATCATTATACTCATACTGCTTCGTGGATGAAGATTTTTGCTCAGGGAACGGAAGAAAGTAAATCTCGTTTAGAAAAAGCAATTGAAAATATCTGGGAATATACAAAAGGTTTATTCGCAAAAACAGAAGGTGAAGATGATTTGATAGCTTTGAATATTGCTCCGAATACAGATGCTCTTTATGAAGAATTTGTTGCAATTACACAGAAAGATTTTGCAGGTTTCGGCTTAGAATATCCTTTAAATCCTTTCATGCAGCCAAAATCAAGAACAGGTTACCACACAGAATATTTTGGATTTATCCTTTGTGAGCTGCAATATATGCAGAGAGCATATCCGGGATGTACTTGGTAATAAAAATGTACCAATATATCAATTTAACAGTCTGGCAATGATTGTTACATTGATACATTGTTAAATTAATTTATTGTTAGATTTAAAATTGAAAAATCCTTTAGAAATATTAGAACTCGTTCCCGATCCGGAAATTCCGGTAATTAATATCGTGGAATTGGGTATTGTGAGAGAGGCGAAGGTTACAGGTTCGAATTCTGTCGAAGTTACCATAACGCCGACTTATTCTGCCTGCCCCGCTATGTTTACGATCGAGGAAGACATTATGAAGATCATGAAGGAAAATGGTTGGGATGCAAAAGTGGTTACCAAAATGTTTCCTATTTGGACAACAGATTGGCTGACGGATGAAGCGAGAGAAAAACTTCGTGTTTACGGAATCACACCTCCCGAAAAAGGAGCAGACGAACATCACATCGGGAAACCGAAAAAATGTCCTCGTTGTGGTTCTATGAACTCCAAACAGATCAGCAGATTCGGATCTACTTTATGTAAGGCTTCGTATCAGTGTTTAGACTGTTTAGAGCCTTTTGATTATTTTAAATGCCACTAAAATCAGTGTAACAATATAACAATGTAGCAGTTTAAAAATATGTTCAGTATGACATTATAATTATTACATTGTTAGACTGGTAAATTGTTACATTATAACTAAATTAGTGGAGGTAATAAAAAAATAAAAAAACGATGTACACACAACTCGATATTGAATCACATTTCGACGGAAAGCTGAAAATTGCTTATCTGAATCAACCGGACACCATGAATGCGCTAACAAAGCCATCTTTATTAGATTTAAAAGACTTTGTGAAAGAGTGCAGCAATGATCCTGAGGTACGATGCGTTGCGATTTCAGGAAGAGGAAGAGCATTTTGCTCCGGTCAGAACCTGGATGACGCTTTTGTAACGGGAAAAGAGCATCACGATAATGATATCATCAGAAAAATTGTGGTGGATTATTATAATCCGTTAGTTACTGAAATTACTCGTTGCAGAAAGCCGGTCGTTGCTTTGGTAAATGGCCCTGCTGTGGGAGCGGGAGCAATGTTGGCATTAATCTGCGATTTTGTCTTAGCCAGTGAAAAAGCTTATTTCTCACAGGCATTTTCCAATATAGGATTAATTCCTGATACCGGAGGTACCTATTTCTTACCAAAACTATTGGGGAGACAGTTGGCCAATTATTTAGCATTTACCGGTAAAAAATTATCTGCTGAAGAATCAAAATCGTATGGTTTGGTGGCAGAAGTTTTCTCGGAAGAGGAATTCATTTCCAAATCATTGGAAATTTTAGGAAAAACATCCAATATGCCGACTGTTGGCTTGAAATTAACGAAAAAAGCTTTCGCCGCTTCGTATAACAACTCTCTGAAAGACCAATTGGAACTGGAAGGCGATCTTCAGCAGGAAGCAGCAGAAACGGAAGATTTTATCGAAGGAGTAAACGCCTTTTTAGAAAAAAGAAAACCTGATTATAAAGGAAGATAAGAATTAATATAACAATATACCAATGTAGCAGTTTACCAATGAAATGCGTCAATAGTCCGACACGCTCACTAATGTCAAGCATTACAAAAATTGTTACATTGTTACATTGATACACTGTTACATTATGAAAGTAGGAATTATCGGTGCCGGAACAATGGGAATCGGCATTGCACAAGTAGCCGCAACGAACGGATGCAGGGTTTGGGTGTATGACGCCAATCCGAAACAAGTAGAAACGGCAACTGTAGGTCTGGAAAAAACATTAACCAAATTGGTTGATAAGCAGAAAATTTCATCAGAAAAAATGGTCGAAATTTTATCTAATATTTCCATCGCTACAGAATTGAAGGACTTCAAAGATTGCGAACTAATTATTGAAGCCATCATCGAAAATAAAGACATAAAGACCAAAGTTTTCACAGAATTGGAAAAACATGTTTCCGAAAGTTGTGTCATTGGCTCTAATACGTCATCCATTTCCATCACCTCTCTCGGTGCGGAATTACAAAAGCCAGAGCGTTTCATCGGAATTCACTTCTTCAATCCGGCTCCTTTGATGCCTTTAGTGGAGATTATTCCATCTCTATTAACAGAAAAATATTTAGCGGAAAAAATCTATAATCTGATGAAAGATTGGGGCAAAACTCCTGTGATTGCAAAAGATATCCCTGGATTTATTGTGAATAGAATTGCCCGTCCCTACTACGGTGAAGGATTGAGATTGGTAGAGGAAAACATCGCAACAGTAGAACAGGTTGATGATGCCATGAAAACAATCGGAAACTTTAAAATGGGACCTTTTGAATTAATGGATCTCATTGGTGTTGATGTCAATTTCTCTGTAACAAAAACAGTTTACAACGAATACTTTTACGATCCGAAATACAAACCGTCTCTTCTTCAGCAAAGAATGGCTGAAGCAAAACTTCACGGCAGAAAAACTGGAAAAGGATTCTACGATTATGCTGAAGGTTCTGCTAAAGCGGAACCTGTAAAAGACGATGCGCTTTATCAACAAATATTCCTGAGAATTATTTCTATGTTGATTAACGAAGCCATTGAAGCAAAAAGATTAGGTGTTGCGAACGATGAAGACTTGGAATTAGCAATGCAGAAAGGCGTAAATTATCCAAAAGGATTATTGGCTTGGGGAAAAGAAATAGGTTACGCGAAAATCTCCGAAACCCTGCAAAGTCTTTACGAAGAATATCAGGAAGAAAGATACAGACAAAGCCCTTTGCTGCGTAAATTATAAATGTACCAATGTATCAGTTTATCAATGTAACAATATTTAAAAACATTGGTAAACTGATACATTGCTAAATTGCTACATTAATATTATGGATATAAATAGTTTCAGAGCCGAATTAGAAACAAGGCTTATTATTGAAAAAGAATATATTATTCAGGAGCTTTCTATGATGAATGATGATCAGGAAAAACTGGAATTATTAGGCAAATTCAATGAAAAATATAAAGAGTTAGTGAGAAGAATCGCTAATGAAGAAGGAATTGATCTGAATGCTTTTTATACCCATGAAAATTCATCAGATAACCTCACATACGAGCAGATAATTCTTGGAAAAACCATGAGTGTTTATGATAAACTGGCTGATGAATTATATGTCGAAATAACAAGAACAAATTAATATGAATCCGAGACAGGTTGTAGATTATATGATGGAGAAAGATTATTTTTCTCAATTTTTAGGAATTAAAATCATTGATATTAAAGAAAATTATTCTTTGATTGAAATGGAAATCACCCAACAAATGCTCAACGGATTGGGAACGGTTCACGGAGGCGTAACATTCGCGTTTGCAGATTCTGCATTTGCTTTTTCATCAAACAATGACGGAAACGCGGCAGTTGCATTAAGCGTGACCATCAATTTTACCAAAGCCGGAAGAGAAGGAGATTTATTCAGAGCAGAAAGTGTTTTGGTAAACGATACCAGAAAAACGGCGATTTACGATATTAAAATTACCAATCAAAATAACGATCAGGTAGCAAAATTCGTTGGAACAGTGTATAAAATTGGAAAAAAAGTAACAGAATTATAAATAAGATAAAAGACAGCAGATTTCAGATATTAGATTTGAAAATGTCTGTTATCTGAAATCTATAATCTAAAATCTAAAAAAATGAACAACGTATATATCATAGATTATGTAAGAACACCCATCTCAAAATTGGCCGGAGGACTTTCTGAAGTTCGTGCGGACGATTTGGCAGCGGTGGTGATTAAAGAAGTGGTGGCAAGAAACCCTGAAGTTCCTGTGGACGAAATTGAGGATGTTATTTTCGGATGTGCGAATCAGGCGGGTGAAGATAACAGAAATGTAGCCAGAATGGGACTTTTACTGGCTGGGCTTCCCTATAAAATCGGGGGTGAAACGGTTAACAGACTTTGCGCATCAGGAATGTCTGCGGTGGCGAATGCTTTCCGTTCGATTGCTTCCGGTGAAGGTGAAATTTACATTGCCGGTGGAGTAGAGCACATGACGCGTTCGCCTTATGTAATGTCAAAACCAAGTGCGGCTTTCGGAAGAGACAGCCAGATGTTTGATACCACTTTCGGATGGAGATTCATCAATCCGAAAATGAAAGAATTATACGGGGTTGACGGAATGGGAGACACCGCTGAAAATTTAGCAGATATGCACAATATCAGCCGTGAAGATCAGGATAAATTTGCCCTTTGGTCTCAACAAAAAGCAACGAAAGCTCAGGAAAGCGGAAGATTGGCGGAAGAAATCGTAAAAGTGGAAATTCCACAAAGAAAAGGGGATCCGAAAATCTTTGATACAGACGAATTTATCAAGCCCACTTCTTCTATGGAAGGATTAGGAAAACTTCGTCCGGCTTTCAGAAAAGAAGGAACAGTAACAGCTGGAAATGCTTCCGGAATGAACGATGGAGCAGCTGCTTTAATTTTAGCAAGTGAAGAAGCGGTAAAAAAATATGGTTTAAAACCAAAGGCAAAGATCTTAGGATCATCTGTTGCCGGTGTTGAACCAAGAATTATGGGAATCGGACCTGTTGAAGCGACTCAGAAATTATTAAAAAGACTGAATCTTTCATTAGATGATATGGACATCATTGAATTGAATGAAGCATTCGCTGCTCAGGCTTTAGCTGTAACGAGAACTTTAGGTTTAAAAGATGATGATTCAAGGGTAAATCCAAACGGAGGAGCTATTGCCATCGGTCATCCACTTGGAGTTTCAGGAGCAAGAATCGTTGGTTCTGCAGCCATGGAGCTTCAAAAACAAGATAAAAAATACGCATTGTGTACCCTTTGTATCGGTGTTGGACAAGGATATGCAATGGTAATTGAAAAAATGTGATTTTTTCAAGTGTAACAATATAGAAGTGTATCAATGTAACAATTTTGCGGTCTGTAATGTTGGGCTTGTTGAAGCATTTCATTGGTAAACTGTTACATTGATATATTATTACATTAATTTTTTAAGAAAAAAAATATGAATATCTACTCATATCACGGCATTCGTCCCATCATCAGACCTTCCGCTTACGTTCATCCACAAGCGGTAATTATCGGAAATGTGGAGATCGGGGAGGAAGTTTATATCGGCCCAAACGCGGTTATTCGTGGCGACTGGGGTAAAATTATCATCAAAGACGGTGCGAATGTTCAGGAAAACTGTACCCTTCACGTTTTTCCGGGAATTGAAACCATTTTGGAAGAATCGGCGCATATCGGTCACGGAGCGATTATTCATTCCGGACATATCGGAAAAAATTGTTTGGTTGGAATGAACGCAGTCGTAATGGATAAAGCCGTTATCGGAGACGAATGCATTATTGGAGCATTAGCTTTCGTTCCTGCCAATTTCAGATGTGATGCAAGAAAACTGATCGTTGGAAGTCCGGCAAAAATCATCCGTGATGTTTCCGATGAGATGATCAAATGGAAAACGGAAGGAACAAGATTATATCAGGAATTGGCAAGAGAAGGTAAAGATGCAATTTTGCCTTGCGAACCTTTTACAGAATATGTACAACAGATTCCTACAAAAGTTGTTGATTACAGCATTTGGGATGATGTGAAATAATGATCTCAATCAAAACCTCATAGGTTTCTAAAACCTATGAGGTTTGAATATTAAAAACACACAAATGAAGAAAAATAATGTCAAATACAGAAAATTTTGAATGTGAATATGTATATCACATCTACACTCATGCCAATGGAAAAGATTTAATTTTTAGAGAAAACGAAAATTATAAATATTTTCTAGGTAAGGTTGTAAAATACATTATTCCAATCGCCGAAATATATGCCTATTGTTTAATGCCAAATCATTTTCATTTATTGATAAGATTTAAGAATACAGATGAAAGTGTAAATGGAGATGAGCATAAATATTTAATGAAGCAGTTTAGTAATTTGTTAAATAGTTATGCAAAAGCTTACAATAAAAAATATAATAGAAAAGGTTCTCTTTTTCTTGATTATTTGAAGCGTAAGAGAGTAACTGATGAAAAGTATTTGATGAAATTATTTCATTATATCCACAATAATCCTGTCAATCATGGATTTGTACAAGGTATTAATGATTGGAAATATTCGTCTTATCATTCTTATATTAATTTGGCTAAAGAAAGTAAAATTGAAAGAATAGAAATGATGCAATATTTTGATACAATTGATAACTTTATAGAATATCATAAGTCAAATGTTGAATATGATTTCTTGATAATTGAATAAAATGTAACAAAACTCAAACCTCATAGGTTTCTAAAACCTATGAGGTTTTGAAAAAGTGTTTAACAAAGAAAAAGCATGATTAAAAAACTTCTTATTATCTCCACAATTTTATTGACATTTCAATCTGTCGCTTTTGCCCAGACTGGAAATGTAAAACCATTAACTATTGGAGAAATCAGAACCATACAATCTAAAATTTTATACGAAGAAAGAACACTAAATATCTATCTTCCGCAAAATTTCGATAAAACAAAATCTTACCCAATTATCTATCTTCTGGATGGAAGCATGAATGAAGATTTTATTCATGTGACGGGCTTAGTTCAATTCTTTAATCAGATGTATGCCATGCCGGAAACAATCGTGGTCGGAATTGCTAATATTGACAGGAAAAGAGACTTTACTTTTCATACAGATTTAAAAGATTTACAAAAAGATTATCCTACAACGGGACATTCGGATAAATTCATCAGTTTTCTGGAGAAAGAGTTAAAACCTTATATTGAAAGTCAGTTTAAAACTACCGATGAATACGTATTCGGGCAATCATTGGGCGGACTGTTAGCCACAGAGATTTTGTTGAAAAAACCGGAAATGTTTAATAATTATTTTATTATCAGTCCGAGTTTATGGTGGGATGACGAGAGTCTATTAAAACAGGCACCTCAATTATTAGCCAAAATTCAAGATACGAAGAAGTTCATTTATGTTTCTGTCGGAAAAGGTGAACATCCGGTGATGGTAAAAGATGCAGAAGATTTATTTGATGTTTTGAAAAAAGCCAATAAAAAAAATTGGACTTTAGAATATAAAATGATGGAAACAGACAACCACGCAACCATTCTTCACAGAAGCTTGTATGAAGGTTTGGTGAAATTGTTTCCGTATCAGGAACCTAAATAAATGTAACAATATACCAATATAAAAATATAACAATCAATACCAGTATGTCATGCTGAGCCTGTCGAAGCATTTATAGGTAATTTGCTGGATTGAGATATTAAACATAAAATATTTCATGGAAATTGATGAAATTAAAAATATCAGAAGTTTAGAAAACATTAAGGATCTTATAGGTGAGCTTCCTGAATTTAAATATCAAAAAGCATTAACGGACAAACTTGATAATAAAAAAGATGATTTCACTTATGAAACGATGTTGGAAATTGTTCTTTGGAAAACCAATCGATTCCCTGAAATTGATAACGATTTAATTGTAAAAATTAATGCTTTAAGGAAAGGATATGATGAGGATTTATCAGATAGTATTTTGATTAAATTATTAGATTCAAAAGGCTTTGATTTGCCAATGGCTTCAACTTTTTTAAGATTTATTGATTCAGATTATTTTCAAATTATTGATCAAAGAGTTTACAGAATCTTGTATGGAAAAAATTTGAAAATTCCATTTAGTAAACCTAAGAAAATTGAATTGTATAAAAAGTATCTGATTGATTTAAAAGAAGCTTGTATTGCTCATAATATTCCTTTTTCTAAATCTGATAGAATTCTTTATTTGTTAGATAAGCATCCTCAAGTGAATAAAGATCAAAAAATAAAATATTAGTAAAAAGTTAAAAAACTATATGGAAAAGTTAAAAAATTACATTCATGGCGAATGGATTGAGGGCTCTGGAAACGGAATTCCTTTATACAATGCTGTCAACGGCGAGCAGGTCGCCATTTCCGATACAGAAGGGCTGAATTTCGAGCAGGCTTTGGATTACGGGAGAACGATAGGTTACAAAAATCTCTCTTCGATGACGTTTTACGATCGTGGAGAAATGCTGAAAAAAGTAGCGCTTTACCTTTTAGAGAGAAAGAAAAAATATTACGAATTATCATATAAAACGGGAGCAACTTATGCAGATTCTTGGGTAGATATCGAAGGAGGTTTCGGTACTTTCTTTACTTATTCAGGATTGGCAAAAAGAATGCTTCCCAATACTCCGTTTTGGGTGGATGGAGAAACTCAGAAGATTTCGGCAAACGGAACTTTCCTGGGAACTCACATTTTAACGCCAAGTGAAGGAGTTTCGGTTCAAATCAATGCCTATAACTTTCCGGTTTGGGGAATGTTGGAAAAGTTATCCACATCATTGTTAGCAGGTGTTCCTTCAATCGTGAAGCCTTCACCGTTTGGTTCTTACTTAACCAACGTCGTTTTTCAGGATATGATTGAAAGCGGAGTTCTTCCTGAAGGTGCTGTTCAGTTAATCTGCGGTGAGCCCGGAAATGTTCTGGATTATATTCAGGATGGAGATTCTGTCTTGTTCACGGGTTCTGCAACAACGGGTAGAAAATTAAAATCTATGCCGTCAATCGCAGGCAATGCGGTTCGTTTCAACATGGAAGCAGATTCTTTAAACTGTTCGATTCTTGGCTTGGATGCAAAACCGGGAACTCCGGAATTTGATTTATTCATCAAAGAAGTTCGTAACGAAATGACCACAAAAGCCGGACAAAAATGTACAGCGATCCGAAGAATTATCGTTCCTGAAAACTTAGTCGGAGACGTTCAGCATGCGTTGTCTAAGGCTTTAGATCAGACTAAAATAGGAAATCCTTTAAGCAGAGAAACGAGAATGGGCTCTTTGGTCGGACAACAGCAGTATGATGAGGTATTGAGAAAGATCAATATCTTAAAAACTGAAAACGAACTGATTTATGACGGTAAACACGAACTGGTAGATGCTAGCTATGAAAATGGGGCATTTATGAGTCCGAAATTGTTTTTGAATGATTCTCCGTTTACAAAAAATATTGCTCACGATGTCGAAGCTTTCGGTCCGGTTTCTACATTAATGCCTTACAAAGATGCCGAAGAAGCAGCGGCGTTGGCAAAAAAGGGAAAAGGAAGTCTTGTTGGATCCGTTGTATCGCATGATGATAAATTTATCGCCGAAACGGCGTGGAAAATGGCTTCTCAGCACGGAAGAATTTTCGTGTTGAACAGAGACAATGCGAAAGAAAGTACCGGTCACGGTTCTCCGCTTCCGACTTTGATGCATGGAGGTCCCGGCAGAGCGGGTGGCGGTGAAGAAATGGGCGGTTTAGGCGGTCTGCATTTCTTCCTTCAGAAAACGGCGATTCAGGGTTCTCCGGATACGTTAACGGCAATTACTAAAATCTATCAGCAAGGTGCTGAAAAAAAATATTCAGACAAACATCCTTTCCAGAAATATTTTGAGGACGTGGAGGTTGGAGATTCTTTGGAAACAGCAGGAAGAACGGTTACGGATGCCGATATCGTGAACTTCTCGAATGTTTCATGGGATCATTTCTATGCCCATACCGATGCGACAAGCTTAACGGGAACGATCTTCGATAAAACCGTTGCTCACGGATATTTCATCCTTTCTGCGGCGGCAGGATTGTTCGTTTCAGGGAAAAAAGGACCTGTTATCGCGAATTACGGACTGGAAAACTGTTCGTTCTTCAAGCCTGTTTACGCGGGAGATACTATAACGGTTTATTTAACGGCAAAAGAGAAAATCAATAGAGGTGTTAAAGGAAGAAATATTCCTTCCGGCGTTGTAAAATGGCTGGTTGAAGTTGTGAACCAAAGAGATGAAATCGTTTGTGTAGCGACCATTTTAACCTTGGTGGCAAAACATTCTCCTTTTATCGATTTAAATGTAAAAAGTATTCAGAAAACGTTGAATGGCTTAACGGAATCTACTCAGCCGAACTGGGGAAAAATGTCTCCTCAGCAAATGATCGAGCATTTAGAACATGGTGTTTTGGTAAGTCTTGGCGAACCGGAAGCTGAAAAATGTTTCACACCGGAAGAACAGTTGGAAAAATGGCAGGATTCTTTATATAATCACAGAAAAATGCCGAAAGATTTCCCTGCGCCATTCCTGGAAGACGACGAGAAATTATTAGATTTAAGACATAAAAATCTGGAAGCTGCAAAGATTTCTTTCATAGATAATTTGAAGAGATTCGCTATTTATTACAAAGAAAATCCACAAGCCGAACATATGAATTTTGTTTTCGGAAAATTAAACAAAGAAATGTGGGAATTAATGCACAAAAAGCATTTCACCCATCATTTTGAGCAGTTTGGATTGATTTAGTTCGAAATAAAATGTCAATTTATAATCCCTTTTGGTTGTTACTGAAAGGGATTTTTTTATTAACTTTTTAAAATGAATCTAAAAGCCCATTTATATACTTGTTTACTACAATTTCTATTGGGAATTGCTTGCATTTCCTGTTCACAAAATAAAAGGATAAACGCTTATTTTTCGGAAGAAAAATTTATCGATAGTCTGAATATTGGTTTAAAAGGAAAAACTAAAGTGGAGATTGAGAAATTTCGAAATGATAGTACACAAGATAATATGATTATTTTAAGCTTTTACGAACAAGACAGTGTCTGGAATTATAAAACACAGAAAAATATTGGAAATACATGGAGACCAATGAACAGATTCTACTTTGATAAAGATGGAATTACAGGTATAGGTGCTGAAATTTCAGATTTTAATAATGATGGTTTTAATGATTTTACTTATCAAAGCGGTATTGCGGGAAGAGGGGGAAATACAATTAAAACATTATTTATCTATGATCCAAAAAGCAAAAACTTCATTCATATTAAAAATTCAGATCATTACCCCAATTTGAGCTATAATTCAAAACTAAACTGTATCAATTCTCTAATACTTACAGGATCTACCACGACAAGTTTTCTTAAAATTAAAAAAGATTCTCTGGATGAGTTTGCAAGAGTAGATGTTTCAGATACTATTTTGGTAACCGAAAAAAATGCTGCGGGGAATTTTAAAATTATTGAAAAGAAGAAGTTTGAAGGAAATGATGTTGATTTTTATAATGGATTTCGAAATTATAAACCTCTTGAATATTAAATCAAATAATTAAAAAAAGATAATATGCAACAACAATTTTTCAAAGACTTCGACTTTACCGGTTTCTGGAATGAAAGCAGTTATTCGGAGAGAGATTATATCGAAGAATTTCCTGATGATGAAATGATTGCTTCGGTGGAGCAGGAATTAGGATACAAACTTCCGGTGTCTTACATCGAATTAATGAAAATTCAGAACGGCGGATTGGTGGATAAATGCTGCTTTCCAACGACGGAGGGCACATCTTGGGCAGACGACCATGTTGCCATTACCGGAATTATGGGAATCGGAAGACATAAAACCTATTCTGTGTGCGGTGAACTTGGCAGCCAGTTTATGATGGAAGAATGGGGCTATCCCAATGATGGTGTTTACATTGCTGATTGCCCTTCTGCAGGTCATGATATGATTTTACTGGATTATTCTAAATGTGGAAAAGAAGGTGAGCCTGAAGTTGTGCATGTAGATCAGGAAGATGATTATAAAAAAACTTTTCTGGCGACGAGTTTTGAGAGCTTTATTAAAGGTTTAAAAGATGAGGAAGATTTTGATTTGGAATAAATGATCCCTAATTTTAGAAATTAAAATCAATTCAAAAAAATATTAAGATATGAACGAAAACTGGATGCAGAAATACGAACAGGTAAAAGATATTTTGGTTTGCCCAACAGACCTGGAGTCTTATTTTACTTTAAATGAAATTGAAGGTCAGCCATTAGAAACCATGGAAATCGGAAATGTGTCATTGCCTTCCGGAAAAATAGTGGTGCGAGATCCGCTGGTTTCCCTGAACAACAATCAATCTCCTTATTTTATTCAGGCTCCGAAAGGAAATTTTCCGGTGACGATTTCTGTAGTGAAATCTGAAGACTGGGGCGACCGGTATGCGGTCGTAAAAGTAGAATTTACCAAAGAAAAACCTATTATTTACAGAGAAGCTTTAATTGGTATTGAAGAACTTGATGGCGTGGCCGAAGACGATTATTTCGGTTTTGGCGTCGATGCGGGGCTCGGTTGTATTACGGATAAAGAAGTTCTTCCTTTGGTGGATCAATTTGTTGATGAATCGAATGTAGACAATATGTACGATGACTATTTTGCTGAACTTTTTTCCCAAAATTATCAGAAAAATCCTAAAAATCAGAGAGAAGCTGGAGACTGGATTAATTGGGTGGTTCCGAATACAGAATTTCATATTCCCATGTTTGCCAGTGGTTTCGGAGACGGCACTTATCCCGTGTATTTTGCTTACGATGCCGATGATAAAATCTGTGGTTTATATATTCAGTTTATCGATATAGAACTCGCTTTAAGCGAAGAAGGGGATGAAGATGATTATGAAGAAGGTGATTTTGAAGACGATGATAATGACGACGAACCTGAAAATTTCGTTTTTATCCGCTAAAATGTGTACAAACCTTTAATATGAATAAAACTTTTGCTGATCAGATTATTGATTTTAATAAAAATTTAAAATATTCGGGAACCCTTCCCGATGGTTTTCAGGTGCTAAATCCGTATCTGGACAACCCTGAAACATTGCTGGTCATGCAAAAGTTTTATCAAAAATATTATCACGATTCTCATGAGAGAAAATTCTTGATCGGAATCAATCCCAGTCGGCACGGCGCGGGAATTACCGGAGTTCCGTTTACCGATACCAAACGGCTGGAAAGTGTTTGCGGCATCGCCATGCAATCTGCCCGGACGCATGAAGTTTCGTCTGTTTTTGTCTACGATATGATTGAAGATTATGGAGGTGCAGAAGAATTTTACCGAGATGTTTATATTAATTCGCCTTTTCCGCTGGCCATTGTTAAAGAAACAAAAAAAGGTCTGGTGAATGCTAATTATTATGATGATAAAGAGCTTTTCAGAGAGGTGAAAGATTTTATGATTGAATCTTTAAAATTTCATCTCAGCTTAAATGTCGATACTTCTGAGGTTTTTATTCTGGGTAAAAAAAATGCTGATTTTATTTTCAAATTAAATAAAGAAGCCGCACTTTTCGATAAAATGACCGTTTTGGAGCATCCCCGGTATATACAGCAATACAAGTCTAAAGAAAAGCAACTGTATATCGATAAATATATTGTAGCCATAAAAAATAAATCCTTCGAATAATATGCTGAAGAATTGATCATTTATTTAAACCATCTCTGAATAGTTTCTTTTATTTTAGTTTTTGGAACGCTGCGTATTTCGTATTTTTGTGTAAATCCAATGTAATTTAAAAATGAACGAATTTGTAGTTTCAGAGCTTAAAAATAATATCGCCGAGATCACTTTCGGAACCCCTAAAAGTAATGCTCTGCCAGGATCAATTCTTGAAAAACTGGCGCAAACCATTCTTGAAGAAGGCGCAAAAGAAGAAGTAAAAGCCATCTTGTTAAAAAGTGACGGTGAAAAAGCTTTTTGTGCAGGTGCGAGTTTTGACGAATTGTTGGCCATTGACGAATTAAATGCCTCCACCCAATTTTTCGGCGGTTTTGCAAAAGTTTTGAATGCGATGAGAAATTGCGGCAAAATTGTGGTCGTAAGAGTTCAGGGAAAAACAACCGGCGGTGGAGTAGGACTTGCCTGCGGAGCCGATTACTGTTTTGCCACAAAAGATTCGGCGCTGGCCTTAACGGAGATCAATTTAGGAATCGGACCTTTCGTAATCGGACCTTATGTGGAAAGAAAAATCGGAAAATCTCAGTTTTCGGCCATGGCGATAGATGCCGATTTCAGATCAGCAGAGTGGGCAGAGCAGCACAATATCTATCATTCAGTTTCTTCAACAATCGGCGAGATGGATGCCAAGCTTGAAAAATTCCTGCAGACACTCGCTTTAAGAAGTGAAGATGCTTTAGCTTTAATTAAAAAAGTTTCCTGGGAAGGAACAGATCATTTTAATGAGTTAATGCCGGCAAGAATTCACATGAGCGCAAGCTTGATTTTAGAAGATTCTGCGAAGAAAAATATAGAATCAATTAAAGAAAGATTAAGAGCGAAGTAGTTTTTGTTCTTTTTACAAATAGCGACCGTTGATCATGAGATCAGCGGTCTTTTTATTAACCCATGGATCTGTGGCAAAAACGGAAGGGTAAATATAAGTGATACAAAATTTGCTCTTTCATGTTTCTTAAAAAAAAATATTTTGCAGATTAAAAAAAAATTATAACTTTGTATTTCAAAGTTCTTTTATGGATTCAAAAAACTATCACGAAGACTTATCTCATATTCGCTCTATGATGGAGCGCTCTTCACGGTTTATTTCTTTAAGCGGATTATCGGGAGTTGTTGCCGGTCTGGTAGCACTTTTGGGAGCAGGCTATGCATATTACGCTATGGAAAGAGAAAAAACAGAGTACATGAACGGAGGGCGCCTTGCTGTTAGCGGAGATCTAACCGGCGAGCTGGTGATCACCGGGCTTATCGTTTTAGTGGTTGCCGTTGTAAGCGGCTATGTTTTTACCGCAAATAAAAGTAAAAAGAAAGGTTTGAAGATTTGGGATGCAACTACTAAAAGACTTTTAGCTACTTTTGCAGTCCCGTTAGCAACCGGAGGTATTTTTTGCTTTGCCTTAATCCTTCATCATCTCTTCGTTTGGATAGCGCCCGCGACATTGATTTTTTATGGATTAGCGTTGGTAAGTGCAGAACGGTATACTTTAACGGATGTGAAGTATTTAGGATATTGCGAAATCGTTTTAGGGCTTATTGCTTTATTCGTTTTAGGATGGGGACTCGTTTTCTGGGCCGTTGGATTTGGAGTTTTACATATTGTATACGGTTTGATTATGCATAAAAAGTATAATTAAAATATAAATTTCGCAGCCCGTAATTCGGGATCAGCCTTTATTTTGTAGCTGCACTTATAATCTCATTATGATAAATATTAATCAACTCAACAAAGAATTCGAAAGCCGGGTAAGATTGGGCATCATGTCTGTTCTCATGGTAAACGACTGGGTTGATTTTTCTGAAATGAAAGGATTACTGGAAATTACAGACGGTAATCTGGCGAGCCACAGCAATGCTTTGGAAAAAGTAGGATATATCGAGGTGAAAAAGGAGTTTGTAGGGAAAAAGCCCAGAACGTCTTATCGGGTGACCCAAAGCGGGCGGGAAGCATTTACCGAGCACCTGAATGCTTTGGAAAAATTACTAGGAAAATAAAAATCTAAAATTAATACAAAAAGGGATTATAAATTTTTTTGTTTTTAAACTTTGTAATTCAAAGTTCTTTGTAAAAAATAATAGTAAAATGACGAGAAAAACATTTTTAAAACGGCTTTTTCAGCTTTCTGTAATCGGAGCTTTTCCCATTTTATATTCGTGGAGAATAGAACCGTTCTGGTTGGAGTTTGTGGAAAGGAAACTGCCGGTAAAGAATCTGCCTGAAGCATTAGAAGGCAAAATTCTGATGCAAATTTCTGATCTGCACGTGGGAAATCGCTTTGATTGGAATTTTTTGATTGAGTCTTTTCAGAAAGCTAAAGATTTTAAACCTGACTTTGTGGTTTACACCGGAGATTTTGTTAATCACGGCAGCGCAGAAGACCATTTTCATCTTGAAAAAGTGATGAATCATGCGGTTATGGGAAAATTAGCAACTTTCGGAATCCTCGGAAACCACGATTACGGACCGCGTTGGGAGAATGTAAAATCATCCGAAAAGACCTGCGAAATTCTTGAAAATTACGGAATTACCATGCTGAATAATGCCCAACAGGAAAGTCATGGACTCAACTTTATCGGTTTTGAAGATCTGTGGTCGCCGAATTTCGATCCTCTGCAAGTAATGAAAGCGTATAATCCGTCTATTGCCAATATTGTACTCTGTCATAATCCGGATGTTTGTGATAAAAATGTATGGAATGGCTATCAGGGCTGGATTCTCAGTGGTCATACACATGGCGGACAATGTAGAATTCCTGGGATTATTACACCTATTCTTCCTGTGAAAAATAAAAATTATGTTTCCGGTGAAATTGATCTGAAAGACGGAAGAATGCTGTACATCAACCGCGCACTCGGGCATTCTTTTCAGGTCCGGTTTATGGTGAGGCCGGAAATTACAGTCTTTACATTAACGCAAGGATAAAAAAAAATTATTCTGAATGCGGATATGAATCATGTCTATACTAAAATCAATTAAAAATAATAAACGATGAATGACAAAACAATTATTGATATCGGAAAATCCTTTTTCTGGATTTCATTTGTATTGGGAAATATATGCCTTTTCGGGTACGTCATTAGCCAAATGACTGTTTTTGCCTGTTGTGGATTTCTATGGCTTTTCTTTGGTTCCATAATCAATCTTTTAGCCGTATTTGTTTTCCTTATTTACGGGCTTTTTAACAAAAATAAACTTGATATCTGCTTGCAGACAATAGGAATAATGTTGATAAATATACCATTGGCAGCCATCTATGCAGCAATTGGGATGGAGCTTAATTAAACTTTTAAATCATAAACTATGAAAAAACTACGCGTGCAGTTTCTGATTTTTGTTTACGATAAAACTCAAAAATTATATAGAAAATATTTTAAAAAGAAGAAAAGGCAATGGCAGTTCAATGAAAAACAGTTGCTGGAATTTCATAAAGATTCTTTAGGGCGAAAACTCGGCGAATTTTATAAAAAGCACGGTTTTACGATGATTCCGAAAATGGAAAACCACGATGTCCATCATTTGCTTACCGACTACGGAACTCATTTTGAGGAGGAAATCGCGATGCAGTTTCTGTTGTTGGGAAACGGAAAACTCAATGCTCATCTGTTGGCTGCGATTATTTTAGGGGCCGTTATTCTCCCTGAATATTTTAAATTATATCTGAAAGCTTACCGAAAAGGACAAAGCATGAGACCATTTCATCATATGGATTTTGAAGCCCTGCTTTGGCAGAATTTTGAGCATGTGAAAGATTTTATTCAGCAAAAACAATCTCCGGCTTTATATTAAGAGCCTTAAAATGAATCAGAATGAATTTCAGGTTGATTTTTCCTTCCGTCTTAAAAATATGAAATTTTTATTAAATCCGCGCCTTTACTTTTTTCCGGTAAACGTATAAAGGCTCTAAGATTTGAATTCAGAATTTTTTTAACCTTTTAAACAAAAAACATGAAAACACATCACTATATATTAATTACTACATTGTTGTTCACCGTACTTTTATATGGAGAAAGTGTGGGCATAAACCTCGGAATCCTCGGAGTTGTATATGCTTGCCTCACCCTGTACAGAACGTCCGCAAGAAACAGGACAAGATCTTTTCTTGTCTTGTTTACTACCAGTATTCTTTCCAGCATTGCCTTCGCCTGGTACGGCGATTTTCCATCGTTTTTAGCAGTGGTAATTTCGCTTTTGCTTCTGTCTTTTACATCAAAGAACAGAAGAACAAAGCCTTTATTACTGATCCCGATTTTTATGACCAATATCACAACATTTATCTGTCGGTTTTTTAGTTTTGACGATTGGCTTCCGAAAATAAACAGGTCGGGCGTCTGGCAGAAAATATTGGCATTTATCTTAATTCCGTTGTTGTTGATAAGTATTTTCTTTGGAATTTACTCGGCGGGAAGCGATCATTTTGACAGCATTTTAAGCGATTATGAGTTTGATCTTAATTTTTGGGAATTGATCTGTATTTCAGCGATAGGATTTTTCATTGCCTTTAATTATTGGAATTTTGTGGTCGAAAAATATATTTACACGCAAAATCATGTTTTGGATAATAATTTTCAGGAGAAAGATAAAATTCAGAAGCCCACCTATTCTTTTCTGGATTTATATTCTGAAAGAATGAGTGGCGTAATTTCTTTGTCTTCATTGAATATTTTGCTGATATTTTTCATCATTACCTTTAATTATGAGCAATTTTATGAAGTTACCAAAACTCCGAATCGATTATCAGAAGAAACCCACGAGAGAGTGGGTGCTGTAATTGGTTCTATCATGATGGCCATTCTGGTGATTATGTTTTATTTTAAATCCAATTTCAACTTTGATCCTAAAGCCGGTCTCCTGAAAAATTTAGCTAAAATCTGGATTATTCTTAATGCTGTTCTTGTTTTTTCTGCGATGGCTAAAAATACAGAATATGTGCTTCATTTTGGGATGACTTATAAACGGTTGGGCGTATATGCTTTTCTTATTTTATCATTCATTGGTTTAATACTTACTTTTATTAAAATTCAGAAGAAGAAAAAGAATGCCTATCTGTTTAATACAATGGCCTGGTATGTTTACGGAACTCTCCTGTTAATGAGTTACTTCAATTGGGGAGGAATGATCACTTCCTATAACATCAACCGAAAAGATTTTGATGTATATTATCATGAAAAAGAGTTCCCTTTCAATAAAAAACAACTGTTAGAATATGCCGCAAAAACAGATGATCAGAAGCTGAGAAAAGAAATTTTAAAAAGTATTCAGCTTTATAAAAATCAAAGTTTTCTTTCCAAAATAGGATATTATGAGACCGTCAAATAGTTCGATTCATCATTTTAACGCAAAGTTTTATTTTAAATGTCAAAAATATTCAAGTGAGCAAAGAAGAATCAATAAGTTGATTTGATAAAGCGTATTTTCAAGCTTTGCGACGCAATTCATTGGCCTTCTGAAAATGAGTAGAAAAATAAAATAAAATCTTTGCGAAAAAAAGCCATTGAATTTTTACAATGTAACAGGTTTTAAGCTAAAACATTTTTGATTATAATTTTAAACGCACTCTGAATAAAGCTACCTTTTTCCCTGAAATGAAAATGAATTGATGATTTCTCTCATTAATCTGAACAGAATGGCGTTTTTTAAAGGGTATTGGAACAGTTTTGGTAGTTAAATCTGCTCAAAAGAGCTTAAAAGAAACCCAGGATATACTCAGGATCTAAAAAATATTCGATAAAATTAAAAGGCTCTGCGTTTCTAACTTCGAATTTAAAAATAATTATTATGAAAAAAGTCTTATTTCTACTCCCATTATTCATCCTTTCATGTAATAAAGAAGCTCCGGTTTCGGGAAATACTGATCAGGACTCTGTCGCAGTTTCTGAGCAGAATACTCCGGATTCAGGCATTGACTCTGTGGCTATCAGAAAAAAAGATTCCATTATAAATAATGCTCCCGCTACCAAAGCTGTGCTGAAGGAAGGGGTGATGAGAAACGAGAAAGAGGGACAGATTGTGAGAACTGCAGATGCAGAGCAGCTTCCTTTTAAATTGGGAGAGCAATTCACCAAAGACGGTCAGGAACTGGTGTTAAAAATAACAAATTACACCCAACCTACAATTAAAGCCTCTATTGTTACCAAGGAAAAAGATTTTAACATTCGTTTTAATCAGATAAAATTACCCAACGGCGATTATGACGGCCCTTTTAGCAAAGATATAACGTATGACGTAAAAGGAAAAGGAGAAGTTTGGCTGATTATCGGAAAAAGCAATATGGCTTCCGGCAATACAACCGGTAGTTTTACAGTGAGCGTAGAATAGTTTCAATAGATTTGGTACAGTTTCTGCAAACAATTTTTAAATTTAAATCGTATGAAAAATATATTTTTGACCGCCACAATGGCTTCAGTGGCTCTTGTGAGCTGCGGTACCGTACAGTCGCTGGTACAGAATACATTTCCCTATACCGCCAATGTGTTAATTTCTACGGGAGTTCCTGCGGATAAAGAAGTAACTTCTACGGCTACAGCGTCCAATGTTCAGACCTGGTTTGGAGGAAATAATAATGCTCAGATCAAAGATGTAAGAATATCAGATGCGAAAATAAGTGTAGTATCGCCATCCGGGGGTAATTTAAGTGCTCTGAAATCAGTAAAAGTATTCATTTCGTCAAGCGGAACAGGGGAAAGACTGGTAGCATCGCGAGCCAATATCTCTTCCAATTCATCAAGTTTAAATCTTGATCTGAATGATACAGGATTTTTAGACCAAGTTGTAAAAAGTTCAGGTCTTACTGTAAGAACGGTGTATGAACTAAAAAACCAGACAAGTTCTGATATGAACTTAAAAGTAGCACTTAATTTTAGCAGTATCCCTGCTAAATAGTTTTTATAAAAGTTTTATTTAATAGAAAGAGGCTGTCCCATAAAAAGGATGGCCCTTTTTAGATTAGCTCCAATTCTGTTTCAAATGGCTTCGGTAGCTTATCAGCCTCAGTTCGGTTAGTACAATATTCTATAAATCAATAGGCACTGGCTTCAGCCAGTCTTTGAAAAATGAAATCTCTCAGGCTTTAGCCAAAACTTATGATCAATTTAGACTAAAGACCGAATTTTATTTAAATTTTATCATTGGTCGGAATCTCAAGGCTCATGTCATGCATTTAATAAAGAATAAAGCAATGTTTTCAATAGTTGATTTTAATCGAACTCAGTTTTTTAATGAGGCGATTCTGTTTTAACGCAAAGGTTTATTTTTTGGAGTTCGTATATAAAAGAGCAAAGAGGAATCAACAAGTTGATTTGATGAAGGTGTTTTTTATGCGTTGCGAAGCATTTATTTGTGTTTTTTGATTTCTAAAAATTTAGAGTTCGAAAAATAAATCTTTGCTTCTAACCTGAATTCGATTAATACCATATTCTTTAAATCAATAGAGACTGGCTTCAGCCAGTCTTAGAAAGATAAGGTGTCTGAGGCTTTAGCCGAAACTTATGATCAATTTAGACTAAAGACCGTATTTTATTTAAATTTTATCATTGGTCGGAATCTCAAGGCTCATCTCATGCATTTAATAAAGAATAAAGCAATGTTTTCAATAGTTGATTTTAATCGAACTCGTGTTATCAGGTTTAACCAGTGAAATGGTAAATTTTACTGGGAAAAAAGGCTTTATGGTTTATTTAATTCCGCATAAAAAATATTCAGATTTCAGAAAGTGTAGTTTTGTGTAGAAGCACAATTATAAGCAATTGAGAGGACTTTATTTGTAGAAGATCTTTTTGCGGATACTCAAAGTATACCTTTGAATTGTGTGAAGTAGCTGATTTTTAGTTTTTTGTTTTTTGATGTAGAAATGTAGTAAAGTGATTTTTATTGTAATTAAATAAATTTGCACACCGGTTTAATGCGTATGATTCTTAAATAGGCAGGAAGATGACTATTCAATGTCATTTGTTCTTCTCTTATTATCCCTTTTGGCTGCCGGATTTCTTCTAAACAATCAACATAAATAATACTTTAACACATGAAGAAGAATTTTCTTTTGCTGCTTCTGATGATTCTATCATCCGTATGGGTCTCTGCGCAGAGAGATACCGATCATTGGATTGCACCCTATTATGACAGTTCGCTAAGTCCTTACATACACTCTTTATATTTTTCTACAGATTCCATTACACCTTTTGAGGTTAAAATTTATACTAATAATACCCAGATCGGGAGCGTAAGCATCAGTAAAGGATCTCCCAAGGTATTTACTGTTGCCGCTGGTTATATTAAAAACAATGCAGTTTCTGAAGCGGCTGTTGTTTCTGCGAAAGGGATATATACAAAAGGAGATAAGCCTTATTTTATGACCATGAGAATTGCGTCCGGAAGTCATGGTGAGATTATAACATCCAAAGGGAAGGCCGGTATCGGGAATCATTTTTTTGCTGCTGCTTCACCGGCGAGTTCTTTATCAAACTATAATAATTTTACCACCGGAATTTTAGCTACGGAAAATAATACCACCGTAAAAATATCAGGATACAATCCGGGGGTCCGTTTTGTTAATACTTCTTCTACACCGTCATCCTTCAACGTTGTACTGAATAAAGGACAATCTTATACACTGGCCGGAATCGCCAACCTGGCAGCCAATAAAGACGGTTTTATCGGCGCTGAAATTATTGCGGATAAACCGGTAAGTGTAACCAATGGAAATTCGAATGGATTTTATGCTACTTCATCAGTCGCAGACGGGAGTGACCTGATTATGGATCAGTCGGTTCCCACCGAGCGTCTGGGAAACCAGTTTGCCATGGTAAAAAGCGGATCTACAAGCCCATATAACATGGATGGTGGTATTGTGGTGGCTACTGAAAATAATACTCAAATTTTTCTGAATAACAGTTCCGCCCCGATAGCAACCATTAATGCGGGACAATATTACCGGATATTAGCCAATGCTTATGTCAATCAGGGCGGAGGTCATTTTAATATGTATGTCCGGACAAGTAAGAATGTGTATCTCTATCAGCTGGTTGGCGTGGGTTCGGCAGGAAATACCGGAGGATATAATCTGATTCCTCCACTGGACTGTTTTTTACCTCGAAAAATGGATGAGATTGGCAGAATTAATGAAATGCCGGGGATCGCCTCAGTTTCTGTAAGGCTTAATATTCTTACCCAGACCGGTGCCACGGTGCAGGTGAATGGTGTTTCACCTACTTCTGCTCAGGGACCCTATGCCGTACAGGGAACGACCGACTGGGTTACCTATTCCATTCCTAATGTGAGTGGTAATACCACAATTACTTCGGATAGGGCAGTAACAGCAGGGATTAATGGAGGTTACAGTACAGCTGGCTATGGTGGTTATTTTGCAGGTTTTTCTTCTGTACCCGTTATTGTAAAAAAATCGGGTGACTGTATGCCGGGAATCGTTTTGGAAGTCGATGACAGCTATGATACGTATCAATGGTATGTTAATGGGGTATTGATTCCCGGAGCCAATTCAAATGAGTACACTCCTGTGCAGTCCGGAAATTACACCGTAAGAATTACCGTAGGCCAGTGTGCTCCTAAACTTACGGCAGTCTATAAGGTCTACAGCTGCTTGGTTGAAACTCAGAAAGATGATAACCTTTGCGGAGACAATTTAACCATAAATCCGCAGTTTAGCCACTCTTCCCAGACACCTGTTCCGGGAACTGTAACTATTATTACACCTCCGTCTCATGGTACGGCAGTGGTAGATCCTATTACAGGAACGATCGTGTACACTCCATCTTCCGGCTATGTGGGTACGGAAACAATTGTTTATAAATTTTGTGGAGATGATCCGGAATTTACAGATTGTGAGCAAGTGACATTACATCTGAATGTTTCTAAAACACCGGTTGTTCAAAACGCAGCGCTGCATCTCTGTTCGGATACCGATACCGGAACTTTTGATCTCACTTCCGCTCAGTCTGCAATCTCCAGTGCTCCGGGAGCTACCTTTACCTATTATGAATCCTTGGCTGATGCAGGTATGGGAAACAGCAACTTTATTACTAATCCCGGATCTTATCTTTCTCAGGATAAAACAATATATGTTCGTGTAGCCGTAGGAGTATGTTCAAGTATTGCTGAGCTTCACCTGAATGTTCATCCGAATCCTGTTGTTCAGAATTCAGGTCTCAGTATATGCTCTGATTCTACAACCGGAGTTTTTAATCTTATTGCAGCAGAAGGTGCTGTTTCAACAACTCCGGGAGCTGTCTTTACCTATTATGAGTCGCTGTCTGATGCAAACGCGGGAAATGCGAATGTCATTGGTAATCCTTCAGCCTATCTTTCGGGTACAAAAACGGTATATGTCCGTGTCTCTGTGGGAGACTGTTTCAGTATTGCCGAGCTTGCATTAGTCGTTCATCCTAATCCCGTTGTTCATAACAGCAGTTTGAGTATATGCTCCGGTACTACAATAGGAATTTTTGATTTGAAAGCAGCTGAAAATTCTATTTCGCCGACCTCAGGAGTTTCCTTTACCTATTATGAAACTTTAACGGATGCAACTGCGGGCAATGCAAATGGGATAGCGAATCCTTCCGTTTATTCATCTTCTGATAAAACAATATACGTCCGTGTATCTTTAGGACCATGTTTCAGCATTGCTGAATTGGTATTAAAAGTAAATTCTACTCCCGTTGTTCACGATAGCGGTTTAAGCTTATGCTCAGATACCGCAACGGGAACCTTTGATTTAACATCTGCTGAAGGGGCTATTTCTACGACATCAGGAGCGGTCTTTAGTTATTTTGAATCGCTAGCCGATGCCACAGCGGGAACTACGGGAGCGATCATTAATCCTACGGCCTATGTCTCCATTGGTAAAACAATCTATGTTCGTGTCTCTGTAGGAGAGTGTTTCAGTATCGCAGAATTAATTTTAACGGTTCATCCTAATCCGGTTGTTCAGAATGCCGGATTGAGCTTATGTTCTGATACCGCGACTGCCGTATTTGATTTAACGACCGCTGAAGGGGCTATTTCGAGCACTTCGGGAGCTGTTTTTACCTATTTTGAATCGCTTTCTGATGCCAACGCAGGAAATACAGGTGCAATTGCAACTCCTTCGGCCTATCTCTCTTCCAGTAAGACCGTATATGTTCGTGTATCTCTAGGTGAGTGCTTCAGTATTGCCGAGCTTGAATTAAAAGTAAATGCTAATCCTGTTGTTCATAATACCAGTTTGAGCCTGTGTTCAGATACAACAACAGCAATATTTGACTTAACTTCAGCACAAGGTGCTATTTCCGTTACGCCGGGCATAATTTTTAAATATTATGAAAATTCTGCAGATGCCAATGCCGGAAATAATAATTTCATCCCAAATCCGACCGTTTTTTCTTCTGCGAGTACGATGGTGTATGTACGCGTTGAATCTGCAACCTGTTACAGTATCGCCACACTGAAACTTGTAGTAAATGTGAAACCCGTAGCCACGATCACTGCCTCCTCAATGGTGATCTGTCATGATATCCCTGTTACTCTGACGTCTAATTTTCCTACAGGAAATACATGGTCAACAGGGGAGACTACCCAGTCCATTAGTGTCAGTGCAGGAGGTGTCTATTCTCTAATCAATTATAATGGGTTATGCGAAAGTAATGAGGTATCTGTGACAATTCTCAAAGATGAAAATCCTAATCTTCAGATTAACGGAAATCTTACATTCTGTGAAGGAGATTCAACGGTTTTAACGGCTACAGCGTCAGGAAACGGAAATACTTTTGTATGGAGCAACGGAACCAACGGCAATATACTTACAGTAACGGCACCGGGAACATATTCTGTTACCGTAACAACACCTTTGGGATGTCAGTATGATGAATCGGTTACCGTAAACATGGATCCTTTAATTGTTGTTAATATCATTCAGCCCGCCGAGGCGATTACCTGTTTGGTAACAAGCTTGGTACTCGATGCAACCGGTTCTGTATATCAGCCAGGAGCCACATTCCAATGGACAGCAACAGGAGGTGGAAATATTCTGTCGGGAGGAGATACGCTTACTCCGACGGTGGACAAGGGCGGAGTTTATACTTTAACGATCTACAGCGCAACACCTATGGGATGTGTAAAGCAAAGTTCGGTAACGGTGCTTGAAGATACCGTTCCGCCTTCTGTGACTCTTACCGCAAGTGAGCTCATTATCTGTAAAGGAAGTTCAGTTGTTCTTACGGCTTCGGGAGCGCTTACCTACAGCTGGGCAGGATTACCAAGCGGAGGCAACTCCCAGACTGTTTCTCCGGAAACCACCACCACCTATACCGTGACAGGAACCGGTGAAAACGGATGTGTGGCTCAGGCAACGCTTACCATCACTGTGGTTCCCGCTATTGAGTCTTCACTCCATAATATAATAATCTGCGAGGGACAAAAAGGGATGCTCGATGCAGGCGCTGGCCCCAATTACTCATATATTTGGAGTACAGGAGAGATTACAAGAACAATTAATGTTACAGTGCCGGGAACGTATACGGTGACAATTAGCAACGGAGTATGTTCTAAAGTATATTCTGCACAGGTCAACTTTACAAAAGTTCCCGATGTTCTGGACGTTATTTATGAAAAAGATAATTTAAAGATTATAGTTAAGAATAATGAAAATATTCCTTTGGAGTTTTCAATTGATGGTGGTGTAACCTGGCAGGAATCTAATATTTTTTACAATGTCCATAAAAATACAGAATATGAGATCAGGGTAAGAAATATCAGAACCCTTTGTGATGCTTATGTAAACTATTACACCTTTTTTATGCCCAATACAATTACTCCAAACGGAGACGGATACAACGATGTTATCAGCTTTGAAGGAGTCTCGAAATTAAATAATTTCTCTGCGACGATATTTGATCGCTATGGAATGCAAATTTTTAAGGCAACGCCCCAAAATGCTGTTTGGGATGGCAAGTTTCTGGCAAGAGTAATCCCCACAGCAACCTACTGGTATATTGTATCCTGGCAAAACAGGGTGACCGGAAAACTGATCAAAAAGTCAGGATGGATTCTTCTCAAAAATAGAAATGATGACGAACGCAGAAACTATATCAGGAACTGATACTCCGAATGTGGTTTGTTGATTCTTCAAAAATTAATAAAAGAAGAAATGAAATAATTTAAAAAATGAAGGCATCGCTATTGCGATGCCTTCATTTTTTTATAAAGCCGGATTATTTAAAATCTACCAATTCGATATCGAATATTAGAGTAGCTGCTGGAGGAATTACCCCTCCGGCACCATTATCACCGTAGGCAAGATCTGCCGGAACATAAAATCTGTACTTTGCTCCTTTGCTCATTAACTGTATCCCTTCTGTCCATCCTTTGATGACTTCTGAAAGGCTAAGTTCAATGGGCTTACCGCCTTGCTTTTCGGTAGAATCAAATACCGTCCCATCCATTAATTTTCCTGTGTAGATTACGGTGGCTTTACCTGCAGCAGTTGGTTTGGCTTTTTTGTCGCCCTCCTTTAAAACTTCATACTGTAAACCGCTAGCTGTGGTTACAATTTTTTTGTTTTGCTTATTTTTGGCTAAGAACTCAGCACCTTTCTTTTTATTTTCCTCAGCCTGTAATTTTGCTTCAGCCTGCTTTTTTTCGCCTTGCTTCTGCATAAAGCCCTGTAAGAAAGATCCCATTTCTTCTTTCGGAAGTGCGGTTGGTTTTCCTGCAAATTCATCTTTTATAGCCTGAGCCAATAGGTTAGAATCTATTGTAAAGCCTTGTCTTTTTAGGTTTTGAGCAATATCCAGTCCGATATAGTAAGAAGCTTTCTGCTCATCTGTATAATTGGTGGTTTGTGCAAAAGCAACGTTTATTCCTGTTAAAAGAACCAGGGTAATCAATGTTTTTTTCATTGTTGAATGTATTAAAAATATAATGTTTGCAAATTTAAGCTTTTGAAACGGAATCCATCACAATCGTTACGGGGCCGTCGTTAATAAGCGAAACCTTCATGTCGGCACCAAAAATGCCACTTTCTGTTTTCAACCCCGATTTTGAAATCTCTTCTTTAAAATAATTAAAAAGGGGAATGGCTTTATCCGGTTTTGCGGCTTTGATAAAAGACGGACGATTTCCTTTTTTATAATCTGAGATTAGGGTAAACTGGCTTATACAGAGTATTTCTCCATGAATGTCTTTTACCGAAAGATTCAGTTTATCATCTTCATCGCCGAAAATCCTTAGATTTAAGATCTTTTGAGCCAGCCAGTCTGCATCTGTTTTTTCATCGTTTTCATCGATACCGATTAACAGCATTAATCCTTTTCCGATTGCTCCAACAGTTTTTCCGTCTACTTTTACGCTGGATTCAGAGACCCTTTGTATAACCACTTTCATTTAAAAATAAACATTTAAAACATTACTGGTAGAATCGTAATTAAAAGGATAGGTTTTCGGCGGCAAACTTGTAGCGCTGCCTTCCGAGGGTTGCCCCGTAAGCAAAATCCATCGGGTATTGTCTTTAGGGCAGATAACACTGATATTGTCTTTTACTTCAAGTGTGGTATTGGTATCGGGGCAGATATGAGGCGCATTTCTGTCGTAAACTTTAAAGTTGTTTCCGGTAACACGCACGATAATTAGCCCTCTTGTGCCGGATTGCTGTTCGTTAATATATACCCAGCCACCCACCTGGTTCAGATTAAAGTACGCCGGAAGATTTAGATTTAAAGTAACATTAATGGGAGTGCTTGGAAAACAACTTACCGTATCTTCTCTGCTTCCACAAGAATTTATTGATAAACTATTGAAAATCAATAAAATGATTATAAATAGTATTGAAAAAGTTTTTTTCATTTGAATTTAAATTTTTATATATTTGTAGAAATTAAACGATTACAACAAGAAAACATTGTCCGGCAAATGTCGGATTATTTTTTTATACTAAAACTAAATTTTGAAAATTATGGCAAGCTATGTTACAAAGGAGGGATTAGAGAAAATGAAAGCTGAGCTGGAACAGTTAGAAACTGTAGAGAGACCAAAGATCACCCAGCAAATCGCAGAAGCAAGAGACAAAGGAGATTTGTCTGAAAATGCAGAGTATGATGCGGCTAAAGAGGCTCAGGGGATGCTTGAAATGAGGATTTCTAAGCTGAAAGATGTTATCTCTACTTCTAAAATCATAGATGAAAGTCAATTAGATACTTCAAAAGTTTCCATCCTTACCACGGTGAAGCTTAAAAATAATGCAACCAATCAAGAACAGGTATTCAAGCTTGTTCCGGATAATGAGAGTGATCTTAAAACCGGAAAAATCTCTGTAAATACACCAATTGCGAAAGGTTTACTAGGAAAAGTTGTGGGCGAAACGGCAGATATTACCCTTCCCAACGGAAATAAACTGTCTTTCGAAGTATTAGACATTACTCTATAATTAAAGACTAAGATCTTATTTTATAATTTAAATCTTTCAGAAAAATGAGCACAATATTCACAAAGATCATTAACGGCGATATTCCTTCTTATACAATTGCCGAAGATGAAAACTTTATCGCATTTCTGGATGCAATGCCTTTGGTAAAAGGTCATACTTTGGTGGTTCCTAAAAAGGAAGTTGATTTAATTTTTGATCTGGACAGCGAAGAGTACAAAAATCTTTGGGGTTTTGCTCAGGAAGTGGCCAAGAAAGTGAAAAACGCAATTCCTTGTGTGAGAGTAGGAGTGGCCGTTGTGGGATTAGAGGTTCCTCATGCCCATATTCATTTGATTCCTTTAAATAAAATGGAAGATATGAATTTTAAAAATGAACGATTAAAGTTAACGAGTGAAGAATATACCGAGATTCAAAACTCAATTATTAATTCTTAAAATACAGAAACTCGTAAAAAATACCTTTTACGAGTTTCTTTAATCATATACCTTATATATATTATATAAAAAATGAATTCAAACCAATGTTCTTTCTGCGGAAGAAAAAGAAATGAAGTACAGATGCTGATTTCTGGTCAGACTGGTTTTATTTGTGAAAATTGTATTGAGCAGGCGCATACGATTGTAAAAGATTCAGCGTCTAAAAACGGATTTTCGCCGGCAGAAAATATCGATGATCTAAAAAAGCCGAAAGAGATAAAAGAATTTTTAAACCAATATGTAATTGGTCAGGATCAGGCAAAAAAGCAGCTTTCTATTGCCGTTTATAATCATTATAAAAGATTGCTTCACGCTCAGGACGAAAACAGAGAGGTTGAGCTGGAAAAATCAAACATCATTATGATCGGTGAAACGGGAACCGGGAAAACGCTTTTGGCTAAAACAATTGCTAAAGAGCTCAATGTTCCTTTCTGCATTGTGGATGCAACGATTTTAACGGAAGCAGGATATGTGGGAGAGGATGTGGAGAGTATCCTGTCAAGACTGTTAATGGTCGCAGATTATGATGTTGAAAAAGCCGAAAAAGGAATTGTTTTTATTGATGAGATCGATAAAATAGCAAGAAAATCGGATAATCCAAGCATCACAAGAGATGTTTCCGGGGAAGGTGTTCAGCAGGGTTTACTGAAATTGTTGGAGGGAAGTATTGTGAATGTTCCGCCTCAGGGAGGAAGAAAACATCCTGACCAAAAATATATTCAGGTAAATACTCAGAATATCCTGTTTATTGCGGGTGGAGCTTTTGACGGGATTAAAGAGATCATCGAAAGAAGAATGAACAAGCAGGCAATAGGCTTCAGTGCAGAAAAAATCAATAAAGTGGAAGAAGATGAATATGTGTTAACAAATATTAATGCAATAGATCTTCGTTCTTTCGGATTAATTCCCGAACTTTTAGGAAGATTTCCAATCATCACTTACCTTGATAAACTCACGAAAGAAACGATGATCAGAATTATGAAAGAGCCAAAAAATTCAATTGTGAATCAATTTGTGGAGCTTTTCAAAATGGATGGTACAAAATTAGAGTTCACGGATGGTGCCATTGCAAAAATTGTAGATGAAACTATTGAGAAGGGGTTAGGTGCCAGAGGATTACGTGGTACAACGGAAAAGGTGCTGGAAGATTATATGTTTTCAATAGGTGAAGAGAAGGAAATCATATTAACCGAAGATATTATTTTTGTTAATAAATAAAATATTTTTTTTTCTTCCAAAAAAAAAAACTACCTTTGCGGGTGAAGATTGTATTAACACACAAATAATTATATACAATGAGAAAAAGTTTATTTGCTATTGGATTATTAGCAGCAGTGGGTTCTGTTCAGGCGCAGAATGTTCTATTACACGTAGATGACGCTGCTACTACGTATGTAAGTAAAGGTACGCTTGTTTATAACGGCGGAGGCTTACAGATGAGAGGAAACGGAGTTATCGAGAACCATGGAAACATCATGGTGAGTGGTACGAATACCGATTCTTTTAAAACGATCACTACTGGCGGTACTGATAAGCCAGAAGGTTCCGTAACTGCTAATTTTGTCAACCGACTTAATGAACCAACCGCTTACGCGAGTCCCGGAGTTTCTAATAACTACACGTACGGTCAGCTTTATATTGCTGGTATTCCTCAAACGAATATCACAGGTATTGTCGATCAGGAGCTTAGAGCTACCAACCATGGTACTTATCAACAGATAGGTCTGCCTTTCTACGATAAAACAGCTTCTACTTTAAGTACAGAATTAGGAAAAACGTTCTCGAATGTAAGATATTCTAAGAATGAAATACTAACATGGAATAATGCCACTGTTGTTTCTGCCAACGTTCCTGTGACTACAAAACTGGGAGTTGGAGATCAGGGAAGAGCTTATTACATGCTTGGAGGGTTAGGTCTCGACTTAACGACTACAAAGATTGTAAAAGGTCGTCCTGTGAGTGACAACGGATCTACTGTTTCATTAGTAAATGCAGGATCTGCAGTAACTTTCGGAACAGGAGGAAACAGTGTTAATACATACAACGAAAAATACAACACCTATGTTCAGGATGGTTGGGATTCTCCTAGTGGAGCATGGACCGGTACTTATGGTAAAAATATTTATCAGTTCGCAAACCCTTTTATGACCAACCTGGATTTATCAAAAATTGCCATTACTGAATCAGGAGTTGGCGATGGAAATAACCTAACGACTATTAAAGGGATTAGAGTAGACGTTGTAGATGTTAAAACAACATCGCAGGGTACAGGATCTACTTCTTATAAGTTTATTTCATTCCCAGTGGGAGGTGGTGAACCTATAGGAGATGTAGAATATACTTTGGTAAGACCAATGGGAACTTTCGTTGTGAAATTGAGCGATAATACTGCCACGGGTGCTAATGCGGCTCTTAATATTGGAAATTTAAGAAGATTCAATTATACACCTAGAACTAGCGGTACAGATTATGGAGTTGCTGCAGCAAAAAATGGCAGCACTGCTAATTCTATAAAGCAGTTGGGTGTTATTGGACTTGATGCAAATGGTAAGGAAGTAGGAAGAACCTATTATGTAGTATATCCTAATGCTATTACCGGACACTCAAGTGCAGCCAAATCTCAGGTTGCTGCTGTTTCCGCAAATGTTATTGGTACTTTTGAAGAAGCTTTAACAGGAGGTTATGATAATAACTACACAGGTCAGTATTGGTTATATATCAACGAAGCAAATGAAAATACCTTTAAAGGTAAAAATGTAAAATTGGTTAATTATGACCTTAACAAGGTTAAATCCTATAAATTTGAAGTAAGAGAAAACGCTAATCTTGTTGATCCGGGAGTTCATGCTTTATCCTCAGGAATTGGTTTCTTCTACAAAGCACAGAATGGTACTGTTCAGGAAATCAAGCAAGGGGATGTTATTCCGGTAGCGGTTGCTGAATCTGATCTTTATTATGGAGAACCAGCTAAAGTATTAGCAGCGAGAACTGCGCCTGTTGTTGCTGTGCCATCAAGAACGGTTGTTGTCTACAATCCGGACATTACAGATTATATTGTTAGATTTGATCCTAACTGGAAAAAAGCAGATATTGAAGTTTATGATATGAGCGGTAAACTAGTCCTTTCTAAAAAAGCAGTTGATGCATCTACGGATTTTGTTATTGAATTGAACAAGGCTATTAAAGCTTCGTACGTTGTAAAAATTGTTTCCGATAAGGGAGAAACTGTTAACACTAAAATCTTAAAATAACATCTATGAAAACTACTGTAAATAAACTAGTATACGCTTTTTTCTTTCTATCGGTATTACTAATTAATGCTCAACCACCAGATCCGGGAGGAGGAGGTGGAGGTACAGGTCCTGGTAATCCTGCTTCACCAATTGATATGTATGTATACGTATTAGGAGCTATTGCTCTTCTATTCGTAGTATTTTTTGCTAAAAAATACAAAATTCAAAAAATATAAAATTTTTATTAAAATATAAGAAACTCTCTGAATTAATCAGAGAGTTTTTTTATTTTTACTTTATGAAAAAGATTCTTTTATTATCAGCAGTTTTGGCTGCATTTTCTATACAGGCTCAGTTTACGGTTACGGTTCAGACACCGCCGGAATTTAATAATCAGGATGCTATTTTATATAGTTTAAACGGCTCAAGAGATATTATCGCTTCCACTGAAAAAGCGAAAAATGGTGTTTTAACATTTAAGTATCCGAATGCCTACTCAGGAATGATGAAAATCTATTTTCCGGGATCTAACAATAATTTTAGTTTCATCTCAGAAAATAAAAATGTAAATATTAAAATTGAGGCTACAAATAGTAAGATCAGTAATATCATTTATCAGGATGAAGCGAACGATCTTATGAGTAAGCAGCAGGAGGGTTCTCAAAAGAAAGAAGTTATTTTACCTGCTTTATCTCAAATCAAAGAATACTATAAAGAAAATACAGAATTCGGAAAGGCTTTAAAAACAGAAATCGACAGACTTTCCGGAATGGCTAATCCTATTGATCCGGCCAAACACCCGTTTATTTCGTACTACAACACCAATTACAATAAATATGTGTCGAATGATCCTTCTAAGAAGGTCTCACAGGATGATATCATCAACTTTATAGACAAATCCAACGATATGCTGGAAAGTTCGTCTTTGCTGAGACCTATTCTGGTTGCTTATCTTAATGCAGGAGGAAATGCCAATGTAGCGGGATCTGTAGATAAATTATTGGATAGACTAAAGGTTGAAACACCAAGAGGGCAAACCGTGCTTTCAGAACTCATTGATATTTTTGATGTTTATGAGATGAAAGATTTAAAAGATAAATACCTTAGCCTTGCTAAAAATCTTAAATGTACGATCACAGACCGCCTGGCATCTACACTGAAATCTAATGCCAACGTAGAAAAAGGTGCTACCTTTCCAAATAATAAATTTCAATCTCCCGTCAATACAACGGCCAAATCAATCTATGACGTAAAGGCAGACAAAAAAGTGATTGTTTTCTGGTCTTCTACTTGTTCTCACTGTGAGAATGAGCTTCCTAAATTATTGGAGAAATATAATGAGTTAAAGGCAAAAAATATTCAAATTATCGGATTGTCCTTAGATACAGATAAAGATTCGTATTCTAAGAAAATTGCGGCTTTTCCATGGATCAATGATTCAGAATTAAGAGGCTGGAACAGCAGTTACACGGAAAATTATAATATTCATGCCACTCCGACCTATTTTATTTTAGATGCTAACAATAAGATTATCAATAGACCAGACCATGTGGGCGATGTTTTAGAATATTTAAAGGTAAAATAATTTTGGAGGTTCAAATATATTTTCTATATTTGCACCACCAAAAAGGCGAGGTAGCTCAGTTGGTTAGAGCGCAGGATTCATAACCCTGAGGTCACGGGTTCAATTCCCGTCTTCGCTACAATAGCGATAAAAAACCGAAACAATTGTTTCGGTTTTTTTTGTTTTATATGGCGAAGGTATTTCCTGAATTTCAAAATGGGGATCAAGGGGATCAGGGACAAAACTTGGGGAGCAAAATAAAAAGGGATCAATCCCAAAAGTTGGGGACTAAGCAAAAATTTTAGACAATCTGAATAGAAAAAATGATTTGTCTTTCACTCCTCGAAGCTGCAATCTGAAGTTCTTTATTTTAGCATTGAATGATTCCGCC